>Ga0209344_10000019_pt1 | contig 423114 bp, 405 predicted proteins | sample Cruoilmetagenom6_FD_187293 | JGI IMG/M metagenome (GOLD analysis project Ga0209344, IMG submission 187293) | Oil polluted marine microbial communities from Coal Oil Point, Santa Barbara, California, USA - Santa Barbara Oil Seep Sample 6 (SPAdes)... | ecosystem: Environmental > Aquatic >... | reverse complement strand
GAGCATGCGCTGCTCGTCGGTTAAAGCAAAATCCATGGTGACCTCACATATTTAGAATGGTTTTGGCGACGATACTTTTTTGTATTTCATTGGCGCCGCCATAAATCGACAGCTTGCGACGATTGAAATACTGAGCGCTGGCAGAAGCGTTTTGGGCGCGTTCTTCATCCAGGCTGTCGTCGCCATGCAGGAAGTCGGGAAAGAATGGCAGCGCAGCAGGGCCCAGGGCGCGCCGGGTAAGCTCGCTTAGCTCCTGGCGAAGCTCCGAGCCGCGTACTTTTAGCAGCGAGCTCTCTGCGCCGGGTACACCGCCATCTCGGGCAGCGGCAATCACGCGCAGGTTAGTGACTTCCAGCGCCATGAGTTCGAGTTCCGCTTTCACCACCCGCTGACGGAAGCTGGGTAGCTCCAGCAGCGGTTTGTCGCGATGTTGAATCCGGCTCGCCAGGGACTTCAAGTGGCGCAGCGCCTGCTTGGCGTGACCAAGTCCGGCAATCCCGGTACGTTCATGGGTGAGTAGAAACTTAGCGCATGTCCAGCCCTGGCCCTCTTCACCGACCCGGTTCTCGACGGGTACGCGCACGTTATCTAAAAAGATTTCGTTAACTTCGTGGGCACCATCCAGGGTAATAATTGGCCGCACGGTGATACCCGGTGTCTGCATATCAATCAACAGAAAGCTGATGCCCGCCTGCTTCTTGGCGTCTGGGTCGGTGCGTACCAGGCAGAACAGCATGTTGGCGTGCTGGCCCAGGGTGGTCCAGGTTTTCTGACCATTGACGATATAGTGGTCGCCATCGCGAACGGCGCGGGTATTTAGACCCGCTAAATCAGACCCAGCGCCGGGCTCTGAGTAGCCTTGGCACCACCAATCCTGATTGCTCAAAATGCGCGGCAGGTAGTGCTGTTGCTGCTCGACACTGCCGAATTTCATGATGACGGGGGCCACCATATTAACGCCGAAGGGAACGACCGTAGGCGCATGGGCTGCGGCGCACTCTTCGTCGAAAATATGCCGCTGTACCGGCCCCCAGCCTGGGCCGCCAAACTCTTTTGGCCAGTTAGAGGCTAGCCAGCCCTGTTCGCTGAGGATGTTCTGCCAGCACAGGTGATCATCTGCACGCAGGTGGCGTCCTTGGCGTACGCGTTCGCTAATATCGCTGGGCAGTGCATCGGCTAGAAAGCGGCGAACCTGTTCGCGAAATGCCTGCTCTTCGGGGCTAAAGGTGAGGTTCATGGGCTATACATCCTGAGCTGCAGTTGAGAGCGTGGCCTGGCGGTGTGGCCCTCCTAGGTGACGTGGATAGCCAAACGCTTCCACCGCGAGCAAATCGAGGTCACTTTCCCGGTAGCAGAAGCCCTGTTTCGCCATATTGACACTCAGCTGTTCAAGCGCTGACTGCCTTTCACTGGTCGGGGCTTGCTGAATGGCAGCATGCATCGCACGAAGCATGCTTTTTTGCTGGCTGACCACGATGTTTAGACGCAACGCTTTAAGCGTCAGTGCGGCTCGCTGCTGAATAAGTGGTTCTGCGCTTACGTTGATTAGCTCAGCGATATGGCCGTTTTCAGCAATGATCAGGCTTAGCGCACTATCTTTGGAACAGGCGCTGCCGGCGCCAATCTCTTCCAGTGCGATAACCGGGCACGCCTTGCCTGAATCTCTGGGGGCATTGGGCGCCAGGAGGCAAAGTTCGGTGGCCTCGTCGGGTGTGCTGGTTAAGCTAATACCCGCCTTTTGCGCGGCCTTTTGCAGGCGTTCAAATAGCGGATGCTCACCAATCAGTGCAACGTGTTTAAAAGCACTGGCTTTCTCAACGTCGGGCACCAGGTGCGGGCTGCGTGCGGCAAAAAACAGATGAATAAGCCCGGCGCGCTGGGGGGAGTCCATACAGGCTAGAAACAGCTCCCGCTCGCGGCGCAATCCGGCCTCAAGTGACTCGGCACTCACGCAGGCCTGAATCGCTTCGACAATGCGAAACGGCGAAAACAACTCGGGAGATTGCTGGTTAAGATGTTCCAACGTTTTAGTGATGGCCTGGGAATCCGCCGCCGGGGCAGGAAGCTGGCCGGTGATGCGGGGTGTTTGAGTGCCTGCCAGCACTTCCTGGGCGGCGGCTAAACCCGCTTCAAGAGGCGTTTTGGCGTCGCTAATGGCGTCGATGATGCCCGCCTCAAGCGCTTCTTCAGCCTCCACAATGCGACCGCTGGTAATCATCTCTAACGCCCGCTCAACGCCAACTAAGCGTGGCAAACGTTGTGTGCCACCGGCGCCAGGCAGTAGGCCAAGCTTTACCTCTGGTAGCCCTACGCGGGTTCCTGCCAGCGCGATTCGGTAGTGGCAACCGAGTGCTACTTCCAAACCGCCGCCCAGGGCCGTGCCGTGCAGGGCAGCGATCAGCGGTTTTGGGCAGGCTTCCAGGTGGGTAATCACATCGGGCAGGAGGGGTGCTTGGGGCGGCTTGCCAAACTCACGGATATCCGCCCCGGCAATAAACGTGCGGCCATCGGCCAGCACGACCAGCGCTTTCGCATCTTTGTCGGCAATACCCTCTTTGAGCGCGTTGACTAAGCCGCTGCGCACGGCCTGACCCAGGGCATTAACCGGCGGGTTAGCAATTTGGATAACGCCTATATCACCGTGGCGCTGGTAGTGAACGGACATAGTTAGGCTCTCGTATTTCGCATGATAATGAATTAAAAAATAACCCTGGCGTTCTATCTGTTACGCAGCAGAGGCGCTTTGAGTACGCCGATGGTGGCGCTGGCTTAAGCGTGCCATCAACACGCCGGGCACTAGTGCAGCAAGCGCAAGGCCGATCAGTTCCCACTGGCTAAGGGGGATCATTCCACCGCCAGGCAGTGCCAGTAATAGTCCCGCGACCAGTACCAGGGCGCGAATAATGATCTCCTGCAGCGCGCCATAGCCCAGTCGCCCAACGCCCATCAAGTAGCCTTGCATGGCGGAGGCAAACAGAATGATGCCGAGCACGGCCTGGATAAACACGGCCACGATCACCAGCGGTGCGCCCTGCATAATCAACGCCGGATTAAGCACAAATAGGAAGGGGATAAAGTAGATCACGCTACCCAGGCGCATGGCCTGCAGACCCGTTTCCATGGGCCGGGCACCGGCCACGGTGGCGGCGGCAAAGGCACCCAGGGCCACCGGCGGAGTAATGAAACTCAGCATGCCCCAGTAAAGGATGAACATATGCACCGCCATGGGATCCAGCCCTCCGCCTTGAATCAGCGCAGGGGCTAGCGCAACGGCGAGGAAAATATAGGCGGCAGTCACGGTCATGCCAATGCCGAGCACGAAACTGGTCACGGCGCCCATAATCAGCAGTAGCGGCACGCTGCCGCCGGCAATATTGATAAAGTCGTTAGCGATGGTGCCAGAAAGACCGGTCATCGAAAGCGCACCGACCAGCATGCCCACGCCGGCCAAAATAGCGATCAGCTCGGCAAATAGCTTGGCGGCAGACGAGAGCGTATCGGCCACGTCTTTCCAGCCCCAGCGGTTATGCTTGGAAAGCTGATTCAGCACTAACAGCAGCGCGGTGGCGTAAAAAGGCGCTACGGCTTCGCGCTGCATAATCAGCAGCATCCAGACTAATAACGCGAAGACAAAAATAAAGTACCAACCCTCTTTTAGGGTTTGCCAAAGCGAAGGCAGCTCAACGGCGGGTAGGCCTTTAATATCGTGGCGCGCAGCGTAGGCATCAATCTGAATAAACAGACCCAGGAAATACAGAATCGAAGGAATGACGGCGGCCAGCGCCACAGCGGAGTAGGGGATGTCGAGAAACATCGCCATGACAAAAGCAGTAGCACCCATAACAGGGGGCATCAATACACCGCCGGTTGAGGCGCAGGCTTCTACACCGCCGGCAAAGGAGCGGCTCATGCCGATACGACGCATGGCGGGAATCGACAGCACGCCGGTGGTGAGTACGTTACTGATCACGCTGCCGCTCATGGAGCCCATCAGGCCACTGGAGAAAATCGACACCTTAGCAGGGCCGCCCCGTACATGGCCCAGCAGCGCAAAGGCCAGATTAATAAAAAACTTACCGCCGCCGCTTTTCTGCAGCACGACACCAAACACCAAAAAGCCAATCACCAGGCCCGCGAATGCCTGCAGCGGCACTCCCATGATGCTTTCGGTGCTCATGGTGTGGTACATGGCGGTTTGTTCAAGAGTTGAAGGAAACGCCTGGATAGGGCCGGGGACGATATCGGCCACCAGCGGATAGAGCGAGAATACCCCGGCAATAATCGCAATGGGTAAACCACCCGCCCGGCGTGCTGCTTCGATAATCAGCAGCCAGTAGGCGTAGCTTGCATAAATGGCGATTTCGGGTGCAGAAAAGGCCCAGCCGCGCTCCAAAATGGGCACTGCGTTGTAAACAAAATAGCCGCCAACGATAAGTGTGATGGCGCTCAGCGTGTAGTCATACCAGGGAATGGGCTGCTCTTGTTGGCGACTGCGCATGGGCCAAAGCAAAAACACCAGCGGTAGCAGCAGCGCCACAACGGCGTAGTAGAACTGCGTCTCCAGACCCGTAACGAAAGTCAGTAAGCCAACGTTAAACAGATAATCCAGGGTCATCGCCATCAAAATGACGGTGACCGTGGCGGGAATCCAGCGCAGCGCAGGAGGAAGCTGACGAATTTGGCTGATCTTTTCTTTAACCTGCTGATTATTGGCAGGCGAGGTATCTGTGGTCATGGGGGACATCCGTCAATCAGCAGGGGGCGGCAAGTGCCGCCCCGTGGTGTATCACTCGAAGATCGGTTCGAAACCGGCATCGCTCAGCGCGGTGGCACGGGCTTCCATCCAGCCGGTAGTAAATGCCTCGTCCTCACTGGGTGCGTCCTGCATAAAGCTTTCCCAGGCGGTTAGCAGCACGTTCTGACGCTCAACGAGCTTGTCCTGATGAGCCTGCATTTCATCAGTCCATACGTCGATCTCTTTGTAGTACTCCACGACCGCATCGTGGAATGGCACTACCCACTGAAGGTCTTGCTGTTCCAAGGCGTAGCCAAGCGCCCCTGGGGCGTTATCTTTATAGTCGTCGAAATTTTCCTGCATGGCCTTGATCAGGCCATAAGCCACATTGTCGTCCAGGTCTTGGTTGGCAACTACGATGGGGTAAGGGTAGCTAGCGCTAGGCACCGGGTTTTCGGCGCTGATGCCGCCTGCCCCGGAAGTGACTTCGTGAGGGCGGAAGTAGGGCGCCACCGCAGCCATACGCTCCCAGCCGGCTTCGTCGTTGGGGTCAAGCACCGGCCAGCTAATGCCGCGGGGGCTACTGGCCAACTGCTGGGCTGGCGGGGTCACCGTTGTGGTGAAGGAGGCATCCACATCGCCAGCGATAATGCCGTCGAACGAGCGGCCGTAGCCGGGGTAATCAACTCGCTCTACGTCATCCCAGGTCAAACCGCCGAAGGCGAGGTACGCCTCTGTGCCTTTATTAAGCGCATCGTCGCCGCGGATATAGGCGATGCGTTTGCCCGCCAAGTCAGCGGGCGTTTCAACGTCCAAGTCGCCCGCGACCGCAAGGGAGAGGCCAAAAGAGGCGGTGGAAGTGGTAATCACGCGTAGCGGCTGAGGGCCCCAGTCACGGTCGGCAAACATCATTACACCTTCCGCGCCGTAGTAGCTGGCGATCCCGCAGGCGCAAAGGTCAACGCGGCCCTGCTTGAGCGGCGTCATGCGTGATACATCGTTATCACCCGGCAGAATACGTACAGACGAATTGTATTTGTTCTGCAGCATATTGCCGATGGCGACGGCTTGGGCATAGCCGCTTGAGTTGGTGCCATAAGCCGTCCAGGCCATGGTGCCGGGCAGTTCAATTTCACTGGCATAGCTGACTGCTGCGCCGAGTAGCGATAAAGGTAAGGCGGCAATAAGTAGGCGTTGAGCGAAGGGGCGCATTTGGATGCTCCTTTATTGTGGTTGTAGTGACGTTGATGGTGACGTTTAGTTGCTGGTTATTTGATCGAATGTGTTTTGCTATGCGGTATTGTATTTTGCTAAATGGTCGAGTGATAGTAGAGAAGCCGCTGGGTGGCTGTCAATGCCGTTGTTAGCAGCGGTGCCCGTTGGGCAACAACAGGCATAAAAAAACCAGGCAAAAGCCTGGTTTTTCAGAGCGGTAGCGAGAGCAATGCAGTTAAGAAAATTCACGCCAAGCGGCGTAGGTGCTTAGAAATACACGCCCGGTAAGCGCATCCAGAAAGTCACTCTTCTTTAGCTGATCCATTACCGGGCCTTTGACCTCGGATAAATGCAGTTTTACATCGGAGTCTTTTAAACGGGCGTTGATCGCATCCAGACTCTCTAGGGCCGAGGCATCTATCAGGTTAACCGCCGAACAGATCAGCACAACGTGCTCAAGTTCGGGGTGACTCGCCACCAGGTTATAAACGGTGTCTTCCAAATAGCGGGCATTGGCAAAATAGAGGCTCTCATCGATGCGCAGCAGAGCAACGGTATTGACCGTTTCGACATCGTGGCGGGTGGTGTTTCTAAAATGTTCGGTACCAGGCACGCGGCCCACCAAGGCGCTATGGGGGCGGCTGGTGCGGTACAAAAACAGCGCAATAGAGAGCGTCACACCGCTAATGATGCCGGCTTCAACGCCCTCGCTCAGTGTGAGTAGAATCGTCACCGCCATGGCGGCAAAGTCGCTGCGGGAGTAGCGCCAGGTTTGGCGCAGCATGGGAATGTCTACCAGCGTCAAAATCGAAACGGTAATCGTCGCGGCCAGAGTTGCGATGGGCAGATAGTAGAGCCAACCGGTAAATGACAGGGTGACCAGCGCAATACCTAGTGCCGCAAAGGCACCAGCCGCAGGCGTTTGAGCCCCTGCATCGTAGTTAATAACGGTGCGGGACAACCCTCCGGTTACCGGCATGCCGCTGGAAAGTCCGGCGGCTAAATTGCTGGCGCCCAGGCCTACTAACTCCTGATTGGGGGAGATGCGCTGGCGCCGTTTAGCGGCCAACATCTGGCCCATGGAGACCGACTCCACAAAGCCGACCAGGCTAATCAGCAGCGCTGGGATTAGCAGTGCCCGCCATAGCGAGTAGTCTGCCCAGGGAAAGCTCAACGCGGGTAAACCACCGGGAATGGATCCCACTACGTCAACGCCTCTATCGGCCAACTGCCAGTGCCAGGTAACCAGGGTGGTGATTACGACTGCAAAGACCGGCCCCGCTTTGGCGATCAAGTCCGCCAGGGTGTTTGGCAGGCCCATCTTGTGCAGGGTGGCTTTACCTTTGCGTCGCATAGCTATCAAAAACAGCAGGGTTCCACTGCCGATCAGCAAAGTGGGTAAGTTAAAGGTGGCTAAATTGGGCACCAGGGTGATAAGACGTTCCACCAGGGTAAAGCCACTACTCTCTACCCCCAGTAAGCTGCCCAGTTGGCTGGCCGCGATCAAAATGCCCGACGCCGTTAAGAAGCCGGAGATAACCGGGTGGCTTAGAAAATTGCTGAAAAAGCCCATTTTCAGCAGCCCCATCACGACCAGCATGCCACCGGAAAGTAGTGACAGGATTAGCGCTGCCTGTAAATAGGTCTCCGTGCCCGTGGCTGCTACTGAGGAGAGCGCGGCACCGGTCATCAGCGCGATAATTGCCACCGGCCCGACCGCGAGGGTTTTGCTGGTACCAAACAGGGTATAGAACAGTTGAGGCAGTATACTGGCGTAGAGGCCCACCACCGCGGGTAACCCGGCCAGCAGCGCATAGGCCAGCGATTGGGGAATGACCATCACGGTGACGATCAAGCCCGCCAAAAGATCGGCCCCCAATAGGCGTTTATGGTAGTGGGGGAGCCATGTCAGGATTGGCAAGTAGCGCTTTAGCATGGGTTCCAGGTGTTGTAGAAGTGGCAGAACCAAAAGAGTAAGGGATATTCCATTTCATTGCAGTGCTTATATTCATTTTCACTGCGGTAACCCAATGATGACCAAGCGCTTCCTTCCCCCAAAGTGCTACTTCTTTCATAAGCGTTACACGCTAAGCTTAGCCGCGAAGGGGAGTTAATTCCTCAGAAGTGGTATTTTCGATACTTGATAACGTTAATAAAAAGAGTACTGCTCATGCGCTTACTGCGATTGTTAGTTCCGGTGCTGTTCGTGGCGCTTTCCATAGGGCTTGCCGCTCAGGGCGGCCACTGGCGTTACCTGGCGCTCCTGTTCGCCGCGATGGGCGGTGGTGCTATGCTGCTCAGTGCGCTGGAAGGCGTTTACCGAGCCGACCAACGTCACCTGGAGCAGAGTCGGTTTGGCTTTAAACCGCTGCGTGATTACCGGTCGCTGCGTGCCATGGCCTACCGATTAATGAACCGCGCTAGTAGTACCGCGATTGCCTCGGCAGAAGTGTCGCACTACGCCGACCTGATGGATCAGCGTCTAACCAAACAAGAGACCATGGCCCGTGAAGCTTCATCGAGTATGACGGCCATTAATGCAGCCATTATGCAGGTGAGTGCCAGCGCCAGCCAAGTGGCGGCGCTGGCAGAGAGCGCCCGGGAAGCCAGTCATCACAACCATGCCGAGCTGGACGATATTATCCAGGACATGAGCGACGTCGCCGACCGCTCCAACCAAGCGCTGGAAATGCTGACCGCGCTGAACGATAAAATAGAGCGCGTTCGCAACGTTACCTCCATGATTGAGGGTATCGCCGAACAGACCCATCTGCTGTCGCTCAATGCGTCAATTGAAGCGGCCCGAGCGGGCGAACACGGTCGAGGGTTTGCCGTCGTTGCTGGCGAAGTGCGCAACCTGGCGCTCAAGACCTCTACCGCGACGCAAAGTGTCGATGAGCTGGTTAAGGATATGCATCAGAGCGGCCAGTCGGTAGTCGACACCATTGGTGACTTGATGGCCCGTATCAGCGAACGCTCCAAGGGGCTGCAAGTGGTCGGCACCAGTCTGGGTACGATGACGCAGGAATTCGACCAGGTGCAGAGCGAAATCACCCGTGTTGCCGATGCCATGGAAAACACCCGTCAACATAGTCAAACCGTGGCGGACAGCCTGAGCCAGCTGGAAGATGATGTGGATGAAGGCAACCGAAATATGCACGATTTGGCTGAACAGGCCCGCGCATTGATGGAGGCTGCGGAAGGGGTCGATGGTGAACTGGCCCAGCAGCATTTAGAGGGCCGCCACCAACAGGTGTTTCACGCCGCACGATTAACCGCCGATAAGTTGGGTAAGCTGCTGGAGAAGGCGATTGCCAGTGGGGAGCTTTCAGGCACCCAGCTGTTCCAGCCCCACTATGAACAGATTCCGGGTACGCAGCCGCCGCAATATAAAACCGGCTTTGATAGTTTCACCGATAGGTATCTGCCTGATCTGCAGGAGCCTTTGCTTACTCAGTTAGGCTTAAGCTATGCCATTGCCTGTGACCGTAAAGGCTATGTGCCGACCCATAACAAAGCGGTCAGCCTTGCGCCAACCGGTGACTACGCCCACGATTTAAAATTCTGCCGCAACAAGCGCATTTTCGATGACCCAACCGGCAGCCGCTGTGGCGCTCATGAAAAGCCGCTGCTGCTACAAACCTACAAGCGCGATACCGGCGAAATCATGCACGACCTCTCAGTGCCGGTGTATGTGCAGGGTAAGCACTGGGGCGGCTTCCGGGTTGGCTACCAGCCTGAACGGGACACTGCATCGACGCCTATGCTTGAAGCTGCTGCCGATGCTAGTGCATCATCGCCGCTGGCGCTAACTAGCCGCAGCGTAGCGCGGGCGTGACTGCCACGCCGACCAGGAATAAAGCGCGAGTCCGATCCAAATAAGCACGAACGTTGCCAACTGGATAACGCCCAGGGGCTCGCCGAAAACCGTTAGCGCGATGAGAAATTGGATACTGGGATTGATGTACATAAGAAAGCCAATGGTCGCTAAGCGTAGCCGACGAGCCGCGCCAGCAAAAGCCATAAGCGGCAATGCGGTCAAGACACCGCTGGCGATTAGCAGATTAGTGGTAGCTGTATTTTGCAAAAAGTGCGAACTGCCGTTCCAGCTTAACCAGGTCAAGGAGATCAGGGCGAGGGGAAATAGCAGCAGGGTTTCTACAAACAGTCCTGATAAGCCGTCCAGCGGTACCTGCTTACGAAACAGGCCATAACTGCCGAAGCTTAACGCCAGTAGTAAACTAATCCAGGGCAGCTCGCCAAGCATCACGAACTGCACTGCAATGGCGACGCTGGCCAAGCCCAAGGCGACCAGCTGCAGCTTGGCCATCACTTCCCGCAGTACCAGCATGCCGAGCGCGACGTTCACTAAAGGCGTTAAGAAGTAGCCCAGGCTCGCTTGCAATACCTGCTTTGACTCCACCGCATAAATATAGATACCCCAGTTAAACCCAATCAATAGCGCGCAGGCTAACACCCGGCCAAGCCGCTTGGGTTCGCCTAATGCAGTGACAACGGGCGGCCAGCGGCGTAATAGGGTAATCAAACCGACTAAAAACAGACACGCCCAAATGATCCGATGAATCAAAATTTCAAAGGCGGGAACGCCGTCAAACAGGGCAAAAAATAGCGGAAAACAGCCCCACATGGTGTAGGCGGTTAGCCCAAACATGACGCCTTTGACGGCAGCTGGATCGCGTGTTGGAGTAGGAAGCATAGCAGCCTCATTATTTAAAGATGCTAATCTAGCATAAACGTTGCCTTGAGACTGACGAATTGGAGGTGTTAAGTGAGTCAACTTAGGAACACGCTAGTGCAGTGCGATCTGCGCTGGGAAGACCCCCAGGCCAACCACACCCATCTTGAGAAGTTGCTGGGCGAGTTGGATAGCCGCGATACGGATCTTATTGTATTGCCGGAAATGTTTGCCACTGGCTTTACCATGAACTCCCGCGAAATGGCCCAGCCGATGGCCGAGAGCCAAAGCGTTGCCTGGCTACAGGCCCAGGCGAAGGCGCGTAACTGTGTGATGACCGGCAGCGTGGCGATTGAAGAGAACGGCGAGTTTTATAATCGCTTGATCTGGGCAACGCCGGAGGGGGAGTTAACCCACTACGACAAGCGCCACTTATTCCGTATGGCCGGGGAGCATGAGCGCTACGGTATGGGCAGTGAGCGTAAAGTGGTAGAGCTTAATGGCTTTAAGCTGCTGCTGAGCGTTTGCTACGACCTGCGTTTTCCGGTGTGGATGCGCCAGCAGCCAGCAGAAGGGGAGCATTTCGAGTATGATGCGCTGCTGTGTATCGCCAACTGGCCAGCACCGCGTCGTCATCCATGGCGTACGCTGCTCCAGGCCCGCGCGGTAGAGAACCTAAGCTATGTAATTGGCGTTAATCGCGTTGGAGAAGATGCCAAAGGGCTTGCCTACAGCGGCGACTCCCTGTTGGTCGACTTCAAAGGCGAACCGCTAATTGATAAACCTGCCCATACCCCGTTTATAGAGACGGGCACGCTGGATAAAACTGCCCTTGATGCTTTTCGTGAAAAATTTCCTGCCTGGCAAGATGCCGACCACTTTAAGCTGCTGCCAGGAGTGGGTTAATGATGCGCCTTGATCGCTTTTTGAGTGAGACCACACCGTTAACCCGCAGCCTCGCCAAGCGGGCACTCAAAAATGGCGAAGTGACCCTGAACGGCGAGCCGATCAAACAGTCGGCGACCCAAATCGATACCGATAACGATGTAGTGGTACTCAACGGCGAGCGGTTGGCGCTGGTAGGGTTGCGCTACATTATGCTGCACAAGCCCGTCGACGTTGAATGTAACGCCCGCCGCGGTCTCTATCAAAGAGCAATCGATCTAATCGATCTGCCCAAAGCTGATCGGTTACAGCCGGTAGGGCGGTTAGATGTGGATACCACGGGACTGCTGCTATTAACCGATGATGGTCAGTGGTCGCACCGCGTCACGTCACCACGCCATCGCTGTGCCAAGGTGTATATCGCCGAGCTGGCGGAACCGATGGAAGGCGCGACGGCGGAGTGGGCGATTGGCCAAGTCGCCGATGGCCTGATGCTGGATGGAGAGGAGACCCCGACGCAGCCAGCAACACTGCGGCTGCTTTCGCCCACCCAGGCAGAACTCACCATTACCGAAGGGCGCTATCACCAGGTGAAGCGTATGTTTGCCGCCTTGGGCAATCACGTGAACTCACTGCACCGCAGCTCTATCGGTGACTTAGCTCTGGATGCCAACCTGGCGCCCGGCGAGTGGCGCGAATTAACTGCCGAGGAAATCGCGCTTTTCTGAGCAGCCCTTGTTCAAGGTTTCCATTAGCCGCTTCCCAAAAGGGTAAGCGGCTTTATTTTATCTGTAGTTTTATACCGTTATCTTTGATTCTGCAGACAGCAATGGCCAGTATCGTGGCTTGATAAAGTTAGTCAATCAGAGCTAGTGGGTCAGATGTGCAGCGGCAATCAACGCTTGAGTATACGCGTTCTGTGGCGCAGAAAGCACCTCTAGGCAGGGGCCTTGTTCGACCACCTCGCCATCCTTTAGCACCATAATACGGTGTGCCATGGCACGCACTACGGCTAAATCATGGCTTATAAACAGATAGCTTAGCTGACGGCGGGCCTGCAAATCGCGTAACAGGGAGACTAGCTGCTTCTGCACGGTACGATCTAACGCCGAGGTTGGCTCATCCAGCACCAGCAACTCTGGCTCTAAGATAATCGCTCTTGCCACGGCAATGCGCTGGCGCTGACCGCCGGAGAACTCGTGGGGGTAGCGCGCGGCACAGCTCTCGGGTAAACCTACCTCGTGCAGCGTTTGATTGACCCGCTGGGCGACTTCTTCAGTGGTGAGATGGGGGTAGTGAAAGCGCAGCCCTTCACTAACGATATCAAACACTGGCATACGCGGTGAAAGTGCGCCATAAGGGTCTTGAAACACCATTTGCAGGCGATGGCGCTGGCGGCGTAACGAATCGCCGGTTAGGGCGCTTAGTTTATCGTTGCCAAGGGTAACATCGCCTTGGCTAGTGACCAGCCGCATGACCGCTGACGCCAGCGTGGTTTTACCCGAGCCGGACTCACCGACAATGCCCAGGGTTTCCCCTGGCGCGATTTGGAAATCTATTGGTTGCACCGCTACAAAAGCAGGGGGCTGGCGCTTAAATAAGCCGGTCTTAGGGCGCTTAAAGCTCACGCTCAATTGACGAGCGGTCAGTAGCGGCGCTGTATGCTCTATAGCTTGGGGCCTACCTTCCGGCTCAGCGGCCAGTAGCGCTTTAGTGTAATCGCTTTGGGGGTGCTGAAAGACCTGCTCCACCGGGCCGATTTCTTGAATGCGCCCTTGGTACATCACGCAAATGCGATCGGCATGGCGGCGCACCAGGTTTAAGTCGTGGCTGATAAACAGCATACCCATGCCATGGTGGTCGCGTAGTTCCCGCAGCAGGGCGAGAATCTCCTGCTGTACCGTGACGTCCAGTGCGGTGGTGGGCTCATCGGCAATCAGTAGTGAGGGATTGTTGGCAATTGCCATGGCAATCATTACCCGCTGGCGCTGCCCACCCGAGAGCTGGTGGGGCCAGGCATCCAACAGTTCGTCCGGGCGCGGTAGTTTCACCTGTTCCAGCAACTCTTTGCTGCGCTCACGGGCCGCCTGGCCGCGCAGCCCTTGATGCAGCCGTAAGGCCTCACCAATCTGCTTGCCCACCCTATGCAGGGGGTTTAGTGAGGTCATCGGCTCCTGGAAGATAAAACCGACGCGATTGCCACGCACCGTGTTCCACTCAGTTTCCGATAACGTGGCCAGATTGGTATCACCCAGCCAGCGTTCGCCTTGAACGCTGGCATTACTGGGCAGCAAATTCACCATGCCCAGCGCCGATACCGATTTACCCGAGCCAGACTCACCGACAATGGCCAGGGTTTCACCCGCGTTGAGGGTTAGCGAGAGTGAATGCACCACAGGGGTGTTATCGAAAGCGACATCAAGGTGTTCAATGCGCAGCAGGGGATTAGGCATGCTGGGACTCCTGGTCTGGGCCTGCTTGGCGCTGTTGTACGTGGCGGGGATCAAAGGCGTCACGCAAGCCCTCACCGATAAAGACCAGCAGTGACAGCATGATGGCCAGGGTCATAAACGCCGTGATGCCTAGCCAAGGGGCGTGTAGATTATTTTTGCCTTGGGCAGCAAGTTCGCCCAGCGAGGGAGCGCCCGGCGGCAGGCCGAAGCCGAGAAAATCCAGAGCGGTCAAGGTGCCAATGGCGCCGGTAAATAGAAACGGAATAAATGTCAGTGTCGCTACCATGGCATTGGGTAGCACGTGGCGCCACATGATCAAGCGTGACGGCAAGCCCATGGCTTTGGCCGCGCGCACATACTCCAAATTACGCGCCCGCAGGAACTCGGCACGTACGATATCGACGAGGCCCAGCCACGAAAAGAGCAGCATAATGCCCAGCAGCCACCAAAACCCCGGTTGAACAAAGCTGGCTAAAATAATCAGCAGGAACAGCACCGGCAAGCCGGACCAGATTTCGGTGAATCGCTGACCGATCAAATCAATTTTACCGCCAAAGTAGCCCTGCACACCGCCCACTACCACACCGACGACTAACGATCCTGCGGTGAGCACCAGCGCAAAGGCCACCGAGAGTCGAAAGCCATAAATCACCCGTGCGGTCACATCCCGGCCTTGGTCATCGGTGCCCAGCCAGTGGCGGCTATCCGGCGGTGCCGGAGAAGGGCGGGTCATATTCATGTCCAGGGTCTGGTATGAAAATGGAATGATGGGCCACAGCGCCCAGCCGTGATCATCAATTTGTTGCTGAACAAAGGGATCCAGATAGTCCGTTCGGGTCGGTAGAAAGCCGTCAAACTCGGTTTCTGGGTAGTCCACCAGCATGGGAAAGTACCACTGGCCGTCGTACTGCATGATGATCGGTTTGTCGTTAGCAATGAGCTCGGCAAACAGGCTGAGGATAAACAGCGTGGTAAATAACCAGAGTGACACCCGGGCACGGCGATTGGCTTTAAAAGCGGCCAGTCGACGGCGAGTAATAGGCGATAAACGTGACGATAAAGAGGCCATTATCACGACTCCCGTGTCGAAAAGTCGATACGCGGATCTACCCACACGTAGGTCAAATCGGAAATCAGCTTGAGGATTAAGCCGATCACGGTATACAGGAACAGGGTGCCGAATATCACCGGGTAATCCCGCTGCATGACCGCTTCGAAACCGAGCAGACCCAGACCATCCAGGGAGAAGATAACTTCGATCAACAGCGCGCCGGTGAAGAAAATACCGATCATGGCGGCGGGTAGGCCCGCGATAATAATCAGCATGGCATTGCGAAATACATGACCGTAAAGCACGCGCCGCTCGTCGGCGCCCTTGGCGCGGGCGGTAATCACATACTGCTTGTGAATCTCATCGAGAAAGCTGTTTTTGGTTAGCATCGTCAGCGTGGCAAAGCTGCCAATTGAGGCGGCGATCACCGGCAGCGTGATATGCCAAAAGTAGTCTTTGACTTTGCCCCAGGCTGAAAGCTGGTCGAAGTCGGGTGAGGTCAAACCGCGTAAAGGGAATAAGTCCCAGTAGGTGCCCCCGGCAAACAGGACAATGAGCAGGATGGCAAACAGGAAGCCCGGAATGGCATAGCCGACAATCACTAACCCCGACGACCAGACGTCAAACCGGGAGCCGTGGCGTAGCGCTTTTTTAATGCCTAATGGGATAGAGATTAAATAGACCAGCAGCGTCGTCCAGAGCCCTAGCGATATGGAAACCGGCAGTCGCTCGATCATCAGATCTGTTACCGGGCGGTCGCGGAAGAAACTGGTGCCAAAATCGAGGGTGAGGTAATCCGCCATCATGCCGATAAAGCGTTCGTGGGCGGGTTTGTCAAAACCAAACTGCTGCTCTAGCTGTTCGATAAAGCGTGGGTCAATACCTCGGGCGCCCCGGGAGTCATCGCTGACCTGGACATCGGCGCCACCCATATCCAAGCGAGTGCTGGCCATGGCGTCGGCGCCTTCAAAACGTGCCAGCATCTGATCAATTGGCCCACCCGGCGCCGCCTGAACAATAATAAAATTGAGTAGCATGATCCCGAAAAGGGTCGGAATCATTAGCAGCAGTCGGCGTAGGGTATAACGGGCCACAGAGCACTCCGAGGTTTATGACGATGAAACCGTTGAAGACAAGCCGTTGCGATTAAGCAGTTGTAATTGGGCCAAAGTTAACGGCCGCGCTGGCGGCGCTGCAGTTCTGCTTCACGGTCGGTGTCTACCCACCACGCATCCAGATCCATGGCGTATTTCGGGAAGGGTTCGGGGTAGCCGAACTTATCCCAAATGGCGATGCGGGTCTCCCCAGAGTGGTAGTGGGGAATCACATAAAATCCCCAGCGCAGCACCCGATCCAGCGCGCGCGTGGCGGTATCCAACTCTTCACGGCCATTGGCACTAATGATTTCCTCCACCAGCGCATCGACCGCCGGATGTGCCAGCGCCATCCGGTTACGGCTTTGCGGTGCCTCGGCGGCGGCGCTGGTCCAGAAGTCGCGCTGTTCATTGCCCGGGTTGTTCGACTGAGGGAAATGACTGATCACTATGTCATAGTCATAATTACGCTGTCGGTTTAAATACTGATTAATATCAACGATACGCAGCGACGTCTGCACACCCAGGCGGGCCATGTTACGGAGCATGGGCTGCACCACCCGTTCAAGCCCTGAGTCGTAGAGCAGCACTTCCAGACTTAAGGGTCGCCCGGTTTGCTGGTTAACCAGTACGCCGTCTTCAACGCGATAGCCCGCTTCGCGGAGTAAGTCGAGCGCTCTGCGAAGCCGCTCGCGCAGCTCGATGGGCTCATCGATAGGCAGTGGCTGAGTAAAGAGACGGTCAGAGCCATGAGAGGCCATCAACTCCTCCCGGAAGGGCTCCAACAGTGCCAGTTCCTCCTCAGAGGGTAAGCCGGTGGCTTCCATCTCTGAATTTTGGAAAAAGCTCTCGGTGCGCTGATAGGTGCCGTAAAAAATATTGGTGTTGAGCCACGGGAAATCGAAGGTCAGGCTCAACGCTTCCCGCACTCTGGGGTCTTGGAACTTTTCTTTACGCAGGTTGAAGACAAACGCCTGCATCATCGAAGGGTTAACGTCCGGTACCGTTAGCCGCTTTACCAAGCCCTCTTCATAAGCTGGAAAGTCGTAGCCAATTGCCCAAGTGGCGGCGCGTGCATCGATACGAAAGTCGGTGAGACCCGCTTTAAACGCTTCCCAGGCAATATCCCTATCACGGTAGTAGTCGTAAATGATGCGATCAATGTTGTATCGGCCAACGTTGACCGGTAAATCTTTACCCCAATAATCATCATCACGCTGATAAACAATGCGCCTACCTGGGTCTACTTCGCTAATGCGGTAGGGCCCGGAGCCTGGGTGTGCCGCAAGGGTAGGGGAGGAGAATTCGCGGGGCTCCCAGTAGTGGCGGGGAAGTATGGGCAGTTGGGCGACGATTAACGGCAGCTCTCGGGATTGAGTGTCGTTGAAGGTGAACCGTACCTGATGCTCATTGAGGGCGATGGCTTCTTCCACCCCCGCGTAGTAACTGGCGTAAAACGGATTTCCCTCTTCGCGGAGCAGGTTAAGCGAGAACACCACATCGTAGGCGGTGACAGGCTCTCCGTCTTGAAAACGCGCTTCAGGGCGCAGGTCGAACTCAATCCACTCCCTTTCAGGGTCAAGGCGCACGCCTTCGGCCAGCAAGCTGTAGAGGCTAAAGGGCTCGTTCGGGTTGCTGGCCATAAGGGTGTCGTAAATTTGTGAAATGCCAGTGACCGGCGTACCGCGAATAATAAACGGATTGGTTGAGTCAAAGCTGCTCCCCACGGCGGTATGGGTAATGGTGCCGCCTTTGGGGGCCTGTGGGTTTACATGCGGGAAGTAGGGGAAATCGGCTGGTAGCTCGGGGCTATCGTAAAGCGATAGTCCATGAACTGTTTCAACCGGCACCACGTTGTTTGCGTCTGTATTCAAATCACCCACCACATTGGAGTTGGGGGCGGTGATAGACGAATCGCTGTTGGACGACGACTCTGACGCTATCGTGTCGGCGTCTGAAGCCAGTATTGATACGTTGAACAGCAGGCCACTGATGAGTAGAAGCGTTTTCGCAAAAAACAAACCACGCGGCATTGGAGACATCCCATGTGAACAAAGCCAACTAGTTAACCCGGTTTAACGCCCTGATAGTGTCAGCAGCTGGCCTGGTTGCAGAGCGCCGGGGCGGTCAATCGAATTCCAGCGTATAAGGTCTTGCTGGTCAATATTATATCTGGCCGCGATCGCAGAGAGGCTGTCGCCTCTTTCAACGCGGTGGGTATTGCCACTACTGTTTTGCGCAAATGCTTGGTTGCTGTCTTGTGTTTGATTGCCGTCCTGCGCAAGTTGCGCAAGAACCTGGGTATCCACTTCTTCAGGTACCAGCAGCGTTTGTGCACTGCGGGGGTCAATGCTGCCATTGAGCAGACCGGGATTTAATTCGGCTAATGCAGTTTGGCTAACATCCAACAGTTGAGAAGCTTCTGAGAGCGTCACAGCGTGGTCTAGCTTAACTTTAGCGAAGGCCGGATCAACGTGTATTTCCGGCAAGCTGACACCGTACTGCTCTGGGTCGTTAATAATCGTCGCGATGGCTTTCAGCTTGGGCACATACTGCATGGTTTCGTAGGGCAGCGAAAGATCCCAGTACTCACCGTTTAGGCCCTGGCTTTGGGCCTGGCGTTGAGCGCGATTAACGGTGCCAGCGCCAGCATTATAAGCCGCTAATGAAAGCATTAGATCGCCTTCATACCACTGGTCGGCCTGCATTTCCAAGTAGTCCAGCGCTGCCTCGGTGGAGGTCAAAACATCTAACCGGCCATCGTAGTTTCCGTTACGTACCAAGCCCAATGCATCACCGGTGCCGGGCATAAACTGCCATAGCCCTGCAGCACCGCGATGACTTCGCGCGCCGGGGTCAAAGGAGCTCTCGACAAAGGGGATTAACGCGACTTCGCCGGGTAGACCGCGCTCGCTAACCTGCTGGGTAATCCAGGCAAGCCAGGGGGTGGCTCGTTCGGTAATCGTGGCAATGTTTTCGGGGCTGGAACGGTAGTACTCAATCCATTCGTCTACCCGCGCTTGGGCCTCGGCAGGCAGTGACTTCTCTTGCCACTGAAAGCTTTTCCGCAGCGTTGTCCAGGCGTCTTGGGGTTTCAGTTCCAGCGCCTCCCAAAAATGGATTTGGAACGGCGTGGGGTGTGGTTTTGTAGCATCTACTGATTTACTGGTTGATGCAGTAGATCCTTCATAGGCTGTCGCAGAGGCTTGTGAGCTTGCCGCAGCGGCTAACATTAGGCCCATTATTACGGTACTGCCCGCGCTCAGCATCAAGCGCTGGCGAATCGTTCGATAGGTCATAGTTGCATTCGTTTGGTTTCGATAGCGTTCTTAAAAACGGTTCTTCCACTCACGCAGAGTGGTGAACGTAGCGAGATCATCATTATTAACACCCTGGGTGCCTGCCGCTTGGCGCACGCTATCAGTGCCCACGCGAAGGTAGGGATTAATTTTCAGCTCGCGTCCTATCGTGCTGGGTAAGGTGGGGCGATCCAATGCCCGCGCCTTTTCACACTCCTGCAAGGCGTGTTTAACGTCTTCGTTTTCAGGATCCGCAGCACGGGCAAACGTCAGGTTTGCCTGAGTGTACTCATGGGCTGCAAAGACCAGTGTATCTTCAGGGAGTTCCGCAAATTTTTTCAGCGCGGTGTACATTTGCTCAGGGGTGCCTTCGAATAGACGACCGCAGCCCGCGCAAAAAAGGGTGTCACCGCAGAACAGTAGTGCAGGGATACCGGCTGTGAAGTAGCTGATATGATCCAGCGTATGGCCGGGGGTCGCCATGACGTCAAATAAACGCCCCATGATGCGGACTTCGTCGCCGTCACCCACGGTTTCATCGATGCCTTCAATCTTGGGATTGTCGGGGCCGATAACGTGTGGAGAGTAGCGTTTAATTAACTCTGCTAAACCACCCGTATGATCATGATGATGGTGGGTAATCAGAATGCATTTGAGGGTAAGCGACTCACGTTCAAGAAACTCGATCACCGGGGCAGCTTCACCGGGATCCACCACACAAACGCTTTGGCTGGTATCTTGTCTTAATAGCCAAATATAGTTGTCGCTAAGGGCGGGGATCGGTGTCACGCTCATCATCGGCGAGATCCTTTAAGTTACGAAAAAACACATCAAACATTGCGCTTATTAGCGCTGAATCGGTGCGTAAAAGGCGTTAAAAAGCCGTTACTGTGGAGGGAAGCGCTGTTCATGTCAAATTCGACGACGGCCACGACACTGGCTAAGCGCTTACAAAGTAGCCAGCCTTATTGGCAAACAGAGGCGGGGCGTTCGCTGTGGGAAACCCAGCGTGCCTGCTTAGGGCCCGTGGTGGAATCCCGTGTGGGCGGCCACAGCTTGGAAATGAGCATGGGGCCGGCATTGATGACCATGTCGGCCATTGCGCACCCCATACGCTGGTCGCCTACGCATCAGTTAGCCGAAAACGATAGCACCTTGGTATGCCCACCAGATCAGCTTGCGCTGCCGGATCGCTGTTTAGATGTGATGGTCATTCACCACTGGCTTGAGCAGTTAACCGATGCCCACTTCACGCTCCAGGAGGCCGCGCGTGTCACTGCTGACAACGGCATTATGGTGCTGTTTGGCTTTAACCCTATCGGCGTGAGCGGCCTTACCCGGCAGTTGCGAAAGCGCCAACAGAGCTTTCCCTGGAGCGGTACCTGGCGCTCGGCTAGCCGCCTGCGGGACTGGTTGGCGTTTGTCGACTTTGAGGTTGAGCGGGTAGACTATTGCTGTTTTCGGGGGCGGATGAATGCCAAGTGCGGTGAGTATTGGGAGTCGTTAGGGCGGCGGCATAACCTGCCACTGGGCGAAAGTTATATGATTCAAGCACGCCGACAGCAGCGCCAAGCGCCGGTGCAGCGTTTGAGATTTGGTTTGAAGGCGCCAGCGTCCCCGGCGTCGCTGGGTGTTACCCGCTCAGGTTCATCCGCCCACTATCAAGCTTATCAAACGCCTCCCGCTGGAACATCGCAAGCCAAAACGCGGCAAACGGATAGGCACACAGCTGATTCAAATAAAGCTGACCCACAGAAGCCTGTTTTACATAAATCTGTTTTACATAGACCGGGGGATCAAGAGATTGACTAAAGAGGCGGCGGGAGATCTACCTCGGGTAACGGTGTATACCGATGGGGCTTGTAGGGGTAACCCAGGGCCTGGCGGATGGGGTGTCGTGCTGTCGAGTGGCGAGCATGAGAAAACCTTGAAAGGCTATGAAGCAGATACCACTAATAATCGCATGGAGTTAATGGCCGCGATAATGGCGCTACGTACGCTTAATACCCCTTGTGAAGTGGCGCTCTGGACTGACTCCCAATATGTTCGCCAGGGGATCACCCAGTGGATTCATAATTGGATCAAGCGCGGCTGGAAAACCGCTGCCAAGCAGCCGGTCAAAAATGCCGAGCTGTGGAAGACCCTGCACGAAGAGACCCAGCGTCACCAGGTCGAGTGGCACTGGGTAAAAGGGCACAGCGGGCACCCAGGCAACGAGCGCGCCGATGCGCTGGCCAATGAAGCGATTGATGAGCACCAAAAAAGGAGAGCATGATGCGTCAGGTGATCTTGGATACTGAAACCACGGGTATCGACCCCAAAGATGGCCATCGCCTAGTCGAAATTGGTGCCATTGAGATGGTCAATCGACGCTTCACTGGCCGCACTTATCATCAATACATCAACCCTGAGCGGCATATCGACGCTGAAGTCGTCGAAGTTCACGGGATTGATGACGCCAGAGTTGCTAACGAGCCGGTATTCGCGGCCATTGCCGATGAGTTTTGGGCCTTTATCGAAGGCGCAGAGCTGGTGATTCATAACGCTCCGTTCGATGTGGGCTTTATTGACCACGAGCTGGGCATGTTGAATCGGCAGCGTAAATCTCCTGTGCTGGGGCCGGTAAGGGATCATTGCGGCGTATTAGATACGCTGACCATGGCTAGGAAGATGCACCCCGGCCAGCGCAACAGTCTTGATGCATTGTGCAAACGCTACGATATCGACAACGGCCACCGGGTGCTGCACGGCGCACTGTTAGACTCTGAAATCCTCGCCGAAGTGTACCTGGCGATGACCGGTGGGCAGACCGCGTTAACGTTAGACGCGGCCTCCGCAGCGGAACAGGAGCAGGCGGATACCTCCAATGAGGGGATGTCGATTCAGCGGCTTTCTTTAACGCCGGGCCAACTGCGCGTGGTGCGGCCCACCGACGAAGAGCGAGCGGCCCACCAGGCCAAGTGCAAGGCGCATCAATTGAACTGGTTTGAGGGTGCGACCAGTGATGCTTAGGCGAGAAATTCCCCATCACGAACAAGCAGGGCGGGTGATTCGGCTTTCGCGTAGTTTATTGGCGCCCGCACCGTTAAACGGCAGCGAAGAGTTAACCCCGCTGCAGCCCTATCAACCCTGGACAGAGCAGATGCAGCCGCTATGTTACTGGGATGATGAGCCGGTGGCGCTGCTTGTGGAGTCCCAGGCTGGCAACGATTGGATTGATGGTCGGCAATGGATGAGCGAGCTTTCAACCGCTTGGTTTAGCCTGCTCTCCACGGCGCTGCAGGTAGGTGCATGGTTAGAGAATCACCGATTCTGCGGCCGCTGTGGGGCACCGGCCACCAAGCTGACTGCGGAATTCGCTATGCACTGCCACGCCTGTGGACACCGCAACTATCCGCGTATCTCACCGTGTATTATCACGCTGGTGACCAGCGGGGAGGCGATGCTGTTGGCCCGTAGTCCGCGCTTTCCACCCGGGCGCTACTCCACCTTGGCGGGTTTTATCGAGCCGGGAGAGTCAGCGGAAGAGGCTGTGCACCGGGAGGTGTTTGAGGAAGTGGGCGTGCATATCGATCAACTGCGTTATCACCAAAGTCAGGCGTGGCCATTCCCGCACTCGCTGATGTTTGGTTACTTCGCCGAAGCCACTACCCGGCGCATTCGCATCGATGGGGTGGAGATTAGCGATGCGGCGTGGTTTTCGCCTCGTCAGTTGCCCTCTCTGCCGCCGCCTTACTCGATATCCCGGGAGCTGATCGAAACCCATTTGGCACGCTGGCGCGAAGAGTAAGCGGCGCCGCGTGCCGATATGATGATTACTCGCTAGGGAATAAGCTAGTCAGCTTAGTGGCCAGCATGACATTACCAGTCGCTTTTAGCTTACCGGTCATAAAGGCCGTCATGCCATTGATCTCACCGCTCATAATCCCTTTTAGCGTGTCAGTGGTAAGGCTCAAGCTGACAGAAGGATCGTCATGCTCACCCTCTTGTACGTCCAGCGTGCCATCCTGGATATTTAAGTAGTAGCTGCCTGCATCGGTAAAGTGAAACTGGAAAACTTCATCCATGCCCTTTGCTGCTGCAGGATTAAAACGCGCTTTTAGCTTCTCAAGGGTGTTGTTTGACATAACATATCTCTCGGTTAAGTAGATCAGGCTAAGGCTAGCGACCATAGCCAAAAGAAACAATCGTAAAGGCAAGCGAGGTTATTTCATACGGGCGTTCCAATCAAGCGCGCTAGTCACTATCAACAAACGCATATACAACGCACGAGCTATAAAGGAATTAATCCTCTAATGGAGAACGTCAATGAGTGAATGGGTAGCAGAGATAGGCACCTTTGTTGTGCAAACCACCATCGTGATGGCACTAATAGGCTTTGGCCTGCTGCTGATTGCACGAACCAAGCAGGACAAAGAGAGCGAGCTGAAACTCACGATCGAGCCACTTAACGAACAACGCCGCCGCCGTGTTCGGCGTTTGCGGCTGGCTGCCACGCTTCCTGGTGCACGCAAAAAACTGCTGAAACTATTTCGTAGTGAAGATAAAAAACGTCACAAAGAGCACAAAACGGAGCAGGATGCCGCCTCAGCGGCGCGGGTTTGGGTGCTCGACTTTCACGGCGATCTGAAAGCCTCGCAAACCGAGCATTTTGCTCAAGAGGTGTCGGCCATCATCGGTGTCGCTGCTAAGGAAGACGAGGTAGTGGTGCGGCTTGAGTCCGCGGGTGGACTGGTGCATGCCTATGGGTTGGCGGCGGCGCAGTTAGACCGGCTGCGCACGGCGGGGCTAAACACAACCGTGTGTATCGACAAGGTGGCGGCAAGCGGTGGTTACCTGATGGCCTGTACCGCGCAGCACATTAAGGCCGCGCCCTTTGCAGTGATTGGCTCTATCGGCGTGGTGGCGCAAGTGCCCAATATTCATCGTCTGCTAAAGCGCCACGATGTTGACGTAGAACTGCTGACCGCCGGTAAATACAAGCGTACCTTAACCGTGCTGGGTGAAAATACCGAAGAGGGCAAAGCAAAGTTCTTGGAGGACTTAGAGAATACGCACCGCTTGTTTAAAGGCTATGTGGCAGAACGGCGTCCCGCCATGGATATCGATACCCTTGCCACAGGCGAAATTTGGTATGGTAGCGAGGCATTATCGCTTCAGCTTGTCGACAGCGTAGGAACCAGCGAAGCCTATCTGGTTGAACGTATGAGCGAGGCGCAAGTATTCACAGTGAAGCTAGAAGCCCCTAAAACCGTCAGTCGTAAACTGGGATTGGCCATTTCAGAAGGCGTTGAAAAAGCGGCGCTGAAAGCGCTTGGCCTAATCGACGCCGCTGGGTGGCAGCGGCGCTGAGGTTAAATCTTGGAGCGTTATGCGGCGTAATGGTGTGCCAAGGTATCAATCACGGCCTTGGCACTTTCGCTGCTTAACGAGTAGTAGATGGTTTGTGACTCCCGTCGGGTATCGACGAGCTCATCACGCCGCAAAATAGCCAGATGTTGTGATAGTGCCGACTGGCTTAACGCGAGTTGTTGATTAATTTGCGTCACTGACAGCTCTTTCTCGGCAAGCAGGCAGAGGATTTGCAGCCGTTTTTCATTGGCCAACGCTTTTAGCAGGTTGGTTCCCGCCTCAATAGCGCGACAGTTATGTTCAAGCAGGCGTGTAGCGGCGCTTGTAGAAGCAGACATAATGATCTCCTTGCCTACACTGTTACTTCAGCGTTTTTATAAGCATTATTTATAAACATTGTTTTATAAATATGTTTTTATAAACAGTGTTATTCGTTGTCACGGCATCGTCGCGTCGCGAAGATTATTTATTCAATGATCAGTAATTTAGTGAGTTTTGTCCAAGCTGCTGTTTAACGATTAATCAATGGTAGTAATTCGTCATCTTGTCGACAATGTCGGTGCCTGTCTACCGCTTTGGTCGCTATTTAGCCCATAGTATGAGGGCGAAGTGTCGGTTTCCTTTATACAGTGTCAACAATCTTCCTTAAGCGTTACTACAAAAAAGATAGGGACACCATGAGCCACTACCAACACACCTTCCAACGCTCCATCGAACACCCTGAATCGTTCTGGGCCGAACAGGCCAAACGTATTCCCTGGTACACACCACCTAAGACCATCCTCAGCTACGATGAGCAGAGCGCTGGAACAGCGCATGCCCGTTGGTTTAGCGACGGTGAAATGAACCTTAGCTACGCGGCACTGGATTATCATGTCGAAAATGGGCGTGGTGATCAGGCAGCGATTTTCTGGGATTCGCCTGCCGCAAAGGCTAAGCAGACCATTAGCTACCGCGAAATGCGCGATAAAGTGGCGCATTTTGCAGGGGCGCTGGCGCAGTTGGGCGTTACCAAAGGCGATCGTGTGGTGATCTATATGCCGATGATCCCCGAAGCCATGGTGGCCATGTACGCCTGTGCCCGGCTTGGCGCCATACACTCGGTGGTATTTGGTGGCTTCGCCCCCCATGAGCTGGCGGCACGGATTGAAGACGCCGAGCCTAAAGTGGTGGTTGCCGCTTCCTGCGGTATCGAGCTGGGCAAGGTATTGCCCTATAAGCCAATGGTAGACCAAGCCGTTGAATTAAGCGCCCATAAGCCGGATGCCTGTGTCGTTTATCAGCGTGAAGCGCACCGGGCTGAATTGGAGGAGGGCGACTACGACTGGGAAGAGTTGGTTGCCAACGCCCCATTTGCTGAGTGCGTGCCGGTGAAGGGAACCGACCCGCTGTACATCCTCTATACCTCAGGCACCACCGGAAAACCCAAAGGCGTTATGCGCGATACGGGTGGCTACGCGGTGGCGCTGGCCTATTCGATGCAGGCGATCTATGCAATGGAGCCCGGTGAAGTGTTCTTTACCGCTTCGGATGTGGGCTGGGTCGTCGGGCACTCCTACATTGTTTACGCCCCCTTGCTAGTGGGTTGCACCACGGTGGTATACGAGGGCAAGCCGGTAAAAACCCCCGACGCGGGCAGCTTCTGGCGGTTAATCGAGGAGTACCGGGTGAAGAGCTTCTTCACCGCGCCCACGGCGTTTCGCGCGATTAAGAAAGAGGATCCCGATGCCAAGCTGCTACAGAACTACGATATCAGCAGCCTAAAGCATCTTTACGTGGCCGGTGAACGCCTCGATCCACCCACGTTTCACTGGCTGGATGACCTTTTGGACGTGCCGGTGATTGATCACTGGTGGCAAACTGAAACCGGCTGGCCCATCGCCGCTAACTTGCCCGGTATAGAGCCTGTGCCCACCAAGGCGGGATCCGCAACGTTCCCCGTTCCTGGCTTCAATGTGCAAGTGCTTAACCGCGACGGCGAGCAGGCCAAACCCATGGAGCAGGGTAGTGTGGTGATCAAACAGCCCATGCCACCTGGTTGCTTGACCGGCGTATGGCGCGACGAAAAGCGCTTTCATAGTGCCTATATGGCGGCATTCCCCGGCTACTACCTAACCGGCGATGGCGGTTATTTTGATGAGCAAGGCTATCTGTTCATCATGGGCCGCACCGATGACGTCATTAACGTGGCAGGGCACAGACTCTCGACCGGTGAAATGGAAGAGGTGGTCGGTGCTCATCCTGCGGTGGCTGAGTGCGCGGTCATTGGGATTCATGACGATCTAAAAGGGCAGTTGCCGATCGGCTTGGTGATCCCGAAAGATGGCTTTGATGGTGATGAAGCCACATTGGAGGCCGAACTGATTGCGCGGGTTCGCGAGCATATTGGCCCGATTGCCTGCTTCAAACAGGTGTTAGTGGTTGACCGCTTACCCAAAACCCGCTCGGGTAAAATTCTGCGCAAACTGCTGCGTACGATTGCCGACGGCAAAGAGTTTGGTATTCCCTCCACCATTGATGACCCCACCAGCCTTGCCGATGTTCACGCCGCCATGCGCGAACGCTCGGTAGGCGCTGCGGACAAAGCCACACCGCTGGATTGATGCGACTAAATTAGCCAAGTGCGAGGGCAGATTGAAGCGAGGGTCTTTCGCCATGGCCGGAAAGTGTTCCCGACAATTCCGGCATTTCCGCTATCCATGGCGGTCAGATGGCGAAAGTAGCGCCCAAGGATGGGTTCACAGCGCCCTCGCGGAAACCTGCCCTCGCCACGATTGCATGCAGATTGCCAGGGGGTGGCAGCTTGCATAGCTTAGCTTTTAATATTATGCAGAAGCCGTATAATGCGCTCCCCAGAATGGCGTAGGGTTTTGTTACAAGCTGACCGAATGCGCTGACTACCCCGAGGGTTCCCTAACCCCTCTTCTCTATTAAAAAAAGGTCTACCCGCATGTTTGCATTGAGTGAGACTCAGCACCGCCGTTGCCTAATGGTGATGGTGGCTTTCCATATCGGCATTATTGCCGCCAGTAACTATCTCGTTCAGCTACCGTTTACGCTCTTTGGCTTTCATACCACCTGGGGCGCGTTTAGCTTCCCGTTTATCTTTCTAGCCACCGACCTCACGGTGCGTCTGTTTGGTAAAGGGCCGGCTCGATCGATTATTCTGCGCGTTATGCTTCCCGCGCTGTTGGTCTCCTATGTGGTATCCGTGGTATTTCCCCGCGGCAGCTTTGCCGGGATTGAGGCTCTTTCGGAGTGGAATCTGTTTGTCGCCCGTATCGCCCTCGCCAGCTTCCTGGCCTATGTGATTGGCCAACTGCTGGATGTTCAAGTGTTTGACCGCTTGCGCCAGTGGGCATGGTGGGTGGCGCCCGTTTGCTCAACGGTGTTGGGTAACCTGGCCGACACCTTTGCATTCTTCTCGGCGGCGTTCTATAACAGCCCAGACCCGTTTATGGCCGCCAATTGGGTAGAAATCGCCGCCGTCGACTACGCGATTAAGCTTGCTATCAGCCTGCTGTTTTTCCTGCCGCTGTATGGCTTGCTGCTTGCCTGGCTAACCCGCCGTTTGGTGGTTTGGACAGGCCAGGTGGACGCCGAGCCCCGCACGGCGTAATCGCGTAAACAACACAGAGACCGCAAGGCTTAGGAGCTAGCATGACTGACGTTGCCACCGTAGATCTCCATTTTATCGATATGCCCGCCGAAGAAGCCGCCGCGGATACCACCCCGCTGGTGGTGATTCATGGCTTGCTGGGAAGTGCCGATAATTGGCGTTCGCACTTGAAAGTGTGGCAGCGCAGCCGCCGGGTGATCGCGCTGGATCTGCGTAACCATGGCCGCTCGCCCCATGCAGAGGGAATGCGTTACGCCACCATGGCGGATGACGTTATCGCGCTACTTGATAAGCTCTCGATAGAGCGCGCTCACGTGCTGGGGCACTCCATGGGGGGTAAAGTGGCGATCAGCTTGGCGCGCCTGGCGCCGGAGCGGGTGGCGTCGTTGATCGTGGCCGATATTGCTCCGGTGGCTTATGAGCATGGTCACGATGATGTGTTCGCCGCGCTGGACAGCGTACGAGAAGGGCAGCCCAAAAATCGTCGTGAAGCCGATGACCTGCTGGCCGAGCATGTGGACTTCCGGCCTACGCGGCTGTTCTTGGCCACCAACCTGGTGCGCAATGACGATAACGTCATGGCTCTTCGGGTAGGCTTAGATCAGATCAAACGCGGTTATAGCGATATCATCGGCGTGCCTGATGGCGAGCAGCCTTTTGAAGGCCCGGCGTTGGTTCTTCGTGGCGGCGATTCCCACTACGTGGCTGACGATATGATCCCCGCGCTGCGTGAGGTGTTGCCCCGCGCTCGTGTGGTAACGCTTAAAAATGCCGGTCACTGGCTACACGCCGACCAGCCGGAAGCCTTTCAGCAGGCGGTCGAGGCGTTCGTCGACGCCCAGTAGATGCACGCGCAATCATACAAACAAGCGCAGCCTAATCAGAGCGGAGTGACCGTTAAGCCGTGCTGCTCTGGATAACGCAAGAAACGATTCAAAATTCGGTAGCTATCCACATCGAAGCTTGCGGGCGTGTCCGCAAGCGTTTGCGCGTTGTTAAAACTAGTCGCGCTGCCCAGATAGCACCATTGGCGAACGACATGCCATGCAGACGCTTTCGCGCCCGCTGACTTCTCCTCAATAGCAATGCTGCCCGGCCACGGCCACACGTTGACCTGAAGCTGGGTAAGTGCTTCCTGCGCCCGCTGGGTATGCGCTGCTAGCGACTCCTGACCATTGCACGCTCCACGGCACTTGCCCACCTGATTGGCAAAACAGCGCCCCTTACCTTTTTCAAGCCCCAGCACCCGAGGACAGAGCTGCTGCTCTTCAGCAATAGCGCGCAAGGCGTTCTTGGCCTCCCGCGCATTCCTAAACAAACCATACAGCGTGCCGCCTAGAGGCTGGGTGAGCGGTTGGCTCAGGGCGCTACCGCTGAGTAACTCAGGGTGGTCGGCTTCCGTCCCCCAGTGCCAGGTAGTTAACTTGCGCTGCTTGCGCAGATGCCGGTTCATGATCGGCATTAACGTTTTAACCAGCTGCGCTTCACGTAACTGGGCGCCTAAATCGCCGGCGGTCTCTTCCCACTCGATATGCTGAACCTGCTGGGCGAGGCGCATCTCTTTGTCGTCTTGGTGGTCGCGCTGAAAGTGCCCCAGCACGCGGCTACGTAGATTGATGCTTTTGCCCACATACAGGGGCAGCCGATTGTGGCCGTAAAACAGATAAACGCCGGGGCAAGCGGGCAACCCTTCCAACTGCGCGCTATCCAGGTGGGCGGGCAGCGTGCGGTGGCGGCGCTCATCGCCCAGCAGGCGCTGCCAAGCTTCATCGCTGTGCTCTACCTGCCACGCTTGCCAGAGTGACCACAGCGCCTCCACATCGTCTCCGGCACGGTGATGGCGGGTGGGTGTAATACCGTAGCGGTTAAGCAACGCTTTAAGGTTATGTTGGCGCTCCTGAGGTGCTATCCGTCGGGATAAACGCAGCGTGCATATCAGCGATGCACGGTAATCCTGGCCGGCGCGCTTAAATTCGTTGCGCAAAAAGCTGTAGTCAAAGCGCGCATTGTGGGCTACTAACTGCCCGTCGCCCAACCACTCCCGGAATGATTCGGCTATGTGTACAAAGCGTGGCGCATCCACCAGCATGTCGTCGCTAATTCCGGTCAACTGAGTGATTTGCGCGGGCACTTTGCATTCTGGGTAAATTAAGCTCGACCAACGATCCACCAGCTCACCGTTAACGACTTTGAGGGCGGCTATTTCGGTAATCCGATCCCTTGTTGCACGGGTGCCGGTGGTTTCAACGTCTACAAAAATTAAAGCTGTTTCGCTCATGGGCCGCCATGGTAGTGGATGGAAAGCGATCAATACGTGGTTATAAAGCGTGAGGATCTACGGCTAAACGCGATACGGGTAGCGTTGCGTCAGTAAGGCCCATTTTATTTAGAAAGGTTTCAAAACCAGCGTAGCGGCGGCTATCTAGTGCCGCGGGGCTCAGCGCCATACGACGCAGGATATCTTCCCAGGCGTTGGCGTTAATGTCATTTTCGAGCACAGGGTGCGCGCTAATCAGCAGCTTCCAGGCGGCGTCAGGGTTGTCGATAATCCAGTGGCTGGCTTGCTCAAGGGCAAGCACGAAGCGAGACCAAGTATCAGCGCGGCGGGCAAGCGTATCGCTATTAGCCAACACCACCAGGCCGTCATTTCGAGGAATGTCTAGCTCATCGAAGCGAATGACGTGGGTGTTAATGCCTTCAGTCGCCAACTGCTGGGGAAGGTAGTGGTAAAAGCCATCGGCGACCGCATCAATCTGACCTTCCCGCATGGCTCGAATGGGATCGAAGTGCAGGTTGATAGGCGGGTTGAAATCATCGGTTTGCTGTACCGAGCGGGGAAGTAAGCGCGGAATACTCAGGTCGCGGCCTTCACCGGTGGTATAACCGTAGTGTAACCCTGCCAAGGTATTTTCAGTTTCCGCCTGCTCTTCGCCCGTCACGATGACCGCCGTTAGTGAGGTTTCGATCAATGTCGCGATCCGGGTGATCGGCGCACCGTTATGGACATGCAGATGAAGCAGTGGCTGGCGGGTCAGCGCCAAATCGACTTCACCTGCGGTTAGCAGCTTGATAGCGATGGAAGGGTCGGCCGGTGACTGAATCTCCACCTCAAGGCCCTGGGCAGCGTATAGACCCCGCTCTTTAGCAATCACCAAGGCAGCGTGCTGCGGGCTCAAGTACCAATCCAGCATTAGCGTAATGCGTTTAACCGGCGGTGGTTCGAGCGGCGGTGCCGGGGTCTGCGCCATGGTGGGCACTTCCTCGACGCTTTCGCTGTCATCGGTTCGCAAAAATGCTTCCGGCACCTCCACGTCTGTATCTAGCGTCAGTGGGGGCGTTTCTTGAGGGCTTTCTTCACTCTCTTCATTTGCGTAAATAACTGAATTAGAAAACAATAAGGTAACGATGAGACTCAATAGAATAGGGTGCCAACAGCGTGAGAGGCAACGCAACATAGTCAGAAACTCCAGGGGTTGTAACGGCGAAGTGTAGCCGCCTGGGAAAGCTCCTGACCAGCCCCTTGAGTATAAGGGGACGCTGAGAAGAGACAGTAAATTCAACGGTTACATGCAATAATAGCGCTGTATTGATGTAGAGACGGAGAGTCATGGACGCAATTTATACGTTCTTTTTGGTAGGCGGTTCGCTAATGGCGCTCAGCATTCTGGCCAGCCGTCTATCGTCAATGATGGGTGTGCCGCTGCTGCTGATCTTCCTTGGGCTAGGCATGCTAGCCGGTGAAGAGGGCGTGTTGGGCGTTGAGTTTGATGACTACTCCATGGCCTTTGCCATCGGCCATCTAGCACTGGCCATGATTTTGTTAGACGGTGGCTTACGTACCCGCCTCAAAACCTTCCGAGTGGGTTTTAAACCCGCGCTTTCCCTCGCGACCTTCGGTGTCTTTATCACCAGCGCCATTGTTGGCGTTATCGCGATGTGGATTTTTGACCTAACAATAGTGCAGGGCCTGCTGGTGGGCGCCATCGTAGGTTCAACCGATGCCGCCGCGGTTTTCTCCATGCTCAGCGGTCGCGGTGTTAATCTCAACGAGCGGGTAGGGGCGACGCTGGAGATTGAGTCGGGTACCAACGACCCGATGGCAATTTTCCTCACCCTGATGCTGGTTGAGCTGCTAGTGGGTGATATTGGCGGCCCCACTGAAACCCTGCTGTTTTTCTTTTCCCAGTTTGGTATTGGTTTGATTGTCGGGCTCGGGGGCGGCTGGCTGAGTGCCAAGCTGCTGCGCTGGCTCGATTTAGCCCCGGGCCTTTACGCCATGTTGGCGTTGGCGCTGGGGTTCAGCGTATTTGGTTTAACCAGCGTGCTGGGCGGTAGCGGCTTTTTGGCGATCTACCTTGCTGGTTTGATGATTGGTAATCAGCCCGGGCGCCACCTCAATTTTATTCTGCCGGTGCACGACGGCTTGGCGTGGTTAAGTCAAATCGGCCTGTTCCTGGTGCTTGGCCTGCTGGTGACGCCCAGTGAGCTATGGGACGTGGCGTTGCCCGCGGGTTTGGTGGCCCTGGCGCTTATCTTTATCGCTCGCCCGCTGGCGGTGCTGATCACCATCAAACCGTTCTTTAAATTTCGCTGGCGGGAAACCTTCTTTATTGCCTGGGTGGGCTTGAGAGGGGCGGTGCCTATCGTGCTGGCGATATTCCCGGTCATCGGTGGGGTCGAAAACGCCTCGCTCTACTTTAACGTGGCCTTCGCCGTGGTGTTGATGTCGCTGCTGATTCAGGGCGGCTCGCTGACGCTGATGGCCAAGTGGTTGAAGGTGGAAGTGCCGGTAGGCACCGTGCCTAACCGACGCGGCCCGCTGGGTATCCTGCCGGAAAACGACTTTGAGCTGTTTGTGTACGGGGTCGAGAACCAGGATTTAGAGGACGTGCCTATCCGGCTGCTGCGTTTTCCATCAGGTGCTTTGATTTCCGCGCTGTTCCGCGACCACGCCATGCTGCACCCGAAAGGCAGCACGCGCTTGAAGCTGGGTGATGTGATTTGCGTGATCGGCCGCTCAGAGGACTTGTACGCGCTTAACCGACTATTCAATGGCGATGCCAAGCTCAAGCAGGAGCGTGCCTTCTTCGGTACCTTTACCCTGGATGGCACCGCACAAATGCAGGATATCGCCCAAGCCTATGGCCTAACGCTCAGCCCCGGTGAGCAGGAGATGACACTGGCGGAGTTTATCGCCCTGCGCGTGGGTGGCCACCCGGTAATCGGGGACGACGTCGATTGGCATGGCATTCACTGGGTGGTCAGCGATATGGAAGGCGGAAAGATTACCCGCGTCGGGTTACGTTTGTACTAAAAGGCGTTGACTTCCAAGGGAAAGCTGTTATTATACGCACCCATAAGCCGGAGGGATGGCAGAGCGGTTGAATGCACCGGTCTTGAAAACCGGCATAGGTTAATAGCCTATCCAGGGTTCGAATCCCTGTCCCTCCGCCACCTCGATACTGAAAAGCCCCTGATTCGTCAGGGGCTTTTTTCGTTTATAGGCTCTGCGTTTCTTCCTATTAGCCCCTCTACTAAATGCACCGGTCTTCCACTGTGTCCAGAATGTGTCTGAGAGGCTGGAAGATGTGCTGCCTTTTGTCCACGGTACCCTAGCTGATTTATCACATCGCGTGCGCGGTGGGGCGCTAAGTGTGCGGTTTGCATTGTTATGCCCTTGACTGTGTTTCAATAACCTAAAGCCGAGCAACTGTCATTCATGCGGCTGAATGAGTGCTTGGTAATCTGCCTTGGGCAGTGCCTGCAGGTTCATGTACGACACGTGAACGGCCATTTCTGTCAGCGTGAACGTCGCCAGATCGTCAATGAGAGAAAGGGCAAGGTCGTAGCTGGAGAGGCTGGTGGCAATGCCTGGTGTCCAGTGGTGAGCATTGATCGCGCGGGCAATCAGTACGTCTCGATCAAAGGCGAGGGGAAATGCAGCACCTCGGTAGGTGTCACGCCAGTGGTCGCAATAACAAGCAATGACAAACTCCCGAAAGGTGTTAATCAGCACTTTGTGCAGTGCTTCGACGTTTTCGACGCCCGACTCTGGCAGGTTGCTTTATTCCCGCTGCATTTGCTCGGGTTGGCTCCACTGGCATTGCTGCTGGTCACCAAGGTGTGGTATGACGGTGCCCTTACTAGCCTTGTGTGATCAAAATTGATCGCTTATGATAATGAGTGGGTAACAGTGATACCCAATGTGAAAGCATTGAAATAGGCCAACAGGCCTCATACAAACTTCTCCGATAAGGAGGGTTTCTTGAATGAAAAAGCTTAATAGAAAAGACTATCCAGAACTGGATCTCATCTTATGGGATCGAGCCGAGCGCTTGGTTGATCCTAAATTTGCCTTTCGTATTTATGAGCAAAGGTGGCGTTTCGTTGATCAGCGTAGGCTGAACGCCAATGAGTGCGCTCTAATTAAAGCGTTAGCACATGAGTATGGCCACGGGCAAATGCTTGTAGCATGACATTTACTCGTCCTCACCATCAAAGAATCAATCACCTGCTTTCGCAATTTAACCCCGACTTCCTCTACCAAAATAATATCCTTTTTGGTGGAGGCACGCGTATAGCGCTTGAGCTTAATGAATTCCGCGAATCAGTAGACATAGATTTATTTTGTATAGGGACAGATGCTTACCGTGCCGCCCGCTCCACCATTACCAATGTTAGTTTTGGTGAGCTGGTAAAAGAGGGCTGCGAAATCGAGAGATTTGCAGGACGAGAAATTCGTGCTGATCGAGACGCAATAAGGGCGTTACTTGTTGGTACCGATCAGCCCATCAAGCTTGAAATCGTGAATTTTAGCAATCAACACCTGCTACCTGGAGAAGTGAATACTCTTTTTCCTATCGCCTGTGTGAGTAGAGTTGGGTGTTTTGCTACCAAGCTGACTGCCAATGCCGATAGATACAACGACCATATCAAAGATATTTTAGACCTTTGTATGATGCGTAGAGAGTGGGGGAATATTCCTGAAAAGGCATGGGAAATAGCCTGTGAGGAGTATGGGCAGCGCACTATCTCTTCAGCATTGGGTCGGGCGTTAAGAAAGCTACATCAAAATGAGAAAGCGAAAGTGGAAGCTGTTGACTCGTTAAGAGTAGGACCAGCATTAGCGAATGAAATTATCGATGAACAATCAAATGTTTGGCTAGAAGAGTTAATGAAGAAGGGCTTGGTCGAGTAAATGAAAATTTAGTAAATAGTAATATTAAACGTAAACTGAAATTTATTGAGGTATTGTCAAATCTGGTGTTTTACCATCAGGCGCAAGCCGGTGAGCAGCTCTCGCCAGCTAGCTTCGGACTTCCGGTGGCCATCTTCAACCGCGACCAACTCCTTGCCGCCGTGCTCGGTGACCCCGACAATCACCAGCAAGCAGAGCCGGTCATCCAGGCGGACATTGCTGTAGACACCGTCGGCCCACCAATAAACGTAACGCTTCTGGCTCAGGTCTCGCCGTTGCCAGTTCCGGTGGTAATCCCCCCTATAAACATCGCCTGTTAGAACCGTGAAATTGCTGTGAATATTCGTGTATACAAACCTAAACAGTGCAGTGTCATAAAAAAATCATTGTTGGGACGCTTTGGGAGTTGCGTAAATGTAGGATTTATTCAAAGCAGGGTGCAACAGTTTCTTCAAAGCGCTCTAAAAATCCTGGAGCTTTGCGGTTCTCTATGAAGTAGCCGAACTCGGCAGCGGTAAATTCCCTTTCAACGTTACCCATCATACATCTGCAGGTATCTGCGGCATCAGAAGGTGCGATAGCACCATTCTCTTTAAACTCCGCCATACAGCCTCGAACAGATTCGCTAAACAAGCGCGGCGGCCAGCCTTCACTCTGTTGAGCAATAGCGGCATTTGAGAATATAAGCATGCTGGCAGAAAAAAATAGCGTTAATCGCATAGTCATCATCCTTGCTGAGGAAATTCCACATTCCGATGTCATTGTTATAGTAGCAAGGTTTATTTAGGAAAGGAAATGGAAGTATTTATCATTAGAATGCTGCTAAAACTTGACCATCGCAACCGCAACTACCCATCCTGGACTCCGTCTCAAGATCATACTGGCATTTGTAATGGTGTCTTGGTCAAAATAGATTTCCCGCTCAGCGTTGCATCTGCCAACGCTGAACGAGGAGGGCACATCAGCTGTTGCCCTCTTGGTGCTGTGCATCGCTAGATAGGCGAACAACTCAAATCTTGATGTCGTAGTCGACGTACTTATGCATTAGCTCATCATAGGTGCCGTCTTGCTTGATCTCTCTGAGTGCTTCATTGAACTGCTCCGTCAACGCTTCATTGCGAGGGTGGAAGGCTGCCGCCACACCGTGTCCAAAATAGCTCTTGGGCTCGCGGATCAGCGGCGAACTGGTAACGATTCCACTGCCTTCAGCATTGACTTGGAGTGACGACAGCGCGAGTGGGTAATACATAAAGCCAGCGTCTATACGACCGGCTCTAACATCTACGGCAAGATCTTCCCCCGTTGCATAGCGTCGCACGTCGACAAGATCGCCGTAGGTGTCGGTAATGTATTCATCGCGGATGGTGCCACGCTGAACGCCTACCGAAAGACCTTCAAGACCTTCATGATCCTCAATATCAATCTCTTGGCCTGTCAGTGTCACCCAAACACTAGGGTTGCTGTAGTAGGGTTCGGAGAACAGTACCTGTTCGCGGCGTGCATCGGTGATCGCCATGGAGGACATGATAGCGTCGTATTTGCGTGCCAATAAACCGGGGATGATGCCATCCCAGCCTTGCTCCACCCACTCGCACTCGCGTTCGATGCGTCGACACACTTCTTCTCCAAGCTCCACCTCGAAGCCAGTCAGAGTGCCATCGGGTAGGCGATACTCGAAAGGCTCGAAAGGAACGTCCACGGCGAGACGCAGCGGGGCATCAGAGTGGGCTGGAACGGCGAATAGTAGTGATGTAAGTACAGTTGTTATACCTAATGGGAGGCGGGACATATTGCTTTCCTTTTTTCGTTTTTATATCAGATTTTGGTTAAGTTAGCATGCCCCCCATGGAGGATCTATGGTTGATTAAACTACTGGAGCCGATGTTCTGACCGTCAAGGCAACCGGCATCTTGGTTTTCTTTTTTTGGGTTGTCCGTTGCTGCCACTGTTGCGTGGCTAAGGATTTTACCCAGGCGTTCAGCCAATACGTCGCCGTCCAGCTCCTCAATGAATCTGGTCACATCGGTGGGGTGTGACATTGTAAGAACTACGTAGAGTGGGTAGGTGTAAATAGCAGAAATCAAAAAGGCCACCTCAATGGGCGGCCTTTAATCAGCGCGAATTAAGCGATGGTGCTGCATTAGCAGTCTTCTGCAATCCAGCGGCTTTCTTGAGTCGTTACTAAGGTTTCGCTACTCATTACTTTGCTTCTTGAGCTGGTGTGCTCATCGCTGTGTTTAGTTATCGATATCTCTATTTCAACGTTCTGACCGGCAGATGAGTTCGATGCTTTGGCACTGATCGTGTCGTCGCTCTGCGATAAATCGACATTAGTAAAACCGGCTTCATTAAAGTCCTGTCGAATGGCCGACTCTGGATTCTGAGCTTCCTCAGCAGTCATGCAGTGCTGGTCGATAGTTTCCTCTCTTAGCTCTGCTGGTAGTTGATCGCCTTCCATTACACTCGTTGTTTCCCAAAGCCCTGGTTTAACCTCGAAGGCCCAAGCAGGGATTGAAGCTGCAATTAGCAGCGTGGCAAGTAGACTATTTCGTAGCATTAGTTTCTCCAGTTATATAAAAGGGTTGCCAGCTAAGAATAACTTAACCTACCACTTAAATGCGAATTGTCTCAATAAGATAGGTGTTATCATTGTCGAAAACTTACTTAAGAGGTTTAAGCGGCTTGTTGATCTAGTCTCTACACCATTGGCGAGAAATGCGTTTGCATTTTTCTCGACATGTTGGCGCTTGTCGAGCTATGCAACCGATCCCAAAAAAGGGGATTTGTAAGATATGGCTTACATATAATTGCTTTTGAAAAGGCTAATATATGCCGACTTTTCACCAACATAAGCAATGCCATATGACCCTTTTGACTTGCCCCCACTGCATGAATCCAGAAGTCCCGAACGGAGCCAAGGTATGTCGCGGCTGCCAAGCCCAGATCGAGTACGGAGCTCCCAAATTCGCTATCGCTTTAGCAATTTTTTTGCCATTCTTCATTGCTCATAACTTTGGTCTTTGGATACATGATTATGTGGGGTACGGAATAATCGTAGCAGGGATTGTTCTGTTGCCACTTGGCTGGCTTTCATGGAAAGTCACCAAGCGACTTTATTCAAACAGGACTAATTTTAAGCGCTGGTATCGCTAGCAAAGCGCTTGCTCCCTGTGCCTGATCTTTCGGCTAAATCTAACATCATGAACTCGATGAGATTTCCAGCTAATCTGGTAGACAGAGATTCACATCGAATCCGTCATACCCGTTACCGCAAGGGGAGGTATCACCATGAGACAGCGCGATGAATTCGTTGAAGAAATGAAAGCCAGGCTCGATGAGTGGAATGCTGATATCGATAAGCTGACTGCCAAGGCGCGTCAGGCGAGCGACGAGGCGAGGGTCAAGTACCAAGAGGACATCGAGCGACTAAAGAAGCGTCAAGCAGAGACTCAGCAAAGGCTCGATGAGCTTCAGCATGCCAGCGAAGCTGCCTGGGAGACTGTCCGCCAAGGTATGGAAGACTCTTGGGAGCTGATGCGCAAAGCCTTCCGGGACGCCTCTTCCCGTTTCAAGTAGTTGATTCAGCGAACCTAAACAGCCAGCTTATTCAACTAGCTTATTCTACTAACAGTGCGCTTCACTTTGAAAAGCCTGAACAATCAGCTGGGGTCGCGACCATCTTTTGGTTGCGATTCGCTGCCTTCTTGAAGGCGTTCGATGGACGCATTTCCCTGTTTAGCCAAAGTCGCTAATCTGTTGATTTGCTCATCCAGCCGGGGCAGGGCCTCTTGCCGATAGCTGGATAGATCGTCGATGGCGCCCATCACCTCGCTGAAAGCCTCCTCAAGCACTTGCATGTCGAGCATTGCGGAGGAGGCCCGCTTTTGAATGTTCACGCCTTGCTGCCGCAGCGCCTTGGCAGTGCCACCAATCATCTGCGAGGTGGTCGTATTGAGGGCTTCGATGCGATCCAGCACCAGGCGCTGATTAGCCATCGCCATGGCCACCGTGACCGCGACGGTGAGCGCCGAGACGGTGACGTTAATGGCTCTGTCCACGCCGCGCATTAATTCACGGTTGTTGCGGATAATCACCTCTAGTGCCAGCACGCCCTGCTGACTCACCGCCAGTTGTTGCTGGAGGTCGACAATGCGCTGACGGAGGGGAAAGAGTAGTTCTTCCTCAAGAAATTGGCGCCGCGGATCATCGCCATCGCGAGCGGCGATCTCTTCCTGCAGGCGGCGATCGATCATGCGCCCCAGCGCAATTTGGCGGTTCAACTCGCCAAGAATTTTAGTTAACGCCTGCTGGTCATCGTTCAGCGTGAGGTTGTCACGATGCAGCATGTCGCGACCGCTTTCCAGATCCTCGATGATCGCATCCAAGGCCTGCTGGGTATTCTCAAACTTGCGAAAGTAGCGCTGCAGGCGGCTATCCAGGCCAGGAATGACCGCTAGAACGCGATCCAATGTAGTTGGTGCCAGGCGATGGCGTGCAGGGTCGAGCCCCTCCATACGCCCGCGCAGATCGGTCAGTGCCTTGGCGACCGGCCCGCCTTCGTCACCCTGGTGGGCCAGCTTGCGCAGCGGCGTCTGCAGCATGGCGCTGCGATGGGCGGCCTGTTGCTGCAGTTCAAGGCCCATCTCATCCACGGCACGGCGCTGGCGAACCACGGATTCTTCGTCCCCTTCGGCAAGAATGTCTTCGACAAAGCGGTCGGCCATCGCCTCAAGCTCAGGATCGATATCACGCTCATCGGGGGTTACCGACTCAGCCTGACTTGCACCCAATCGACTAGCTCCCAACTGGTCAGCGATCTCGTCCACCGGGGGCAGGGAGAGGCGAGGTTTGTCATCGGATTGCTGAGCCATAGACATCTCCTGAGCTGTTAAAAAAAGCTCGATTAGATAAATCGGTTAAATAAAACCGTTTATAAAAAAACGTTTATAAAAACATAGTAAAAACTGCACGGTACCACTGAATGCCATCTTAATCTTTGCGGGCATAACGATCTGCACCTTCGACAAAGAGGCGTAGATCCTCCAGTGCTTTTTCGGTGGTAACCGACGCCTGGGGGCGAGCCGTCTCGATGCGCGCCATGGAAACGGCGGTATCGTCGAGTACGGTCAAGGCGGATTCGATACGGGCAGAGAGCTTGTTCAGTCGATGTTCGGTTTCCACTAGCAGATCGAGGCGACGCACCAGGGCCGTGCGCTCTTCATCGCTTAATCGTTTGCCCTCCCGTTCCAATCGACCTCGGACGTAATTACCGTCCACGCTAACCACACCCCTTGCCTGGGAGGCCATGGTCGTCAACGTATCCACCGCCCCAAAACAAACTTGAGTGACCAAGCCTTGTGAGCGCTCGAAGGCCAGTTCGCCAGTGTGGAATCGGTCGCCCAGCACGTCCATCACATGGTGGTAGCGGCTATAGAGGCGGTCTGTGAGGATAGCCAGATCGGGACGGTGCACGTCGAGCAGGTTCTGCTTGGCCCGACACATGGCTAGTACGAGGTCGTTGGCTCCCACGGGGGGGCTTGCGGGATCGAGCACCGAGACACCTGCTTCATAGGCGTTGCGCTCCTCTTCAGCCCGCCGTCGCTGTGCTTCGGCCTCTCTTTGAACCTCGAGGCGACGCAAGCGGCGGCGGGCCAGCCAGCCGCGTAGCGTTCGCTCGACAGGGAGTGCCACTGGAATGGCGACGAGGCCCGTCAGCCAGCCAAACAGGCTGGGGCTGAAACCACCCCATAGGGAGGTCAGCCACAGCAGCATGCTGATGGTAGGAACTACCAAGCAATAGCGGGCGATCACCTGTAGTCGACTGGGCGTCGCCAGCGGAACCGCCAAACCAGGATTGAACAGGCCGACCAGTAGCCAGGGCAGGCAGGTCATAAACAGGCCATAGGAAAAACCCTGCAGGAATCCCAACATAGATATGGCTATCCTTCAGTCATGGAGCGCAAACACTGCGCGTAGAATAACTGAGATAGGTCGCTAAGCACCAGTTGGGCAGCTACAGGCCATTGGCTGGCTGAAAGCTACTATTTAACCTTGCAGGTATTAACACCTAGTAGCTTGTAGGCTGGGCAGAAGTTAAATAGCCCTGTGGCAAGCGGCAGCACGCCAATCCACCCCCAAAGCCCGATAGTGCCTGTCAGGGCCAGTACAATCAGTACAATCCCCACCAGGATGCGTAAAATTTTATCGATACCACCGACATTACTGTTCATAACGGACTCCTCGAACTCAGTTTGGTGTGCAATTGTAATAAAGCCTTTGTATTAACCATTTGGAATAACGTAATAACCTATTATTCGCTTAACGAGCATAGCCGTCATTTTGGCTAAGAGCACGACGCAAGTGGTCGTAGCTTGATCCATATCAAGCCAATAGGGTGTTAGTGGTTGCGAACTGATTTACAGCGGGAGAGAGCTGGATTACGTCGATTTAGTGGGTCAGTGCTATGACGGTGTCTCTCAGATAAATGGGCATGCAGCTATCCAGAGAGGGGTATGCTTAAATCGTCACAATATCTGCGGCAATCTAGGCCGGCATAACCGGGATCCTCCTGGTTACCGTTGCCGCATTTGAGAGGTTTCATGTTGTTAAAACTCCTTCTCTGGTTTATCCGGTTATTGGTGCTCTTGATGGTAGTGGTGGCCTTGCTGCCATTAATACCCAGCGGTCAGTGGTGGATCAGGCTGTGGGATTTTCCACGCCTGCAGCTAACGAGCGCGTTGGTCTTGCCAGCGCTCCTTCTGGGCGTTCACGCTTGGCTTAAGCGCCCACGAAAAGAGCACGCCGTATGGGGAGTGGTCATTCTTGTGATAGCAGGATGGCACTTAACACACATCCTGCCGTTTACATCCGTTTGGTCGACTGAGGTGCCCACCGCTGAGGTAGAGCCAAAAGAAGGCCAGATAACGTTAAAAGTGCTGACGGCAAATGTTGATTACAAAAATGATCGGTATGCTGAGGTAGTGGCAATGGTTCAGCAGGAGGAGCCTGATTTACTGCTGCTAATCGAAGTCAATAACGCCTGGGCCGAAGGCTTGGCGCCACTTGACGAGGAGTACGCCCACCGAGTAGGGGAGGTTCGCGATGAGGGGCTTGGAATAGTGCTTTGGTCGCGGATTCCGCTGCTGGAGCAGGGAGTAGAATATTTAGTCTCAGACCGTAGACCCTCCATTTTTGCAACGATTGACGTACCAGGCATCGGGCCAGTGCGCTTCGTTGGCGCCCATCCGGTTCCGCCAGGGCTGCAGGAACGAACCGTTAGCAACGAGGATGAACGACGAGACAGTCGAGAACGCGATGCAGAGCTGATGCTCATTGCTCGGCATGTGGAAGAAGACCCGGACAACCGCTGGATCGTCACCGGTGATTTTAACGACGTTGCGTGGTCTGACACCACCAAGCTTTTCGCTGACTTGAGTGATCTCAAAGATCCTCGCCGTGGCCGGCGATTGCTGAGTACCTACCATGCGGAGTACCCATGGTGGCGATACCCGATAGACCATCTGTTCGTTTCTGACGGTTTCCATCTTATTGATATCGACAGAGTGAAGGTGCAAGGTTCTGACCACTTCGGCCTCGCTACCACGCTAACCGTTGGCCGCAAAGATCATGGCAAGCCGGAGGCTTCCGCAGAAGAAGAGCAGGAGGCCGAAGAGATGGTCGAGGAGGGGGCTGAAGACGCCGCTGAGCATGATGGCGGTTAGTCGAAGACGCGGTAATAAAGGCTCGATCTTCTGAATTTCTTCGATGTGTGTGGTTCTGTTGTTCAACAGCGCTTTAGAAATTATGCCCATCTATCAGTGAGATAACTTCTACAGTTATTCAACAGAAACTCTACAGATTAATTGCCATATGTAACTGGATCGACTAACTTAGTTACACGGGTGCGCTAAAAACTTTCCTAATGCTGGCTTGCTCAATCGCTCCTGAACACAAATGACTGCGGCTCAGCTCACTTGGTGCGCTCCAATCTAAGCCCAGTCAATTTGGGTCAACCAGCAAGGAGGACATCGAATGTCGATATCATCAGAAAAGCAAATGCCCGAAGCAGTAGCGGCCTGGCGTGATCCGGAAATGGACTCGGTTAAAGGCACCGAGACCCCTAAAGATCCGAACAAAGGTTATATCGCTCTACTTGGCTGGAGTGTCAACGCGATCAAGGCTGCGCAGAAATTCGACCGCCGCTATATCGTCGTCGCTCCAGAGTGGGCCGCCGATTTCTGTACCGCGAACAATATACCTTTTATCCCATGGGACTTTATTCGCTTGAATGATCGCTCCATGGAGATAGCCGTAAAGCTCAAGGAAGAAGGTGTAGACGTCGCTATCCCCCTGTTCGAAGAAACCGTTGAGTGGTCTGGTGCCATCAACTCCGTTCTTCTCGACAGCCCGCGCATGTACGGTCAGTCCATTCTGTTCCGTGACAAGGCGCTCATGAAACGCCGTGCTCAGCTTGGTGGCATTCGTGTCGGGATTTTTGAAGAGGCGCACGAGAAAGAAGACATTGTTCGCTTTATGAAGCGCGTCAACCAGACGCTGCTGAAACTTGACGGCGATCCAGATGACCCGATTCACGTCAAGGCCTTCGATAAAGCCGGTTGTCTCGGCCACCGCATGATCCGCACGATAGAAGAAATTGACAACATCCCGGATGAAGAATATCCGCTGCTGATGGAAAGTCACTTGAGCGGTTGGGAGTTTGCCGTTGAAGCCTGGATACATGATGGCAAAATTCAGTTTCTGAATATTTCGGAATACGTGACATTGGGCTATTCGGTATTCGTGCCTGCTACTCAGGAGCTTGAGAGCTGGCGCAATGCGATCACCAAGCAGATTGAGCTGTTGATCAAAACCTTCGATATCCAGTTCGGCCTGATTCACCCCGAGTACTTCGTCACGGCGGACGGCGAGATGTACTTTGGCGAAGTTGCTTATCGCCCACCCGGCTTTAAAGCATTCGAACTGATCGAAAAAGCCTACGGTTTCAACGCCTATCAAGCGTCAATGTTGGTATTCGACCCGAAAAGCACGAAAGAGGAAGTGGCGGCATTCTTCCCCCGTGAAGTGGTCGATGCGAAAGGCTATGCAGGCTGTTTCGGTGTCTATCCACGCCGTCGTGTTGTCAGCAAGCTGGAAATGCCCGAAGAGACGATTAATCACCCGTATTTCGAGTCACACGAACTGGTCGCACCGGCAGAAGAGACCGTGCCCGACCGATCAGCCTTCGGGACTCATTGGGGGCTAGTTTTCTTCTTTGGTGACGATCCCATCAAGATGCGCGATCTGCTCAAAGCTCAAGAGGATCTGGATTTCTACGTCTAGCGTTTGTTAATGCAGTAAGCGGTTCTTTGGGCGCTTGTATCAGTATCAGGAGTACTCCAAAACCTGAAGCTGGTACAGGCGCCCTTTGTTTTTGCCTGTGCGGCTTTCTCCTGGGAAAACTTCAAGGTTCGATAGCGCCTTGGCGTTATCGATCAATGACTCCTATGTTGTTGGAACGACACGGGAGGAATAATAATGGATGCACTAGCGAGAAAATTGGGCCTCAAGACGGATCCGATTATTTTTTTCACGTCCGCAGGGATTATGATCCTTTTTCTTGTGGTGCTGCTGATTGCGCCAGAACCCATAGGGGCAGCTTTTGGTGCCGGTAGGGAATGGATCGTTACCAACCTTGGCTGGTTCTTTATTTTAGGGGTAACAAGTTGGGTAGCATTTCTGCTCTGGCTGGCAATTAGCCGTTACGGGGCGATTCGCTTGGGCGGCAATAATGCAAAGCCTGCCTACGATAATATCTCCTGGTTCACCATGCTGTTCGCAGGCGGCATCGGCACGGTATTGATGTTCTGGGGCGTTGCTGAGCCTATTTCCCACTTTTCTAATCCACCCAGGCCTGATGTCGTCCCTTTCTCTGTGGAAGCCGCCGACGATGCTATGAGTTTTTCAATCTATCATCTGGGTCTACACACCTGGGCGATTTTCGCTATGCCCGGGCTGGCTTTTGCGTACTTTATCTACCGCTACAATCTGCCGATGCGCTTTAGTTCAGTATTCTATCCGCTGTTAGGCGACCGCATTTATGGCCCCCTCGGTAAATCGCTTGATGTCTTCGCGATACTTGGCACCCTGTTTGGTGTAGCCGTCTCTATCGGCTTGGGCACTCAGCAGATCAACGCGGGTCTTACGGAACTGTTTGGTGTTCCGGATGCGGTCATCACCAAGGTGTTCATCATTGCCATACTGACGGCTGTCGCCGTAGGGTCGATCGTGGCGGGGCTGGATTCCGGCGTTAAACGGCTTTCCAATATCAATATCGCCATGGCCGTCGGCCTGTTGCTATTTGTACTCTTTACCGGATCGACCGTTTTCCTTTTACGCGCGGTGGTCGAAACCTTTGGCCTCTACATAACGAATCTGCTGCCCATGGCTTTCTGGAATGACACGCTGGCAAGCTATTCCAGAGATGGCGGTACATGGGGCTGGCAGGGTAGCTGGACGGTATTTTATTGGGCCTGGACAGTCACGTGGTCGCCCTTTATCGGGATCTTTGTAGCGCGAATTTCGCGCGGGCGCACCATCCGCGAGTTCGTCCTTGGTGTGCTTTTTGCCCCCTCCATTTTTACGCTGGTCTGGTTTGCAATCTTTGGCTGGTCGGCAATGGAGATTGACGGGATTGGGCCCGATGCTCGAGAAGCGCTGGGGGAGCAGGCCGGTCTTTTATCCGCCGCTGTAGGTGAAAGCATTCCCCTCGCCATGTTCGCCTTCTTCGAGAACTTCCCGGCTGCCACATTAATCCAGGGCTTGGCCGTTGTGATTGTCGCTATCTTTTTTGCCACATCATCGGACTCTGCGTCCTTGGTAGTCGATATGCTGTGTACCGGCAGCGCAGACCCTGGCCCATGGCATCAACGGGTTTTCTGGGGCGTCTCTGAGGGTATGCTGGCAGCGATGCTCATTGTGCTTGCTGGTGATGCCGGGCTTACCGCCTTGCAGGAGGTGATTACCGTTGTTGGCCTTCCGATGTTCATTTTGGTGTTTGCAATGATGTTCGCGCTATACCGCGGTCTGTCTCAAGAAGACCTTAGCGAAGTGCAGGTGGGGCGCCCGCCCACACGGGAGGAGTTAGCGCCAGATGAATAGGTGAGTGCTTCTAGCCTGAATACTTGAAAATTTCCTTTGCTATGTTCGATAGCGCACGGTGAGTGTTTGCTTTAAGGGCCATCCTACAGGTGAGCGAGGCAAAGGATATGCCTAAACAAGGACGTTGCGCTATGCGCTGCAGGGGACGCAGCGCCCTTTCTCATAGTAAACCGATTGTTCGATAGTATCTCATTCTTCGTACCGCGCTTTGTCCTTGGCATCAGGGATCGTTACCTGGCGCTGTTCTCAACGAGTGGTTTCTATCCTCGGTTGGGCAGAAGTAAACTGGCAAAGGAGGATCTATGCCGACATCTTCAGTTAGCCACGATCGTCTGACCGATATGCAACAATTCGGTACTGACCCTGGGTCGTTGCATGCGGACACCTATATACCGAAGAATTTCCCAAAGAACGGGCCGCTAGTCGTTGTGCTACACGGCAGCACCCAATCGGCGGAAGGCTATAACCGCGGATCAGGCTGGTCTTCCCTAGCTGACGAATGTGGGATAGCACTCCTATATCCGGAGCAGAGAAAAACCAATAACCCGCTTAGTAGCTTCAACTGGTTCAAGTCGGGCGACAGCCGCCGAGGCGATGGTGAACCACTCTCTATTCGTCAGATGATCGAGCAGGTCGTTGATGATCATGACATCGACCCCTCACGCATCTTCGTCACTGGGATGTCTTCGGGGGGCGCCATGACATCTGTGATGCTGGCCACCTATCCTGAGGTGTTTGCAGGCGGGGCGATCATCGCTGGATTACCCTATCGCAGCGCCGACAACCTGATAGAGGCGATGGTTCGTATGAAGGGATATGGTGGCCCATCGGATCACAGGCTCAACAAACTTGTACGCGAAGCCTCAACCTTTGACGGTCCTTGGCCAACAATATCGGTTTGGCATGGCGGTAGCGATTCGACCGTCGATAATGCCAACGCCGATTCCATTGTTCGGCAGTGGCAGCAGATCCATAAGGTTGAAGGGCCACCGACACGTGTAGAGGAGCTCGATGGTTTTCCCCGCCAGATCTGGTGCAACGCGGGTGGTCAGGAGGTGATTGAGGAGTACATCATCGAAGGAATGGGGCACGGCACGCCAATCATGGCCGGCGGAGAAGAAGGTCTCGGGGAAGCAGATAAATATATGCTGGAAGTAGGTATTTCTTCGACCCGGCATATAGCGCAATTTTGGGGCCTAACAGAGTAAAGAAGCGGTGGTCGTGCATGTACCACTACCACCGCTTTATAAGATTCCCACTGTGTTTGAGCGTTACCTCCTATAGTTCACACCAAATCCGCTCTTTAAAGTCTTCGTTGAGTTCGGATACGTTGCGCATGCGGTTAAAAGTGGCCTCAGTCATGTCTCCGGCGATCTGACGGTAACAGGATGCTATCAACTCCGGCGTCAGTGGCCCGTTGAAGCCCAGCATGCAGTGTGTGAGCTTGTTATAGACTGGCGCCATAGTCGCCAGGAAATCGATCTCGTGGCGAAATGCGTCGTTAAGTGTTTCTAGCCAAATGCATTGTAGCTTGGCCGCCGAATTGGACGTTTCAGCCCAAGGCTGATACCAAAAAGCTAGCAAGTATTTGTTATTAATTACGTTGTTATCGTCTACACTGCTACTCTCTACGCTATTATTGGCGGCATTAGTGGAAGCTTTTGGAAACGCTGATGTTGTCATTGTCATAGCTCCTCAAGTGAAGTAGAAAAAGTATAGTACTCATCGCCTTTGCTGAAGAATTTAATAGCTCATGTTTTGACCGACATCAATATTTTAATGTGTAAAGTCGTTAATAATTAGATGGTTAATAAAATGACATGTGTGCTGTGATAGTAATTTCTACCCACCTGAAATGAGTGCTCATTTTACGTTACGGTAAGGTGAACATTGTTTTCGAAATCTTATTTACTGATTTAGCATGAAATATCAATAGGATAAGAAGTTGGCGTGTGTTTTTTAGCATGACAACAAGTGGGGCCAGGAATAGTTGCGCCACATCAATAACTTAACAAATCAAACCATGTTATTTATATGACTAAGCTTTTCTATAGATGAACTCACGCTATAACAATCCATGCGCGTGAAGCAGCTGTCACGAATGCTAAGTTATACATGGGCAGCTCTAGTAAACTTCATCACTAGGTACCGCTACCATGTCGATACGCAATCTAAACGCGCTGTTTTCGCCTGACACGATAGCGCTGATCGGTGCAAGCAACCGCGCTGGTTCAGTGGGTGCCGTGCTGGCGCGAAACCTTTTTGAGGCCGGTTTTTCAGGGCCTATCCTGACTGTGAATCCAAACGAGCGGGCCATCCGCTCAGCGCTCAACTACCACTCCATCAGTGAATTACCGTTGGCTCCAGATCTGGCCATTATCGCCACGCCACCTGACAGCGTACCGGGTCTTATTCGTGAACTTGGGGAACGGGGGTGTCGAGCGGCCGTGGTGATCACCGCGGGCTTCGGTGAGGGAGAGAGTGCCGATGGAAAAGCGCTCAAACAGGCAATGCTGGAGGCCGCTAAGCCTTACTTGATGCGTATTGTCGGGCCTAATTGCCTGGGTATTCTGCTGCCGCACAGGGGGATCAACGCTAGCTTTGCTCATATCATGCCGCAAAAGGGAGACGTTGCCTTCGTGACCCAGTCCGGTGCGGTAGCGACCTCGATTCTTGACTGGGCATCTGCGCGTGGCATCGGCTTTTCGCATGTGATCTCTCTTGGCTCAATGAGCGATATTGATTTCGGGGATATGCTCGACTATCTGGCGCTTGATCCTAATACCCGCTCCATCCTTATCTATATGGAGGCCGTGACCGAGGCACGCAAGTTCCTGTCGGCGGCCCGTATGGCCTCCCGTAACAAGCCTGTGGTGGTCGTCAAGGCAGGTCGCAGTGATGCGGGCGCCAAAGCCGCGCTTTCACATACCGGGGCGCTAGCCGGCTCTGATGCTGTTTACGACGCGGCGTTCCGGCGTGCGGGAATGCTACGGGTCAATACCCTCGATGAATTGTTCCAAGCCGCAGGCACGCTGGCGACCGGCATCCGCGTAAAAGGCGACCGGCTGGCCATCCTTACCAACGGTGGGGGAGCCGGTGTACTGGCGGTTGATGAGCTAGCTGATCGACAAGGTCACTTGGCCGAACTTTCCGAGTCGACGCTGGCGCGCTTGGATGCGTTGCTACCCAAAGCATGGTCCCATGCCAATCCGGTTGACATCCTCGGCGACGCGCCTGGTCAACGCTATGCAGGCGCACTCGAAGCGTTACTCGATGAGCGTGGAGCGGATGCGGTTTTGGTCATGAACTGCCCTGCGGCGGTAGCCGATAGCCTTGACGCTGCCCAGTCCGTGGTTGCGACCTTGGGCGAACGTCGTCCTGCGGTGTTGACCTGCTGGCTGGGTGAAGGGGCGCCTGCCGAGGCCCGCCAGCTGTTTTCCGCGAAGCGCATCCCTACGTATCAAACGCCAGAGCAGGCCATTAGGGCCTTTTCGCACTTGTCGAACTACTGGCGTAATCAGCAAGCGTTGATGGAGACGCCGCCAGCCGTTGCTGACGATATCATCATCGACAAGGTCAACGCGGAAGCCATCATCGACAGTGTACTCAAGGATGGTCGTAGCGTACTGATCGAGCCGGAGGCAGCGGCAGTACTGTCGGCTTATGGCATTCCAACCGTATCGGCCATCGCAGTGAAGACGCCGGAGGAAGCCTGCGAGGCGGCCAAAAAGTTGGGTTTCCCGGTGGTGCTGAAGATATTGTCGCGGGATATCTCGCACAAGTCGGATGTGGGGGGAGTGCAGTTGAACCTTGCCTCACCCGTAGCGGTGGCTCAGGCGGCGACAGATATGCTCGCTAGCGTTCAACGTGTTGCGCCGGAGGCTCGGGTGGATGGCTTCAACGTGCAGCCGATGATTCGCCGCCCTGGTGCGCATGAGCTGATTATGGGCGTTGCTGAAGACAGCGTTTTTGGGCCGATCATTCTGTTTGGCCAGGGCGGCACGGCGGCTGAAGTCATCGGTGACCGCGTCATTGGCCTCCCGCCGCTCAACCCCCTCCTGGCGAAGGAGATGATTCAAACGACGCGTATCTCTCGCTTGCTGCAAGGCTATCGAGATCGGCCTGCCGCCGATGTGGAAGCCATTACGCTCACCCTGATCAAACTGTCGCAAATGGTCTGCGATCTGGATCGCGTCGCCGAGCTCGATATTAATCCTTTATTGGCCGATTCTTCCGGGGTGATCGCCCTGGATGCGCGTATTGTGGTCAGGGCCGTCCACGGCCAACGTCGACCGCTTGCTATTCGCCCCTACCCGCAGCAGCTCGAAAAAGTTATCGAAACCCGAACTGGCCAGCGTTATGACTTATGCCCCATACGCCCGGAAGATGATAACGGGCTGGTCGAAATGTTCCGCCACTCTTCGTCCGATGACATGAGGCCACGCTTCTTTGCGGCCATCCAGGGGGCTGATGATGCTTTCGCGGCTCGCCTCACCCAGATCGACTACGACCGAGAAATGGCCTTCGTCGCTATGGCACCAGGTAAGCACGAAATCGTCGGAGTTGTTCGCCTGTCTGCTGACCCTGACAAGGAAAAAGCTGAGTTTGCGATTATGGTGCGTCGCGATATGAAGGGAACGGGACTTGGCTATCGTCTTATGCAGGAACTGCTCAACTATGCTCGTGATAGTGGCATCCAGCAGCTCTACGCCGATATTCTGCGAGAGAATCATGCTATGCGGCAAATGGCGGACGAGTTTGGCTTCGTTACTCAATCAGTCAAAGATGAGACCGATACCGTAACGCTGGTGCTCAAGCTGTAACGCCAGTGTCTGCAACGACAGTACCTCATTACCTCTATTTTCGCTTGCTAGGGAGACAGTATGGACACACCTACTGCCGATACCGATTTATCATCAGAAAGCCCGTCTTTGCAGGTTCACGCAAGGCATGCCGATGATGTCCTTGCGGACTTGGAGACTTCGCTATCGGGGCTGACAGTAGATGAAGCTGCCAAGCGCTTGGAGCAGTATGGGCGTAACCAGTTACCGGCAGTAGCTGGCCGACACCCGCTGCTTCGCTTTCTCGCTCATTTTCATAATGCACTGATCTATTTCCTTTTGGCGGCGGCCATCGCAGCCTCGTTGCTAGGGCATTTTGTCGATGCGTCGGTCATTGTTGCGGTGGTCTTGGTTAATGCAGTGGTCGGTTTTGTACAGGAAGGCAAGGCGGAAAAAGCGCTGAATGCAATCCGTAACCTTATCGCTCCGCACGCTCATCTAGTCAGAGAAGGGAAGCACGTCGAAGTGCCCGTCGATGAGATCGTTCTGGGCGACATCGTATCCTTGGAGGCAGGAGATCGAGTGCCTGCAGATTTGCGTCTTATCCGTGCCAGCTCACTGCGAATTGAGGAGGCTATCCTGACCGGCGAGTCGGTGGCTGCAGAAAAGCGGGTTTCACCGGCCCCAAAAGAGGCTGCGCTGGGCGATTGTCACTCCATGGCGTATTCCGGCACGCTGGTGGCCACTGGGCAGGCGACAGGGGTGGTGGTGGCCACCGGTAGCGATACTGAAATCGGACGAATCAGTACCATGCTGCGTGATGTTCAACCACTGACCACGCCACTACTACAGCAGATCAATCGCTTCGGAACGCAGTTTACCTGGGTCACGTTGGCCGTGACGGTTGTTCTGTTTGCCTTTGCGGTGCTGGTACGCGGCCATGTCTGGTCGGAGGCGCTCATTGCCGTTGTGGCCTTGGCCGTTGCGGCGATCCCCGAAGGCCTGCCCGCCGTTATTACCATCACGCTCGCTATCGGCGTGCAGCGTATGGCACGGCGCAACGCCGCTATTCGGCAGCTTCCTGCGGTGGAGACGCTGGGGGCTACATCGGTTATCTGCTCCGACAAGACCGGCACACTAACGCGCAACGAGATGACCGTGCGTCGGCTGGAAGCCTCCAGCGGCCGAATGATGGTATCCGGGTCTGGCTATGTACCGGAAGGGCGACTGACAGCGGAGACAGCGGCTAACGTGGAGGATACACGGCCAACGGATATCGACAGCCTGATCCTGGCCGGACTGCTGTGTAACGATGCCCAGTTGAGCAATACCGACGGAGAGTGGCATGTGATTGGCGACCCCATGGAAGGGGCGCTGGTGGCGTTGGCTATTAAGGCTGGCCTGGAACCCGAGTCTACTCGGCATGAGTGGCACCGCCTTGATGAGATTCCTTTCGATGCCAAACATCGCTTTATGGCCACGCTCAACGGCCATGCATCGGAGGGGGCGCGTATTTTCGTCAAAGGTGCCCCAGACGAACTGTTGCAACTATGCTCCCTTCAGGCGGATGGAGAGGGAAGTAGGTCGCTGGAACGGGATGCCTGGACGGCACGCATCGCAGAGGCGGCTGCTCAGGGGGAACGGGTGCTCGGCTTAGCGACTAAGCGGCTGCCGTCCGGTACCCACAAGCTAACGTTTGCTGACCTTGATGACAAGTTGGTTTTTGTTGGCTTAATAGGTTTTATCGACCCGCCGCGGGAGGAGGCAATGGCCGCCATTAAAGAGTGCCACTCCGCCGGCATTAAGGTGAAAATGATTACCGGCGATCACGCCGCGACGGCAGCGGCTATTGCTCGTCAGTTGGGGCTCGATGACGACCCGCACGTACTAACGGGGCGTGAACTCGATGACATTGCCGATAGCGATCTGCCTGACATCGTTACCGAGACCAGTGTTTTTGCCCGAACCAACCCTGAACACAAACTGCGAATTGTTCGAGCGCTGCAATCGACCGGCGCCATAGTGGCGATGACCGGCGATGGCGTTAATGATGCACCTTCGTTAAAGCAGGCGAACGTCGGTGTTGGTATGGGGCATAAAGGCACCGATGCGGCAAAAGAGGCGTCGCAGATGGTTCTGCTCGACGATAACTTTGCCTCCATTGTGGCCGCCGTGAATGAAGGCCGAGTGGTCTACGACAATATTCGTAAAGTGACGGCTTGGACGTTGCCGACCAATGGGGGCCAAGTATTAGCGGTCATTGCCGCGATTCTGTTTAATTTCGCTATGCCGATGTCAGCCGTTCAGATCCTGTGGATCAACCTTATCACTGGCGTCACACTAGGGTTGTCGCTGGCGTTTGAGGGAGCCGAACCGAATGTTATGCAGCGTCGGCCGCGGCCTGCAGGGCAGGGCTTGCTGACGCCCTTTCTGGTCTGGCGCATCGGGTTGGTGTCGTTCTTGTTCCTGATAGCAGTACTGGGTATTTTCTTCTATTCGCTTGGCCGAGGGGATGAGCTAGCCATGAGCCGCACCTTGGTAGTTAATACCATCGTGGTGCTGCAAGTGTTCTATCTTTTCAACGTGCGCTATCTGCACATGACCTCCTTTAACTGGCGAGGAGTGCTTGGAACCCCCGCCGTGTTAATAGCGGTCTCTATGGTCGTCTTTGCTCAGCTAGCATTCACGTTTCTGCCGGTTATGCATCGCCTGTTCGATACTCGGCCGCTAGGTATTGCGGACGGGGTGTTAATCATCGCTATCGGTATCGCCATGATGATAGTGCTGGAAGTTGAGAAGACTCTGGTGCGTAGGACGGGTTGGCTGGGGCAGTGAGCAAGCAAAGGCCTGCCCTCCAAGAGGGCAGGCCCGTTTAATTCATGAAAAACGGCTCACCTCACTTTTTTAACTTTCTGCGGTGAGTAGCTCACTCAACTGTTGCTGTGAAAGGCGTGTATTGGCCATGTAGTAAATAATGTCACCATCCTGCAGTGGACGCTGGGTGTCTGGATTCAACATGCTGCCTTCGCTGTCATCGCTGCTGTTGGCAAGACCAAGCACGGTGGCATTGCATACCTTTTTCGCTTGCATAAATAAGTCGCCGAAGGTGGCTCCGGCAGGCGGCTGGTTTAACCTGGTTTGGTATTGGGTAGCGCCACGATCAACCGCGAGTAGTTCGTTGACGACCCGTGAAATTCCTGCATCAGAGGCTGACCTTACCAGCATTTCCAACGCTAAGGCTTGGGTACATTCGATGCCTGGCAAGGTGCGCCGCAACATTGCTGCGGTGTCGGGATTGGCGCAGTGGGCGACGATATGGGCGTTTTTTGCTTTAAGGCTGTAGGCACTCAGCGCGACGGTAGCAACTCGGTCATCACTCGTGTCGTAGATGATGATGCGGCTGGCGCTCTCAACCCCGGCTCGCTTGAGAAGCTCGGCATTGGAGAAACTCTCCCCTTTGATAAATTTCAAATCCGCCGGGCGTGGGTTACTCATCTCTTTGGTTACGCAGAGCACGACTTCATCAGGTAGGCCTTTATCAGCTTTGAGAATGTCCAAAATGCGTTCTGTGGTTTCGCCGTGCCAGCCAATGACGAGGGTGTGGCCGGATAGGTGGCTAAAATCGCCTTTTCCTTGCATCTGTAGTCTCCAAAAATTTGAAAGGGTGACAGTGGCTTTACCGATTAAAGCGGCAAATAGAGAAATGCCGCCTGGAATGAGGTAGAGCGAGGCGATCCACTCGCCAGCTATGGTTGTCGGGCTGAAATCACCGAAACCTACGGTGCTGGAGACGACCACGTAAAAATAAACCCAATCGGTAAGGGAGTCGGCCATCGCTTCGCCGACCAGAGAAAAAAGTACCCAGGCGGTGCCCATATGTGCGAGCACAATAAGTAGAAGGAATGTCCACGAAATTTGTAGCGTCGACGCTTTAAGGACGCGGAGCAGTCGCTGAATAACAGGCATAGCGGTCTCTTACGGTGGTGGTGTACCAGCCTAATTTACTTGGCATGGAAGTTGATGATTTGGTGTTCATACTAAATGGTGAGTGGGTTTCCTTCGCTCCGGATAACCCTTGCTAAAATGAAGAATGAGCTGGGGACAAGGCATGCCTGACAACGTACTCTGAACAAACAAAAGGGCCGCTATTCGCGACCCTTTCATATTTATGAACTGAATTCATCAAGCAAAGCGTTTGGAGAGCCAGGAAAATACGCTATCGGTTAGCGATTTTTTACCATGATGCTCGCGGTGCTGACTCCACACCATACCCCCGGACACAACCGCTAGGCTCATCAACATTCCAGCAAGAATAAGTTCATTCATAGCCTATCATCCTCATCTGAGGTTTTATCGCGCTCTATATAACCATAGCCGAACGACCCTACAAAAATCAATATTATACCTAGCCCCACGCCAAGCCAAACGTTATCGGTATTTAGGCTGGGGTTGGTGACTACCCAGCCAGCAGTGAAGCAGGTAGCAACAACAATAACCCCCACGTTCCGAGTAGCTTCTAAGAACTGCTGACGCGTTGCTCGAGCGCCGATTTTACGGCGGTGGGCTGAAGCCCTACGTTCTAATAAGCTTTTCTTGAGCCTGGCGCGCAGGGCCTCCTGTGGGTCTTTACCGCCATGAGGTTCTTTCAAGCCATCACCTGTCATTTTTCCAGCAAAATCAACAAAAAAGTATTAAAACTACCCCTCCCGCTTTGTTCACCTGGGTGCCGCGTATGCAGTCGCCATCGACACATGGTGTCGCTAGCCTACTCAGCTAGTTAGCGGCAGTCAGCGATTCTTGTTGAGGTGGGGCCTGAGCTACACCCGGCAAGTATAAAGGTGAGCAGGAAAAGGGCAACGAGGGTTTTGATTGGCAACCCCTTGTCAGCAATAGTCCTTTCGGCATTTAACTTAATAGGTATAAGACATGTGACGGAACATCATGCTATACGCGCATGTCATAGTTACGACTTTCTTTTTTCTAGGATAAGCATATGGATCGTGTATTCGCATGGGATCACCACCACAGTCAGATCGTTTACCGCATTCCAGGCCATCAGTATGACGATGGCCGAGAAGATAGCGATCTTTCTCCCGTATGGTTGCCCGCGGAGGAATCAGATTTACCCGAGGGGGTAACGATTGAGGACTTGCGCAAGGTATCCGTTAAGGATTAGCCGCGGCATGGTCTGAGCTGCTGCTCTGCGTGCTATTCAACGCTTTAGAACAAGGTATTTTCAGGCGCATAAAATACATTGTGTTTGGCTAGCGATCGGCTAATATGCGGATGTTAGCCCCTCCCTCTCTGGATATGCCGCCATGTTGAAAGGTTTGATCGTCTGTTTTGCGGTGTTGTTTGCGCAATTGGCGGTTCTGCATTTGGTTGACGCTCGTCTCTACAATTCTCCTCAAGATGCACGTCAAACGGCGCTGACCACCGTTACGCCGCATAAAGATGAAAAAGAAGACGAAGAAAAAGCGCAAAGCTGATTAGTCGCCAACTAAATACAGGTTTTAAGTACGCATTAGCTAAATTGAATTTTCAATACCCCTAGCAGCGCCTGGCAAAGCTAGGGGTATTTGTTTTAAAGCATTTCATCCAGCCAAGTATTAAAGGCTGCCCAAGAGCGTTTGTCGGCGCGTTCGTGATACGCATCGCTGCCAAACACGCTGAAAGCGTGGGGAGCGCCGGAATAGATACCGACTTCATAGGTCACACCTGCGGTTTCTAACTCCTCAGCCAGGGTGGCAACGTCCTCTAAGCTAACCGCAGTGTCGGCACCGCCGTGGGCGATAAAGATAGGTGCGGTTTCACTTGAGTAAGACTGGCCATCGGGGGTTGTTAGACCACCGTGAAAGCTGGTGTACGCTGCTATATTGTCGGCTTCACCGGAGCGGGCGATCTCTAGCGCTACGGCGCCACCAAAGCAGTAACCCATGATGACCGTTTGCCCGGCAGCACCTTGCTCTCTTGCCTGGGCTAAACCACCCAAGGTCAGGGCCCGCATGCGTTCTCTGTCTTGGTAGAGTCGATTGGTTGCGGCGCGCTTATCTTCGACTGCTTGGGGGCGGTTGCCTTTACCATATAGATCCACGGCAAATACGTCGTAGCCTTCATCGGCCAACATATCAGCACGCTGGCGCTCATAATCATCCAGCCCGTCCCAGTCATGAACGATTAGTACGCTGCCTTTTGTATTGTCACCCGCAGAAATAAAATAGCCCTGAAAATCCTCGTCATTCACGCTATAGGCAATATTTTCTCCAGCAGGGGAGAACGCCATTGCAGGCAGTGCCAGCGTAAAAAGTGCTAATGCGCTGGCAGGGAGTAGAATTTTTTTCATGTTTTTGGTGTCCAAAGAAGTGTCCAACAAGCATAGACAATGCTCGCTGAGCTGGTTCAACGTTGAATAACCATTTACGAAGAGGTCTGTGTGAAATAGACAAAGGCTTGCGTCTGGAACTCGGTAACGGCATGCTTGTCAGTTGTTGGAAATACCATTTAGGGAGCATGAACACATGGCTTACAACGATTTACGTACGGCACGTCCTCAGTCGAGTGGCGTTGCCAACAGTGTTAGCACTAACAAGGTGTTGCGTAACACCTACGCGCTACTGGCAATGACGCTGCTGTTCTCAGCAGTCACTGCGGGTGCTGCTGTGGCCCTCGGTATCCAACAAATGAACATCTTCGTGTTCTTGATTGGTGCCTACGGCTTAATGTTCCTGGTACATAAAACCGCCAACTCCGCGGCTGGCTTATTGGCAACGTTCGCCTTCACCGGCTTTATGGGCTTTACGCTTGGGCCGATTCTCTCTGCCTACCTGACCCTGCCTAATGGCGGTGCGTTGATTATGAACGCGTTGGCCATGACCGGTCTGACGTTTGTAGGTCTTTCAGCGGTAGCGTTAACCACCAAGAAAGACTTTAGCTTTTTGAGCAACTTCTTGATGGCGGGCGCCATTGTGTTGATTCTGGCCATGGTGGCTGGGTTCTTCTTCCAAATTCCGGCGCTTTCATTGATGGTATCAGCAGGCTTTGTGCTGTTTGCTTCAGCAGCCATTCTGTATCAAACCAGTGAGATAATTCACCGCGCTGGCGAAACGAACTACATTCTCGCCACGGTGACGCTCTACGTATCCATCTACAACCTGTTCGTTAGCCTGTTGTCGATTTTGGGTATTATGAGTAACGATTGATCCGAGTAAGCGATAGACGATATGACAGGCCCTATTTGATAGGGCCTGTCTTTTTTTAGGGTAACCGTTATCAGGTATTAAGATCATGCAGTACGGCTTATTGGTGATGGGGGCGCCGTATAGCAGCCCAGCTCCTCACTCTGCATTGCGTTTTGCTCATGCCGTTCTAGCGCGTGGACATCAAATTACGGGTGTTTTTTTCTATCACGACGGCGTTCATAATGCCTCTTCGTTGATGGCCCCCCCCCAGGATGAGCTCAATCTTAGTGAGGCCTGGGCTGAACTGAGCCAGCAGCACGGGGTCCAATTAGATGTCTGTATTGCCGCAGCGTTGCGGCGTGGGTTGATGAGCGAATCAGAAGCGCAGCGACACGGCAAGCAGGCCTTTAATGTAGCCCCGCCTTTCGAGTTGACCGGGCTTGGGCAACTGCTTGAGCTGCAGCAACGCACTGATCGTCTGATCACGTTTGCTTAAAGGAGTGCTAATGGCAACACCTGATGCGCTATTAGTGATAGTTCGCCACGCGCCACATAGCTCAAACTGGCTACGTGAAGGATTAGATGCCGCACTGGTCGCGGCTGCCTTTGGCCAGCCCGTGCATCTGCTGTTTATGGGACAGGGTATAATGGCACTGCTGAAAGAGCAGGGCAGTGGCGCACCAGGCCAAAAAGCCACGCTGCCCACCATTGATATGTTGGAAATGTACGATATTGACAAGCTTTGGGTGACCGAAGGGGCGCTGCAAGGGATGCATCTATCCGCCGACTCTCTGGTAGGGGGCGTTACTATGATAGCCGAGCAGGAAGTTCCTGGGATTTTGCAGCAACATTCCAAGATACTTAATTTCTAGGGCCAAGTGAGCGTCATTATGATTCTACACATCCTCACCAAAGCGCCTGACAGCAGTGCATCCACTCAAATGCAGCAAGCGATAGGGGGGCAGGATGCCGTGCTGCTGATCGAAGAAGCCGTTACAGCCGCGCTAGATCCCACCTGGGCGGCATGGCAGCAGTGTCAGTCGCGCATATTCCTTCTATCGGAAGACCTTGTAAGCCGCGGGCTTACAAACATAGCCGCGGATAATGAGCTGCCCACGCTAGAGGTGGATGGCTTTGTAGCGCTGACTGAGCAGTATGAAAAGACAGTTACTTGGTACTAGGCATGTCAGAGACAAAAATATACCGTTATCTTGATTCGCAAAACAAATATCCGCTAGACCCAGAAGGATATCTTGTTAATCAGTCACAGTGGGACGAATCCGTTGCTTGTTTAATGGCGGAAGAAGAGGGCTTAACGCTTACCGCTGAGCACTGGGAAGTCATCGACGTAGTGAGGGCGTTTTATCAGCGTTACGAAATGGCACCGGCGATGCGGCCGCTGGTGAAAGCAACTAAAAACGCACTGGGTGATGAAAAAGGGCGTTCTATTTACCTGATGCAGCTCTTCCCCGGCAGTCCGGCAAAGCGGATCGCACGCCTGGCCGGTTTACCGAAGCCCACCAACTGCCTATAACCCCTGTGAATAGCTCGCCGGTTTGCAAACAGCCTTAGGCCACATCACCGCGTGTACAGACCGACAAAACAACGGCATCCTCTGGGCTGGTGGATACCAAGGCGTGCCCCATATCACTATCAAAATAGATGCTGTCGCCCTCAGCTAGCACTAACGGGGCGTAAAATTCGGTGTAGAGCATAATGTCGCCATGCAGCACCATCAAAAACTCTTCACCATCATGGCGTACCCATTGGTGATATTCGTCAAAACTGCGTGCCCTTACGATGGTCTTGAAGGGAATCATGCGTTTTTGGGCGAGTTGATGGCCCAATAACTCGTGCTCGTAGGTAGGAGTGGGGTGCAGTTGTCCTTTGCCTTTACGGGTCAAATCGCGCCGCCCCATGGTGTAACGCTCCCGTTTTGGGGGCGTAAGTAATTGCGGCAGGTCGATGTTGAGCCCAGTAGTGAGTTTTTGGACTACGCTAAAGGTGGGTGAGACTTGATCGTTCTCAATTTTAGAGAGCGTTGAACGGGCAAGGCCCGTGCGTTGGCTAACCTCTTCCAAAGTCCACTGATTAGCGAGACGAATCTGTTTGAGCCGCTCGCCTAAACGCAGCGGCTCAACAAAGGGTTTGCTTCCCGATGCAATACGCAGCGCGGCATGCTCTTCAGTCGTAGCGGTCATAGGTCGTCACATTGGCTGCGTTGTCTAACGGTGCGTGTCTATAGGCGCGCGTAAACGGACATGATATCACAGCAAAGAAGCGGCTAAGAACGGCCGACAGAGGCAAGTGCGCTGATGCCTATTTACTAGGGCACTTCAGCAAACGGTAGCCCCAAAAGCGCTTTTAGATGCGCCTCAACGCCACTCGCTAGCGACTTCGGGTTATAGCCCCCTTCAAGCACCGATACAATGCGGTTATCGGCATACAGGGTGGCGATCTCCATGGCTAGATGGGTAATCCAGTAGAAGTCTTCATCCTCTAAACAGATATCACCCATAGGGTCGTCACGGTGAGCGTCGAAACCCGCGGAGAGCATCACCAAGTCAGGTTTAAAGGCGTGCAGGGCAGGTAGCCAGTGGTTTTCGATGATGCGCCGGAACTCTGGGCCATCGGTGCCCACTTCCAGCGGGGTATTCACAACGTTTTGCCACTCGCTGCGCAGATAACGCCACGGGTAGAACGGATACTGGAAGCTGGTGCAAATAAGCACCTCGGGATCGTTTTTAAAGATATCGATGGTGCCATTGCACTGATGCACGTCGAAATCCAAAATAGCGATACGTTTGGCACCGTATTTGGCTCGCGCATGGGCCGCCCCCACGGCGATATTATTGTAAAAACAGAATCCCATCGCATCGCTGGCTTCCGCGTGGTGGCCAGGTGGCCTAACCGCACAAAAGACGTTATCCGCCTGACGCTTAAACACCTGGTCTACCCCACGGATAACCGCTCCCGCGGCAACCCGGGCTGCTTGCAGGCTGTCAGGGTTCATCATGGTATCGCTATCTAGCGTAACGATGCCCTCGGTGGGCAAACACTTATCCAGGGAGCGCAAATGACGCAAGGGGTGTACTCTGGAAAGAGCCTCCTCGCAGGCTTCCTTGGCATCGGCCTGCATGGTTTGCTGTAATAACCCTGCAAGCGATAGGCGAGCGCGAATGGCCTCCAGACGCTGGGGGCTTTCAGGATGCTCGGGCCCCATATGGTGCAATGAGCAGTCTGGGTGGGTAAGGTAGGCGGTAATCATTCCAACGCTCCATTATTATTGATGCCACCTTAATCGCCTTCAGGGCCTGGGCGACAGTGTCAATAAGTCGTACAGCCGCTATTCATGTCAGGGGAGACGCATTTTGAGCACGCGCTTTTTACACCATTTTTTCGAACCTCGCACACTAGCGGTGTTTGGCGCCTCCGAAAAGCCCGCGTCATTGGGCGGTTTAGTGCTGAGAAACATTCAGGAGGGCGGGTTTAAAGGGCCGCTCTGGGCGGTCAATCTTAAAGGCTACTCCCAGGTTTTCGGCGTACCGTGCTTTAGTCGCGTAAGCGAGCTACCGGAAGTGCCCGACTTAGCCGTGGTCTGCTCGCCGATTGAAGGCGTGCCTAGCCTGATTAAAAAGCTTGGGCAGTACGGTGTCAAAGCGGCCCTGGTGCTTTCCGGCGGCGCTTACCTGGATCGGGATAAGGGTAATAAGGGCTCCATTCGCGAGCGGATGTTAAGTGCGGCACGTGTCTCGGGTATTCGAGTACTCGGCCCCGAATGCATGGGGTTGATTGTACCGGGTAAGAAATTAAACGCCTCTTACGCCAGTCAACCGGTAAAAGCGGGCCGCGTCGCTTATCTGGGCCAGTCGGGAATGCTGGCCAACGCCATGATCGATTGGGCCGCCGGGCGAGATGTGGGTTTTTCACACCTAATTACTGTCGGTGACAGCGTCGATGTACTGTTGCCTGACCTGATCGACTACGTTAATCAATTCTCTCCCGCCCAGGCCATTATGCTGCACCTCGAGCGAATCAGTGACGCTCAGCACTTTATGACCGCCGTGCGTGATGCGTCACGTAATCGCCTGGTACTGGCGATAAAAAGCGGCCGCACTCCAGAATCGGATATATCCGGCATGGCGCCCACGCCAGGGATTGCTAACCGTGACGTGGTATTTGATGCCGCTTTTGCCCGGGCAGGGGTTGTGCGGGTAGATGACTCCGACGAGCTGCTCGATGCGCTGGAAACTCTGTCGCGCATGAAACCCCTCAAGGGCGATCGTCTGGCCATTGTGTCAAACGGTTTGGGTCCCGCCATGCTGGCCATCGATAAGCTGATTAGCGCGGGCGGCAAATTGGCTGAGTTCAGCGCCGAAACCCAGGCAGCGCTGCACCGTAGCGAGGTCGATATGAGCAAGCCGGGGGAGAACCCGGTGGATCTGGGCGGCAACGCCTCGCCCGAGCGGTTTGTTCAAGCGCTGGAGATTGTCGCTGCTGACGCCAACGTGGATGCAGTGCTCGTGGTACACGCGCCTACCCGGATGGCGCCATCGCTGGTCACAGCCCAGGCGTTGATCGATAACCGCAAGAAGTTTCGCCGTAACCTGCTCACCAGTTGGATGGGCTTAAAAGAGGCACTCAATGCTCGCCATATCTGCAATTTAGCCGGGATTCCGACCTATATTTCACCTGAAAAAGCCGTTAAGGCGTTTATGCATATGGTGATTTATCAGCGCGTTCAAGCGCTGCTGCAGGAGATCCCCCCAAGCCTGCCATTTTCCACCAGTCCAGAAATACGCGCCCAGTGCCGTACGCTGATTAAGCAGGCAAAAGAGCAGGGCAGGCAAACCTTGACCCACTCAGAAACGGCCCAAGTGCTTGAAGCCTATGGCATTCCCACGGCGCCCAGCGTCTATTTGGCCAACCCCGATGAAGCGCTTGCCCGCGCTGCGGAGATTCCTGGCACCAAAGCGCTGAAAGTGGTTCATGAAGGCAACTGTCGCCCTTATCGCTACCGCAAGCACCCGCATAAAATTTCAGCGGGCTTGCTACAGGATTTGGATACGCCCGAACAGGTGGCGGATGGGGTTCGCCAGCTCGGTGAGAAGGTCGCTGAGAAATTTCCCGAGTACGCGATCCGTGAGTACTGTTTGCAGCCCATGCAGCGTGGCAAGCACTCAATGCAGATTTGCGCCGGCATTACCCGTGACCCGGTCTTCGGCCCGCTTATCGTCTTTGGTATCGGCGGCTATAAGGTCAATGTGCTGGCTGACCGCCAGGTGGCGCTGCCACCGCTCAATATGAGCCTGGCTGCCGATGTGGTGGGTAGAACCCATGCCGCCTCATTAATTCGTGAACACTCCGCCGACCCAGAGCGTGACATTCAGCACTTATGCCAAATGCTGGTCAAGCTATCGCAAATGGCCTCCGATCTAAGCGATCTTCGGGGGCTGGAAGTGAATCCACTGCTGCTGAATCGTGATGGTATGGTCGCCGTCGATTTCGCCATGGATCTGGGTACACCATCGCGCTTTGCGATCATGCCGTACCCTGAAGAGCTACGTGAGTGGGTAACGCTGAAAAACGGCTGGCAGGTCGAAGTAAGGCCTATTCGTGCCGAGGATGCCCACTTAATTACCACTTTCCATCGCCAACTCTCGGAAGAGAGTATTCGTTTTCGCTATTTCCATAACAAGTCCAACCTAACCCAGCGTGACTTATCGATCCTGTCACATATCAATTACGACCGTCAGATGGCGTTTATCGCAGAATATTTAGGCGATGATGGCAGTAAAGAGATGCTTGGGGTGGTGCGGGTGTGGAACGACCCCGACAATATTCGTACCGAGTTTTCGGTCATTATTCGCGATGACCTTCAAGGTCTGGGCATTGGTAGCCTGCTGATGAAGAAGATGATCGATTACTGCACTAATATTGGCACCCTGGAGATGATCGGCAAAATTATGGTCGACAACCATCCGATGCGGGCGCTGATGAAGCACTTAGGCTTTAAATGCCGCTACAACATGGAAGAACAGGTGATTGATGCGGTGTTACGCCTCAACGAACCCGAAAGTGAGTGGCAACGCCACCGGCTTGAGAGCTTACCTGATTAGGCATTTGGAAGGCTTTAAAAACTATAAGGCCTGCGTATAAAACGCAGGCCTTAATCGTAAAAATGTTGCTGAGATTAGGGCGCCATACGGAAGCGGCTCCATTCACCGCCGTCGCGTCGTTCAAAGCGCAGGCGGTCGTGTAGGCGGCTAGGCTGGCCCTGCCAAAACTCGATCATTTCTGGCGTGACACGATAGCCCCCCCAGTGGATCGGGCGGGGAATATCCTGGCCATCATAGGCTTGTTCAAAGCGCTTTTGACGCTCTTCGATCCAGTTACGGCCGGGAATCACCACGCTTTGAGTCGCAATCCAAGCGCCCAATTGGCTGCCACGGGGGCGGCTGGCAAAGTACTCATCAGACTCGTCTGCTGAGACCTGTTCAACAGGGCCTTCAATACGTACCTGTCGTGAAAGCGAAGGCCACCAGAAAGTCATGGCCGCGAAGGGCACATTGTTCAGCTCGCTGCCCTTGTGGCTATGGTAATTGGTGAAAAACACCATGCCGCGCTCGTCAAATCCCTTTAACAGTACCACCCGTGCGTGAGGTCGGCCTTGGCTGTCGACGGTGGCTAGCGTCATGGCGTTGCCGTCTTTGCCCTCTTTTTCCAGGGCTAGGCTGAACCACTCATCGAATAACACGAATGGATCGTCGGGTGTTTGGGACTCGTCTAACGTGCCGCCTTCATAATCACGCCTGATATCGGCTATGTTACGTGTCATCGAATGCTTCTCCCTGGAGTTTCATCCATGTTCGCTGGTATGCCTTTAAAGCTCAAGTGACCGACATCAATGGATGTTAAACGCGTTGTGACTGACTGTTTCATTTTAACCAGTGTTGTGACTCAGCGTGGTAACTATCGATTGCGGCTAACTGTCTCGCATTCTAGGAGAAAGCCAGAATTAATGCGAAACTCTCTCATTATTTCGGGCTCATCACTGCTGAGAGGACAGGCCATGCGCGACAAGGTAGCGATAGAGGTGTGGGATGGTTGGATTCGCCTGTTCCACTGGGGATTAGTGGTGGCGGTATTGATCTCTTTTTATACCACCAAGACTAGCGGTGCGCCCTTCCTATTTCCGGTTGAAGTGCACGCCCAAGCGGGCTACGTGGTAATCGGGCTACTCGTGTTCCGTTGGTTATGGGGCACCCTGGGTAGCGTATATGCAAGATTTAGAACGTTTCTATATCCACCCGCAAAAACAGTCGCCTACTCCAAGTCACTTCTTAAGCGCCAACCCGGCGTTTATGCCAGCCATAATCCGCTGGGCGGCTGGATGGTGATATTGATGCTGCTCTCGCTTAGTTTTCAAGCCGTGAGCGGCCTGTTTTTAAGTGACGATATCTTTTTTCAAGCACCGCTCTATGGTTTATTTGGCGATGGGGTAGGCAGCCAGCTTAGAACCCTGCATCAACTCAATAGTGATCTGCTCATCTTGCTGATCGGGCTGCATTTAGTGGGTTTGATCGTACATCGGCTGCTGGGTGAACCGCTGGTAGCGGCGATGTTGGTAGGCACCAAACGTTTTCGCCAGCAGCCTGTCGATGAACATAATGAGCCATTGAATGCTGCCACGCTGCGTTTACGGGCGATGGGCGCATTACTTATCGCCGCTGGCGTTATCCTATGGCTTTGGTTTTATTGACCTATTGTCTTAGCTGTCGACTGCGAAAGCGCGCATAGCCCATGCAACCGGCAAATAGCACTAGTGCGACAACGGCCTCTACAACTCCGCGCAAGCCCTGTCCAGGCAGAGTGACCAACATCACCCCTTGCGTGAAGTAGAGCAGGCTAACAAAGGCGAGCCATGCGTGGCCTCGAGCACGTTTACCAATGATGGAGGGTAAAAACAGCACCAGGGGCAAAACGAAGGCTACGACAGGGCGCCAGTTAAATTCGTCGTCTTGGAGTAAAAAACCGCGGTAAATCACCAACACCAGCAGAACCGCGAAGCTGATTAATACAACCTGCCGGCTTCTAAGCGTAAGCTTATCAATCCCATGGCGTGTTTCGACGTCTTCCAGCCACTGCCTCATAATGCCTCCTGACGCATGGCGTGAAGCGCTAAAGCGAGGCGTGCCAACCGTTTGCCCTGGGCAATACACAGCGCACGTTCGTGCTCATCGACCGAGCGGTCGCTACGAGTTCCAGCCAAGTGGCTTGCGCCATAGGGCGTGCCGCCTGTCTGAGTCTCCAGCAAGGTTGTTTCACTATAAGGAACCCCTGCGTAGACCATGCCGTGATGCAGCAGCGGCACCAGCATAGTGAGTAGGGTGCTCTCTTGCCCACCGTGCAGGCTGGAGGTTGAGGTGAAAGCACTGGCGGGTTTATCGATCAAAGCACCGTTCATCCACAGGCTGCTGGTGGAATCGATAAAATATTTTAGTGGTGCCGCCATGTTGCCAAACCGGGTGGGGCTACCCAACGCCAGCGCGCTACAGTTGCGCAGGTCGTCCAGGTCAGCGTAAACGGCACCCTCTGCAGGAATTTCGGGGTCAACGGCTTCACAGGTCGTTGAAACAGGCGCCACTGTGCGTAAACGCGCCTGAATACCTGGCACGCTTTCTACGCCGGCCGCAATCTGTTGCGCCATGGTGGCGGTCGCGCCGGAGCGCGAGTAATAGAGAACCAAAACGTACGGTGTCATTTCACTCATCACTATTCCTGAAAGGGTTCATAAAAGCTGTCTTGGCAATAGGGCTTAGTAGTAGGGCTTAGCAAGGTGTCTATGGTACCAGAGCTATTGGAGAGTCCACGTTCGGTACAAATGCATTTTGTCTCTCTGGCAAGCGCAGGTAGACCCAGGCGCGGGTGCCATCGCCAAGGGTTACCGTCATCCGCTCGTAGCGCACACCCAGTCGCTCATAGCGATCAAGGCGAGCCAACTCTTCGGCATCAACTCGTAACAGTAGCCCCTCAACGCTGCTCCCTGGCTGGGGTGAAAGGTCGAGGCCGTTACGCTGATAACCCTCTAACACTGCATCCTGTGGCGCGCCGAAACTTCCCATGACCACTAAGCGAACGGGGGCATAGCGTAGCGTGCCATACACAAAGACCTGATGAGTGCGCTGTTCGATAGCGGGAAGGTCGTCGGGTCGCTCATAAAACCACGGGCTGAGCATGGTTAACCAGAGCCATCCGGCTAGGCTGAGCAGCACCATACTGCTTAAAATCAAAAGGCGTTTTAGCCAAACCGTTTTAATCACAACTGGCGCCTCGCAATGTACGGTAAAAAAACTCGGTAAAAAAGTGAGCAGTGGCGATCAAAAACTGAGGCTAAGCTTGTCGCGCCAGGCAGACGATGACAAGTTCTATGTTATCGACTGTATGAATCTGCTTAAGCAAACTACCCAGGTTTGCTAGGCTATGATGGTGAAGTATGTATGTAAAATGGGTGCTCATTAGAACCTGCCGAAGGAGCCTGCAATGAATCAGCCGCTTCGTGATGATCTGGATTTTCGTGCTCTCGTCGGTGATGTGAAACCGCTGCCACCAAGAAACCGTGCTGACCCAGGCGCTAATCGCAAAAGCCCCTCTGAATCCCAGTTGGCTCGGCGGGAATGGGCAGAGGAAGAGATGGGGGCACGCAATTTTCTGTCCGACGACTTTGTCGATCTGCTGCCCCCATTTGATCCCATGGAGTATCGCCGTGAGGGCATTCAGCAGGGTGTGGTCGATAAATTAAAGCACGGTGGCTATAGCGTTCAGTCGCAGCTCCACTTGCTTAGGCGTCCATTAACAGAGTGCCGACGCATGCTGTTTCCCTTTATTCAAGAAGCTTACGCCCACGATTTACGCTCCGTTATGATAGTGCATGGCCGCGGGCGTGAAATTGATAGTCCCGCGAACGTTCTGCGTTCGTACCTTGCCAAGTGGCTCAGCCAATTTGAGGAAGTGCAGGCGTACGTCTCCGCACAGCCTTCGGAAGGTGGGCTAGGCGCTACCTGGGTGATGCTACGCAAAAGCGACCGCGCCAAAGCCAATAACCGCGAGCGCCAGCAAAAGCGGCGGAGTTAACAGTTTAATAATAGAATAGAGCCAGTCACCAATAAAATGGGCAGCCGAAGCTGCCCTTTTGGGCTTATAACATTCACGCTCTGCGTCTACTTATTATCGGCTAAACGGCGCTCAAACAGCGCCTGACGCTCTTCTACATCGGGTTGATAGCGAACGCTGAAAAAACTAAGTGCGCGCAGGGCGTCTTCTGGATGCTGGTCATCGCGCAGCGCCATGGCAGTAAAACCACAGCGGCGCATGTACTCCAACTGATCGACCAGAACATCACCCACCGCACGCACTTCGCCACTATAGCCGTAGCGCTCGCGCAGCAGGCGGGCGATGCTGTAGCCACGGCCATCGGTGAAGGCGGGGAAGTCAATCGCGATGGCTGGGGCATTACCAAGCTGTTTGCCTAATTCCGCCGTCAGCTCGGTATCGCTGGTGAGTAGCGGTGCCAGCTCAGCGTCTTCCTGATTGGCCTGCCATAACGCCAGCGGCACAAACGCCGGGCGCTGTTCGGGCAGGGCATCCGCATCGTAGGAAACACACCACGCATTTTCCGCCGCAAGCTCACCGTTAGCAATCAAGTGGTCGACATGAACCGGTGTCTGTTCAACCGCTTCAGTTTGTGTCTCATCGGTTTTATTAGGCACAGGATTATTAGGCATAGACACGCTCCTTAAAGGGTTTTAAGCCAATACGGCGGTAGGTATCCAAGAAGCGTTCGTCCTCATGGCGCTGTGACACATAGACTTCCAATACTTTTTCAACCACATCCGGCACGTCTGAGCGGAAAAAGGACGGGCCTAAAATCTTACCCAGCGAAGCATCGTCAGTGGAGTTGCCACCAATCGATATCTGATAGAACTCTTCGCCTTTTTTATCCACGCCCAGGATGCCGATATGGCCGACATGGTGGTGGCCACAGGCATTCATGCAGCCGGAGATATTCAGATCCAGCGGGCCGAGGTCATACAAGAAATCAAGATCTTCAAAGCGTTCCTGCAGTGCCTGTGCGATGGGAATAGAGACCGCATTGGCCAAGCTGCAGTAATCGCCGCCAGGGCAGCAGATAATGTCGTTGAGCGTGCCTACTGTGGGGTTCGCCATACCCAAGGCTTCCAGCTCTTTCCAGAGCGCTTCCAGCTCATCGACCGGTACGTCAGAAAGCACCAGGTTCTGTTCGTGGGTGACACGCACTTCACCAAAGCTGTAGCGATCGGCTAAATCTGCGACCGCTTCCATTTGATCAGCGGTGACATCCCCAGGCGCGTGCTCACGACGTTTCAGTGACAGCGTAACGGCCTTATAGCCGGGCACCTTATGGTCGGTCACGTTGTTGGTGACAAAACGCGCGAAGCTGCGATTTTCGGCACGCAAGCGGTCAAAATCTTCGTTAGCGCTCTCTGCAACCGGGCGACGATCAGGCTCGGGGAAGTGAACTTTGGCTGCATCGACGGCTGCTTGGTTAAGCGTTTGCGGGCCGTCTTTCAAATGCGCCCACTCTTCCTCGACCCGGCGACGGAACTCCTCAATGCCCAGGGCTTTAACCAGGATTTTAATCCGCGCCTTGAACTTGTTATCCCGGCGTCCAAACTGGTTGTAAACCCGTACACAGGCTTCCAGGTAGGTGAGCAGATGCTGCCAGGGCAAGTCTTCACGTACTACGTCTGCAATCATCGGCGTACGGCCAAGGCCGCCACCGGCTAGCACTTTAACACGCAGCTCGCCGTCGGCATTGTGCCATAGACGCAGGCCAATATCGTGCACTTGAATCGCCGCGCGGTCTTGGGCCGCACCGCTGACCGCGATTTTAAATTTGCGCGGTAAATAGGCGAATTCCGGGTGCAGAGTCGACCACTGGCGGATTAATTCGCACCAGGGGCGTGGGTCTTCAACTTCATCGTTGGCAATGCCGGCAAACTGGTCGCTGGTGGTGTTACGAATGCAGTTACCACTGGTTTGAATCGCGTGCATTTGTACCTTGGCCAGATCTGCCAGAATATCCGGCACGTCTTCAAGAGCAGGCCAGTTGAGCTGCAAGTTTTGCCGGGTGGTAAAGTGGCCGTAACCGCGGTCGTAGCGGCGGGTGATCTCAGCCAGGGCACGCAGCTGGTTACCCGCCAACATGCCGTAAGGAATGGCAATACGCAGCATAGGCGCATGGCGTTGAATATAGAGGCCGTTCTGCAACCGTAGTGGGCGGAACTCCTCTTCTCCCAAACGCCCGGCGCGGTAGCGTTCCATTTGGTCGCGAAACTGAGCGACACGCTCATCAACCAGGGTTTGGTCGTGAATATCATAACGGTACATGTGGCACGATCCTGCTAAAAAGCGAAATGGTCACGTTGAGACGGACGTTAATGTAGCGTCACCTTAACGCGGGCGTCATATTCTACAAAAGAATATATAATTATCTTTTTATCTCTAAAAGCTATTTAGAACACCTACCATGGGTCAAGCAGCCGGTTAGAAGGCTGGGGCCAGCCAGCGGCGGCGCTGCCACACCCACAAAAATCCGGCCGAGTTTATCAATCGGTAGAGCAACTGCATAAGCCAGATGCCTAATAGGCCCTGGTCTAAACCGATTCCCACCCACCAAGCCAAGGGTAAAAAAAGCAGCCACTGCATCCCCAGGGTTAGCATCATCACCGTGCGCTGGGCGCCCGCACCCATTAAGGCCTGGGCGAGCACTAAAGCGGCCGCATCCAGCACAATCATCACACCGGTCAGTTGCAACGGGAGTTTGCCCAGTGCCACTAGCTCACTGCTGGTGAAAAAAATGGCGAGTACGTGCTCGGGCACTATCAGCATGGGTAGCGCCAGCACCAGCAGTAACGGCCAGGCGACACGGAGTGCATCCAGGCCCCAGCGGTGGGCTTCGTGCTGGGCATCTCGGCCTAATGCCTCACCTACTAAGCTCATTACAGCAACGCCAATCCCCACCCCCGGCAAAATAAGCAGCAGTGAAAGATTAATCAACACATGGCCAACCGCGACACTGGCCGTACCCAATTGGCTAAGTAACCAAATAAGTACCGCATAACCCGCTGCAAATAAAAGCTGCTGCAAAGAGTGAGGGGCAGCAAGTAGCAGAGTGGTACGCAGGGTGGCTAAGCAAGGCATATGGGTTAACAAATGTTGGATAGCAGGGCTTTTAATGCTCACCCAACACCAAGCAAGAAAACCAATAAATAGCGACAGTGTAGTCCCCGCACCTGCACCGCTCGCGCCCATTTTGGGTAGCCCGGCAAATCCATAGATTAACCCCGCGCTGACTGCCACATTAATCAAGTGAACCGCCACGATGATACGCAAGTAGAGATGCGTATGCTGGCGACCGTTCCAGTAGCCACGAAAGCAGAGCGTTAGCGCAATGGCTACCAGTGACACCACCCGCCAACGAAAGTAGTCTACGGCGACGCTTTGGACATCGTCGGCTTGGCTAATCAAGCCAATCAGCAGTGGCGCTTGCCACCAAGCCAAGAGTGACAGTGGCAAAGCAACCCCAAACCCAATCACCAGCCCCGCGTTAAGTGGATGGGCGATCTCCCTGTGGGCAGCCCCCTCGCGCTGGGCGGTTTGTGACTGAACGCTGGAGGAGAGGCCAAACACAATAGCGCTAAGCATAAACATCGCGTAACCGCCCACGCCTACACCCGCAAGCGCTACTTCGCCTAAATGCCCCACCAGAGCGGCATCGATCAAATTGAGCATGCTCTGGGAGAGCATGCCCAGCATGATGGGCAAGGCAAGGCGAATAACCTTGCCGTGACGGCGAGCGACAAACAGCATTGATTAGCTCGGGTCGTAGGAAAGTACCGGTGAGAGCCAGCGCTCCATTTCTTCAAGGGGCATCTGCTTACGCGCGGCGATGGCTTCGACCTGATCTCGGGTGATCTTACCGGTAGAGAAGTACTTCGACTGCGGATGAGCAAAGTACCAGCCGGAAACCGCTGCCGCTGGCCACATGGCGAAGTTTTCGGTCAATGCCAAACCGGTATTTTCGGTGGCATTGAGCAGCCGGAATAGCGTGGCTTTCTCGGTGTGATCCGGGCAGGCGGGGTAGCCAGGGGCAGGGCGGATACCCTGATACTTCTCGGCGATCAGGGCATCGTTGTCCAGCGTTTCTTCCGGTACATAGCCCCAGAACTCTTTACGCACCCGTTCGTGCATGCGCTCGGCAAAGGCCTCGGCAAGACGATCCGTCAACGCCTGCACCATAATCGCATTGTAGTCGTCACCGGCGGCCTCATAAGCTTTGGAGAGTTCATCAACCCCATGGCCGGTGGTGACCGCAAAGCCGCCAATCCAGTCGGCTTTGCCGCTCTCTTTGGGGGCAATAAAATCGGCCAGGCTGTAGCAGATACCGTCGCGGCCTTTGGTGGTCTGCTGACGGATATGGAAGAGGCGCTCGACAACTTCACTGCGTGACTCATCGGCGTACACCTCGATGACGTCATCATCAACGCTGTTGGCGGGCCACAGGCCAATCACACCGCGGGCCTGAACGCGCTTCTCTTCAACCAGCTTACGCAGCATGACCTTGGCATCTTCAAACAGGTTTCGAGCGGCTTCACCGACGACCTTGTCGTCGAGAATTTTGGGATACTTGCCCGCGAGCTGCCAGCTCATAAAGAAGGGCGTCCAGTCGATGCGCTCGATCAGCTCTTCCAGGTCGTAGTCGTCGAAGGTTTTTAGCCCCAGCATATTGGGCTCGGCGGGGGTGTGGGCGCTCCAGTCGGTGCGAAAACGCCGCTTGCGCGCCTGAGTGTAGTCAAGATCCGCCGCTTTGGGGCGGCGCTTGGCGTTACGCTCGCGAACCTTTTCGTACTCTTCACGGATCTCAGCGACGTAAGGTGTTTTCAAGGCAGGCGTCAATAATTTGCCCGCTACGCCAACTGCCCGGGAGGCGTCGGTCACGTAAATCACCGGATGCTCATACTGCGGTTCGATCTTTACCGCGGTATGCGCTTTAGAGGTGGTGGCACCGCCAATCAGCAGCGGTAGATCCATACCCCGGCGCTGCATCTCTTTGGCAACGTGCACCATTTCATCCAGCGACGGAGTGATCAGCCCGGAAAGGCCGATGATATCGGCGTTATGCTCCTTGGCTGCCTGAAGGATTTTTTCGGCTGGCACCATGACGCCAAGGTCAATCACCTCATAATTATTGCACTGCAATACCACGCCAACGATATTTTTACCGATATCGTGGACATCGCCTTTGACCGTGGCCATCACGATCTTGCCTTTGGCTTTGGTCTCTTCGCTCTTCTCGGCCTCAATATAGGGGATCAAGTAGGCCACGGCCTGTTTCATCACCCGAGCGGACTTAACCACCTGAGGCAGGAACATTTTGCCATCACCAAACAGGTCGCCGACCACATTCATACCGTCCATCAGCGGGCCTTCGATGACCTCAATCGGGCGTTCGGCTTCGGCGCGGGCCTGTTCGGTGTCGTCTTCAATATATACCGTAATACCTTTAACCAGCGCATGCTCAATACGCTTATTGACCGGCCAGCTACGCCACTCAAGATCCTCTTTTTTAGCGGCACCGCTGCCGTCGCCTTTATACTTATCGGCAATATCCAGCAAGCGCTCGGTGCCGTCGCTGCGGCGATTGAGCACCACATCCTCTACTGCATCCCGTAGCTCGGCGGGGAGGTCGTCGTAGACAGCAAGCTGGCCTGCATTGACGATCCCCATGGAGAGGCCTGCGCGGATGGCGTGGTAAAGAAACGCCGAGTGGATCGCTTCGCGCACCGGGTTGTTGCCACGGAATGAGAAAGAGACGTTAGACACCCCGCCAGAAATCATCGCGTGGGGCAGGTTTTCGCGAATCCACTGGGTCGCTTCGATAAAGTCGACCGCGTAGTTGTTGTGCTCCTCAATACCGGTGGCGATGGCAAAGATATTGGGGTCAAAGATAATGTCTTCTGCGGGGAAGCCAATCTCATCCACCAGCAGGCGGTAGGCGCGCTGACAAATTTCGGTTTTGCGGGCAAAGGTGTCTGCCTGGCCCTCTTCATCAAAGGCCATGACGACAATGGCAGCGCCAAAGCGGCGGCACTTGGTCGCCTGTTCGCGGAAGGCGGCTTCGCCCTCTTTAAGCGAGATGGAGTTCACCACCGCCTTGCCCTGGACGCACTTCAGGCCGGCTTCGATGATCTCCCACTTGGAGGAGTCGATCATAATCGGCACCCGGGCGATATCCGGCTCGCCGGCGATCAAGTTAAGGAAGCGCTCCATGGCTTCCTTGGACTCGAGCATGCCCTCGTCCATATTGATATCGATGACCTGGGCGCCGTTTTCGACCTGCTCAAGGGCGACTTCCAAGGCGGTGGTGAAGTCCTCTTCTACTATCAAGCGCTTAAAGCGCGCCGAGCCGGTGACGTTGGTGCGCTCGCCAACGTTGACGAACAACGAGTCGGCTTCAATATTGAACGGCTCAAGGCCGGATAGGCGGCAGGCGCGGCTGCGCTCAGGAATGACCCGGGGCGCCATATCACGAACAGAATCAGCAATGGCGCGAATGTGCTCGGGCGTGGAGCCACAGCAGCCGCCGATGATATTGACCAGCCCGCTGGCGGCAAACTCGCTGACGATCTCCGACATCTCTTCCGGTGTTTGGTCGTACTCACCAAATTCGTTAGGAAGGCCTGCGTTGGGGTGGGCGGAGACAAAGGTATCGGCTTTGGTAGAGAGCTCTTCCAGGTAAGGACGTAGCTCCTCAGCGCCCAGGGCACAGTTCAAACCCACCGACAGCGGTTGAGCATGGCGTACCGAGTTCCAGAAGGCTTCGGTGGTTTGACCTGAAAGCGTACGGCCCGAGGCATCGGTAATGGTGCCGGAGATCATTACCGGCAAGCGCTCACCGCGGTCATCGAACAGCTCTTCCAGCGCATAGATCGCTGCCTTGGCGTTAAGCGTATCGAAGATAGTTTCGATCATGATCAGATCGGCACCGCCTGCAATCAGCGCTTCGGCGGCTTCATAGTAGTTCTCGCGCAGCTCATCAAAGGTGACGTTACGCTTGGCGGGATCATTCACATCCGGCGATAGTGACGCGGTGCGCGAGGTGGGGCCTAACACACCGGCAACATAGCGGGGCACGCCGGTTTCAGCGGCCACTGCGTCGCAGACCTCACGAGCCAGGCGCGCTGATTCACGGTTGAGTTCAACCACCAGCGATTCCATGCCGTAATCAGACTGTGACAGCTGAGTGCTATTAAAGGTGTTGGTCTCAATAATGTCGGCACCGGCTTCCAGATAGTCACGGTGAATCCGCGTGACCACTTCGGGGCAGGTTAGCGCGAGCAGATCATTATTGCCTTTGAGATCCGAGGGCCAGTCGCTAAACCGTTCGCCGCGAAAATCTTCCTCGCTCAACTGGGCATTCTGCAGCATGGTGCCCATGCCGCCATCCAGAATCAGGATACGTTGGGCAAGGCGTTGGGTGAGGGTTGCGATCAAAGCACTATCAGCCATGGCAGGGGGAGTTCTCCAGCGTCACAGTCGTCAAAGGGGATGTTGTTATCGTCGGAAAAGCAGCATCTGTCGTTATAAGGCGCATAATGATAACAAAAGGGATGGCAAAAGGCGCCCCTACGGAGGCTATACGCAAGATAAGGAAAGATAATTAATAGTCGCTCGTAAAAAGAGCTGTTTAAAATAGCCGACTAAAACAGTCGGGATTGTGTCAGCGCGCTGTTTTGCTTACCATAGACACAAATGACATGTGAAGTGGCGCCGCCACTACCACGGGAGGAAGACAGCCCTCATGACCACGACTAGCGAAAAAGATACCAGTGTCGATACCCAAGGTATTGATATTACCACCAGTGCGCAAGAATACTTGGCAGAACTGCTGGAAAAGCAGAACGTTGAGGGTATTGCGGTACGCATTTTCATTACCCAGCCGGGCACACCCTACGCGGAAACGTGTCTAGCCTACTGCCGTCCCGGCGAAGAAGAGCCTACCGATGTGCTGCTTGAACTCGAGAAAATCAACGTCTTTCTCGATAAAAACAGTCTGGCGTTTTTGGAAGAGGCTGTGGTGGATTTCAACGCCGACCGCATGGGTGGCCAGCTAACCATCAAAGCGCCCAACGCCAAGATGCCCAAGGTCAATGCGGATAGCCCGCTGGAAGACCGTATCAATTACGTGCTTTACAGCGAGATTAATCCTGGGCTGGCAGCTCATGGCGGCGAAATCAAACTGGTTGAGCTCACCGAACAGCAGTACGCCGTTCTCGCCTTTGGCGGTGGCTGCCAGGGCTGTGCCGCAGTCGACTTAACTCTGAAAGATGGCGTTGAGAAAACCCTGATGGAGCGCATTCCAGAGCTTGCCGGTATTCGCGACGTTACCGATCACAGCGATACCACTAACGCCTACTACCGCTAAATTAGCGAGGGTAAGGCAAAAGCCCAGCTTCAATCGCTGGGCTTTTTTATGTCTCCAGATTGATTACTGGCCTGGCTTACTGTTGTGTTTTGAAAGCGCATCGGGTAGCGCCGTTAGCTGTGTTTGCAGCGCTTCCATGCGGCTCCAAAGCTTCTCTTGCCACGCTTGCTGTAGCGCAGCTTCGCGCTCGGCATGCTGCTGGGCTTGACGATCTAATGCTGCCTTCGCCTCATCTAGCTGCTCGGTTAACACTTGTTGCTGCTTCTCCAGCGATGTAATTTGCTGTGTCTGCTCACCAAGCTGTTGTTCGCGCTGGCTAGCCTCCAGCTGCAGAGTGTGCAGGGCCTGCTGCTTTGCCTTTAGCTCCTGACTCAATGCCTCAATACGCTGCTCAGACTGCTGCAGACGTTTTTGGAAAGTCTTCTCTTCCTGGGCGCGCGCCTGCTGAGCGCTATCCAGCATCGCCATTAGCCTTCCTTCAGCTGCCTCATGACGCTGCTCCTCTTGTGCTAACCGCTGCTCCCACGCTGCCTGTTGCTCGCTGAGGGCGTTGCTATGTGTTTTGCGCTGTTCGCCAGCCTGGCTCTCTAACTGCTGCTGTACCTGCTTCAGTTGAGTTACTTCTTCTTGCGCTGTTTCAGCTTTTTGATGCCAGTGATGTTCGCTGGTTTGGCTAGCGGCCAATTCCCGGTTTAACGCTTCCATGCGCTGCTCCATATGACGTAAGTGCTCGGCGAGGGCGCTTTCACGCTGCTCGGCGTTAGCGGCTTGCTGTTTTGCATCTTCGGCGAGCTGCTGCGCATCTGCAACCTGGCGATTGGCATCTTCGCGATAGTGAAGCAGCGCTTGATTCGCTACCTCCTGGGCCTCGCGCCATAGCTCGCTGGCCATGGTCACCACGACTTCCGGCACTCCCTTGGGCGGCGGCACGTCACGATTCTGCTCCCGCTCGCTGCGCCACAAGCGGAAGTGATCACTAATCGTCGTGAAGCTGCCGGTACCCAGCACATCGCGAATACGCTGCACGCTGGGCGTATCGCCCCGGGCCAGCAGGGCATCAATGGCTTGTTGAACATCGCTGTACTGAATGCCGTTGCGGGCCATGAAATGATCCTTCCTTGAGAGCTTCTGTAGCCACTATTGTCAGGACTTGTCGTGCAAAAGGCAATAATTACGTATTATGTAATACGTAATTTTATTTATGGAAAAAGATATTAATTCAAGATTACCCGCATTATCTTGAATTTATACGGTTACAGCGGCACACTTAAAACCAGGTAATGTAAAAAATCGACTAAAAAAGAGTGCGGCGGCGGGCATGGCAAACGAAGTTATTACACCCACGGGTCAACTACAGATATTGAAAGAGTCGCCGAGTGGCGGGCGTATTAGCGCCCAAAACGATGCCCAGGCAGTGACCGCATGGCTTGAAGAGTACGTGGATAGTCCACAAACCTGGAAAGCATACCGACGTGAGGCGGAGCGGCTGCTGCTCTGGCTCGCTAGCCAAGGGCAAACGCTGGCCGATATCAATCGCGAAACCCTGCGCCGCTTTGAAGCCTTTCTCGCCGACCCACAGCCAAGCGAGCAGTGGGTAGGGCCCTCTAAATCTCGTACGCACCCGTCATGGCGGCCATTTCGTGGCGGTTTATCGCCCGCCAGCCGACGCCAAAGCTTGGTGATACTGCAAGGGATGTTTGCCTGGCTGGTAGAAGCAGGCTGGGTTAACCACAATCCGTTTCGCTTGATGCGCGATAAATCACGGCGCCTGAATAATCAAACACAGCGTGTCGAGCGCTATTTGGAAAGTGGCTTATGGGCGTGGTTGTGGGAGTGGCTTAATAGCCCGCTAGAGGCTGGGGAGGGCAGCCGTGCCCATTTTGAACATGCACGACGGCGCTTTATCTTTGGTTTTGCCTATTTGCTGGCACCGCGCATTAGCGAGATAGCCGATGCGCGTATGGGGGATTTCCAGCGCAGCGAAGGGCGCTGGTGGTGGCATGTGGTGGGCAAGGGAAACAAGATGGCACGCATTCCGCTGCCTGACGATATGCTGGACTGTTTGCGCCAGTGGCGCCATGCGCTGGGATTGTCTGACTACCCTGAGCAGTTTGAAGCTGAAGCACCGGTTCTTCGCGCTCTGGATGGACAGCGTGGCCTGGGCCATAACCAGCTTTATCGGCTTATTTGCGCAACGTTTCAGCAGGCGGCTCAAACACTTAAAGATAACGATGGCGCACAGGAACATATTGCTGCACTTAGCCAGGCAACGCCGCACTGGTTACGGCACACATCGATTACCCACCAGGCGCAATCGGGCATCAGTCTGCGCCATCTGGCCGAAAGCGCCCGTCACGCGCGTCTCGATACCACCTCACGTTATCTCCATACTGAAGACAACGAGTGGCATCGCGAACAACAGCGCCATCGATTGACTGTTTCAGGACACAACCTCCCTCAAGACTCCTTCGAGCCGTTATAATGGCCCCAATGAGTAACCCTATGACTCAAAACATCAGTCGCCAATTCCAATAGAGAAGGAAATAGCATGAGCACTTCCGGCGCCGAACAGGCCCAGCAAGAGCTGATCGAAGATTTCGAGATATTCGACAACTGGATGGATCGTTACCAGTACATTATCGATATGGGTAAGCAGCTGCCTGACTTTCCAGAAGAGTGGAAGATCGAGGAATTTAAAATTCAGGGCTGCCAGTCAAACGTTTGGATGCGCCATGAGGAGGAGGGCGATAAGCTGGTCTTCAAGGCAACTTCTGATGCCGCCATCGTATCCGGCCTGATTGCCGTATTGCTGCGCATTTACAGCGAGCGCACAGCCGCTGAGATTCGTGCTACCGAACCGCACTTTTTGACAGACTTGGGATTGGATAAGCACCTTTCTCCAACGCGGAGCAACGGTCTGCATGCCATGCTGGAGAAGATCTACGCGGTAGCGCAGCAGAAATAGGAAAACAAGCTAGCGAGGGTGATGATCACGGCAAGAGGGCGGGGATGCCTTTTCATCATCCTCGCGACAAAGCTGTTCGCTGCGGCCACCGGGCACTGGATCCATGCCGCCAGGATTGCCTGGGTGGCACTTAACGATCCGCTTAACGGCCATCCAGCCGCCCTTTATTGGCCCATGCACCTGAATCGCTTCAATCGTGTAGGACGAACAGCTCGGCCAGAAGCGGCAGCGCGGGCCTAAAAGGGGGCTGAGCGTATATTGATAGACTCTAACGCAGCCAATCATCACCTTCATCAATACCCAGCGCAAACCTGAACGCAGGGCTGATATTAAACGAGTCATGGATTGCATCGGCAGAACTAGGATTTTTTGCCGTACAGGTCGTCAGGATCAATCAGCGGATTACTGGTAATTGAGGCCTGCTCTCCATCCACGGCAATATAGAAACAGCTGCGCCGCCCGGTGTGGCAAGCAGGCCCCGTTTGTTCGACTTGCAGCAACAGCGTATCGCCATCGCAATCCAACGCAGCAGAGACAAGCTGCTGCTGCTGGCCCGACGACTCTCCCTTACGCCATAGTTTTCCCCGCGATCGTGAATAGTAGCAAACACGCTGGGTGGTTAACGTCTCCTCCAGCGCCTCGCAGTTCATCCAGGCCATCATCAGCACTTCGTTAGTATCGTGCTGCTGTGCAATGGCAGGGATCAAACCATCAGCATTAAAACGCACCGTGGCCAGCAGGGTAGTCACAGCGGGTAGACTATCTTCGGGGGTGGCTCGCTCTAGCTGCTTAAACAGCGCATCCGGCGCGACGTGATCAAAACGGGACATAAATTTACTCGCTAGCTGTTCGACAATCCTGACAAAGCCCTTGAAGCTCAATGGTTTGGCGCTCAACATTGAAGCCCTGGCGTTTTGCCAGTGCCGCCAGTTGATCGCTGATTTCGTCCAAGTGCAACTCTTCGACATAACCGCAGTGGCGGCAAATCAGTAGTTGAAAACCATGGGCATGCTCTGGGCAAGCGCAGGCCACATAGGAGTTTTGCGACTCAATACGATGCACCAAACCTTGATCAATCAAAAACTCCAGCGCTCGATAAACCGTTGGGGGTCGCGCGGCCGCATGCTCGGTAGAGAGCTTATCGAGCAGGTCATAGGCTTTTAGCCCGCCGCCATTTTCGGCGATCATCTCCAGCACGCGTCGGCGAATAGGAGTGAAACGAACGCCGCGGATATGGCACTGAGACTCCGCCTGCTGTAGTAGTGTACTCGCTTGGGTCATGGGCAACTCGTTGAACGTTGTTAGCCTAGCTTTTGTAGTAGTCTACGCGCCGGTGGAAGAGGTGTCAGAGGTTTCTACCGATTCGCTGTCTACCAGCTCACTTTGCCGCGCAAAATGGTGCTGAGCAAAGGCTACTCGTTGTTTTGCAGGCACTCCATCGGGTTGACGCTCAATCAGATCAAGACGACGGCGCAAACCTTCGCCATTGGTCATTTGAATAGCCAAACCAGGTCTAGCGTTGAGCTCTAGCAGCATCGGCCCGTATTTGCGGTCAAGCACCATATCGGTTCCCAGGTAGCCTAAACCAGTCATCTCATAACAACCCGCCGCCAAGTTAAGCAGCGTTTCCCACTGGGGAACGACCAGGCTTGCCAAATCATGCCCCGTATCCGGATGGCTAAAGCAGGGCCGATCAAACTGAACGGCACGCAGTGCAGCTCCGGTGGCGATGTTTAAGCCAACGCCTACCGCCCCTTGGTGCAAATTAGCCTTGCCGTCGGACGCGGCGGTAGAGAGACGCATCATGGCCATAACGGGATAGCCCTTGAAGACGATAACCCGGATATCAGGAACCCCTTCATAGGTGTAATCCATCAGGCTTTCATCGAAATTAATCAGCGTTTCAATCACCGCCACATCCGGCGAGCCACCCAATGAGTAGAGCCCGGACAGAATATTCGATACATGCCGCTCAATATCGGTAAGAGAGAGCTTGGCACCGCTAGGCTTGATAAAGGCGTTATCTTCGACCTTTTCAATCACCAGAATGCCCTTGCCGCCGCTTCCCTTGGCAGGCTTGATGACGAAGCCTGCGTGCCCAGTGAGCATGGCGCCAATATGCTTAACGCCAAATTGGGTTGTAACGGTGCCAATCAGCTCGGGTGTGGTAATCCCATACTGCTGAGCCAGTAGCTTGGTTTTAAGCTTGTCATCGACAAGGGGATAGAGACGGCGGCTATTATATCGGCCAATATAGCGAATATTACGCCGATTCATGCCGATAATGCCTTTATCCCGCAAGCGCGTGGGCCACGTCCAATTCTTCAGCCAACTCATGAGGGCTTCTCATCGTCAGTGATTGGCTTGAAGCGGCGCAGCTCCAATAAACGGTAGCCGGTGTAATTGCCCAGCAGCAAGATCAACGCCATCAATATCAACTGAACACCCAGGAAGTTGAAGGTGATATGACGTACCCAGGGATTATTCATCGCCAGATAGGCAAGGATAGCCGTGATCAAACTGCCGCCGCCTTGGATTAGCACCTGCTTAGGGCCTTCCTCTTCCCAAAGTATCGACATCCGCTCGATGGTCCAGGCCAGGATGATCATCGGGAAGAAGGTGATCGTTAAGCCAGCACTGAGCCCCATGCGGTAGGCCAATACGGTGAAGATCGAGATAATCGCAATCACCGTTATGATCACCGCCGAGACCCTGGCCACCAGTAATAAATTCAAGTAGGAAAGATAGTTACGAATTATCAGACCGACGGCAACGATAAGCAGGAAGCCAATCAAGCCCGTGGGCAGGGAGGTCTGAATGAAGGCGAGGGCGATCAACACTGGCATAAAAGTACCGGACGTTTTGATGCCCACCAGCACACGCAAAAACACCACCATTAACGCACCAATGGGAATCAGCAAGATAGTTTGGAATAGCGCTTGCTCCTCCAGTGGCAGGCTGTGAATGGAGAAATTCAGCAGCGTATCTTCAGAGTAGTGGTTACGCACCGCCGCTGAAGCAGGTTGATCATGGGTCATCATGGAGAAGGTAACCCGAGAATTGGTGCCACCCTGAACCTCCAGTACGGCTCGACCGCCGGTTTCCCACAGCAACAGGTTATCGGGCTTGCCTTGCTCACCCGTTAGCGGGTGAAAAATCGACCACTCTTCACCTGATTCATCAAACACCTGAATCCAACTGCTGAGAGTCTGGCGGCGCCGCCCATCTTCTAACAGTAGGCCGCTCACCTCACGGGCTTGTACGCCCGCCTGGTTGAGTAATCGCACTACCAGCGCCGCAGGATTCTCCTGTGAAAGCAGCAGCCGCGCATTTTCTTCCTGGCGCTCACCGTTGATATCGCGAATTAACTCGCGAGCGAAGGTGGCGTTGTTGGCACTGCGCGCCCAGGCTTGCTCAATTAGCTGGCTGGCCGCCGTATCATAGGGACTTTCCCAAGGTGTGGTAACGGGCACCTCAGGAGGTGTCTGTACCGGTGAGCGCGCATCCTGGGATACCAGCATCTGAACCGAGTAGTATAACGTTTGGCTACCCACGGCTTCACGAATAGTCCATCGGGCGGTGCGGCCTAATTCGTCCGCCTGGTAAGCAAGCCCATAACCCGACGATGCAGTGTTCTCCGTCAGTACACGGTAGCCTGCTTGATGAGAAGGCAGCGCCAAATCGACCTGAACAGGGCCATCCTGGGCATTGAAGTTGATACCAGCTTCAATTTCCCACACCTGGCGCTGCTCACCAGGCAGCCACGGGATTTCAAACTGCACATGACGATGCACACTGGTCGCTACGCCCGCGACAAGCAACAGGCCGACAATAATATAAAACATTAACCGTGACATGGAGATTCCTTTCCTCGTGAAGCGTCAGAGCGGTTACTCTTCGCTATCGTCTTCATCAACTGCTTCATCTTCAGCAGCTTGATCCGCTGGTTCGCCACCAGGAAATTCGGGGCGGTCATGCAAATAGGTGTCGGCTACATCAATTACCGCAATATCCATCAAAAAGCGCCGTCCTAACAGCACCGGGTAATCGAGATGAGAGCGGTCATTGAGGGTGAATTCGACATTTTCACGAATCGGCCCTAGAGTCATTAGCAGAGAAATGACGGGACGGGACTCTTCTCCAGAGGCTTGAACAATACGCACTCGGCGCACAATGGGCGCTTCAATCCATTTATCACGCTGTGGCTCAACGGCCACATCGTCGTCGTTTAGCGCCAACTTAAAGCGCACCCAATCTTCACCGTCACGCTCGAAGCGGGTAATCTCAGCAGCAGAAAGGGACGAGGTGTTGGCTCCTGAATCGACTCGCGCTTTGAGGTAGGTACCCAGGCTAGGTAGGCCAACCCATTCGCTGCGGCCCAATAACGTTTTAGTGGTCAAACTCTCATCAATTTCACACTCTTCACGAATGATGACCGGCTCTTCACCGCGAGCTTCCAACTGCTGCACGTCTTGGCGGAGGTGGCGCAACAAACTGCCTACTTCACGCATGTCAGCGGTCAATGTCTGCTGTTGATCAAACTGGCGTTGGTGTAGATCAGTGCGGGTATCGCATTGTTGCGTTAGCTGGCTCTCTAATTCCAGGATACGGGCATTGAATGAGGCTTCGCTTAAAGGGGGCGGTTGATTCGTTTCCGGCTGGGTTGCTGCACAGCCTGCGATCGAAAGCGACAAGCCAGCGATAAGCCACAAAACACCTGGGCGCATAACGAGATATTTCCTTGGACAATAGGTTGAGGAATGATAAGGAGATGGGGGGCGGGTGTCCAACGTCATCATAGTTTTTCGGACACCTATTTATAGATGTTTAGTTTCTTGGATTTAACATAATATATATTAAGCGAACCCGTGTAGATACTGTAGCCATAGCCGCTTCGGTGCTCTATGCTATTAAAATACTTTACCACAGTTGTACCAAAATCCATTGTCATATAGGAAATGCGTCCATGATTCGCTCCCTGCGTATTGGCTTTTTCACCCTGCTCTTCCTATTAGCTGGTTGTGCCAGCGTTGATATTGAAGATTACGCTGATTCTGAACCTCGTTTGGATATCGCCGAATACTTTACAGGCACTACCCGCGCCTGGGGCATGGTGCAGGATTACTCCGGCGAGGTACAGCGTCGCTTCACCGTGGAAATCCAAGGCAGATACGAAGATGACACTTTAACACTGGATGAATCTTTCGTATTTTCAGACGGTGAAACTGATCGACGCGTTTGGACATTTGAGCGAATCGATGAGCATAGCTGGGTGGGTACTGCCAACGATGTGGAAGGCCAAGTTGAAGCACGCCAATACGGTCATGTCTTTCACATGCGCTATCCATTAGAAATCGACATAAATGGTCGAATGATCTCATTTACCATGGATGACTGGATGTACCTACAGCCTGATGGCCGCTTGATCAATCGAACCGCCATGCGCAAATTTGGCCTCACACTCGGTGAAATTACGCTCGTCTTTGAAAAGCTATAAGCTCTTGTTAAAGAAGCACTTAATAACAGAATGACGAATACTTTGCAAAAAAGCAGCCTACTATATAAGCAGGCTGCTTTTTCTATTGCTTGAGCACTCTTGATACAGCAACGCTTTATTAAGCGCTATAGCTATTCAGAGGGCGCATAGGAACCGTCTTCTTGGTGAACTTCGTTGCCCGTAATCGGCGGTGTAAACACACATGCCAGGTGCATGGTTTTATGCGCACGCAGTAGATGTTCATCGTGCTGGTCGAGGATATAGATATCACCCGGCTTGATAGGCCAAATCTTGCCATCAGCGAGGGTTTCTACCTCGCCCTCGCCTTCGATGCAGTACACAGACTCATAGTGATGCTTGTAATGAATATGTGTCTCAGTGCCTTCGAAAATGCGTGTGATATGGAAAGAAAAGTTTCCACCGTCGTTAGCCAACACCAGGCGCGTACTGTCCCAATTGCCATTTTCGGCGGTCACTAGGCGCTCGGTTTTACGCGCTTCTTCAATATTACGAACGATCATAGGAGTACTCCTTAGCAAAGCGGCTGGCGACTACCAGCCGCTATATCCCTGACTAAAAAACTGTTGAGCCGACTATTTCAGCGTAACGCTTTATTACTCACTAGCAACAGTTTTGACGCACATTTCGAGAATATCCAAGCCTTCCAGCAGGTCTTCATCGCTAATGGTCAGCGGACACAGGCACTTAACCACTTCTCCGTCCTGGCCACTGGTTTCAATTACCAGGCCGTGTTCAAAGGCTTTGCTGGTGATTTTATCGGCAATGTCACCGGACACTACGTCAATACCGCGCATCAAACCCCGTCCACGTTCAGTGGCGGGCATGCCGTGCTCCGTCAATAGCGCCGCTAGCTTTTGGAAGCGCTCTTCTACAATACGCCCTTTGCGCTGAACATCACGTTCAAAGGTGTCATTCGTCCAGTATTTTTTCAACGCTGCAGTGGCGGTCACCATCGCCAGGCTGAAACCACGGAAAGTGCCGTTATACTGCCCCGGCTTCCATTTATCCAGCTCTGGCCGCATCAGCACATGGGCAAATGGTAGCCCAAACCCGGAGAGCGATTTTGAGTTGGTGATAATGTCGGGCGTAATACCCGCATGCTCGAAGCTAAAGAACTTGCCCGTACGGCCACAGCCTGCCTGAATATCATCAATAATCAGCAGAATATCGTGGGCGCGGCAAATACCTTCGAGACGCTTCAACCACTCCAAGCCTGCAACGTTAATACCGCCCTCGCCTTGCACGGTTTCAATGATGACACCCGCTGGAATATCCAAACCGCCAGATTTGTCGCTGAGCAGCTTTTCAAAATAATCCAGGGTATCGGTATGCTCACCCATATAGCCATCGTAAGGCAGGAAGCTAGCGCCCTGGGTGGGTATGCCACCCGTGGCTTCACGGAATTTACGATTACCCGTGGTTGCCAAAGCCCCCATGGTCACCCCGTGGAAGCCATTGGTGAAGGTAACGATGTTATGACGACCTTTAGCCACACGAGCCAAGCGGATAGCAGCCTCTACGGCGTTGGTACCGGTTGGGCCAGGCAGGTGAACCTTATAATCCAGCCCTCGTGGCTTGAAAATAACTTCTTCCAGCGTCTCCAGATAATCACGCTTGGCATTGGTCCACATATCCAGTCCGTGAACCACACCGTCAGTGGACAGGTAATCAATCATCGCCTGCTTCATGTGCGGATTATTGTGGCCGTAGTTCAGCGTGCCCGCGCCGGCTAGGAAATCAATGTACTCACGGCCGTTCTCATCGGTTAGGCGCGCATTTTGCGCTTTGGTAAACACCACCGGAAATGAACGAGAATAAGTACGTACATTGGATTCCATGCGTTCAAGCGTCTGGGTCTGCATTAGCGACCTCCTTAATTGATCATTTTGACTTTAGGCGTTACTGGCCCGAAGCAACATGAGCGGGAAAAACGGTAAGCCCAATACGTGTATCTAGCAAAACGGCGTATTAGATGCGGTCTGTTTGGAACGGGCCGATACGAACCAGGTTTTCCGGGTCATGCTCTCCTCCGAGCTGTTCGGTAGAGAAGTATTCGCGGCTATTGAGCGGCGCATGCCAGCGTGCCGCCAAGCGACGAAATAAGCCCCAGGAGGCGAGATTGTCAGGGGTGATGGTGGTTTCAAGATGATGAACATCGTCAAGCTCAGGGCGGGACATAATAGCCTCGACCAAACGTCGCGCTAGCCCTGTGCCACGTGCTTTTTCACCGACAGCCACTTGCCATAAAAAGTAGGTGTCGGGAGCATTATCCTTAACATAGCCAGAAACAAAACCAACGATTTCGCCCTCTTCATTGGTAGCCACTGCGCAGGTATCACGAAACTGAGTCGCCAGTAGCAGGTAGGCGTAGGCTGAATTCACATCCAGCGGAGGGCAAGCTTTGACCAGCTCATAAACTCCCCAGCCATCATCCGCATTGGGTTTGCGAATGAACAATGGCATTTCCGCATGACCCACTACGGCATCAGCCACCGTGGGCCTGGCAAGGTCAGCAGAAGGAGTAAAAGGTTGTATCGGCGTACTCATAGTTATGCTTCGCTGTAGCGAATTTGATGTTCATTATAACAGCTGATTATGAGCAATTCAAAAGCCATATTATTCACCGACTGTATTTCCATAATTTTTTGTTATATGCGGATGACGCAACCACTCCCAACTCACAGCTATCACAGTTAGAATAGTGCATGTCGCCGAAAAAAAAAGCGCGCCACACGGGCACGCCTGCTGTTTTTAATTTACTTATCTGCGCGTCAGCGTGCGCAGCGTGACGAACTCCTCTGCTCCTGTCGGGTGGATGCCTACAGTGCGATCAAAGTCCTGCTTGGTAAGGCCAGCTCTTACCGCGATAGCAATTCCCTGAATAATTTCACCCGCGTCATCTCCGACCATGTGGGCCCCTACGACTACATCGGTAGCATCGTCCACGACCAGCTTCATTAAGGTGCGCTCTTGGCTACCTGATAGGGTGTGCTTCATGGCCCGAAAGTCGGTGCTATACACGCGAATATCGGTGAATTTTTCCCGCGCGGCCTCTTCGGAAAGCCCTACGGTTCCGATATTAGGATGGCAAAAAACGGCGGTGGGGATCGTACTGTAATCCAGCGGCTGGGGAACCGTATCGGCAAAATGAATATCGACAAGCTGCATCGCTTCAGCCAGCGCGACCGGCGTTAATTCAGGCCCAGTAATCAGGTCGCCTAGCGCTAAAACTGAAGGCAGCGCTGTTTCAAACCGCTCGTTTATGGGAATTTTGCCAGTGTCATCCAAGCTTAATCCCAGCGCTTCAAGTCCTAGGTCACGAATATTTGCTTTCCGCCCAGTGGCCGCCAGCACCACATCGACTTCAAGCACATCGCCGTTGGTAAGGTGCACATTGTAGCCGTCCTGTCCAGGCTCAATACGTTCGATGTTAGTGTTGAAGTGGAGGTTGACCCCCTTTCGCGCCATTTCAGCGCAGGTGAACTCGCGAACCTGTTGATCAAAGCCTTTCAAAAACAGCTCGCCACGGTAGATAAGGTGCGTCTCGCTGCCCAGGCCATTGAAGATGCTCGAAAATTCCACCGCGATATAGCCACCGCCCAGCACTAAAAAGCGCTTAGGAAAGGTATCCAGATCAAAAATCTGATTGGAATCCAGCGCGTGTTCACTGCCAGGGAAGTCGGGCACCCAGGGCCATCCACCGGTAGCGAGGACGATTTTTTGCGCAGTCACCGATATATCGCCATGCTCACCGCTTAAGGTCACCGTGTGCGCATCGGCCAGGCGTGCTCGGGCGTTGAAAAGTGTCACTCCAGCGCCTTCCAGCATGCGCTGATAAATCCCATTTAGACGTTTGATTTCACTTATTTTGTTGTCACGCAGTGTGGCCCAATCGAAGCTGGCGGGGCCAGGCAGCTGCCAGCCAAAACCTGCCGCATCATCAAAGCTGTCATGGAAGTGGGCAGCGTAGGAGTAGAGCTTCTTGGGCACACAGCCAACGTTAACGCAGGTTCCGCCCAGGTAGCGATCCTCGGCAATCGCAACTTTAGCGCCGGTAGCCGCGGCCATACGCGCCGCGCGTACCCCACCAGAGCCTGCGCCAATAACCAGAAGGTCATATTCGTATTCAGAAACGTCTGCCATGATTTGCTCCTGGGGAGTTAGAATTCGTATGAATCAATATCGGGTTGCCCATTGGCCAAGTGCAGTGGTTGACCTGACTACCCGGGAAGGTTAAAACCTTCTGCTGCTATTTTGTACTGGCCTACGCTATACAAGGCCTAGTTCCACCCTGACTAGGGCTTTGATAACCCGCTTACCTACCAGCGACTTAACGCCCTTTAACTTTTCTGGAGACGCTATGTCTGACCCTATTGCGACGCTACTCGACAATAATCGCGCCTGGGCTGAGCGTATGTGCGAAGAAGACCCCGACTACTTCAAGCGCCTTTCGAACCAGCAGAACCCCGACTATTTATGGATTGGCTGCTCCGACAGCCGAGTGCCAGCGAATCAAATTATTGCACTCCCGCCTGGGGAAGTTTTCGTACACCGCAACGTTGCCAACTTGCTTCACCACACCGACATGAACGCCCTCTCGGTAGTTCAGTTCGCGGTGGATGTTCTAAAAGTCAGCCATATTATGGTTGTCGGTCACTATGGTTGCGGGGGCATTAAGGCCGCCATGATGGGAGGCGAATGTGGCGTGGTAGATTACTGGCTGCACTCGGTGCGCGAACAGTACAACCACCACAGGAATTCGCTTGACCACCTCCCTCTGGAAGATCAAATCGATCGCATGTGCGAGCTCAACGTGAAAGCTCAGGTAAACAGTTTATGCCGCACCAAGATTTTGCAGCGCGCTTGGCAGCGAGGTCAGCAGATTTCAGTGCATGGCTGGGTCTACGGGTTAAGCGATGGCCGCGTTAAAGATCTTAACTGCACCGTAAAAGGTTTAGAACAAGTGGAAACCCTTTACCGTATAGATCGCATCCAGCAAGGCGATTAAGCTCTCCCCCAATGCCTACCGCTACGCTTAGTCGTAGCGATAGGCACGATGGCAGCTCTTACAGCTCGCGCCCACCTCTGAAAGCGCTCGGGCAGTGGCTCGAGTATCTTCTTGCTCTGCCACGTCTATCAAATTGGCGATCTTACCCTCCAAATCGATAAAACCAGCGGCAAAGTCTTCCCACTCTTCCCATATCGAAGCCCGCGCTTCAGAACCACTGCCGTGAGTGCCTTCGATAAACGCAGGCAGCAAACGTTGCGCGCTGGCACGCTCTTGCAACTCGAGCAATCGCGGCATTGCAGCCTCAAGATCTTGATTATTGATTAGATCAAAGCGCAGCTGACGCACCAGACTTTCAATATCTTTAAGCTCTTCTCGGCGCCAAACCACGGCTTCGCGCTCACTTGCAAATGGCGTGTCGCTGACGACTTGGGGCATGGCCAGGGCGCTCGTTTCCTCGCCTGCCCAAGCCAGCGGCGTGCAGAGCATTAATGCTAAAGCGCTGGCTGCCGTGCCGCGGGGGGAAGCCCACTTCAGGTAATGGCGTTGCTGCATAATGGCTTCCTGTCGATGATTCGGTAGTCAAAGGTTTACTGTGCGCGTTTTAACCTATCGGGCAGGTGACACCCGTGCCTTTTAAGCCGCAGTAGCCGTGGGGGTTTTTATCCAGGTACTGCTGATGGTAAGCCTCTGCGTAATAAAATGTCTCTAGCGGCTTAATCTCCGTAGTGATTGCCCCTCTGCCCGCCTTGTCGAGCGCCCGCTGGTAGGCAGCAGCGCTCTGCTCGGCTACCGTTTGCTGCGCTTGGCTGGTGGTAAAAATGGCTGAGCGATACTGGGAGCCGATGTCGTTACCCTGGCGATTGCCCTGAGTCGGGTCATGCTGTTCCCAGAAAACCTGCAGCAGCGTTTCTAACTCCACTTGCTGGGGGTCATAAACCACTCTTACTACTTCGGTATGGCCGGTACGCCCCGTGCATGTCTCGTCATAGGTGGGGTTAGGTGTCTCACCACCGGCATACCCCGCCGCAGTGACATAGACCCCCGGCAACTGCCAAAACAGTCGCTCAACGCCCCAGAAACACCCCATGCCTAGTACAATCTCCTCGTGGCCTTCGGGAAACGGAGGATGTATCGAGTGCCCGTTAATGGTATGCACCTGACTGGTTTCTATGGGTGTATCACGTCCAGGCAGGACACGGCCTGAACCTGGGCTAGCGTTTGAAAATATTGACATATCACCCTCACTTATTGCTGCTGAATGATTTCAGGATTACCGGAACGGGTAAAGGTGTAGATTAAATCCACCGCTTGATTGGTACCCGAGACGGCCTGTACATAAAGGTTACGCCATAGCGTGTAGCGTAGTGTTAGTTCGGCAATCGGCGAGAAAATTCCCACCCCGTAACTAATCCTAAGATCGTCGGTAAGCTGGCCACTGACAGCGACTTGGCTGTCGTCGCCAGCGCCTGTGGTGTCCAGCGTTAAGTCATCAATGCCGAACGCTTCACCGATGGAACCCACCGCCCCGCCGGTGCGCCCTAACGACATGCCTATCAGCGCGGTAGTCAGTGCGCTATCCACACCGCCCCCAGAAGCATCAGGTGCGCGACCCCGTAACAGGTATGAGAGCGCACGGGATTCATCCATTGCCGGTTCAGAAAAAATCCGTACGTTCGGAGATTCGGCGCTGCCTGTTACCCGCAAGCCCGCAATTACGTCATCTTCGGTAACTTCAGGATTGCGTATGGCCTCGAAGTCGAGCGTGGGTAGACCAGGCGGGCCACTAAACAGCAGTTCACCGCGGCGAATAACCAGGTCTTGGCCGAACGCTTGGAAACGACCATCGACCAAATTAACGTCGCCGAACAGCTGTAACGCGCCGCTGCTTTGGCGAATTTCCAGCGCGCCTCCCAAGCCAGATTCCAGGCCGTAGGCTGAAATTTGCATATCGCTGCCCAGCGTTAAGGTCACCAGTACGTCAATGGCCATACCGGTGGCGGCAAGCTCGTCCGCGGCACTTGGGCCATCCTCATTGGCAGCCGCTCGCTGAGCCTCAATTTCGGCCTGGCGATCGTCGCGCTCGGTAATGATCACTTCATCGCTACTTGGGGTGACTGCCGATGAGGGCATATCGCCAATTTCAAGCCGTGCCCAGGGTAAATTCACATCCCCCCTCACTTGCAGCCTTTCCGGCGTGACCCGGATACGAATATCAGGCGCTACCTCAAGACGCCCAAACTGGGGCATAACGACCAGGATAGGCTCCTGAACAGCATTTAGATCGACGCCAATCCGCCAATCATCGCCGCTTGGCCAATAAGCATCACCGGTAATTTCCAAACGCCCGCGCTCAGCAGCCAGGTAGCCGTCAATATCTCCCTGCTCACCGTCAAAAGAGACCACCAGTTCGCCGCCCTGAATATCGACAGGAATATCCGGGCCACTTACCCCTATGTCGCGCAGTCCAAGCTGGCCCCGTAAGTCAGGTGCAGACGTGGTGCCGGTAATTTGGACGCTGCCCGATAAATCGCCCTCCAGTCGCTCCATTCCGACCAACATGGGTCGATAGGGTTGCAGCGAAACACCTTCTGCGCGCAGCTCGCCAGTTAACGTACCGGCCCCCAAGGGATCATTGACCGCCAGGTCTAAGTTGATATCGCCCGATTCGGCAAGCGAAAGCGACACATTGGCATCCGCCTGGGCTTGGTTGGCCTCGATCTGGGCGTCTAAACTGACTTCTGGCAGTTGCACCGGCTGGCCATAATCATTAACGGCAGTAATGGCGAGTTCGCTAAGAATTTGAAGATCTGCCTGCCACTGGGCACCCCCTTGACGCCAGTTGGCAACAAGATCCGCGGTTGTATCCCCCTCTAACTGCCACTCTTCAGGCAAAAAGGGCTCCAGCATTTCCATTGGCACTTCACGTACCGAAAGCACGGCGTTGCCCTGTTGCTCAGAGGCCGTGATTTCCTCTTCGGAACAGACTAATCCACCTTGCTCCCGGCGCAGGCAGAACGGCGAGAGGCGCGCCTGACCATCGGCTAGGTTATAGCGAAAGTCCAGGGGCGCCTCAAGACGAATATCCCCCGCCTCAGAATCAACTTCCAGTGGCGTTACGCGGGCTTGGTAAAGTTGGCCTTGCTGATCAAAGCGGCCTTCCAGGGCAATCAGCGCACGGCTTAAAGCACTGTTGTCTGTGCCCTGGGCGGTCAGCTCAAGCTGATGTTCGGAGAGGCGCCCGGCCAAATTGGCCTCAATGTTTGCAAGAGCCTGCCCCCCAGCATTGATGTTTTGTAGCCCCAGCTGTACGTCGAGGGTGGGATCCTCGATGCCCTGTACATCAGCATCTAGGGCAAGCCGTTCAATACGATTCTGGCCAAAGCGCACGCCGTCACCTTGTAAATTGGCGAGTAATTGCGGCTGATTAAAACTGCCGCTGGCCTCTAGCGTACCCACGATAGTGCCCGCCAAGTCTGGCGAGAGCGTTTGCAACTGGCGTAGTGCAATGTTCGCGTTTAACGACATGGCCTGTTCGCTAATTTGCCCCTCTGCTGTTAAGCGATTCTCCCCCTGGGTAAACAGCAATTCTTCAATCTCCAGTTCCAGGTTGCTGTTAGCATCAAAGGCCGCTTGCAGGGTTAGCGGGTAGTCGCGCAGTTCGCCGTCAATTGCTAAGTTGGGCACGCTAACCGCCCACTGATCCTCTTGCTGACGCAGCGTAAGCTCGATGTCGCCGTTTAAATTACCTTCCAGCTGATCCACGAAGTGGGCAGGGTTAAACTGATCCAGGCGAATAGTGGTGTTGACCTGTAGCGGTGCAACCCAACTGATACTGCCTTCGCTGCGCAGGGAGCTTTCGTCGACTGCCAGGGTGAGCGGTTGCCAGCTAAACTGCTCGAGATCGCCCTCACCTGTCACGTTAAGTTGAGTGCGTGGCAGGCTTGGGCCCTCAACCGCCAGGGCCAATTGAGCACTATAATCACTCAGGCTGCCGGTTACCTGTAGATCCAAGTCATCGACTATATAGACTTCCGTTGTCTCTTCTTCAGTGCTGCCATCGACGCTCTCATTGCTACTCTCATCTGCGCTGGCAGGTAAAGGCCACTGTATTTGGTCACTTTGCAGTTGGAGTTGAAAAGGCAGCGTCGGGGCAAGCGTGTCCACTTGTCCCCTCAAGGATGCATTGACCGCGCCGGAAGCGTCCAACTGCGCTTCAAGCGCATCCAGTGGGCCAGACAGCGTTAAGGTTAAAGATTCGCCACTTAGCTCAGGGTATATCTCAGCTAAAAACAGTTCGACGTCTAAGCGAGCTTCGAGTGGGTAGTTGCCGGTTAAAGTGGCGTTCGCGGTTAATTCAGCCTCAGCATCCGGGGTAATAACAGAAAGCTCGGTGACTTCGACGTTATTACCTTCGGTTAACAACCCAAGCCGCAGCCGCTCAACGCGGTACTCGGCGGCCCCTTCCAGTTGAAAATCATTGAGCGTGAATTCAGGTATCTGGATATCAACCGGCAGCGTGACCTCCGGTAGCTCCAGGCGCTCGCGTTCTTCAAGCTGCTGCTCCGGCGATTCCACCGACGCCACAGCTTCTTGGGGTGGCTGGTTGAGCAAGATAGCGGCATCTATGGCTTCAGCATAAAGCGGCGTTTCAATGCCCTGGGTTAGCAGAACGCCCGACGAGGGTGGCAAATAGACACGGGGCTGCTCCAAGTGGGTTGGCGAGAGGCGTACTGTGCTTCCTTCTGCAGTGGCCGCCGAGCTTAATGAGCGCCACGCTACTTCGGTACCATCCGCAAGCCTGAGGTTAACATCGTCCAGCAGCAGCGAACGTAGTTCGATGGGAAAGGGAAAACGAATAGCCAGCGGGCTCCCTTCCTCTTCGGGAGGTGGCGCTTGCTCATTGGATGGGCCTAGCTGGATGTCGGCGCCCACCACACGCAGTGTATCGATGCATAAGCGCCCTGACAGAACACAGTCATCTGCCCACTGGAGTTCGAACTCATCCACGGCTATACGGGTTTCGCCCAGCTGTAGCTGGAAATTTTCGAGCTGAAAATGGTCGAGCAAGCCACCTTCATGATGCGCGTAGGAGAAAAAATCACGCTGCTCCCCCTGCGAGAGCAGCACCCCAGTGCCCCAGGGCGATAACGCCACCCCGACAATCAGCGCCACAATACCGAATAGCCAAATAGGCAACACGATCACAAGACGCACAAGGCTCCAGAACAGTAGCCATGCGCGATACTTTGGAGACAACATACGGCGCTTATCAGACGTAGCTGGTTCAACCTGAGACAAGTCTCTCTCCTAGAATTCCGGTCCGATAGAAAAGTGCAAACGCCAATCGTCCTCACTGTCAAAGGGGTGGGCAATGTCAAAACGAATTGGCCCCACCGGCGAGACCCAGCGTACCCCGGCCCCGGCGCCCGTTTTCAAATCATTGGGCCCCCAGTTATCAAACGCATCGCCGTTATCTATAAAAGTGGCTCCCCACCAATCCCCGGTCACGCGACGCTGATACTCCAGGGTCGAGGTAAGCATTTGCTGCCCCCCGCGCAGTCGGCCCTCGGCGTTGCGGGGAGATAAGCTCTCATAGGAATAACCACGCACACTGCGGTCGCCACCCGCAAAAAAGCGCAGCGATGGCGGTATTTTGGCAAAATCATCGGTTTCAATGGCACCTAAACTAATACGTGCCAAGAAACGGTTATCGTTGCCAATCATGCGGATCCACTCCGTATCCCCCGTGATACGCGCGAACGTCGCATCCGAGCCCCACACAGTATCCGAATACTCTAACGAGAGCTGCTGCCGATCACCCCATAATGGAAAGCGCTGAGGACGTGTCCGCGTGCGTGACCACTGAATACCTGGATAGAACAGCCATACTTGATCCGCCTCACCACCCTGTTCGAAATCCTCATAAGTAGTACGGAAGTAAACTGTTTGCACCCAGTCGTTATCAAACTCCCATCGCCGGGCCAGTTCGACGGTGCCTTCTAGCGACTGGGTATCGCTATCATCGATATTACGAATACCGTATTGAAGCCGATAGCTATCGCGCAGTGGATCCTCAAGAGGCACGTTATACACACCGGTAAAACGCTGCTCCGGGGCTGATAAATAAAGGTCGTGATCAAGGCTATGACCATAGCGGTTGATCCAAGGCTGTTCCCAGCCAAATCGTAACCGCGGCCCTACATCGGTGGCATAACCAATACCTACTTCAAACTGGTGACGATCAGCGGGTTCAACACTGACGTCGATAGGTAGCTGTGTATCACTGGGCTTATTAAGACTCAGCGCGCTGGCCAAAGCCGCACTGGTGACTCTCGGACGCTCAGGCTGCGATGCAGTGGCTTCACTCCACCAGGGGGAACCACCACCAGAGGGGGCGATAGTTAATTCTTGAGCAGTTTCAAGGCGCGGACGCACCGAGACCGAGCTGAACCAGCCGGTTTCTGCAAGCGATTGGTTATAGTCTGCAAGGGTTTGCGCTAAATAGGGGTCACCCTGCTCAAAAGGCTGCATGCGACGCAACCGATCAAGCTCAATATGGCTGCCGGTAATGGAAGATTCACCAAATTGGTAGCGGGGACCACTGTCAAAATCCATATACAGGCGCGCGCTTTGTAGATATGGACGCACTTCCATGCGTCGATCGGTAAATCCCCAATCAAAGTAACCGCGCTCAATGGCCAATCCCGAAAACTGGCTGCTTAATCGATCCCAGGGAGCATGTCTCAACACATCCCCTTCTTCCAGGGGAAAGTCTTCTATGGCCTCTTGGAAAGGCGGATCTTCACTCGCATCGCCTTTCACATTAATTGACAGAATTTCAATTTCAACCTGAGGGCCGGGCTCAATTTCCAGCCACACACGCTCATCAGTGGCACGTTCAAGGGATACCTCGGGCTCGTAATAGCCGTAAACACGCATTGCTTCTTCGGTGCGCCGACGGATCTCGCCCTCTAAACGCACCTCAGTATATTCTGCTGCCTCGATATTCTGTAAGTAGGCTTGAATATTGCCTTCGACCTCATCGGAAACACCCGTAACAGTCGCTTCTAATGCCCATGCGCTAGGTGATACGCATAACAGCGGTAGCACAACCGTAAAGGTGCGCTTTGTGGCTGATGTCCATCGCCGTTGTCTTCCCATACATTTTTATCCCAACCTAAATCAGCGGCTTCATCGCCTAAGCATTTCAACGCATTAGCATGTTAAAGATTAAGCAATCACACTCATACTTCCGACGCGCCTTATTAACGCAGCATTTCTAACTGAGCACTGAAGGCAAGCTGCGCCTGACGTACCTGGCGCACATCGCTTTCCAGCGAATTCAGCCGTTGAGACCACTCCTGCTCCAATGCTTCCAAGGCTGCTTGATCTGCAGGCGCTTCTATCTCTGCAACGGATGTTTCCAGCTCATCAAAGCGCTCCTCGAACGCTGCTCTTTGCGCCGACAACTGCTCTTCCCAAGCGCTACTGACACTGTTGAGCTGTCTATCCAGGCTATCGATGCGCCGTTCGGTCAGTTGCTCCAGATGGGAGACTTCTTCAGCAAGATTTTGACGACCCGAGGAACCCGTTTGTTCCAAGGCGTCAAGCGATTCCCGCATCGCCAATAATTGACTGTCGCGCAGTTCGGCTTGCTCTTTAAGCTGAGACAACTGCTGCAACAGTGTGTTGATGGAATCACTAGAGACCGTATCCTCGCTAGAAGTGAGAAAGCCGTATAACTCTTCTCGAGTAGCGGCTAAAGACATTGACAGTTGCTCCTGCTCTTGGAAAAGCGTCGACATCTGAGCTTGTACAAAGGTTATCGTATCTTGTACGTCAGTGTCATCCGAATCCAACCGAGCATGCACATTGGAGACTTCCCCACTCACCCGGTGAAGCTCATCTAACAGTCGTTCACGTTCGTACCAAAGTCCAGCCGCAGCCGCGCCCATAAGCGCAATGATCAGTAGCAAACATAGCCATAGTGGCCATAGCGTGGGCCCCTTTCGGTGGCGCAAGTGTTGCGCCGTCAAGCTTTGATCCACATCGGGCACAATACGAGAGGATGCGGTGGCGTCTGGCATGACATTTCCTCAAAGAGTCTTCGGGTCGGCACGACGGCCAATACCTCGGTACATTAATCCACAGCTGGCAACGAACTCAGGGTCGTAAATATTGCGTCCATCTAGTACGAGCTTAGCGTTTAAAAGCGAGCCGAGTCGGTGCCAGTCCGGGTTCCAATACGTTTTCCATTCAGTTACCAGCATCAGCAGATCAGCCCCCTCGCAGGCTTGGTAGGGGTCATGCGTATAGGTGCGCAGGTCGTCACGCTCGCCTACCAAGGCGTGAAGTGCAGGCACTGCCGCTGGGTCGTGGAGCTGCACCTTAACTCCCTGCGCCCAGAGCGCCTCCAGCAGCGTTAATACCGGAGCATGGTCAATACGTGCTGTGCCAGGCTTAAACGCCGCGCCCCATATCGCCACGGTTTTACCCGCCAGTTCACCGGAAAAGTGCGCCCACAGTTTGCGAAATAGGGTCTCTTTCTTCTGCTCGTTAATATCCATCACCTGCTCAAGCAGTGCTGAATAACGACCGCTTTGCAGTTGCACATCGGCCAAGCGCATCAAGTCACGAGAGAAGTTCGGCCCGCCAAATCCACATCCGGGGTAGAGATACTCAAACCCTATCCGTGAGTCAGCGCCCATTCCCTGTCGGACATGCTCAACATCCACCCCCAGGGTATCAGCCAAGCCAGCGATTTCATTCATATAACTGATACGCGTAGCCAGCATGCCGTTAATAGCCAGTTTGGTGAGCTCAGCAGCACGGCGCGGCATACACTGAAATACTTCGCTGCGGCGATTAAAGGCACGCAATAGCTCCCTAGTCACCTGCTCACCAGTGGCATCATCGCAACCTAGCAGCCGCCTAGTGGGACGGGTAAACGACTCCCATGCCCGTCCCTCTTCCAACGTATCAGGGAGCGCCACGCTGGTATGCTGCACGCCTATCAGCGCATGCAGGCGTTCGGTCTCGCCGACCGGAAACGTAGAGTTATTGATAAGCACTATGCCCTGCTGATCAACCAGTAGCGGGTCTTCAACCAGCGCCGTGGCTGAACTACGCTGCGCAGGAGATAACGCCAACCAAATCACTTCAGGCGTGTGCGCCTCTTTAAGCTGTTCAATGATCTGCAGCGTCCCATCCGCCAGCCCGTGCTCCAAATGAACCAGCAGTTGCGGTTCACTGCGAAGCCAATCCACCCGGGAAAGTGCTGACCAAGGGGCGTCAGCGTGCGGTAACCACTGCACCTGATGCCCTACCGAGGCCAACGCAGCGGCGGCTGTTGCTGCGCTCAATTCGCTACCATAAAGCAACACCCGCATGGGTTACTCTCCCTGATGGTAACGTGATAGCAAGGCTTTAAAATTCTCGCCAAACTCAGGATGACGGCGCGCGTAGGCAAGCGTGGCTTCAAGATAACCCAGCGGCTGACCACAATCGTAGGTCGTGCCCTGCATACGGTATGCCTGCACCCCCGACTGTTCGCGCAGGGTCTCTAGCGCATCAGTGAGCTGAATTTCGCCACCGGCACCGGGTTTGGTGGTTTCTAAAATGGAGAAAATATGACCGGGCAGCGCGTAGCGACCAATCACGGCCAGGTTTGAAGGCGCTGCATCACGTTTCGGCTTCTCCACCATTCCCACAAGATCTGCCGATTGGTTAGGCGCGGGCACATCGCCAGCGGGAGCCACAATGCCATACTTCTCGACTTGCTCCCAAGCCACCTCTTCTACCATTAGCTGCGCCGTTTGCTGTTGATCATAAGCTGCCAACATGCCGGCCAAGTCGGTCGACTGGTTGGCGCTGTTGTCCACCAGCACATCGGGAAGCAGCACAGCGAAAGGCTCATCGTCGCCAATGATCGGGCGAGCGCATAGCACCGCATGGCCTAGCCCCAGCGGAACTCCCTGACGAATACTGATAATACTGACATCATCAGGCACCAAGTTGCGTAGCATCGTCAAAAGCTCGTGCTTACCTTTCGCTTCCAGACTGGCTTCTAGCTCAGCGTGGGTGTCAAAGTGGTTTTCAATAGCGCTCTTATTACTACTGGTGACCAGCACAATCTCACGAATACCCGCGGCAATGGCTTCTTCGACCACATATTGAATAACCGGCCTATCGACAATCGTAATCATCTCCTTGGGAATAGCCTTCGAAGCCGGCAAGCAGCGGGTGCCAAACCCAGCAACAGGAAGTACGGCCTTGCGAATCATATATGGGTCCTTTTCATGCGTTCCGACATAGGAGTGGTTAGAATGTCCATAATACTGAAGGCGTGGATGGATGCCACCTCGCCAATCGACGATAATGAGCACAAGTAGATAATAACCGGTGATTAAGCGACATTTTTTTGCTTAATGATCAACGACAACGGGAGTCACAACATGCAAGCGACATCACAGGATAGCACTGCTGGTCACTATCAAGGCAATGTCGATGCAGCGGAAGTCGCCAAATTTGAAGCGCTTGCTAGCCGCTGGTGGGATCCACAGGGTGAATTTAAACCACTTCACGAGATTAACCCCTTGCGGCTCGATTTTATCGATGCGCGAGCGGGCTTAGCAGGGAAAAAGGTGCTGGATGTGGGCTGTGGCGGCGGTATTTTGAGCGAATCCATGGCCAACCGCGGGGCTAAAGTAACCGGTATTGATCTCGGTGAAGCACCTTTAGCGGTCGCTAGGCTGCATGCGGAAGATCGCGGTGTCGAGGTCGATTATCAGCACATCAGTGTGGAAGCCATGGCGGCTCAAAAGCCCGGTTTTTACGATGCGGTGACCTGCATGGAAATGCTTGAGCACGTACCCGACCCCGCCTCCGTCATTCGTGCCTGCAGCGCCCTGGTTCGCCCAGGTGGCTATGTGTTTTTCTCTACGCTGAATCGCACCGCCAAGGCATATGCATTTGCCATTCTAGGCGCCGAGTACGTGCTTAGACTGCTACCTCGGGGTACGCATAACTACGCGAAATTTATTCGCCCTTCAGAAATGGCCGCTTGGTCTCGCGACTGTGGCTTAGAAGTGCGTGAGCAGACGGGGCTTACTTACAACCCGCTAACCCGACACTATCGTTTGGTAAGCCATGATGTTTCGGTCAACTACATGATGTACTGCCGCAAGGTGAGCGATTAAATGCCGATGCTAGCGCCCCAAGCGATTCTCTTCGATCTAGATGGCACCCTGGTCGATACCGCTCCAGACTTAGCCCAAGCAACCAATGCCCTACGTATGCACCATGGTTTAGACCCACTCCCTTTTGAAGTGATCCGTCGTCAGGTCTCTAACGGCGGTAGTGCGCTGGTAACCCTGGCACTGGGGTTAGAAGTCACAGCGGATGGCCATACCCAAGCGCGTCAGTTTCTGCTTGATGCCTATGAGGAGGCGGTCGCCGTACACAGCCGGGTTTTCTCGCCACTCGATGTATGGCTGAAAGCGTGGCATGGCGACCAACGGCCCTGGGGGATTGTGACCAATAAACCACGTCGCTATACGCTACCGTTGTTGGACGCATTGGCGCTTCAGCCGGGCGCACTGCTGTGTGCAGATGACCTGAGTGTTAAAAAGCCAGCCCCTGAACCACTCTGGGAAGCTGCCCGGCGGCTAGGCGTTGAGCCGGGTCAGTGCTGGTATATCGGCGACCATGCTCGGGATATCGAAGCCGCCGTCGCCGCGGGGATGACGGCCGTGGCCGTTGGCTACGGCTATATTAGCGAAGAGGACGACTATCAGCGGTGGCCTGCTGACTTATGGTTCGAAGAGTGTCACGCGCTGGTCGATGCCCTGAACGGTTTCAAACGCTAGCGAGAATTACAAGCGTAAGTACCGGCGGGCATCGACGTGCTAATAGTGAGTTAAAAGTACGCGCTATACCCGTGGAGGCTGGGCGTCGAGCTTTTGACCGTTGGTGCCTGCACTGTCTGGCCCCATAAGCCATAAGTAGGTAGGCATGATGTCTTCCGGGGTGCGCAGTGTGAAGGGATCCTCACCGGGGAACGCGGTACGCCTCATTTGAGTGCGTGTGGCACCCGGGTTGAGTGAATTAACGCGTACCGTGGATTGGGTATCCAATTCGTCGGCCAACACCTCGACAAATCCTTCGGTAGCAAACTTAGAGACCGAGTACGCACCCCAATAGGCACGGCCTTTGCGGCCAACGCTGGAGGAGGTGAAAATAACCGACGCATCATCAGACGCTTGCAACAGAGGCAATAGCGCCTGAGTCATCCAGATGGGCCCATTGATATTCACCTGCATTACCTGCTGCCAAAGCTCAGGGTTATACTGCTCGAAAGGCGTGATGCGACCCAACAGCCCGGCGTTATGCAACACTCCGTCCAAACGGCCAAACTCTTTATCCAGCGTTTCCGCCATATCATGAAAATCTTTTAGCGTAGCGCCTTCAAAGTTGAGCGGAAAAATCGCTGGCTGGGGGCCGCCAGCCGCTTCGATTTCATCGTAAACGCGCTCTAACTTGGCAATGGTGCGCCCCAATAGAATCACGGTGGCTCCGTGTTGGGCATAGCTCAGCGCTGCCGCACGGCCAATTCCGTCCCCTGCGCCGGTTACCAACACGATGCGATTTTCCAATAGGTTGGGCGCTGGTTGATAGTCGATCTTGCAGCTCATGCTGATTCCTTGAAGCAAAAAATATTAACTTGCTGATTGGCGTAAAAAGTCATTGGCAAGACCCGCGGCGCTGCTTTGCGGGTAGTCATCACGCACTTGCTCGAGTAGCTCACGGCTGCGCTCTGCTTCCCCTTTACGCGCTTTCACTAAGCCTAGCTTATAGATTGCATCCGGCACTTTACTGCTGCCGCTGTACTCCTCGATCACTCGGCTAAATGCCTGGTCGGCAGCATCCAGCTCGCCTTCTGCAGCATATAGCTCGCCCAGCCAGTAATGACCATTAGCCGTTAGACTAGTGTCAGGATGGTCGCTAACAAAGGCCTCAAAGGCCGCAATCGCTTCATCAAAACGGCGTGCTTGAACATGCGCAAAAGCCGCTTGGTAATCCGCCTGGGCGTCCTCACTAACATTGCGACTCGAAGGCGCGTTGACAACTTCCTCTGCGGCTTCTGGCTCTACCGCGGGCGTTGACTGCTCAATCTGAGTTGGGCCGCTGCTCATCAGGCGGTCTTCAATATCGAGATACTGCTGTTGGGATTGACGACGCAGTTGTTCCAACTGGTGGCGTAGCTCTTCAATTTGGCCACGCAGTTGCTGGATCTCCTGCTGGTGCTCCTGGACTTGGTTAAACAACACCAGGTTACCGCTGGACGCTTCCTGGCGCTGCGTTTGTTGGTAAAAGCTGCTATTGGAAGAGTCGGAAAGATCTTGAACGAGCGGCTGTTGAGCGGTGGCCGTTAGGGGCAATACGGACAGCGGGAGCACTATGGCTCCCGCACCGCACAGCCTCTCAACGTAACGCTTGAGACTGTGATTCATGATGACTCCGTAGACGTAAACGGCGTGCGATAAGCCGCACGCCGAATTCATCAGTGGTTAAGCATTCAATCGTTAAATGCTCAGTAGTTAAATACAACACGACGGTTCTGAGCGTAGGCGCTCTCGTCTTGACCATTGACGGCCGGACGCTCTTCACCATAGCTTACAACGCTCATTTGCGATGGCGAAACACCCTGAATATTCAGGAAGCGTTCTACCGCATTCGCACGACGCTCACCTAGCGCCATGTTGTATTCACGGGTACCACGTTCATCGGTATGTCCGTGGAGTACCACTTGAGCGTTCGGGTTAGCACGCAGATAGCGCGCATGAGCCATTACCACGGATTCGTACTCGCTCTTAATCGTATCGCGGTCGTAATCGAAATAGATGGTGCGTACTTCTGGGATGCGTGAATCAGCCTGCTGACCAGCGCCTGAACCAGAGGTGGAACCATACTGACTACCCGTGCCTGTACCCGAGGTGCTAGACCCAGTCGTGCTGCCATCCTGGCTACCGTACGAGTCACCGTCTTGGGTTCCGCCGGTGCTGGAACAGCCAGCGATTACCACGATAGATAGCGCTGCTGCTAATGAGCGAGCCAACGGTTTAAGTTGCATAATCAGACTCCTTGCCTGAAAACAAAAATTTCGATGTTAATCAATTGAGTTGATCAATTTAAGAAGGGTGACCAAGCTGGATCACGAACATCGCCTTGTGCTGACGGCAGCCTGAATGAAGAGCGGCCATCGGCAGAAACAGCACTTAGCACCCCACTGTTACCCTGTTGGGTAGCGAAGATTACCATGGTCCCGTTCGGCGCAACACTAGGAGATTCATCTCTTGTTGATTCACTTAATACCACTAAGCGGTCGCCGCTTAGGTCTTGCCTTGCTACTTGATAACCACGGCTAGAGCGATGGATCAAAAATATCTGCTCGCCATCCGGCGAGAAGCGGCCACGCGCATTGTAATTACCGGTAAAGGTAAGCCGTTCGGCCTCACCGCCACCCAACGAATACTGATAAAGCTGAGGGCCACCGCTACGGTCAGAGGTAAACAGCAGGCTTTGACCATCCGGCGCCCATGCGGGCTCAGTATCGATACTGTTATTGTTAGTGATGCGCTCTACGGAACGGCTGCCAACATCCATAATGTAAATTTCAGGCTGGCCATCTTTAGACAGTGACATGGCGATACGCCGCCCGTCCGGTGACCATGCTGGTGCGCCGTTAATGCCATCGAAGGAGGTCGCTTGTACGCGCTGGCCCGTCGCTACATCCTGAATATAAATCGCTGGACGCTCAGTCTCAAAGGAGACATAGGCGAGCTTGCTACCGTCGGGTGACCACGCCGGTGACATGATTGGTTCATCAGAGGTCAACACCTGCTCACTACGGCGGCCATCGGCATCTGCAACGTACAGACCAAACTGCATATCGTCACCGATACCTTGGGCCGTTACATAAGCAATTTTGGTAGAGAACGCGCCACGGATATCAGTAATCTCTTCAAAAATTTGATCGCTGATATAGTGTGCAGCACCGCGTAGATCATCCCCTCGAACCGTTACGGTTTCACCGATCATTCGGCGCTGACCGCTGATATCCATCAGTTCAAACTGTAGTTCAAAGCCGCCGTCAGTTTGTCGTGCCTGGCCGACAACTAGATAGCGCACATCCAACGAACGCCAGGTACCAAACTGCACATCGTCAGATTGGCTAGGCTGCTCAAACATAGCATTGCGTGCTAAGGGAGCAAAATAGCCACTGCGTTCAAGGTCATCCTGAACAATCTGTGCGACATCTTCGGGTAAGCCGTCTGAACCGGCAAACGGCACGACACCAATCGGCAGCGCTTGATCGCTGCCCCGCGTTATCTCAATGGTTAAGTTAGCACTTGCCACACTGCTAACTAGCAGCAGAAGACAGAACAACCATACTTTGCTCAAACTTTGCATCAGCGAACATCCCCCGGGGTAAATCGCAGATTAAACTGACGTAAATTACGCTGCTGATCGACTGGCAAATCTCGCAATTCACCAAACGGTGCAGCATGTTCCACGGCCTGCATTACAGACCGGTCAAAAGCACTATCGCCGCTTGATGTCACAATCGACGTTGCCAACAACTCTCCTGAAGGCCCTAGCCGTACCTGTAGGGTAGCACTCATCGCATCACTTGCACCGGGCGGGATCACCCACGCCTGTTCTACAGCACGACGAACGATGTTGATAAAGCTATTGGCCGCTTGCTCCGCCTGCTGGGCATTGGCAGCCGCTTCGGCCTCTCCGGCCAGTTGGCGCTGCATAGCCGCCTCGGCAGCCTCCGCTGCTTCGCGTTGGCGCTCAGCTTCTGCTTCACGACGCTGCTGCTCTTCTGCTTCACGCTGGCGCTGCGCTTCGGCCTCTCGTTCTCGCTGAGCCTCCTCTTGCTCACGCAATCGCTGCTCTTCAGCTTCGCGTTGGCGTTCAGCCTCCTCCTCTTCGCGGCGCTGCTGCTCTTCAGCTTCGCGCTGACGCTCGGCTTCTTCCGCTTCACGGCGCTGCTGTTCTTCGGCTTCGCGCTGGCGTTCTGCTTCTGCCTCTTCGCGTTGCTGCTGCTCGGCGGCTTCCTGCTGGCGCTGTGCCTCTTCCACTTCACGCTGACGCTCTGCGGCAGCTTCCGCTTCGGCTTCACGTTCAGCTGCTTCGGCCGCCTGCTGTTCGGCCTGCTCAGCCGCTTCTTCAGCTCTGCGCTGAGCCTCAGCCTCAGCGGCCGCACGCGCCTCTTCTAACGCCTGTGCTTCCGCTTCCGCCGCCTGCTGGGCGGCCTCTTCGGCGGCTTGCTGCTCGGCTGCGGCCTGCTCTTCACTGGCTGAAGGCTCTTCCGGTGCCTCCGGCTCGGTAGGGGCTTCGGCGGGCGCATTCATCGCCGCCTGCTCTTCTGTTGACTGCTGTGCCTGATTGGTAAACGTTTCGGTACTTACCAACGTTGCCTGCACGATGGAGGAGCTGTCAGGTTCGGCGTTTCGACTAGGCAGGCTGATCAAGCTAAACGCTACAATTGCCAGATGCACGCCAATCGCCAGGATAGTCGGCCACTTATAGCCAACATCTTGAGGGTCGCGTGGGGATTTCTGTGCCATGCGCTGCGCCTTGCCCTTACCCATCTTTTGGCGGCTCAGAAAGCAGCCCCACATTAGCCACACCGGCGCCTTGCAGGGTACTCATTAAGACGACAATCTGGCCGTAGGCCACATTACGGTCGCCGCGTACCATCACCGGTGTCCCGGGACGACGCTCTAAAATCGTTGTCACTCTTGAGGACATTTCATCCAGCGACACCGACGTTGAATCTTCCCCCAGAGTGATGAAGTACCCGCCGTCGCTATCAACGGAGATAATAATGGGATCATTATCCTCCTGGGTTTCAATGGGCTGAGAGGTGACTTGCGGCAACTCAACTTGTACGCCCTGGGTCAACATGGGCGCGGTGATCATAAAGACCACCAGCAGTACCAGCATGACGTCAATGAAAGGGACGACGTTAATCTCCCCCATCGGCTTGCTTTTACCGCTACGATTGAATGGTCCTTGCATGGCTCTCTCCCTTAGCTGGCGCTCGGTTTGCCGTCACGACCTTGCAAATTGCGGTGCAGGATAGCGTGAAACTCTTCGGCAAAGTCTTCATATTTGCCCAGCAGGCGAGAAGACGAGTTGGATAAGCGGTTATAGAAAATCACCGCCGGAATCGCCGCAAATAGCCCCATGGCTGTGGCAATGAGCGCTTCAGCAATCCAGGGAGCCACCGTAGCAAGGGTTGCCTGCTGGGTCAGAGAGAGTGCCTGAAACGACCCCATAATGCCCCATACGGTGCCGAACAAGCCGATATAGGGGCTAGCTGAGGCTACCGTGGCAAGAAACACTAAATGCTGGGTTAAGCGATCCTCTTCCCGAGACCACGCTACGCGCATGCTGCGCTGAACACCTTCCAGCACGGTATCCGGGTCGCGGGTTTTAGGCATCAAACGGTTAAATTCGCGAAAACCGGCTTGAAAAATATGCTCGGCGCCGTGGCGCGGGTCATCGGCGGGAATCTCACGGTAGAGCTCATTTAAGTCGACACCTGACCAAAAAGACTCCTCAAATTGGTTGTACTCTTTCTTGGCACGGCCCAGCGCAATACTGCGCTGAAAAATCACTACCCAAGAGAGGATCGACCCCACCAGCAGCAGTAGCATTACCAGTTGCACTACCGTACTGGCATTCATTATCAAATGGGGAATGGACATGGTGTTATCGTTCACAGGTGCCCTCATCAATCTATTAGGGTCGGGATTGCCGACGCAGTGAGTGACCTCTTGGTTAAGAGGCCTGGGTCAAAACTTTAAGCGATGCAGGCCATGCTTTTGGCCGTAAGCGCTCGGCGCTCAAGCAGGCTATCTCGACTGTGGCAGAGCATAAGAGTTCCTTATCACGCCAAACCTGCTGTTCAAACGTCATCCGACAGCGCCCCACGTCGGTAACGTGAGCACTAATTTCCAACGCGTCATCCAAGCAAGCCGGTTTCGCGTAATGACAGGCCAAGCGGTATACCACTAGCTGTGTACCTTCGTCTAGCAGCGTTTGCTGATTCAGGCCCAACTGGCGGAGCCATTCGCTGCGCGCACGCTCCATAAACTTCAAGTAGTTAACGTAGTAGACAATGCCGCCTGCGTCAGTATCTTCCATGTAAACGCGCAGCTGCAGGCGATAGCCCTCACTTATATGACCACTCACGGACGGCGCTCTCCTTCCATATCGGTTGCCTGTTCGTGAGGCACGCGTTCGAAGTGTAGCCACGCCTGGCGAGTGACCACACGGCCACGGGGTGTACGCATCATTAAGCCCTGCTGAATCAGATAGGGCTCAATAACATCTTCGATCGTGTCACGCTCTTCACTGATCGCAGCGGCAAGTGAATCAATGCCCACCGGTCCACCGTCAAATTTATCTATCATGGCCAACAGTAGCCGTCGATCCATATGATCCAAACCATGATGATCCACATTGAGCATATTGAGTGCCGCATCAGCCATGGCAACATCGACGACGCCGTTGCCTTTCATTTCGGCGTAATCCCGCACCCGGCGCAGCAATCGGTTGGCAATTCGCGGCGTGCCCCTTGAGCGTCTGGCCACTTCAATGGCGCCATCGTGGCTGGTTTCAACACCTAACAGGCGCGCCGAACGCGAGACAATTTCTGTCAGCTCTTCCAGGTTATAAAACTCAAGCCGTTGAACGATACCAAAACGGTCACGTAGCGGGGAGGTCAATAAACCCGCCCGGGTCGTCGCGCCGACTAACGTAAAGCGCGGAAGGTCAAGCTTAATCGAACGCGCCGCAGGCCCTTCACCAATCATGATGTCGAGCTGAAAATCTTCCATGGCCGGGTAGAGCACTTCCTCTACCACCGGCGACAGGCGATGAATTTCATCGATAAAGAGTACGTCGCCAGGCTCTAAATTAGTCAGCATGGCGGCTAGATCGCCTGCCCGCTCGAGTACCGGCCCGGAAGTCGACTTCATACCGACGCCCATCTCGGTGGCAATAATATGCGCGAGGGTCGTTTTACCTAACCCCGGGGGGCCAAATACCAGAGTGTGATCCAGGCTCTCTTCACGCAGCCGTGCGGCGCCGATAAAGATTTCCAGCTGTTCACGCACACGCGGCTGGCCAATATAGTCATCCAGCCGCTTGGGGCGAATCGCGTAATCAATGCGCCCCTCTCCCTGTTCAGGTTCAGCGGCGATCAGCCGATCGTGTTCTAACATAGGTGCTCTTCTTTATGGCAATTCAAAAAGGTCTATTCACAAAGCTCTATCCGCTACCCGCAATTTGTTATTTATTCCGTTCTAACCACTCATGCGTTGGGTGAGCGCGGCTTTAATAAGCGCTTCGGTAGACTGGTTGGGATCGATATCGGCGAGCATTTTCGAGGCCTCAGTCAGTTTATACCCCAAGCTGACTAACGCGGCTTCCGCATCGGCAAGACTATCGCGGGCAGAAGCACGGCCATTGGTGGCCTCAAGGGGTAGTAGCGCGTTGCTGCCATCTTCCCACTCGGGGAAACGGTCGCGCATTTCAATAATCAGCCGCTCAGCAGTTTTCTTGCCCACCCCTGGCAGTGATGTCAGCGCCTTGCTGTCGTCGTCACGGACGCAGCGCATAAAGGCGTCTTCGTCCATGCCCGACAGGATGGCTAGTGCAAGCTTGGGCCCTACGCCATTGACTTTGATCAAGGCACGGAACAAAGCACGTTCATGCTCACGGCCAAAGCCATAAAGTAAGTGGGCGTCATCACGAATGGTTAAATGGGTAAATAATGAGACGCTCTCGTTAATCGCCGGAAGTGCGACCAGCGTATTCATTGAGGTTTCCAGTTCGTAACCTACGCCATGAACGTCGATCACAATCCAGGGAGGTTGCTTTGCCACTAGCTGACCACTCAGACGTCCAATCATAAATACGCTCGCACCGGAATGAAAAAAATAGAGTGAAAAACAGGTGATTACTATAAAGCGACTCTGTACAGGTGACCAGTAGTTCAGCCACCGGCACAGCGGGAATTAAAGCCGCCAGCGTCCAGTTGAGCGACGGCGGCCCCGAGATGGCGCGGCGGGCAAGCCATGGCTGCTAAACACAGAGCCGTTATAAGCATGGGTTAACGCAATGGCTAACGCGTCGGCGGCGTCAGCTTGTGGGGTAGCAGAGAGCTGCAGAATTGCTGTCACCATATGCTGCACCTGCTCTTTATCCGCGCCGCCCTGGCCAGTCACCGCCTGCTTTATCTGCCGCGCGGCGTATTCGGCAAGGCTTAAGCCATGATTGGCCATACACACCATTGCCGCCCCCCGAGCCTGGCCCAGCTTCAGCGCTGAATCGGGGTTTTTGGCCATAAAGACCCGCTCAATGGCCACCTGGCAGGGTCGATGCAGGCCGACGACTTCGCTAAGGCCGGCGTAAATTTGCGCCAAGCGCTGCTCCAAGGCCCCTTCTGCCGTGCGGATACAGCCACTCGCTACGTAGCAAGGTTTAACGCCAATAATATCGATCACCCCGTAACCGGTTACCCGGGAGCCAGGGTCTATGCCCAAAATGCGAATGGGTACGACGGACTTTTGCTCTTCCATGGCGTCGATACTCGTGTGACTAGAACATACAAAAACACCGACGCCACGGCGTCGGTGTTGAGCAGCCATCCAAACCGATTTATTCGGCGGCGGGTTCCGCTTTGACTTTCTGACGTAGACGGATGTTCAAATCTTTCAACTGCTCGGGGCTGACTTCGCCCGGTGCATTGGTCATCAAACAGGCAGCGCTTTGAGTTTTCGGGAAGGCGATAACTTCACGAATAGTCTTGGCACCGACCATCAGCATGACCAAGCGATCCAAGCCAAAGGCTAAGCCACCATGAGGCGGTGCACCGTACTGCAGTGCATCCAGCAGGAAGCCAAATTTCTCTTGGGCTTCTTCTTCACCAATGCCTAGAATCTCAAACACCGTGCTCTGCATGGTCTGATCGTGGATACGAATAGAGCCGCCGCCCAATTCGGTACCGTTGAGCACCATATCGTAAGCGCGTGAAAGCGCGTTGGCAGGATCGGCCTTGAGCTCTTCCGGTGTGCAGGAAGGCGCGGTAAAGGGGTGGTGCAGTGGGCTAAGGCGGCCGTTGTCGTCGGCTTCAAACATTGGGAAGTCGACTACCCACAGTGGCGCCCACTCTTGAGTATAGAGCTCCAGATCAGCACCGAGCTTGACGCGCAGCGCGCCAATGGCTTCGTTAACGATACGCGCTTTATCGGCACCGAAGAAGATGATGTCACCATCTTCTGCGCCCACGCGGTCGAGCAGCTCTTCAACGATGTTTTCCATAAACTTGACGATCGGTGACTGCAGACCTTCAAGCCCTTTGGCGCGCTCGTTGACCTTGATCCACGCCAAGCCTTTGGCACCGTAGATGCCGACAAACTTGGTGTATTCGTCTATCTCTTTGCGCGACAGCTTGGCACCACCGGGCACTTTCAGTGCCGCGACGCGACCATCATCAGCCTTGGCGGGACCAGAGAAGACGTTGAAGTTAACCTGCTGCATCAGGTCATCGACATCGGTCAGTTCCAGCGGGATACGCAGATCAGGCTTATCGGAACCGAAACGATCCATCGCCTCCTGCCAGGTCATGCGCGGAAATTCTGGCAACTCTACCTTCAGCACTTCTTGGAATAGCTGACGAATCATGGCTTCGGTAATGCCCATGATGTCGTTCTCTTCCACAAACGACGCCTCGATATCAATCTGTGTGAACTCAGGCTGACGGTCGGCGCGCAAATCTTCATCGCGGAAACACTTGGCAATTTGGTAATAGCGGTCAAAACCCGCCACCATCAACAGCTGCTTAAACAGCTGCGGCGACTGAGGCAGTGCAAAGAAACTACCCGCGTGGGTACGGCTAGGCACCAGGTAATCACGCGCACCTTCAGGTGTTGCGCGGGTGAGCACCGGCGTTTCGATGTCCAGGAAACCCTGGTTTTCGAGGTACGCGCGCACGTTATGCGAAATACGCGAGCGAAGACGCAGCTTCTCGATCATATCCGGACGACGCAGATCGATGTAGCGGTGCTTTAAGCGCACCTCTTCGCCAACTTTGCCATGCTCATCCAGCTGAAATGGCGGGGTAACGGCGGTATTGAGCACTTCAACATCTTTTGCCAACACTTCAATCATACCCGTCGGCATGTTGGCGTTTTGGGTGCCTTCTGGGCGCAGCCGAACGCGACCAGTAATACGCAGGACGAATTCACTGCGGGCACGGTCGGCATTAGCGAATGCCTCGGCGGTATCAGGGTCAACCACGAACTGAGCGATGCCGTCGCGATCGCGCATATCGAGGAAAATTACCCCACCGTGGTCACGGCGGCGATGAACCCATCCGCATACCGTAACCGTTTGATCCACCAAAGTTTCGTTTAGCTGGCCGCAATAATGGCTGCGCATGTCAAATCCTGTTCTGTTACGTGGCAATGAGTTTGTCGCGGGCGTCCCGACCCTGACTGCCGCGGCTATGCCGCGGCGCCCTTGTCTTTGGGAGTGTCGCTCTTAGCGGTAGCGCTGGCATCGCTTGATTTACCGGCATCTGCAGAGGCAGTTTTGCCATCAGCGGCCAGGTTCTTTTTGCTACCCGTTTTGAAATCAGTTTCGTACCAACCGCCGCCGGCCAAACGGAATCCCGCTGCCGAGACAAGCCGTTCCAAGCCATCACTTTGGCATGCAGGGCAATCCTTGAGAGGATCGGCGCTAATCTTCTGCAATTTTTCCATACGATGGCCGCAGGCCTTGCACTCATATTCATAGATGGGCATCTTAATGACTCCTAATAAGCTCAACCCTGACAAGCTTAGTTCTGACAGAACTGATTCTAACGACTCAGCTCTACGGAAACAGCTCTGACAAATCCAGTTCTATCTAAAAGACTCGTTCTGAAAAGAAAGAACAATGGCGAACACAAACGCTGCCAGGCTGCAATATGTGGCCTGTCGGGTTAAATTCCAAGGCTGCGGTTGATAAAGCGCCGCCATTATACCCTTTTGTGCCCCCTGACGAGCAAGGTTATACAGACCCCTGCGGTTAATGGAGAGAAGAAAATGCCCCATGCGGTGATACTGGATGCGCAAAGTCTCGGCCCCGAGATCAATTTGGCCGCCATTAAGGAGACGGTTTCAAACCTTGAGGTGTTTGAGCAGAGTACCACGCAACAAGCGCGGGAACGCCTTGCTAACGCCGATATAGCGATCGTAAACAAGGTCGTGCTGGACGCCGAAACGCTGCAGCAACTGCCAAAACTGCGGCTGATATGCGTATTGGCAACAGGCCTCAATAATATCGATCTTGAAAGTGCAAAAGAACACGACATTGACGTTAAAAACGTGGCGGCTTACGGCACCGCTAGCGTTTCCCAACACACTTTGATGCTCATGCTCGCGTTAGCCAATCGTCTTCCCCAATATCAGCGCGATGTTGCCGCAGGCGAGTGGCAGCATAGCGCTTTCTTCTGCTTGCAGGATTACCCAACGCTCCAACTGGCAGGCAAACAGCTCGTCATGGTCGGGCAAGGCGAGCTAGGTACCGAAGTAGCACGCTTGGCGGAGGCCTTTGGCATGCAGGTCACCTTTGCCGCCCGCCCCGGCAACGAAGCTAATGATAAGCGGCCTGCCCTGGACGACCTGCTTCCCGATGCCGATGTTATCAGCCTGCACTGCCCGTTGAGCGAGGCCACCAAGCACTTGATCAACCGGGAGCGCTTAGCGCGCGCCAAGAACTCACTACTACTGGTCAACTGCGCCCGCGGAGGGGTTATCGATGAAGTGGCAGCGTTAGAGGCGTTGCGCAGCGGCAAGCTGGGTGGATTAGGCGTTGATGTGCTGCCCGCTGAACCACCCAGAGATGGGCACCCACTGCTGGATGCGCTCAGCGAGCCGCTAAACTTAATCGTCACGCCTCACAACGCATGGATCACACCGGAAGCGCGCCAGAATATTGTTAGCCTGACAGCTAACAATATCCTTGAATGGAAAGGCGCCCAATAGAAACCTGCCGTCTCATCAGAGGCTCTCAATAGGCTTTACTGGGTGGCAAAGTGGCTCGGGGCGCGGCAGTTATCCAGCACCTCGAGCTCCACGTGGGTAACTTGTGCACCATCTGAGCCCTGCCATAGCCATTCGCTTAGCAGCTTGACTGCGTCGGAGTGACCACATATCAACACTTCAACCCGGCCATCGGGCAAGTTTTTGGCATAGCCGGTGATACCGTACTGAAGGGCTTTCTCTTGGGTAGCCCGGCGATACCAGACCCCCTGCACCTTACCGGTCACAAGGGCACGTACACAGCAATCACTCATACTTACCTCCTTACCTTGGCGCTTCTGAACGGAGTGTTAAACATACTCACGTTTGACAATCACTGCACTGTTACGCGGAATCAGCGGGCGGCCACGGCGTAGTAGCAATGAGCGGGTGAACGCCGCCCCAAACAGCAATATTAGTGAACTGTAGTAGACCCATAGCAAAATCATGACTACCGACCCGGCGGCGCCATAGGTAGATGCTGTAGCCGTATACGCCAGGTAAATCGCGATTACACTGCGCCCAATAGTAAACAGTACGGCAGTGACGACTGCGCCAATCAACACATCTTGCCAGCGCAACACAACGTCGGGAAGTACTTTAAAAATGGTGGCAAATAGTAAGGTGACCACAGCCAGCGAGACCAGCGACTCAACTGACGTTGTCAGTAAGCTGGCATAAGGCACCAGATTATCGGCGGCCTGGAGCATACCGCGCAAAACGACGCCTAATACCAGCGATACCATCAGTATAAATCCGATGGAGAGCACCACCGTTAGCGATAGCAACCGGCTTTTAATAAAGCGTAAAGCGCTATTAGAAGTGGGCTTTGCCGTTACGCCCCAAATGGTATTGAGCGAAAATTGCATCTGTGCGAAAACGGTTGTTGCACCGATCACCAATGCCCCAACACCTAGTAGCGTTGGCAGTAGACCGGACTCTTCAATCCTCGACTGAGCAACAGCCTGTTCGATAGCCACTGCTGCATCCATTCCTAGCGTGCCTTGTAACTGAGCGACTATTTGTCCGTGGGCAGCCTCTTCACCTAAAACAACACCGATGACCGTGACTGCAATAATAATCGTGGGCGCCAATGAGAAAAGCGTATAGAACGCTAGCGAACCTGCGTAGCTAAAGGCATTACGCTCCAACCATAGTGACGTGGCGTCTTGGACTACTTTCCACCAAAAGGTAGCGGCGCGTTTAATCATATTCACTCCCTGTGCTCTGTGTATCGGGGCTTTTTATAAGCGTTATCAACATCCTATTTTTCTAGCATACCTAACCACAGCGTTTAGCGCAGTTTTCTGGTAGGTTGCATCTCTGAGTTCACCAAACGCAAAAGGAAGCTTGAATGGCTACTGATACTTCGCGCCCCGCGACTGCCTGCGACTTCGACTGTTTGGTGTTTATTGGTCGTTTTCAGCCGCCACATCTGGGGCATCTCGCGGTCATTCGTGAAGCGCTCAAACGCGCACGACAGGTCATTGTGTTGGTAGGCTCTTCTTGGCAGGCCCGCTCACTGCGTAACCCCTGGCGATTTGACGAACGACAAGCCATGCTTCGGGCGGGATTTGACGACGCCGATAATCAACGCTTGGAGATCACCCCGTTACTCGACGCCCTCTATAACGACGATGTTTGGGTGCGCGATGTGCAACGCAAAGTGCGCGATTTAGCTGCACCTGCCAATGCTCGCCTACCCCGTATTGGCTTGATCGGAGCCAGCCGCGGCCAGTCAAGCTACTACCTTTCACTGTTTCCTCAGTGGGAGTCTGTCAGCGTACCGTCGGTGGAGGGGATTTCAGCCAGTCAAATACGTGAGCGACTGTTTCGCTCGCCCAGCTCAACGAATGACTACCTGAGTACCGGCGCTTACCACGATTTACCGCCGGGGGTTGTAGAAAGCGTCAAACACTTTTGCAATGAGCACGCCTATCAGCGGCTGCTCGAAGAGCAGCAGTTGTTGGATCAGTACCGTCAGGCCTGGGCTCACGCCCCCTACCCGCCAATTTTTGTCACGGTCAACGCCGTGGTCGTGCAGTCGGGCCATGTGCTGCTGGTACGACGCACGGCGGCACCGGGCAAAGGCCTTTATGCCCTGCCGGGAGGGTTTATTAACCCCCACGAACGGCTCTTGGATGCTTGCTTGCGTGAACTTCGCGAACGAATACGCTTAAAGGTTCCTGAGCCTGTACTCAAAGGCTCTCTGCGTGGCCAACGGTTGTTTGATGAACCCCACCGCAGCTGGCGTGGGCGTACTTTGGCGGAAGCATTCTATTTTGCGCTACGCCCCGATCAGCAGCTGCCACGCCTGAAGCCTGTTAAAGGCGGTGATCATGCGCGCTGGGTAGCGCTCGCCGATCTTGAGCCCGACAGCCTGTTTGAAGATCACTTCTTCATTATTCAGAACTTTTTAGGGCTACCCGCCGATTTTGGAAGTAGCTAAACGCTCACTGACGAGCGCTATGCTTGTAGGAAATCCCGCGGCAGCTTCATCATCTGCCGCCATAAACGCTCTACGCCGGGCTTATGCACCATTGAGCAGCGATATAAGCGGATTTCCAGGGGGATATCCCAGCTAGGGTCGCCTGCCCTCACCAAACGGCCACTTTTCAGCTCTTCACGAATACAAAAATCGGGTATCCACGCCACCCCAACGCCCTGTAATACCATTCCTTTCAGGCCTTCAGCCATGGCCGTTTCATATACCGTACGCAGCTTCATTCGTAGCGGATCATTTTTCAGTAGCATGCGCACACTGCGCCCTAAAAAGGCCCCTTGAGTGTACGAAAGATAGGGAATGGAAGTGTCGTGCTGGAGTGAAAATTTTGCTTTGCCATGCTCGTCGGGTAACGAAACGGGCAACATATTGACCTTACCAATCGAAAACGAGGGAAACACCTCGGCATCGAGCTGCATAGTTGCAAAAGGGTCGTAGTAGGCGAGCATCAGATCGCAGTTGCCCTCTCGCAGCACATGTATTGCCTCGCCCACATTCATGGCCACCAAGCGGGTCGGCAGCTCGCCCAAGCCTTGCTGCAGGCGGGAGATCCAAGGCGGATAAAAACTTAATGCCAGGGAGTGCGCCGCGACGATATCCAGCGCCTCATTGGCGATAGAGAGACCGCGCAAATGGCTAAGCGATTCGTTTAATTGCTCGACCAAATTGCGCGCAGTAACCAAAAACAGCTGCCCTTCGGGCGTTAACCCTACGGGGGTGGTTGAACGATCCACCAGGGTGACATCAACAGCCTGCTCCAACGCGCGAATACGGCGACTGAAGGCCGGCTGGGTCACATGTCGCTGGCGTGCTGACGCAGAGAAGCTGCGCGTATTGGCTAGCGCTACAAAATCTTCCAGCCATTTTGTTTCAAGATTCACCCCATGACTCCTTGTCTCACCCTGCGTTTGAGCATCTCGATTTTCCTTTTAGGCTGACGTATCTATTGAACCGGGGCCATTAAATAGGCCGCCCGCGAAACGACTTTCATCCATACCGGGCGCTGGTTAATTTCATCGATGGTGACACGCCGACAGTGAGCAAAGTCTTTTTCCAGCATTGCCTCAACGCTGGTAGCAAAATCACGACTTGGAATAAACGCGGTAATCTCAAAATTTAACCGAAATGAGCGATTATCCAAATTGACTGTCCCTACCGTGGTCGCTTCGTTGTCTACAAGCATGACTTTTTGATGTAAAAAACCGGGAAGATAACGGTATATTTTAACACCTGCCCTTAACATATCGGGTAGAAATGAAAACGCAGAGAGGAAAACCAACAAGTGGTCGGGGCGCTCCGGAATCATCACCCGAACGTCGACGCCGCGCATCGCTGCAAGCCGTAGCGCATCCTGAACTCCCTGATCAGGGACAAAATAGGGGCTGGTCACCCACAGGCGCTGCTTGGCGCTATGAATGACCTGCTGGACGAGCAGGCTGGCGGTGTCCTGACGATCGGCGGGCCCAGAAGGCACAATCACCACATGATGGTCGGTGGCAGAGGATGACGTGTCGGCCATCCAGTTCAAGCTAATCACTTCATCCGTCGCCCAGTGCCAATCCTCCCAAAATGCTTCCTGCAAGCCCAGCACGCTGGGCCCTTCAAGTTTGAGATGAGTATCACGCCAAGGCCCGTGCCGCGGATTTTCGCCGAGATATTCGACCCCGACATTAAAGCCCCCTATCCAGCCCTCCTTGCCGTCTATTACCGTTACCTTGCGATGGTTACGGAAGTTAAGCTGAAAACGGTGTTTAAAGCCTCGCGATGAACGGAAGGCACTGACGGCCACCCCATCGCTGATTAAATCATTGAGGTAGCTATCGGCTAACTTGCGACTACCCACTTCATCGTAAAGAAAATAGACCCTCACGCCGCGCCGGGCAGCGCGCTGTAAATGGTGCTTCAAACGTTGGCCGAGGGCGTCGTTACGAACAATGAAGAACTGCACCAACGCATACTGTTCCGCACGGTCAATACCATCAAACAGGCTTTCAAACGTTGCTGGCCCATCAATCAGCAGTGTGGCTTGATTGCCATGGGTTAGCGGCATCATGGCAAGCTGTTCGACCGCCTGAATATCGGCATTGGTAGAGGGCGCAACGTAGGGTTGAACATTAGCCCGGTAACGCACTAGAACCCGGCGTAGAACGGTGTCCCGCTGACCGCGGGCAGATACATAGCCATAAAACCTTGGCCGCCCGAAAAACCAGTACGCTGGAAGCGCGACATAAGGGAAGGTCAGCAGCGAGATGATCCATGCCACGGCACCCTGGGAGGTGCGACTGGACATCAGCGCCATAATGGCTGAAACGATGCCAAGCAGGTGTATCAGTAAGATGCTGGTCCCTAGCAACCAGGAGGTCATAGTCACGTCCTTATAAAGCCCTCACATAGAACAAGGCCTCGCCGTCAGCGAGGCCCTTATGCGTCTAAAGCCTAATCAACCTTACCACTCCATTACGCCGATTGGGCAATAATCTCTTTCCACTTTGCAGGCCCGGTTTGATGTACCGATGTGCCCAGGCTATCAACGGCGACGGTCACCGGCATATCTTCAACCTCAAATTCATAGATTGCTTCCATACCTAAGTCTTCGAAGCCCACTACCCGCGATTTTTTAATCGCTTGAGCGACCAGATATGCCGACCCACCGACCGCCATTAAGTACACCGCTTCATTGTCACGGATAGCATCAATAGCGGCTTGGCCACGCTCTGCTTTGCCGACCATACCTAATAGGCCAGTCTCTTCCAGCATAGTGCGGGTAAATTTATCCATCCGCGTGGCGGTCGTTGGGCCAGCGGGGCCAACGACTTCGTCACCAATGGGGTCAACCGGGCCCACGTAGTAGATAAAGCGCCCTTTCATATCCACCGGCAGCGGCTCGCCTTTGGCCAGCATATCGACCATGCGCTTATGAGCAGCATCACGGCCCGTGAGCAGCTTACCGTTCAACAGCAGCGTATCACCAGGCTGCCAGGTTTTAACCTCCTCAGGCGTCACCGTATCAAGGTTGACACGTTTGACGTTTTCACCCGCCTCGCGAGTGATTTCCGGCCAGTCCTCAAGCTTAGGCGCTTCAAGTACCGCAGGGCCAGAACCGTCCAGAGTAAAGTGGGCATGACGAGTCGCCGCGCAGTTGGGAATAATCGCGACGGGCTTGTTGGCGGCATGGGTTGGATAGTCTTTGACTTTAATATCCAGCACGGTGGTTAAGCCGCCTAACCCCTGGGCACCGATACCACTCTTATTGACCTTGTCAAACAGCTCTAAACGCAGTTCTTCGGCGCGATTGCTGGGGCCACGGGCCTGTAGATCCTGAATATCGATAGGATCGAGTAGCGCTTCTTTGGCAATCATCATGGCCTTTTCGGCGGTGCCGCCAATACCAATCCCCAGCATCCCGGGCGGACACCAGCCAGCGCCCATCTTCGGCAGTTGCTCCATCACCCAATCAACCACACTGTCAGAGGGGTTCAGCATGGCAAACTTGGATTTTGCTTCGCTACCGCCGCCCTTCGCTGCCACGTGAATATCGACCGTATCACCGGGCACAATCGAGTGGTGAATAATCGCCGGGGTGTTGTCCTTGGTGTTGGCACGCTTGCCGTCGGGATCCGCCAGCACCGACGCGCGCAGAACATTGTCGGGGAGCAAATAAGCGCGACGCACACCTTCATTGATCATGTCGTCCAAACTCATGTCCGCTTCCCAGGTAACGTTCATGCCCACGTGAACGAACACGGTGACGATACCCGTGTCCTGACAGATTGGACGGTGCCCGGTGGCGCACATGCGTGAGTTAATCAAAATCTGTGCGATGGCGTCTTTGGCGGCAGGGTTCTCTTCACGCTTATAGGCGGCGGCCATGGCGTCGATGAAATCTTTAGGATGGTAGTAAGAGATGTACTGCAGAGCATCGGCAACGCTTTGAATAACGTCGTCCTGGCGAATCACGGTCATGGACTAATAGCTCCTAGGTTATCGTCTAGTCAGCGGCTTTCCTTCCGCGCCCGCGGAGGTGCCGTCTTAGCGTGCTACCAGTATACCGTATTGGCACTTACGCAGCAGCAATCCCTAGCGCCTATCTGACTACTATGGTTAGAGCTTTAGTCGATGTTATCTTTTAAACAAGATAACGGTATAACACTACTCAAGACGACTGACAATATGGGCATAAATAGAGCCTTCGCGACCCAACCATTGTACGCTCAATCACCGTTCCACAGCGGTGGCATTCAAGCCCTGCCCGCTCGAAAACCGCAAAACGCCACTGCCTGCGCGGCTCACCCGCTGCTTTGGCCTGCGCAATCCAGGCCTCACGATTAGTAACGCCTGCGGCTTGATAGGCCTGCCGGGTAACGTCAATGATGCAGTCAGCCAGGGTTTGCTGCTGCTCTGGGGTTAAATCCACCGGTCGAGCGCTTGGCGGAAGCTGGGAAAAAAACAGTATTTCAGAGCGCAAATAGTTGCCCAGCCCGGCGACCAACCCCTGATCGAGCAGCAGTGCCCCCAGGCTGCGTTTATGAAACTGCTTTAAATTCAGCCGCTGCTGCACATCGGATGGAGCCACGTCTTGACTCAACAAATCAGGGCCCAGGCGGGCTAAGAAAGGGTGTTCGGAGAGATTGTCTGCCTGCCAGAGGGAAATATCGGAGGCGCTATAGAGACTAGCGCAACGCCCTTCTGCGCTCAATCGAACCCGCAGCGCGCGCTTGGTATTAGGCGGCTTATCCTCACTATGCAGTTTCCAAACACCATAAAGTTGGTTGTGGGAATAAAGCACGCGCTGATCGGCAAACCGGATCAGCATTGCTTTACCCCAGGTATCTACTCGGGCAACCCGAACACCTATAAATGTTGCTGCCTGCTCGGCAAGTTCTGGAAAGGCGAACCAGGCATCGTCGATCACCCGCCCGCCTATCTGCTGCTCAATACGATCCGCCGCGCGGCGAATTTCCGGGCCTTCCGGCATACCGCTAGCCCAGCGCCAGCTGTTTGTCTTTCATTTGATGGAGCTGGTCGCGAAGCCGCGCCGCCTCTTCGAACTCCAGATTTTGCGCTGCCTCAAACATGGCGTCTTCGAGCTTGCTGATGGCGCCCAGCAGGTCTTGCTTGCTCATCGTGGTGACATCATACTCGGCGACGCTTTCCGCCACCTTGCGTTCATTGCCACGGCGGCGACTGTTCTTCTTGCCCGGCGCCTGGGCGGCTTCAAGGATATCGGCCACTGAGCGGGTAACCGTTGTTGGCGTGATACCGTGCTCTAGGTTGTGCTCGGTCTGCTTGGCGCGACGACGCTCGGTTTCATCAATCGCCTTGCGCATCGAGTCAGTAATCCGATCACCGTAAAGAATCGCCTTGCCGTGGGCGTTACGGGCAGCGCGTCCAATGGTCTGTATCAGCGAGCGCTCGGCACGCAGAAAGCCCTCTTTATCGGCGTCGAGAATCGCCACCAGCGACACTTCGGGAATATCTAGGCCTTCTCGCAGCAGGTTGATGCCCACCAACACATCAAACTTACCCAGGCGTAAGTCACGAATAATCTCAACCCGCTCGACGGTATCAATATCCGAGTGTAAGTAGCGCACTCGAATGCCGTGCTCGTCAAAATACTCGGTCAAGTCTTCCGCCATACGCTTGGTTAGCGTGGTCACCAGTACTCGCTCGCCTACCGCGGTGCGCAAGCCGATTTCCGAAAGCAGATCGTCGACCTGGGTACTGGCCGGGCGCACTTCGATTTCAGGATCCAGCAGTCCGGTGGGACGCACCACCTGCTCAACGGTCTGGCTAGCGTGTTCGCCCTCATAACGGCCTGGAGTGGCGGAAACAAAGATTGTTTGTGGGGAAATGGCCTCCCACTCTTCAAACTTCATGGGCCGGTTATCCAACGCCGAGGGCAGCCGGAAGCCATACTCGACCAGGGTCTCTTTACGCGAGCGGTCGCCTTTGTACATGCCACCTACCTGGGGCACGCTGACGTGGGACTCATCGATAAATAGCAGTGCGTCATCGGGCAGGTAATCAAAGAACGTCGGCGGCGGCTCGCCCGGGGCACGCCCAGAGAGGTATCGGGAGTAGTTTTCGATACCGTTGCAGTAACCCAGCTCCAGCATCATCTCAATATCGTAAAGTGTGCGCTGCTCAAGACGCTGCGCTTCTACCAGCCGTTCATGCTTACGCATCCACTCCAGGCGCTCTTTGAGCTCCTCTTTGATGGCATCAATGGCGCCCAGAATCGTTTCCCGCGGGGTGACGTAGTGAGATTTGGGGTAGATGGTCATCCGTGGCACCTCCCCGCGGACAGCACCGGTGAGCGGGTCAAACAGTCGGATAGTGTCGATTTCGCTGTCAAACAGCTCCACCCGCACGGCCTCCTCGTCAGAGTCGGCAGGAAAGATATCGATCACATCACCGCGCACCCGGTAAGTACCGCGACGGAAATCCATATCATTGCGGGTGTACTGAAGCTCGGCCAAGCGGCGCAGGAAAGCGCGCTGATCGATGAGCTCACCGCGGGTAAAGTGGAGACGCATTTTCAGGTATTGGTCGGGGTCACCCAGGCCATAAATCGCCGAAACTGACACCACAATCAGCGCGTCGCGGCGTTCTAGCAGTGCCTTGGTGGCCGAAAGCCGCATCTGCTCGATATGGTCGTTTATCGAGGCATCTTTCTCGATAAAGGTATCCGAGGAAGGCACATAGGCTTCCGGCTGATAGTAGTCGTAGTAGGAGACGAAATACTCTACGGCGTTATCCGGGAAAAACGCCTTGAATTCGCCATACAACTGGGCCGCAAGAGTTTTGTTCGGCGCCATCACGATGGTTGGACGCTGCTGCTGTTCCACCACATTGGCCATGGTGAAGGTTTTGCCCGACCCGGTCACGCCGAGCAGCGTTTGGTGAGCAAGCCCAGATTCCAGGCCACTAATCAGCCCTTTAATAGCAGCAGGCTGGTCGCCAGCGGGCTGAAATTTTGACTGCAATCGAAAGGCTTTGCTCATCGGTGCTCCTATAAAAGATGTAATTTAAACTAACCGGGTGGCGATCTCGACCGTAGACTGGGTCATCAGGCGTTGAATTGGGCAGCGGTGGCTAATATCTTCCAGCCTGGCGCGCTGCTCAGGGTCTTCAATACCGTGCAGTGTTAATGCCACATCTAGCTTGTAGATGCCCTTTTTTTCCTGACTATCGTCCCGCTGCACGGTGACTGTAATGCCCTCAAGCGGCCACTCTTTACGCTTGGCGTACATCTGCACGGTAACCGCCTTGCAGGTACCCAGAGCAATATCGAAATAGTCGTGGGGATCAGGGGCACTGCCCTCGCCACCTACTATCGGTGGCACATCGGCATAGAGATCTTCCAAGCCATTGACTTCAACTCGCTGCCTAAAGACATGGTTGCGTTCGCTTATCACGGTAATGGGAGAGTGCATTAGGATACCTTTACGCCTAGCTTGAGTTTTTCAATGGCGTTAATCAGCGTCTCGCGTTTTGCCCGGCCGTCTACATCGGCACCATGGCGCCCCACTTCGGCACTATCAACGCCATCAAGCATCATGAGCGCCGTGGTGATTTTGTTGACCTGATCGACCGATTTAACACCCTGAAATGTTAACGACTGCTGCGCCATAGCGTTTTCCTACCTGTTGACCTGTGCAAAACTGATACAAAAGAAAGAGTCTAGCACGCTAATGGTGCCTTGCAATCAGTGCCGACTGCCCACACCTAATAGCCCTAAAGACACTTTCACTTTTTCGTACTGAATGCATCACTCTCGAACGCTTTTCCACTTTTGCAGGAGTTTTTATGGCGACCGTTACCGCTAGCACCCCCGCCCTTGGCAGCGTCCGCCTTAACCACTTAGCCGCGCTGGATGTGAAGGGGGCAGATGCAGAAAAGTTCCTCCAGGGCCAGACCAGCGCCCAGGTAAGCTTGGCCGACGGATACTTTGCACCGCTCACCTGTTTTTGTACGCCTAAGGGCCGCATGCTGGCCAACGCGCAGTTGATGCGCTTGGGCGAAGATCATTATCGTCTACTGCTCAGCAACACCTTACTGGACAGCCTAGCGAATCATCTTAAAAAGTTCGCCGCTTTTTACCGCGCTGAACTAACCACCCAACGCGACCTGATATTCATTGGCGCCAGCGATGAGGCCCAAGCTCTTGCGGATCAGTTGGATATAGAGTTGCCTGTTCAAGTGGGCACCCATACCAACAGCGACCAAGCCTGCGTACTCCGCTACCCCGGTGAGACAGCGCGCTGGCTAGTGTGTTTCGATAACGACAGCCAAGTCGATGTGGCGTCGGTTCAGGATGACCAAGCGGGCCGTAATGCTTGGCAGCTTGAGGATATTCGTAGCGGTTTGGCGTGGCTAACCGATACTCAGCAGGATCACTTCTTGCCTCAGATGCTTAACTGGGAAGCGCTGGGTGGTATTAGTTTTAAAAAGGGCTGTTACACCGGTCAAGAAGTCGTTGCCCGGGCGCACTTTCGTGGTCAGGTGAAAAAGCGCTTAATGCGTATCAGTATAGAGACTACAGCGCTGCCTGAGGTGGGCGCTAGCGTAGTCAACGATGACGATAAAGCGGTTGGCGAAGTGGTAGTCAGCGCTTTTAATGATCAAGGCGGCGTTGAATTGCTGGCGGTAATGAACACCAAAGTAGCCGAAGAAGAAACGTCACTCTTCTTAACAGGAGCGTCAGCGGCTCTTCTCTCGTTACCCTATGCAATTGAGCGCGTTGACCCCGAACAGCTGGCGGTTAGCCTTAACGGCTAGGGCTAGCGTTTCTAGGCAAGCCAAACAGCGTCGCGGCGGTATCACTGCTTTGGGTCGCGACCTGTTCCGCTGTTTGCCCGCGCAAGCTGGCCACAACGTTACACACTTCTGCAACTCGGCACGGTTCATTACGCATCCCCTGATAGCCGCTAAGCGGCATGTCGGGACTGTCGGTTTCCAGCACAAAAGCATCATTAGGCAGCGCCTTAACGGTTCGCCGCAACCGCTTGGCGCGCTCATAGGTGACTGCGCCGCCCAACCCCAGCTTGAACCCCAGGTCGAGAAACTTCGTTGCTTGCTCAATGGAGCCTGAGAAGGCATGAATCAGCCCCGCCTTGGGCAGCGCCAGCTGGCGAAGGCGCTTAGCGACCTTATCGTTGGCGTGGACGCAGTGCACCACCACCGGCAGCGCATGCTGTTTGGCTAGTTTCAACTGGGCATCAAAGTAGTGCCACTGCGCTTCTAGGGTGTCGGTAAAGCGAGCATCAATACCGCACTCCCCCACGGCTATCACCTCAGGGTGCTCAGCGAGCAAATCATCAAGCGCCGTGATATCCGACGCTTGATGCTCATCAATAAAGTAAGGGTGCAGGCCAAGACATACTGACGTATCCACCCGCTCGCCCAGCGCCAGCACCTGCTGCCAACGCGAACGAGCCGTGCCCGGCACCACAAAGTGGGCGACACCCACTGCCTTAGCAGCCCCAAACACCTCAGCCCGATCATCATCGAACTGGGTAAAATCGAGATGGCAGTGGGCATCAATCAGCATTTGCATGCCTGGATAGTTAAAACTTAGTGTTCGCGGGTAGGCTGGAAGCGAATGTCCGGCCAGCGCTCCTGGGTCATCTGCAGATTAACCCGTGTAGGCGCAATATAGGTGAGGTAACCGCCACCATCAATCGCCAGGTTGGCGCTGGCTTTACGCTTAAACTCTTCGAGCTTTTTAGCATCTTCACAGTAGACCCAGCGGGCGGTCTGCACATTGACGCCTTCGTACAAGCAGTCGACCTTGTACTCCTCTTTCAGGCGGTGGGCGACTACATCAAACTGTAGGGTACCCACGGCACCGAGAATCAGATCATTGTTGTCCATCGGCATAAAGACCTGGGTAGCGCCCTCTTCGGAAAGCTGCTGCAAGCCTTTTTGTAGCGCCTTCATCTTAAGTGGATCTTTAAGCCTCACGCGCTTGAATAGCTCTGGGGCAAAGTGGGGTATGCCGGTAAAGCGCATATCCTCGCCCACGGTAAAGGTATCGCCGATCTGAATCGTTCCATGATTGTGCAGGCCGATAATATCGCCGGGCCACGCTTCCTCCACCTGAGAGCGGTCTGAGGCCATAAAGGTCAACGCATCGGCGATTTTAACGTCCTTACCAATGCGTACATGGCGCATCTTCATGTTCTTTTCGTACTTGCCTGAACAGACCCGTAAAAAAGCGATGCGATCGCGGTGATTGGGATCCATGTTGGCCTGGATTTTAAACACAAAACCCGTGAAACGATCATCATCGGAAGTGACTACTCGGGTATTCGTTTCATGGGCCTGGGGTGGTGGCGCATACTCGACAAAGCCATCCATCATTTCGCGCACCCCAAAGTTGCCCATGGCGGTACCAAAATAGACCGGCGAAAGCTCACCTCGGCGATAAGCCTCCAGATCAAACTCATGGGAAGCGCCACGCACCAGCTCTACTTCCATACGCAGCTCTTCAGCCTGATCTTCCCCAAGCACGGCATCCACTTCGGGGCTATCCAACCCCTCAATACGCTTATCCTCGGGAATGCGGCTACCCTGCCCCTGGGTATAAAGATGAATCACGTCGTTATAGAGGTGGTAAACACCCTTAAAGTGGCGCCCCATGCCAATCGGCCAGGTCATCGGCGCACATTGAATATTGAGTACCGTTTCAACTTCATCCATTACCTCAATGGGGTCGCGGATATCGCGATCCATTTTATTGATGAAGGTGAGAATCGGCGTGGTGCGAAGACGACACACTTCCATCAACTTAATGGTGCGATCCTCAACGCCTTTGGCGCCGTCGATCACCATCAATGCAGAGTCAACAGCCGTGAGTGTGCGGTAGGTATCTTCAGAGAAGTCCTCGTGACCCGGCGTATCCAGCAGATTGACGATGCGGCCGCCGTAGGGGAACTGCATCACCGAGGTCGTCACCGAGATACCCCGCTCCTGCTCCATCTTCATCCAATCGGACGTTGCGTGGCGATCATTACGCTTGCTCTTCACCGAGCCGGCCAACTGAATGGCGTTGCCAAACAGCAGCATTTTTTCGGTAATCGTGGTTTTACCAGCATCGGGGTGGGAAATAATTGCAAAGGTGCGTCTAAGCCCTGCTTCGTGGGCCAGCTGTGTCTCTTTCATTGTGCCTCTTCAAATATAGGGTCTCAGCGCAGCACTCCATCAGCAGTTTTCGCCAATTAGCCACCGCGCAATGAGCAATGTTCATTGCGCCAATTGTAACGCTTGAAGGCAGCTGTTGTCGCGGGTGGCATCAAACGTGACGCTCTTGAAGACGTCATTGAAAAGGCCATAAAAAAAACGCTGACCAAGTCAGCGTTTTATCGTACTAAACGGCACAAGTCCTCTGCTAGTCACTAAATACTGTCATCTAGGCGTAGGTATTAACCTGCGTACCTACATTGCCCTCTTTGGCCAAATCAGGCTGAGCGCCAGTGTCCGCAGAGGCCATGGTTTCGGTCACTTGCTGCGCCTGAGTATCTAGCGCTTCTCTAAACACCTGCATTTGCGCTTGCTCAGGAGTCTGCGCTTGGTTCATATAAAGCGACGCGCTAACTGAACTGCTGATGCCTACATCCATTTATCCACCTCATGGTGTGTAATGTACCTTTAAACTAGCAAAGCATTAGATCACGCGCAAAAATATCGTTCCCTATTACTAGTACCAGCATCTAATACTATCGGCTAAATTTACCTGATCATTAATGAATATAGCGCTATCTAGAACCTGTCAGCGCGAAATGGTGTCATATCAATAGCCGTCGGCTGACCTTCCATCATATCTGCCAGCAGATGACCGGTTGCTGGCCCAAGGGTAAACCCCTGATGGCCATGACCAAAGGCAAGCCATAGCCCGGGATGCCTGGGCGCAGGCCCAATCACGGGCTTCATATCCGGCAAACAGGGTCTTGCGCCTTTCCACGGCGCTTCTTCGCGGCGTTCACCAAGCGGGAACACCCCGCGCGCGACTTTCTCGGCGGCGCCTAATTGATTGACATCAGCGGGGGCATCCAGACGATCCAACTCCGCGCCGGTGGTCAAGCGGATCCCAGCGTTCATCGGCGCTAATAAATAGCCGACCTCTGCATCCATCACCCAGAAATTTAGCTTGGCCGGCGCTTGAGGCACGTAATGCATGTGGTAGCCACGTTTTACAAAGGTAGGAAAGTGATAGCCCAATTCTTTAAGCCAGCTTCCCGCCCAGGGCCCTAGCGCCACAACGACGTTATCTACTTCTAACGATTCGGCAGCGGTATTAACCTGCCAGCGGTCACCTATTTGTTGAACCGATTTGATATCCGCCTGCAAAATACGCCCACCATCATTGCTGAACGCTTGGGCATAAGCCGCGACCAACCCCCCGGGGTCAGCAACCGTCCAGGGGTCTAGCCAGTGAATCGCACCGATAATGGTGTCACTCAACGAAGGCTCTTTCTCCTCAAGTGCAGCCCTATCCAGTTGCTCAAACTGTACGCCATATAGGCGCCGCGCTTCTTCAGCCTCTTTTATCCGTGCGGCGAGTTTTTCAGGGGTGCGATAAAGCTCAAGCCACCCTTGTCGGCGCACCAAGTGCTCGGCTCCTGCGGCATCAATCATCGGGCCGTGGGTTTTCAGCGAAAGCTGAATCAGTGAGGCGTATTCGGGCACAATTTTTTGGTATGCCTTGGGCGCAGAGTTCATCCAGTAGCGCAATAGCGGGGAGGCAGCGTTGACCATACCCGCAGGACGGTAACGAATATCTACCCGACGGTTAGGTAAAACGCTAAGTAGCGTTTTAACGTCGCGGGGGAAAGGGTAAGGCCTAACCGCTTCACGCTGAATGATACCCGCATTGCCAAACGAGGTTTCGCGGCCAGGCTGAAGGCGATCTACCAAGGTGACCTCATGCCCACGCTGGCGCAAATGCCAGGCAATGCTGACGCCGACCATGCCTGCTCCCAAAACTACCGTTTGACGCGCCATTATGATGCACTCCCGTTTTAGCAATTATGAACCACAATTGAAGACCGATAACTAATTGAAAAATATCACCAATCCATACGTATTAACATAGTCGAAAACGCTGTTTTAATTCTAAAAATCAGCAATTAATGCTGCCATTGGCGTTAAAAAGGATGACTTCACTATTAGCGGCATAACAATTGCTTAGTTCCTATTAGGAAACCTGAATGGCAGTCGGTTAACACCAATGCAACGGCTTCCCACCCATCCGCGCAAAACCATCAAAGCACCAAAAAGAAGCGCAATTGCACCAAAAGTTGCTAAGGAAAACACTATGCCTGCCACGCTAGATTTGCATAGCCCACTGCTTGACACACTCTGGGTGCTCTGGGCCGCAGCCCTGGTATTTGTGATGCAAGCAGGCTTTCTCTGCCTGGAAGCAGGCACTACGCGCACCAAGAACGCTATCAACGTCGCTATGAAAAACGTAGCGGACTTTGCCATTGCCGTCAGCGTTTTTTGGTTAGTCGGTTTTGGGCTCATGTTTGGCGACTCCTACCAAGGCTTAATCGGCACAGCACTGTTTGGTTGGCAGTTAGAAGCTTCCAGCCACTGGGTGATTACCGTTTTTATTTTCCAGGCAATGTTCTGCGCTACCGCCGCTACCATTGTGTCGGGGGCGGTGGCAGAACGCATGCCCTTTGCAGCCTATACCTGGACGGCCCTCTGGATAGCTCTGCTTATCTATCCGGTCTTTGGTCACTGGGCATGGGGCGGACTTTTGGGTGGCGCGGAAGGCTGGCTAGGGGCGCTTGGGTTTGTCGACTTTGCGGGATCCACTGTTGTGCATAGCGTGGGCGGCTGGGTCGCGCTGGCAGCGGTACTCTGTATCGGCCCACGCAGCGGCCGTTTCACCCATGGCAAACCACCCACTGCTTTCCCTTCGGGCAACCTGCCTCTGGCCATGCTGGGCGCGCTGTTTATGATCTTAGGCTGGTTTGGTTTTAACGGCGGCAGCACCCTGGCCGTTACCGAGCAAATCCCCGGCATCATAGCCAATACGGTTTTGGGCGCCGTCGGCGGCATCCTTTCGGGCATGCTGATGGGGCTACGCACTCGGCGTTACGCCGACGTTATGTATGCGATTAATGGCGCCATTGCGGGCTTGGTCGCCGTCACCGCCAGCGCGCACGTGATCTCCTTATCGGCGGCATTTGGGCTGGGTGCGGTTAGCGGCGTACTGATGGTACTGACCAGCGAATGGCTGATAAGTAAACACATTGATGATGCAGTCAGCGCCATACCTTCGCACCTCGTGGCAGGCGTATGGGGTACGCTAGCACTCCCCTGGGTGGCTGACTTAACACTGCTTGATAGCGGCTTGTCTCGATCCGCTCAGTTTGGCGTTCAGTTGACCGGCGTTTTGGTGTGCGGCGTTTGGAGCTTTGGCAGCGCCTGGCTGCTATTCCGAACCACCCGACGCTTCCTGCCCATGCGCGTCTCACCTGAAGCAGAAAAGATGGGCCTCAATCTCGCCGAGCATGGCGCCAAGAATGAGTTGAACCAACTACTTGAGCATATGCGCCAGCATGAACAGCAGGGTGATATGCGCCAGCGAATTGAGGCAGACCCGTTCACCGAAGTGGGCGAAATAGCGGCGAGCTATAATCGCGTAACGGCTGCCCTTGAAAGCGCCGTTGGACATACCCGCGTGATGCTGCGCAATCTCCGTGATGGCGTGATTACCTGGCAGGCAGACGGCACTCTGACCAGCCTTAACCCTGGGGCGGAGCAACTCTTCGAGGTCGAGGCCAAACAGATTATTGGCCAACCTGTCTCGCAGCTATTGCCGACCCGCTCCCTCAGCCCCGGAGCACGCCATGAAATTAAGCGCCGCGGCGCAGATATGCAGGTGCGCTACCTGGAAATACAAGTTAGCGAAGGCGCCAGCGGATCCGCGTCAGAGCGCTCAGGCATGGTGCGCGACATTACCGAGCGCAAACAGCTGCAGGAGCAGTTAAACCGTGAACGCGACCTTGCCCGCACTACCCTGGCATCGATCGGCGATGGCGTTATTACCTGTGACGCTAGTGGCAACGTAACGTTTATCAATGCGGAAGCTAAGCGCTTGACCGGATGGACACTCGAAGAGGCCATGGATAAACCCATTTACATGGTGTATCGATTACTCGAGGAAGCCAGTGGTCAACCGCTAAACAACCCAGCCCGGCAAGTGCTCACCCAACTAACGCCGGTGCACTCCACCGAGCACTGCCTACTGGTGAATCGTGATCACACGCATACCCCCATCCAACACAGCGCTTCACCAATACGTTCGCGCAGCGGCATTACCCTAGGTGCAGTGGTTGTTTTTCAGGATGTTAGCCTCACTCGCCAACTGACCGAACAGCTGAGCTATCAGGTCAGTCATGACAACCTAACCGACCTGCTCAACCGCCGCGCCTTCGAATCGGCACTGACCGCGATACTTAATCGCGACGATGGCCACCATGTGCTGTGCTACCTGGATCTCGATCAATTCAAAATCGTCAATGACACCTGCGGCCATCTCGCTGGAGACGAGCTGCTACGACAGGTGGCGTTAAAACTGAAGAACCATGTGCGCAGCAGCGATATCGCCGCCCGCTTGGGAGGCGATGAATTCGCTTTGTTGCTACCCGACTGCGGTATAGAGCGAGCATTGACGATTGCGGAAGCGCTTCGCTGCGATATTGAGCAGTATCGTTTTTCTTGGCAGGGCCATACCTTTGGCATCGGCGTTAGCATTGGTTTGGTTGAACTCAACGCCACTCAGCCCATGCAGTTGAGCCAGGCTCTCCACGCCTCTGATGCTGCGTGCTACGCCGCGAAAGAGGCAGGCCGCAATCGCATCCACTGCTATCAGCCTGACGATCATGCATTACTGGAAAAACACGGCGAACTCCAGTGGGTGCAACGCTTACAAAATGGCTTGGATAACGACACCTTCCGTCTTTTCGCCCAGCCCATTGCAGCCATTTGCGCCGCTGGCCCTGGCTACCGGGAAATTCTGCTGCGGCTTGAAGAGCATGGAGAGATCATCGCGCCTGGTAGCTTTCTACCCGCTGCCGAGCGTTATCACTTTATGGTGCGCATTGACCGTTGGGTGATTCGTAACACCCTAGCCTGGCTAGGGGATCAAAACCGCCACGCGACGCTGCCAGCTCACAGTTTATGGGGGATCAACCTTTCAGGCGCGTCGCTTTCCGATGCGGATTTTTGTCACGACCTTATTACTCAGGTAGCCATGGCAGGCCTGCCCCACGGCACGCTCTGTTTTGAAATTACCGAGAGCACCGCCATTGCCCAACTCTCAAGCGTGAGTGAACTAATTGTCACCCTTAAAGAGTACGGCTGCCGCTTTGCGCTGGATGACTTTGGCACCGGCCTCTCCTCTTTTAGTTATCTGAAGCAGTTGCCCGTCGATTACTTGAAAATTGACGGTAATTTTATCCGCAATGTGCATCAGGATCCGATTGACCGAGCGATGGTTGAGGCGATTCATGCCGTCGGCAAGGCGTTAGGAATTGAAACCATTGCTGAATTTGTGGAAACCCAGGCAACGCTGGATATTTTGCACCACATGGGCATCAACTACGCACAGGGGTATTTGCTTGGCAGGCCTGAGCCGCTCACCCATATGGCGGGTAACCGCATTAAGGTGATGCCGCGTTAGCTACAACGAGAGGATCCTAAAAGCCAGAAACACAGAAATCCCAGTTAAGGGCATAGTCTCTAAAAAAGGAATTAACTAAAAGAAATGGAAGATAGTAGAAGCAATATATACTGGGGTAATGGGGTGGATGATGGGACTTGAACCCACGACCACCGGAGTCACAATCCGGGGCTCTACCACTGAGCTACACCCACCACAACCTGAGCTTTGTCGAAAACTGCCTGCTCTCGCCGCATTTTCGTACAAATCTAAAAACTGGAAACGCAAATATTGTCACTGGGGTGGATGATGGGATTTGAACCCACGACCACCGGAGTCACAATCCGGGGCTCTACCCCTGAGCTACACCCACCAAAGACAATCTTACGTAGAACAAATAGTATGCGCTTGAAGATATGATTCTGACAGGTTGTTACCACTGAATTAGGTGGCACGCCCAGCAGGAATCGAACCCGCAACCTACGGCTTAGAAGGCCGTTGCTCTATCCGGTTGAGCTATGGGCGCACATATAGTATTCATTACAAACGAATACCGATGAGCACTAGACCACAACTGCAGCTTGGAAAAGCAAACTACTACCTTTCATGCTAAGTGATTGGTCGGGATGGAGGGATTCGAACCCCCGACATCCTGCTCCCAAAGCAGGCGCGCTACCAGACTGCGCTACATCCCGACTTTCATCACCTTAGACGCTACCGTGCTGCCCGTCTCAAGCGAGGCATATATTACTATTTTTAATTTTAAAGTCAACCATTAAAGTGATTGTTAGTGAAGGCGCTTTGCCTGGATGCCCCAGCGTGCGAAAATTACCGTCTTTAAAGCGCTGCTGCATGAGCGCTTTAATGCCTAGGCCATTTTTAACATCCACAGGGATTCCATTACATGACCGCCCAACTAATCGATGGCAAAGCCATCGCTGCTACAGTCCGCCAACAGGTTGCCGAAAAGATCGCTGCACGCCGTCAAGCAGGCGGGCGGGCACCGGGACTAGCCGTGGTTGTGGTCGGGGACGATCCCGCCTCTCATGTGTATGTGAGTAATAAGCACCGCGCCTGCGAGCAAGCAGGCATTATCTCCTTTCAGCATGCTCTGCCCGCTACAACCTCACAGCATGAGTTGGAAACCCTGGTTGACGAACTGAACAGCGACCCAGCCGTGGATGGCATCCTGGTTCAACTGCCGCTACCCAAGCATCTCGATGCTGGGCCAATTTTAGAGCGTATTCTTCCGGGCAAAGATATCGATGGTTTCCACCCCTACAACATTGGTCGCTTAGCCCAGCGTATGCCCGCCCTGCGCCCCTGCACGCCGAAAGGAATAATGACCCTACTGGCACAGAGTGATATTGAGCTACGCGGCTTAGACGCCACCGTGGTGGGCGCTTCTAACATCGTCGGCCGCCCGATGGCGCTAGAACTAATGCTAGCGGGTTGTACGACCACCGTTTGTCATCGCTTTACGCAGAACCTCAAAGAGCACGTAAGCCGCGCCGACATTTTAGTCGTGGCTGTCGGCAAACAGGGTGTTGTCAACGGCGAGTGGATTAAGCCCGGCGCTATCGTGATCGACGTGGGTATTAACCGCCAGAACGATGGCACGCTTAAAGGCGATCTTGATTTTGCAGCCGCCGCCGAACGCGCTAGCTTTATCACCCCCGTCCCCGGAGGCGTTGGGCCAATGACCGTTGCAACGCTGCTGGAAAATACCCTTGAAGCCGCTGAGCAGCACGATTTAGCTCTCTTAGAGCACGCCTAAATTAAACAACATTACCCTTTTATGCAGGAGCATGGCGCAGTGAAGCGTATTGGTATTATTGGCGCAATGGCGCAGGAAGTAAGCACGTTGGTGGGCCAGCTGGATAACCCCCAGCGATATGAGCACGCTGGTTTTGTATTTCATACCGGCACGCGTTACGGCCTTGAGATCATCGTACTGCAGTCGGGGATTGGCAAAGTCAACGCCGCGGTAGGCACCGCTATTTTATTAGAGCGCCATCAGCCCGACGCCATAATCAACACCGGATCCGCCGGTGGCTTTGCCGCCGATTTAGCCATTGGCGATGTGATTATTTCAGACGAAGTACGTCATCATGACGTTGACGCCGTAGTATTTGGCTACGAGATAGGCCAAGTACCAGGCATGCCCGCTGCTTACTTAGCGGACACATCACTGCGAGAGGTGGCGCGTAACGCCATCGCCTCGTTAGGTGAGGTCCAGGTGCGTGAAGGTTTGATCGCCACAGGTGACGCCTTTATGGCTGACCCTGCCCGGGTAGACGCTACCCGCGCCCAGTTCCCCAGCATGCTTGCAGTAGAGATGGAAGGCGCCGCCATTGCTCAAACGTGCCACCTATACCAATGCCCTTTTGTGGTGATCCGAGCGCTCTCTGATATTCCCGGCAGCGGCGACAACCACCTCTCCTTCGATGAGTTTCTGGAAGTGGCAGCCGACCACTCATCGCGCATGGTTGATCAAATGCTTAAGCAACTTGGCAACGCCTAGCAGGGCCTGCTAAGCGTTTGATGCCGTCGACCGTTATAGCGTCGACGGCACTTGTTAAGACCTAGCTTGTTAAGAACCAGCTTGTTAAGAACTAACCGCCCAGCTCAACGCCTCACCCGCCAGCAAGGGGATAATTTTCTCTCCTTGGGCATAAGGGTAACTCTCCGGCAGCGTCCACTCGCGTCGTTCAAGCGTAATGGTATCCGGGTTGGGCAATAGGCCATAAAAACGCGGCCCGTTAAGGCTGGCGAAGGCTTCCAGCTTGTCCAAGGCATCCATTTCATCGAAGGCAGTGGCGTAAAGCTCAATGGCCGCGGGTGCGGTATAGGCACCGGCGCAGCCGCAACTTGACTCTTTAGCGCCCTGGGAGTGAGGTGCACTATCGGTGCCCAAAAAGAACTTATGACTACCGCTAGTGGCCGCTTTAAGCAGCGCTTGGCGATGCTGCTCGCGCTTGAGGATGGGTAGGCAGTAGTAGTGAGGACGAATACCTCCCACCAGCATCTTATTGCGGTTAAACAACAGATGATGGGCGGTAATGGTCGCGGCTACGTTATCCGGCGCCTGGGCAACAAACTCAGCGGCTTGTTGGGTGGTGATATGCTCACACACGACTTTCAGCGCTGGATGGCGATCCAGCAGCGGTTTTAGCACTGTTTCAATGAATACCGCTTCGCGATCAAAAATATCGATCTCAGCATGGGTGACTTCACCGTGCACCAAAAGTGGCATGCCAACCTTAGCCATCATTTCGATAGTTGCGTCGCAATGGGCCAAATCGGTCACGCCAGAGTCGGAGTTAGTCGTCGCACCCGCAGGGTAAAGCTTCACGGCGTTAACAATGCCACTTTGTGCCGCGCGTTCGATCTCTTCCGGTGGGGTTGTATCGGTGAGATAGAGCACCATCAGGGGTTCGAAGGTACTACCCACTGGCAGGGCATTGAGAATACGCTGACGATACTCAAGCGCCTGGGCCGTTGTGGTAACTGGCGGGGTAAGATTGGGCATAATGATCGCCCGCCCCATTTGCGCGGCGGTATGGCCTACTACCGCTTTGAGCGCCTCATCGTCGCGCAAGTGAAGGTGCCAATCGTCGGGGCGGGTCAATGTCACAGTGTCCACGGCAAGTCCTGTAATGATGTTAAATCGGGTAAAATACGCCGTGTACAGTATACGCAATTGCGCGATGGGATAAATCCGCTCCTCAAGCGCCCACACCCCAGCCCAAGTATCGTATTATGGCAACGCTGTTGTTAAGCCATGGTTCTTTTAAGATCAGATCTAACGGCGAGTTTTGAACAGTCGTTTATTAAAAGTTAGTTTTTTGACGCTAAGGATTTAGTTGTTTATGCAGAACGTGCGCCGCTATGCGGATATTATTGCCAGCCTGGAAGGATTGATGTGGCTAAGCCTTGCTTGGTCGATTTCACTCTCCGTTCATATCGGCAGCACAGAACCCACTCTCGCTAGCTTACTGGTGATTGGGGCCCTGGTGGTTTTTTGCTGGGCCCATCGGCCACTGCGTTATTTGCTACGCCGCTACCATATTCGCAAGCGGCGCACCGATATGTGGATCCACACCCTGGCCCTGCCGCTGCTGCTGGCCATGTTCTTCCACATCATGCTTGAAGCTTTACTGGGTAGCGCCTGGCTGCCGCCTAAAATGTTGCTGTTTAATATATTGGCATCGGCAGGCTGGACCACCTACGTCATGACCCTGCTGATAAAATTTATCATTCATGGCTTTAAAGCCAAGACCAAGTAAGCCCAACATGCAAACTGCCTTACCCCTCCCGCTTTCTACGCCCAACCGCAACCTGGTGCGGCTGACTATTGTGCGCGGCATCACCTGGACCGGTTTTTTATTGGCCATTGTTGTCGGTGTTGAGCTGCTGGCCTTTGACTTACCGGTGACCGCCGTGGTGAGCGTGGTCATTTCCATGGGCGTACTCAATATCGCCACCTGGTGGCGGCTAGGGCGGCCACGTGCAGTGACGCATCTAGAGTATCTGCTGCATCTGCTCGCCGATATTACCGGCTTAACGCTGCTGTTCTATTTCTCGGGCGGTTCCACCAACCCTTTTATTACTTACTACCTGGTGCCGGTCACCATCGCCGCCGCCACCCTGCCCTGGCGCCACGCCTGGATTATTGCCGCCTGCTCCATGGCGGGCTACACCTTTTTAATGTTCTCTTACTACCCCATCCCCCAGTTGGGCCACATCAATAGTGATAGCCCTTTGAGCCTGCACATACTAGGCATGTGGCTTAACTTTGGCCTCTCTGCTGGCCTGGTGACATTTTTTATCTATAAAATGGCTCATGCCCTGCGCAGCCGTGATCAAGCACTCTCCCGCACTCGGGAAGCGGCCCTGCGCAATGAGCAGGTGTTGGCGGTCGCGACTCAGGCCGCGGGCACTGCCCACGAACTGGGCACACCACTCTCTACCATGGCAGTCCTCCTCAAAGAGATGCAGGCCGATGCCCTCCCCGATTCGACGCTTGATCAGGACATTAACTTACTGCGCCAGCAGGTAGACGTATGCAAATCACGTCTACAAAATTTGGTCTCCAACGCTGACCGGCGCCGTATGGCAGAACCCGAAGTGCTCGACGCCGAAGTGTGGTTAGCGGGTGTTGTTCAGCGCTGGTTGGTGCTTCGTCCTGATGTAAGCCATCAGTTCGATGTGGCAGAAAAACGCGGTAGGCCTTGGCTGGCCGTCGATGCCACGCTCGACCAAGCATTGACCAATTTGCTCAATAACGCCGCTGACGCCAACCCTGAGCACATTGCTATACGCTTAGACTGGCAAAGTGAGAGCGTGGTGATCGATATTCGTGATCATGGTCCAGGTGTCGCCATGTCGATTGCCGACCAGCTGGGTGAAACGTTTATTTCAACTAAAAGCAAAGGCATGGGTATCGGTTTGTTTTTAACCCATGCCACCATCAATCGCTTTGGTGGCGGCGTAAGCCTGTATAATCATCCGGAGGGGGGTACGCTAACGGAAGTGACGCTGCCTCGCTGCGCAGCACCAAATTAATCGCCCCCGCCCCAAGCACCGCCAGTAATGGATTGAGGACAACATGCAAACGCGAGAGCAACGCCTGCTGATCATTGATGACGATGAAATGTTTTGTCATGTGCTGAACCGTGCGCTAACGCGCCGCGGTTACGACGTTATCGTTGCCCACGATGCCGAGCAGGCCCTAACCATGGCCGCGCAGCATTCACCGACTATGGCGACCCTTGATTTAAAACTGGAAAACAGTTCAGGCTTAAAACTGCTTCCCGAGCTGCTTGCTACCGTCCCCCAGTGTCGCATTGTGGTGCTGACCGGCTACTCCAGCATCGCCACCGCTGTGGAGGCGATTAAACTCGGCGCAGTTAATTACCTGTGTAAACCGGTGGATGCCGACGATGTATTAACCGCGTTTGAGCGCCAGAGCGGCGACCCGGATATTGAGCTTGCTGACAATCCGCCATCGATAAACCGCATCACCTGGGAGCATATTCAGAAAGTGCTGCAGGAGCACGACGGCAATATATCCGCCACCGCACGGGCACTAGGCATGCATCGCCGCACCCTGCAGCGCAAATTACAAAAACGCCCGGTACGGCGTTAAAGCCTGCAACAAGGCACAAGCACCCCGCCAACGGCCACTGGCGGGGCCAAACTGATTAATTAATGCGCCGTCCAGCCTAAATCGATATTAAAGCTCGACCCGGTCACGGCACCGGCGGCGTCAGATGCCAGGTAAGCAACTAATTGCGCCACCTCTTCAGGCTCGATCAGGCGCTTGATGGCCGCCTGTTTGAGCATGACTTTTTCTATGACCTCTTGCTCATCCATACCGTGCAATTTGGCCTGGTCGGCGATTTGATTGTCCACCAGCGGGGTTTTTACATAGGCAGGACATACCGCATTCGCAGTGATGCCTTGTTCGCCGCCCTCCAGCGCCGCCGTTTTGGTCAAACCAATCATGCCGTGTTTGGCGCTGATATACGCCGCTTTTCCTGGCGAAGCCACCTGAGCGTGTATCGAGGCTACGTTCACAATGCGGCCCCAGCCCTTTTCACGCATATGCGGCCACGCGGCCTGTGTGAGCAAGAAAGGCGCCGTCAGCATCAGATCCATAATCTGACGCCACTTCTCTTCGGGAAAGGTCTCAATCGACGCAACGTGCTGAATGCCAGCATTATTGACCAATATATCCACACCGCCAAAGCGCTTAACCGCATCTGCCACCGCCGCACGGCAGGCATTGGGGTCGGTTAGATCTGCTTCAAAGAAAGCAGCACCGGCTTTTTCAGCGACTGCCTTACCCGCCGGATTAAAATCGACGGCAAGCACTTGATGTCCTAATTCGCAAAAGTGCTTAACCACAGCGGCGCCGATGCCGCTGCTAGTACCGGTGACCAGCGCAACTCGCGGCGTTGTAACGGCTTGGGAAGTCATAGGCTATTTCCTTTTTCACTACGTGGATGGAACGCACTATCAATTTAAACAGTGTCAGTATAGCTATCCGGGCCTAGGCGCCGGGCTCTTCTGCGGGTTGCATTAAACGCGACATCATTTGCTGCGCCAGCCTCGCGGCCTCCTGCATGCTCTCCAGCTCACCCAACTCATGCAAAATGGCGCGCTTGTAGAATTCATAGCCGCCCGGCAAGTGCTCAAGGGATAATTGGTATGCGCCTGATGGAAGTGAGAGCGTCAGGATATCCGCCAAAGGCGCAGTAAGCTGATTCCGGTCAGGCACCGCGACCAGCCAAAGCTCACAGGGCGTAATCAACGCCCCCACCATGTGCTCAGCGCCATGATGCTGAAAGCATAGCGCATCAACCCCTAAATGCGGGTTCCAGTCACTTTTTTGTTTAATGGATGGCAAGTGCACATCTCGGTACGCCTTCGCCAGTTCAGCAAGGAAGGTGTATTCGTCAGCGGTGAGCGTTTGCATAGGCTTATTCATTTTTTCCAACTGATAACCGGTATTAATGATCCGTGTAGCGAGCTGCTATTGGCGAAACGTGCTCTGCTCAGCCACAATGGACGCTAATTTATCGTTTAGCCAACGGCTATTTAACCTTCAGTTACTAACTACCTGGTAACTTACTCTGCTTATCGTAATGGAGCGCCCTCTATGTTTGTGGTTATTTTTGGTCGGATGTCATGTCCCTTCTGTGTGCGCGCAAAACAGCTTGCCGAGCACTTGGAAAAGGTCGGTAAAATTGAGGGATATCGTTATGTAGACATGCCTTCCGAAGGCGTCACTAAAGAAGATATCGCCAAAACGGCAGGTAAACCCATTCACACTGTCCCGCAGGTATTTGTCGATCAAGCCCATGTGGGCGGCTTTACTGAATTTGATCAGTTTGTCCGCGACCAGCAGTTGCTTGCCGTTTAACCAGTCGTTAATACCCGTTGAACCCTTGCTTACCTCGCTTGCCTATAATAAGCAGTTATTTAATGGCTCACGCTAGGTGTGCCACTTTAGGCAAGGAGTTCACCATGCAGCGTCAGGAGTTCGTTCAGCAGCTGTGGCTTGACTATGTTCATACCCATCCCGATATCGGCGCTCTCAGGCTGTGGCCGCTATCAACCGCAGCCGAGTATTTAACGCTAGTTACACTCAATTACGGCCCTTTTACCGCTGCCGCGCTTACCGGCAACTTAGCCCATATGGGCTATCGCCCGATGGGTCACTACGCCATGGCCGATAAAGGACTGTTAGTGCAACTGCTCGCCCCGAGCGACGGCAGCAGTTGGCTAGTGCTAGCAGAATTGCAAATAGGCACACTGTCCAAGGCGCCACGAGAAGCCATTGAAGGGTTAGTGCAACAGTCCCATCCTCAGGATTGCAAAGGCCATAATTTACTCTGCCGCGGTCGCCCTTGGCCGATGCCTAGCTGGGCGCTCTATCAGCAGCTACAGCAAGCACACCCCTTGGCTGCCTGGATAGCGGTGATGGGCCCACGCTTGCACCACGCTGGCTTTGATTGCGGTCAGCTTGGTGAGCCTTTGACAGTTTTGGATCAACGCCTCACCGAGGTGGGGATGCCAAGTCTGCAAGGACAACAAAACGGCGTCTTCACGGTGTCTTCGCTGTTGGATCATCGCTTCTATCCCACCACGCCGCAAAAAACTGTTTTCGCCGAAGGCGATGAGCATCGCCTCTGTTTAGGCGGTCTGGCGTTAGTCCAAAAGCACGTTGAGGATAACCACGAGCGTATTGCCGATGTACTACTGCCCCACCATACACGTTGTGAAATGGCATAAGGCGCTAACGGCAACAGTGCTAGCGCCTCAATGAGTCACCTGCTTCACCTTCTGGCTAACAGGCGAGGTGCTTATTCGGCATCAAACGTCATTTCAGGAACATGGTCAGGCACAATCAACTTGCCCGCCGTCTTCTCGACGATCTCCTCAACGCTTACACCCGGTGCACGCTCCTTGAGGATAAAGGCACCGTCTTTGATTTCAAGGTAAGCGAGATCCGTCAACACACGATTAATGCAGCCTGCGCCAGTTAACGGGAGTTCGCATTTTTCCAGCAGCTTGGATTCGCCATGCTTAGAGGCGTGGGTCATGGTGCAAATGATGTTTTCGGCACCGGCAACCAGATCCATGGCCCCGCCCATTCCTTTGATCAACTTTCCAGGAATCATCCATGAAGCGATGTTGCCTTGCTGATCCACCTCAAAAGCACCCAGCACAGTAAGATCCACGTGACCGCCACGAATCATCGCAAACGATTCTGCGGAAGAAAAAATCGCCGCGCCTGGGCGAACCGTCACCGTCTCTTTACCCGCATTGATCATGTCTGCATCGAGCTCGTCCTCGGTGGGGTAGCGGCCCATCCCAAGCAGTCCGTTCTCGGATTGCAGCATGACATCGATGCCATCCGGAATGTAGTTGGCAACCAGGGTAGGAATACCAATGCCCAAGTTGACGTAAAAACCATCTTGAAGTTCGCGGGCGACACGCTGAGCCATCTGTTCTCGTGTTAAAGCCATGGTGACTTCCTCTTGTTGAATCGTTAAATGAGAAGCAAGTGTTACGTTTGAAGGCGTGGCGCGTTAGCTGCGCACCGTGCGTTTCTCGATCCGCTTTTCAAACGTGCCCTGAATAATCCGATCCACATAAATCCCCGGGGTATGGATCTGGCTAGGCTCAAGCTCACCCGGCTCAACGATTTCTTCAACTTCCACCACGGTGATTTTCCCCGCCGTGGCAGCCATGGGGTTAAAGTTTTGCGCCGTATGGCGATACATCACGTTGCCATAGCGATCTGCCTTCCAGCCTTTCACAATGGCAAAATCACCGACGATAGCTTCTTCCAAAATACAGTGACGGCCATTAAACTCGCGAACCTCTTTACCCTCACCAATCGGCGTGCCGTAGCCAGTCGCCGTATAGAAAGCGGGAATGCCAGCGCCGCCTGCGCGCATTTTTTCCGCCAATGTGCCTTGGGGCGTTAACACTACCTCAATCTCATCGTTAAGCATTTGCTTCTCGAACAAGGCATTTTCGCCTACGTAAGAGGCTAGAATTTTACTGATTTGGCGGTCTTCAAGCAGGATCCCCAGACCAAAACCGTCCACGCCACAGTTATTGGAAACCACGGTGAGGTCATTGACGCCGCGGCGCTTGATTTCGGCAATCAGGTTTTCGGGAATACCGCAGAGCCCGAAGCCACCGGCAATGACGGTCATGCCGCTCTCGATGCCTTCCATTGCCTCTTCGTAGGAAGCTACACGCTTATCGAATCCTGCCATTGTTGTGCCTCACATTGTTGTTGATCAGTATTATCGTAGATGAGTGTTGTCAAAAATTCGCGCACTGAAGCTTACGATAGTGCCAGTGTTGTGCGAGATGATATATTTGTTAAGTTTGTTTTTCTTATTAATTTATTTTTAAAACTTATAAAAGGTGTTTTATGACCGTCAAACAGCTTCGCGCCTTCCTGGCGGTCGCCCAAACCCTCAGCTTTACCCAAGCCTGCGAGCGACTGCATTTATCTCAACCGGCGCTAAGTCTGGCGATTAAAGGCCTGGAGGAGTCCCTTGGGGGTAAACTACTCATTCGCAGCACCCGTAGCGTCAGATTAACCCCAGAAGGCGAGTCGCTGCTACCGCTAGCCAAACACCTGCTGGCTCAATGGGACAATACCGAGGAGCGTTTGCGCCAACGCTTCACTCTTCAACTGGGACGGCTCAGCGTCGCGGCGATGCCCGCCTTTGCCTGTAGCTTACTCCCTGCGGCGCTGGTTAAATTTCGTCAGCAGCACCCCAAGATCAACATTACCGTTCACGATGTCATCAATGAGGAGGTCACCGCCATGGTGCGCTCCCGCCAGGTAGAGATGGGGATCGCTTTGTCCCCTGAAGGGGCCGGCAGCCTGTTGTTTACACCGCTGTTTGAAGACCATTTTGTGGCTGTCGTACCGGCTGACTCTCCGTTAACCCAGACCACCCAACTCGCCTGGTCGACGCTGCTAAGCCACGACTTTATTACTCTTCAGCGCCCCTCCATGGTACGTCGTATATTGGAACAGGAGCTGAGCAAACAGGATACGGAGCTCACAGTGGCCTTTGAAAGCCACCAGCTCTCTACGGTGGGAAGAATGGTCGCCGACGGTCTGGGCGTCAGCGCAGTGCCTTCCATGTGCATTCGTCAAATGCATGAATTGGGTGCCCGCTGTATCCCGCTGACTGCGCCCGCCATTTCCTGCCGAGTCGGCATTTTGACCCACCAAGAGCTCTCCGTAGCCGCCCATGCACTGCGCACCGTCCTACTTAAGACCGTTCAAGCACCTTCACTGTCTATCGACTAGCCCATGACTGAGATGATGCACTAGGTTTCTGCTGGGCAGCGTGGCTAGGATCATTTAGCATTCAGTATTACGTTATTGGTCTGACGGTAAGGAAACGCGGTATGCCTATTTTTAAAGGGCTGGTTAGCGCACTGCTGCTAACGCTCAACACGCTGTTCTGGGGCGTACCTCTCATTCTGCTGACGCTGCTTAAAGTCATCGCCCCAGGGCAACGGCTGCAACAGTTAGTACTTCAGGGACTGAATGGCGTCGCGTTAAACTGGATAGGTGTAAACCTCTGGTGGATGCGGCACTGGCTTAAACCCGTGCTACACGCAAGCGTACCCGATAATTTGAGCCCGCAGCAGTGGTGGCTGGTGATCTCCAACCACCGCAGCTGGACTGATATTTTTATGCTATTGATGGCGCTGCATCGGCGTATCCCCATGCCACGCTTTTTCCTAAAGCGTCAATTAATCTGGATTCCCATCGTAGGGTTGGCTTTTTGGGCACTAGAGTTCCCTTTTATGCGCCGCTTTACCCGCGAGCAAGTGGCTAAAAACCCTAAACTGGCCACCATTGATCGAGCCGCTACCGAGCGTATGTGTCATCAGGCACGTCTCTCGCCCATTGCGATTTTTAATTTTGTCGAGGGTACCCGCTTCTCAGTTGCCAAACGCGATGCCCAGCAGAGCCCCTACCGTCATTTATTACGCCCCAAAGCGGGCGGCATTGCCCAGGTACTTAGCCTGCTAGGCAACCAATTGGATGGTATCCTGGATGTGACGATCAGCTACGCCAACCCCTCGCCGACGTTTTGGGGCTTTTTATGCGGCAAGGAGGCGCCCGTCACCTTACAGGCAAGGCAACTCAGCATTCCTGAGTGGATGTACGCATCAGATAACCACGAAGAAAAGCAGCATAAGGAACGCTTCCACACATGGATCAATGCACTCTGGTTGGAAAAAGATGGCATGCTGGACAGCCGAACCGATCACGACTAGCGGGTTGGCTTACCGTCTGGCTGTTAGCGGCACTAATGACCGGCTGCTCCAGCGCTCCCCCATCGCCATCCCAGCGAGCGGCCGCCCCAAGCGCCAGCCAGATCAGTGGCGACTGGGTGCAAGTACAGCGTGGCGACACACTGGGTAAACTGGCGGCTCGGGCTAACGTGCCGCTGGAACGCTTGCAGCGTTTTAACCCTGGCGTCGATGCGCGGCGCCTGGAAATTGGCCAGCGCCTGCTCATTCCCACTCAACAAGAACGGGCCCCTTCCGGCGGCCCTTACCGCTACCAAATCCGTCCCGGCGATACGTTTTCGAGCATCGCTCGACATTTTGGCACCACCAGTGGCCGCATCCAGAGCGCCAACCCTAGCGCCTCCCCCACAAGCTTAAGAATAGGCCAAGTGGTCAGCCTACCCCTTGGCGGTTCAACGCCGCGCAGCTCATCGCAACGCACGGCGAGTAGCAGTGGCTCATCAAGCGCTAACAAGCCTGCCGCGGCGCCCACCAGTAGCGCACCCAGCCAGGCATTGCCCTCTTCAGCCAGGCGCTGGCCCTGGCCGCTGGATGATTATCGCGTGGTTCGTCGCTTCGGGCCGGACAGCCGTGGCACCCTGCAGCCCATGCTGCTGGCTACTCAAGCTGGCGCCCAGGCTAAATCCGTCGCCCCTGGGGAGGTACGTTTTGCCGACGGCATGCGCCAGCTAGGTGAAGTGGTGATTGTGCACCATGCCGATAATCTCCAGACCGTATACGCCCTTTGCGAGCGTATTTTGGTCGAGGTAGGCAACCAGGTTAGCGCGGGAGACCCGCTTTGTGAGGTAGGTCAAAGCAGTGCCACCCAGCGCTATGATCTACTCTTTGATTTACGCCAAGGCGGCAAACCCATCGATCCCAAGCAGGTGCTGCGCTAAAACACTCGCTTGGTAATACCGTCTTTCGTATTACTGCCCTTTATAAAGCAACGGCCCCTAGCTAAGGAGGGGCCGTGGGTAGATGGGCGCGCTTTTAACCGCGATAGTAACCTGGTTTTACAAACGGCATGGGGGTTACCACCATGGGTAGCTGCTTACCACGTACTACCGCGAACACGGCACTTTGCGGCGTTTCCAGTTCACGACTGACATAACCCATCGCCACCGGTTTACCAACACTTGGGCCAAAACTACCGGAGGTCACCACCCCAATCTCATTGCCCGCCTCATCCAGCAGCTGCGCACCCTCACGCACCGGTGCACGGCCTTCAGCTAACAGCCCAACTCGCTTGCGGGTGTGATCTTTGGCCTCGACCTGATGCAGAATCACGTCAGCGCCCGGAAAACCACCGGCACGCTCGCCACTACGGCGACGCGGCTTGCCAATGGCCCAGATCAGCCCAGCTTCTACCGGGGTAGTTTGCTCGTCCATATCGTGACCATAGAGGCATAAACCCGCTTCCAAACGCAGCGAGTCCCGCGCTCCCAGGCCAATCGCTTCGACTTCGGGCTCAGCTAGCAGTTGCTCAGCGAAGGCTTCGCAAGCATCGGCGGCGACGGAAATTTCAAAACCATCTTCACCGGTATAGCCGCTGCGGCTCACCCACACTTCATGACCGGCAATGGTGAAGCGGCCATGCTGCATAAACACAAGTTCACAGGCTTCCGGGCAAAGCCGCTGCATAACATCCCGTGCCTGGGGCCCCTGAAGCGCCAGCAACCCCCGATCCAGGGGCTCGACGGTATGGGTCGATGCCAAATTGAGGCGCAGGTGAGCCAGGTCTTGATCTTTACAAGCTGCGTTCACGACTAAATAGAAATGATCACCTGCGTTGACCACCATCAGGTCATCGATAATGCCGCCTTCGTTGCTGGTGAAAAGCCCGTAACGCTGCGCGCCCACTTCAAGCCCTACCAAATCCGCAGGTATCAGGCTTTCCAAGGCCTCGGCAGCGTTGTCACCCGAAACACTAATCTGCCCCATATGGGAGACATCGAACAGCCCGCACTTTTGACGGGTGTGCTCATGCTCTTTTTTGACCCCCAGCGGGTACTGCACCGGCATATCGTAGCCCGCAAAAGGTACCATCTTGGCACCTAGTTTGAGGTGTAGCGCGTGCAGCGGTGTTTGCTTTAATTCGGACATGGGGGCATTCCTCACTTAAAAATTATTCACTGATAAATGCTTGACTTAAAAAAGAGACGGGAAGCCACTGCTTAAGTGTCTTCCCGACTCTACTGTCATTCACGTTTTGTCTTCACCTACAGCGCCTTTTACGCGCTGCGGATATTATTGGTCGTGATCCAGCTCTTCACCCGGCAGTACGTCTTTACCGTCGAAATAGTCCTTGGTTAATTTAAAGACTACCGGCGAAAGCAGTGCCAAGGCAATCAGGTTCGGGATCGCCATCATAGCGTTGAAGGTATCCGCCATGAGCCAGATAAAGCCCAGTTGAGCGATAGCACCCAGGGGGATGGCCAGTACGAACAGCACCCGATAGATCATAATTGAGCGCGTACCAAACAGGAACTGGCAGCACTTCTCGCCGTAAAATGACCAGCCAAGGATGGTAGTAAAGGCAAAAATCGCCAATGCAATGGCGACAATCTGATTACCAAAGCCAGGCAGTGCAGCGTCAAACGAAAGCGCGGTCAGCGATGCCCCCGCTTCACCTTCTTGCCAAACCGTTGAGGTCAAAATCACCAGCGCGGTAATCGTGCACACAATAATGGTATCGATAAAGGTACCCAGCATCGCGATTAAGCCCTGGCGCACCGGGTTTTTAGTTTTTGCCGCTGCGTGTGCGATAGGTGCACTACCCAAACCCGCTTCGTTGGAGAAGATCCCACGTGCCACACCAAAACGAATCGCCGCCATTACCGCAGCACCCGCAAAACCACCTGCAGCCGCCATGGGGTTAAAGGCGTAGTAGAAGATCAAACCAAAGGCTTCACCGATCTGCCCGGCATTGACGATCAATACCAACAAGCCAGCGACTACATAGGCAATGCCCATAATCGGCACCAACTTGCCCGCCACTTTAGCAATACGCTTGATACCGCCCAGAATCACCGCGCCAGCAAGTACCATAATGACCACACCCGTGAGCCAATGCGGCACGCCGAATGTGGCGTCCATGGCATCAGCAACGGAGTTGGACTGGACGGTGTTGCCGATCCCAAAGGCTGCGACAGCGCCAAAAAATGAGAACAGACCGCCCAGCCATAGCCACTTTTTACCCAGGCCATTCTTGATGTAAAACATCGGCCCACCCACGTGGTAACCTGTGCTATCGGTTTCACGATAGCGCACGGCCAGCACCGCTTCGGCAAATTTAGTGGCCATCCCTACCAGTGCGGTAATCCACATCCAAAACACAGCGCCGGGGCCCCCTAACGCAATGGCCGTGGCGACCCCGGCAATATTACCGGTGCCGATGGTCGCAGAGAGCGCGGTCATCAAGGCGTCAAAAGGCGATATTTCCCCTTCGTCACCCTCTTTGGCTGGCGCCGCTTTACCCACCCCAGGTTTCGCATCACGCCCCGCCCACATTAGCTTGAAACCCATGCCGAGCTTTCTAATCGGCATCAGTTTCAAGCCAAGCTGCAGGTAAATCCCCACACCGAGTAGCAGAATCAACATGACGGGCCCCCAGACCACGCCGTTGATTGCCCCTAAGAGGCTAGTTAATGCTTCCATGTTCATTTCCTCGCTTTGTTGGTATGCAATGGTGGTGTGTATTGTTGATTGGCTACCATCTAGTGGTTATATGTGACGTCGCTATGGCTGGTTAGCATAGGATGTAAACGTTTTACACCATAAACTTAGCAAGCATCTAGGGTGATGTCGCTTGTGCATAGAGGATACCGCTTTTTTCATAATCCGACGTCTGCACCCAGGCGCAAAAGTATCTAGACAGATAACGCTACTAAGCACGCCATGGAGCAACGAAGAAATTTGTTTCCGATTGGAAACACGTTAACATGCTCGCTTATTCGCTCGACCTGCCCTAGCCACTATTCGCCAAGGCGAGCGACAAACGCTAGTATGCTCGGGCCCAGAAACTGTTTCATATAGGAAAACATCATGAGCAATCTTCCTTCCAATCTCCGCTACGCTGAAAGCCACGAGTGGGTGCTTGATAATCAAGACGGCACCGTGACCGTGGGTATTACTGATCACGCCCAGCAGGCGCTAGGTGATGTTGTGTTTGTTGAACTGCCTGAAGTGGGAACAGCCCTGAGCAAAGGCCAAGAGTTTGGCGTTATCGAATCGGTCAAAGCCGCTTCTGATCTCTACTCCCCAGTTGTTGGCGAAGTCATCGAAGTCAATGACGCCCTGGAAGACGCCCCCGAAACAGTCAATGAATCCCCTTACGAAGGCGGTTGGATTATGAAAGTGCGTTTAGACAGCGACTCACTTGATGGCCTGCTTGACGCAGATGCCTATCAAGCAACGCTAAGCGCCGACGACTAAAGGCGGTCGCTGAATTATATATTAGGGCCTGCCTTTATCCTTTATGGCGGGCTCTTCGCTTATCGCCCTGCACGGTTCTCTCTTAACGTCCGGAATCTTTTTCATGTCTCTTGAAACACGCCGTCTGGCCGAGCTGGCCGATCACGATGCTTTTATCAAACGTCATAATGGTCCAAGTCAAGATGACGTGGCCACGATGTTAAAAGCGCTCAACATGCAGCACATGGAAGATCTGATTGAACAGACCGTGCCGAGCGATATTCGTCTTGGCCGCGAGCTAGCGCTTGATGATCCGCGTAGCGAAGCGGAGGCGCTAGAGTACCTAGCCCAGCTAGCGCGGCAAAACCGTGTGGCAAAAAGCTATATTGGCCAGGGCTATTACGGCACCCATATGCCCGCGGTGATTCAGCGCAACGTATTGGAAAACCCAGGCTGGTACACAGCCTATACCCCCTACCAACCGGAGATTTCTCAAGGCCGCCTGGAAGGGTTACTCAACTTCCAGCAAGTGGTCATGGATTTAACCGGCATGGAGCTGGCCAATGCGTCGCTGCTCGACGAAGCCACCGCCGCCGCCGAAGCCATGGCGCTGTGTAAGCGTGGCAATAAGAGAAGCAAATCCAACGCTTTTTTCGTCGCCGACGACGTTTTCCCGCAAACGCTAGACGTGGTTAAAACCCGCGCTGAGTTCTTTGGCTTTGAGTTAATCACTGGGCCTGCGGAAGAGCTAGCCAACCATGATGTCTTTGGGGCGCTTGTCCAGTACCCCTCTGCCAGTGGCGAAGTGCGCGATCTGGCTCCGCTATTAAGCGCCGCGGCTGAGCGCAATATCATGACCTGCGTGGCCAGCGATCTATTGAGTCTGGTGCTGCTTAAAGAGCCCGGCCAGCTCGGTGCGGATATTGTAGTGGGCAACTCCCAACGCTTTGGCGTACCCATGGGCTTTGGCGGCCCCCATGCGGCTTTCTTTGCTACTTCCGACAAGCTCAAGCGCTCGATCCCTGGGCGTATCATAGGCGTGTCAAAAGATAGCCGTGGTAACACAGCGCTGCGCATGGCGATGCAGACCCGCGAGCAGCATATTCGCCGCGAGAAAGCGACCTCTAACATCTGTACTGCCCAGGCACTTCTGGCCAACATCGCAGGTTTTTACGCCACTTATCACGGCGCTGAAGGGCTGCGCAAAATTGCTGGCCGCGTTCACCGCTTGGCGACTCTGCTCGCCGAGGGCCTTAAGCAGGCAGGGGTAACGCTCGCTCATGACAGTTGGTTTGATACGCTGCGTTTGACCGGCATTGACGCTGGCAAGATCCATGGTCGTGCCATGACCCACGATATTAACTTACACTACTTCGGCAATGGCGATGTGGGCATCAGTCTGGATGAAACCACCACCGCCCGCGACGTAGCAACGCTGTTTGACGTACTGCTGGGTGACGAGCACGGTCTTGCCGTTGCTGTTTTGGACGAGCAGGTAGTGGCTAACGGCGCTACAGGCATTCCCGCTGCCTGTATGCGCGAAAGCGACTTCTTGAGTCATCCCACCTTTAGCCGCTACCGCAGCGAAACAGAAATGCTGCGCTACTTGAAGCGTCTTGAGAACAAGGATCTGTCGCTTGCCCATGCAATGATCCCGCTCGGCTCCTGCACCATGAAGCTGAACGCCACCAGCGAAATGATCCCCGTCTCCTGGCCCTCGTTTGCGCATCTGCACCCCTTCGCGCCCCGCGACCAGGTAGCTGGCTATCACCAAATGATCGACGAACTCTCGGCCTTTCTGGTCGAAGTCACCGGTTACGATCATCTCTCGATGCAGCCCAACTCTGGCGCTCAGGGCGAATATGCGGGCCTTGTGGCAATTCGTCGCTATCAGGCAGCCCAGGGAGAGGGACATCGCGATATCTGCTTGATACCAAGCTCCGCCCACGGCACCAACCCTGCCTCGGCAGCCATGGTGCAGATGAAAGTCGTCGTGGTCGAGTGCGATCAAAACGGCAACATCGACATGACGGATTTGCGTGCTAAAGCCGAGCAGCATCGCGATCAGCTCTCCGCCATCATGCTGACCTACCCTTCCACACACGGCGTGTTTGAAACCAGCGTGCGCGAAGCGTGCAAGATCGTTCACGATAACGGTGGCCAGGTGTATATCGATGGCGCCAATATGAACGCCCAGGTGGGGTTAACCCGCCCCGGCGATTTTGGCGGCGATGTATCTCACCTTAACCTGCATAAAACGTTCTGTATTCCCCACGGTGGCGGCGGCCCGGGCATGGGGCCTATCGGCGTAAAAGCCCACCTGGCACCCTACGTTTCCAACCACGTGGTAACGCCAATCAATGGCGTCAACGCTGATAGCGGTGCGGTATCCGCGGCAGCGTTTGGCAGTGCCTCGATCCTACCCATCTCCTGGGCCTACATTAAAATGATGGGCGCGCGCGGCCTGCGTGAAGCCACCGAGCTTGCCATCCTAAACGCCAACTATATTGCCAAGCGTTTGGAAGCGGCATTCCCGATTCTTTATCGTGGCCAGAACGGTACGGTTGCCCACGAATGCATCATCGATATTCGTCCGCTTAAAGCGGCCTCTGGGATTAGCGAGGAGGATATCGCCAAACGCTTGATGGATTACGGTTTCCACGCACCGACCATGTCGTTCCCGGTGCCGGGCACGCTGATGATCGAACCCACCGAGTCTGAGTCGCTGTATGAAATCGACCGCTTCTGCGATGCGATGATTGCCATTCGTGACGAAATCGCCCGAGTGGAGAGCGGCGAATGGCCGCTGGATAACAATCCGCTGGTCAATGCGCCACATACCCAGGCGGATCTAATGGATAGCGACTGGCAGCGGCCTTATGACCGCCAGTTGGCTGCCTTCCCGACCGCGGCTGTTCAAGCCGCTAAATACTGGCCCGCCGTTAACCGCGTCGATAACGTTTTCGGCGACCGTCAGTTAATCTGTTCCTGCCCTAGCATTGATGAATATCGCAACTAACGGCAAAGCTGACAAGATGTGAAGCGATAGCGCTTTAAGTTGCGAGAACGCCCTTGGTGCCTAATCAATTAGACGGCATCAGGGGCGTTTTTTCTTGCAGGCGCTGAGTGTGAAAACCGTCTAACAGCTTCTCGTAACGCTTGGGCAACACAGAGTCGCGGCGGCGCAGCAAATAGAGTACCTCATTGACCGCATGGGGCAGGTTCAACGCTTTTACCTGGCGCTGCCAGGGGGAAGTTTCCAATACCAATCGCGATACCACGCTAAAGCCCAACCCCCTGGCCACCGCGTCCAGTACCATGCTGACTTCATTGGTAAAGCCTTGATGGCGGAAGTGGGTCATTGAGCGAAACTCGTCGGGATAATTGGCTCGCAGCAGTGCATTGGCATGGTTAATGCCGTCGTAATAGTTGAGAAAGCCAATGCCCATTAAATCTGACAGCGTGCTACCCGCAAAATCTGCAGGCACCACCAGGCAGAGTGGCTCTTCATGCCAAATGCTGCAATTAAGCTCAGGGTGACGCATTGCCTCGGTAACTATCCCGATGTCATAACGCCCTTCGAGCAAGTCATTGACGATTTCGTGGTTAAACGCAAAGCTATAGTTGACCGTTAAATTGGGGTGCATTTGCTGCTGCCCCAATATATACGGATAGAACATAAGACCAACGCTACCCGGCGAGGCGATGCGGCAGTCACCGCTATCCAAGGAGTCATCGTCTAGCCCGTGACGGAACTGCTCATGCTCAGCAAATAACTTTAAAGCGTAATCGTAAGCACGCCGCCCCGACTCGGTTAATGTAAAGCTGCGCCCCTTGCGCTCTAGCAGCTCTTTATTTAAATAGTCCTCTAACTTGCGTACATGCTGGCTTACGCCCGGCTGGGTCATTTCTAAACGTTGCGCCGTACGGGTAAAGCTGCCTGTTTCAACAAGCGTAATAAAGGTACGAAAATAGTGGGCATTGAACATAGTGAAGCGCCATGGTCTTTGATAACGGTCTTTAGCAGCTCTGTTTGAGAACCCGCTTTAGGCAATAGTTGAGTAACTCACAAAAAACGCTATTGCCGCCGCCCTATAAAATATGCCCCATAATAGCACACCCCGGCGAGCCAGCCGCTGCGCTGTACCCACCGCTTGGGCGTGGTAGTATGCAAAAAGACATCAAACGATTAGGGACAGCCCCGCTAATGACCGAAAACGTTCAACCTCGCGCCACCCTTTCCAGCATCATCTCCCCCGAGGGGAGCCTCGAAGTACTCTCTCAGCATGAAGTTAATCGACTGCATAAAACGTCTCAAAGCGGTCTACACGATCTACTTCGGCGCTGTGCGTTGGCAGTACTCAATTGCGGCAATCCCAGCGACGATAGCCTGGCGATTTTAGAAGCCTATAAAGATTTCGATATTGAAGTGCTGCAGCAAGACCGCGGCATTCGCTTAAAGCTCACTAACGCCCCCGCCGAGGCCTTCGTAGATGGCCGCATGATTCGAGGTATCCGCGAGCATCTATCCTCGATCATTCGCGATATTGTGTACGTCTACAATGAGATTCAGCACCACAATCGTTTTGACCTGAGTACGGGAGAAGGCACCACCAATGCGGTCTTCCACATCCTACGCAAAGCGGGCACGTTAAAACCCGGCCGCGACCCTAGCCTGGTGGTATGTTGGGGCGGCCACTCTATCTCCCGAGAAGAGTACGAATATACCAAAGATGTCGGCTACCACTTAGGTCTGCGCGATTTAGATATTTGTACCGGCTGTGGCCCTGGCGCCATGAAAGGGCCCATGAAAGGCGCTAACGTTGCGCATGCCAAGCAGCGGCGTAAAGAAGGCCGCTATTTGGGTGTTTCGGAGCCCGGCATTATCGCGGCCGAAGCGCCCAACCCCATCGTCAATGAACTGGTGGTCATGCCAGACATTGAAAAACGCTTGGAAGCCTTTGTGCGCCTGGGCCATGGCATTATCGTTTTTCCTGGCGGGGTGGGCACCGCGGAAGAGATTCTTTATCTACTGGGCATTCTGTTGCACCCCAGCAACCAGGACATTCCTTTCCCGTTAATTTTCACTGGCCCTGCCAATTCTGCGGCCTACTTTCAGAAAATTGATGAGTTCCTAGTCTATACCCTCGGTGAGGATATCCGCCGTTACTACACCATCATTACCGGCGATCCGGTCTCGGTTGCACGCACCATGCGCCACGGCATCGATGAGATCGCTGAATTCCGACGCACCCATCAAGATGCGTTCTACTACAACTGGCGATTGACCATTGCGCGCGATTTCCAGGCAACCTTTGAGCCGACTCACGACGCCATGCGTGGCTTAGCGCTGCACCGCCAGCAGCCCACCCACGAGCTCGCCGCCAATCTGCGTCGTGCTTTCTCGGGGATTGTCGCTGGCAACGTCAAAGAGGCTGGCATTCGAGCCATTGAAGCTCATGGCCCCTTTGTACTGACCGCAGAGCCCGAACTCATGCAACGCCTCGACGAGCTACTCACCTCGTTTGTAGCCCAAGGGCGCATGAAACTCGATGGTCAGCACTATGTGCCCTGCTATGTGCTGAAATAAAAACGCTCAATCATGAAGGGAACAATACGCACAGCTGCCGGTTGAGCGGCGGCTGTGCGCTAAAAAGGGCCGGGTCGCCTTATGCTGTTAATTGCGTTTATAGCGCTACTCGTCGCAGGTATCGTCAAAGGCGCCATCGGTTCAGGCGTCCCGGTTATTGTCGTACCCATCCTTACCATGCTGTACGACGTTCAGCTCGCTATCGCCCTTTTGGTCGCGCCTAACTTATTTAGCAATGCCTTACAGGTGTGGCAATACCGACGCCACCTACTACCCTTGCGCTTCTTGGCAGCGTTCTCCATTGCTGGCGGGCTAGGCATTGTGCTGGGCACTTGGGGATTAGTCGTTTTATCTCCCGATATACTGTCACTGGGTGTCGCAGGAGTGATCGTGCTTTACCTGATCATCAAAGTGATGAAACGGCGCATCGCCCTGCCTTTTACTATCGCTGCACGACTAGTGATCCCCGTTGGGCTACTGGCTGGTGTGCTCCAAGGCGCTGCAGGTATGTCGGCACCCGCTTCGGTTACTTTTCTCAATGCGATGCAGTTGAAACGAAACGTATTTATTGGCTCCATCTCGGTCTTCTTCGTCGCCATTACCAGTGTTCAAATACCGGCGCTTATAAACGCGGGCATTTTAACCCTGGAACGTTTTCTGTTTAGCATCCTTGCTCTTGTGGTCATACTCGCCGCCATGCCCCTAGGCGCCCGCCTGGGCAATCGGCTGCCCCACCGCTGGTTTGATAATTTGGTTATGCTGCTGCTAGCCAGTATCGCCGGTAAAATTTTTATCGATACGCTGATGGCTGGCTAGCTCCACGGAGAGCTTTCTCTACGCTTTTTTTCTCACTTCAACTAAACAGTGTTGGGAACCAAGTCAGGTAAAAGTGGCCAGAATAGCTACACTTAGTGGGCATTTCCTCACTATTGACCTTGAAAGGAACTCAACATGTCGATGATCAACCAGCTAAAAGATGTAAAAACCAAAGATTTCGCCAAGCACTGCTATGAAAGCAGCAGCGTCGATAAACTGCGCGAGGCATCGGAAGGCAGTGCCGTTCAATCAGAAATGGAGCACTGGGGGTTAACCGAAGGGCAGTGGGAAGAGGCGATTGTTGCCGCCCTCGCCGACCATGAAGCCAAAGAGTAAGTATTCCCCTTTAACGCAAAGATTATTGGTAGAGACAGGTGCGCCCTAGCGGATAACCGCTAGGGCGTTTTGGTTTTCCAGCGCTTACTGTACACAGGGCTTACTCCACCAGAGGCTCACTCCAAACGGGAGAAGGCAATACCACCATACTCCTTCTGCAGTCGCTCAAGCCTGGCCAGTTCGTGTTCCGTTAGCTCGGGCGAGTCCCATAATGGCTGTTCATCAAGATCTTTCAGTCCTTGCAAGGTAACCGTCAGCTCTGCATCGCTGGGTATTTGAGCATTCCCCCATGGACCAAAGCGGTTAGGCGCAAGGCTCCACTCCAGTGTTTCGCCAGGCTCCATGCCACCAGGAACAACGTAGTAAAACGTTTCATCCACCCAAGGTACTGAGTGATCTGGGCTCGTCACCACGCCCCTCAACAGAAGCTCAGAAATGGCCTGGTCCGTGCCATTGGTCACTTCAAGATCAATCACCGGTTCCGGAGCGCCGTAAGGGCTTGAGCCCATGTAATAGCGTGCACTGTCAATGGTAAACCGAGCTAACTGCTGCTGGTCACTGGTGGCTTTTGCACGCTTCTCTTCCAGCCGCTTTAAGGTGCGAATAGCCTGTTCGCGCTCGCGTGCCCGGCGCTCGCGCAGAATCTGATCGGCACGCTGGATCACCTGATCCCCCGTTAATCCATGCATTTGCGCGTTGGCAGTTTCGGCGATCTCAGCAGCATTCATGCGATGAGGGTTGAGAATATCGATACCACTAAACGACGTTGACGTGGCGATAATGATCAGCCCTTGATCAAACTCATCGCGCTTGTAGGTGGGCAAGGAGTTACGCACTTTCTCAACAGAGACAACCGACGCAGGCATGGAGCTAGTATCAATTTTGGGATCTGAGCAACCAGCTATCATGAGTACTGATAGTGATATTGCAGACAGCCTTAGCAGGCTCCACATACAATCACCTCAAAGCAGGCAGATAAAAATTCCAGAGGAGCTTAACGGAAAGCGCTATTCACCACTAGTCCCTGCCATTTGAATTTCTACGGGTATCCTAGGGCCTGTTGACGTTTTGAGGATGGCATTGACAGCATAGGGGCAAACTCGCAGGATACAGATTCCGCCCCAACAAACTGCAAGATTGCCATGCCCCGACTGATGAGTTGCCAGCAGGCAGGGCATTAGTGGCTGATTGATAAGGGGATGGTTCCATGAACCTGCGCCTGCATAACTCAAATACAGTAATTCGAGTGCTTGCAGCTATCTTGTTACTGGTTTTGCTCCCACGTCACACTGACCACTAGTCCATTGGGTATGCGATTACTGAGCGTAAGGCGTGCGTTCTGGCGCAGAGCCAACTCCGAGACAATCGACAAACCCAACCCGCTGCCGGTGGTGCCCTGGCCAGACGCGCGCCTAAAACGCTCAGTAACTTTATCCAAAAGTGCCTCGGGGAGTCCGGGGCCAGTGTCTCTCACCGTGAGTTGAGGCAACCCCTCCCAAAGCGCTAATTCAACTTCAACCTGACCGCCTTCTGACGTATAGCGCAAGGCGTTATCGAGTAGATTACGGAAGAGAATTCCCACCTCTACTTCGTCGGCGCGAACCTCCAACTGGGTTAAGCCTATTAGCCTCAAGTGCTGATTTCGCTCTTCAGCGAGTGGCCACAGCTCGGCTACCAGTTCGGCAATAATCGGATAAAGATCAATAGTGGCCGGCGAGGTTGTCGCCACTTGATCCAATCGAGCCAAAATAAGTAGTTGTTCTACCACACGCTGAAGCCGCTCAACCCCGACATAAGCCTTTTGTAATGATTGCTCTCCCCCTGCCTGCGCATTATCTAGGTGAATCCTCAGCGCAGCTAAGGGAGTGCGTAATTCATGGGCCGCATCTGCAGTAAAGCGCCTCTCGCGCTCTAAGGTTTCTTTCAACCGAGCGATAAAGTCGTTTAGCGATTCACGCAATCCATTAAGCTCTTGAGGAACCGGATTATCAATTTTACGCAGGTCGTGGGCAGAGCGGCCTTGTACTTGTCTGGAAAGCGCTTGGATGGGTGCAATACCCCGCCGGATAATCCGACTCATCAGCCAAAGAAGGAGTGGCAGCAACAGAAGCATCGGCAATAAATTGTTCCAGGTGATGCGCTCCACCACTTCAGCATGAAACGAACCCTGTAGCCCCATACTGATCCAGGTATCGCTTGCAACATCGAACATGCTGAAAACTCGCCAGCGATGACCATCGTAGCTTTCCCAGCGAAAACCCTCCTCTAAAGGCGCGGGGAAAGGGCCAGCATCATTCCATTTGCCCCCAAGAAGCCTGGGTGAGCCATCGGCATTCCAAAAACCCAGTACTAATTTAAGTTCTTCCTCGTGGTAAAGCTTGGTACCTGATTCAAAGCTTCTGTCGGGCACTGAGTTACCGTCGCGATATAGCTGAGCCGGATGTTCTGGAAGGCCCATGCGCGAAGCCAGGCGAGCATAGTCGTCAATGGTAGCATTTGGATCGAGTTGGCCAGCCACAATCCGGCTATGCAGACTAAGCTGTGTATCGAGAATTTCTTCTAGCTCGTGATCCGTAATTAAGTAAGCCGCGGTAACCGCCACGCCCCCGGCGACAACCATGGTAATGGCTAGCGTGCGCAGCAGATAACGCCGTATCGATCTCATTGCGCCTGGCTATCCAGCCGATAGCCAATCCCACGCACGTTAATAATCAATTCCTTTTCAAGCTTTTTACGCAGATGATGAATGTGAACCTCCACCGCATTGGACTCTACCTCTTCGCCCCAGCCGTAAAGCAAATTCTCTAAACGAGGGCGAGATAGCACCTTGTCCGGGTGCCTAGCCAGTTCTAGCAATAAGGCATACTCGCGCCGGCCCAACTTTACGTCTTTCCCCCGCCAACTCACCGTATGGAGAGCCTCATCAATACTCAGTGCACCCAGCGTCAATATTTGCGAGGCACGCCCCTCCGCGCGCCTCATTACGACACGCAAACGGGCGAGTAGCTCCTGCAAATTGAAAGGCTTGAGCACATAGTCATCCGCCCCCGCATCTAAACCGCCAATCCGGTCTTCCATCGCATCACGGGCCGTCAAAATAAGAATAGGCACAGTAGATTGCTGTCGGAGTAAATTCAGTACCTGCATACCGTCCATATCAGGCAGCCCAAGATCCAAAATAACCACACTAAAGGCCTCGCTGCCGATAGCGCTGATTGCCTCGCGGCCAAGTATGAACCAATCAACCGCGTAGCCCTCACGCTCTAGCGCCGTATTGATGCCATCCCCAAGCAAGGGGTCATCTTCTATTAGCAGTGCACGCATGCTGATTCCCTCAATCGGCAAACCGCTATCTTGGCTACCAAAACTTAAGCTTTTCTTAAATATGGCAACTTACTTCTCAACAAGCAACCTCATCTAAATCCAACCAGTAAGCCCACCACCCTATTTTTTAAATTTCTTACAAAGTTTAACTCTTCTTTAAGTTATTTAGACTCAAGCTGCCTCTCTCGCCATAGGCAAAGCCAAAGCAGTGCCTTCACTGGCGGTCATTTTTAATCTGTTCTGTCGCTACCGTGGGCAGGTCATTTTCTATTAACTTAACAGAGCGCCAGCGTATGCACTTACTGACACTTATTAGAACAAACTATTATTTAAAAATAATGGCCCGTTTTTTAGAAAAAAGAATGAAGCAATATTTAATGATAGGCATACAGTATATCCTCAAAGCACCTGCACCAGAAACCATTGACAACCTTGTGGGCATAGAAAAAATTCTAATTATTCGCCCCAATTTTCGCCTGGGCAACGCGCTGATCAGTACTCCGGCCATCGATGCTTTTCGTGAACGTTTCCCTTCCGCGCGCATTGACTATTTAGCGACGGATAAAACATTGCCACTGTTACAGCAACGCCCTGTTGATCATTTTTATTTACTGTCGAGAGCCGCTATTCTGCGCCCTTGGCAGTGTGTGACACTATTAAGACGCTTACGAGCACAACGCTATGACCTGGCGGTACAAGTGAGCGGAGGATCAACGAGCGGCTTAATTGTGACCCGGTTAATAGGGGCACGGTATAGCATGGGTTCACGTAAAGGTCACCAACGCAGGTACAGCATTGAGGCGGAAGGTAAGTCATCACATGCCTACGATGCCATCGTCAACTTGACACGTCCGCTCGGTGTTGAATGCCGTAATCGGCCATTGCTCCAGCTAACAGAGCAGGAACGCAATCAGGCAATGACGAAAATACAGCAGCTAGTCAGCCTTCATAGCGATTATCCATCAGATACAAAGTTTATTGCCATCTTCGTTGGTGGGCATCAAAACAAACGTTGGCCGTTGGAATTTTGGTTAATGCTCATCGATGCCTTGGAAGCCAGTAAAATACGCTATGTCGTATTTCTTGGGCCGGAGGAGTTTAGGCTTCTAGCCCCTATTGAGCAGCGTTTGATGCCATCACTGTATGGCAGCTTATGCGCACCGCTTCCTATCCGTCACTTTGCCGCTGTTCTAGTGCGGGCGCGGTTACTCGTGACGCCAGACACAGGGCCTATGCACTTAGCGGCAGCACTCGATGTCGCCACCATTTCCCTGGTACGCCAGAAAAAATCACTCGCCTTCGTACCACGAGAAGCCTATGACACTATTCTGTGGCGCCCAGAGATCAGCACGGTAATAGAAGCTATACGCGCTAATCTTGACGGACAAAACGCAACGGCTCCCGTTCAATCTGCCTCGGCAACAAACCAACCAACACAGGGGGTAAGAACACCACCCAGCGCTGCCCCTTTGCATTCTAGCTACTGAATTAAAGCGCATAACTGTTCGTTAAGTTTTGCGCTTTATAGTGACCCTACTGTTACGTTATCGAGAGTACTGTCTTGCCTATTTCAACGACGTCAAAACCTAATGGCACGGGTGTCAAACGCATATTCCGCGCTTCTATTAATGCAGTATCGGGTTTCAAAGCTTGCTGGATAAATGAGTCTGCCTTTAGACAAGAGGTGATGCTATGCCTCGTCCTCTACCCTTTTATATTTTTTGTTAACTCCACTTCCGTAGAAAAAGCATTGCTGTTTTCTTCACTCACCCTTGTAGTGATAGTGGAACTCATTAACTCCGCCATCGAAAGCATTATTGACCGTATTGGACTAGAACATAACGAACTTAGCGGGCGTGCTAAAGACATGGGGGCTGCCGCCGTCATGATGACCATTTTTATGATGATGGGTGTGTGGCTATGTGTGCTGCTCTACTAAATGTTTTCAAACCCGTAGCATCCGCATGGCTTGTATTTCTAATCGCCATGTCGGTCTTCAGTATTTTAAAAATAGATTTTACGATAACTGACTTTATATATCGCTTTCAGGGTAATGCCTGGGCGTGGAAATATACCTTGATTACCCAAGATGTTCTTCACAAAGGCGGTAAATGGCTAAGCTTAGCGATGGGTTTAGTCACACTCCTCCTTTTGATACTAAGCACCGTGGTAACTCGTCTTAAAGCGTATCGCACGCCCCTTTTATATCTTTTTTCCGCAACGCTTCTTTCAACGCTGCTTGTCGCAACGATTAAACACCTAGTGAACATGGAATGCCCTTGGGATTTAGTTCGCTATGGTGGGGAACGAGACTTTATTGGCTTGCTCAGCATACGGCCTTCCTCAATGCCGACTTCCGCCTGCTTTCCCGCCGGGCATGCCAGCGCAGGCTATACGTGGATAGCCTGCTACTTCTTTTTTGCCGCCATACGGCCCCACTGGCGATGGGCAGGGCTCGCAGTGGGTATAGGGCTTGGCCTTACGTTCGGGATCACTCAACAGTTGCGCGGGGCGCACTTTCTCTCCCACGACCTCTGGACCGTCATGATTTGCTGGACCGTCAGCATTGTCCTTTCAAAATTTTTATTAACCCCCAGCGTTCATTAATCTTTTCATACAGAGAGCCTATCGATGCCCCCTTTTCTATCATTGCCTTCAAAAATTGTTAGCACCGTATGGCGTTATCGCCCCACATTGAGCACGGAGCAGCTTGTCTTATGGGTCGTTGTCATATTCAGTGTTTTTTACAATCTCCCTTTTTGGAAGCAAGCCTTTGCTGGCTATGACCCTCTTGCCGCCCATACTTGGCTAACCTTTTTTAATATGTTTTTGGTAATGACCTGCCTGAACTTTTTGGTCTTCATTAGCTTTGCTTTTCGAACGATGGTAAAACCCTTATTAACCTCACTGTTTCTGATTGCCGCCTTTGTCAGTTACTTTACCAGTTACTACGGCACCTATTTTGACACCTCAATGCTAGACAATGTGCTTCAAACGGAAACTAACGAGGCAAAAGAACTTCTCACAGCTGGTTTATTGATTCATTTGGCAATCTTTTTTGGCTTGCCTACCGTTTTTATTTGGCGCGTTAAAATCACACTTTCAAACTGGAAGAAGGCAATGTTGCGACGCTTGGCTTATTGTCTTGCCAGCACTGTGATATTGCTGTCAGCGATCTTCTTATCTTATCAAGAAGCGTCGTCACTCATGCGCAACAATAAAGAGCTTCGCTACTTGGTGACTCCAGGTAATTATATTGTTTCGATGGCACAGGCTCTTTCCAGCCAACACGCTGCCGCGAATACGGTGCGCTCCCCAGTGGGTGAGGATGCCCGTATCAGTTCACGAGTGGGTGACAAACCTACACTGCTTGTCATCGTTGTGGGCGAAACGGTACGGGCGGCGAATTGGGGGTTAAATGGTTATAAACGCCAAACCACACCCAAACTTTCCCAGCAGCCTAACGTTATCAATTTTTCAGATGTTTCCTCATGCGGTACAAGCACAGCAGTCTCATTACCCTGCATGTTTTCATTACCAGGGCGTGCCGATTACGCTAAATCGTATGCTCAGCAACATGAATCCTTGCTGGACGTATTAGCCCACGCCGGGTTAGAGGTCACCTGGTTTGATAACCAGTCAGGCTGTAAAGGCGTCTGCGACGGAGTGACGGCAAAAGCGCTCTCGCCAGAGGAGTATGCGTCTTTGTGTCAAGATGGACGTTGCTTGGATGAAGCACTGGTTCAAGCATTAATCACGCAAATTAGCGGTACCTCAGAAGATCAGGTGGTCGTGCTGCATCAGCTAGGCAACCATGGCCCCAGCTATTACCAACGCTATCCTGCTGCCTACGAGCGATTTGTTCCCGCTTGCAACACCGGTGATTTAGCCAAGTGCTCAAGAGACACCATTACCAACAGCTACGATAATGCCATTCTCTATACCGACACTGTGTTGGATAAGGTGATTGAGACGTTAGAGCGTCAGGATGACTACGCAGCTGCGATGATCTATCTCTCTGATCATGGTGAATCACTGGGCGAAAAAGGCCTATATTTACACGGCATTCCTTATGCCATTGCCCCCGATGAACAGACGCATGTACCCATGGTTTGGTGGCTGTCCAGCTCATTTTCACAGCAGCAAGGCCTTGATACGGACTGCTTACGCCAAGTCTCTGATCAAGCCACCTCGCACGACAACTTATTTCATAGCGTGCTGGGTTTGCTTGGCATAGCCACTAGCGTTTACCAGCAGGCAGAAGATATTAGCCAAGCGTGCCGAAGCCTTGCCAATTAATGAATGCTTAAGTGATTGTTAAGTATTCCATGGCAAGCTGTTATCCACTCAACTACTCTGGTGTATGCACATGGTTTTATCGCATCTATTGGACTCCAACCAGGACTTTTGGAAACGGCTTCTACCCAAAACAATGACAACCTCGGAGGGCTTTATAGGTGGTGTCAATGCATTTATTCATTCTGCTAAATGGCTTTCCTTTAGAGCCAGCGTTGTTTTAATTAGTTTACTCGCCACTCTGCTGTGGTTAACGGGAATAGAAAAAATCGAGGTCACCATCGCCGTATTAAGTGTAACGTCAAATGGTATATCACAGTTGCTTGAACGCTATTTTTCTCCCAGTGAATTGAAAATGTTTGGAAATGATTTTTTCGATACGTTAGACGCATTGGGAGCGTCAGGAGTTGGAACCTTAATAATTTTATATTTATTAGGGTAGCGCACCTAATAAATGACTCACCTTTTTTGTCGCTTGGTTCATTCCCAAATCGCGCTCGCTTTTTTTGATGGAACAGGGCGATGTCCCTTCACGAGCGGTGATCGACTTGTCGAAATAGATTTTATTAATCTGACGCTAATAAAAAAATATTGGGTGGCCTATCAACTACCCAATTTACTGCGGGAGTTTCTTTCACGCTGAGGAGGCTTAGTGATCAAATCAAGCCAGCTAGAACACTGGGTTAGCCACCAGTTGCATTCATAAACCTCACTATTTGAACTTCACCATCCGTGGTGAAGTGATGGCGCTCAGGTTTTTTCTTCATTGCCGCCACAATGCTCGATTTAAGCCGCTGGGTATCACCCGGATAACGTCGCATTACGGAGCGTAAATCTACCGAGTGCTCATTGCCCAGGCAAAGCAGTAGCCGCCCTTCAGCCGTTACTCGAACACGGTTACAGGCAGCACAGAAATTATGGCTATGGGGAGAGATGAAGCCAATCCGCGACTGGCTGTCTGCCATACGGTAATAGCGGGATGGACCTAGGGTGGTCTCAGTGGTGGGTAAGAGTTGATAGTGGTTTTCTATGGTCTCGCGTACCGCATCGGTGGAAAGAAAGGTTTCACCACGGTTATGCTCGCTGATAGCGCCCAGCGGCATCTCCTCAATAAAGCTTATATCGACGTGTTCATCCCGGGCAAAGTTTACCAAGTCGATAATTTCGTCGTCATTGCGCCCCTTGAGCAATACGGCGTTTAGCTTAATCGACTGAAAGCCAGCGCGGCGCGCTGCACGGATACCCGCGATCACCTGATCAAGATCTCCCGTCCGGGTTAATGCTTTAAAGCGTTCGGGCTTGAGCGAGTCGAGGCTAATATTGAGCCGATGTAGCCCGCCTTGGCGCAAAGCATTGGCATGCTTGACCAAACCTGAGCCGTTGGTGGTCATCGCCAGCTCGCGCAGACCTACCAATGCACCGAGTTTTTGCACTAGTGTTAGTACGCCCTGGCGTACTAACGGCTCACCGCCAGTTAGACGAATTTTCTCCACGCCCAGCTCGACAAATGCCTGTGAAAGCGCGGCTATCTCCTCAAGGGTAAGCAGTTGGGCGCGTGGCAGAAAGGTCATTTCCTCAGCCATGCAATACACACAGCGAAAATCACAACGATCAGTCACCGATATACGCAGGTAACGCACCGTGCGGCCAAACCCATCTACTAGTGCATTCATTCTACGGGCTCCTCTTGGGTACTGGCATTAACGGGCAGCCGGGCAATGAGTCCTTTTACCTCTGCGGTAACCTCAGCGATTGTTTGCTCATCATAAAACTGGCCCCGCCGCTTGCGCAGGCCGTTTTCATATAGCTTTACGTGCTCTGTGGGTATCACATCCGCTTTGGCGAGACAGTGGCTGGCGCAGTGCATCTGGCACCCGTCAATGGCCACAATAGGGCGCCCGGAGCGTGCAATGCGCACCAGGCCGGGCACACCACCGCCCACACCGGCAATGCAGGACATTTCTGCCTCTCCTGCATGGTCAAGACGCAGGGCAACGCTATTGGCAAGTTGCGCCACATCAGAGCAGCCGGAGCAGGCATAAATCAGTGTGCGGGGTTTGTGTTGTGAAGACATACCCTCTCCTATGAAAAACAAACGAGGTCAGTGGCCACGATAGGAAAAGCTGTTCAAGCGGCGAACTGATTGATGGGGTAATAGTGATAGATGCCCCCTTCAGTCACCTCCGTGGCGGGGTTAATCATTAAATAACCGTGGGCTTGGCTAGCCGCGCTGAGCATGTGTGAGCCCTGCCCGCCCGCTAGCTGCGCCACGGGAGCCCCCTGTGACCAATCCATCACCACCCGTAGTAGCTCGCAGCGCCCCTGGGGCCCTCGCTGAGAAAAGCCCGCTTTTACCGGGTAACGCTGTAGAGCCGCTACGGCTCTACCTTGCATGGCATGGATAAACGGCAGCGCCAGCAGCTGCCAGCCCACCAGGGAGGCCACTGGGTTACCCGGCAACGCCATTAACGGTGTGGAAGAGGCAGGCTCCGCGCCCAGATAACCGAACGCAAAGGGCTTCCCTGGCTTCATGGCAACACCATGAAAATGTAACCCACCGCGCTGCTCGATCACCGGGCGTACATGATCCTCCTCGCCTACCGAAACGCCACCGGTGCACATCACCACATCTGCAGCGGTTTGTGCGTGCTCAAAAGCCTGATGCAATGACTGCGGCGAATCAGCGATGACGCCCAAGTCCAACACATCGCACTGAGCTTGCGCTAGCAGTACGTTAAGCATGGCGCGATTGCTGTCGTATACCTGTCCCGGCGCTCTCGCAGTACCTGGGGCAATTAGCTCATCGCCGGTTGAGAGTAGCGCCACCCGCAGGCGCCGTTTGACGTTAACCGTGTTAATACCATGGCTTGCCAGCAGCGCAATCGACGCGGCATCAAGAAAAGTGCCTGCAGCGAGTAGCGGGGTTCCCATGCAGGTCTCCTCGCCCTGGCGGCGAATATTAGCGCCTATCACCAGGTTACCTTCGAGGTGTATATACCCACGCTGATCAAGGGTTACCCGCTCTTGAGGTACCACAATATCTGCCCCCATGGGTACCGGCGCGCCGGTAAAAATACGCGCGCAGCCTCCTTCCGGTAGCAGCATGACGCCTGCGCCAGCCGGTACGCGTTGAAGAATGGGTAAGCCTGCACCGCGAGGTACCGCTTGGTAATCAGCCAGACACAGCGCGTAACCATCCATAGCGCTATTGTCCACACCCGGCATATCAAGAGGTGCGAGCAGCGTTTCTGCCAGCACTCGCCCCGCCGATTGTTCCAGGGTGATGGTTTCTACTGTATTAATGGGCGTGGCGGCGTCGATAAGCCGTTGGCGTGCATCAAACAGATCTAACAAGCCGGGTGTGACTATTTCTGCGCAGTGACAGTTCATAAACGCTCCACCTCATTGGAAGAAGTCGCTTTATGGCGTCCACTGCATTGGGTCGCTGAAGGCAGCACCATGGCGGCGAAGTTGCAGGGCCGAGTGCGGGAGTCCAGCTGCAAAGCGATTATTTTGTCCCACGCCAACGCACACGCCTTGGGCGAGCCGGGCATCGCAAACATCATCGTTCGGTTGGCCACCCCCGCTACAGCGCGAGACTGGATCGTCGCGGTGCCGATGGTCTTCAGAGAGTAGTGGCGGAACAGCTCGCCATACCCCTCAATCGCTTTGTCGAACAGCGGTATCAACGCCTCGGGAGTGGTATCCCGAGCGGTAAAGCCAGTGCCGCCATTAACCAGAATTGCGTGGATATCTGCTCGCGCAATCCATTCCGAGACCACGGCACGAACCTGATAGATATCATCAGGTACGATGCGCCTCTCTACCAGGATATGGCCGCTTTCACTCAGATGTTCAACCAGCAGGTCGCCGCTGCCATCCTCATCGAAACCACGGGTATCGGAAACCGTTAGCACCGCGATGCCAAGCGGAGTGAAAAGAGCATCTACAGGAACATGGGACATCAAGCTCTCCTATTAGCTTTGCTATTGCTTCAAGCTATTGCTTCAAGCTATTGCATCAAGCTGCCGCCAGCATCGTCATCCAGAATAATGCCTTCGACGCCTATTTCGCTCTCTAGCGCCAGCAAATAGTGACGCAGCGCACGTCGAGTTGCCTGTTCCCGTAGGCTATGGCGCACCCGGTCAATAACTTGATCGAAAGGTAACGCCCTACCGTCTCGCCGTTCGTCAATACTCACCACATGCCAGCCATAGCGTGACGCCAAGGGGCGCTCGTGTAGACCTTCGGGCAAGTGCTGCAAAGCGCGATCTAACTCAGGAACAGTCTGCCCTGATACCAACCAGCCCAAATCACCATCCAGCTCTTTTGAAGGGCACGCGGAGTGGTGTTGAGCAAATTCGGCAAACCGTTCGGGTATCTGATTAAGCTGTTCGAGTAGCTTTTCGCCAAGCTGGTAAGCGTCGTCGCGCCCCTGGGAGTCATCGGGTGCGGCCGCGAGCAGAATATGCCGAACGCGTAACTGTACCGGTTCGCTGAAGCGTTCACGGTGGGTGTCGAAAAAGCGCTGGCAATCTGCTTCCCCCGGTTCCGGCACTTCAAGCTCCTGTTCGAGCAAGGCAGCAATCGCTGCATCTTCCTGTGCTTCGCTAACGTCCTGTGTCGACAGTAGGCCCAGAACGTTAGCACGCTGGCGAAGCAGCTCTCTGACCACCAACGCACGGGCTGCCTGAAGCTGGGCCTCCCCCGCCGTTTCGGCGGGGTGGTACTGCATTTCCAACGCAATCGTTTCTTCATCGATAGGGGTGTCACCGACGCGTACCGGAGGCGCAGCGACGCCCCCAGGTAGCTGTTCGATATCAATCATCTGCATGTTATTTCTCCTCTAGTCCTGGACGTGCACAAGCCGTTTTTTAAATGCGCCGGCGGACAAGCTGATAACGCCGGGTAACATAGCCGAACGGCACGCTCCACACATGCACCAGCCGCGAAAACGGGAACAGCAGGATGATGGTTAAGCCGATAAAGATATGCAGTTTGTAGATCCACGACACTTCCTGCATGTAGTCCGCCGCACCACCGCTAAAGAAGACAATCGACTGCGCCCAGCTGGAGAGTGTCAGCATCATTTCACCGTCCATATGGCCTAGCGAGAAGATGATGGTTACCATGCCAAGGCATGCCTGTAAGACGATCAAACCCAGGATCAAGGTATCCATCAAGCTCGACGACGCCTTTACGCGAGGATTTACCAATCGCCGATAAAGCAACATGGCGCCGCCCACCACGCACATAGCACCGGCAATACCGCCGACCACGATGGCAATCAGCTGCTTGGTACCGGCATGCAAGAAAGGTGCGTAAACCCAGTGTGGCGTGAGCATGCCCACCAAATGACCAAAAAAGATGACGATAATCCCGATATGGAACAGGTTGCTGGCCAGACGCATGTTTTTCGAGGACAGCATTTGGCTGGAGCCGGTCTTCCAGGTGTACTGGCCTTGGTCGTAACGCATGAGACTGCCGACCAAGAACACCGTACCGGCCAGGTAGGGGTAATAGCCGTAGATAAGATGTTGCAAATATTCAATAAACATGGCGATTCTCCTTTTAGCGATCGACCACGGTAGAGGAAGGGGCAGTGCTCCAGGCGGACGGCATGATTTTGACGGGGTCGCTGTGCACTGCATTTTTGCGCTCGGCAAGCCGCCGCCCTTCGGCAGACTGCAGCGCGCAGTCTTCGTCAGAGGTTGCCGAGAAGCGCACCGCTTCTTCTTCCCATACGGCGTCCAAGGCTTCGGGGGTGTTGTCAGGCACTTCTTTCTTGACCTGGGGCCGATGCTCCTCGACATCGCCCTCGGCGCCGATTAACGCCAACAGTGACAACGGTACCAGCGCGTGATCCGCTCCCCGCTCCTCCAGCCGCGCGGTCAGCAGCGCCAGAATATGGCGTATTTCGCCCAGCCAGCGGCCGATCTCGGCTTCATCGCACATTGAAAGGTATTCAAGAAATACCGGTAGATGATCGGGCAGCTCACGGGCATCCAGCTCAAAACCGGCCGCGCTGTACTCGGCCATAAGATCCACCATGGCCTGGCCACGGTCACGTGATTCACCGTGAACGTGCTCGAATAGCAGCAGCGACGTCGCCCGCCCCTTATCGAACATGGCCACGTACTCGGCCTGCAGCTCTAGCAGGTCGCCCTCTTGGAGACGCTGACACCACTCCATTAGCGACGCTTTGAGAGCCGCTCCCAGGCGGCGCTCGGCATTGAGAATTTCGATGAGCTCACCGCTGGCATCCTGAAGTTCCTGGGTCGGGTAATCGAGCAGGCGGGCCAGTACGCGTAGGCTACGCATACCCTGTAGCGGTTCGAACGACGGCTCTACCGGGGTCGGCGATTGGGTAGCGGCTTCAGTCATGACGAGACTCCTCAAGTTGTGGCTGCGGGTCGAAGACCTCTACCGGTTTTACCAACACGCTGGTCTGCTTACGGCCGTTAAATAGGTTGGGCTGGCTCTCACCGTGGCAACCATCACCAAAGGTAAAGCCACATCCACCCCGCTCGGGGAAGGCTTCGGTTGCCATCTCACGATGGCTGGTGGGGATCACGAAACGATCCTCGTAGTTGGCAATGGCCAGGTAGCGGTACATTTCTTCCACCTGGGCTACGCTCAGACCTACGGCATCGAGCACCTCGGCATTAGGGGCGCCATCCACGTGCTTGCCGCGCATGTAGACACGCATCGCCATCAAGCGCTTGAGTGCCAATACCACGGGCTCCTCTTCACCGGCTGTCAACAGGTTGGCCAGGTACTTCACCGGGATACGCAGTGATTCGATCTTGGGCAGGATGCCATCGAACTCTACATGCCCCGCCTCAGCGGCGGACTGAATCGGCGACAGCGGCGGCACGTACCACACCATCGGCAGCGTGCGGTATTCCGGGTGCAGCGGCAGCGCCAATCCCCAGTCGATAGCCATCTTGTAGACCGGTGAGGCCTGGGCGGCTTTGATGACGTTATCCTGGATGCCATCCCGCTTGGCCTGGGCAATCACTTCCGGATCGTTAGGATCTAGGAAAATCTCGCACTGGCGGTGGTAGAGGTCACGCTCGTCAGGGGAGCTTGCCACTTCCTCTATACGGTCAGCGTCATACAGCAGCACGCCGAGATAGCGAATGCGGCCCACACAGGTCTCGGAACAGATGGTCGGCTGACCGGCCTCGATACGCGGGTAGCAGAAGATACACTTCTCGGACTTACCGCTTTTCCAGTTGTAGTAGATCTTCTTGTAGGGGCAGCCGGAGATACACATACGCCAGCCACGGCACTTGTCCTGGTCGATTAGAACGATGCCGTCCTCTTCCCGCTTGTAGATCGCACCACTGGGGCAAGCCGCTACACAGGTGGGGTTCAAGCAGTGCTCGCACAGACGCGGCAGATACATCATGAAGGTGTTTTCGAACTGGCCGTATATATCTGCCTGCACCTTGTCGAAGTTGGCGTCTTTGCGCCGCTTGGCGAACTCGGTGCCAAGAATCTCTTCCCAGTTCGGGCCCCACTCGATCTTTTTCATACGCTGACCGGAAATCAGCGAGCGCGGACGCGCCACCGGCTGGTGCTCACCGATCTTGGCGGTATGCAGGTGTTGGTAGTCGAAAGTGAACGGCTCATAGTAGTCATCCATCTCGGGCAGGTCGGGGTTGGCGAAAATGTTCGCCAGCACCCGCCATTTGCCACCAATACGCGGTTCAATCCGACCGTCGTTACGGCGCATCCAGCCGCCCTTCCACTTGGCCTGGTTCTCCCACTCTTTGGGATAGCCGATACCGGGCTTAGTCTCGACATTGTTGAACCAGGCGTACTCCATACCTTCGCGACTGGTCCAGACATTTTTGCAGGTCACCGAACAGGTGTGGCAACCAATACACTTATCAAGGTTGAGAACCATGCCTACCTGGGAACGAATTTTCATTTCACGGCCTCCTGAACGCTGTCATTGCCTTCACCATCCAGCCAGTCAACGTGTTTCATCTTGCGCACTAACACGAACTCATCGCGATTTGAGCCGACGGTGCCGTAATAATTAAAACTGTAAGAGAGCTGCGCGTAGCCGCCGATCATATGGGTTGGCTTGGGGCAGACACGGGTGACCGAGTTGTGAATACCGCCCCGCGTACCGGTGACCTCAGAGCCAGGGACGTTCACGTTGCGCTCCTGGGCGTGGTACATCATCACCATGCCCGCCTTGACCCGCTGGCTGACCACTGCCCGCGCGGCAATCGAGCCGTTGGCGTTGTAGACCTCGATCCAGTCGTTGTCCTCGATATCGATCTCGGCAGCGTCCGCCTCAGAGAGCCACACCACCGGGCCGCCGCGGTTGAGCGTCAGCATCAGCAGATTGTCCGAGTAAGTGGAGTGGATGCCCCACTTCTGGTGCGGGGTGAGGAAGTTCAGCGCCTTCGTTTTAAAACCGTTGTCGGCAGGCAGCGTGAAGCCTTTGGCCGCCTTGGTATCAATGGGCGGACGATAGACCAGCAGGCTTTCGCCGAACGCGCGCATCCAGGCATGATCCTGATAAAACTGCTGACGACCACTCACGGTGCGCCAAGGAATCAGCTCGTGAACGTTGGTGTAACCGGCGTTATAGGAGACATGCTCATCCTCAAGGCCAGACCAAGTTGGGCTGGAAATAATCTTGCGTGGCTGGGCGACGATATCGCGAAAGCGAATTTTTTCTTCGTGCTTAGGCCTAGCCAAATGCGTGTGATCACGCCCGGTAATCTTGGAAAGTGCATCCCACGCTTTTACTGCCACGGCGCCGTTGGTTTCCGGTGCCAGGGTCAGAATCATCTCGGCGGCATCGATAGCGCTGTCGATCAACGGACGCCCTTTATGCGGGCCATCCAGCTTGCGATGGTTGAGTTTGCCCAGCAGCTCGACTTCAGCATCGGTATTCCAAGCGATACCCTTGCCGCCGTTACCAATGCTTTCCAGCAGCGGCCCTACGGAGGTGAAGCGCTCATAGGTTTCGGGATAGTTGCGCTTGACCTCAATCAGCGATGGCATGGTCTTGCCGGGAATCGGCGCGCATTCGCCCTTCTTCCAATCCATCACCGCCGGCTGGGCCAACTCTCCTGGCGAGTCGTGTTGCATCGGCAGCGTGACCAGGTCGGTCTCTTCGCCCAGGTGGCCTACACACACCTTGGAAAACGCTTTGGCAATACCCTTGTAAATATCCCAGTCGCTGCGCGATTCCCAGGCCGGGTCGGTGGCGGCAGTCAAGGGGTGAATAAAGGGGTGCATGTCAGAAGTGTTAAGGTCGTCCTTCTCATACCAGGTCGCCGTCGGCAGCACGATATCCGAGTAGAGGCAGGTGGTGGACATACGGAAATCCAGCGTCACCAGCAGGTCGAGCTTGCCTTCCGGCGCCTCGTCACGCCATACCACTTCTTCGGGCTTCTGGCCGCCGAAGTCGCCCAGATCTTTACCCTGAATACCGTGGCGAGTACCCAGCAGGTACTTGAGCATGTACTCATGGCCCTTACCGGAACTACCCAGCAGGTTGGAACGCCAGATAAACATATTGCGCGGGAAGTTCTCTGGCGCGTCCGGGTCTTCCGCGGCAAACCGCAGTTCACCGCTCTTGAGCTGCTGAACGGCATAGTCAGCTGTCGACATACCCGCGGCTTCGGCTTTTTTCGCTAGGCGTAGCGGGTTAGTGTCCAGTTGAGGTGCTGACGGCAGCCAGCCCATGCGCTCAGCACGCACGTTAAAGTCAATCAGGCTACCAGGGTAATCCTCGGCCTTGGCCAACGGTGAAAGAATTTCTTTAATCTCGAGCTTCTCGTAGCGCCACTGGGAGGAGTGACTATAGAAGAAGGAAGTAGAGTTCATATGGCGCGGCGGACGCTGCCAATCAAGACCAAAAGCTAGCGGCGTCCAGCCAGTCTGCGGACGCAGTTTTTCCTGACCCACATAGTGGGCCCAGCCGCCACCGCTCTGACCGATACAACCACACATGACCAGCATGTTAATCAGGCCGCGGTAGTTCATATCCATGTGGTACCAGTGGTTCATACCGGCACCCACGATGATCATGCTACGGCCGTTGGTTTTATGGGCGTTATCGGCAAATTCGCGGGCAATGCGGGTGCACTGGTCTGCTGGCACACCGGTGATTTTCTCCTGCCACGCGGGGGTATAGGGGCGAATCTGATCAAACGACGTCGCGCCATCATCTTCGCCGTCGCCGACAAAGCCACGGTCGATACCGTAGTTGGCGCACATCAGATCAAAAACGGTGACCGCCAGCATTTCGCTGCCGTCAGCTCGCTTCAGACGCTTGGCGGGCAAGTTGTGGAACAGTAGGTCATCGGCGGCACCGACACCGGCTCCTTTTACGTGTTCAAAGTGTTCGTGCTCGATGCCACCGAAGTAAGGAAACGCTACGCGGGCGACGCTATCGTGATGATTGACCAAACTGAGTAACGGCTTGATCTCGGTGCCGGCGGCGTCCAGCGATTCCAGGTTCCACTTGCCCACTTCGTCACCGGTTTCGCCCCAGCGGAAACCGATGGAACCCCGTGGTACCACCAGCTGGTCACGCGTTTCGTCCCAGGCAACGGTTTTCCACTCGGGATTGTTTTCCTGGCCCAGGGCAGCATCAAAATCACTGGCACGCAGTTGGCGACCCGGTGCGAAGCTGCCGTCTTCACGCACTTCCAGTTCCACCAGGAACGGCATGTCGGTATAGCGGCGTACATAGTCTGTGAAGTAAGCACTCGGGTTATCGAGGTGGAACTCTTTGAGGATGACATGGCCCATGGCCATCGCCAGGGCGGCATCGGTGCCCTGCTTGGCGGACAACCATTCGTCGGTCAGCTTGGAGACTTCGGCATAATCCGGAGTGATCGAAACCGTCTTGGTGCCCTTGTAACGTACTTCGGTAAAGAAGTGAGCATCCGGGGTACGCGTTTGAGGTACGTTAGAGCCCCAGGCGATGATGTAGCCGGAGTTGTACCAGTCAGCGGACTCGGGAACGTCGGTCTGCTCGCCCCAGGTCATTGGCGAGGCCGGCGGCAAGTCACAGTACCAGTCGTAGAAGCTCATGCAGACGCCGCCAATCAGCGAGAGGTAGCGGCTACCTGCGGCGTAGCTGACCATCGACATGGCAGGAATCGGTGAGAAGCCAAGAATACGGTCGGGGCCGTACTGCTTGGCGGTGTAAACGTTTGAGGCAGCGACCAGCTCGTTGAGCTCGTCCCAGTTACCGCGAACGAAGCCGCCCATGCCGCGAGCACGCTTGTACTGTTTGGTCTTGGCGGGGTCTTCGACAATAGACGCCCAGGCGTCTACCGGGTCTGGGTTAGCCTTCAGCGCTTCGCGCCATAGCGCCAGCAACGGCTTGCGGATCAACGGGTACTTGAGGCGGTTGGCGCTATACAGGTACCAGGAGTAGCTGGCACCGCGGGGGCAGCCACGCGGCTCATGGTTAGGCAGGTCGGGACGGGTACGGGGGTAGTCAGTCTGCTGGGTTTCCCAGGTAACCAAACCGTTTTTGACGTAGATCTTCCAGCTACAGGAGCCGGTGCAGTTCACCCCGTGGGTGCTGCGTACCACTTTGTCGTGCTGCCAGCGGGCACGATAGCTATCTTCCCACTGGCGGGATTCGCTGCGTAGCTCACCGTGTTCGTTGGCAAAAGGTTCGCGGGACTTGCGGAAGAAATTCAGCCGATCTATGAAGTGACTCATGGTCGATCTCCAGGCTCCTCGGAAATTTGCATACCCGACAGTGCGGGTTCCATGGAGTAGATTCTGCGTGATCGACAAGCGAATTACTGCGTGATTACCTCCATATACACCCTATCTACCCCCAAGGTGATAGAGCGGCCAACGTAAAGGAATAGACGGTTGGCGCTGTTGAAATTACACCGTGCGCGAATAACGGTTTTCCGTTGGTTTCAGGTAGGCGTCGAACGCCATGGCCAGGTTGCGGATCATCAATCGCCCCGACGGCAGCACCTCGATTTCATGGTCGCGCAAAGCAATTAACCCGTCGTCCGCCATCTCCTCGAGGCTCGCCAAGGCACTCGCGAAGTAGCTGCTAAAATCGATATCGTGTCGGGCCTCGATAGCGGCAAATTCAAGACGTCCGTGACACATCAGGGTATTAATGACATCGCGGCGCAGGCGATCGTCATCGCTAAGGCGATAGCCACGGAAGACCGGTAAACGCCCTTCATCCAAACGATGCTGATACTGGGCCGTTTCCTTGACGTTCTGGCTGTAGGTATCGCCCACCTTGCCAATCGAGGTAATGCCCAGCCCAATCATGTCGCAGTCGGCGTGGGTAGAGTAGCCCTGAAAATTGCGCTGCAGAGTGCCATTTTCACGGGCCAGGCTCAGCTCGTCATTCGGAAGGGCGAAGTGATCCATGCCGATGTAGACATATCCTGCAGAGGTCAGCCGGTTAATCGTAAGCTCCAGTAGCTCCAGCTTGCGCTCGGGGGGCGGCATGTCTTCGGGGCGAATTAGCCGCTGAGCTTTAAACAGTTCGGGCAGATGGGCGTAGCTATAAGCGGCAATGCGATCCGGTTGCAGGTCAATAATCTTGGTTAGGGTCGTATCGAAACTCGCCACCGTCTGCAGCGGTAAACCGTAGATCAGGTCAACGCTGACCGATTCAAACCCCGCCTCGCGGGCAGCCTTGACCAGGGATACCACCTGCTCTTCGCTCTGGACGCGATTGACCGCTTGCTGCACGTCGTGATCGAAGTCCTGAACCCCAAAGCTCAACCGATTGAAGCCCAGCGCGTAGAGCTCGTACACCTGTTCGGGGGTCACGGTGCGGGGGTCTACCTCCAGCGAGAATTCGCGCTCTTCAGGTGCAGCGAAGTGAAAAGCCTCGTCCAGCGCCGCCATCAGTTCGCTTAGCTGGGCGTTGCTTAAGTAGGTTGGGGTGCCGCCGCCCAGGTGTAATTGGGTCATTTGCCGAGTGGTATCGAACAGCGCTCCCTGAACACGTATCTCCTGTTTTAACCACTCCAGGTATTCGGCGGCTCGCTCGGTATTATGAGTAATGATTTTGTTGCAGGCGCAGTAGTAGCACAGGCTTTTGCAGAACGGGATATGCACATAGACCGAAAGCGGCTTGGGTACTGCGACCCGATTACTGCGCTCGGCGGCGCTTCGGTAATCATCCTCGGCAAACGCGGCATGAAACTGGGGCGCAGTGGGATACGAAGTGTACCGCGGGCCTGGGCGGTCATATTTCTCTACCAGGGGGCGATTGAAGAGCAGTTCATCTTGCATGATCGAAATTGGTCTCTGAAAAGGGGCTCTAAAAGAGGTCTCTGAATAAGATCTCTGGAAGTGAAGGCACAATCATTGGTTAATATTCATACAATATACGTTTTAAAAACTGCCTGCATCCAGCTTGCCTACTCTGCAGCGTTATCCGCTTTTGAAAGCCACCCCGATATGACCTGTGTCAAAAGCTGACAAAAAATAGGTGACTAAAATGCTCGGACTTTTCCCGCAAGGAGTCTCGCTATGGAGCTTGTATGTCCCGCTGGCAACCTACCCGCCCTAAAGCGCGCTGTAGATGAAGGTGCCGACGCTGTCTACTTCGGCTTCCAGAACATCACCAACGCACGGCAATTCGCCGGGCTAAACTTTACTGACAAACGTGCCCGCGAGGGGATTGATTACGCCCACCGACATGGCAAACGCGTTTTTTGCGCTATTAATACCTATCCCCAGCCCGATGGCTGGCAACACTGGACTCGGGCCGTGGATCAGGCCGCGGAACTGGGCGTGGATGCGCTGATTCTCGCCGATATGGGGCTGCTCGACTACGCTACTCGCCATCACCCCGAGATCTCGCGGCACCTTTCAGTGCAGGGTTCGGCGACCAGCCATGAAGCGCTACGCTTTTACCACCAGCATTTCGGCATCAAGCGCGCCGTACTGCCAAGGGTGCTGTCAATCACTCAGGTACGCGACCTGGCCAAGCAAACACCGGTAGAACTGGAGGTGTTCGCTTTCGGCAGTCTGTGCATCATGGCCGAAGGACGCTGCTATCTCTCCTCCTACCTGACCGGCGAATCGCCCAATACCCGGGGCGTCTGCTCGCCAGCAGCCCATGTCCGCTGGGAAGAAACGCCTGAGGGCTTAGAGTCGCGCCTTAACAATGTTCTTATCGACCGCTACGCCGAAGGCGAGCGCGCGGGCTACCCCACCCTATGCAAGGGTCGCTTCGAGGTGGCGGGGGAGACCTATCACGCCATTGAGGAACCCACCAGCCTCAATACCCTGGAGCTATTGCCGGAACTACGCGACCTGGGTATTAGCGCCGTCAAAATTGAAGGCCGTCAGCGCAGCCCCGCCTATGTCTCTAAAGTGGCCGGGATCTGGCGTCAGGCGCTCAACCGCCTAGAGGATCAGCCTGAGCGCTTTGATCCAGAACCCGCCTGGATGGCCGGCCTTGCCGAGCTCTCCGAAGGTGCCATCACTACCCTAGGCGCCTACGAACGCCGCTGGAAATAGGAGCCTACTATGCCGAACACTACACCACCCCCATCACCGACCTTATCAACCGGCCCTCTTCAACTCTCCCTCGGGCCGGTGCTTTTTTACTGGACTCGGCAACGCTACGCCGACTTCTACCGCGAGGCAGCCGACTGGCCGGTAGAGATAATTACCCTTGGCGAAACCGTCTGCTCGCGGCGCCGCGACATGAAACTGGACGACTGGCTAGGCATTGGGCGCGAACTCACCCAGGCGGGCAAGCAGGTGGTACTCGCCAGCCAGACACTAATCGAGTCCGAAGCCGATCTGCGTGACTTACGCAAGCTGTGTGACAACGGCGACTTCATTGTCGAGGCCAATGACCAGAGTGCCCTGCAGCGACTCTCCAGTGCTGGGCTGCCGTTTATCGCCGGTGCCGCGCTGAACCTCTACAATCCGGCGACGCTGGGCGTCATGGCACGTGCTGGAATGAAGCGCTGGCAAGCGCCGGTGGAAATGTCACAGCAAGATTTGGCCAAGCTTATTCACGATTGCCACCAGGCAGGCATTCCCCATCCATGCGAAGTATTCGCCTACGGGCATCTCCCCTTGGCCTGGTCATCACGCTGCTTTACCGCCCGGCGCCACCAAACGCCTAAAGACCGCTGCAAGTTCGTCTGCCAAAAGTACCCCGAAGGCTTGGTGCTACGTTCACAAGAATCCCGCGATGTTTTTACCCTGAACGGTATTCAAACCCTTTCCAGCGCCTGCCAGGATCTGCGCCATGAACTGACGGTCATGGTGGATATGGGGGTATCAGTGGCACGTCTCAGCCCACGGGCGGAAGGCATGGCCATGGTAGTCAAGGCTTTCGACAAGGCCCGCCACGGCAGGTTACCTACTCCCGATCCTTTAACGCTGGTGGATGCTGAAATCTGCGACGGTTACTGGTATGGCCGACCGGGTATGGATAACACCCGCACGATGATTGGCTAAAGCCATAGCCTAGGCGCCACCACGTCTTACTATTTTTCCCCACCATTTTTGATCTGGATCATTTATTGCAAAATCCTGAACGCTTACCCTTTAACACCACATATAGTATTTATTTTTATTAAAGTTAGCATATATAGGTGAATTGGGTGAAAAGCTCCACAAGCGTTCAGGTAGCAAAGCATCATATTGACGTCGCCTCGACGGTCAATGAGTACCTCCAACGCGCCGACTGGCGTGTTCACGCCAATGCCAACCAGGGCTATTCATTGGGCGGTTTAATCCTCAACGTCTCGGGCAAGTTGATAGCCAACTACTGGCTCGATGAGATTTACCCCCACGCCGTGGGGGAAGCTCATAGGGAAGGTGATTTGCATATTCACGACCTGGATATGCTGTGCGGCTATTGCGCCGGCTGGTCGCTGCGTACTTTGCTGCTAGAGGGATTCAATGGGGTGCCGGGACGAGCCGAAAGCAACCCGCCCCGCCACCTCTCAAGTGCCCTCGGGCAAATGGTTAATTTTCTTGGCACCTTGCAGAACGAGTGGGCCGGGGCACAAGCCTTCAGCTCTTTCGATACCTACCTGGCCCCCTACGTGCGCAAGGACGGCCTCACCTATGCACAGGTCAAGCAGGCGCTTCAGGAATTCATCTACAACCTCAATGTGCCTTCGCGCTGGGGTAGCCAGACGCCCTTCACCAACCTAACCTTCGACTGGGTTTGCCCCGACGACTTGCGCCAACAGGTACCGGTTATCGGTGGAGAGGAGCAGCCGTTCAGTTACGGCGAACTGCAGGTTGAAATGGACTTGATCAACCGAGCCTATTTGGAAGTCATGGAGGCCGGTGACCGCCACGGGCGTGTGTTCACCTTCCCGATACCCACTTATAACATCACCCATGATTTCGACTGGGAAAGCGACAACGCCGAGCGGCTCTTCGCACTGACCGCCAAGTACGGTCTGCCCTACTTTCAAAACTTTCTAAATTCGGATCTGGAACCTCACATGGTGCGTTCCATGTGCTGCCGCCTGCAGCTTGATTTGAGTGAGCTGCTCAAACGCGGTAACGGTCTGTTCGGCAGCGCGGAGCAAACCGGATCGTTGGGAGTAGTGACGATCAACTGCGCCCGGCTGGGTTACCGCTTTGCCGGCGACCGGGCCGGGCTGTTCAGCGAGCTGGATCGCCTACTGTCGCTCGGGCGCGATAGCCTCGAACTCAAGCGCGAGCGCATTCAGCAACTAATGGATCAGGGGCTCTACCCCTTTACCCAGCGCTACCTGGGCACGTTACGCAATCATTTCTCCACTCTGGGTGTGAATGGGCTTAACGAAATGGTGCGCAACTTTACTGGGGATCGCTGCGATATCGCCGACGCCCAAGGGCTGCAGCTGGCGCTGGATCTTCTTGACCACGTCCGGGAGCGGATGCGCGAATTTCAAGAACAGACCGGCCATATGTATAACCTTGAAGCTACCCCTGCAGAGGGCACCACTCACCGCTTTGCCCGGGAGGATCTGACTCGCTTTCCTGACATAATTCAGGCCGGTACACCCGAGGCGCCCTACTACACCAATTCCAGCCAATTGCCGGTGGGCCATACCGATGATCCCTTTGAGGCACTGAGCCATCAAGACCCCTTACAGACTCGCTATACCGGTGGCACGGTATTGCATCTCTATATGCGCGAACGGATTACCTCGGCCTCCGCCTGTCGCAAGCTGGTTAAAACGGCGCTCTCTCACTTTCGCTTACCCTACCTCACAGTGACACCCACCTTTTCGATCTGCCCGGTGCATGGCTACCTGGCGGGTGAACATGAGTTCTGCCCCAAGTGCGACGAAGCACTGTGGGCAAAAACGGCGAGCGCAATTGACGCCGCCACGGCTTGAGGCATTTGCCTCACTTTTTATCAACTCGTTTAAGGAACACGCTAATGCAAACCTCTCAATATGCTAGCTTGCCCACTGAGCAGCGCCAGCGCTGCGAAGTCTGGACCCGCGTCATGGGTTACCACCGCCCGGTAAGTCAGTTCAATATCGGCAAACGTGCCGAACACCAGGAGCGACGCCATTTTACTGAAGCCGCCGCCTCTCGGTAGCTAGCCTTCACTTTTCTCTAACGACGGCTGGGGGGTCTGGCGACAGGCGCCCCAGCAGAGGGATATCACTATGGCTATGCAGACGACACTTGACGACATCACAACTAAATTATCTTCGATTCGGCTGCCGATTGCCGGCCTTGTGCCCATGACCACCCTGGATTATCCCAATCATCTGGCGTGCGTTGTCTTTCTCCAAGGCTGCCCGCTACGCTGCGGCTACTGCCACAATCCCAACATGATCCCGCCGCGCCGAGGTGAACCCCAGGAGTGGCAAGCGATACTGGAATTCCTGAGCACCCGGCAAGGCCTGCTGGAGGCGGTGGTTTTCAGCGGTGGTGAGCCCACCCTGAATGCCGATTTGTCCGATGCAGTAAAGGAAGTGAAAGCATTGGGCTTTGAGGTGGGACTACATACCGCCGGCCCTTATCCTGACCGCCTCACCCAGCTATTACCGCATCTCGACTGGGTGGGGCTGGATGTAAAAGGACGCGGAAAAGCGTTTGACCGCATCTGCGGCCGTCCCGGCATCTGGCAGTTGCATGCCCGTAGCTTGGAGGCTTTGCTCGACAGCGGACTCAACTTCGAGTGCCGTACCACCATTCACTGGAAAGATTTTCAGCTTGCCGATGTGGAACGCCTGGCACTGAGTCTTGCCGACTGTGGGGTACGCCACTATGCGCTGCAGGTGGCCCGCAGCGAGCAATGCTTCGACCCTACCTATTCTCAGCCAGTTGCCAATACTCCATCTACAGCTCAGATGAATGCGCTGGTAAGCCGTTTGAAACCGCACTTTGACCAGCTCGAGCTAAGGCACTAACGCTTTCCTTCTTGACCTAGGCCAGTATTGGTACCCCCATGTTCTGATTGCAACTTACTGAACGTTCATACAACATGTTTCTTTTACAGTTGGATTACTCTCGGAGCAAAGCGCACTCCATGCATCTCACTCGATTCACCGATTATTCAATACGCGTGCTGATCTTCCTCGCCGTGAAAGGCGAAGAGCGTTCTACTATCAATGAGATCGCAGAGACCTTTGATATTTCTCGCAATCACCTGATGAAAGTCGTTCAGGAGCTTAGCCAGAAGAACTACGTTACCGCTATTCGGGGCAAGAACGGTGGCCTATTGCTCACGCGAGACCCCGCTACTATCGTGCTAGGTAAACTAGTGCGCGAAATGGAACATGGCATGGAGCTAGTCGAGTGCTTTCATAGCGATAACAACTGCATCATTACTCCCTCGTGTCGGCTCCAGCCCATTCTAAACGAAGCCTTGTCAGCGTTTCTGGAGGTGCTTGACCGCTATACTCTGGCAGATGTGTTGTCCAATCGTTACCCGCAGTTGGCAGGACTAATGCGTATCCCCACCGTCAATGTCTAACGATCACTAGAAACAACCCTATTAATTTCAGCTAAGTAAATTCTGCATAGTTGCTCTACAATAAATGCATTAAAAATGCATTTTAACGCGCTATTAATGATTCCCACTTTGCCGAATGAGGTTCTCTATGGCTATCTCCCCATCCTCCATGCCCTCCGCTTCTCAAGAGGCCACTTCAACGTCGACTTCCTCTAATACGTTTAAGAAAAGCCGCGGGCGTGGCACGGCTATCGTTGTCTATATGCTCTTTCTGGGTAGCGTGTTAGCGGTGGTCACCGCCCCCATAGGGGTACTCATTGCCCACATGAAGAGAAACGATGCCGAGGAGTGGGTCGCTTCCCATTTGCAGTTTCAAATTAGAACGTTTTGGGTAGGGCTTTTAGGCGGGGTGTTGTTCACGGGAATTTGGCATCTACTGGGCTGGCTCGGGCTACCCGCCGTAGCTCCCTGGGCTCTGGGTTACCTCTATTTTACAGCCTGCCTGATCTGGATGGTGGGCCGTTGCGGAGTAGGCATTACCCACCTCACCAACAACCGTCCAGTGGCTAACCCACGCAGTCTTGCCTTTGGCGGTGCCCGGGTCACCCTGGCTGATCGCTAATGAGCGTTTAAATACCTCAATGGTTTTAATACGCCTGCATCCAGACGGATGCAGGCGCCATCTATTATTCGTTCAGCCATCCTGACCGTCGACTCGCGCCTGCATCAACGGCCAAGTGTAGTGCACTACGAATATTGCGTAGGCCACGCACCAGAAGATGATGCTCAGCGTATAGGTCCAGTGGGTGATCTGGGGAAATAACGCCAAGACGGGTGAGCGCACCAAGGCGGCTATTAGCATTAAGCCCAGCGCCACACCAATACCGGGCAAAGTGCGTATGGGGCGGCCCGTATGACCTAGCGAAACTCTGGCCATCATGGCCAGCATCATGGTGCCCATGCCACCAATGGTCAGGGCGTGCACAGCAAGTTCAACGCGCATCAGCCCCATGAGTGCCAAGACCCACATGACAAGACCTAGCGGAATGCAGGCGTAGCTGCCGTGCAGTCCCCAAAGTAAAGGTTCACGCCAGCTATGCAACCCACCCCAACGCGCCATGCGAACAGTATTGGCCAACGCCGCTAAGAGCATCACTCCCCCCATTAATAAAGCAGGAATGGCAACCCCCAACATGATGACCAGCTGCAGCACGACTACGCCAGCCGTACTCACCAGCGTCACCCCTTCGAGTAAAGCAATAGGTTCAGGTTTGGTGCGGCCCAAGCGATTGGCAGTGAACATGGCAATCACGCGCCCGCCCACTACGGTCATCATCAGTGTGATCAACAGTACGGCCAAGTAGGCGGCTTGGCGGATCAGCTCGGCGTCACCCTGCATCACCCCTAAGTGCATCGCCAGGTTAGCCGTGGCAAATAGCAACAGCACAGGTATAAAGATCAAGTTGCGCCACCGCTTTGCGGTAATGACCAGTCGCGCCATAACAATGGCGACCACGGGAAGAAATGCAAGGTCAACCGCCAGCAGCAGCCATCCTGGCAAATCCATGGGAAAAGCCATCAGCACTCTACCCAATAGCCATAACACCACCAGTCCCAATAGTGGCCCGCCGCTTAAGCTCGGCAGTCCTGTCCAGTTTCGTACAGCGGTAAGCAAAAACCCTCCGATCACCGCTGCGGCAAAACCAAACAACATTTCATGCTGATGCCAGAACACCAGGCCGCCATAAGGGCGCAGCAAAATATTGCCATGCCAAAAGCCCAGCCATACCAGTAGAGATAAAATACTGAACAGCGCTGCCAACAGGAAAAAGGGCCGAAAAGCCAGCCGTAACAACGGCAGCTGCTTGAGCTTGGAGGCAGGTTGGGAGGAGGTGATAGTCGACATAGCATAATACCCCACTGAATTACTTGGATTTGCATTGTGCGCCAGGCCAATTACAAAAACCATGACAAGTATCAAAAATGCATCTTATAGACTCAGATAAGCTTCATCGTCGCTCGATACCAAGCGCTTTTGCATTATATTCAGGCCTTGTTATTCAAATAGCTAGCAGCCCCTCTCCTTAACAATGCTCCTTACTGGTTGGTATTTATAGTTTTTGACGTTAAGATGCATATGTAATGAATCTTAACGATTGAGGTATTACCCGTGCTAACACATGAGCAGGAAAAGCTGATCAACGCGACAGCTCCCGTCGTGGCCGAACACCTGAATGCGATTACACAGCGCTTCTATCCGCTGATGTTTACCCGTTACCCAGAGGTCAAGCCCCTCTTTAATGAGGTTCATCAGCAAAGCGGTGGTCAGCCCCGTGCCCTGGCCAACGCCGTGTTGGCCTATGTGCAACTACGCAGTAATCCAGCTCAAGCGCGGGCTACTCTGGATGTTGTGGTCAGCAAACACGTCTCGCTAGGCATTCTTCCCGAGCAGTACCCTATTGTCGGCGAATGCCTGCTGGCAGCGATTGGCGAAGTGCTGGGTGAAGCTGTCACCCCAGAAATCGCCGATGCATGGGGCGCTCTATATAACGAGCTTGCCGCCCTGTTAATTGACCTCGAAGACCAGCGCTATCGTGAGTTTGAGCAGCGCCCGGGCGGATGGCGCGGCACACGCCGTTTCAAGATTGCCAGTACCCAGCAGGAAAGTGCTTTAATTCGCTCTTTTGTCCTTGAGCCCGAGGATGGAGGTCGTGTGGCTGACCATGAGCCAGGTCAGTATATCGGTGTGCGTCTAACCATTAATGGCGAGCTGGTTTATCGGCATTACAGCCTCTCAGACACGCCAAATGGTCAAAGCTATCGAATCTCGATCAAACGCGAAGAACAGGGCCAAGTCAGCCGTCACTTCCACGATGTCTTACAACCCGGCGACACCTTGGAACTGCTACCGCCAGCAGGTGACCTAACGCTGATTGAAGGTGATGAGCCTCTGCTGCTTGCCAGCGGCGGCGTTGGGCAAACGCCCCTGCTTCCCATGGCTAGACATGCCTTGTCCCTTGGGCGGCAAGTCACCTATCTACACGCTGCCCTGGATGCCGACCACCAGGCCTTTAAAGGCGAATTAGAAGCACTGAAGAGCGAGTATCCTCAACGTCTTAAGGCTGTCCGCATTCATGAGCGCGGCAACGAAGCCGAACATATTGGTCGTATCGACCACAGCTTATTAGCTCACTACCTGCCTGATCTTAAGGCGCGCTGCTACTTCGTCGGCCCCCAAGGATTCATGACAGCGATTAACAGCGCTTTGTCCGAACTGGGTGTCGACGAGGATCGCCGACACTTTGAGCACTTTGGGCCTTCACGCCCCCTCGACGCAGCTTAATAATGGGCGGCCTCGGGATTTCACGAGGCCGCTTGTGAACATTTCAGAAGCCTGGGTCACTCTTTACGTACCAAGCGCTCCAGTCCCAACAACAGTTCCCCCAAACGCCCTTGTGCAAGGCCTTCCTCGCAACCGTCGAGTAGATTCTTGAGCGTCAACCCCAGCTCTGTATCCCCTTCAATGATTAAGCGACGCTGGAAAAACAGGCTGTCGGGATCCTCGCGGCGCGTGGCAAGGCACAAGAATTCCCGCCAACCTCCCCGAATGGTTGCCTCGCCTTTCTCGCGACATAATATCAAGCGCTGTGATTCAAGCGTCAGACTTAGCGTCACACCTAAATCGGCGATGGTGAGACTAATGCGCCGACCTTCCAAAGCATCGAATTCCCCCTCTGCAAGCGGCACAGCAAAAGTACGGTTGAGTAAAGGCTCGACGATATGTTGCTTAATTGTAAAAGGTACCCGTGGATCAACGAGACGTATCAAATAGCTAGGCGTTACAGGAGGGGAAATGGACAAAGAGGGCATGGAAAAAGGTAAAGACAGCAATGACATAGCAGTCACTCCAGGATAAAGGCATCATCGGCAAACACTAGGCCACTGATGCTAAACATTGCCGTAGCGCTGGGTAGTGACGCGTGTCAAATAAAAGAAATATTGCACCAAAATTAACATGCATTTAAAATGCACTTAATATATTGACGAAAACCAGTGAGCCCTGATACCTCGGCACAACGCTTACCGAGTGGAGAATTAATGAGGCGCGACCTGCCCAATCCCGGCTGGGGGCCGCTTTCAGCCCTACCCGGCAATCCACTGATGTGGGTATTGATACTGAGCGAAATGCTGGTTTTCACCGCCTTCTTTGCGCTCTATGCCGGTCAACGCGCCCTTGACCCTGCACTATTCAATGAATCCCAACATCAGCTTGACCCGGTGCTGGGCGGCCTCAATACCCTGGTGCTCTTGACCAGCGGACTATTTGTAGCCTTTGCCGTTGAGGCGATAAGCGCTCAGCGCATACAGCGCAGCCGACAGTGGTTAGGCGCCGCTATATTGTTGGGCGTACTGTTCTGTGTCATTAAGGTTTTTGAGTATACAAATAAGTTTGCTGCTGGAATAACGCCAGAAACGAACGCTTTTTTTGGTTTTTACTATGGTTTAACCGCCTTCCATTTTGCTCACGTTGTGTTCGGCTTAGCGCTACTAGGCCTAGTGAGCTGGCGCACTTCTACCGAGAACGTAGAAACGGCGGCAGCCTTCTGGCATATGGTGGACTTGATTTGGATCCTGCTTTATCCACTAATTTATCTGCTGAGATAATTTTGTGAGGAAACAATGAGGGCACTGCCCGGTACACGACGTTTAATCATTACTTGGGGCGTATTAATGGCGCTAACCCTGGTTTCCATGGTTTCCGCTCGGCTAGATCAAACCACCGACTGGCAGGCGCTTCCCCTCTGGTCAGCCGCCATGATAATGATGGCGACCGGTTTCAAAGCCCACTGTGTGCTCATGGTCTATTTAAACTTGCGCGCTGCGACCCCAGCCTGGAAGGGAGTTTTCATTGCCCTGACACTATTAACGTTAACGCTGATTGCCGCGGGCTACCTGGCCGGTCGCTTTCATTTAGTGGGGTAGCCTCACAGGTTTGGATTTAGCTAAGTGCGGAATCAGTAGTTCAAGGCCGCTGCGCGGCATTTGCCCAGCCTTCCAGCAACCGACCCAGGCGCATCAAACCATAAACGATAAAGGGAACCAGCAACATCAGCGCCACGCCCCAATCACGGTTATTGATAAGCCATACCAGCGGCACGACGATTCCTAAAGCGACCAAAGACCACAGACTAATCGCCACTACTAGGCGCAAGCGCAACATTGACAACCTCCTTAGGAAGCAACAATCTGGCGGTAGATACTCGGCAGCGCCAAGGAGAGATGCTCCGGACGCTGGACAATGGCATAACCACCTCGCCCAAACAGATGAGGAATATAGCGCCCCGCTTCCCGGTCGATCGTTACCCCGAACACACGCACTTCTTCCCGCCGCGCTTCAAGTACTGCCCTACGCGTGTCCTCAATGCCATAGCGCCCTTCATAATAGTCCGTATCGTTAGGCTTGCCGTCGGTCAGCAGTAGCAGTAACCGGTGCCGATTGGGCCGTTTGGCAAGTTCTTGGGATAGATGCCGGATAGCAGGCCCCATACGCGTGTAGTGGCCTGGTTTGAGCGCTGCGATCCGCCGTGACACCCGCTCGCCCATTGGCTCATCGAAACTTTTCAGCGTATTGACCCAAACACGGTGACGACGGTGGGAGGTAAAGCTGTGAATGGCATAGTCATCGCCGCACCCCGCAAGGCCGTGCCCCAATACCAGCAGCGCCTCTTTAGCCACATCCAGCACCCGCCGGTCTTCCAGCCAGGCCTCAGTGGAAAGGGATACATCGACCAGGATCGAAACCGCCAAATCCCTCGCCTGGGTACGGCTAGCTTGATAGAGACGGTCGCTGGCTTCACCGGTCGCCGCCAGATCACAGCGGGAGCGAATGACGGCGTCCATATCCAGCTCGCTGCCATCCAGCTGGCCACGTAGCGTCTCACGACGCGGCCTAAGTGCTTCAAACTCGCGCCGGACTCGGCGAATGCGCCGTTTTGTAGTTTCATCCGGCTGCCAGTTCTCCCCCTCCTCGCTCTGCACATCGCTGAGTACCACACAGTGGTCAGGCATATAGATTTGCTTACGATGGTTCCATTCCGGATAGGTATGGCGCCCCCGCAGCCTTCCCCCACTCACCTCACCGGGCGCCAGATCAAGATCAAGCTTTAACTTGGAAGCTGCCTTCTTACGGTTAGCACTGAGCACAATTTCGTCAATCTGATCGGCCGCCTGCTTGGCCTCATCGTCGTCTTCATCCTCTACATGGCGATTGAGATTGACCATTTCGGCCCAGGAAAGCATCTTTTCGGATGCATTGAGCATTAAAGAGTCATCGCGGTCGGCCTGATCCTGCTCGCGCCGGTCAGCCTTACGTTTACCGTGATCATCTTGTGGCGAATTCTTCCCTGGAACCGGCGCCTCATCATCTTCCTGCTCGGTTCGTGCTTGTATATGGGTACCCAGGACAACGGCTTGCCCCCATAGCGGCACCGGCAGTGGCGGCCGGTATCCACGCGGCGCATGAAACTTGTCCAAAGGCAGGGTCTCGTCGAGTATAGCGATATGCATCGCTTCGGCCCAGCCAGCCTCGGGCGGCGTTTCTCCCAGCTGGGCACAGAGAACGGATTCAAGCGCTGCTTCCATCGGCGGCAAGCGCTTGCGCTGGGGGCGAATGGCCAGCAATGCCTGACATAACCTGGCGTGGCGCTGAGCGAGCCCAGGGAAGTGGGCCAACACTGCCCGAGTCGCCCGGTTTACTTCACGCAGTTGGAGAAGGTCTTGCTGTAGCGGATCTTCGACGACGTGTACATGCCGGGTCACCGCCAGGTACGCTACCAGCCAAAGGTAGAGATCCCGGTTCAGGGAAGCCTCGGCGAACAAGGCAATGCGTGGCGGTAACAACAGGCTTTCTTCGTCACGGCGTGCTTGATCGAGCACCTCCTCATCAAGCCCAAGCCTTTGACGTAAGGATAAGCGATGCGACGAACTACGCCCCGCCATAGCGGCAACATTGATACCCGCCTCGCCGCCTCCTGCGCGGAAAAAGACGCCGAGCATGGGCCGCAGCGTTTCAAGGCGCACTGCGGCTTCGGGATGGTCAGGGTAACTTGCCGCACTGGAAGCCCAACGGTGCCAATGGCGGCCGACAAACTCTTCGACTTCAAGAAAATCAAGCATGCCGTGCCCTCACCCAAAGGTTGCTTGAATGGCTTCCATCAGCCCTTCCTGAACATCTGCGTCATCGCTTAGCGGCTCCACTAAGGTAGCCCGGGCAGCTTCCAAAATGGGCACCCCGGCGGCAATCAGGGTAGCGCAGTAAACCAGTAGGCGAGTAGAAACACCCTCTTCTAAATCCTGACCCTTCATGGCCCGCAGGCTGGCAGCAAGATTGACCAGCGCGGCGCACTGCTCACCGGGCAAACCACTCTCCCGCGCGACAATATCGCGCTCGACTTTGGGTGGTGGAAAATCAAACGACATGGCCAGGAAGCGCTGGCGGGTACTCGGTTTAAGCGATTTGAGAATATGCTGATAACCCGGGTTATAAGACACCACAAGCATGAAGTCATCCGGCGCTTCGAGCAGTTCCCCGGTACGTTCCAACGGCAGTAGTCGGCGGTCATCGGTGAGCGGGTGAAGCACCACGGTGACATCTTTACGCGCCTCTACCACCTCATCGAGATAGCAGATACCCCCTTCGCGCACTGCGCGAGTAAGCGGGCCATCGACCCAGCGGGTCTCGCCGCCCTGCAATAGATAGCGGCCTGTAAGGTCGGCTGAAGTCAGGTCGTCGTGACATGAAACAGTGAATAGTGGGCGGCCCAGCTTAGCGGCCATATGGCTGACAAAACGTGTTTTACCACACCCCGTGGGGCCTTTAAGTAACAGCGGCAAACGTTGGCGAAAGGCGTGCTCAAACATAGCGCATTCGTTGCCGACGTTCTCGTAGAAAGGGATTTCACGCTCATCGATAGGATTAGCGACACAAGAGAGAGGCATGGCAAGACTCCATTGCCGAAAAATAAATAAAAGAAGCAAAACGGCCCCGCAGGGCCGTTTAGTTCAGGCCGAGCCTGCCCCTGCGGTAATTTGTGTGCCACCAGCAGGCACTTGCTCACGCGCGGGCCCGAAGAAGGAGTAGAGCAGCATGATCGCCCCCACCGCTACGGCCACGCCAGCGCCCAGACGCATGATGTAGAACAGGCCTAATTGATCCTGTACTTCCATGTAATTCATACCCAGGACGCGCTGCAAGTGAGTCTGCACGACCCCGGCGAAGGTCAGGGTAAAGGTCATAAAGCACATCGCACTGGTAACGATCCAAAAGCCCCACATGTTCAGTATCTGGTTGTACGGCTGTACGCGGCGAATCTGCGGCATGGCGTAGGTAATCACACCAAGAATCAGCATCACATAGGCACCATAGAAAGCCAGATGGCCATGAGCGGCGGTTACCTGAGTACCATGGCTGTAGTAATTCACGAACGAGAGGGTATGCATAAAGCCCCACACACCAGCGCCGAAAAAGGCAATGGTTGGGCAGCCTAAGGCCCATAGCATGGCCGCTTTATTGGGGTGGTTACGACTGCCCTTCCAGAACATGGTAAAGGCGAACACCACCATGGCGAAGAAAGGCGCCACTTCCAGCGTCGAAAAGATACTGCCGATGGGCTGCCAGTAGCCAGGTGCACCAATCCAGTAGTAGTGGTGCCCAGTGCCCAGCAGCCCGGAGAACAGTGCCAACCCAACAATGATATAGAGCCATTTCTCGATCACTTCGCGATCAACGCCGGTCATTTTAATCAGCAGATAGCCCAGCAAGGAAGCCATGATCAACTCCCATACGCCTTCCACCCAGAGGTGAACCACCCACCACCAGTAGAGTTTATCTACCGCCAGGTTGGTCGGGTTGTAGAAAGCGAATAACCAAAATACTGCCGCTAGCCAAAGCCCCAGCATTAACACCAGGTTGATAGCGGTCTTGCGGCCCTTGAGCAGCGTCATGCTGGTATTGAAAAGAAACATAAGGAAAGAAATGGTGATGAGTATTTTCACCCAGAAAGGTTGCTCAAGAAATTCTCGACCTTCATGGATTCCGAACTGGTAGCCAACCAGCGCAGCAGCGCCAGCAAAAGCGAAGATCGCCAGCTGGATATACGCCAGATTAGGACTGTGAATTTCCTGTTCGGCTTCCTCTGGCATTAAATAGTAGGTACAGCCCATAAAACCGATCAACAGCCACACAATCAACAGATTGGTATGGCTGACACGCATGATATGAAAGGGCATCACTTCGGCCATAAAATTGGGCCAAGCATAGACGGTGGCGGCCAGCAGTCCGAAGACTATTTGTAGCGTAAATAGCGCCATGGCCACCATAAAAAAGGGTAAAGCAACCTTCTGGGTTTCATATTTCATTGTACGGTTCTCCTTGATTCATCCTTCGGCTGTTTGCTTTAGCCAGCGGGATGTGGGGGCCAGTCCTGATCGTCGATGCCATCGGTCCATTCGAGGAAGTCGATTAGCGAGTTCATATCCTCTTCGCTAAAGTCATACGCTGGCATTTGACGACGACCCTCGATCCCCAATGGCTGGGCGCGGATCCAGGCATTAATACCCGATCTGGCAGCCTCAGGATTTTCATGACCTCCATAGCGTTCCCAGACGTTACCCAGTTCAGGAGCGAAATAAGCACCCTCTCCCATAATGCTATGGCAGTTGATACACATGTTTTTTTCCCACACTTCTTTGCCATGCTTAACAGAATCCGTGAGGCCTTCGCTGTCCGTGGAGACATTGACCATGTACCAATGACTATGAGCCGTTAGCGCGGCAAAGAGCAGGAAGAAGAACAGCGAACCACCGTAGAAAATATTGCGGGCCGCTGATTTAGTGAGACCATCAGCCATAAGCCATACTCCCTTGCTAGTCAGATCCGACCTTCGGCTGGGAAGCCAAAAGGCATACGTTTATTAAGATGCATATTATTTACATTTTTAAGATTAGCAGAAGAATCCCTCTAGCAACATTGCCACAGGTCAATTTTTGGCAAGAGCGATACCCTTGGTAAATTTAAGATTACGAATTAATTCGAGCCAGAACGCGGCTGGGTTTCTTAATAGTACCTAACCACTCTGTGCGATTTTCACCAGGACATAGCCGTTCTAGAGGTAGGCTGATGCTATGACTTCTCAGATTTCACACGGGCATGTACCACTGCTGCTGATATGGGTTGCACACTCTTAAAACAGAGGGAATCAAGCTTCATACTTGACAAAATACAAACTAGCCTTAATTCTGAATATAATATCACGACATGATATTTTAAGCTCACAACGATCACAACTGACTGCGAGGCTAGACAATGAACCCTCTAACCATTATTCAACTGCCCTTTACCCATTTAGCGGGATGGAAAGACCTCCAGCAACGCCATCCTTCAATCGCCACTCTGGCTTGGTGCATCGTGCTGCCCATGTCATTGTTGCCACCCGTGATGCTCTATTATGCCGGTACACACTACGGAGATATCTTCGCTCCAGGCTTCGCCGATCGGCAGTGGCGCTTCATCACGACCATTCTATTCCTGGCCGAGCTGCTCACCTTCTTTGTAATGGGCTGGCTAATTCACGCGGTGGTCAATAGCGATCGTGATCTCTCAATTAGCTACCACGACGCTTATCTGTTGGCAGCCCTGGCACCTTTGCCACTGTGGTCTGCAGCGATCGCCCTGCTGATCCCCAGCCTGGTGTTCAATGCGCTGGTAGTACTGGTGGCACTGGGCATCTCTTGCAGTTTGGTCTACCACGGGCTGCAGGCTCTGTGTAAACGCTCAGCGAATGACGTAACAACGATGTCTGCTACTTACACCGTTATGGCCGCCGGGGTGCTGGCATGGGGCTTGCTGATGGCTATTGTCTGGGCTTACTAGGATTCAAGTAGAGTGGAACCGACTCACTAGCTAGGCTTTAAAGGAAACTCATTTACTTGCGAGATAGCGATGGATATTGAATTAAAGCGAGCCTGTGACTCACCTCAAAGCAAAGATGGTTATCGTGTCCTCGTCGACGGTATCTGGCCGCGCGGGGTGTCCAAGGAGGAAGCCAAAATCGATGAATGGCGCAAGGAGGTCGCCCCAAGCAGCGAACTACGCAAAGCGTTTCATAATGGCTCACTCGACTGGAGTGGCTTCCGCCGTCGCTATCTCAAAGAGTTAACCTCTTATCGCGAGTCTCTTCGTGATCTTGCACAACGTGCCAGGAAAGAGCGAGTTACTCTGGTATTTGCCTCTAAGGAAGAGCGCCGTAACAATGCCGAAGTGCTGCGCCAGTACTTGAACATGTTGAAATAATCCACGCTGTAAAAACATTTCTACATCGCCACACCCCTAGCGCCGTGGTGCATAGCCAAGCGTCTGAAATTCGAGTTGAAATCACAATAACGACTGACGTCATCGCCTACCCACTAAGGGGTAAGCTAATGCTCTGTAGGGGTACGCGAGACTAAAAATGATCCAGATCAACATTAGTCCCCCTTATTTCTTTAAAGTGAACTTCATACCTTTTCTCGTACTGAGAAATCAGTACCCAGCAACTCGTATACCTCAATAAACCACCTTGCCACGTTGCCGAATTGGTAATTTCAACTCAAAAGATGCATAAGGAATACTTCAATGAAAACCCTCGCGTCCATACTGCTGCTAGGCGTTATTACTTCTATTTCGGTTACCGCTCATGCCGATGGCGAAGCCACCTATAACCAAGCCTGCATGGCTTGCCACATGACGGGCGCTGCAGGTGCTCCCATTCGCGGCAATGCCGAACACTGGGAGCCACGCTTAGAAAAAGGCATGGACACCCTGTACGACCACGCGATTAACGGTTTTCAGGCAATGCCGCCGAAAGGAGGCCAATTGGGCTTGAGCGATGACGAAGTGAAAGCTGCCGTCGATCACTTGCTAGAACCGGTTCTATAACGCTCTTGACCCGAAAGGAAACCACGATGTCCCCTGTGGCTTGCCCGCGCCGTCTAACCGGCATCTGGATTAGCTTACTGTTGCTCCTAGCGGTAACACTGCCCGCCCAAGCTATAGAACTGGAGCAGGTACGCGAAGGGTTTCCCACGGCAGAGCGTCTTGAAGCCGCGGATTCACAGTGGCCGGTAAGCCGTGTACTGGACAGCGATGATGAATTGCGCGGCTACGCTTTTGAGAGTGTGGATGTCGCTCCGATCCCCGCCTACTCGGGCAAACCGGTCAATGTACTGGTGGGGATTGATCTGGATGGGCAAATTGTACAGGCCGACGTCCTCAGTCATTCAGAGCCGATCATGCTGGTGGGCATTCCCGAATCGAAGCTAAATAGCTTCGCCGATGAGCACGAATCGGCCCACGTCAATGACAGGCTCAGGGTCGGCGACAATCTTGACGCTATCTCTGGTGCGACGGTGACCGTCATCGTCGTCAGCGACACCATCATGCGCAGCGCCAGGCAAGTGGCCGCTGAACAGCAGCTCATTGCCGACCCCTCCCAGACACCACCGGCACGCGTTCGAGAAGACGTTTTCGCCCCTGCCAACTGGGATGAACTGACCGGCGACGGCACCATTCGCCGTTTGCAACTGACCCATGGCGAGGTCGATGCGAGCTTTATAGGTACGCCCGCCGAAGATTACCTGCGCTCGCCACAGCCCGCCGATAAAACCTTTATCGAGCTGTTTTACACCTACCTCAACCCACCAACCGCTGGCCGCAACCTGCTCGGCGATACTGGCTATGATCAACTAATGGTCGAGCTGAAGGATGGCGAGCACGCTATTGCCGTCATGGGGCGTGGTGACTACTCATTCAAGGGTTCAGGGTATGTGCGCGGCGGCATCTTCGATCGCATCGAGCTTTCACAGGGCAGCACTCGGGTCAGCTTTCATGATCGCGATCACATCCGCCTGGGTGATCTGGCCCTCGAAGGCGCGCCCACACTGGCCGAGCGAGACATCTTCATCGTCCGCGAAGAGGCGGGCTTCGACCCCGGACAACCGTGGCAGCTGGAATTACTGGTTCGCCGCGCTTCTGGCCCCTTGGATACCGAGTTCAGCCGCTTTAGCGCCGACTACAGTGTTCCCGAGGCCTATATAGAACGGCCTGAGCCACCGGTGGAAGAGCCTATCTGGGTACAGGTTTGGCGCGACAAGGCTTTCCAGATCGCTGTGCTATCCGCCGGATTATTGGTGCTCACTGGCATCATGCTGTTCCAGGATGTGCTGGCGCGCCACCCGCGTGTACTGAACCCACTGCGTCTGGGTTTCAAGATATACACCTTAGTATTTATCGGCTGGTACTCGCTGGCCCAGCTATCAGTCGTCAATATCCTTACCTTCACCAACTCGCTGATAAGCGGTTTTAGCTGGTCCTCATTTTTGATCGACCCAATGCTATTTATTCTCTGGTCGTTCGTGGCGGTGAGCCTGCTGCTGTGGGGCCGCGGAGTTTTCTGCGGCTGGCTGTGCCCATTCGGCGCTTTACAAGACCTAGTCAACCAGGTCGCTCGCAAACTAAACGTTAAGCAGATCGAGGTGCCCTTCGGGCTCCATGAGCGCCTATGGGCGATTAAATACATCATTCTGCTGGCCTTGTTCGCAGTCTCGCTACATTCGCTTGGCACCGCGGAACGCTACGCCGAAGTGGAGCCGTTCAAGACCGCAATCACCCTGCGTTTCCAACGTGACTGGGCCTTCGTTATTTATGCTCTTGGACTGGTGGCGATTTCTGCCTTCAACCACAAATTCTACTGCCGCTATCTGTGCCCTTTAGGTGCCGGGTTGGCTATTCCTTCGCGTTTACGCCTGTTCGACTGGCTCAAGCGCCACCGCGGTAGCTGCGGTACCCCGTGCCAAATCTGTGCCAATGAATGCGAAGTGGCCGCTATACACCCGGACGGCCGCATCAATGCCAATGAGTGCCACTACTGTCTCGACTGCCAAGTGACCTACCACGACGACCAGCGTTGCCCGCCCATGGTCAAGCGCCGCAAGCGCTATGAAAAGGCGGCCAATATGTCATCGCGCGGTAATAGCGTTGAGACCCAACGGGATACCGGCGCCAGCGGCAAACAGGCCGCATGGCAACGCATCCCTCTTCACCAGCAAGACTGATCTCAGGGGAATCAAGCATGAGCGATAAAAAAGACCATATTCAGGATATCGGCCGTCGCCATTTCTTGCGCAATACCGCCGTCACCGGAGTTGCCGGGGCGGGCCTGGCCAGTGGTTTTGGCGCAGGTGCGTTACTCAATAGCCGTCAAGTTCAGGCCGCCGGCGCCAACGGTATCGACGTTGCGCCCGGCGAACTCGACGATTACTACGGCTTCTGGAGCGGCGGCCACTCGGGTGAGGTTCGGGTGCTCGGTGTTCCTTCAATGCGCGAACTGATGCGCATCCCGGTGTTCAACGTGGATAGCGCCTCTGGCTGGGGGATCAGCAACGAGTCGAAGCGGATACTCGGCGAGTCGAGCCATTTTCTCAACGGTGACTGCCACCACCCCCATATTTCCATGACCGACGGCAGCTACGACGGCAAGTACCTATTTATCAACGACAAGGCTAACACCCGCGTTGCGCGCATTCGTCTCGATATCATGAAGACGGACAAGGTCACCACCATCCCCAACGTCCAGGCGATTCACGGTTTGCGCCTGCAGAAGGTGCCTTACACCAAGTACGTCTTCGCCAATGCCGAACTGCCGATCCCCCAGATCAATGACGGCCGCGACCTGGAGAACCCCGACAACTACTTCACTATGTTCAACGCTCTCGATGCCGAAAGCATGGACGTGGCCTGGCAGGTGATCGTCGATGGCAACCTTGATAACACCGATGCCGACTACACCGGGCGTTTCGTCGCCTCTACCTGCTACAACTCAGAAAAGGGCATGACTCTGACCGAGACCATGCGCAACGAGCGCGACTGGGTTGTGGTATTCGACGTTGAAGCGATTGAAGCCGCCGTGGCGGCCGGGAACTACAAGACACTGGGTGAATCAAGCGTACCGGTACTGGATGGGCGCAAGGGCTCGCAACTGACACGTTACATCCCGATCCCCAAGAACCCCCATGGCGTGAATACCTCACCGGATGGCAAATATTTCATCGCCAACGGCAAGCTATCCCCCACTTGCTCAATCATCGCCATCGACAAGTTGCCTGAGCTGTTCGACGACAGTATCGAACCGCGCGATACCATTGTGGGTGAACCTGAACTGGGCCTGGGCCCGCTTCACACCACCTACGATGGCCGGGGCAACGCCTATACCACGCTGTTCATCGATAGCCAGGTAGCCAAGTGGAACATTGAGGATGCCATTCGCCACTACAATGGCGAAGACGTCAACTACCTGCGTCAGAAGCTCGATGTCCACTACCAGCCTGGGCATAACCACGCCAGTCTCACCGAATCCCGCGATGCCGACGGCAAGTGGCTGGTAGTGCTGTCGAAGTTTTCCAAAGACCGTTTCCTGCCGGTAGGCCCTCTGCATCCCGAAAACGATCAGTTGATCGACATCTCCGGGGAAGAAATGAAACTGGTGCATGACGGCCCCACTTATGCCGAGCCTCACGACTGTATTCTGGTACGCGCCGACCAGATCAACCCAAGCCGAGTATGGACACGAGACGACCCCTTCTTCGCCGAGACCGTGGCCATGGCCGAGGCAGACGGCGTCAACCTGGAGGGCGAAAGCAAGGTAATCCGCGATGGCAATAAAGTACGCGTGTACATGACCTCCATCGCACCGCAATTTGGCCTGACCGAATTCAAGGTCAAACAGGGCGATGAGGTGACCGTGGTCATCACCAACCTTGACCAGGTCGAGGATCTGACCCACGGCTTCTGCATGGTCAACCACGGTGTGCAGATGGAGATCAGCCCCCAGCAGACCGCTAGCGTCACCTTCACCGCCGACAAGGCCGGGGTGCACTGGTACTACTGCAACTGGTTCTGCCACGCGATGCATATGGAAATGACTGGTCGCATGCTAGTCGAACCCGCCTGACGACAACACGCGGGCCGATTCCTTCGGCCCGCTGCGGGAGAACACCATGAGACGACACCCTGGCTATTTAGGTTGCCTACTGGCGCTGCTATGGCTTTTTTGGCTGCCTAGCGGGGTTTATGCCGCCGACTGGCTCGCCACGCCTGGTGAGCCTTTACAGCCGTTGATCGAACAGACGACCGACGGCGATCAATTGCTGCTGCCTGCAGGACGCTACCCCGGGCGTGTGGTTATTGACCGCACGCTGCATATTAGGGGCGAGTTGCAAGCCATCCTCGATGCAGGAGGCCAAGGCCATGCGGTGGTGCTGGCAGCTCCCGACATTATATTTGAAGGTGTCCGCATTGAAGACTGGGGGGATAACCTGACAAAACTGGAGGCCGCTATTTTTGTCGAGCCCAGCGCTCACGGTAGTACCATCCGCAATAACCAGCTAAACGGGCCTGGCTTCGGCATCTGGCTCGATGCTGTCAATAACGTCAGTGTGATAGGCAATACCATTCGTGGCGATACCCGACTGCGCTCTCAGGATCGCGGCAACGGCATTCACCTTTATAACGTTAGTGACTCAATTATTGAATCCAACGATGTTGCGCAGACTCGCGACGGCATCTATCTCGACAGCAGCCGCCACAACGTGCTGCGCGACAACACCCTGCATGACCTGCGCTATGGCGTGCACTACATGTACTCCTTCGACAATCGTCTTGAAGGCAACCTGACCCAACGAACCCGAACCGGCTACGCCCTGATGCAATCCAAACGCCTGGAAGTCGTTGATAACCGTTCGGAAGCAGACGACAACTACGGCATTTTGATGAACAACATCACCGACTCCCTATTGAGCGGCAACCGAGTCGAAGGCGTCACCCAGCCCCTGGGGGCAGATGGCGAGGGGCGTCTAGCGGGCGGCGACGGCAAGGCACTGTTCGTTTACAACTCGCAGTTCAATCGTATCGAGAATAATCGTTTCGCAGTCAGCGACATCGGCATCCACCTCACCGCCGGTTCAGAGGATAACCAAATGGCGGGCAACGCCTTCATCGCTAATAAGCAGCAAGTCATGTATGTCGCCACCCGTGAGCAGGATTGGTCGGGCAATTACTGGAGCGACTACCTGGGCTGGGATCTTGACGATAACGGTGTCGGCGACACCGCCCATGAACCCAACGACGCCATGGATCATCTTCTCTGGCGCCACCCCTCCGCGCGCCTGTTGATGCAAAGCCCTGCGGTGTTGGCACTGCGCTGGGTGCAACGTCAGTTCCCGGTGTTTCGTCCCCCGGGGGTCAGAGACAGCGCGCCCTTGATGAGCGAGCCCGGCCGAGAAGGAAATGCTCCATGAACCCAGTAATAGAACTACAGCGAGTTACCAAGCGTCACGGGGCGCTGGTGCGACTAGCTGAAATGGATCTCACCATCAAAGAAGGCGAGATGCTCGCCCTGCTGGGGCATAATGGCGCGGGCAAGACGACCATCATGAAACTCATACTGGGCTTAATTGCGCCCAGCTCGGGCCACGTTGACGTCCTCGGTAGCGCTCCTGACGGGCCACATGCCGAACGCCTACGGCGTCAGTTGGGCTATCTACCTGAAAACGTCACCTTCTACGAACAGCTCACCGGGCGTGAAGTGCTCACCTATTTCGCTCGTTTAAAGCGCGCTGACCGCCATCAGGTAACGGTTCTGCTTGAGCGTGTGGGCCTGGTCGAAGCCGCCGACCGTCGCGTTAAAACTTACTCCAAGGGCATGCGCCAGCGCCTTGGCCTGGCCCAGGCTTTATTAGGGTCTCCCCGGCTATTGTTGCTGGATGAACCCACCACCGGCCTTGACCCCGCGGCCACCCGCGATTTTTATCAAGCGGTAAAAGCCCTACGCGACAACGGTTGTACCGTGCTGCTCTCTTCCCATGTACTGCCGGGCATCGAACCCTATATCGACCGCGCCTTGATCCTGGGCAAAGGGCGACGCCTGGCCCTGGGAAGCCTTAAACAGCTGCGTGAAGAAGCACAGCTACCGCTGACGTTTCGTATCCACGGCACATTGCTGGCCATGCAGTCTCAGCTCTGGAAAGCCATGTCCCTTGAGCCTATCCCAATCAATGAGCGCTGTGTGGAGGTCAACGTGCCCGCGGAAAATAAAATGCAGGTACTACGTCAATTAACCACCATGCCAAATATCGACGACATCGAGTTATCACCACCCACCCTTGAGCATCTCTACACGCATTTTTCTACTCGCCCCGCCTCACTGACGCTAGGAGCCAGCGCATGAAGGCCATGTTCATCGTCGCCGCCAAAGAGTTCCAGGATGGCCTGCGCAATCGCTGGGTACTGGCGATCACCGTGATCCTTGCCGTTCTGGCAATGGGTATTGCCTACTTTGGTGCCGCTGCGAGCGGCGGTCTTGGTTTTACTTCACTGGCCACCACCCTGGTCAGTTTATCAACTCTAGCCGTTTTTCTGATCCCCTTAATCGCGCTGATGCTCGCCTACGACGCCGTTGTCGGTGAGCAGGAGGCCGGCACGCTACTACTGCTACTCACCTACCCTATAAGTCGTTCGGCGCTGCTGTTTGGTAAGTTCTTCGGCCATGGGATGATTCTGGCCGTCGCTACGCTACTCGGTTTTGGTATCGCAGGTATGGTTATCGCGTTGGGCGCTGAAGGCGTACCGCTTAGCGAGCTAAGCGTCGGCTTAGCTCGCTTGATCGCCAGCAGTGTGCTTTTGGGCTGGGTTTTTTTGGCCTTTGCCTACCTGATCAGCGTAACGGTCAGCGAAAAGGCACGAGCCGCCGGGCTGGCATTGGGGGGGTGGTTTCTGTTCGTGCTGGTATTTGATCTAGTACTGCTGGCCCTACTGGTTGGCGTCAAGCAGGGGGGCGATTGGCTCCCCTACCTGATGCTGCTCAATCCCACCGACAGTTTTCGCTTGATCAACCTGTCGGGCTTCGATAGCACACAGCTAGAAAGCGGTATCGCGGCTATCGCACAGCAAGGCGCGTTCCATTCTGCCTGGCCGCCCCTGGCAATGCTGGTTTGGATCGTAGTGCCCCTGCTATTGGCCGTCCGTCGCTTCCATCGTCATACCGCTTAACATCATCTCTTAACATCATTTTATTAACGAGGATTGACCATGCCCGCCCTGCTGCCCACGCTAGCCCTTATTATTTTGCTCATGACCGGTTGCAACAATGCCACTGACAGCGCCGAAAGGATGCCGCCTCAGCCTATTAGCGGCGATGACATCTGCCATGTATGCGGTATGTTTATCACCGAATTCGAAGGCCCCAAAGGTCAGGCATTTATGCAAAGCCACAGTGACGCGCGTAAGTTCTGCTCCACGCTGGAGATGTTCGTTTTCCTCCAGCAGCCCGAAAATCAGACCCAGCTGCGCCACGCCTATGTACATGATGTCGGCGTGACACCCTGGGAAGCACCTAAAGACGATGCCTTTATCCCTGCAGCAGACGCTTGGTATGTGGTCAGCCATGATCGGCGCGGCAGCATGGGCCACAACCTTGCGCCGTTCTCCAGCCATGAGCATGCCGAGCAGTTCGTCGTAGTTCATGGTGGCGAGATAATCACCTATGACGATATCGACCTGGAATTGCTCGCCCGGCTCGGGCGCCACGAAGGGAGCGGCCATGCCGCCCACTCAATGGCACAATAAAAGTGAGGAGTGAGGAGTGAGGAGTGAGGAGTGAGGAGTGAAGCAGAAAGTAACCGCAATTCAGGCTAGCCAGGAAAGCGGGCTGTGATGTATGGCAGCCCCCACCATATAGGCGAATATGGCAACCGCCACTAACGCAGCAACAGCACGTGCCCTTGGCGTTGCACCGCGCTTAATCGCAATGGTGCCAATACCGATATAGGCCAGCAGCGCCAGTAGCTTGGCGCCAAGCCAAGGAAGCTGCCAGGGCCATACGGAAAGCAATACCATCAAAGTCACCCCCAGCCCCAACAGAGCCGTATCAATAAGATGAGGCAATACCTTGACCCAACGGGCGTTGAGTCGCGGGCTTTCCTGCACCGACCACCAGGCGCGCACTATGAAGAGCGTGATGCTCAGCGCAGCGGCCGTCATGTGCAGGTGCTTGATGAGGAAATAGTGCTCCATGGTAACCGTCCCTAGGCGACGTTAACCGCATTGCCGTGATGATCGAAGGCAAGATAGGCGGTGATATTACCCATTTGCAGCGACTCCATCATACGCTGGAGCTGCCGTTCAACCTCAGCGTCATCTTTTGGGTCGTCCATGGCAGCTGTGAACACTAGATCCCATTCGATCTCGGTACGGCGTGACTCCTCAACCAACGCAGCCATGCTGGTCAATTCCTCCGTCGACTTATCTACGCATACCACAGGCACCAACACACCCCCTTCACCCTGTTCGAAGCGACGACGCTGGTCAGCATCAGGGAAATCGGGCAGCTCTGCGCGAACGAACACAAACAGCAGGCGCTGGGGCTTAGGTTGTTTACGCGCTTCCTGCAGTAAATCGGCAAATGTCGCTATGGTCATAAAATGGGCCTTATCGCTAGTGGTTTAGAATCAGAAGGTGAGAGAGTAGGTAAGAATGAACAGGTGAGACTCATAGGCGGCTTTACTCGGGTGACTCTACGAAAAGCCACAGCAGCAGCATTACCATAAACAGAGGGATCAACAGACTAAGTGGCGCCGCGCGCCAACCATAGGCTTGGACTACCAGAGGCGCCATCCGCAAGGAAAACCCTACCCCCGCCGCTAAAGCCAGAAAAAGGGCGACACAAAGACTCACCCAACGACCAGGCATCCAGCCTTTGGCGTGGGCTATGCCAGTGGTAATCACCGCACCTCCCAGTCCAAGCCCAGCCCCAACCAACAAAAACTCCCACGGCTGGCTAGCCATCCCAAACCCGCCCAGCGCCAACGCTAGCCCCAGTAATAGCCATTGCATCAAGCGGCAGGTGTCTCCCCGCTTGGCGATAAACCAAGCCGGCCAAGCCAACAGCACACCGCTACTCAACGGTACCAGCACATAGAGGGGTTGTTTTGCGAGCAGGGCATAAAGTGTCCAGCCAGCCACTGCTAAAGCGCTTGCCAGCGGCATCAGCAGCATGGCTACTAGCAACTGATAACCATTTACAGGCTGCTTTGATGTCTCCAACGCGGGAGGCGGCACAGATGATGGCATGGCGTTTCCCAGCGAGGGTATAAAGACATCGGAAGACATGTAAGAATTGTCTGTAAATACTGGGCGTAGGTCAAAAAACATCGGAGGTAGGTCGGCTAACCCCAAAGGAATAGCCCTCGTATCGAAATGCAGACAGTGCCACACTCCCTTACCTCTTCCGCGCTATCGGAAATGCCATGAAATTACTTCAGCGCTCCCTGGTTGCTCGCATCATTGCGTCCTTACTTGCCATTAGCGGGATGGCACTCATCAGCATCACCCTGACCATGGCAATGTCTAACAGCAGCCGTGGCGATGCTGCCGCGATTAATGTCGCTGGCTCACTACGCATGAATGCCTATCAAATCATGGGGGCATTGCAACGCCTGGAGTATGCTCCAGAGGAGACAAGCGCAGAACAGCTCGAAGGACTGATTTCGAGCTTCGATCAACGTTTGTATGGCACAACGCTTCAACAAACGATCCCCATTGATGATCGTCACGAGCGCCGCCGTCAACTGGAAAAACTTCAGATCTACTGGCAGCACACGCTTCGTCCGGCACTAGAGGCACCGTCCCCAGCCACTGCGCTTGACCTCGATACGCTAGAAATGATGATCGTGGCGATGGTCAATGACATTGAAGTGCTGGTGACCTATTTGGAAGAGAGCACGGAGGCCAAGGTGCGGCTACTGGGGATGATGCAAGTACTCTTTCTGGTACTGATCGCTATAGTGGTCTCGATCGCCCTCTACGATGTTCGCTTCAATCTGGTAGTCCCTTTGCGTCAACTGATGGTTCTTGCCCGCGAGGCGGCACAGCGTAACTTCAAGCCACGCTCCGAACTCCGCGGCAGCGACGAGTTGGCTCTGTTGGGCCATACCTTTAACAAGATGTCTGCGGAGCTGGCAACAAGCTACGCCGCATTGGAAGACAAGGTGTCGCGCAAGAAGCAGGAGCTTGAACGCAGTAATCAGGCACTGCGGGTAATGCACGATGCCAGCCGCTCGCTGTATGGGGGCGGTAATGATCTCTGCTCTAGCGCAGCGCCCATGTTACGCGAACTGGAAAAGCTGCTGGATATCGGGCCGATACGGCTTTCTCTCAACGATCCTTTCGACCAACGGGAAATGCCGGTTTTAGAAACCCACTCGCGAACCCGACCAGAGTATTGTCGTGACCAGGAGTGTCACGCTTGCCTGATCGATCCTCGCCCCTTGGAGATGGTGTCCAATAACCAGTCACAGTGCTTACTGCTACCGATTAGCGTAGGCGATACGCTGCTAGGCACCCTGGAAGTGTGGTATCCCCAGGAGCGCCTCAACGATAGCACCCGTCGGCTGCTCACCATGTTAGCCGACCAGCTCGCCACGGCGGTGTACCTGCAGCGACGTATCGAGGAGCAGCAGCACGTTACGCTGATCAACGAGCGAACCATCATTGCGCGGGAACTTCACGACTCTCTAGCCCAATCGCTCTCTTATCTCAAAATGCAGGTCGCTCGACTCGAACGCATGCAGCAAAAAGAAGCCACCCGAGAGATGCAGTCTGCGGTATTCGACGAGCTGCGTACCGGCCTAAACAGCGCCTATCGTCAGCTACGTGAGCTGCTCACTACCTTCCGGCTCAAACTAGAGGGGCCGGGGCTGCAATTTGCCTTACGCCAGACCGTCGATGAGTTTAGCCAGCGCATGGAGGTAACGGTCGAGCTTGAGTACGATGTGCCGCCTTACCTACTTAACCCCAATGAAGAAATTCACGTGCTGCAGATCATTCGCGAGGCGCTGGCCAATACCCACAAGCACGCCCAAGCCCACTGGGCTGGAGTCACTGTGCGCTTCGCCGATGCTCGCCTGCTAGTGCGTATTGAGGATGACGGCATAGGCCTGGAAGACGATAGCTCGCCACCTATGCACTACGGTTTGGTGATCATACGCGACCGAACCACTACCCTGAACGGGGAGCTGAGTATCACCAATCGTCCCACAGGGGGGGCCAGCATTGAGATAGTCTTCACCCCGTTGACCGCTCGCTTAATTCAGCAGCAGCCTGTGACGGCTGCCTCCGACTCTCACTTAGGTACAGGGACTTCTTAATGACGCTGACCACAGCCAACGATACACCCGCCAGCCTGATGATTATTGATGACCACCCGCTACTCCGGCGTGGCGTCGCTCAGCTGCTTGAGCTAGAGGACGATCTTGAACTGGTTGGCGAGACGGGCGACCCTGAAGAAGGCATTGCACTGGCCCTCAAACTTGAGCCTGACCTGGTTTTACTGGATTTAAACATGCCGGGCGTCAATGGCTTAGAAGCCTTGCGCCGCCTACGGGAAGCCAACTATAGCGGCCGTGTGGTGATGTTCACTGTTTCCGACCATGAGGATGATGTTGTCGCCGCACTGCGCAACGGTGCTGACGGTTACCTGTTAAAGGATATGGAGCCTGAAGACATGGTTCGCCAACTGCGTCAGGCTGCTTTGGGGCGCATGGTCATCAGCGAAAGCCTGACCGCCCTACTCGCTGAAGCCCTGCGTAATCAGCGCAATGCCCCCACCACCCCGGATATTCATAGCCTAACGCAGCGTGAACGCGAAATTCTGCAACAGCTTGCTGGCGGACTCTCCAACAAGCTCATCGCACGCAAGCTGGATATTACCGAAGGCACGGTCAAGGTTCACGTCAAGCATCTGCTCAAAAAGCTTAACTTACGCTCGCGTGTCGAAGCCGCCGTCTGGGCAGTCCAGGAAGGTATCGATCACTAATCGATTCTGTGTGGTTACCTCTAAAGACTCCCAGAATACTTTTGCTCTGACCCGCCTTTACCTCCTCTCGATTTTTTCTGTTTAAAATCAATGAATCCAGGCTTTTCAGCGACTACCTCTCAAGAGGTATGTCGCTGTTTTTCATGCTATTTCCACCTATTCCCCAATTTCTTCTCCCAGCGTATCTTGCTTTCTAACTGCTAGATGCAGACAGGTTTGATGCCAAGGGGAAATCGCCATGAGCAAGAGAAATGCCGACATTGAGAAATGGAATGTCGAAGACGCCCAATTCTGGGAACAGGAAGGCAAGCACATTGCCAACCGCAATCTATGGATATCCATCCCCAGCCTGCTGATGGGCTTTGCTGTCTGGATGATGTGGGGAATGATTACCACCCAGATGCAGAACCTGGGTTTTTCGTTCACGGTTAACCAGCTATTTTCACTGACGGCGCTTGCCGGTCTAGCAGGTGCCACCCTGCGCATCCCAGCATCGTTCATGATCCGCATCGCTGGCGGGAGGAACACCATATTCCTGACCACCGCGCTATTGATGATCCCCGCAGCCGGCACTGGTATCGCCTTGATGAACCCAGGCACGCCGTTCTGGGTATTCCAGGCATTGGCGCTACTTTCAGGTATCGGTGGCGGTAACTTCGCTTGCTCAATGAGCAACATTTCCACTTTTTATCCCAGCAAGCAGCAAGGTTACGCCCTGGGCATGAATGCAGGCCTGGGTAATTTCGGCGTCACGACCATGCAAATTGTCATCCCGCTGGTAATGACCGTCGGCATTTTCGGCGCTATAGCCGGTTCGCCGATGGAATTGCAAAGCGCTAGCGGTACGCTGATCGGCAGAATCGAAGCAGGTACCGATACCTGGATCCAGAATGCTGGCTTTATCTGGCTTGTATTCCTGGTTCCATTAGCGTTCGCCGGTTGGTTCGGTATGAACAATCTTCGCACTATTACGCCCAACCCTGGTTCGCCGCTGGCAGCTTTCAGCAAAATATTAGGCCTCTACGGCGTCGGCATGGTAACTGCCATCGTCGGCATGCTGGCTCTCAGTTGGCTTAATATGTGGGTTGCCTTGCCGCTAACCATTGTTCTGACTCTGGTGTTGTTGCGCCTGATTCCTGGCGACATCAAGCCCAATATCCAGAAGCAGTTCGCGATATTTTCCAATAAGCACACTTGGTCAATGACCATCCTCTACATTCTGACCTTCGGCTCCTTTATCGGCTTCTCTGCAGCCCTGCCGCTCTCCATCAACGTCATCTTCGGCAACATGATGGAAGCCACTGCCGATGGCACGCTAATTCGCGTGGCCAACCCAGAGGCGCCCAGCGCTTTAACCTGGGCCTGGATAGGCCCCTTCGTGGGCGCCCTGATCCGTCCGCTGGGCGGATGGATCTCCGACAAAGTGGGTGGCTCCATCGTCACCCAAATAATCTCTGCGGTCATGGTGGTCGCCTCTATCGCCACCGGCTACGTGATGATGCAGGCCTATAACGCCACCGATCCAAATCAATTCTTCTGGCTGTTCCTGCTGCTATTCATCGTGTTATTCGCCGCCAGTGGTATCGGCAACGGCTCTACCTTCCGCAGCATCGGGGTTATTTTCGACCAGCAGCAGAAAGGCCCGGTACTTGGCTGGACCTCAGCCGTCGCTGCCTATGGCGCCTTCATCGCCCCGCGGGTAATGGGCGAGCAAATCCAGGCCGGCACACCGGAGCTTGCCATGTACGGCTTTGCGGTCTTCTACGCCATCTGCCTGGTCATCAACTGGTGGTTCTACCTACGCAAAGGTGCCTACGTTAAGAACCCCTAAATAGGGCTTGCTTGTTTATGCCCGGAGCCAAGCTCCGGGTCTTCACCCCCTACCCCAATGTGGGAGGACACCATGAAAATCATGATCGCCTATGACGGTTCGCGAAACGCCAAGCTGGCTCTCGCTCAGGTCGTCAATATGTTCCGCTGCAACCAACCTCTGCTGGTACTGGTCGGCGTGGTGGAGAATCCACTCGACGCTACCGATAACAACGAGGCGCTTTTTCAGCAGGAGCACGATGAGGTTAAACAACACCTTCAAGAGGGTGTGGCATTCGCCATCGGCGAGGGCTTCCAGGCCGAGCAGCTTCTCGCCGAGGGGGATGCACGCAAGATGCTGCTTCAGGCCACTCGCAAACTCTCGCCAGACCTACTGGTGATTGCCCGCCATAGCCATCAGCCGGACGGCGGCATTATCGCCAAGTCGTTGACTTATTTCGTCGATGAACTCGACTACATGACTTTCGGCAGCGTCAGCTCGTTCCTGGCCCGGCGCGCCGAGTGTCCCTTGTTGATCCTACCCAGCCCTTGAGCAGCCTCTACACCTCCTTTGGTACAGCCCACCTTTGGGACACAGGACGATACGACCATGAAAGTTTCCGCTGTATTCAAGTTTCGCAGCCCCGAAATTCGGGCCTTGCACCTGACCTGGATTGCCTTCTTTATTACCTTTTACGTGTGGTTCAACATGGCGCCGCTCGCGTCGAGCATGCTCAAGAGCGTCGACTGGCTGACCACGGATGATCTCAAACTATTCGCCATCTGCAACGTCGCCTTGACCATTCCCGCCCGCATCATCGTTGGCATGGCACTGGATCGGTTCGGCCCGCGACGGGTGTTCTCGGTGCTCATGGTCACTATGGCGCTACCGGCGTTGGCGTTTGCTTTCGGTAACAGCATGACGCAGCTGTTGGTGGCGCGCTTAGTACTGAGTTCGATTGGTGCCAGCTTCGTGGTGGGTATACACATGACGGCGCTGTGGTTCAAGCCGAAAGACATCGGCTTCGCTGAAGGCTTCTACGCTGGCTGGGGTAACTTCGGCTCTGCCGTAGCGGCCATGTCGCTGCCAACCATCGCCCTGAGTATGTACGGCGGCCCCGATGGCTGGCGCTGGGCAATCGCCCAGAGTGCTATCGTGATGGCCGCTTACGGTGTTTACTACTGGTTCGCGATTACCGATGGCCCGGATGCTCAGGCCCACCGCAAGCCACGCAAGACCGCCGCCATGGAAGTGAGCTCCTGGGGCGACATGATCAAGCTGATCATCTGGACTATCCCGCTGGTCGGCGTACTCGCCATCCTGGTCTGGCGTATCCAGTATATGGGCTATTTATCAGTTACTGGGGCGGTCATCGCCTATCTCGTCATTGTGGCGATCGTTATTTATCAGATCGTACAGATCCTGCGGGTCAACCTGCCAATCCTGCGTAAGGGGGTGCCCGAAGATGATAAATACTCGTTCAACAGTGTGGCGGCGCTTAACAGCACCTATTTTGCCAACTTCGGCGCTGAACTCGCAGTGGTATCGATGCTGCCCATGTTCTTTGAGGAGACCTGGGGCCTGAATGCCGCTACGGCCGGCCTGATCGCTGCGTCATTCGCGTTCGTCAATCTGGTGGCGCGCCCCATGGGCGGCATGGTTTCCGACCGCATGGGTAACCGGCGCTTTGTGATGCTGTGCTACATGTTTGGGATTAGCGTTGGGTTCTTGCTAATGGCCATGCTCAATTCGAGTTGGCCACTCATTCTGGCCATTGCGGTGACCATCGGCACCTCGATTTTCGTGCAAGGGGCTGAGGGGGCAACCTTCGGTATCATTCCCTCCATCAAGCGCCGCATCACTGGTCAAATCTCGGGCATGGCGGGCGCTTACGGTAATGTTGGCGCGGTGGTTTACCTCACCATCTTTACGTTTGTCACACCGTCGCAGTTCTTCTACATCATCGCGACCGGCGCCTTCATTAGTTGGGTTATCTGCCTAGTGTGGCTCAAGGAGCCAGAAGGCGCTTTCGATGACGAATACTACGTCTCTTCAGTCGATAGAGACATCGAAGAACAGGCTCTTCAGAACGCCAAGCACTGAACGGTCGGAATATCTGTAGCATCACGGCACTGTTCGCGTCGATTGGATCCGGACAGTGCCTCTAGATTCAGAAGAGCGCCCCCAGAGCGCCCTTAATCAGGATCCGTGATGTCCTCAATCCAGGTTAAGGCCGCCACAGCAGTCGGAAATCCGGTGGTAGGAATCGCTAACATGGCTACTTGTTTAAGTTCCTCGGCACTCACTCCCTCCTCCAAGGCACGACGCACATGGGAGTGAACGGCCCCTTCGGAGCGTGCCCCTATGGCCAGCGAGAGTTTTATCAAGCGCCGGCTACGTTCATCAAGCGGCCCAGCTTCAGCACAGGCTTTGCCCAAAGCGGCATAAGCTTCCCATATCTCAGGATACTGGTTTGCGACATCTCCAGCTCCAGAAGGCAAATCATGCTTTGTCATAGTGCAATACCTTAACGATAAATTGAAGTTCACAGTATAGAAGTACAGCAACTAAATGCCACACACCACACTTAAGAGCTAAACACAGCAATCGAACCAAGCATTATTAATGAGGACATTCGATGTATATTGGCTATATCCAACTTCTTAAGCTCTGCATTAAGTGGACTTATGCCAACCCGGAAATGGCGTCTCTTCCTGCAAATGACGCAACTCAGGTTGATGAGCTTCAGCGATTTGCGTTACCCGATTCACGCCCTCTTCCAATAAATGCACTTCTATTTGGCGGCGATCCTCACGCCCTTGCCGCCGCACAACCAATGATAGCTGCTCACAGCGATCAACTAGCGCCACCACCCCATGATGTTTTGATTGAAGCCGTTCCGCTAGCTCCCCCACCGTCGCCCAGTCTCTTCCATGGAAACCACGAAGATGTAGCAATAGTTGATACTGCAAGGGCGTCAGCCCATAGCGGCGACAGATATCTTCACTATGGCGAAGAAAGCAACGCAACCGGTAACGAAATTGCGACAGCCGCTCAAAGTCGCTTTTATCAAGTGTCTGAGGGTTATTCATTTTTCCAATTCTCTTTACCACATACTCGGCTATTGCTGACTCGCCAATTTAGAGCGCTTTAAAAAAATACAATATCACATCATGATACAAATAACCATTGAGATTACACCTGCAGGGGGGATCTGAAATGAGAGCACTCACTTTTCTCAAATTACCATTCAACCATCGTGAAGGCTGGAAAGAGCTACAGGCTTCCTCCCCCTCCATTCCTTTACTAGCGTGGCTGGTGGTGTTACCCATGTCCCTCTTGCCGCCAGTAATGCTCTATTATGCGGGCACCCATTACGGCGATGCATTTATGGCGGGCTTTGCTGACCGAGAGTGGCGTTTTATCACGACAATTATTTTCCTAGCAGAGATATTGAGTTTTTTCGTTATTGGCTGGGTAATCTACGCTGTAGTCAATGGAACTGAAGAGCTATCTATCAGCTATCAAGATGCCTATTTACTTGCCACACTTGCACCACTACCGTTATTCGTCGCTTCATTGGCACTATTGGTACCCAGCTTACTTTTCAACGTAGTGGTTATACTTAGCGGGCTGGGCATCTCTTGCAGCTTGATTTACCACGGCTTACAAGCACTCTGTACCCATCAAGAATTTGATGTTGCTACGATCTCAGCCACTTACACAATCATGGCTGCCAGTGCTCTGGGGTGGGGTATTTTGTTTGCTGTTATCTGGGCTTATTAAGCCATGAATATTAGGCGCACTGGTACCAACCCATTCATCGTCAAGCCCAATGATGACGCGTGAAGCAAACGGTCTAACGTTGAGAAGTGGGTAATGTGTGCGCCAGGCAGGGCGATGAGCAAAATTCACGATCACTCGCGTCTTCCTTTTCGAGCGCTGATAGCACCAGCTCTTTGATTACTGGAAGGTGGGAATCTTCAATTTCACGAGCGGCGGTTAGTAGGGTAACTCGCCCCGCTCGTGCGAATCTCATTAAAGGCAGTAGCTTATCGTGGCATGCCTTCAGCTCACGCCTGTAGCGCTCAAGAAAGAGTGATTGACTGATTTTTTGCTGTCGATACTGACGGCATAATTGAGATGCAGGCGCTATCTCCGGGTACCACTCATTCAGCGCCAGTAAACTGGGAGACAACCCGCTAGGACATAACCGATCAACCAACACCCGAGTGCCGTCGTGATCCTCTATCGGCGCATATATACGCTTTAGCATGATTTCATACGACATCGTTTATATATCTCCGCCAGCGCGCACATGGCTTCAGCGAGTAAATCTATATAGGTATTAACATAGCAGCAAACTGAGCGAGGTTAATTAATAGCACAGCAGGTTGGGCGCATGCATCACCGTGCAACGGCGGCATCGCTTCCGTTGCGGTGGAGAACAACAATAAATTACCATCCGAAACTAGAGCTTTTTCACTTTTAAAATCAATCAGATCCCCCTATCCATGTCATAAGCATCACGTCAAAAAAGGTGTTTTGACGGCAGTGGAATTTCTAACATCAATATTCAGTATACATTAGCATCCACCTTAAGCCCTGATGACACATGCCATAGGCGTATCATCTCATCGGCCATGGCTTGAACGTAGCTTTTTAGCTGCGCGTCATCTGTTAGGGTACGCAAAGATTGAATGGATGGGTTACGCAAATTTAAATCCTGGGGAATGTAGGCATAACCAGGCCATAGGTGATTCCGACTGGCCATTGCCCCCTCTTTGTCCAATAACTGACACAGCGGCTTATACTCTGTTGATTCGTTAGAGCATTTAATTCCTAGATAGATACTGTTTATTTCTGCTTCAGCAGCGATAAAAGCATTTTGCAGATGAGGCAGCTTATAATACAAGCCAACGGTCTCGCGATTGGGTGATCTACGCTTATAAGACTGCATAAATACTCGACACTGCTCTTGAACGTTGCCACACGTTGAATGCTGGCTATCCAGTTGCTGATCCATCTCAGCACTGATTCCGCTGATCGTCTCCCTGAGTTCTATCCAAATTTTCGCTTGTAAACGAATCAGCGCTTCATCAAACGCCAGACGAATGTCATGCGCTGCAAGCAGGTTGTCTCCCTCAAGCAAGGTGTCAGCCAACGTATCCAGGTGGTGGGTGTCCATGTCTTGTCCCGTTAACTGTGTGATCAGATCGTGATACTGAACGATGCTTTCGCGTAAAGAAGGATGCAGTACGGATTTTTCTACGCATTTGGCCAGCCAGGGCCGCAAGCACTCTGCGTAGGCGGCCGTTTGATAAGTGCCTGGCATATCGGAACTAGTACCAAGCTGCTCCAGGTGCCCTAAGCTGTGTGATGCTGGAGGGCGCCCGTGCAATGAAAGGAATACCACGTGCACCTCTCGGTAGCCTTGGGCACGCAGTGATTGATAATACGTGACCAACTGATTTTCCTGATCAGCGGCAAGTAGCTTGTTTTCAATCAGAATGGCTTGACGCTTGGTGTTGGTAACCAGAATATCAATTCGCTGCTGCTCGGTAACGACACGCACACCTTTTAAGGAGAAATCCGGGATACGTACCTGGTCGATAAAACACTTAAGTAGCTCTACGCCTAACTCATGCGTTTGAGGGTTTAACAAAGCGGCAATAAAGCGCGAGTGTAAGCGAACTTCATCCGTTGGTTTATGCAATACGGTGAATACGTTAAAACGCGGAGTGCTCACATAGTGACGCTGAAGAAGCGCAGCCAAGTGCAACAGGTCTTCAGCTTTTGTCGTTGAACTCATGCACAATGATCCTTGTTGTGGCAATCACATGACCACGCTCTCAGGCGCGACCTAGCCCATAGTCCCAGCGCTGCCCTTCAAGCCAGGCCGCTACAATATCCGGCACAATGCTATCCGCCTCTTTATGAATAATGCGATAGCTGTAGGGTCTATCCGCCACATCGAAGTGAGGGTTTACGATCAGCTTTTCCGCCCTATATCTCCCCTTTTTGGGCAGCTTCGCTGCTGGGTCTACCTGCAGCGAAGTTCCGATTACCAGCACCTTGGCTGCCGTCTTAAAATGCCGACCAGCCTCTGAGTAATGCATAATCTGCTCCCCAAACCAGACCACGTGTGGCCGTAATTCATGCCCATCAGGGCAAGTGTCACCTAAATACTGTGGGCTAATGCCGATATCCGATACCAGCGCATGCTGACCGCAACATCTCACCTTTCTAAGTTCACCATGCAAATGAATGACATTACGAGACCCAGCGCGCTCATGTAAGTCATCAACATTTTGGGTAATTACGACAACTTCGTACTTTTGCTCAAGTCGTGCGATAGCAAGATGAGCCGGGGTAGGTTGTGCCTTGCCAGCACACTCTCGGCGCCAGTTGTAATACTCTATCACTTCTTTCCGACGTCTATTCCAGGCATGGGGTGAAGCCAATTGCTCGTGCTGCCCAACCGACCTTAAATCGCTGTCACGAAACGCCTCTAGGCCACTACTGACACTAATACCGGCACCGGTAAACACAACGATTTTGTTTGGGTTTATAGCAGGTTTCATACGGGCTCCTTACTGCAGCGGCTACTTCCAAGCATCGTTCTCAATCACTAGCCTAACCGCGCTATGCGACATTTAATGTCGTACAAACCCACTATTATTTGGTCGCCTAGCCCACACCTGGATGACGCTAACTAATGCACCCTTTGCGAACCAAATCACTTACAGCAAACTTCGCTACCTGGATATCCCGCTTTGCCCGACGCATTTGGGCCAGCGAACCTTCACCTGCAGATAACAACGTCTCGCTCGATTTATCCTCTGTCGTTGGCTATCACATGGTTGTGCGGCTTCTACACTGGCAATCGGACGCACCATTTTCGTGGATCAGTGAGGCAGAAGGTGCACAGCTAGCGACGGGTGCGTTTTTGGAGCCACCGGGGATCAGTTGGGAGGTGCTTATGGAAACCCATGGAGAGACACTAACGCAGGGTATGCCCGACGCACTAATTGAGGTTATTAATGCGGTGCCTTTTTTAGGCATTGAATTAGCGCAGGTTGCTGGCCGATTAGACGCTGCCCTCGACATGGCAGTGTCATCGCCACTACTGCTAATACTGCTGGTAGAAAAGGGGGCACAAGAAAGGTGGTCAGCGGACACCTTCGGGGCATTACTTCACCACAAGCAATCAACGCTATGTGCAGTTGCAGGTTTACCCGCAACGCGATCAAGTGCCAAGCTGCTGCGTCGCTGGCAGCTTGGCCCGGTGATTCGGCGCGAGCTCTTTCCGCTTAAAAGGGCGTTAAATAATCCCGACAACTGCGAGTTTTTGCGTCATCAACCTTATGTTCACGCCAGGCACCTTATCTTTTTAGCCAATTATGAGGGCGCACGTTGGCCGGGATTGCTTACGCTTATCAACGAGGCGCTAACCCCTGCTCCCCATTACCGTGGTAGTGCTTGGCTTAAAGCGATGCTGGTGGATACCCAACGCATGTTAGCTACAAGGACTGAAGCCCTTTACCCTGTATACTCATTGGCAGCCTTTCAGGCCCTGCACGACCAGTTAGTGAATGTTTTTAATGCCCACGCAACCGCGGACAATCTTCAAAGTAGCGCCACTGAACTGCAGCAACGCCATGGCCCCTACCCTACACCGCCCTTGCCTAATACAACGTCAATCACCGCCATTACCTCTTGGCAGGATTTACTCGTGGAGGGAGAGCGCATGCGGCACTGCGTGGGCAGTTACAGCAGCGCCGTCGCCAACGGACAAGTCGCTATCTATCACCTGCAGCAACCTGAGCCAGTAACCGTTGCCATCACGCCCCAGGGCCAGCGTTGGAAGCTAAGCGAGGCACGCGGGGTACGTAACGCGCCCCCATCACAGGAAGCACATTACTTCATTAACGTGTGGTTAACAGAGCAGTCATAGGTATACCTCGTATTTATGCGACCTACGTTGTCGCACCCCTAACGTAGCTTATGACACCTCACCCTTGAGGAAAGGCATGCTATGGATACGTTGGTACGTTCATCTTCAGCAACGGCGGATGCACAGCAAGAGTTGGCGAAGTGGCAGGCGGATCGCGCCTATTGGGCAGAAACACTGCCTGTTATGGAGTTGCTCAGCGAATTTTTAATCTTGACCCCTGTTTTGCAGGAACAAATAGCCACGGCAAGCACGGATGGCCGGCATCTCTATTTTTGTCCCTGTTATAGCGCCAGTCTCTCCGATGAATCTCGGCGCTTTTTACATGCCCACCTAATTTGGCATTGCGTGGCAGGCCATTTAACCGCTCCTCTAGTAGCTAACCGGCATCGTTGGCACCTAGCGTGCGACCATGAAGTCAACGCCCTGCTGTTGGCCCTCGGCTTACCCCTGCCTTTGAATGCACTGCTATTTCCCGTATGCGTTGGCCGCGGCGCTTTGGAGGTGTATCGCTGGCTTGAAGGACACCCAAACACGTCAATTGAAATGCCTCTCGACATTCACCCTGCCGCACTATGGGGGCATCTCCCCCATGCCACCCCAAACCAACGCATGACTGGACTTTGGCGACGCCGAGCTCATTTGATTGCTCGGGAACCCGATGCGCTACCCGAGAGAGTCGCTAAGTTTTGTGAGGCACGATAAACTTAGTGTTTTCATTCCTATAGCCAGGATTAGCGTCACTATGTCTGATACGCGCGATACACTTTTTCGCTACTTGACGCTTCTGCAACTCATTCCCCGTTATCCTAAGAAAATGTCGACTCCTATCTTGAAAGAAAAACTCGCTGAACGCGGGTTTAATATTGATACTAGGTCGTTACAACGGGATTTGAGCCAAAAACTCTCGACGCAGTTTCCCATCGGGTGTGATGATAGCCAGAAGCCCTATCAGTGGTATTTCGATCGCGACTTTCAGTGTCAGCTGCCCGCACTGGATGTGCCGAGCGCGCTGACGCTGGTACTTGCCGAAGAGTATTTAAAAGGATTACTGCCCCCTGTGGTCGTTGGGCAATTATCGCCGCACTTTACGGATGCGAGGCGGTTGCTGGATGAGATGAATTCCAACGGCTTGAGCCAATGGGCTCGGAAAGTTCGTGCCATCCCCAATGGCAAAGCGCTTATCCCCGCGGCACTTAATGAAATGACGTGGCAAATCGTCTCTCAAGCCCTGCTAGAGCAAAAACCGGTGGATGTCGTGTACTTGTCTCGCACGTCCAAAACGAAAAAGCACTTCACCCTTCATCCTCAAGGGCTAGTCAGCCGACACAGCGTGACCTATTTACTTGCGACAGTGGACGACTATGACGATATTCGTCAGTTCGCCATGCACCGCATTGAAACAGCCGCTCTAAGTAAAGCGACCTGGCGACCTTTGCACGGCTTTGACTTAGACAATTACATAGCAGGTGGAGCGTTCGGCTATTTGCAAGGCAAAGCCCCCGTCACACTTGTCGCCCATGTAGCGCCACAAGTTGCGTGGCTACTCAGTGAGACCCCACTGTCTGAAACTCAGCGGCTGACACCACTGTCCGACAGCAACTGGCAACAACTAGAAGCCGAGGTGCCCGATGACCAACAAACGCTGTGGTGGCTGATGGCCATGGGCGCCAATATCAACGTACGGGCTCCTGCGGCGTGGCGAGAAACGCTAAAAGCGAATGCAGAGCAGGTACTCGCGCATTACCAAAGCACACTGGTCGCGCAAGAAACCTATTAAAGTCTTGTTCATGGAAGCCAACAAATTGAAAAGGAGATAACGGTGCTCTGTTTTGCTTATGGCTCGAATATGTCTACCCAGCGCTTAGCTGCAAGGATCCCAGCGCGCTTTGTGACCACCGCCCTTCTGCCTGCGTATCGCCTAGCCTTTCATCAGCAAGGCGGTGACGGCTCTGGCAAATGCGATATTGTAACGGCATCTGAGCAGTCGGCTGTCTACGGCGTCGTCTGGGAAGTGGCTTCGCACCATAAGGTGACGCTAGATCGTTATGAAGGGCTCAACGCTGCTTACGATGAAACCTGGCTGACGGTAACCGACCTGGTTGGCGACGGGCAGTTTGAAGTACAAGCGTATGTTGGCAAGCTCACCGCTACTGGCATGCAGCCCTATACATGGTACAAGCACCATGTGTTAGCAGGCGCACGAGAACACGGATTACCCACAGCTTATGTCCGTGCATTAGAACAAATTGATGCCCAAATTGACCCAGACACCGAACGCCACGCACGCGAAATGGTGCTACATGGACTCGATGTACCGTTAGTGCGGGGAGCATAATGGGCAATGATGAGCGTTTAATCGCATTTTACCGCGAGGAAGGCCACGATCATAAAGGTCGTCGACTCGAAGACATCTGGGAACTCCCCTCTTTCTGGCTGGAACACACCCACGACTATATTCAGTGGCTGTTTCCTATTCCTGAAATGGGCCGCTTTAACGCCTTTGCTCCTCTGCTCACACTCGATGTGCAAGCGGTGTTTGCGAAAGATGCGTTATTACGCCAACACCAGCAGCGCTCGCTGGACGTGATGCTGGACTTTTTTGGACTGGAACGCGAAGACCACACCATCACAGCACAGCCCGACCTCTCGATCCAAACGCACATTTGGTTGAAAGCGGGTGGCCATAATCATCTGCGCATTACGCGTATGATCCGTTCGTTAGCGTTGTGCCATGCGCCAGAGCTTGCTCGGGCTTTTCAGCAAGCCGTCATAGATATTGGTACTCAGCAGGGCATAGTGTCAGAAACGTCGGTGCAGTTTTGGCGAGATGCGATTTAAGCAGCGTCAACTGAACGATATCGTTGGAGGCATCAAGACGGGATCCGTCTAGAGTAGTTCTGATTAACGCGATGAGCGCAGCTTACCAGAGGCCTCCTGAAACTCTCACAAACAAAAACGGCCACTGTAGCAATTAGCTAAGTGACCGTTTTATATATTCTTGGTCGGAGCGACAGGATTCGAACCTGCGACCTTTGCAACCCCATTGCAACGCGCTACCAAGCTGCGCCACGCTCCGCTGTCTTTATTGGCCGCTACATCTTTGCCTCAAGACGGTGCGTATACTAGCGGTTTCCTGGATAAATGAAAAGCCCTTATAGCGCTTTCTTTTCAAGTATTTGTCACACACCGCTATAAATCTCATCAGCCTTTATGGCTTGCATTGATCAGCCTCAAGCAACAGATAGGCCATGGCGTCATATACACCGGGGGCCGTTACGATTAAATGGTCTGGATAAAGGTCTTCTGGTACCGCTGGGGGCACAGGGTATAAGTGCCCGACTCGCGCGCCGGCTTCCCGAGCAATAACCCAGCCTGCAACAAAATCCCAGGGCGAAACACTTTCGTAGTACGCATCCAGGCGACCGCAGGCTACATCGCATAAATCGAGCGCTGCTGCGCCATTACGACGTACGTCTTGGCACTCAAACAGCACAGCTTCCAAGCGCTTCAAAAGTTGCTTACGCTCCTCTTTACGATAGGGAAAACCTGTCCCCACCAAGGTGTGAGCCAGTGAGTCAGCACTACTAGGCTGTATGGGTTTGCCGTTGCAAAAAGCACCAGCACCTTCGGCAGCGCTAAAGGTCTCGCCTAAAAACGGTGCATGCACAACGCCCACTTTGGCGACGCCCTCTTCCATCCAGCCAATGGAAACCGCTACGTGGCGCAGTCCCTGGGCAAAATTCACCGTGCCATCAATCGGATCCACCACCCACAGCTTTGGCGCCGCTTCATGCAAAGCGCTTTCTGGGGCGAGCTCTTCACTCAGCCGCGCTTCACCTGGAAAGTGCTCCTCCAGGCGCTGACTAATAAGCTTGTCCACGGCCACATCTACATCGGTGACCAGCTCATTGTCTTTTTTTAAGCGCTGGGCAAAGTCCTGCTGCTCCCGCGCCTTAATGATCATCTGCCCGGCTTCTTCGGCAATAGCGATAGTAATTTCAAGACGTGCGGCTAGCGTGTGGTCGCTCATTGAATCTCCCTTTTGAACGCGATGATGCTGTGAGCCTCTACCATAAGCCGCCGAGATGTAATTTTCGAGTCAAACCGACTTTCGCTTGCAACACCTAGCGTAATACGTCCACCAGCACATCCACCACGATGCGCGTGGCGGCTTCAATTAGCACCACATCGGCACCAACACGCTCCCACTCATAGCCTGGGTAATGCGGCAATTGAGATGCTAACTGGCCGTCAAAACGCTTGGCGATACCCGGGGGTAAGGGTTTGCCACGCTCAAGGTTACGCTGAATACCTGGCGGCAACGATTCGGCTCGCGGTGCGTCATGCCGACGCAACAGTTGGCGTAGCTCACGTTCATTAATACGTGGTAAATCAACCCGCTCATCACGGGAGTAACTAGGGCGGTTAGATTCATGCTGCTGGTGCTGGCCCTTATCACGGGCACCGTGGGCCGGGGCATGATCAGGCTGGGCAAAGGCAGTGCTATTGAGTAGCAGCGCGCCAAGCGCACTCATGGCAATCAGTTTGATGGGATTCACTATAAGCTCCTCGCTTAAGGTCAGAGCTTACAGTGTAGCGATCAAATGAGTAGGGATTATGGAAATCAAAAAAGGGCCCGAAGGCCCCCCTCTGACTTAAGTAGGAATTAACGGCAGCTTGCAGGTAAAAAACGGGGCGGTATAGCTAAAGCGCCTATTCCAGAGCGGCAATTCCACTCGATAGAGCCACTGTTATCCTCATTAGGTGTAGTAGGTTCAAACACTAGTTGCGATCCTGCTATATCACTAACTACATCAGTTTCTTTCATTGTTACTACTATCCCCCCTTCCTGCCCACTACCAAGCGCCTGAATATTAACACTCTGTACATAGTTACCCTGAATTTGGTCGCTTTCTGAAAGCCCTGCGTCTCCATTGTTAGCGGGCCAAGTGCCTGTAGTTATGAACTGCTCAGAGACAGCTGTCTTGGCTGCAGAAGCGAGAGAAATAGCCTCACTCACCTGAGCTCTGCCTACATAATTTTGGTACTGGGGTACAGCAAGAGAAGCCAACACACCAATAATCGCCACGACGATCATCAGCTCAATCAGCGTGAAACCGCCTTGCTTGGTGCTCTGTGCATTAGGTTGTGCAGCATTCTGCATGAAGGCATCTCCGGTGGGGGTAGGGTCAGCCTTTTCAAGGATCTGAAATCCTTAAAAAGAATTAGAAACAGTAGGGGTTACACTAGCTTACGTGACCTGTTTTTACAACACACTCTATTAACGTTATCGGCTTACTCGACGGCTACTTTAACTATAGTGCCAGGATTAGCCATTTAATGCTTATAAACGCTAGTTTATGGTACAAGTAACACGCCTACACTGATGTAAAACAGGTTTTTTGATGAGCCAGCCCCCCTTCGAGTCGACTTTAAGCCACGCCGCTGCGCGTGGTGGCTTGCGCGGTATCGCCCAGCGCTTGGTTAAGCACGGCTTGCTGACCGACGCTCAAGCCGCCACGGCGGAAACCACCGCGTCGGACTTGGAAATATCGTTACTTCAGCATGTAATAGAAAGCGGCCTGGTCGAACCTAACAAAGCCACACTGGCAGCTGGCTGGGAGTATGGGCTTCCAGTCATAAACCTGGAGGCAGTGCGGCTCTCGTCACTACCCCCCGCTTCGGACTATCCCATCAAAGTACTGCAGAGCCTTAACGTTCTGCCATTAGCGCGTCACGGCCATCGCCTCACTGTCGCAGTGCCTTACCCCGCCACTTTGACGCAACTAGATGAATTGCAGTTCGCGACCGGCCTTAGCGTTGAAGGCATCCTCGCTCCCGTTGATCAAATCACGGTCGCGCTCAACAGTTACCTTGCTCAAAACGAGCGTGGCATGCTTGATCAGTTGGATGAATTGGATGATGCGGTTAATTCACTGAGCGTTGTGCAAAATAATGATGGCAATGAAGTTCCTCTGGAAGAATCTTCTCAAAATAGTGAAGACGCGCCCATTGTTAAGTTTGTAAACAAAATTCTGTTAGACGCGATTCGCAGAGGCGCCTCTGATATCCATTTTGAGCCCTACGAAACGCTTTACCGGGTACGCTTTCGCGTTGATGGAATGCTCATAGAAGTGGCACGACCGCCCTTTGCCATGCGCAATCGTATCGCGGCACGACTGAAAATCATGGCCCGCCTGGATATCTCGGAACGTCGCTTACCCCAAGATGGCTCGATCAAGCTCAAGCTTTCCCGCACACGCTCCCTCGATTTCCGGGTTAACTCATTGCCTACCGTCTATGGCGAAAAGTTGGTGCTACGGATATTAGACCCTACCGCAGTGCAGCTAGGTATTGAGCAACTGGGCTTTACCGACGACCAACGGGGCCATTATGAGCACGCATTAAAACAACCCCAAGGTATGATTCTGGTCACCGGCCCTACCGGCAGTGGTAAAACCGTTTCGCTGTATACCGGCATTAATATTCTTAATAAAGTGGAACGTAATATCTGTACCGCCGAAGACCCGGTTGAAATCAAAGTCGCGGGTATCAATCAGGTAAACGTATTGCCTAAGATCGGCCTCGATTTTGCCAGTGCGCTAAGGGCGTTTCTACGCCAAGACCCGGACGTCGTCATGGTAGGCGAGATTCGTGATTTGGAAACCGCCGAAATTGCCGTTAAAGCCGCCCAGACAGGCCACTTGGTTCTCTCCACGGTGCATACCAACTCGGCGGCTGAAACACTGACTCGTCTGGCTAATATGGGCGTCTCGTCGTTTAACATCGCCAGCGCCGTTAGTTTGATTATTGCTCAGCGCCTGGCTCGCAAACTATGCACACACTGCAAAGAGCCCATTGATATTCCCCACGAGGCGCTGCGCAAAGAAGGCTTTAGCAGCGAAGAAATCCATCAGGCAACTATCTACAAACCGGTAGGTTGCAAGCACTGCACCCACGGGTATAAAGGTCGAATTGGCATTTATGAGGTAGTGCCGATTACCGAAGCGATGCGCCAACTGATTATGCGTGACGCCAACGCCTTAGATATTGATCAACAGGTGCGCAAGGAGGGCTATCCAAGCCTTCACCGCAGTGGATTACTGAAAGTCATGCAGGGCATTACCAGCCTGGAAGAGATTAACCGTGTGAGCAAGGAGTAAGGCATGGCTAAAACGGCACGTCGACGCCAAACGCCCGCCATCAAGCTAGCGCGCTGGAAATGGAGCGGTAAAGGCCCCCAGGATAGAACGCTAAGCGGTGAAATGATTGGCCGCAGTAAAGCAGAAGTAGCCGCTGAGCTGACCAAGCAAAACATCGTTATCGGCCGGATTAGTAAAAAAGGCAACCTAGGCGGCAGCGGCCGAATTAATCCCAACGACATCATGGTCTTTGCACGCCAAATGGCCACCATGATTCGCGCCGGTATTCCCTTGCTACAGGCACTTCAGGTGGTGGCCGAGAGCCTCAAAAAGCCTGCCATGGTTGCCTTGATTCAACATCTGATGAGTGATGTATCGTCGGGCTCCAGCTTCTCTGATGCATTGAGCCGTCACCCCAAACACTTTGATCGGCTGTTTGTTAACCTGGTCAGCGCTGGCGAGCAGTCAGGTGCGCTGGATCAAATGCTCGATCGTATTGCGACTTACAAAGAGAAGGTTGAGTCGCTAAAGGCGCGGGTTAAGAAAGCACTCTGGTACCCCACCGCCGTCATGACGATTGGCATTGCGGTGACCATGTTGCTGTTGATTAAAGTGGTGCCTGAATTTGAAAGCATGTTCCAGAGCTTTGGTGCAGAGCTTCCCGCACTGACCCAGTTGACCGTGAATTTATCCGAGCTTGCCCAGCGGTATTGGCTAGCGGCGCTCGGCGCGGTGATTGCTGCCGTCCTACTACTCAGAATAAGCATTCAGCGCTCGCCTAATGTCGCCTACCGCATGCACGCTTTGCTGCTTCGATTACCGGTCATTGGCGATATTATGCATAAATCCGCCATAGCCCGCTTTTCGCGTACCTTAGCGACTACCTTTGCCTCCGGCGTACCGCTCGTAGAAGGCCTAGATACCGCCGCGGGTGCCACCGGCAATAAAGTGTACGAACGGGCGGTGGTACAAACGCGCCAGGACGTAGCCACCGGGCAACAGCTACACTTCGCCATGCGAATGACCAACCGTTTCCCCCCCTTGGCGATTCAAATGGTCAGTATCGGTGAAGAGGCGGGGTCGCTGGATGCCATGCTCAATCGCGTCGCCGATTACTACGAAGAAGAAGTCGACAATAAGGTCGATGCCCTCACCTCGCTGATGGAACCGGTTATTATTGTCGTACTTGGCGTGCTCGTCGGCGGTGTGGTTGTCTCTATGTACTTACCCATCTTCGACTTGGGCTCTGCCCTCTAATCGTCAAATGTTTAAACAACGCTAATTTCAAGAAGCCTAAGGAGCTCCATGCATCACCCTCCGTTTACTCTGTGGTTAATCGTTTTATTGATGGGACTATGCCTGGGCAGTTTTCTCAATGTGGTGATTACGCGTCTGCCGGTGATGCTTATGCGTGGCTGGCGTAATGAAGCCCGCGAAGCACTTGAGCTTAGCGCTGAGCACTCACCGCGCTTTAACTTAGCCACACCCGGCTCCATGTGCCCACGCTGTGAAGCCCCTATTGCATGGCACGACAACCTGCCGCTGATCGGCTGGATAAAGCGCCGTGGACGCTGTGCTGCGTGCCAAACGCCTATTAGCATTCAATACCCACTGGTAGAAATAGCCGGTGGCTTGCTGGCCATAGCAGTGCTAGCGCTCCACGGTCTTACGGTAGAGTCAATCTTGGTTTACGGTGCCTGCCTAATGCTGTTAGTGCTCGCCGTGATCGACTTTCGCACCCAGCTACTACCCGACGTCATCACCCTACCCTTGCTGTGGGCAGGGTTACTCTTTCAGCTCCTCTTCCAGCCACTTATGCTGCCGAGTGCCGTTATCGGCGCCATGGTAGGCTACCTTTCTCTGTGGAGCTTCTATTGGCTATTCAAACTGGTCACAGGCAAAGAGGGGATGGGCTATGGTGACTTTAAGCTTCTAGCAGCGCTAGGCGCCTGGCTGGGGTGGAGTTTTTTACCGCTGATTTTGATACTTTCCGCAGGGCTTGGGGCCATTGTTGGGCTAGTTGTCCAGGCCTACTCGCCTCGCCTTCGTGGCACACCGCTACCCTTTGGCCCTTTTCTCGCTCTCGCTGGCTGGGTGGGGTTGCTAGTCGGTGATGAAATAATGGCAATGTATCTCAACCTGCTTATGTAAAATTGAGCCATGCGAAACGTGGCCCTATAAACTTTAGCTATATGAGGCAGCAGATGATTATCGGATTAACGGGTGGCATCGGGTCAGGTAAATCGACCGTCGCTCGCGCTTTTGAAGCACTCGGCGCCGCCTGGGTCGATGCCGATGATGTTGCCAGGGAAATAGTCTTACCTAAGGAGCCGGCACTGCTAGCCATTCAAAGTCGCTTCGGTGATCAGGTCATGCACCAGGATGGCACGCTTAACCGCGCCGCCCTACGCGAGATTGTTTTTAATGATCCAGAACAACGCCAGTGGCTAGAATCTATCACACACCCCAAAATAAGGGAGCGGCTAGTGCAGCATTTAGAGCGGTTCAAAGCTCAGGGAGCGCCTTACGTGCTGCTTGTGTCACCGCTACTGTTTGAGACGGGTCAAGATGCGCTCGTGAACCGCACAGTGGTTGTCGATGTGCCCCAAGCGCTACAATTATCGAGAACCCTACAGCGTGATGGGGTGAGTGAAAGCCAGGTGCGTGCTATTCTCGCCGCCCAACTTTCCCGCGAACAACGGCTAGCCAAAGCAGATGACGTGATCGATAACAGCGGTGACCACGCCAGTATAAAGGAACAAGTGGCACGGCTGGATGAACGCTACCGTCAACAGCTTAGCTACTGAAATACCGCGCTTGTTAATGCAACTGGAGTTTTTTATGGCTCGCCCTGCAAACGATTCCCCGCTAGAAGTTAATTGCCCGCAGTGCGCCAAGAGCGTGCCCTGGTTACCAGAAAGCACTTACCGCCCTTTCTGCAGTAAGCGTTGCCAACTATTAGATTTGGGTGCCTGGGCCGATGAGTCACATCGCATATCGGGTGAATCCGCTATGGATGAAGCCGATATAGAAACCTTACTGGCGCAAGCCGACAAAGATGCACCACTGACCTAGTTTTTACGAAAACTGACCTAACGAGCACTAATACTAACTATGGCCGAGATAAACGCTAACCCCTCATCGCCTTCGGCCTATCATCTGCTGCTTCAATTGGAGCAGCAGTTTGATCAGTTACTCGCAACAATTGAAACCGCCGCTTCACTATACGAACAGCAGCTACCGGCAACGTGGGTCTTCCATCAAACAACGCCGTCTCCTGACTGGTTGCGTAAAGCCCTGTTCGATATGTGGCATGAGCAGGATCAAGATGGTCGTGAGACGCGCAACTATATTGCCGTAGTGGCCGCGAATGATGAGCTGTTAACGGCGATAGGCGCTGTCAATCAAGCCAAAGCCAATTTTAGTGACCTACTACAGCATATTAAACAGGCATTCCCACAAGCACTTAGCGATGCAAAAAGCCGCTTGCCACAACGCCACCCTCACGTTGATGAAGTGTTACGCCGTAATGGGCTTGCCCGTTTACATCTTAAACAGAGCTGGCGACAGCTACCTATCGCACAAGCGCCTGTCTCACGCGTTAGATTTGCTTGGTACAGTAGCGGCCGCTCGATTAAACGCCTGTCAGTGCAAGAAGCTGAACATAAGCTTTTGCAGCTTGATACTGATGCGCCGCATATTCGTATTCAGCTACGCAAGCTATCCGGTATACCAAGCGGCGAAGTGCTTGCCCAGGTACAAACTCAGGCCCCGCTGATGCGGGCAAACCTGTTTTTTACCGAACCCCTCGACGATGGACATACGCGGCGGGCGCTGAATGCCGCTATGCCTATTTTTGTGCCTGACAATAACCAGCGGCTGCCCCACATTAACTTGCCGACGCCACTGCCTCCCACGACCCGCACACGGGCAAGGCGACGCGATGAGAAACTAGAGCAGGATGTATTTCTACCCAGTTTGAGGGTTTATCGTTACCGTTAGCATAAGAGCGCCTGCAGAGTCTTCTACGGTGTTTTAGAGGCGCTAGCTACAGGCACTACATCCTGCTGCCATACCCCATAGCCAAGCAGTACTTCGATCAGCTCGGCCAGATCGTCATGCCCCACACCATACTCGCGCAGCAAAGCTTCAAAGCGCTGTTTAAAAATACGCTCCTGCTCTTGTTGCTGTTCCTTCTGCTGGGTCTCTACATCTTCCTGTTCCAATGCCGCAAGCGAACGTACCGGCGGACCTGTCGGTATATCAAAATCGCTTTCTGGATCATCTAATTGGCGTAAAGCCTGCGCAAAGGCATCGTCTAACTCACGAAACTTACGCAGCTTCTCACGCTCATCTATCGGCTTTTGAACCTTTTGATATTTCATCGATGTTTCATTTACACCTTGCTTGAAATGGTCGAAATGATTGCCAACATAGCTTTTTTTGGCAAAAACTGTGCACAAACGCGTAAAGATAACGAGCAAACTTGCCTTTGCTACCCAGTTGCCAGCATAAAGGCATCATTAACAAGTATATGAGGGTAACAAGCACATTTATCAAACACGGCACAGTCAGCGACAACTCATTAAATCGATGCTTCGCATCAACATTACCTACAAGTAGCCTGAATAGAGATTCAACTCTCATCCGTAGGCTGAAATTTTTCTCTTCAGCTAGGTTACCAACACTAACGCACTGGGAGAGTGCACTACAGGCGAGATAAGCACGACCTGTACGATTCACGCATGAGAGGCCAGATAATGTTCAACGCGATGACACGAGCTGAGATCTGGCTGCAGGATACACTCGATAAGCCACTCGGTATCGAAGACCTTGCTAATCACATAGGGTATTCGTCTTCTCAAGTTCGGCGCCAATTTCGCCAAAGCTTCCACATTTCACCTAGCGCCTATCGTGAAAAAAGGCGGCTCGAGCGCGCGGCGGTGTTGCTTGCGCTTACTCCTCTCAATATAGCGCAAATTGCGAAACGCTGCGGGTACTATAACCACTCATCTTTTTCACGGGCATTCCAACGGCGCTATCAGTTCAGCCCGCGCAATTTCCGGCTAACGCTGAAAACCGCTTTTCAGCCTCCGATGCTACAGCATGGCTTTAACACCCGCATCGAAAAAACCGCTGATCGCCAAATGCTCCTGATGCGCCTATACAAAGCTCCTGAACATATTAAGGGGCTAGGGGACGCCAGCCATCACAATGTTCAACTAGCGTGCTTACAGGGGCGGCTGCGGCTATCAACGACCATCATCGCGCTGCCCGACATACTCGCAAATAGGGTTAATGCACTTAATAGTGATTTTTTTCACTCTAACCGAACCGACATTGGTCTATACCTAGCGGATACGGACAATGCCAAAGACATTGCGTTACCTGTTCGCTACCGTCGGGTCGATATTCCTACCCATTACTACGCGAGTACAAGCTTTGACAGTTTAGCTGATCTTTATGAAGCCTTGACGCATACCATCATGTATCTGCTTCATAGGAAGGATGCTTGCCACGTTAGCGGCCATCCTCCGCAGGTACTATGGAAAGCGAACCACTTAGAACTCCGCATCCCATTAATAGATTATTAGCGGTATAACGACACTGAGGTATAGCTGAAAACATATGATAATAAAAAACCGGCATTTCTGTACAGAAATGCCGGTTGTTAGATAGCTTAGTCTTCCATGCGTTCCAACCAGGACTCGACGGTTTCATCACCGTACTGGTCTTTCCAGCTACGCAGGCCTTTATGGTTGCCACCGCGAGTTTCGATTACTTCCCCTGTTTTGGGGTTTTTGTAAATCTTCAGGCGGCGCTTACGACGGGCATTGCCACTCGCCGTGGTTTTAGTACCACGTTGGTCAGCAGCAGGATCTAGTAAGGCAATAACATCACCCGGACGCTTGCCAAACTCAGTCATTAGCGCTTCAAGTTTGGCCTTAAATTCCAACTCGCTTTTGAGGCGCTGATCGCCTTCTAAGCGCTGCAAGTCTTCTTGAAGCTGCTTTAGCTGCTGTTCTTTTTGGATATATTCGTTAAGTAATGACATCGGGGTTCCTTTAATAGCGTATCCAACTGAATGGGGCTCAATTGAATGGGATCTAACTTAGGTGCTGATTGACAACCTTGGCACCCACTAGTTCAGAATGCAGGGACATTATTCCTGTAAAAAGAGTAACTGACAACAGTCTAGTTGATTTTCACTCAATTACTAATCGTTTTTTAAAACTCAATTGCTGCTTAAAGAGTTTAAATCTAATAACCCCTGACGACTATGCAAACCCTCCTGCTGAGCAATTACAATCGCTCAACCACTACAAACAAAAGCGCCGCCCATAAGGGCGGCGCTTTTTACGAACCAGCAACTAATCGATAATTAGTCTTGGCCCATCTGCTGCTTGATCAAGTCACCGATGGTGGTCGGGCCACCCGCTGTTTCCGGCTCTTGCTCACGCATCTTCTTCAAGTTCTGACGCGTATCGTCTTGGTCTTTCGCTTTTACCGACAGATTAATCTGACGGCTCTTACGATCAACACTTACGATACGAGCTTCTACACTGTCGCCTTCATTCAGCACATTGCGCGCGTCTTCTACGCGGTCAGCACTGATTTCAGAGGCTTTCAGCACAGCAATAACGTCAGTCGCCAATTCAACTTGAGCTTCTTTAGCATCAACTTCAATGACGCGACCCGTTACGATGCTGCCCTTATCGTTGACTGAGAGGTACTCAGCAACGGGGTCAGAATCCATCTGCTTGATGCCCAGCGAGATGCGCTCACGCTCAGGATCAATAGACAGGATAACGGCTTCAGCTTCATCGCCTTTCTTAAAGCTGCGTACGGCTTCTTCGCCAGTATCAGTCCAAGAAATGTCAGACAAGTGAACCAGACCGTCGATACCGCCTTCTAGGCCGATAAAGATACCGAAGTCAGTAATTGACTTGATGGTACCGGAAACACGGTCACCCTTGTTGTAGTCAGTGTTGAAGGTTTCCCACGGGTTAGCAGTGCACTGCTTGATACCCAGAGAAATACGACGACGCTCTTCGTCGATATCCAACACCATGACGTCAACATCATCGCCCACTTGAACGACTTTAGACGGATGGATGTTTTTGTTAGTCCAGTCCATTTCAGAAACGTGAACCAGGCCTTCAACACCCTCTTCCAGCTCGGCAAAGCAGCCGTAGTCAGTCAGGTTAGTGACGACCGCGTGCACTTTCATGCCTTCCGGATAACGCTCTTTAATGTTGACCCACGGATCTTCGCCCAACTGCTTCAGACCCAGTGAAACGCGGTTACGCTCACGGTCAAACTTAAGAACCTTGACGTTGATCTCATCGCCAACGGCAACGATTTCGGACGGATGCTTAATACGCTTCCACGCCATGTCTGTGATGTGCAGCAGGCCGTCAACACCACCCAGGTCTACGAAAGCGCCGTAGTCTGTCAGGTTCTTAACGATACCCTTGATCTGCTGACCTTCTTGCAGAGTTGCCAGCAGCGCTTCACGCTCGGCACTGTTCTCTGCTTCCAGAACCGCACGACGTGATACCACAACGTTGTTGCGCTTCGGATCGAGCTTGATGACTTTAAAGTCCAGCTCTTTGTTTTCCAGGTGCGCAGTATCGCGAACTGGACGAACGTCAACCAACGAGCCCGGCAAGAAGGCACGGATAGAGTCAACTTCAACAGTGAAGCCGCCTTTAACCTTACCGTTAATAACGCCCTTAATGATTTCGTCTTTCTCGAAGGCTGCTTCAAGAATCTTCCAAGCTTCTGCACGCTTGGCTTTTTCACGAGACAGACGCGTTTCACCGAAACCATCTTCTACGGCTTCAAGTGCAACGTGCACGTCGTCACCGATAGCGATGTTCAGATTACCGTGTTCATCGCGGAATTGTGACGCAGGGATCTGACCTTCAGATTTCAGACCAGCGTTGACAGTAACCCAGTCACCGTCAATGTCGACAACCTGGGCCGCGACAATAGCGCCTGGCTCCATGTTGATGTCGTTAAGAGACTGTTCAAACAGCTCAGCAAAGCTTTCGCTCATGGTGTTCCTACGTAATTACGTTGTTGAGGCATAAATGCCTTCTCCGCACCACCAGCAAGTGCGGGCCTAATGTCACTCAGCCTTTGGAGGTGTTAACGCTGGTTAGACCTGACCGGGCTCACCGATGTGAGTTTAGTGCCCTGCCACGTCGTGACACCTATCCAAAAACGCCGCAAGGGAGAATCACACGCCGCTTACCAGCCCTCTTTGGGCGAGCAGTTCGGTCAGTCGATCAACCACTTCCGGTATGCTCAGGCGCGTGGTATCAAGCGTAATGGCATCATCTGCCGGCTTGAGAGGAGCCACACTACGCTGCGTGTCGCGTGCATCGCGTGCCTGAATCTCCTTTAAAAGACTCGAAAGACTAGCATTCACCCCGGCTTCCTGCAACTGTAGATGACGGCGACGTGCCCGTTCATCGGCACTGGCGGTTAAAAAAATCTTCAGCGCCGCGTCAGGAAACACCACGGTACCCATGTCACGGCCATCCGCCACCAAGCCTGGAGCCTGGCAAAAATCGCGCTGGCGTTGTAGCAGGGCTTGGCGCACCGCAGGCAGGGCCGCCACTTGGGAAGCGCGCTCGCCGGCCTGTTCGGTGCGAATCACCTGGCCAACATCTTCACCTTCAAGCAGCGTACGTGGCTGCCCCTCTTCAACAGGAAACGCCACATCCAGCTGTTCTGCCAAACGTGCCAGACCCAACTCATCGTCAACGGCCACGTTGTGCTTAACCGCCGCTTGAGCCGTCAACCGATAAAGCGCGCCGCTATCGAGAAGATGCCAACCTAGGCGTTCTGCCACCAAACCACTAATGGTGCCTTTACCTGCACCGCCAGGGCCATCAATGGTGAGAACGGGAGCAGCGGCAACACGATCATTCATGCGCGCCCTCCACGCTAACGCCCATGCCAATGCGCGTGGCTAATTCAACAAAATCAGGGAAAGAGGTCGCCACATTGGCGCAGTCTTCAATCACAATTTCGGCACTTGCGCGTAGCGATGAAATCGCAAACGCCATGGCAATACGGTGATCGCCCAGGCTATCGACACGTCCACCGCCGTAGCTCGCTTTTTGCCCATCGCCATTGCCGACAATATCAATGCCGTCTTCTACGACGGTGTGCTGCACACCTAAAACAGCCAAGCCATCAGCCATGGCCTGAATGCGGTCAGACTCTTTGACGCGTAACTCTTCAGCGCCTCTAAGACGAGTCACACCTTCAGCATTAGCAGCGGCAATAAACAGTGCGGGGAATTCATCAATCGCTAAAGGCACTTGTTCTTCTGGGATATCAATTCCTTTTAACGGCGCGTAGCGAATACGAATATCGGCCACCGGCTCGCCGCCCACTTCGCGCTCATTCTCTAGCGCTAAATTCGCCCCCATCAAAGTAAGAATATTAATCACACCAATGCGGGTGGGGTTAATACCTACGTGTTCAAGAGTAATATCAGCGCCTGGGGTAATCGCTGCTGCCACCAAGAAGAAGGTGGCGGATGAGATATCCGAAGGCACATCAATGGGGCCTGCGGTGAGTTTACCGCCCCCTTTGAGCCAGCAGGTATCACCTTCACGGGAAACTGCGTAGCCAAAACCATTGAGCATACGCTCGGTGTGGTCGCGGGTTGGTGCAGGTTCGCGCACCCGAGTTTCGCCTTCGGCGTACAGCCCCGCCAGCAACAGGCAAGATTTCACCTGGGCACTGGCCATGGGCATATCGTAATGGATGCCTTTAAGCTTGGCGCCACCACGAATCTTTAGCGGCGGACGCCCGCCCTCAGCGGTATCAATGGTGGCGCCCATCAAGCGCAGTGGGTCAGCCACACGCCCCATAGGCCGCTTGGTCAGTGACTCATCGCCGGTCAGCTCGCTGTCAAACGCTTGGCCTGCCAGCAGTCCTGAAAACAGCCGCATGGCGGTGCCCGAGTTACCAACATAGAGCGGGCCTGCAGGGGCTTTTAAGCCATGCATACCCACACCGTGAATCGTCACGCGCCCCTGGTGCGGCCCTTCAATCGCCACCCCCATTTCACGAAACGCCTGCAGGGTAGCTAGACTATCTTCACCTTCCAGAAAGCCTTTTACTTCAGTGACACCCTCAGCCAGCGCGCCTAGCATAATGGAGCGGTGCGACATGGATTTGTCGCCAGGTACGCGTAAACGCCCCTGGGCTTGACCGCCCGGCTGCACACGGTAGGTAACCTTACCTTGTGGTTGCATATGATATTCCGCCTGATAACTGGTTTTGTTCAATAAAGAGTCGAAATAGTGCCGGGCGTGGCTTGCCCGATCAAAGGTGGCAATCAGCGCATCGCTGTCACCGGCTTCTACCGCATGACGCAATCGAGAGAGCCCCGCTTCAAAATCATCCAGCGACGCTAAAACCGCCTGCTTATTGGCGATAAAAATATCGCGCCACATCACCGGGTCGCTTCCCGCAATACGGGTAAAATCGCGAAAACCGCCCGCTGCGTAACGAAAAATATCTAGCCGTTCATCCTGACGGGCCAGCGTATCCACCAGTGAAAAAGCCAGCAGGTGGGGCAAATGGCTGGTACGCGCCAACACCTGGTCATGGCGTTCTACGTCCATTTCCAGCACTTCGGCGCCGCAGGCTTCCCATAAGCAGCGCACGCGCTGCAAAGCGTCACGATCTACGTTCGGCTCAGGTGTCAGAATAACCTTGTGGTCTACATAGAGACGCGGATTCGCCGCTACCACACCGCTTTTTTCTGAACCGGCAATAGGATGCCCCAAGACCATATTGGTAGGCACCTGGCCAAATACCCGCTGAGCACAGGCACGAATAGTCGCCTTGGTACTACCCACATCGGTAATCACAACGTCAGCCGATGCGTTAGGCAGTACCTCAGCCAAGCTCGCCATCACGCTCTCCATGGCGAGCACCGGCACCGCTAGCACCACCATGGTGGCATCATTTACTTGCTCATCAAGGTGGGTACCGCCTGAGTCGATAAGCCCCATCTCAATACCACGAGCAATCTCACTATCATCAGGATCACAGGCAACAATCTGCCCCTGGAAACCTGAAACGCGAAGTGCTGCCGCTAGCGAACCACCAATTAATCCCAAGCCAACAATCAATAGACGCGATTCATGACAGCCTGATGTTTTAACACTGTCTTCGACCATTAATGTCACAGCACGCCTATGGGGTAGGAACCCAGCACACGTAGTTCCGCCGCCCGCAGCTGTACCTCTTCAAGCACTGCCGCGACCTTGGGCTCATCACGATGGCCTTTAAAGTCGATAAAAAAGACGTAGTTCCACACACCGGTACGCGAAGGACGAGTTTCAAGGCGCGTTAAATCAATTTGATGACGATGGAAAGGCTCCAGCAACGCATGCAGCGTCCCCGGCTGGTTGCGCATGGCAACCACAATAGAGGTTTTATCCTCTCCCGCCATGGGCACATCCTGGTTACCAATAATCAAAAACCGCGTGGAGTTATCCGGGCTGTCTTCAATTTTTTCGGCGATATAATCAAGGCCATAAAGCTTGGCCGCCATATCACCTGCAATCGCCGCACTATGCCACTCAGTTTTGACTAACTTGGCCGCTTCCGCATTGGAGGAGACCGGTACCCGCTCTGCATGCGGAAAATGCGCATCTAACCATTTACGACACTGGGCAAACGACTGCGGATGGGAATAAATACGCGAGACTTTATCCCGGCGGGTCGTTTCACTGACCAACAAATGGTGGTGAATACGCAGCACTACCTCGCCACAAATTTTGATTGAGGAGTCCATAAAGGTATCAAGGGTGTGATTGACCACCCCTTCGGTGGAGTTTTCCACCGGCACGACGCCGTAATGCACGGCGCCCGCCTCTACTTCACGAAATACCTCATCAATGGCTGCCATGGGCAAACTAACGGCACTTTCACCGAAGTGTTTAAGCGCCGCCTGCTGCGTAAAGGTGCCTTCAGGGCCTAAATAGGCAACTTTAACCGGCTGTTCAAGCGCCAAACACGCCGACATGATTTCACGGAACAAGCGCGCCATCTCTTCTGAATCGAGCGGCCCCTTATTCAACGCCATAATGCGCCGCAGCACCTGGGCCTCTCGCTCAGGGCGATAAAACACCGCATCTTTATCTTCGGCCAACTTGACGTGGGCCACCTGCTGGGCGCAACTGGCGCGCTCGCTGATCAGATTGAGAATATCGCTATCGAGCTGATCGATACGCTGGCGCAGCTCATCCAGGTTGATCGACGTGTCGGACATGGTGGTTAGCCCCTTGTTTTTTCAAAATCGGCCATAAATGCAATTAAGGCATCTACCGCAGACTCAGGCACCGCGTTGTAAAGGCTGGCACGCATACCGCCCACGCTGCGGTGACCTTTTAGATTAAGCAGCCCTGCCGCATCGGCCTGCTGTAAAAACGCTTTATCCAGCGCCGAATCGGCCAGCACAAAGGGCACGTTCATGCGCGAACGGTTGGCGTTAGCAATTGGATTGCTATAAAACTCGCTGGCATCAATCGCCGCATAAAGTTTATCGGCTTTACGCTGATTGATAGCGTCCATTGCCGCCAATCCGCCGATATCGTCTTTCAGCCACTGGAAGACCAGACCGGCTAAATACCAGGCGTAAGTGGGGGGCGTATTGACCATCGAACCAGCGTCCGCCAGCATTTGATAATCAAATAGCGAAGGTATATTGGCCTGAGCTTTGCCTAGCAGGTCGTCACGCACAACCACCAGCGTTAACCCGGCGGGGCCAATATTTTTCTGGGCCCCAGCGTAGATAACGCCAAATTCGCTAACGTCGATGGGCCCAGAGAGGATGTTCGACGACATATCGCAGACCAGTGGCACGTGAGCACCATCGGCCCGCTGAACATGCGGCGTATAATCAAATTCCAAGCCACCAATTGTCTCGTTAGAGGTGTAGTGCAAATAGGCAGCATCTGTGCTCACCCGCAGCTCGTCCGGTGTAGGCACTGCCGTATGGCCGTTGGACTCACTACTGGCAACTACATGGCAATCAAAACCAAGGTGCTTGGCCTCATTGAGCGCCTTTTTGCCCCAGATACCGGTCTGAATAAAGTTTCCGCTACCGCCTTGCCCCAGCAGGTTCATCGGCAGCATGGCAAACTGCATGCTGGCCCCGCCCTGTAGAAACAGCACGCGGTAGTTATCCGGCACGCTCAGCAGATGACGAAAGTCGGCTTCGGCGCGCTCGGCAATGGCTATAAATTCATCGCTGCGGTGGCTCATTTCCATTACTGAAAGGCCGCGCCCCTGGTAGTCCAGCAGCTCTTCCCGGGCGCGCTCCAGCACGGCCACTGGCAGGGCCGCTGGCCCTGCGCAGAAATTATAGTGACGTGTCATCAGTCCCCGTTTCCTGTGCGTCATCGGAATTTTTATTCGCCTGAGCGTCCTCAAGGCTGTTTTCTTCAGCGTCAGTTCCTTCAAGACCGCTTAGCTCGTCGCTCTCTTCCGGCTCATCCACGCGCACCGTCTTGACCAGCTTCTCCTCTTTGCCCAGACGAATCAGCATGACACCTTGGGTATTACGCGACGTGGTGGACACCTCTTCCACACGGGTACGCACTAGCGTGCCGCGGTCGGTGATCAGCATCATTTCATCGCTGTCATAGACCTGCATGGCCGCCACGAGCGAACCGTTACGCTCGCTGGTTTGCATGGCGATGACACCCTGACCACCACGACCACGCAGCGGGAACTCTTCTAAGCGCGTGCGCTTGCCGTAGCCATTTTCACTGGCGGTCATAATGTAGATTTGACCATCGGCGGTTTCGGCTGCAGTGCTCTCTTGGGCGCTGTCTTGCGTTTCACCTTCGGCATCCGCTTCGGCGTCGATCTGCTGACTCTTGGGAATAATCAGACTAATCACTTCAGCATCACCCGCTAAGCGCATACCACGCACGCCGCGGGCAGTACGACCCATGGCGCGGGCATTGCCCTCTTCAAAGCGAATGGCCTTGCCGTTAGACGAGAGCAGCATGGCATGATCATTACCGGTGGTAATGGCAGCCCCCACTAAGCGGTCACCCTCTTCAAGGTCAATCGCAATCAGGCCAACGCTGCGTGGGCGCGAAAACTGCTCAAGACTCGTCCGCTTAACAGTGCCTTTGGCCGTGGCAAAGAAGATGTAGTTATCAGGGTTGTAGTCGCGCACTGGCAAGATGGCGTTGACCGCCTCACCCTCTTCCAGCGGCAGCATGTTCACCAGCGGCTTACCCCGCGAGCCTCGGCTGGCGTTGGGCATTTCGTACACTTTCAGCCAGTACACTTTGCCGCGATTTGAGAACAGCAGAACGGTGTCATGAGTAGAGGCAACCAGTAGATGCTCAATCACGTCTTCGTCTTTCATAGCGGTAGCGGACTTACCGCGACCACCACGGCGCTGAGCCTGATAATCCGACAGCGGCTGCGTCTTGGCATAGCCTGAACGCGACACGGTGACCACCATGTCCTCTTCGGCGATCAAGTCTTCCATCGATAAATCGAGGTGACTGGCCTGAATCTCAGTACGACGGTCATCGCCAAACTGATCACGCACCGCTCGCAGCTCTTCGCGAATCACTTCCATTAAGCGGTCAGCAGAGGCCAGAATTTCGGTTAGCTCGGCAATTTTCTCAAGAATGCTCAGGTATTCATCTAGCAGCTTCTCGGTCTCAAGGCCCGTTAAGCGGTGCAGGCGTAGCTCAAGAATTGCCTGCGCCTGGGCAGGCGAAAGCCGATAAGAGGTGGCCGCAGTGTTTAAACCAAAGCCCTCTTCCAGCTCTTCTGGCTTGCAGGAAGTAGCCCCGGCCCGCTCCAACATGGCAGTCACCTGGCCAGGCTGCCAAGTCTTGGCGAGCAATTTCTCACGCGCTTCGGCCGCATTGGGCGAGGCTTTGATCAGCTCGATCACTTCATCGATATTCGAGATAGCCACCGCCAAGCCTTCCAACAGATGGCCACGTTCGCGGGCTTTCTTCAACTCATACAGCGTACGCCGGGTAACCACTTCGCGCCGGTGGCGAATAAAGGCTTCCAGCATCTCTTTAAGATTCAGCGTACGTGGCTGGCCATTTTCCAGCGCCACCATGTTAATCCCAAACACGTTTTGCAGCTGCGTTTGAGCAAACAGGTTATTGACCACTACTTCGCCGGACTCACCGCGCTTGATTTCAATCACCACGCGCAGGCCATCTTTATCCGACTCATCGCGCAGTTCGGCGATGCCTTCGATCTTCTTCTCTTTCACCAGCTCGGCGATCTTCTCGATCAACCGCGCCTTGTTCACCTGATAAGGCAGCTCGGTGATGATGATGTGGTCACGACCGGTTTTGTCGTGGTGCTCAATGGTGTGGCAAGCGCGCACATAAATACGCCCACGTCCTGTACGGTACGCCGACAAAATGCCCGCGCGACCATTGATAATTGCACCGGTGGGGAAGTCAGGCCCGGGGATATACTCCATCAAGTCATCCACCGACAGCGTGTAGTCATCGATGAGGGCCAAACAGCCGTCAATCACTTCACGCATATTGTGCGGTGGAATATTGGTTGCCATACCTACCGCGATACCCGACGAGCCGTTAATGAGCAGGTTGGGCACCTTGGTGGGTAATACGGCGGGGATACGCTCGGTACCGTCGTAGTTATCCACCCAATCGACGGTATCTTTTTCAAGGTCAGCAAGCAGTTCGTGAGCAAGGCGCGACATACGCACCTCGGTATAACGCATGGCGGCCGCGTTATCCCCATCAATAGAACCGAAGTTGCCCTGACCGTCGACCAGGACATGGCGCATTGAGAAGTGCTGCGCCATACGTACGATGGTGTCGTATACCGCGCTATCACCGTGCGGATGGTATTTACCGATGACATCGCCGACGACACGCGCCGACTTCTTGTACGGTTTATTCCAATCATTACCCAGTTCATGCATGGCAAACAGCACACGCCGGTGAACCGGTTTAAGGCCATCCCGCACATCTGGAAGCGCGCGGCCGATAATGACGCTCATCGCATAGTCGAGATACGACTGTTTAAGCTCGTCTTCAATATTGACGGGCAAGATTTCTCTGGCGATGTCACCCATGAAAGTCAGATCCTTTGCACTGCATTGGCACTGCGAGAGTTGAAAGCGCTGGTAAACACCGCTCTGAAATTACCATAGAACGGCGCGCAAATACTGCGCCATCATACCACCGCAAAAGCAGCAAGGGCAGCCAGGGAGCTCACCAAAGCCGTTTAGGCGCTAAATGCCTCTTTCTCCAAGGTTAACGCGGCCAACGCCTCACGCACCTCTCCCTCGATGGCAGCGGCCTTGTTGGCGCGCATATCGAGTAGCACGAAGGTTAAATCGGCACGGGCAATGACGGTGCCATCCTTACGTACAATACGATGGTGGCAGAGCCCGCTGCGCTCACCAACGTCGATGATCCCGGTCATCACTTCCAAATCATCCCCTTGGCGGGCAGCGGCCAGATAATCAATATTCAAATTGACGACAACGAATGCCCGCCCGGCCTGATGGAGCTCTTTGATCATCTCTGGGTGCTGATCAAAAAAATCCCATCGCCCTTCTTCCATAAACTCAAGGTAGCGAGCGTTATTCACATGCCCGTAGCCATCCAGATGATAGCCTCTAACGCGCAGATGAACTCGCGACAGCGATGTACTCATACCGACTCCTCTATAGTGATTGGCAACGACTCAATCAAACACAAGTTTGAAACACGTGCAACAGAGACGATTGGCGACAGCCGCTGGTAGGAATGCCCCGCTTTCGCCATAATGTGCCACCTTTTAAACAGGATTGGCTCCATGTGGTTTAAGCACTTGCATTTATACCGCCTGCACGACGCGCCCGAACTATCCAGCGATGAGCTTGCTAGCGCACTACAAGAGCATGCCGCCAAACCACTCGGCAACGCCGACGCACGCCGTCTGGGCTGGACTGCGCCGGCTGGACGTTTGGGCGCAGGGCAGCTTGTCCATGAAATTCAATCACATCGGCTGCTTTCAGCGCTGCGTCAAGAGCGGCTACTGCCCGCCTCTGTGGTAAAAGAGGAAGTCGATGAGCAGGTGGCGGATATTGAGGCCAGCGAAGGCCGCAAAGTGACCCGCAAAGAGAAGACAGCGTTAAAAGAGCAGGTCACCGAGAATTTATTGCCCCGCGCCTTTGTGCGAAGCCAGAAAATTGATCTTTGGTGGGACATTCGCGGCCAGATGATTGGCATCAATGCCAGCTCACGCACCCGCGCAGAAGATATTCTGGATTTGCTTCGCGAGACCCTGGGCAGCCTAAAAGTCACCCCACTGAGCTCACAGACACTGCCTATTCGCGCCATGACTACTTGGCTAGGTGACGCGGCCAGTCGCCCGGCCGACCTTCAGCTTGGTGATCAGGTTGAACTCAAAGCTAAAGGTGATGACGGCGTACTGCGTGCTCGCCAGGTCGATTTGGACAGCGATGAAATTCAGCAACTGCTTGAGAGCGGCCGCCAAGCTAGTAAACTCGCGATTAGCCTGGAAGGACGCTTAAGCTGTGTGCTACACGATGATTTGGCACTGAAATCGTTGCGTTTTGGCGATGCTTTGATTGAAGAAGCCGACCACGCTGACGACGGAGACGATGCGCTTGCCCGTCTGGAAACAGACTTTATTTTAATGGCGCAGGCGCTATCTACCGATATTCCACGCTTGATAGAGTGGCTTGGCGGCGAGACCCAGCGGGAACCCGCGGCGCAGTAAGAGCTCTATAGTCATTCAAGACTGTTATCCGAAGTCGTCTTTTCGCCTCGATGTTATTAATCGATACCTATTCCTAACCACCCAATGGTTTATCATCCAACGGTTCGCATGACTCATCACAACAACGCTATCAACGCCTCTACCGAGACAGACCCGTGGGCCGATATTCGGCCCTTTATGGATCATGAAGTGGCCGATGTGCTGGCCAGGCTCTCACGGGACAACGAGCTGCTGGATGCACTGACCCGCTTTCGGCTACCGCGCATGGCGCGCTGGGCACCATCACTGGCGCGTGTCTTTGCCAGCCGTGCCGTGCGTCGTGAAGTCAAAGACGTAACGACGGTTTATGAGTTTCAAATGCGCATTGCCCATTACATGGAGCGCATGATTCGCACCACCACGGATGCCTTTGAAGTTACCGGCCTCGACAAACTCGACGCCAACGGCGCTTACCTGTTCATAGGTAACCACCGTGATATCTCGCTGGATCCGGCGTTCGTCAACTATGCGCTGTATCAAGCAAACCGCGGCACCGTGCGTATCGCGATCGGTGACAATCTGCTTAAAAAGCCCTATGTCACCGATCTAATGCGGCTTAATAAAAGCTTTATCGTGCCACGCAGCGCCCGAGGCAAGCGGGCTATGCTGGCAGCGTACCAGCAACTTTCCGCCTATATTCGCCATACCATTACCGAAGACCAGCACTCAATCTGGATGGCACAGCGGGAAGGCCGGGCCAAGAACGGCATCGACCACACAGAGCCCGCCATTATCAAAATGCTGATCATGGCCAGGCGAGCTGCAGAACGAGACATGGTATTTGGCGAGGCCATTGCTGAGTTAAAGCTGGTGCCGGTATCGATTAGCTATGAATACGACCCCTGCGATGTACAAAAAGCCCAGGAGCTACACGATATCGACACCCAGGGCAGCTACGCCAAAAGTGAGTTTGAAGATATTCGCTCCATTGTAGCCGGCATTACCGGCTCCAAAGGGCGTGTACGGCTGCACTTTGGCACGCCGGTAGGTTCTGATATGGCCACCCCCGACGAAGTCGCTGCTGAGATTGACCGCCAGGTGATTGGTGGCTATCGCTTGTTCCCCAGTCACTATTTGGCTTTAGAGGCGCTGGGCGAAGCACCGGAGCTAGTGGCACGCAAAGCCATCACTCGACAAGACCGTGAACGCTTTAATGCCCGGCTTGCCGAAGTTCCGGAGCCTCTGCGCCCCTACTGGCTTGCCCAGTACGCGAACCCTGTTAAACACAAGGCCGGGCGACTGACGCTTTAAATCGGCGCTCTAAACCAACGCTTTAAGCTGCCATTTTAATATCGGGCAACTCATGCCCGTTGGCAGAAAAAATGCTATGGTCAACGCATTGATTGGTTTCGCATGGCGCTGTCGTCAATCGCGATCCTAAGGAGACTCCCATGTCCGGTTCAGAAATTCAGAAAACACGTATCATCAACGAGCTACGTGGCTTTATTCGCAAGCTGCTGCAAGACCCAAAGATCCTTGAGCAATCACTGGCGATTGCCAGAGAACAGCTGACCGAAGGCAATAGCCCTGCGGCGATGGCGCGGATTGCCAACGAAATTTCCGATACCACCAGCGTGCATATACCGGAAGACCCGGCCGAGCACTCTGAGGCTGATAAGCTCTTTTTAGAACTGCTGCGTGAAGTCGTTCAAGAAGAGCAAGCGCTTTATTAACCGTTGCTAGGAAGTAACGGTATCGGCGAAGCGTTTAGCGGCTTCGCCGTCTTTTTTACTATCGCCTGATCGGCACCCTTATTCACTCGGAATTAACCTTCACCATGTCTACTACCGCCACGCGCAACATTTTGGTGACTAGCGCGCTCCCTTACGCCAACGGAGCCATTCACCTCGGTCACTTACTTGAGTATATCCAGACTGATATCTGGGTACGTTTCCAGAAAAGCCGTGGCCAGCAGTGCTACTACGTATGTGCCGATGACGCCCATGGCACCGCCATTATGCTGCGTGCCGAGCAGGAAGGCATTACCTCTGAAGCGCTGATTGAGCGGGTTTCCAACGACCACCAAACAGACTTTGCCCGCTTTGGCGTTGGGTTCGACAACTACCACTCGACCCACTCCGCTGAAAACCGCCACTTCAGCGAAATGATTTATAAGCGCTTACGGGATAAAGGCCATATTGCCACCCGTGATATCGAGCAGATGTTTGACCCCCAGAAAGGCCTGTTTCTGGCTGACCGTTTTATTAAAGGCACCTGCCCCAAATGTGGCGCTGAAGACCAGTATGGCGACAACTGCGAAAAGTGCGGCGCTACCTATACCCCCGCCGACTTGATCAACCCCGTTTCAGCCATTTCAGGGGCAACGCCCGAAGTACGTACATCGACCCACTACTTCTTTAAACTGCCTGACTTTGCCGACTTCCTGCAGGGCTGGATTGACGACGGCCATGTGCAGCCGCAAATCCGCAATAAGCTGATGGAGTGGTTTGAGTCTGGCTTTAACGAGTGGGATATTTCCCGGGATGCGCCCTACTTCGGCTTCGAAATTCCCGACGCCCCAGGCAAATACTTTTATGTCTGGCTGGATGCACCAATTGGCTATCTGGCCAGCTTCAAGAACTTGTGTGACCGCGAAGGTATCGACTTCGACAGCTACTGGAACAAAGGCTCTGACGCCGAGGTATATCACTTTATCGGCAAAGATATCGTCTATTTCCATGCGCTCTTCTGGCCCGCCATGCTGCATGGCGCTGACCTGCGCACGCCCACCGCCGTTAACTGCCACGGCTTCCTGACGGTGGACGGCGCCAAGATGTCGAAATCCCGCGGCACCTTTATTAAAGCTGCCACCTACGCCGATTATCTCAACCCGGAATATCTGCGCTACTACTTTGCCGCCAAGCTTACTTCCAAAGTTGATGATTTGGATTTAAACCTGGAAGACTTTGCCGCACGGGTAAATTCAGATTTAGTCGGCAAGGTGGTCAACATTGCCAGCCGCTGCGCCGGTTTTGTTAAAAAGCTCGGCGGTGGCAGCCTCTCAAGCCACTGCGCTGAGCCACAGATGGTCGCCCGCTTTATTGCCGCCGGTGATGATATTGCCGAAGACTTTGAAGCACGTGAATTTAGCCGTGCAATGCGCAAAATTATGGAACTGGCGGATGAAGCCAACACCTACATTGCTGATAAAGAGCCCTGGGCGCTGGCCAAGCAGGATGGCCGCGACCCAGAGGTGCTTGAGATATGCTCGGTAGGCATTAATCTGTTCCGCCAGTTGATGGTCTACCTGGCTCCTGTAATTCCCGCCATGGCTGAAGAGGCCCGTGCGTTTCTTAACGTTGAGTCGTTAGACTGGCACACGCGTCAAAGCGTGCTCACCGATCACTCAATCAACAAGTTCAAACCGCTGATGACCCGCGTTGAACGCGACAAAATCGATGCCATGATTGAAGCGTCGAAGGAAGATCTCGTGGAAGAGCAAAAATTGAAAGAAGCGCCCAAAGGCCCGCTGGCGGAAGAGCCTATCGCCGAGGAAATCGACTTTGCCACTTTTGCCAAAGTCGATCTGCGCATTGCGCGCATTGCCAAAGCTGAATACGTCGAAGGCGCCGACAAACTGCTGCAATTGACCCTCGATCTGGGTGGCGAAACTCGCAACGTCTTCTCCGGCATTCGCTCCGCCTACGCCCCGGAAGCCCTGGAAGGTCGCTTAACGGTTATGGTCGCCAACTTGGCACCGCGCAAAATGCGTTTTGGCGTATCGGAAGGCATGGTGTTGGCCTCTGCCAACGAAGATGGTATCTACCTGCTCTCCCCTGACACGGGGGCAGAACCGGGCCAGCGGGTTACTTAACCCACCGCGTAAGCGGTAGCCAAGTTAAAGGGCAGAGACTCACAGCGCTCTGCCTTTTGCATTTTTATTACAGCGGTACTTTTATTCAAACTTCCTCCTGAATAGGTTTTTCACACATCAAACTTCCTAGCCTCCCACTAGCCAGCGCCGCCTTTTCTTCGCACAATACGCTGCCATGAGTGAGTTATTTATCATTTTGGTCAGCACTGCACTGGTCAACAACTTCGTACTGGTTCAGTTCCTGGGCCTATGTCCGTTTATGGGCGTCTCTAACAAACTGGAGTCGGCCATGGGCATGTCCCTGGCCACCACCTTTGTGCTGACCCTAGCATCGGCCGCTAGCTTCGTGGTTTATCACGGCCTGCTTGTGCCGCTGGATGTAACCTACCTGCGCACCATTAGCTTTATCGTGGTGATCGCCGCCGTGGTGCAGTTTACCGAAATCATGGTGCGCCAGCTGAGTCCGCTGCTGCACCAGGTGCTGGGCATTTTCCTGCCGCTGATCACCACCAACTGCGCGGTATTGGGAGTAGCTCTGCTGTCGTTGAACCGTGAATTAAGCTTTTTCCACACCACACTTTATGGGTTGGGTGCAGCACTGGGCTTCTCGCTTATTTTGGTGCTGTTTGCCGCGATGCGCGAACGTTTAGCGGGGGCGGATATTCCCAAACCCTTTCAAGGTGCGGCGATAGCGATGGTCACCGCCAGCCTAATGTCACTGGCATTTCTCGGCTTTTCAGGGTTGGTGCAGGGATGAGGCCAGCGCGATGAATAGCAGCATTGATCTCATTGGTATCCTTAGCGCCGTCGCGGTATTAACCGGCTTGGGCATTGGTTTTGGTGCCCTGCTGGGCGTGGTTAGCGAGCGTTTTAAGCGCGAAGATAACCCGCTAGTTGAACAAATTGATGCCCTGCTGCCGCAAACCCAGTGCGGCCAGTGCGGGTACCCAGGCTGTCGCCCTTATGCCGAGGCCATTAACCAGGGGGATGCGCTGAATAAATGCCCTCCGGGTGGCGAAGCGACGATTCACGCCCTTGCCGATCTTCTCGGGCGTGACCCCGAGCCCCTGGATGGCGAAGCACAAAGCGAAGCCAAGGTGGCGTTTATTCGCGAAGCGGAGTGCATTGGCTGCACTAAGTGCATCCAGGCCTGCCCGGTCGATGCGATTATCGGCGCGGCTAAATTAATGCATACCGTCATTGAAGACGAATGCACCGGCTGCGATCTGTGTCTTGATCCCTGCCCCGTGGACTGTATCGATATGCTGCCACGCTCAGCCCCGATCACCCAATGGCAGCCGGTAGTGGCGCACTCATCAAACATGATTGCCAGCGACCGCCAACCCGCTTCAGGGGTGTCTTGATGTCGAACGCCTTTGACTTCCCGGGAGGCATTTATCCCCCCGAACGCAAACAGCGTTCCAACCAATCCGCGCTAATTGAAGCGCCACTGCCCCGCTGGGTCACTCTCCCCCTGCAGCAACATAGCGGCCAGGCCGCCACGCCCTGTGTGGTAGTGGGCGACGCGGTAAAAGTGGGCAGCGTGATTGCCAAACGTGAAGGTATGATCTCTAGCAACCTGCACGCCAGCATTAGCGGCACGGTGAGCGAGGTTAGCGCTACCCAAATCTGCATTGATGGCGATGGGCAAGATGAATGGCTGCGATTGCCACCATTGGCGTGGCGACATGTCGAACCCGATGCGCTGCTCGAGCGGTTAAACGAGAGCGGCATCGTCGGCTTAGGTGGCGCTGGGTTTCCCACCCATATTAAAGCGCGTGTGGTCGAACGGCATGCGATTAACACCCTGGTTATTAACGCCGCCGAGTGCGAGCCTTATATCACCGCCGATGACCTTACCCTGCGCCACCACGCTAACGAAGTGCTCGAAGGTGCGCAGATAATTGCCAAACTGTGTGGCGCGCAGCACATAGTTATAGGCATTGAGGATAACAAACCCGAGGCCATTGGTGCGCTAAAACAAGCCCTAACCAACAGTCAGCCAATCCCCGTCGCGTTGACCGTAATTGCCACCCGCTACCCCAGCGGCGGCGAACGACAGCTGATTAAAAAACTGCTAGACCTCAACGTACCCAGCGACGGGCTGCCTGCTGATGTGGGCGTGCTCTGCCATAACCCAGGCACGCTACTGGCGGTACTACACGCGGTGCGCAATGGGCAGCCGCTGGTTTCCAGGGTCGTCACACTGACTGGAGAGGCGATTACCCAGCCCGGCAATCGCTGGGTGCGGCTCGGCACTTCTGTTAGAGAGCTGCTGGAACAGGCAGGGCTGAATACCCCAGAGTTACACCAAGTGATTCAGGGTGGCCCCATGATGGGCACGCCACTGCTAACGCTTGATACGCCGGTCACCAAGCTTACCAACTGTTTAATCGCGGCCACGCTTGAAGAGTTGCCGCCGCCCCCAGCAGAATCGCCCTGCATTCGCTGCGGTGAGTGCGAAAGCGTTTGCCCGGTAGCGCTGCTGCCGCAACAGCTGCACTGGTACGCCCGCGCTCAAGACGATACCAAGTTAGAACGCTATCACCTGTTTAACTGTATTGAGTGCGGCGCCTGCAGCTACGTCTGCCCCAGCCATATTTCCCTCGTAGTGGATTACCGGGAAGCTAAAAGCCGGATACGCCTGCAGCGAATTGAAGCAGTAAAGGCGGAGCACGCCAAGCACCGTTTTGAGTTTCGCCAAGCGCGTCTCGCTCGGGAGGAGGCTGAGAAGCAGGCACGCAAGCAAGCCCGCCAGGCGCAACAACGGCGCCCAACGAACACTGCGGCAGCCAGCGGAGAAAAGGTCGATTTACGAGGCCTGCGCATCGCCCATGCCGCCGCCAAAGCATCGGTCAAGAAGGCCGAAAAAACCCTGGCGCGCGTCGCTCAGGAAGACCCTAAACAATCCCTGGATGACTTAGAAATGCAGCTTGCCACCGCCCAGGAGAACTTAAAAGCAGCCGAGTTGCAGCTTGCCCAGGCGCGCGAACAGCAGTCTAGCGAGGAGTCGTCATGAGCATGATGCACGCTTCAGGCGTTAAAGATGCCATGACGGCAACGGCTGTGCCGCCAACGGCGAGCTTAATGCGCTGGGTGATTGCAGCGACCATGCCAGGCATTGCCACCATGAGCTATTTCTTTGGCCTAGGTGTTATCAGCAATGTACTGCTAGCCGCCGCTTTTGGTATTGCACTTGAGGCCGCCGTGCTGTGGCTACGCAAACGCCCCATTCGTACAGCGCTAAATGACTCAAGTGCCCTGCTTACCGGCGTTTTGCTGGGCGCGTCATTGCCACCCGCTAGCCCCTGGTGGCTTATCGGCGTGGGTATGATCGCGGCGATTGTGGTCGCCAAGCAGCTATACGGCGGCTTGGGGCATAACCCGTTTAACCCTGCCATGGTGGGCTATGCGCTGCTGCTGGTGTCATTTCCTACCTACATGACGCTGTGGGCCCCACCCCAGGAACTGCTACCTAATGGTTTGTGGGCACAAATTGCTGGAACGCTGCCGACCACCCAACTAGATAGTTTGAGCGGCGCAACACCGCTCGATGCTTTTAAGCACAAAGGCGACGCTGTGCTTGCCAGTGAGTTCTGGGCGACTAGCCCACTGCCGGATGGAGCCCTAACTGCCTGGCGATGGGTAGCGCTTGCTTGGCTAGCGGGTGGTGCGGTGCTGTTAGCGAAGCGAATTATTAGCTGGCATATTCCGATCGCTATGCTTGGCAGCCTACTACTACTGGCCACGCTGTTTTATCTCAGCGACCCCAGCCACTTCGCTTCACCGCTATTTCACCTGCTCACCGGGGCAACGCTATTCGGGGCGTTCTTTATTGCCACCGACCCGGTCTCCGCCGCCACCAGCCAACGCGGCAAACTTATCTATGGCGCGGGGATCGGCGCGCTGATTATCATTATTCGCACCTTTGGCGGCTACCCCGATGCTGTGGCGTTTGCGGTCTTACTGATGAACCTGTGCGTACCCTTACTGGATCTATATAGCGTGCCGCGGCCCACTGGCCAGCAAAAAGCCTTACCGGGTAAGCCAGGAGAACAGCCATGACGCTGTTCCAGGCCATGCGGCGTGGTGCCTTCGCGCTGGGCACCTTTGCACTGGTTACCGCCGGCAGCGTTGCGCTTACCCGAACGCTAACCGCCGAACGTATAGAGACGCATCAGCTGGCTTACCAACACCGTCAACTTCAAGAGGTACTGCCCCAAGCGCTGGCGAATACGCCCGTCACTCAGGTGCTGGAGAGCACCTTTACCCTTCCCAATCCACAAGCGCTAGGGCTTGCAAGCGATAGCCAAGGTTGGTGGGTAAGCGATCAGGGTAGTAGCGCGGTGATCTTACCGGTGGTCACCCGGCAGGGATATAACGGCGAAATCCGCCTACTGATTGGCATTGACGAGCAGCAGCGTATCAGCGGCGTGCGCGTTACCCAGCACCAGGAAACGCCTGGGCTAGGCGATGACATTGAGCACAGCCGTAGCGACTGGATCACCGAGTTTAATGGTTTAAGGTTAGATAGCTTGCCGCCAGAAAGCTGGGCAGTAGCTAAAGATGGTGGTCACTTTGATGCGTTTACCGGTGCAACGATTACGCCTAGGGCCGTGGTCAACGCTGTCCATAAAGCGCTTCAGTACGCCGCCGATACACCGCTACCGATGTCATTTGAGGAGCCCACACTATGAGCCAGTGGCGCGAACTCGCCCACAGCGGCCTTTGGTCGAATAACCCCGCGCTGGTGCAGCTGCTGGGACTTTGCCCGCTGCTAGCCGTGAGTGGAAATGTCGTCAATGCGCTGGGGCTAGCGTTGGCCACTTTGCTGGTCATGGTCGGTGCCAGCACGGCAATTTCGCTGATTCGTCACCAAGTACCCAGCGCGGTGCGCCTGCCCGCTTTCGTGATGGTGATTGCAGCTTTTGTCACCTGCGCTGAACTGCTCATGGCCGCTTACGCCTACCCGCTCTATCAGGTGCTGGGGATCTTTATTCCGCTGATCGTCACCAACTGCGCCATTCTTGGCCGAGCCGATGCCTTTGCCTCCCGCCAGCCGGTGCTACCAGCGGCCATTGATGGCTTTATGATGGGATTGGGTTTTGGCGCCGTACTAGTGTTGCTTGGCGCACTGCGTGAGCTACTGGGTCAAGGCACGCTATTCAGCGATATGGCGCTACTGTTTGGGCCGCAAGCGGCCAGCTGGCAGCTTACGATTGCCAACGACTACCAGTTCCTGTTTTTCGTGCTGCCGCCCGGCGCATTCTTTGTGGCGGGTCTGTTAATCGCGCTAAAAAACGTTATCGATCAACGCAATGCAGCCCGTGCCAAGCCAGTGGCAGCCGCACCTCGAACTGAGCGACGCGTACGGGTCACCGGCACGATTAAATAGTTCGCAAGATGCCAAAAACACACATGTAAGCAACTGCTTATATTTATAATGCGTATTTATTAAGAGATCCCCCATGAATGCCCAAAAGCGTCATGAAATCTTTGCTCGCCTTCAGGCAGAGAACCCCCACCCCACCACCGAGCTTAATTGGACCACGCCATTTGAGCTGCTGGCTGCCGTACTGCTTTCTGCTCAAGCCACCGATGTAGGCGTCAACAAAGCCACGGCGCAGCTCTACCCGGTCGCTAACACGCCCCAAGCGATCATTGATTTAGGTATTGATGGGCTTAAAGCGCATATCAAAACCATCGGCTTGTACAATACCAAAGCCGAAAATCTGATGAAAACCTGCCACATCCTCGTTAATCAGCATGGCGGCGAAGTGCCCGACACCCGTCAAGCGTTGGAAGCCTTGCCCGGTGTAGGCCGTAAAACCGCCAATGTGATTCTCAACACGGCATTTGGTCAGCCCACCATGGCGGTGGATACGCATATTTTCCGGGTATCCAATCGCACCGGCATCGCTAAAGGCAGAGATGTGGTTGAGGTGGAGCAGAAACTGCTTCGCCATGTGCCCAAAGGGTTTCTTCACGATGCTCACCACTGGCTGATTCTGCACGGCCGCTACACCTGCATCGCGCGTAAACCCCGCTGTGGTAGCTGCATTATCGAGGACCTGTGCGACTATAAAGACAAAACCGAACCGGCTTAACGGCTAGCAGCCTGTCGGGCTTGACCGATCGTCGCGAGAAGCACGGATTTTGAGCCAAATTTTTCGATCGATTGAGGCGAATAGCGCGCTATTTAACGAAATCGATCGAATAAAGTTGGCCAAAATACCGGGATTCGCAGTAGATCAGTGTTAAGTCCGACAGGCTGCTAGGCCATCAAGTCGAGCTCATCAGCAACTGGCGGTAAGCCTCACGCCAGGCGGGCCACTCCCAAGCGGTGGTATCAAGGCGTTCAGGGCGAACCGCCGGATCGGTGAGCCAAGCACTAAGCCGGTCATAAAGCCCTTCCCGAGAGCCGTCATAGCGATAGGCTGCAGGGTAAAGCGCAGGGAAACAGAGCCTATCCGGCACCAGTGGTAAAGCCCCGCGCTGGGCCGCCTCCATAATCGCCAACCCCTGAAACTCATGCCAGGTAGTCGAAACCACAATGCCTGCGCTATCTAGCAGCTCTCGATACGCCTCTTCTGGCTGCGGCCCCCAAGCCACAATATGCTTGGCTAAGCGCTGCTCAGCTTCGTCAAAAATGGCGGGGGCTTGACGGAAACGTTGACCAAGCACCGCCAATTCAAACGCTACTCCGGCATCGCTTAACGCAAACAGTACGGCAAAGAAGTCGTCAGGGTTCTTGTCGTACTCCCAGCGGTGATTCCAGACAATCCGCTGTGGCACTGTTTTGTTAACTGCCGTTTGCTGGCAAGGTTCTGAGCTCTCTGGAATGGGCACTGGCAAAACCTGAGCCCGCTCGCGTAGCGCTTCCAGTGGCTTGGCTGCGGGGAGGTTTTCCGGCATTTTTTTCAGAAAGGCTCGCGCGCCATCAATAAAAGAGTCGCGGTTATAGGCGCTGTTAAACACCACGTTATCCGCCGCCAGCGCCGTATAGAGATTGACCATCTTGGCCTCTACTTGTGGCATCTGATCGCTCGATTCAGGATAGGCGAACTGGTTTTCATGAAAGTAGACAACCTTTTTTGCTCGGCCGAGATGCGGGAACAGCCCCGCCAGCGTGGCCAGATCCACCATCGACGTGGCTAGCACTACATCAAACGACTGGCTGAGAGTATCGTGCTCTTTAAGCATCCAGCTCAGCGGATTGCCACGAATACGCCAAGCAAAATGACGCGGCGGCAGGCTCAACAGCGTCCACGACACCTCATCAAGCTGCGCCATTAAGCTTTGCGCCCAGTAGCGGTGGCTCACCGCTTCGTAGGCAGATAACAGGAGTACGCGCATTGACAGCCCTAACAACCAGATCAGTGGAACGCCATAACATGTGTAAGCCATGGCAAAGAGGCAAGCAGTGTAACAAAACGCGCTTACTAGCTTCTTTGTGATCGCTTCTTTGTCTTGAATGCATTCGGCCAAGGTCGTCTTGGCTGACCTGTTAGATCTATCTAGACTGCAGCCATGCAGCTTTAAAACAAATAAACGTTAAAACAAATATAAGCAGGAGAGCTCCATGGCTAAAGTGCTCGTCGTCGATGACGAACCCAACATTGTTTTATCGCTAGAGTTCCTGATGGAGCAAGCGGGGTTTGAGGTCGTTACTGCTGAAGATGGTGAACAGGCCCTGGCAAGAGTGAATGATAGCCAGCCCGATCTGCTGCTACTCGATATTAGCCTGCCGGGGATTAGCGGTTTTGACGTTTTAGAGCGGCTGCGTAGCGAAGCGGCTACCGCCCAGCTTCCCATTATTATGCTGACCGCTCATGGGCGTGACGTGGAGCGGGAAAAAGGCATGGCGCTGGGCGCCGATGACTACATCACCAAGCCCTTCTCTACCCAGTCACTGGTCGAAAAAGTCAAAGCACTACTGATTGAGGAGCAGCCATGACCCGGGGAGGGCTGCCCAAACGTCAGCGCCTGATTGGCCTCTGGCTATTACTTAGCGGCATCAGCCTGCTGGGTGGGGCCGTTTTCGCCGCCTGGCTGGATGCGCAGCTTGCTCCCGCAGGGGTAACGCGCATCGCTCTCTGGCTAGGCAGTTTCTCCGGTGGCGCAACGATTTTTGTAGTCGGCTTGCTGCTTGAGCGCATGCTGTTTACCCCGCTGCGCCATTTACAAGTGCAACTGGCGCGCTTAGTCGCCAACCCAGACGCACGGGATGAGCACCCACCCGAAGGTTGGCTAAAAGGACTGGGGCCCGACCTACGTCGAGTACGCGAAAGCTGGCGATCAGATCGTAGCCGCCTCGCCACCGCTCACGCTGACGGCGCCCGCAGCGCTGCACGCATCCGACAGGAGCTGGAGACGCTGCTGCAAGTGCTCGAAACACCGCTGCTACTGTGTGATCACCACCGCCGCCTCATGCTGTTCAACCAGGCGGCTGAGGACTTTTTTGAAGGTAATACCGGGTTAGGACTGGGCAAACGCCTGGAGGCGCTGCTACCGGTAGCGAGCCTACAGCAAATGCTCGGCCAGTTGCCTAACGACGGTTCCCCCAGAGAGCTATTAGCCCCCTGCGACGACCGCTGGCTCAAAGTGATTTTACGCCGCGTGCCGGGTAGCGATGGCGAAACATTGCTGACCTTTAGTGACGCCACCGCCTCCTGGTCGAGTGAAATGGGCGTTAGAGCGGAGCTTGCGGATATGCTGACCCCACTGCGGCAGCATACAGCCAGCCTGACCAGCGCCGCCGATGCACTGATTCAACTGCGCAATCAAAACGACGCCAGCACGTCTGCTTTGCGCCAGCGTTTTGAGCGAGTTATCCAAGAAGAAGGCGCTACGCTTGGCGACAACGTGGCTAAAATCGGCCAGTTGCTCGACGACATGCAGCACCAGGGCGAGCGCTTAACGCCCATGTGGTCAAACGACTTCTGGCAGGCGTTGGATGAGCGCCTTGACCCGGAACACCGTTTAATCACCCCGGTGGGCATGCCAGCTTGGTTTAAAGGCGACGCCCCAGCACTGATTGCGCTGTTCGACTCGTTGGTGAAGCACCTCAACACCCATCTGCCTGACAGTGGCTTTGAGGGTGAGATATGCCTGGGCAACAAACGCGTCTATCTCGATCTTATTTGGCGCGGCAAAGCGATCCCCGAGCACGAGCTGGCGGAGTGGCGACAGCAGCCGCTAAACTCACTGCCGTTAACACCAAGCGTCGCTGATGTCATGCGTCAACACGCCAGCGACATCTGGAGCCTTGCCGACGATGATGGCATTCATTCACGCCTGAGACTTCCCCTGCCCGCCATGGAGCGCGTTGGCGCCCCACGAGAAACCGCCCCGCCGCGCCCGGAATTCCATGACTTTGGCATTGCCGACCTGCCCCCGCCGGATGAAGCGCTGGCCAGCCGAACGCTGCGCAGCCTGGAAATAGTCGCCTTTGATACGGAAACCACCGGGCTTGAGCTACGCCGAGGTGACACCGTCATCAGTCTTGGCGCCTGTCGCGTGGTCAACGCCCGTTTATTGGCAAGCGAGGCCTTCGATCAAAAAGTGGATCCGCAGCGGCCGATCCCGCCGGCTAGCACCGCGATACACGGCCTTACCGATGCCGATGTGCTAGGCGCGCCGCCTTTGGATATTGTGCTTACCCGCTTTCGCGATTATGTCGGCGAAGCTGTCTTGCTGGCCCATAATGCCGCCTTTGATCTACTTGCCATTAGCCACAAAGGGGTCGCCTTTGATATCCCTGTGATCGACACCCTGCTGATTTCACGGGCACTTGACGAAGCGCTCGATGGGCATGATCTGGATAGCCTTGCCCAGCGCTACGATCTGGCATTTCCACCAGGGACGCGCCACACTGCATTAGGCGATGCCCGCGTGACCGCCGAGCTATGGCTAGCCCTGCTGCCTCGCTTAGAAGCCCGCGGCGTCGATACGCTTGAGCAGTTGTTAGCGCTGCAAGTCAACGCCTTCGACCGACAGGATGCCAGCGCCTGATGAAACCTTTCGGTGTGAAATCACGCCAAACAGAGCGCCTAATGGCTCTGGTGGCGATTGCCCTGCTGCTGTTCTCCCCACCATTGATTATCGTGGTGGATCGGCTACCTACCTTTAGCGTGGGCTGGCTACCGCTCTATCTATTTATCGTCTGGGCAGTGGTGATCGGCTTGACTGCTTGGCTGATGGAACGGCGTTCGGGCCGCTAAACATGCGTAGTGAGGCGATTATCCTCGGCACCGCCTTTGGCTACTTGGCGCTGCTGTTTGTGGTCGCCGCCTGGGGTGACCGGCGGGCGGAGCAGGGTCGCTCCATCATTGGCTCGCCGACGGTATATGCCCTTTCTATTGCTGTTTACTGCACGGCCTGGACGTTCTACGGCAGCGTCGGGCGCGCCGCCGAGTATGGCCCCAGCTTTTTGCTCATCTACCTGGGCCCCACCCTGGCGATGCTGTTGGCCCCTTCAGTTATCCGCAAAATGGTACGTATTGCAGCACGGCAGCGGATCACTTCTATTGCCGATTTCATCAGTGCCCGCTACGGCAAAAGCACCAGTTTAGGCGCACTGGTTGCCCTGATGGCGCTGATTAGCATCACCCCCTATATTGCTCTGCAGTTAAAAGCCATTACCGTTAGCCATGCAGTGCTGATCAACTATCCCCGCGCGGCCGACACCACGTTAGTGGATGAACATTTTTGGATGGATAAGTCTCTCTGGGTCGCCCTGGTATTAGCAGTATTTATTATTCTGTTTGGCACACGCAACCTGGATGCCAGTGAGCGCCATGAAGGCATGGTGGCGGCGATTGCGGTGGAGTCCATCGTTAAACTGGTCGCCTTTATGGCCGTCGGCGTGTTCGTGGTGTTTGTGAGGTTTGAAGGCCCCGCCGCGCTGTTTGCCCAGGTAGCGGCCACGCCCGCCCTTGTCGATAGCATGCGGTTGGATAGCGTTCCGGGTGGGGTCACCGGCTGGGTGGGCATGCTGATACTGGCCTTTTTGGCCTTCTTAACCCTACCTCGCCAATTCCAGGTATTGGTAGTGGAGAATGTCGATGAGCAGCACTTAGCCCGAGCAAGCTGGCTATTCCCCTTCTACATGCTGCTGATTAACCTGTTCGTTATTCCCATAGCGCTGGCTGGCCTGCTGTTAGGCGTAAGCGCAGGTGATCCGGACAGCTTCGTGCTCACGCTGCCGCTCTCAGCAGGCTTAGAAGGGCTGCCGCTACTGGTCTTTATTGGTGGCCTGTCTGCGGCGACAGGCATGGTGATTGTGGAAACAATCGCGCTTTCAACCATGGTCAGCAACCAGTTGGTGATGCCCCTTCTGCTGCGCTCACGACGGCTGCACTTAAGTACCAAAGGGGAGCTTGCCGGTTGGCTGTTAGGTATTCGGCGCATTGCTATCGTGCTTATTCTGCTACTCGGCTATCTCTACCATGCGTTGATTGGTGACTCCTATAGCCTTGTCACTATTGGGCTGGTCTCCTTCGCTGGGGCAGCCCAGTTCGCCCCAGCGCTCTTGATTGGCCTGTATTGGCGCGGCGCTACCCGCCAAGGCGCCACAGCTGGCCTAATCGCCGGGTTCTTACTCTGGTGCTATACGCTGCTGCTGCCAGGGTTTGCCCAATCCGGTTGGTTGGATGCAGCACTGCTCACTGAGGGCCCCTGGGGTATCGCTTGGCTAATTCCCTACGGCTTATTCGGGCTCGAAAATTGGGATATTTATACCCATTCGCTGCTCTGGAGCATGATGGCTAACGTGGGACTATTAGTTGGAGTATCGCTGTTTACTCGCCCTACGCCCCTTGAGCAAACCCAGGCAGCGCTATTCACCGAAGCAATGCACCCTAATCTGCAAACCACCTCGCTATCGACATCGATATGGCGCGGGCAAACGACCCAGGGGGCGCTCAAAGAGTTGCTTGTTCGTTATTTGGGGCCCCAGACCACCCGTCGTGTATTCAGCCATAGCGGCACCAAAAGTGCTTATGCAGCCGATGAACCTGCTACCGCCGAGCTGATTACCCGCGCCGAACAGGCGCTAGCGGGGGCGCTGGGCAGTTCCTCCGCGCGGGTACTGATCAACTCGGTAGTACGCGGCGAAGCACTGGATATTGAGTCGATTCTAAGCATTTTGGACACGACCTCACAAACCCTGGAGTACAACCGTCGCTTGGAGCAAAAATCTCAGGAGTTGGTGCAAATTGGCGAAGAACTGCGTAGCGCGAACGAGCGTCTGCGCGAGCTGGATCGCTTGAAAGACGAGTTCGTCGCCATGGTCAGCCACGAGCTACGCACACCGCTCACCTCCATTCGAGCCTTTGCCGAAATATTGCGCGACAGCAGCCAACTGCCTGATCAAAAACGCCAGCATTTTCTCGGCGTGATCGTCCACGAGAGCCAGCGTCTGTCTCGTTTAATTGAAGAAATTCTGGATCTTGCCCGCCTGGAAAGTGGTCGTTTGACGCTTAATCCCGTCCCCCTCGATCTTGCCGCCCTAACTCGGCACAGCATTGACGCTATTGCCCATCTACATGAGGAGCGCGGCATTGCCTTAGACGTTAGCTTGGAAGCTGACCCTGCGATGGTGGTTGGCGACCATGACCGTTTAGAACAGGTGATTATTAACCTGCTTGATAACGCGGGTAAGTTTGCCGATCGGGAGCAGCCAAAAGTGCGCCTCACGCTTTATCGCCATCGTCGTCATTTCCGTTTAAGCGTGGAGGATAATGGTGCGGGTATTAGCGAAGACGAGCGTGAACGGGTTTTTGAAAAATTCCATCAAATTCAACAGGACGATGATATTCCACGAGGTCGGCCAAGAGGCAGCGGCTTAGGATTACCGATTAGTCGGGGTATTATCGCCCATCTAGGTGGACGGCTTTGGGTCGAGGATGCCAAAACCTTAGGCGGTGCCTGCTTAACGTTAGAACTACCCGCCGCGCCGGGTGACTCATCATCTCTCGACTCCGGCTAGGCGTTTTTCACTCGCTGAACAAACGACCTAATCTGCTGTAGATCAAACTTCAGCAGTAAGCGCTCGTCTTCACGCAAACGCCGCAGGTCAACCCAGCCATCTGCAGCTTGGCCACGAGCTTTGTTATACCGCTGCTGTTCCAATAGGCGCTGCTGCAGTCGCTCAAAAGCGGCTACAAGCAACGCCGATTCAGCCAACGTTAACGCATCCGTTGCATGACTTAGCGCGATCAATCGCTCGCGAGTGGCTATGTCGCGCAGCCCGTGCCGCAGGCAGAGTAAGCGCGCGGCGCTAATCAACGGCAACAAGCCTTGATGCTTGAGATTAAGGGCTTGCCCATGGGGGGCATCCAGGCCTGGGCTTGAGGCAAGCCGCCCAAAGCGATCCAGCGCCACCGGCAGCTCATCCAGTAGCGTCGCCATTTCATCCATAAACAGTGACGCTTTAGGAAGAGTTGAAGCGATGCACTCACCCAACTGCTTAGCAAGCGCTGGATTACCGGCGACCGGGGCAAAATCGAGTAAGATATTAGTCTGCTGTACGCGCTTTACCTGGCGGTCAGCGCTCCAGATGTCTAGCTGCGCGTACCACTCACTTAGCCGTTTGCGCCACATCGGCCATCGCGCCATGACATGACCATGGCAGAGCGGTATACCGGCCTCATCCAGGCGCTGGGTAAACCGCTCGCCAAGCGCTTGAAAGTAGCCGTCGATCTCTACATGGCGATGGTCAGGATAGCCGTCGATAATCAGCGCATTATCCTGATCGGGGCCTAACAGGCTTTCGAAGCGCGCCGCGGAGCCTAGCAGCAGAACACAGTAGTCGACGGGCGGAGCGCCCCAGCCCTGCGCCTGCATTTCGTCAAGGGATTGCGCTATTGCCAGACGATACAGTGAAGCATTGTGGTCACTGATAATTTGGCTAATACGCCAGGCGGGTAAATCATAATGCACCAATGTTTCCACCAGCGGCAGTTGCCAAGCATAGGCGTCAGCTAATGAGATATCCGGTGAGGGGAAGTTTGAGGAGAGTTTTGAGAAGATATGGTGCAACGGCGCATTAAGCGCCGAGGTATTGAGCGTGCCATTCTCATGGAATAGAGAGCGCCAGGGTGAGGCTTGGTGTACTAAACGCATACGCCTCTCCTTTACTAGAATGATATGACGGCGTTGTTGCTACTCGCCCTCGCCTGACCTGCGCGGGTCTGGCTCGAACATCGCTTCACCTACTTCATCAATATAGCGCTGCGCTTTGGTGACCATCATAGCATCACAGGCCTCTCGCCCTGGGAGCATATCGGAACGCTCAAAGCGGTGCTCAAGGGTTTCACCACTGGCGTCGGCCTTGCGAATCCAACCACTGACGCGGTACTGACCGCTCTGATTGTCTGGCTGGGAGACAATCTCATAACCCTTGTATTCCACCGGCTCAGCAGCTTTAGAGGTAGCGCCTGGCACAGCCTGACGATCACTACCGAAGAGACCGGAAAATAATTTCTTAAGCATAATGGCTCCTTTGCTTACAGGGCGGCAAGGAGATGGCCGCCCTGCAAGTTATAAGCTGCTTTTATCAGCGCTTACTTAGCTCTGCTTGCGACCCTTACCTGCGGCAATACGCAAACGCAGCGCGTTTAGCTTAATAAAGCCTTCGGCATCTTTCTGATTGTAAGCGCCAGCATCATCTTCAAAGGTAGCGATTGATTCATCAAATAGCGACTCATCGGACTTACGGCCCACTACGGTAGCGTTGCCTTTGTAAAGCTTCATACGCACGACACCCGCGACATTCTTTTGGGTCTCGTCAATGGCCGCCTGCAGCATGCGACGCTCTGGGCTCCACCAGTAACCGTTGTAGATTACTTCCGCGTACTTCGGCATCAACTGATCTTTCAGGTGGGCTTCTTCGCGGTCTAGGGTGAGCGACTCAATGGCACGGTGAGCACGCAACATAATGGTGCCCCCTGGCGTTTCATAACAGCCACGCGATTTCATGCCCACGTAGCGGTTTTCAACAATATCCAAACGACCAATACCGTTGTCGCCGCCCAGTTTGTTGAGCTTTTCGAGCACTTCATGGGCTTTCAATGGCTCGCCGTCGATAGCCACGATATCGCCCTTTTCAAACGTCAGCTCAACGTAAGTGGGCTGATCGGGCGCGGCTTCAGGCGAGACACTCCAGCGCCACATATCGTCTTCTGCTTCGGCCCATGGGTCTTCCAAAATGCCGCCCTCATAGGAGATGTGCAGCAGGTTGGCATCCATTGAATAGGGTGATTTTTTCTTTTTATTAGAAAAATCGACCGGAATTTTATGCTCTTCGCAATATGCCATTAGCTTTTCGCGGGAAGTTAAATCCCACTCCCGCCAAGGGGCGATCACTTTTACGCCGGGCTTCAGGGCATAGCCACCAAGTTCGAAACGCACCTGGTCGTTACCTTTACCCGTAGCACCATGGGAAATAGCGTCGGCACCCGTTTCATTGGCAATTTCGATCAACCGCTTGGCAATCAGCGGACGAGCGATAGAGGTGCCCAGCAGGTACTCGCCTTCATAAATAGTGTTGGCGCGGAACATCGGGTAGACGTAGTCACGCACGAACTCTTCACGCAAGTCTTCGATGTAAATCTCTTTCACGCCAAGCGCTTGCGCTTTAGTTCGCGCCGGTTCGACTTCTTCGCCCTGACCGATGTCGGCAGTAAAGGTCACTACCTCGCAGTTGTAGGTTTCTTGCAACCACTTAACGATTACGGATGTGTCCAGGCCGCCTGAATATGCCAGCACAACCTTTTTGACATCGGACATTCTTTGCTCCTCGTTGACCATAAGATATTCATTAGTAAAAACTACACTTGCCACTAGCACCTGGCGAATGTGATAGCTCGTCTGTGATAGCTCGTTGGAGTAAACCGTTGAGACTGACGTTGAGTATAGCGTTCTCAATGCCCAGCGAATACCGTCAACGACGCCTGGGGGCTAAAGCTGCTAGAATCCCCCCATTCAAAGCGGCGGTTTGCCGCTAATGTTATCTGATGACTCGCTTTACTATTACTCGCTTGAACATAAGGAGAGCTGCATGAGCGAGGCAATTGCCCGCGAATTAATGGCCCAACGTTTTCGCAGTTACCTGCCCGTGGTCGTTGATTTAGAAACCGGGGGATTTAATGCCCAAGGCGACGCTGTACTTGAGATAGCCGCCGTCACGCTGACCATGGATCCGGAGGGCAACCTGCTTCCTGATGCCACCTATGCCTACCACATTCAGCCCTTTGAGGGCGCGAATGTCGAGCAGTCAGCGCTCGATTTTACCGGTATCAACCTGGACGATCCCCTGCGTCGTCAGGTAGCGCTCAGCGAGTCGGAAGCACTGGGAGAAATTTTCCGCCCGATTCGTAAATCGATCAAAGCACATGACTGCACGCGCGCTATTTTAGTTGGCCATAATGCGGCGTTCGACCAGGGCTTCTTGAATGCGGCGGTCAACCGCTGTGGCATTAAGCGCAATCCTTTTCACCCCTTCTCAAGCTTTGATACCGCCTCGCTTGCAGGCCTGGTCTATGGCCAAACGGTACTTGCGCGGGCCTGTCGCGCAGCGGGCATTGAGTTTGATAACAAGGCCGCACACTCCGCTCGCTATGACACCGAGCGCACCGCCGAGCTGTTTTGCGCGATGGTTAATCGCTACAAAGACCTGGGCGGCTGGCAACTTGCCCAGCGCGAACAAGAGATGGACAGTACGGATTAACACCTAACCGTCAACAGCGTAGCCGCTGATGCAGAGAGCCGCTAATGCAGAGAACCAGGCTTTACGCTAAACTTCGCCCCATTACAGCAATCTGGTTTAGCACCGACAATGCCGGGTAGCGCGTATTTGGCGGTGATAAATATTTCGATTAAAACTATCCGTTTTTAGGAGATGAGACGTTTCCATGGCCCAGCATAATGCCTTTTACGCCCAATCAGGTGGCGTCACCGCCGTGATCAACGCTAGCGCCTGCGGCGTTATCGAAGCCTGCCGTCAAGCCCCCGATCAAATAGGCAAGGTTTACGCCGGTCATAACGGCATTATCGGAGCCTTAACGGAAGACCTTATCGACGTTACCCAAGAGAGCGATGAGGCCATTGCCGCGCTTCGCCATACACCGGGCGGCGCTTTTGGCTCCTGCCGCTATAAGCTCAAAGATATTGACACCCACCGTGCCCAGTACGAGCGCTTGATCGAAGTCTTTAAAGCCCACGATATTCGCTATTTTTTCTATAACGGCGGCGGCGATAGCGCCGACACCTGCTTAAAGGTCTCTCAACTTTCCGAGAAGCTGGGCTATCCGCTGACCGCTATCCACGTGCCTAAAACCGTCGATAACGACCTGCCGATTACCGATAACAGCCCGGGCTTTGGCAGCGTAGCCAAGTATATTGCCACCTCAACGCTGGAGGCATCGCTGGATATCGCTTCGATGTGTGCGACCTCCACCAAAGTTTTTGTTCTCGAAGTAATGGGCCGCCACGCGGGCTGGATTGCCGCCGCCGGGGGGCTGGCAGGCGAAGCCGAAGGCGAGCCGCCACACATGGTTATCTTCCCGGAAATCCCCTTTAACCGTAAAGCGGCTATGGCGCGGGTTGAGGAGAGCGTTAAACAGTATGGCTACTGCGTTATTGTGGTCTCTGAAGGCGCTCGCTACGAAGATGGTACCTTTCTGGCCGATGCGGGTAATACCGATGCGTTCGGCCACCGGCAGCTTGGCGGCGTGGCACCAACGCTCGCCGGTATGATCAAACAGGATTTGGGCTACAAGTATCACTGGGCAGTGGCCGACTATCTGCAGCGCGCGGCGCGTCACCTAGCGTCTAAAACCGACGTTGAACAAGCCTATGCGGTGGGTCGAGAAGCAGTAACCTTGGCGCTGGCAGGTAAAAACGCCATGATGCCCGCTATTCGCCGCATCTCTCAGGCGCCCTACCAGTGGGATGTGATATCTGCCCCGCTCTCCCAGGTAGCCAACCAAGAGAAGTTTATGCCCAGGGACTTTATCAGCGATAACGGCTTTGCCATTACCCAGGCCTGTCGGGACTATCTGTCACCGCTGATTCAGGGCGAGGACTTCCCACCGTTCGAAAACGGTCTGCCCAAAGTCGCCAAACTGAAACTCGCCAAAGCAGAGCGCAAGTTACCCATTTTTACGCTGTAGGCTGGAAGCCTGATGAGAAGAGGGGCTGCCTTCAACCCTTGTGAGGGAGCTTTAGCTCGCGAATGTTCAAGCTGCCAGCCTAGTAATAATAAGGGATGCTTTCCGCACCCTTCTTCGAAGTGTCGGACCACCGTTGAAGCGGCCTAATGATGAAATGCGTCTTCATCTTGGCACAGTGGGACGGATCCATCCCATTCCTACAACTTTAGCTAGCCGCGGTGCAAGAGCTGGTACCGCGGCGCTACGAAAATACCTATTTATAACTCTTAGCTTACTGCTGGCCTTCCTCTGCAAATCCGATTAGCCTGCTAATTCACTACTAAGGGTTTGGCATGCAAGAGACATCTTCTCGGCAGCGCTTGGCGGGCGTGCTGATTCTGCTTGGGCTTATCGCACAGATTATCGGTTTTACGGGCTGGTTGAGCACTGCGCATGCGGTGAGCTATTTGCTGTGGGCGGCGGTTGTGTTGCTGTGGCGGGATATACCCCGTCGTTCGCGCATTCAGGCGGGCGTACTAATCGTGCTGGGTGCAGGCATGCTGCTGGTGGCGCGGTTTGTGTATGGCGCCGAGGTGGATTGGCCCGCTATGTTGCAGGGCAATTCGTTTGTAGCCGCCATGCTGGTGGGCGTTAGTTTTATCTCGCTGATTGGTAAGCAAGGCAACAAGGGCGCGACGGGAAGTCGAGTGACCGGAGCGGGTGGAGTGCTGCGTACCTGGCTGGGGGTGCACTTTCTGGGTACGATTTTAAATCTCTCTACCGTATTTATGGTGGGCGATAAACTGGCTCGGCGCGGGCCGCTTACCACGCCGCAGCTGCTAGCGCTTAACCGGGGGCTCTCCAGTGCAGCGCTATGGTCGCCCTTTTTTGCCTCCATGGGCGTGGTGATTGCGCTGGTGCCCGAGGTGGAGTACGCGCAAATTGCTGTGGTGGGCTTTCCCATGGCGATGCTGTCAGGGCTGTTAACCACGCTGGAGTTGCGGCGCCGGTTTGACCTCAGCGAGGTGGATGGCTACTCACTGGCGCCACGTAGCCTGTTTATGCCGGTAGGCATGGCGGCGCTGGTGATGCTGTTTCACTTTGTGCTTACCCCTGCCCTGACCATCGTCAGCATTATTACCTTTCTGCTGCCCAGCGTGGCGGTATTGAGCAACCTACCCCATGGGCCTCGCTTTACCCTGCGCCGCATTCGCCAGCACACCACTACGCGGCTACCGGCCATGCGCGGGGAAATTTCGCTGTTTTTAGCCGCGGGGCTTTTAACAATTGGTCTTTCAACTCTGGTAACAGCGGCGGCTGGCAGCGACTGGACGCTGTTCACCCGCTTTGGCGCACCCCAGGCAATGCTTAGCTTTGCGGCGATTACGTTGAGCGCACTGGCAGGCTTACATCCAATCATTGGCGTATCGGTGTTGGCCTCAATACTGAACCTGCAGAACGGAGAACAAACCGTCTTTGCGTTTGTGGCGTTAACATCGTGGGCTGTGGGCACCAGCGTGGGCCCGCTTTCGGGGATCAACCTGTCACTGCAGGGACGCTACGGGGTGAGCGGTTATCGCATGATGAAAAATAACCTGCTCTACGCAGCAGTCATGAGCCTGCTTTCGCTTGGGGCGATCGCAGGCGTCAGCTTACTGGTTAGCTAATGGATCAGGTCTCAATGATTTTATTGGGGAAGCGGTAGAAGTAGCGATGGCCACACTGATGGCAAGGCTCCAGGCGTGCAACGGTAGGCAGCATCACCTGGGCATCACAGTGGGTGCATGCCATTAGGCCGGGTGCCGCCATCTCACCTTCGCAGTAGTCGGCGCGGGCAGCTTCTAAATCTTCCTCAAAGCGTTCGCGGTCGACCACGCTGCGGTCAGCAATCGAAAGCAGCGACTCCGCCACGCGCCGAGAAAGGCCGTCAATATCAATGCCCAGCCAACTGGCCACTTGCTTGCCGGTGTCTGCCATGTAGTAGCGCATATCTTTCAGGTCACGTTCAACCCAGGCGCGCAGCAGGGCTAGCTCGTCTTTGGTGTACTCCTCTAGCTCCGACTCAAACTCGACCGCGTCGTCCAAATCCTTCTGCAAATTTTCCCAGGTTAGCTCGTTGGCGCCCCCCTGCATCCGCTCTAGCAAGCGTTCGTAGCCTTCTCGTAGGCGATTGTCATTCTGCTGTTCACTCATGGTGCCTCTCCTTTTATCGACGCGTGCAGTTACCTATCATCGGCTTACCGTTCAAGGATACACCTGCATAGGATACAATCGACCTCACTTATCTGACAGATGTCATCTCACATTCACTTTGCGCCCCTTTTGGGCGAATACGCCAAGGCATTAATAAACCGATGGACGCACACTACAGCCCTCGTGAAATCGAACGCGACGCCCAGCAGTACTGGGACAAAAATCAGTGCTTCAAAGCCGTAGAGGACGCGAACCGCGAGAAGTTTTACTGCCTATCCATGTTCCCCTACCCCAGCGGCAAGCTGCACATGGGGCACGTGCGTAATTACACTATCGGTGACGTTGTGTCCCGTTTCCAGCGCATGCAGGGTAAAAATGTCATGCAGCCCATGGGCTGGGACGCTTTCGGCATGCCCGCGGAAAACGCCGCTATTCAGAATCAGGTGCCGCCCGCTAAGTGGACGTACCAAAACATCGACTACATGCGCAATCAGTTGAAGGCGCTGGGTTTTGCCTACGACTGGAGCCGCGAGTTCGCTACCTGTGATACCAGCTATTACCGCTGGGAGCAGTGGTTCTTCACCAAGCTGGTGGGAAAAGGCTTGGTGTACAAGAAGATGTCGACGGTTAACTGGGATCCGGTGGATCAAACCGTTCTCGCCAATGAGCAGGTTATTGAAGGCCGCGGCTGGCGCTCCGGTGCGCTGGTTGAGCGTAAAGAGATACCGCTGTGGTTCTTGAAGATTACCGACTACGCCGATGAGCTGCTGGCCGACCTGGATAAAGTCGAGTGGCCCGAGCAGGTCAAAACCATGCAGCGCAACTGGATTGGTAAATCCCGCGGTGTCGAGCTGACCTTTGATGTCAAAGGCGCTGATGGCCAAGCCAATGAGCCGCTGGCGGTTTATACCACTCGCCCGGATACGCTGCTGGGCGTTACCTATGTGGCGGTTGCCGCAGGCCACCCGCTGGCCAAGCAGGCGGCCGAGCAAAATAGTGAGTTGGCCGACTTCTGCGATGAGTGCGCAAGGGGTGGCACTTCCGAAGCCGAGATGGCCACCAAAGAGAAGAAAGGCATGCTCACCGGGCATATGGCGGTTCACCCGCTAACCGGTGATGAAGTGCCCGTTTACGTGGCTAATTTCGTGCTGATGGAGTTTGGTACCGGTGCGGTGATGGCGGTACCCGGCCACGACCAGCGCGATTGGGAGTTTGCCACCAAGTACGGCGTCCCAATTAAAGCAGTGATTGCCGATGAAAGTGGCAAGCCTGCGGACATTTCCGAAGCTGCCTACGCCGAATACGGCAAGCTGGTCAATTCAGGTCAATTTGATGGCCTGGATTTTGAGCAAGCCTTTGACGCCATTGCCGCCAAACTGGCTGAGCTTGGTCGTGGCGCAGTCAAAACCAACTACCGCCTGCGCGATTGGGGCGTTGCCCGCCAGCGCTACTGGGGTGCGCCGATTCCGGTTAAATACGGCCCTGAAGGTCAAACGGTACCGTTGACGGATGACGAGCTGCCGGTATCGCTACCCATGGAAGTCACCGTGGACGCCTCCGGCTCGCCGCTGAAGAAGATGCCTGCATTCTCTGACCTGGGTGATGGCTGGACGCGCGAAACCGACACCTTCGACACCTTTATGGAGTCGTCCTGGTATTACGCGCGCTTCTGCTGTGCCGATAACACCGAAGCCATGCTGGACGAGCGCGCCAACTACTGGCTGCCGGTTGACCTCTACATTGGCGGTATCGAGCACGCCATTCTACACCTGCTTTACGCGCGCTTCTTCCACAAGCTGATGCGTGACTTCGGCTTGGTGGATTCCGACGAGCCCTTCCAGCAGCTTCTGACCCAGGGCATGGTCATTGCGGAAACCTTCTACCGCTCTACTGATAACGGCGGCAAGCAGTGGTTTAATCCAGCTGATGTGGAAGTGAAGCGCGACGAGAAAGGCCGCCCGCTGAGCGCCATTTTGATGAGCGACGGAGAGCCGGTGGAGATGGGTGGCATCGAGAAGATGTCCAAGTCGAAAAACAACGGCGTTGATCCGCAATCAATGATCGACAAGTTCGGTGCCGATACCGTACGCCTGTTCATGATGTTTGCCGCCCCCCCCGAGCAGTCCCTGGAGTGGTCGGATTCAGGGGTAGAGGGCGCACACCGCTTCTTGAAGCGCCTATGGCGTCAGGTGAATGAGCACTTGGCAGCGGGTACGCCCGGCACGCTGGACGTCAATGCACTTAACGACGATCAAAAGGCGCTGCGCCGGAAAACCCACGAGACCATCAAGAAAGCCAGCGACGACATTGGCCGCCGCACCACTTTCAATACAGCCATTGCTGCAGTGATGGAGCTCTCCAACGCCATCGGTAAGTTCGACGATAGCTCCGAGCTTAGCCTGGCGGTTAGCCGCGAAGCGCTGGAAGCCTGCGTACTGCTGCTCTCGCCGATTACGCCCCACCTGTGCCATAGTCTCTGGGAAGCGCTTGGTCATTCAGGCCCGGCCATTGAAGCAACCTGGCCGGTGGTGGATGAATCCGCCCTTACCCGCGACAGTATTGAGCTGGTGGTACAGGTCAACGGTAAGCTGCGCGCTCGCCTTGAAGTACCGGCAAGTGCAGATAAGGCATCTATTGAAAAGCTGGCGATGGAGCACGAAAACGTTCAGCGCTTCCTCGAGGGCAACACCGTGCGCAAAGTCATCGTGGTGCCCGGAAAATTGGTTAATATCGTGGTGAGCGGATGAACCGACGCACATTTTTAACCGCTAGCATCGCCGCCTCGGCGGCGGTGCTGCTCAGCGGCTGTGGGTTTAGGCTACGCGGCACTAAATCGCTGCCTACGCTGCCCACTCTTGCTTTAGAAGGCGACACCAACAGTGCCGTCGCTCAGCAGGTCGCCTTACGTCTTCAGCAATTAGGCACCCAGGTCACCGCTGATGCGCCCTGGCGGGTCACGCTGGGTACGCCTGTTTTAACCGAGCGCCGACTGGGCGGCGATGGTCGAGCAAGCCGCGAACACGAGCTAACGCTTAGCAGCAGCCTCTCGGTACAGGAGCGGGCGTCTAATGCCTATTACATCAATAACGAAACGCTTTCGACGGCTACCCGCATTCGCGTCAGCGATGACGACCTGCTCAACCGCGAAACGCTAATGATGGAAGCTGAACAAACGCTTGCGCGCCAGCTCTCTCAGCAAATCATCGAGCGGCTTACTTACGTTGAGGGCATGCAGTGAAGGTATTTGCTGATCAGCTACCCGCTGCGTTAGCAAAAAAGCTGCCCCGCGTAGTGATCGTAGCAGGGGACGAGCCCTTACAGCATCGCGATGCCTGCGATGCTGTAAGGGCCGCAGCTCGCCAGGGTGGTGTCGAGGAGCGTGAAGTACTCGATGTCGAGCCCAATTTTGCCTGGGGCCGATTGATGGAAGTGTCGAGCAACCTCTCGCTGTTTGCGACCAGCAAACTGCTGGAGCTGCGCTTAGGCAACCACAAGCTGGGGCAAGATGGCAGTAAAGCGTTAGCACATTACGCCGAAACCCTGGATAACAGCGATGATGTTCTGCTGATTGGTATGGGCAAGCTAGATGCCAAGCAGCAAAAAAGCGCCTGGTTTAAAGCGCTGGATAAGCACGGCTTGTTTGTACCGGTATGGCCGGTAGATGCCTCACGCTTGGGCTATTGGTTGCGCGACCGCGCTTCCCTGCATGGCGTACAAATTGACTTGGATGCCGCCCGCCTGCTGGGTGAGCGCACCGAAGGGAACTTACTGGCCGCCGACCAGGAGTTGCAGAAGCTTGCCCTGATTCACCCCCAAGGCACCCGCTTGAACGTGGAAAGTATTGCCCAGGGGGTAGAAGACTGTACCCGCTTTGATGTCTTCAATTTGGCCGATGCCTGCCTGAAAGGTGAGCCCAGCCGCGCCTCACGCATTGTCAATGGCTTACGCAGTGAAGGCGTTGAGGCGCCTATTGTGCTGTGGGCGCTTAGTCGGGAGCTGCGTACCCTGCTCTCGCTGCATCAGCACCTGGATCAAGGGCAGAGCTTTGAGCACGCTTGCAAAACTCAAAAGCCGATGATTTTTGATAAGCGCCGCCCCGCTTACCAGAAAGCGATTGGCCGCCTGCCCATGAAGCGACTGCATAAATTGCTTTTAATGGCCCAGCGGCTGGATTTAGCCGTTAAGGGCGCGGCAACGGTACCGCTATGGCCGGGCCTGCATGATCTGGCCATGACCATGGCCGGGGGCCGCGGACTACTCTCAGAATCCGCCTGGACCTATCGCATTAGTGCAAATAATTAGCACTTTGCATATTACGCTTAAAAATCAATCCATTTGTTTCTATACTCATTCCTTACCACCCCGACTAGTCTATAAGGAAGAAGACGATGAAAACATTGCGTGCTTACCTCTCGACCCTACTGATTGCAGCGCTCGTTATTACCAGCTTACCCGTTGCCGCTGCACCCAATGCGCCCCAATCAATGGATTTAATCTCTACCCAATCTGTTTTGGCGGCTGACCGTGCTGGCGCTGATCGCGAACGGATTAACGAGATCCTGGCTCGCGCCGATGTGCAAGATCAGCTGGTAAAACAGGGTGTTGATCTGGCCGAAGTCGAGGCTCGCGTAGCCTCACTGAGCGACGCTGAAGCTCAGCAAATGGCCGAACAGTTGGAGCAGCTGCCTGCCGGTGCTGGGGTTGTAGGGGCGCTATTCGCCGTTTTCATTATTTTGCTGGTAACCGATATCCTCGGCCTAACCGACGTTTATCCGTTTACTCGTTAATATAGGCAGCACATGACCCCTATGTTGTTGAATAACTTGATCACTAACGCCCGCTTCGCGGGCGTTTTTATTTTACTGCTACTATTGAGTGGCTGTGCGCGTAATCCGGTATTACTGCAAAGCACTTATCAAGCTCTACCGCCTCATACCGAAATTACCAGCGTGCCGTTTTATGCCCAAACGGAATTTCAGTGCGGCCCTGCCACGCTGGCGATGGTGCTCAATCACCAGGGTGTCGACACCGACGTTGAGGAACTGATTCCCCAGGTATTTTTGCCCGGACGTGATGGCAGCGTGCAGCCTGAAATGCTGGCCACGGTGCGGCGGCATGAGCGCATCGCGTTTCCTATTCGCGGCACCATGGATTCCCTATTGAACCATTTGGCAGCAGGCGACCCGGTGGTCGTTATGCAGAACTTGTCGTTGCCGATTTACCCAATGTGGCACTACGCCGTCGCCATTGGCTACGATCTGCCCAATGAAACGCTGATTCTGCGCAGCGGCGAAATTGAGCGTCATACGATGTCGTTTAGTCGCTTCGACGCCACCTGGGCACGCACTGAGCGCTGGGGGTTTGTAGTGGGCGAGCCGGGTACGATTCCCGCGGGCATTACTGCTCGTAATGCGCTAGAAGCGCTTAGCGCCTACGAAGAGTCTCACGGGCCACGGGCCACGCTTTCAAGCTGGCAAGCGTTTGTAAAACGCCACCCTACTAACGCTATGGGGCAGTTTGCGCTAGGCAATGCGCTTTACGCAGATCAACAACCCGACGACGCACGCAAGGCGTTTGAACGGGCAACCGAACTGGATGAAAAAATGGGTGCTGCATGGCTAAATCTGGGCCTTTTACTATTGCAAGACGAAGCGACTAATGCGGCTCGCGAAGCGTTAACACAGGCCGCATCGCTTGACGGCAGCTGGCAAGAAAAAGCACGCCAAGCTTTAGCCAGGATAAATAACATTTAATTATCAATAACTAACAGAAATACTAATAATAACGAGCACAAGTATGACCCTGCAATTAGTAAAGTTGTGGGATGGCAGACACGCCGGGCGAGTGCTTAAGTTGCATAAGGATGACGACTTTAAGCTGTTCATTGGATTACCTACCCATTAACGGAGAGGTGCCATGCAGAACCGCCCTTTGCAACGGAAGCACTTTTTTGATTATTGTGTGTTTTTACCCAACGTACTCTCGCCTGTTCAGCTGTATGCAGAGAGGGGCGGCATCACTGGCTGCTTGCTGAGTATATCGTGATGATGCGTCGCTTTCTTCGTCAGCCTGGCGGACGCTTAGCGTTGATTTTTGCCGCCATTCTTTGCGCTATGTCCGCAATAATGGGCAGCTATGTTTACAGTGCATGCCAAAAAGCCAGTGCCGACTACACCACGCTGATAAGTGACATAGTGCTGGCCCAGCAAGCTACACCTCAGTTAAGAGTTGCGCTAGAGGAAGGCAGACGCCTGCCTAGCAATGAGCATATTCAATACATCGATTATTTTATTTCACTTTCCAAGCGTCATTTGGACAACATTCAGAACAGTATTGAACACCACCGTTATCTCATTGCAGATGTTGAATATCTCAATCACCATTTCAGCGAGCTTAATAGCCGCCTTTCCGACCTAGCATTGCTGTCACAAGAAGCTCAACAGCGTCCAGAACTTATTGATCCATTACAGAGCGTTGCCATGGAGATTGGTAGCGCTCAGTCATGGTTGTATAACCAGCTGCTAGAAGACATTCGCGCCATTTCGGTTCAACAACGTTTAGCCATGCAGCGACTTTCGATTGCCGTAAGTGTGCTACTGGTGTTAATGGTCAGCGCTGCAATTACGCTCTGCATGGCCGTTATTTACCTACACCGTCAGCGTAACGTCATGCATGAGCTAATGCTAACCGATGAACTGACCGGGCTATATAACCGGCGCCATTTGGTCAATGTAGCATCTGCAGGGCTTACCCAAGCGCAGCGTAATCGAGCACCACTCAGCCTTCTGCTGTTAGATCTTGATCACTTCAAGCAAATTAACGATACCTACGGGCATCCAGCTGGCGATGAGGTACTCCGCCAGGTCAGTAAAAAGCTTCGCGAGCTTAGCCGCCCATCGGATACATTAGCGAGAATTGGTGGCGAGGAGTTTTGCTTATTGATGCCCAACACTGCTACCCATGATGCGATACAGGCAGCAGATCGACTACGCCAAGAGATTGAAGCTAATACGCTGAGGGGGATGGAACTGCACGCCAACCCAACTATTAGCATCGGCGTAACGTCGTGTAAAAGCGGCTCGCTGACATTTGAGCAGCTTTATTCGCTTGCTGACAAAGCGCTCTACAAAGCCAAAGCGTTGGGGCGCAACCGCGTTGAAAGTCTGTTACCCCCCAATGCCCCCTCACCTCATAACGACCCACTGACTTACGCTCATACGCTAATTCACGAACCCAGCGACTCTTAAACGTCGTAGTGCCGGTTAGAAAACCCGATTTAAACCATTCTGGGCAGCCACCCGGTACGCTTCTGCCATGGTCGGATAGTTAAAGGTGGTATTCACAAAGTATTTGAGCGTATTGGCATCGCCCTTTTGCTGCATAATCGCTTGGCCGATATGCAAAATTTCAGACGCCTGATCCCCAAAACAGTGGATACCGAGTATTTCCAGAGTGTCCTGGTGGAAAAGAATTTTAAGCATACCCACTGTATCGCCAGTAATCTGCGCCCTGGCGGTATCTTTGAAGAAGGCTTTGCCTACTTCGTAAGGCACTTTTGCTTCCGTGAGTTCACGCTCATTGGGGCCAAAGGAGCTAATCTCGGGGATGGTATAGATCCCGGTGGGTACATCACTCACGAAACGATACTCTTTATCGAGCAGCTCATTGCACGAGTTCAAACCCTGATCGTAAGCCGCACTCGCCAAACTCGGCCAGCCAATGACATCGCCCGCTGCGTAGATATGGGAGACCGCGGTACGGTAGTGCTCATCAACGCTTAGCTGACCACGCCCATTAGCAGTTAAGCCAATGTTCTCCAACCCCAAGCTGTCGGTATTACCGGTTCGCCCATTGGCCCACAAAAAAGCATCAGCACGAATTTTCTTGCCTGACTTGAGACGCACAACGACGCCTGATTCATCACCCTCAACGCTCTCGTACTCCTCATTATGACGAACCAATACCCCGTGCTTACGCAAGTGGTAGGAGAGCGCATCGCTAATCTCATCGTCCAGAAACGAAAGCAGGCTGTCACGGTTATTAATGAGATCAACTTTGACACCCAGACCTGAAAATATTGATGCGTATTCACAGCCAATCACCCCGGCGCCAAAAATTATCAGGGTTCGAGGGGTGTGCGAAAGGCTTAATATAGTGTCAGAGCAGTAAATACGCGGATGGCGGAAGTTAATATCAGCCGGACGATAGGGGCGCGAACCGGTGGCAATCACAAACTTCTTGGCCACTAGCTCTTCCATGCCCTCCTGGCGGTCACGTACTAACAGGGTATGCTCATCTTTAAAACGAGCAACACCGTGGAAAAGATCGATGCGGTTACGCGCATAAAAAGTCGTGCGCATCTCGACCTGTTTATCGATAGTGCCTCGTGAGCGCTCCATCACCTTGGGAAAAGAGAACCAGCGAGGCTCACCAATATCGCGGAACATACGGTTGGTATTGAACGCCATGATCTGTTTGACCTGATGGCGCAACGCTTTAGAAGGAATAGTACCCCAGTGAGTACAGTTACCGCCTACCTGGGCCTGCTTCTCAATAATCGCGACACGCTTGCCATGTTTTGCAGCGTTGATAGCAGCGCTTTCCCCTGCAGGCCCCGTACCGATCACCACAACATCGTAATTGTGAACCGCCATGCTCTCTGCGTCCCTTTGCTATTTTTGATCAATCATCGTTCCGTTGCATATAACGCAGTCTTAATTAGCGACGCGTAGCATCATAGCCCAAATCGGCACCACGGCTTTCATCGCTACGGCGGCGCACGCCACCGCGCTTGCGGTTCTCTTCTTCACAAACCTCGTCTTTGCCGCCGCAGATATCGCAACCATCTTTCATACCGATTTGGTTCAAACCGCCACAAGAACCCGCAATCGGTTTGCGGCCCATGATGACTCCCACGGCCATCACACCCATAATCAGTGCCATGAAACCGAATACCAGTAGCCAAATAGTCATATCAACCTCCCAGCATTACATTGCCTAGCTTTAAATTATTGGCCTTACCTGACGACAACAGCCGTAGTGATAAGTGCCTCACGGTCATTCATCGTTAAACCGATTATACCTTAGCCGAGCGCCTCTTATCAGCGCAGTGATGGGGCATTCCTTTCACAAGCGTTTATAAACAAACGGGGCCAGCCCAATAGGCCAGCCCCGCTTAATACTACTATCGACTTACGCCGACTGCTTAGCCACCGAAATCATCCAACAGGATATTTTCCGGCTCAACGCCCATATCAAGTAGTAACTTGATAACCGAGGCGTTCATCATTGGCGGCCCACACATGTAGTACTCGCAATCTTCAGGTGCTGGATGATCCTTCAGATAGTTTTCGTACAGCACGTTATGGATAAAGCCTGTCGGCCCTTCCCAGTTGTCTTCCGGCTGTGGGTCAGAAAGCGCCAAGTGCCACTCAAAGTTGGGGAACTCTTCGGCTAACTGATCGTACTCTTCGTTGTAGAAAGTTTCACGCCAGGAGCGCGCACCATACCAGAAGGTGATCTTGCGTTCAGACTTCAAGCGCTTCAGCTGATCGAAGATGTGGCTACGCATCGGTGCCATACCCGCACCACCACCGATAAAGATCATTTCGGCGTCGGTATCACGGGCAAAGAACTCGCCGAACGGGCCCATCACGGTAACCTTATCGCCCTCTTTAAGGCTGAAGACATAAGTCGACATCAAGCCTGGCGGATGGTCAGTGCCGGGAGGCGGCGTTGCAATACGGATGTTGAACTTGAGGATACCCTTCTCATCCGGGTAGTTCGCCATGGAGTAGGCGCGAATCACTTCCTCGTTGTTCTTGTGGGAAATTTTGAACATATCAAATTTTTCCCAGTCACCCCGGTACTCCTCTTCAATATCAAAATCAGAGAATTTGACATCATATGGGGGAGCAACGAGCTGGACGTAGCCACCGGCGCGGAAGGCAACTTCTTCGCCTTCAGGTAGTTTCAGATTCAGCTCTTTGATAAAGGTGGCAACGTTGGGATTGGCAATAACTTCACATTCCCACTTTTTCACCCCAAACACTTCTTCAGGCACTTCGACTTTCATGTCCTGCTTCACAGGTACCTGACAGGAGAGGCGCCAGCCCTCTTTCTTCTCACGCATAGTGAAGTGCGACTCTTCGGTCGGCAGAATAGAGCCGCCGCCCTCTTCTACCCGACACTTACACTGGGCACAAGAACCACCGCCACCGCAGGCGGAAGAGAGGAAAATACCGTTAGCCGCAAGCGTATTTAGCAGCTTACCACCGGCTTGGGTCTTCAAAGTGTGCTCAGGATCGCCGTTGACCTCAATGGTCACGTCCCCGCTACTCACAAGCTTGCTGCGCGCTGCCAGAATGATCGCCGTTAAGCTAATAACGATGACCGTGAACATGACAACACCGAGCAAGATGACTGTTGTATCAACCATGTCGGTTTCCTATTGCTGGAGGTTTTCTATTACCCGGCGATGTTTGGCACCGCCGGGAAAAACCGGCTCCGATTAAAGCTGAATGCCCGAGAAGGACATAAAGCCCAACGACATCAGCCCCACGGTGATGAAAGTAATGCCCAGCCCTTGAAGGCCACCCGGCACATCGCTGTACTTCAGCTTTTCACGGATACCCGCCAGGGCGGCAATTGCCAGCGCCCAACCGGTGCCCGCACCAAAGCCATAGACCACAGCTTCGCCAAAGTTGTAGCTACGCTCGACCATGAACAGTACGCCACCCAGGATGGCGCAGTTAACGGTAATCAGCGGCAGGAACACCCCTAGCGCGTTGTAGAGCGACGGTACGTACTTATCAAGGAACATTTCCATGATCTGTACCAGCGCCGCAATGACACCGATGTAAGAGAGCAACCCAAGGAAGGAGAGGTCTATGTTTTCAGCACCGCTAATACCAGTCCAGGTCAACGCACCTTCCTGCAGCAAGAAGGTATAAACAAGGTTGTTAACCGGCACGGTGACGGTCAGCACCACAATAACCGCAATGCCCAGGCCAATTGCCGAGGAGACCTTTTTGGACACCGCCAAGAAAGTACACATCCCCAGGAAGAAGGCCAGTGCCATGTTTTCAACAAACACCGAGGCAACAAAAAGACTCAGATAATGTTCCATGTTACACGGCCTCCTTGGGCTTGGTGTTTTCCTTCATTTTGAACTCATTATCTTCTACTTGCTCAGGGTTAACGGAACGCATTACCCAGATCAGTAGACCGATAATAAAGAACGCTGAAGGCGGTAGTAATAGCAAGCCGTTAGGCACGTACCAGCCACCGTTTTGCACGGTCTGGAGGATGGTAATGCCAAATACGCTACCTGCACCCAGCAGTTCGCGGAAGAAACCCACCACCATGAGAACAAAACCGTAGCCGAGGCCGTTACCAATACCGTCTAAAAACGACATGCCCGGCGTATTGGACATTGCAAAGCCTTCAGCGCGCCCCATGACGATACAGTTAGTAATGATCAAACCCACAAATACCGAGAGTTGCTTAGACATCTCATAGGCATACGCCTTGAGAATCTGATCAACCACGATAACCAGCGAGGCAATAATGGTCATCTGCACGATAATACGGATCGAAGAGGGAATATGATTCCTGATCAACGATACGAACAGATTTGAGAATGCCGTTACGAAAATAACCGCCAGCGCCATAACGAGCGATACGCTCATGCTGGTGGTTACCGCAAGTGCTGAACAGATCCCCAAAATTTGCAGCGCAATAGGGTTGTTCTGGAAAATCGGCGCCGTTAAAACGCCTTTTGCATTTACGTCCGCCATGATCAGGCCCCCTCAACGTCTTCGAAGTTGGTATCGGTCTCTTCGGCGTCTTCCGGCTCGGTGCCACTGCGGAATTTAGCCAGGTAGGGACCGAAAGCTTCTTCGCTCAACCAGAACTGCAGCATGTTAGTCACGCCGTTACTGGTCAGCGTAGCGCCAGATAGCGCATCGACTTCGTATTCGTCACTGGCGCCGCCTTTGGTCAGGTGAATTTCCGGTGAGAGGTCGCCCTCTTCATCGTAAATCTTCTTGCCTTCCCACTGGGCTTGCCAGCGCGGGTTGTTAACTTCCGCGCCCAAACCTGGCGTTTCACTGTGCTCGTAGTAGGTGATACTGACGATGGTATTGCCATCACCCTCTACGGCCAGGAAGCCACGCATCAAGCCCCAAAGACCCTGACCACGAATCGGCAGCACGATCTGCTCCGGATCATCTTCACCGCCAACCAGATAAACCGTAGCGAAGTTTTCAACCCGTGATAGACCTGCGATGTCTTGATCGCCAGAAAGCGTGCGACCCGAGGCGGGGTCACGGGCAGCCTCAAAACTATCGTAGGTATCGGGATCGAACTCGTCGGAGTACTCCCCCGTATCCAAGTCAACGACCCGGGCGGTAATCTCTTCGCTAAACACATCTTCAACGTCCATACCTGGCTCGTAAAGCTTGGCAACGTTCAAGATGTTGGTTTTACGGTCGAGCTCCTGGTTAAGCTGCTGCATCGGTCGCAAGGCGACCGCCGCGGTCGAGACAATGACGGAGCACACGATACATAGTGCAAACGCCACAATCAGGACTTTCTTGATGGAGTTGTTACCTTGTGCCATTAGGCAGTCTCCTCGGCCGGTACGCCGGTTCGCTTAACGCGACGCTTGATGTTGGCCTGGACGAAGAAATGGTCAATCAGCGGTGCAAACAGGTTAGCGAACAGAATCGCCAGCATGATGCCTTCCGGGAAAGCCGGGTTCACAACGCGAATCAAAACGGTCATCACACCAATCAGCGCACCAAACAACAGGCGGCCTTGATTGGTCATCGACGCCGACACGGGGTCGGTTGCCATGAAGACCATACCGAAGGCGAAACCGCCGATTACCAGATGCCAGTACCAAGGCATGGCAAACATTGGGTTAGTATCAGAGCCGATCAGGTTAAACAGCGTACTGGTCGCCACCATGCCCAGAAGTACACCTAGCATGATTCGCCATGATGCGATTCGCGTCCACAGCAGCACAGCAGCGCCGATAAAGATCGCTAGCGTCGAAACCTCACCCACCGAGCCGGGGATAAAGCCAAGGAAAGCATCCCACCAGCTAAAGGTGTCGGTCAGAGCAGACATGCCGTCCTGGAATGCCATAGAGAGGGCCGTCGCACCAGTATAGCCGTCAGCGGCAACCCATACAGAATCACCAGATATCTGCGCGGGATAGGCAAAGTAAAGGAATGCACGACCGGTAAGCGCGGGGTTCAAGAAGTTTTTACCCGTGCCGCCGAAGATCTCTTTACCGATTACCACACCGAAGGTGATACCCAACGCCACCTGCCAAAGCGGAATTGTCGCCGGGAGAATCAGCGCAAACAACACCGAGGTAACGAAGAAGCCCTCGTTGACTTCATGACCGCGCTTGATGGCAAACAGCACCTCCCAGAAACCACCGACCACAAAAGTGACCAGATAGATAGGCAGGAAGTAGGTAGCCCCGAGGACAAAGTTCGCCCAAAGGCTGTTCGCATCGTGACCGGACGACAGTGTCATCGTAATGGCTTCGCGCCAGCCACCCATAGAGGCGTAGCCCGCATCAATGGCGGTGTTAGCCTGCCAGCCAGCGTTCCACATACCAAACAGCATCGCTGGGAAGGTACACATCCACACGGTAATCATGATGCGTTTAAGATCGACACCGTCACGCACGTGGGCAGTAGTTTTGGCTACGCTTGGCGGTGTATAAAAAATCGTATCTACCGCTTCAAATAACGGATAGAACTTTTCGTACTTTCCGCCTTTGTGGAAATGCGGCTCGATATTTTGGAGTGTCTGTTGAATACCCATCATCAGGCCTCTTTCTCGATCATGGTGAGATTGTCACGCAGGATGGGGCCATATTCGTATTTGCCGGGGCAAACATACGTGCACAGCGCCAGATCCTCTTCGTCCAGCTCCAAACAGCCAAGCTGCATGGCAACCTCAATGTCGCCCACGATCAGCGAACGCAGTAGCTGAGTTGGCATGATATCCAGCGGCATCACCGTCTCATATGCACCTACCGGCACCATAGCACGCTCGGAGCCATTGGTAGAGGTCGTTGGTGCGTAATTGCTCAGGCCTTTAATCTTAGAGATGTAAATACCTAAAACAGAGTGACGATTAGCACCGGGAGACAGCCACCCCATAAACGTCCGCTTATTGCCTTCTTCCAGCAAGCTCACTTGGTTGCTGAAGCGGCCAAGGTAGGTCAACTTACCTTCAGCGGCAAAGCCAGAGAATACCGAACCAGAGATTACGCGAGTGTCTTCGGGTTTGATGACTTCATTGGCCAGGAGTTCATCCGTACTAGCGCCGACACGGGTACGAATCAGACGCGGATTTTCAGCACGCGGGCCGCCAATGGCAACCACCCGGCTCATATCCAGCTTCCCTTCTACAAACAACTTACCGAACGCGATTACGTCCTGATAGCCGATGTGCCACACTTTTTTATGCAGTGCGACTGGAGAAAGATAGTGAATATGTGTGCCAACAAGCCCAGCAGGATGCGGGCCGGCAAAGCTTTCGGTTTTTACGCCGTCAACATCACCACCCGGGATTGAGGCATTTTCGCCCGTACATAGGAAGACGTTGCCCTCGGTCAGGCGCGCTAACACCTTGAGGCCATCCTCGAATGCCTGCGTCTGTTCATTAATGATCAGGGCAGGATCAGGGCTAAGTGGATGGGTATCCACGGCGGTTACAAAAATATCGGCCGGGGTGCTATCAATGGCCGGAGTACGCGAGAAAGGACGGGTGCGCAAAGCAGTCCAAAGCCCCGACTCTACCAGTTGGTCGACAACGGCCTGACGCTCAAGCTGCGCCAAGGCTTTACGATCATGAGCAGCGAATTCGACCGCTTCCTCAGTTTCATCGACTTTGATCACGACAGACAGTAAACGACGTTTTTCGCCACGGTTTATTGCAAGCACTTCACCGGCAGCAGGCGCTGTATAGCGCACACCATCAATTTTCTTATCGGTGAAAAGCAATTGGCCCAGTTTGACCTTATCCCCTTCCTGGACTTCCATCGTCGGCTTCATGCCAACGTAGTCGGTACCCAGGATTGCCACGTGGCGCACAGGCCGCGCATCTTCAATACGCTGCTCGGGCGCTCCCGTGATGGGGAGATCCAGGCCTTTTTTGACTTCGATCATAGTCTCGCCCAGTTGTTGGATCGGATATACGAAGGTAAGGGGTTCGAATGCTTCTTTTCTGCTCAGTGAATTGTTATTTTCTGCTCAGATTGTTACCAGTCAGGCCCAAGCAACACTTGAACCACCCCGAAAAATCCATCGTATTATAAAGATAAGCGCGTCCAATGACCACATCCCTGATGACCACCAAAAGTGCTATATACATTGGCAAAAGAGGTTATTAAGACCAAAAAAACGCCACCCGAAGGTGGCGTCAACGCATTTGATTAGCTCTAACACCCGGCATCAGGGCATTGCTAAGCTTAACTAGCGAGGCAGCTTTAAAAACCGTACGTTAGACATTTGCTGCAAAATACGCACAACCTGGCAGCTATAACCAAATTCGTTGTCGTACCAAACATAAATGACCGCGTGATGACCGTTGGCAATGGTAGCTTTAGCATCCACGATACCGGCATGGCGGTTGCCCACAAAATCTGACGACACCACTTCTGCTGAGTCAACGAAGTCAATTTGCTTTTGATAAGCAGACTCAATCGACATGCGACGCAAGTAATCATTTAGCGCCACGGAGTCAGTCGTTTTATCCAGAGTCAGGTTAAGAATAGCCATGGAGACGTTAGGAATCGGCACTCGAATGGCGTTGCCGGTTAGCTTACCCTCTAGCTCAGGTAGCGCTTTTGATACGGCCTTGGCGGCCCCTGTCTCGGTCAAGACCATATTCAGCGCCGCGCTGCGGCCACGACGGTCACCTTTATGGTAGTTGTCGATCAAGTTCTGGTCGTTGGTGTAGGCATGCACGGTTTCCACATGTCCATTTACCACACCGTACTCATCGTTGAGCACCTTCAATACCGGAACGATCGCATTGGTGGTACAAGAGGCAGCAGAGACGATGAGATCACCGTCGCCAATGGATTCGTGGTTAATACCGTAAACAATGTTTTTAATATCGCCTTTACCTGGCGCCGTTAGCAGCGCTTTTGCAGCGCCCTTACACTTCAGGTGCTGACCTAAGCCCTCTTCATCGCGCCAGATACCGGTATTATCAACAATTACCGCGTTATCGATAGCATACTGGGTATAGTCAATTTCACTGGGTGAATCAGCGTAAATCACCTGAATAACATTGCCGTTGACCGTCAGGGTGCGGGCCTCTGCATCGACCATGATGGTGCCGTCAAAGGGCCCATGCACTGAGTCACGACGCAGCAAGCTGGCGCGCTTTTCAAGATCTTTAGCCACATCCCCACGGCCACGCACCACAATAGCGCGCAAACGCAGGAGGTTACCGCCCCCGGCTTTCTCTACCATCACTCGCGCCAGTAAACGACCAATGCGGCCAAAACCGTAGAGCACCACATCTTGCGGCTCCCCGGTGCTAGCGCCCGGCTGGTAGCCATCAATAATTTCCTGCAGCTCTTTACGCAGGAAGGCTTCGACGTCACCACCGCCCTGGTTCTTGAACATCACCGCCAGTTTACCTACATCCACATGGGCGGGGCCAAGGTTCAAAGCGACCATACCCTTCACGATAGGATAGGTATCCTCAACGGAGAGTTCAGTCCCTTCTATTTTACGCACGAAGCGATGGTCTTTAAGAATGCGGATGACTGACCGTTTAATAAGCGAACGTCCGAACATGGTGGCAACGACGTTATTCTGACGATAGAGCTGCCCTACTAATGGGATCATCTGCTCCGCCAAGGCTTCGTTGCCTTGCCATTCTTGAAAAACGTTTTCGAGCGCTTGCTGACTCACGTGCGGCCTCATCAGGTAGTAGGAACGGAAATACATTATCCGGGGCAAGCACAACGGTCGCAATGAATGGATAGTCGCACAACATGTAGGGGTATTACAGAAATGCCAATCTCACTACAAAACGGATTCAAAGAATCGATTTAGCCGCTACCATAAGTCGCGGCACTCTAACTGAAACGGGTGATCGTGTATGATCTTCCTTCCGTTTCAGTGCAAAACGATATCTTGCTTATGCCAACATTCTCTCTGCTCGAACCGCCCCAGCCTCAAGGGACTCGCGATACGCTTTACTGGACATCGCCGCCGGGCAGCGCGACTGCGCTGGCACTCTCCCGCGTTGCCACCAAAGCCCCGCTATTGGTAATTACCCCCAATACGGCCAGCGCGCAGCGCCTTGAACAAGATCTCTATTTTTATAGCGACGTACCGGTTCTGCCTTTCCCTGACTGGGAAACGCTGCCTTACGACAGCTTTTCACCCCATCAGGACATTGTCTCAGCCCGGCTGCGCACACTGCGCCAACTGCAAGACGGCGTGCGCGGCATTGTGCTGGTGCCAATCAATACACTGATGCAGCGCTTGCCCCCGGTCGAGTACATTGCCGGGCGGGTAATGACGCTTAAAAGCGGTGAACGACTGAATCGAGAGGCGTTCCGTGAATCGCTCTCCCGAGCAGGCTATCGCGCCGTCGAAACAGTCTATGAGCCCGGCGAGTACGCCATGCGCGGCGCACTAATTGACCTATTTGCGATGGGTATGGATGAGCCGATCCGTATTGATCTGTTTGATGATGAGATCGATTCGCTGCGCCACTTTGACCCCGGCAGCCAGCGCTCGACTGATAAGCTTGACTCGCTAGAATTGCTCCCCGCCCACGAATACTCGCTAAGCCGCAGTGCGATTGCCTGTTTCCGTGAGCAGTTTGAAACCCTGTTTGACGTCGATCCGCGGCAATGCCCACTTTATAACGATGCATTGAAAGGTATTCCTTCGCCGGGGCTTGAGCACTACCTGCCACTGTTTTTTGAGCACACCGCATCGCTGTTTGACCACTTAACCGACGACACCCGGGTAGCAATGCTGCCAGGGGTTTTTGAGGCGGCCGAGCAGCACTGGCAGTCAATCGATGCCCGCTACGTGAATTTGGGCGTTGATCCAACCCGTCCGCTACTCCCTCCCCATCGGGCTTTTTTTCCGGTCAACGACGTATTTTCGGCGATCAAAGCCCGCCCGCGCATAGAGCTCACCGAGGATAGCGCGCAACGCCATGCGCAGCAGCCTGAAGCTGCTCCGCTCCCGACGCTCTCTATCAATGCTCGCGCCAAGCAGCCATTGGCGGAAATATCAGCCTTCTTACACTCCCACGCCCAAACCCGCGTGTTGTTCGTGGCGGAGTCGCGGGGTCGCCGGGAAGCGCTGGAAGAGATCCTATCACCACTTAAGCTCACCCTTCCGCACACCGACAGCTTCCACGACTTTTTGGCTAGCGATCATCGCTATGCGATTACCGAAGGCCTGGTCGACAGCGGCTTATGGCTAAATAATCCAAGCATTGCGGTGATTAGTGAAACCGAGCTGTTTGGTGATGTGGTGCGTCAGAGCCGTCGACGCGAAAAAGCCACCGATGACAACGAGCTTGCCGTACGCCACTTGTCGGAGCTGCGCGAGGGCGCACCAGTGGTGCACCAGGCCCACGGCGTGGGCCGCTATTTAGGCCTGGAAACGCTGGAGGCAGGTGGTCAAGCGAATGAATTCCTGGCGCTCGCCTACGCCGATGGCGCCAAGCTTTATGTGCCTGTCGACAGCCTGCATATGATCTCCCGTTACAGCGGGGCCGGTGACGAACTGGCCCCGCTGCATAAGCTCGGTTCGGATCAGTGGGAAAAAGCCCGTCGTAAAGCTGCGGAGAAAATTCGCGATACCGCCGCAGAACTGCTGGATGTCTACGCTCGCCGGGAAGCCCAGCAAGGCGTGGTCTATGAAGCGCCAGGCGAGGAGTATCTGCGTTTTGCAGGCAACTTCCCATTTGAAGAGACCGCCGACCAGCACGCGGCAATTGAAGCGGTCATCAGCGACATGACCTCCCCACAGCCCATGGATCGCGTGGTCTGTGGTGACGTTGGTTTCGGCAAAACCGAAGTGGCCATGCGCGCGGCGTTTCTAGCCGTACAGTCTGGCCGTCAGGTGGTGGTTCTGGTACCGACTACCCTGCTGGCGCGCCAACACTTCGAGAACTTCCGCGACCGCTTTGCCGATACCGCGGTCAATATTGGCCTCATCTCGCGCTTTACCAGCGGCAAAGAGGTCACCCAGACGCTCGAGAGCATTAAGAGCGGCCAAACGGATATCGTCATCGGTACCCACAAACTGCTCGCCAAAAGCGTTGAGTTGCCCAAAATGGGTCTACTGATCATCGATGAAGAGCACCGCTTCGGGGTAGCACAAAAAGAGAAGCTCAAAACGCTGCGTGCCGAAGTCGATATTTTGACGCTGACCGCGACCCCTATTCCGCGCACGCTCAATATGGCCATGAGCGGCATCCGTGATCTGTCGATTATCGCCACGCCGCCCGCCCGCCGTCTGTCGGTCAAAACCTTTGTCCAGCAGCACGACACCAGCATCATCAAAGAAGCCCTGCTGCGCGAGATACTGCGCGGCGGGCAGGTCTATGTACTACATAACGAAGTCAAAACCATTGAGAACAGCGCCGAAAAAATCCGCGAACTGATCCCCGAAGCCCGAGTGGGGGTTGCCCACGGCCAACTCCCCGAGCGCAGCCTAGAACGCATCATGTCGGACTTCTACCACCGGCGCTTTAACGTACTGGTATGTTCGACCATTATTGAAACCGGTATTGATGTACCCAGCGCCAATACCATTATTATCGAACGCGCCGATAAATTTGGCTTGGCCCAACTGCACCAGCTGCGGGGCCGGGTTGGCCGTAGCCACCATCAGGCGTATGCCTACCTATTAACGCCACCGCCCAAAGCCATGACCCGCGATGCCATCAAGCGCTTGGAAGCGATTAGCGCTTCGGATGATCTAGGCGCAGGCTTTACCCTAGCCAGCCACGATATGGAAATCCGTGGCGCGGGTGAACTACTGGGGGACGAACAGAGCGGCCAGATGGAAACCATCGGCTACACGCTGTATATGGAGATGCTGGATCGAGCGGTGAAGGCCATTCGCGCGGGCAAAACGCCCAATATCGATGCACCCTTCAATACCGGCGTGGAGATTAACCTTAACCTACCCGCGCTGATTCCGAGTGATTATATTCACGATGTTCAGCAGCGCCTGGTCATGTATAAACGGATTGCCAACACTCAGAGCGACAGCGAGCTAAAAGAGCTGCAAGTGGAGCTAATCGACCGGTTTGGTTTACTGCCCAACCCATTGAAAAACCTGATTCGCCAAACCAAGCTGCGCCACCGTGCCGAGCAGTTGGGGATAAGCAAAATCGAGGCTGGCGAGAGCCGCGGCAGAGTGCTGTTTGATAGCAGCACCCAGGTGGATCCCTTAACGCTGGTAACCCTCATTCAGACATCACCAAAGCACTACCGACTAGACGGTTCTGACACCTTACGATTTGAATTACCAATGGAAAGTGTCGACAAGCGCTTCCAGCAGCTTGAAAATCTGCTTAGCACCCTTAATCAAAAAGTAGCGGCGGCGTGAAGCTTGGGGCAAACTTGCCAGTAGCCATGGCCGATTTGGTCAACAGCCGTTAATTGATCTCAATGGCCCAGCAACGCGCATCAGCAGTGAATTAACACATTAGGAACGACCATGAACATTCGCGACACCTTTACCCTTTGGGGCCCTACCAGCCTGGCCGTGCTACTCGCCGCTAGCTTGATGAGCCCCGCTTTTGCGCAATCAGCTGATGAGCAAGCCGATAGCGCTAACAAAGAGCCGGTGCAAGAACAGCAGGCTCAAGAAAACTCAGAAGAATCGCCACAGGCGCAAGCACAGGAAATCAGCATCGACGCCGCCGACAGCGCCGCCCAGGTTGCTGATCAGGATGAACTACCCCGTGGTCACTTCCGCCTCCCCGATGAAGGCGATGTGATTGGTGAGCGCTACACCGTCGTTGTCGAAGACCCCAAGCAGACGCTGATCGACATCGCCCGACGCCACAACATTGGCTACGAAGAGATTCGCATGGCCAACCCGGATGTCAGCCTCTGGGTACCTGGAGTAGGTACCGAAGTGGTGATCCCCGCCCAATACATCCTTCCGCCTGCGCCGCGGGAAGGTGTCGTCGTTAACCTTTCTGAGCTGCGTCTCTATTACTACCCCGCCGATAAACCCGGCATTGTCGAAACCTACCCGGTCAGCGTTGGCCGTGAAGAGTTTGCCACTCCCGTAGGTATCACGCGCACCACGGTTAAGGTGAAAGATCCCGCCTGGGCTCCACCGGCATCCATGCGTCGCGAAGCAGCCGCGCGTGGCGAGCCAGCGCCCTCCGTGGTGCCGCCAGGCCCTGACAACCCCTTGGGCGAACACGCGATCCTGCTGGCTATGCCGAGCTATCTCATTCATGGTACCAATCGTCCTGACGGCGTAGGCATGCGCGTTAGCCGCGGCTGTATCCGCATGTACCCAGAAGACATCAAATCGCTCTACGAACGCTTACCCAGCGGCACCCAGGTCAACCTGATGGATGCACCGTTCAAAGCGGGCTTTGCAGCCGACGGCACACTGTTTGTCCAGTCTTTCCCACAGCTGGAAGAGAACGTAGAAGGCTTTGAACCGTTGCTCAACGCCTTAGAGCGCGTTACAGAGCTGACTGGCAATGACGCTGAAATAGACGCCGAACAGATTCAGCGAGCAGTAGAAGCCCCTGACGGTCAATTTGTCGCCCTCTATGGCCCTCAAGCACCTGAACCAGAGCCCGAGCCTGTTGAGCTAATAGACGAGCTTAAGCTCAGCGAAGCCACTGACGCCGATAAAGACGCCTAAACGAATATCTAACAACAAAAAACCCCGCCAAGGCGGGGTTTTTTGCGTAGCTAGTATCAAAACCTGCTGTTCTAACGCCTTAGATTACGACGTCTTACTTTCGGTGTATTAACTAACCACAGCTCTTCCAGCAGCTGCTGAGAGAGTCAGACGACTCCCTCAGCAGCCCAAGCAGAATTACTTCTGCATGGAGCGCTGGAACATACGGTTCATTTCTTCACGGTTCTGCTCAGACATCTGCAGAGCAGCCTGCGCGTCGCGCTGGGCTTGGTTTGCAGTGTTCATAGCTTGTGAAGCCATGCTGCGTGCTTCTGCAGCGTCAGCCTGTGCAGATTCTGCAGTCATGCGAACTTCTTCCAGCGCGCTGGTAGAAGCACAGCCAGCAAGAATTGCCAGAGAAGCGGCAGCAGCAGTCATCTTCAGAGTAGTTTTCAGAGTCATAATGTTCTCCTTGAGTCGTCCTTGGGTACTACGTTAAGGGTATGACAAAAATAAGGTCACGCACTTAAGTAACATGCTTAGCTTAAATTTGTCTACCTGCGGTGCAGGTTCTTTTCAGTGACTTGTTGCGATGCTCGCAAGTCAAACGCTGTTTTATAATAGACCACAGCGGTTGTCTATAGCCACTTGTTTAAAACCTCGAACTTCCATCAACGGCGTTAGCTTAACGGATCACTACACGAGTGCCAACACCCACTAGCGATGCCAAGCGATCGATTTGCTCGTTGGTAACGGCGACACACCCTTGCGTCCAGTGGTAGCGCCCATGAATATCAGGGTCTGCGCTACCCAGGCCGTGTATTCCAATCGCCCCACCCAGTGCGGTGTTTTGCGGCGGGTGGCCATAACGTCGATAGTAGTCGAAGTAATCATCATAGTCTGTTTGGGAATAGATCCCTTTTTCCAGCGCCATTCTAGCGTGTGCGGGCGTCGGGTAGTCAATGCCAATGAAGGTACGCCACTGACTTTCGTAATTAAAACGATTGACACGAAACTCGCCCATAGGTGTCACGTTATCACCGCGAACCCGCTGGGTTTTAGCCCCGGCGCGGCCGAGCGATATGGGCACAAAGCGCTCCACAAGTGCATTGCCACGAAACACACTGAGGGTTGCTTCTTTGTCATCAATCAGCACCCATAGCTCGTCGCTATGGCGCGGCACATGGGCACGGCTAAGCATTGTTTCTACAAGATCAGTGGGGCCAGTCTGACTAGGCGCAGTAACAGCAGCGCTGGCCAGGGCTGGCAAGCTCAGTGCCATGGCTAAAAAACGACGGCGATTAACTAAAAACATGGTAGCTCTCGAAACAAGTTAGCCCGTGGTTGACCGACTAGGCACATCTGGTGGCTGTTATACCTCATTCCCACATCCGCCGTTAGTAATTTCGTCATATAGGCAGCTAACGCACTTCGAAAGTAATGACCTATAAACCACTGAAAGAGACCCATTAAACGCCCTGCAACTCTTCCATACTGGCCATTATATGACGTATTTCCGAATTATGCCCTTGAGCCAGAGCACTGAAAAACTCCTCTTCAGGCTCAATTTTCGCACGCGAAGCACGATGTTCGTAGAGCGATTGAAGACGTTGATGCGCCGATGTGGCAGTTCTCATCGCATCCTCTATCGAACCTGTGATTGTTTGTTCAGCCAAGCGATCCAACTCAGGCGGCTGGGGGAAATCGCTGGAATCATCAAACCATAACTCCAGCACCTCTGAATGGTCAGAGCCATCGCGGAAGAGATCTTCAAGACCAGTTTTCATTTTCAGCTCGCGGCTGGCCAAGTAATTAAACGCCATCTGTAGGCGCTCATTCTCTGCTTTTTCAGCGGCTTCGCTGTACTGACGCGCCATCCGCGCATGAAAGCCCGCTGCCCATTCGACTAAATCTTTCACTTGGTTATAGCGCATCATGATCTCCTTTCTGGACGACTTGGGCCATACACAACAATAAACACTACCACTCCAGGCTGGTTTCACGCAGAGCACCTATTTCACGCTTAGCGGCCTGAAGATTCTCCAGTAACTGTTGGCGCAAACCGATTTGATTGCCCACCGCAATCATAGCGGGGTTGTGAATAGCGCGGCGCGCGGCACCTTCGTCACTATGCAGGCGCTCAAGTTGCTCGCCCAGCCAATTTAGCCAGCTTTCCGGCTGGGCTTTCAAGTCGCGCAGACGTTGAAGCTCGGCCAGAGCAGGACCATCTTGGGCCAGCAACACAGTCCAACGATGCTCCGACAGGCGGGCATGTTCGGTAACTTCGCGCAGCAACGACTCAAGCGCCAGCTCAAAGAGCGCCAAAGCGCTCTCCTCCAACGCCATCTGCCGTGCGGGGGCATGTTCATCGTCTCCCGCAGGCAAAGCAGCTACCAGCTCTGCTTGGTAGAGCAACTGGTTGGTTCTCGACCGTGCGTTCACTTGCGCTTGTCCTCCACATGCCATTTACCGGCATCAAACATGGCCTTCCAGCCTGTAGCCTTGCCCTCTTCGTCGGTCATCACGTACTGCTCTTTACTCTTACGCGAGTAGCGTATTTGTGCAGGGCGACCATCCGGGTCTTCACTTGGCGCTTTAAGAATGAAGTGATACTTTTCGGGCAGCTCATCAGCGTGCGCTTTCAGCTCTTTCACCAGTGGCGGTCGTGTTTCACGATTTTTAGGGAACTTGCTGGCAGCCAAAAACAACCCGCTTGCTCCATCACGCAGCACGTAATGGTCGTCAACTTTTTGGCAAGCCAGCTCCGGCATCGGTATCGGATCCATTTTTGGCGGCGCCACTTCTCCGCTTTTCAATAGCTTACGGGTATTTTTACACTCGCTATTGGTACAGCCAAAATACTTGCCAAAGCGCCCTGACTTCAACTGCATCTCAGAGCCACACTTGTCGCACTCGATGATTGGGCCGTCGTACCCCTTGATCTTGAATTTGCCGCTTTCAACTTCGTAGCCGTCACAATCAGGGCTGTTACCACAGATGTGCAGCTTACGCGTTTCATCGATCAGATAGTTGTCCATCGCGGTACCACACTTGGGGCAGCGACGCTTGGCACGCAGGGCATTGGTTTCCGCCTCTTCGCCCGCGTCTTCAGCCACAGCCTCTTCACCAGGAATCAGGTCAATAGTGGTTTTGCAGCGCTCTTTGGGCGGTAAATTGTAGCCACTGCACCCCAGGAAAACCCCGGTGGAAGCGGTGCGAATCTGCATATGGCGGCCACAGCTCGGGCAGTCGATATCCGTTGGCACAGGCTGATTGGGGCGCATGCCATCTTCGCTCTCCGCCTTGGCCAGCTCTTCACGGAATTCTTCGTAGAAGGCGTCCAGCAGCGCCTGCCAGTTACGTTCGCCTTCGGCGACCTCATCCAGGCTATCTTCCATACGGGCGGTGAACGAGAAGTCCATCAAGTCAGGGAAGGACTCTTTCAACCGCTCGGTAACGATATCGCCTAGTTTTTCGGCATAGAAACGGCGGTTTTCCAACTTCACATAGCCGCGATCCTGGATCGTTGAGATGATTGAAGCGTAGGTCGACGGTCGGCCAATGCCCTGCTTCTCAAGCTCTTTGACCAGACTCGCTTCGGTGTAGCGTGGTGCCGGTTTGGTAAAGTGCTGCTGAGGATCGAGCGCTTCCAGCGCCATGGGCGTGCCCTTTGGCAAGTCCGGTAAACTCTGATCTTCATTTTTACCGCTGGGCTTCATCACGCGGGTATAACCATCAAACTTCAGCACGCGACCTTTGGCACGTAGCTCGTAGCCATCGACTTCGACGCTTAGCGTACTCGACAGATACTCTGCGGGGGTCATTTGACAGGCCACAAACTGGCGCCAGATCAGTTCGTAGAGACGCTCGGCATCCCGCTCCATTCCGGCCAAATCAGAAGCCTTACGCTCGACGCTAGAAGGGCGTATCGCCTCGTGGGCCTCTTGGGCACTCTCTTTGCTGCTGTAGCGATTAGGGGCTTCTGGCAGGTAGCGCTCACCGAACTCTTCACCTATATAGCTGCGCGCGCTCTCAACCGCATCTTTCGACAGATTGGTGGAGTCGGTACGCATATAGGTGATGTAACCCGCCTCATAGAGGCGCTGAGCCATGGTCATGGTTTTCTTTACAGAAAAACCTAACCGGCCACTCGCCGCTTGCTGCAGCGTCGAGGTAATAAAGGGTGCCGTGGGTTTTGAACTGGTGGGCTTATCTTCCCGTGAGGTAATCGCCAGCTTGGCTTTTCTAAGCTGTTCAATACGCGCAAGGGTGTCTTTTTCGGAGGTGGGCTTAAAGGCCTTGCCATCCTGGCGAACCAGGGCAAAACGCACCAGCTCACCTTCCGGTGAGGCCAAATCTGCGTGCACATCCCAAAACTCTTCAGGAATAAAAGCGCGAATTTCTCGCTCACGCTCAACAATTAGACGTACCGCAACTGACTGTACACGGCCTGCTGACAGCCCCCTGGCCACTTTCGCCCAAAGCAGAGGCGAAAGCATAAAGCCCACCACACGATCCAGGAAGCGTCTTGCTTGCTGCGCTTCTACGCGCGGTATATTAAGTGCGCCAGGCGCCTTGAACGCGTCCTGAATCGCGTTTTTGGTGATTTCGTTGAACACCACGCGCTTATAGCGGCTGTCATCGCCCCCAATCGTCTCGCGCAAGTGCCAAGCAATGGCTTCCCCTTCGCGATCCAAATCCGTTGCGAGATAGACAGCGTCAGCTTTCTCAGCCAGCTTTTTAAGTTCGGCAACGACTTTCTCTTTTCCGGGCAGCACCTCATAGCGGGCTTCCCAGCCGTTGTTGGGGTCAATCCCCATGCGGCGAATTAGTTGGTCTTGGCTTTTACGCTTTTTATACTCCACCTTCTCTTCCGCCGACATCTTGCGTGTCGCTGCGGCCTGGCGCGCGCGCTCCTTGGGGTCGGAGGCTGCCTTACCTGAGCCGCTGGTCGGCAGGTCACGAATGTGACCCACGCTCGACTTCACGATGAAATCGTTGCCGAGGTATTTGTTAATCGTCTTCGCTTTAGCCGGCGACTCGACGATGACCAGTGACTTGCCCATAGTGCTCCACTTTCCTAATGCACGGACTGTCTAGCGCGTGCTCTGAATTCGGTGCCGTATCGCCGGGACGAAACCGCCCGTTAAAAGATACGGATGAAAAAATGCGCCTACCCTACCCCAGCCCTTAGCTAAGCGCCAGTAGCAACCAACGCGCAGAGAAAATCCGTAGATTTCAGGCAACCAAGGTTAGATTTCAGATAAAGAGTAGCTAGACACTAGACTGCCACCAGCATTACAGCAACCCAAAAGACCATTAGACAAATAAAACGCCCCCACCAAATAGGCGGGGGCGTGCTGAGCTAACATACTGTTTTAGCGTTTAGGCGGCGTCTTTTTACGCCCGGTAGCGCTAGTCGGTTTAGCCGCTGCCTCATTGGCCGATTCGTTAGTCGTAGCCGATTTTGACGATACCTCTTTGGCCGAGGGTTGCTCATCAACCACGGACTTCTCCTTGGCCGCTGCTGCAGGCGTAACCGCCTGCGTTTCGCGCGGCTTAGCGGCGACAGCCTTGGGTTTAGCGGCAGACTTGGCCGTTGCAGCCGAGTTACTAGCCGCCGCTGACTTGCTAGCTACCGGCTTATTCTCCATCGGTTTACGGGGCCTTGCCCTATCAAACAGCGCTTTAATCTGAACAAAGCGCTCGGCAGCATGCTCCGAAAGATCGCCACTGGCCGCAAACACGTGCTCAAGGTGGCTGATATAACCATCGATATCGTCGTTGCTGCTACCTGCTAACAAAGTAGGCAGCGAATTCAACGCCTGCTCACGATCCAGTTTTAAGATAAAGAACTGTTCGCGCACCAAGCTTTTAAAATCACTTAGCTTGATACCGGGCTCAAGTTCCGCGCGCGAGGCACGCAGCCGCTTAAAGTTACGTTCATCAGTGGCTGGGGCGCCGCCGAGTACGTAGATAAGCGAACGCATGACTGCCTCATGTGCACTGCCCTGGGCAATTTTCTCGCGCAGCTCTGCTTGGCGTTGCTCTATGAAGCGACGATGCTCAGGCTCGGCCCCGGGGCGGCGGCGATGCACATGGGCATCCCCATACAGGCCAACGGCGGCTTGCAGCAGCGGCTGGCCGTAGACATCCATGAACATTTTCTCGGTGCTGCTATCCCGCAAATCGCGCATCGCGTTAAGGCTGGCGACCAGTTGGTCAGAGCCCATGGTTTCAAGCGCTTTAAACAGGTTGTCTTGCGACACCGGGTGGCGATTTTTGCGCACGGCTTCTGCCATTACCGGCAGCGGCACCGAAAGCGGATTGCGGTCAGAAAGCAGCTTATAGCCTAAACGAATCGGGTGCATACGACGAATAAAGCGAGCAGCTTCCGGTGTCATGACAGCTTTTATCCAGGGCTGCATAAAGAGCCGGTACAACCCCAAATTAATTTCTGAGATCCGTGCCACGGTAGCAAAACGACGATCATCTTCAGGTTTGTGCATGACCGCACGATCCAGCTCGGCAAAATCTCGGGGCATAAACTCGAGCAGATAGTCGCGCTCGAATAGCTCGGCATCTTCACCCTTCTCTGCTGGAGATATGGAAGTCTCATACAGCCCTGGCGGCAGTACGTCGATATAATCCATATTGGCGGTGAACTCAGTATGCTCTTTGCGTGACACGCTGCCCGAAACAAAAATACCTAGGTGGCCGGTGGTATCGTGCTGGCAATAAACGATGGTTTGCTCATGAGCAATGATATCGTCTTCGTTTTCATATAAATCACGAATCCAGCCCAACGCTTGAGGCGGCGGGGTAATGTCATCGCCACGGGAGCAGAACACAACGACCGGCGAGCGCACATTACGGAGATCGATTCGACGCCCATCATGGGTCACCAGCTGCGCGGTAGAGAGTCGATTACCAACAAACAGGTTATCGACGATATATTGAATCTCTTCACCGCCCAATACGACGTGACCACCCCACCAGCGTTCAAAATCGAGGTATCGGCCCGCTTCAGTATCGACGTTATCGTAAAGGTGGTACTGCTTTTTCCAGTAGGTATTAGCCGGGTTGAGGCGCTCAAAGTTCTGCACCAACCACGCCCCGTCAAACAGGCCATCGCCAATATCGCTAGTAAGTGCCGTAATCCAGCTTCCCCCCGCCATACCACCGGTATAACGCATCGGGGCTTTGCCGTGTTCACCCGCCCAGTAGGAGAGCGGCGCACCGGCAATCAGAATAGGCCCAAAAACCTCTGGTTCTAAGGCAGCCGCCATCATTATCTGCCAGCCCGCCTGGCAATTGCCCACCACCATCGGTTTTTCGGTGGTTTCGGGATGCAGCTCAATCACATGGCGTAAAAATGCGACTTCTGATTCGACCACATCCTCAACCGTTTGGCCTGGCTCAGGAAACGGCAGAAAGCCAATAAAGTAGCAGGGGTGACCCGCTTTAAGCGCCACACCTAATTCACTGTCAGGCTTAAACCCACCAATTCCTGGCCCATGCCCTGCGCGCGGATCCACCACTACAAAAGGACGTTTTTGCAGATCGATTTCCGTCCCTTCGTGGGGCAGCACGCGCAGCAACTCATAATTGGTTGGCCGCGGCAGCGTCCGACCATCGATTAGCACTTCGGTATCAAACCCCAATACGCTAGGCTTGGTTTGTTCCATGTGCTCAAGATACTGATTACCGCGTTCACGCATCACGTCCAGATAGAGAACGCTGCGTTCCATGCTATCGCGCCAATAGCCAAAAGCTGCGCGACCAAACCCAAAAGGATCGAATAATGAAGCGATCGCCTCACCTCCAGGTATGGTTGTGGAATCATTTTGCTGCTGCAACCATGCGCTGGTGAAAGCGCTAGCAGGCAACATAGCATTAGCGAGTGGGTTGGCAAGTAAGTTCATAGGGTCTCCCGTTGGGTTGATGCACAGGCATCAGACCCGAAAGCAATGATGCTGCAATGCAATATAGTCTAGGCCACTACGCGCGCGGCGTCGATCTTTAACCCTGGTAATTACGTCTGATGCGACTAATTAAGTCCTGCTTAGGCAGTTAAAAGATTCAGTGGTAGCATGCTTCGTTCTGGCGATGAAGCCTGATTTTGATATTAATTAAAGGGTGCTCACTACGAGGTTTTCATGTCATCCCTCAATCTGCTTAATCGCCTAACATTTCGGCAACTCCAGGTCTTCCAGGCGGTGCATCGGCAGCGCTCCTACTCCCGTGCCGCTGAACAACTGGGACTGACCCAGCCAGCAGTCAGCGCGCAAATACGCCAGCTTGAGTTGGCACTGGGTCAGCCACTGTTTAATTACGCGGGTAAGACGCTGCACTCGCTTCCCTCTGCCGACACCCTTGCCCACTCGACGCGCGAAATTTTTGGCCAGCTTTCCCGGCTGGAAATGAATCTATCGGATATTAACGGCAAAATTAGCGGAAAACTTAATATCGCAGCAGTTTCCTCCGCCCAATACGTTGTACCTTATTTACTTGCCCGATTCCGTGCTCACTACCCTGAGGTACACGTCCGCTTAAAGGTGTGCAACCGCCGTCAAGCACTCGAGCGACTCACGGAGCAACAGGACGATATCGTCATTATGGCTATGGTTCCTGAAGATGATCGCTTGGTCGTGATGCCGATTATTGATAATGAACTGATCGCGGTTGTCTGGCCCGAACATCCTCTGCTTTCGATGCCGCAACCCTCGCTAGCAGACTTCGCTCGCCACTATGTACTGATGCGAGAGCCCGGCTCCGGCGTGCGTAATGCCTTTGAACAGATGGCGGCCAATCAACAGGTTGCCCTCCCCCACTGCATTGAATTAGGCACCAACGAGGCAATTAAAGGTGGGGTAATGGCCCATTTGGGAGTTGCTGTACTTCCGCGTTTGGCGGTACAGCTGGAGCTTGAGCAGGGGTTACTTTTTGAGCTGGGGCTGCCCGACTTCCCCATCCACCGCTCTTGGTGCACGGTCTATACGCGGGAGCGCTTACCCACCCCGGTCGCCGAGCTATTTTTGAGCTTCATTCGTGAGCACTTACCCGATTACCGCCGCCACTTCCAGGCTCCCTCCAGCCCTTTGCCTAGCCACGGTGTAGCCTGTTTACCGATACTATGAGCCTGAAGGCGAGTAACGGTTTACGGTGTCTTGTTAACAGCGAGATATGTTACATTAGTAGTCATTAGCGCGATAAAATATCGAGCGTACTTCGTATTAATTAGGTTTCAACTGGCAGGCTTTGGAAGGGTCAACACCCGGCAATGCCTCCGGCCTACCGCACAGAAGAGAGGCTCTGTCCCTATGAGCAATAACCCCTCGCAGCGCGTGTCCAGCGGTGAAAAATACCGTAACGAACATGGCATGTCGGTGATCAAGGATGGCATGAAGCAGCGCAAAGCGCAGGCAGAGGCCCCTTCTGTTGAGCTAGAGCGAAAACCCAAGTGGCTAAGGGCACAGATCCCAGGGGGCGAGCGCTTTGAGGCGGTCAAGAAAAACGTCGCCACCCATCGGTTAAGTACCGTTTGTGCCGAATCCCACTGCCCCAATATGGGTGAATGCTGGAGCAACGGCACTGCCACTATCATGCTGATGGGCTCGGTATGTACCCGCGCCTGTCGATTCTGCGCGGTCGATACCGGCAACCCTCAAGGCTGGCTAGACCACGAAGAGCCCGAAAACACAGCCAAGTCCGTAGAGCTCATGGGGCTGCGTTATATCGTGCTGACGTCAGTCGATCGTGATGACCTCGACGATGGTGGTGCAACCCACTACGCCAACTGCATTCGCGCGATCAAAGCTCGCACGCCAGAAGTGGTCGTGGAAGCCTTGACGCCCGACTTTGACGGAGAACTTGCCGCTATCGAACGGGTCGTCGATTCTGGTTTGCAGGTATTTGCCCAGAATGTCGAAACAGTGAAACGGCTGACAAGCCGGGTGCGTGATCGCCGGGCAGGTTACCGCAAAACCCTCGATGTGCTCGCCCATGCCAAGCGCTACCGGCCTGACATCATCACCAAAACCAGCCTGATGCTGGGCTTGGGTGAAACCGACGAAGAGATTTTACAGACGTTTGATGATTTACGTGAGATCGGCGTCGATATCGTCACGCTTGGCCAATATTTGCGTCCAACCAAAAACCACCTGTCAGTGGAGCGCTGGGTAACACCTGAAGAGTTTGAACGCTACCGGGTAATTGGCCTGGAAAAAGGCTTTATGGAAGTGCCTTCTGGCCCGCTAGTGCGTTCTAGTTACCGCGCTGATCGCGTGTTTGAAAAAAACAATCTGGGGCTCGCCTCCCCTGCTGCAGTCCCCGGTCAGGAACAAGAAGCAAACCCAGATATCATTCCAGCTCTCAACGTTGGATAGGCCTTAACCTAGGGCGATATGGGGCTTAATGCTATTGAGCTGGTTGTAAGCCCCATTTTGAAACGTTTTAAAAAAACGCTGGCGAATTTTTACAGTGGTGATCGATCAACACTGACCAATTCGCGATTTAACCGTGTAGCCAACGCCTCAGCCAGTTGCTCACCTACTCGATGATCGCTTGGCAACGCTACCAAGTCAGCCAGCTTCAACATGGGCATGCCCGCATAGCCGCAGGGATTAATACGCAAAAAAGGCGATAAGTCACCGTCTACATTTAACGCCACGCCGTGAAAGCTTGCTCCTCGCCGAATACGCAGACCCAGTGAGGCAATCTTAGCCTCACCCGCTTCAGTCATCACATAAACTCCGGGGGCATCAGGCCTTGCTCGGGCGCTCACACCATAGCTGCCCAAAACGTCAATCACGGCGTTTTCCAACGCCGTGACTAAATCGCGCACGCCAATTTTACTTCGCCGCACATCCAAAAGTGGATACAGCACCACCTGCCCCGGACCGTGATAAGTGACCTGCCCCCCTCTATCAACGTGCACCACCGGAATGTCGCCAGGCAGCAGCAGATGTTCAGGTTTGCCGGCCTGACCTTGGGTAAACACGGGATCATGCTCGACCAACCAAAACTGATCTGGGGTTTGCGCATCCCGGGTATCGGTCAGCGTACGCATAGCCTCCCAAACGGGCAGGTAGGCTTGGTGCCCCAAGTCGTGCAACTCAATTGGCACGGCGTTATCCACGGTCACACCACCATATGCACACGGCCAGTGGCCTTGAGATCCTCAAACAGCTCTTTAATATGCTGCTCTCCGGTAGCTCTAATCACCACCCGTACCGATTGAAAACGGCCATTGCGACTATCGACCACCTGCATTGCCGTGGCATCGAAGTCAGGGTCATGACGCACGATCACCTGACACACACAGGCAGGAAAATCTTCGGCCGCATCGCCGACGACTTTTAGCGAGTAATCACACGGGAAAGTAATTTTAGGTGGCTCTTGAGCCGCCGGTTGGCGTAAATCGCGCAGTCCCTGTGGAGCACCTTTTTTCATAGCAAACCCATCGTTACAGATACAAAATCAACCGCCTCAGCTTACCCAAAGGCTAGTCAGTAAAACTACTCAGCAAATTACTAAAGAAGCGTTGCACCTGATCAAACAGACGCTTGAAAAGGCCGCCTTCTTCAATGTTTTCCAATGCCACTAGGCGACGTTCACCGACCACTTCGTCACCCAAATGAACTTCCAGCGTGCCAACCTCATCGCCAATGGCAATCGGCGCCTGTAGGTCTGAGTTTAGGTTGAGACGCGCGCGCAGCTCTTCGTTGCGGTTGCGGGGCAGGGTCATAAAGACCTCTTCATCTACACCAACACGCAGCTCATTGATATCGCCACCCCAAACCCGCGGTGTTGCCAATACAGCACCACGCTCATAGAGCTTCATGGTTTCGAAAAAGCGGAAACCGTAGCTAAGCAGCTTTTGAGTTTCCTGAGCCCGCGCCTCGTCAGAGTTAGTACCCATTACCACGGAGATCAAGCGCATATCGTCACGCTTAGCTGATGATACCAGGCAAAAGCCAGCTTCTGTTGTCCAGCCGGTTTTCAGCCCATCTACAGACGGATCGCGCCACAACAAACGATTACGATTGGGCTGGTCAATACCGCCATAAGAGAAAGTGCGCTGAGAGTAGATCTCGTAGTGGTCGGGGTAATCGTTAATAATATGTTGGGATAAACGTGCAAGATCATGGGCCGTTGAGTAATGATTTTCAGCCGGCAGACCTGTAGCGTTCTGAAAATTGGTGTTATCCATGCCCAACCGAGTGGCATGCTGGTTCATAAGATCCGCAAAGGGCACTTCACCACCGGCTAAATGCTCCGCCATAGCGACACTGGCATCATTACCCGAAACAATAATAATTCCATGAAGCAGGTTATCCACCGAAACCTGATCACCTACCTCGATAAACATTTTCGATCCGCCGGTACGCCAGGCGTTCTCGCTAATATTAACCATATCAGTGAGGTTAATGGTGCCACGATTTAGCTCACGCTCAACCAAGTAGGCGGTCATTAGCTTAGTCAAACTCGCCGGAGGCAGACGTTCATCGGAATTATGCTCGGCCAGGATACGGCCACTGTTAGCATCCATCAGAATCCAAGAACTAGCCGCTAACTGAGGGGCTGAAGGGATAATGGTTTGCGGCTGCGGAATTACCGGTTGAGGAGTTGACTGGGCAATGGCAGGCACAGCAACTGTCGCCATGGCAGCAAAGAGGCACAGGCGTGCAGAGCGACCAATGGATGTAAACACGTTCATAACGTCAGTCTCACTTACTTGAAAGCTTACTTGAAAAGCTTATTTTAAAAAAACGGCGGCGCGTAAGACGCGCCACAGTAAATAAACAGAAGGTGAATTATCGCACAACAAAGACCTGGGGGAACCCTGCTTGGCGCAGTGTTTCTCGCGCTTGAGGTTCTTGGCTCGGAGCGATAGGCCCCACTTGAACACGATAAACGTCAGCGTCGTTCATAATCCGCACCGCGTGGGGCTGTTCGCCCTCTAAACGCTGCTGTAACTGCTGGGCGCCTTCCGGATTACCTAACGCCGCTATCTGTAAATACACGGCGTCACCTTTTTCCTCTTGGCCTGATGGTGACTGCGCCGCTGGTGCTTGTGACGGGGGTGCAGACGCTGGCATCGCAGAGGCCACTGGCTGAACAGGCGCAGGTGAAGCGTTTGATTCACCTCGCGGAGCCTCCGGCCCCCTTGCCTGCGTGGGAGCGCTACCACCTCTGCCCCGCTCGGCTAGCCACTGTTCGGGGTTGATCGCTTCCACTTTCACGGAACCGGTACCATTGTCGAGGAAGCCTAGCCGGGCGGCTGCCGCGTAGGAGAGATCAATCTCACGGTCACTGTGGAAGGGGCCGCGATCGTTCACGCGGACAATGACTGATCGCCCGTTATCCAGGCTTGTAACGCGCGCAAAGGTGGGTAGAGGCAACGACCGATGCGCCGCCGACATTTTATACATGTCATAGATTTCACCGTTTGAGGTCGCGTAGCCATGGAATTTTTCACCGTACCAGGAGGCAGTACCGCGCTTCTCATAACCCGTTGCCTCAGGCAGCACGTGATAGGTTTTCCCCCACACTTCATAGGTAGAGCGGTTGCCTGCTCTGGAAGGCTGCTCGATGCGGGGCTCTGCATCAGGCACCTTGGTAACATCCGGCGGCTCGAGTGGATAGGCATCACCACTCATGGCATAGCGGCCATCACTAGTGCTGGCCGACGTTGAAGCAGGAGCCGCCGATTGATTCGCAGAGCCGGAAGCATCTACCCGCTGGGTGCCATTGCTGGCACAGCCGCTGACCAGCGCCAATAAGACAATCGCGCCAACCGCCCGCTGGCTAGTCCTCAATTTGCTCTTCATCCCTTATCCTCGTGTAGCTCAGCAATCGCTTCTGCCAACTCGGCTACGGCCATGGCATAGAGGTGACTATGGTTGTAGCGGGTAATCACGTAAAAATTATACTCGCCAAACCGGTAGCGGGTCTCACCATCGGCGAACTCAAGCGCTAACGGCACCACTGGCAAATTATCATCAAGTGGCTCGCTGGGCTCAAGCCCATGAGCGGCCAATTGAGCAATGCTCACCTCGGGAGGTGAGGTTTGATTAAATGAGAGTTCCTGGAGTAACTCTACCGGCATTACGTCTGGCCCACTGGCGTGGTGGTAGATATCAGCGTCCGGCTTCCAGTTATGCTCAGCAAAGTAATTAGCGACGCTGCCAATCGCATCAACCGGGTTCTCCCAAAGATCACGCCGCCCATCGCCATCAAAATCCACGGCATAGGCTTGATAACTGGTGGGAATAAATTGCGGGTAGCCCATGGCGCCCGCGTAAGAGCCGCGTAGTTCGGTAGGGTCAACCTTCTGCTCGTAGGCGATCCTTAAAAAGGCCGCTAGCTCACCACGAAAAAAAGCCCCTCTTGCTGGATGATGAAACGCCAACGTAGCTAGCGAATCCAGCACGCGATGCTGTCCTTTATGGCGACCATAATAGGTTTCAACGCCAATAATAGCGGTAATGATTTCAGCAGGCACACCATAGGTGCTTTCCGCTCGCGCCAAGGCGTCGGCATGAGCATCGATAAACTCCACGCCCTCTTCAATGCGCTGCTGGGTCAGAAAAATAGCACGATATTCGTACCACTTCAGGCGCCGCTCAGCAGCACCCTCCATGGCATCTAATACGTTTTGGGTAAAGCTCGCCTGCCCCAGCGCTTCTTCCAGCCATTCTTGCGGCAACCCTTGCTCCACCAACTCTTCCATCAGCGCTTGGCTGTCAGCATTTTGCTGGGGAGCAAAGTGGCGAGGAGCCTCAAACTGAGACTGCTGAGAAGGCTGGTCAGCAAACGCTGCGGAGGCCACCCAGCACATCAGCGCGGCCAATACATAGCTGCTCGTCTTCCCTTGAACCTTGTTCATTGGCTCTCCACTCTTGAGCTATTCATTCCAGAATCATCCATGCCTGAGCTTTCCATTACTGAGCAACAATAGCGTTTGAAGCAGGCAGCGTCGCTAGCGCGACAGCAACCGACGATGCGCATGTATCGACATGAGAATACCGAAACCCGCTAACAAGGTCACGCTTGAGGTACCGCCAAAACTGACCAACGGCAGCGGAACCCCCACCACGGGCAAAATGCCGCTCACCATGCCCATATTGACAAATACGTAGATAAAAAACGTTAAGATGATGCTGCCCGCTACCAAGCGTCCAAAGGTATCTTGCGCGGAGCTTGCCATCCACAAACCCCGGCTGACAATCAATAGATACAGGAACAACAGTACCAGCATACCCACCAAGCCAAACTCTTCTCCCAGAACGGCGATAATAAAATCGGTATGCCGCTCAGGTAAAAACTCTAGCTGGGACTGGGTACCCTGCAGCCATCCTTTGCCCCATAACCCACCACTCCCGATGGCGGTGGTCGACTGAATAATATTCCAGCCTGACCCCAGGGGATCGCTTTCAGGGTTTAGAAACGTCAATACCCGCTGACGCTGGTAATTATGCATATTCATCCAGAGTAGCGGCACACCCGCAGCCCCCAGGGCGGCAATAAAGCCGATTAAACGCCATGACAAGCCCGCCAGCAGCACTACAATCAGGGCTGCACTAGAGACCAATAACGAAGTCCCTAAATCAGGTTGAATCGCGGTTAGCACCACAGGTACGCCAATAATGACCCCGCACACGACAATATCGCGCAGGCGTGGCGGTAGTTCACAGCGATTCAGATAGGCAGCAACCATTAGCGGGGCTGCTAACTTCATCATTTCCGATGGCTGAAAACGTATCACGCCAGGAATCACTAGCCAGCGTTTGGCCCCCATGCCCACATCGCCCACCACATCGACGGCAATCAGCATGGCAACGCCAATGCCATAGGCCAAGGGCGCAAAGCGCAAAAAGGTCGATGGCGAAAACTGGGCAATAATCACCATTCCTACCAGGGCGATAAGAAAGCGCACGCTCTGGGCAATCACTGCATCAATGGATTGTCCAGAGGCACTGTAAAGAACGATCAAACCACTCCCCATGAGCAGCAATAGCAAACCCAGTAGCCATGGATCGAGATGGATTCGCTCCCAAATACTTTTACGGCGGGCGATACCACTCTCAGGCGGTCGCACAGGATGGCCACGCATCGAACGGGCTATATAATGCCAAGGCATGGCTTAGTTCCCCTCCACATTGGCATCATCTTCTTCCAACACTTCACGCACTTCTTCTACATCGGGGGCCTCATCCTCAAGTAACCAGGCATCGGTCATTGCACGGGCCAAGTGGGCGGCGTGAGTACTGCCACCACCGGCATTTTCAACAATAACCGAAACGGCGATCTGGGGGTCGTCCAGTGGTGCAAAGGCCATAAACAGCGCATGGTCACGCAGTCGCTCAGCCAGCTCATCGGCGTTGTAACGCTGATCCTGCCCCAGCGAGAATACTTGTGCGGTGCCAGATTTACCGCCCATCCGGTACTCAAGGCCAACCCCGGTTCGCCGGGCAGTGCCTTCTGTGCCACTAATCACCTTTTCCATGCCACTGAATACGCGATCCCACCAGCTATCATTGGCGAGCTCAATGTCATCTAACGTATCCGGTAGATCGCGTGGCACCGGAGTATCGCCAATCTGGCGGGCCAGCCTTGGTTTCACCCAGTGGCCCCGATTGGCCAGCGTTGCCGTAGCGCTGGCAAGCTGGAGAGGCGTTACCTGCCAATAGCCTTGCCCAATCCCCACCGAGAGGGTTTCACCGGGGTACCAGGGTTGATTGAAGCGGCCACGCTTCCAATCTCGCGAAGGCATTAAAGCACTACTCTCTCCCTGAACGTCATGGGCTACGCGCTGACCAAAACCAAAATTACTCATTTGCTCATGCAAATTATCGATGCCTAAATCATGTGCCAAGGTGTAGTAGTAAGTGTTATTGGAAACGGCCAGCGAGCGCTCCATATCGACACGCCCATGTCCCCACCGTAACCAGTTGCGGTAGCGACGGGAATCATTAGGCAGCTGGTAGTAACCGGGGTCATTGATGGTGCTGTCTGGCGTGATTACCCCTTCCACCAAACCCGCGAGCGCCAGAAACGGCTTAATCGTAGAGCCGGGAGGATAGTGGCCGCGAGTTGCACGGTTAAACAGGGGCAGGTCAAGGTCTTGCTGCAAATCGCGATAAGAAGCAACGTCAATACCGGTCACAAACTGGTTACTGTCAAAACCCGGTGTCGATACCATGGCGAGGATCTCGCCAGTGCCCGGCACGATAGCCACAATGGAGCCGCGACGGCCATCCAGCAATTCGTAGGCCAGTGTTTGCAGCGACTTATCCAGGGTTAGGGTTAGGTTCTTACCAGGCACTGGATCGGTTCGTCCAAGCTCTCGCAAGACTCGACCGCGAGCGTTTGTTTCAACTTTGCGTAAGCCTGCCTGACCGTGCAGTTCCTCTTCATAAAAACGCTCAACCCCCGTCTTACCGATAAAATGAGTTCCCGCGTAGCGACCCGCATCCAGCGTTTCCATCTCTTCGGCGTTAATACGCCCGACGTAGCCCAGTGTGTGGGCCATGATTTCGGCATCGGGGTAGTAGCGCAGCGGCTGAGCCTCTATTTCAACTCCAGGCAGACGATGACGATTAACCGCCAAACGGGCAATTTGCGCTTCGCTTAAGTCACTGGTAAGGAGGGCTGGCTGGAAAGGACGCTGGCGTTGGCGTGAACGCACATTGAACGCTTCGATCTCCTCTTCAGGCAGTTCAAGCAGGTCGACCAATAGCGCCAGGGTTTCATCTAGGTTATCGACACGCTCGCGAACCAGCGTGAGATTGTAGGTTGGACGGTTTTCAGCCAGTAGTACGCCGTTGCGGTCATAGATCAAACCGCGGTTCGGCGGCAGCGGCTCGACGCGAACGCGGTTATTTTCGGAGCGCGTGCTATACATATCATGCTGGACGATCTGTAAATAAACCAAGCGACTCGTTAGCAAGCCCGCAAGCGTAAAAACCACTAACACCGCTAGAAGCGCTCTAACACGAAAAATACGCAGTTCTTGCTCGGAGTTTTTTAGCGTGTTGGGGCGCTTGAGCATGGCAACGATGACTCTCAAATCAGGCAATCAAATCAAACAAAAAGACGCAGCAGGCGATAACAGTGATCGCTCACCATCTCAGTTAGCCTTCAGCGGTGATAAGGGTGACCTACCAATAGTGTCCAGGCACGGTAGAGCTGCTCGGCCAGCATAATCCGTACCAGGGGGTGAGGCAGCGTCAACGGGGAGATCGACCACTTTTTATCAGCCATCGCAGACAGCGAGGGCTCGAGGCCATCCGGCCCACCAACAAGCAAGACAATATCGCGCCCTGCCATGCGCCATGCGTCAGCCTCTTGTGCCAGCTGTTCGGTGGTCCAAGCTTTACCTTTAACTTCAAGGGCTACCACGTATTCGTCGCCACGCAGCTTATCGCGAATACGCTGGGCTTCCTGAGCGCGCGCTTTCGCGATATCTGCATTTTTGCCACGCTGGCCGAGGGCAATTTCTTCTATCTCGAGATTAAAATCTCTCGGTAGCCGCTTGCGGTAAGTGTCGACGCCCTCTTCTACCCACCCAGGCATTTTGCTTCCCACCGCTAACAGCCGGATCCTCATGACATGCCAGCTCGCTCTTGAAAGCGCTCAAGGGACTCGCCAATAGCGCCCGAATCACTCGGCAGATCGGCCCACAGTCGCTCTAAGTCATACAGGGTACGTGCCTCAGGCATCATCACGTGGACAACAACATCGCCCAGGTCGACCAGCACCCAGTCTGCGTTATCGCCACCTTCAACTCCCAGCGGCCCAAGCCCTGCGGCCTTGGCTTTTTCCACGACGTTTTGCGCCAGCGCAGCAACATGGCGGGTCGAAGTGCCGCTGGCAATGAGCATGAGGTCGGTAACCTCGGTTAATTTGGCAACATCCAACTGCGTAATGTCACGTGCTTTCAGTTCTTCTAGCGCGTCAACTGCTAGATTTTTCAATGTATCGATGTGCATGACTCCTAAAGACAACCTTATTGGTTAATCGGTCAATAAAGCCGGCCATTGTAACGGCTTCTTTGATGACTGCCAGCGCTATTCGCGCTGTCGATAAAGACTGTCCTGCTCAATGGCTCGCTCAACGGGGTCTGGCAGCAAATAACGCACGCTTTTCCCCGCTTCTAAACACTCACGAACGTACGTTGCTGAGATCGCCATTAGCGATGGCAATGCCAGCGAAAGATAGCCCCCAAAGGGCCGCTGCATCAATGTCTCTACGCTATCGACTCTACGATGCTCTACCAGTTCCATTAATGATGACGGCAGCGGATCGTTATAGCCCGGCCTTGCAATCACCACTAAATGGGCAAGCTCGAACAAGCGCTCTGGCTGATGCCATTGGGTGAGCCGAAGAAACGCATCAAAACCAATTGCCATCACCAGACGCGCCTGGTCGCCGACCTCGGCACGCAGCTCCGCCAGCGTGTCGGCGCTGTAAGAGGGGCCTTCACGGCGCAGCTCGCGGGCATCAGCAACCAGCCCGGGGGTATCACCAATCCCCGCAGCTAACAGTTCAAAACGCTGCTGCGCAGAAACCTGGGGCCGACCACGTAACGGTGGCTGTTGGGCGGGTATCATATGCAGCCGATCAAGCGACAGCGCCTCATGCAGCTCCACCGCGCTGCGCAAATGGCCCAGATGAACAGGGTCAAAGGTACCGCCTAGCATGCCGATGCGTTGTTCCGCTTGACTCATCTCACCACCCTATTCACGCACCTGACCGTCACCGAATACTACATATTTCTGCGTGGTTAGGCCTTCTAGCCCCACCGGCCCACGGGCGTGAAGCTTGTCAGTGGAAATACCAATCTCAGCGCCCAGCCCGTACTCAAATCCATCGGCAAAGCGGGTCGAGGCATTGACAATCACCGAGCTGGAGTCGACCTCCGCCATAAAGCGACGAGCAAGTGAATAATCCTGGGTCACTATCGCATCAGTATGGTGAGAGCCGTACTGCTCGATGTGGGTAATCGCTTCATCGATACCATCGACCACTTTGATTGCCAGCACGGGGGCCAAATACTCGGCATACCAATCTGCTTCGTCTGCTGCTCCGGCCTGGGGCAACAGCGCCTGTGTGCGCTGGCAGCCACGCAGTTCGACCTCATGTTCGGCATAAGCGCGGGCTAACTCTGGCAGTAGCAAATCAGCAATCGGCGCATCAATCAGCAGCGTTTCCATGGTATTGCAGGTGCCGTAGCGATGGGTCTTTGCATTGACAGCAATGGCTAGTGCTTTGGCGGGATCGGCGGTGGTATCGATATACACATGACAGACACCGTCGAGATGCTTGATAACCGGTACGCGGGCCTCGCGACTGATACGCTCAATCAGCGACTTTCCACCGCGCGGAATAATCACATCGACATATTCCGGCATGCTGATCAGCTCTCCCACCGCCGAGCGATCGGTGGTAGCCACTACCTGCACGCTACCGGCAGGCAGCCCTACATCAGCTAAACCGGCTTGGATACAGGCGCTAATCGCGGCATTTGACTGACTCGCTTCCGACCCGCCACGCAAAATACAGGCGTTGCTCGATTTTAAACATAGACTTGCGGCTTCCAGGGTTACATTCGGGCGCGACTCGTAAATAATCCCAATAACCCCCAGTGGCACGCGCATTTTGCCCACTTGGATACCGCTAGGCCGATAGCGCATATCGCCAATTTCACCCACCGGATCGGGCAGGCCCGCTACCTGCTGCAGTCCTTCAATCATGGCGTCGATACGCGCATCATTTAGGGCTAAGCGGTCTAGCAGGGCACTCTCCAAACCGTTCTGGCGGCCGCGCTGCAGATCATCAGCGTTGGCATCTAGTATTTGGCCTCGCGCTTCGGTCAGGCGATGAGCCATCGCCATCAACGCACGGTTTTTCAACCCTGTATCCGCCCGCCGCAGCTCGCTGGCTGCACGCCGCGCCGCCTGCCCCAAGGCCTGCATATAGGCGGGCACATTCCCGTCAGATAAGTGCTGTTGGGCCTCGTCTTGGAACGGTGTAGAAGCGCTCATAGTGTCTCCGTGCGGAAGGGTGCTTTAACTTTTCAATTTGCCGAGTGTAGCCGTTTTATACGTTTTGCTTATATTACGTCATTTCGCCGTTATACTGAGGACGATTAAGGCACTAATGTGTGTCGTGTACATTTATTATCCTACAATTACTTTACTTGATGAGATACATCTGGTTATTCAGGACGAATAGTAAGTCACCATGCAAAGCAAGTACAAAATCCGCCTGCTACGTGCCAATCTTCTAGCCGCTGCCGTAGCCCTGGCATTATGGACACCTGCCACCCCCCCCGCTGCGGCCCTAGTGCTGTGGCTCTCAATCGGCTGGTTATTTATCACCGCGCTAATGCTTGATTTTAGCCACCGCCATTCACGCGGATTACCGTGGCAAATCGTGCCTGGCGCACTGCTACTGGGTTTAATTGCCGCGGCCCCAGAACGGCACGGCATTTTAATCTGGGCTTGGGCTGCCATGCTGATGCTGCCACAAAATAATTGGGTAGCTGCTTTCAATCTCAGCGCTGGGCTGATTAGTGCTGTAATGGTAGCGCCTCTGCTGGACGGGCCAGCATTTCTCCTGCTGATGTGTTCTCTACTAGTACTCGGCCTGCTTGCGTTATCCAGAGCACAGCAGCTTATCGATATGAACGGCTCCATTCGCCAACGCCTGCGGTTAATTCCAGGCCTTAACCTGTGGCCCGGCGAGCAACTGCTGCGTGATATAAGCCGAGAACAAACGCGCTGTGAGCGCGAAGGCGTACATGCAGAGCTGTTTATTCTGCATGTAAAACGCCACCAGCTGTGGCCAATGGCTCAAAAACTGTGCGAGCTTACCTATGATTTTGAAAACGTTTACCGCTTAAGCAGCACAACGCTGGTGACGTTGATTCTCGCCCGCTCTCCCAAAGAGGCCTCGCAACGACGCAGCCGACTACTCGCCAATTTACCCGACAATATTACTAGCGAACACCTTGAACTAATTGATATCGAACCGGCAACGCTTTCGGTGTGTGAGATTAGTAAGCTACCGGCGGAGCGAGTGCGGGAGACAATATGACCGAGCATCACATTCCCAAGCGGTTGATGACGCTCGCTTATACCGCCAGCATCCCACTGATGGCAGGCTACGCGCTATGGCTGTATGCCATGGGAAATTACCGCGACCTACTGATCCCCACCTTTATGACCCTGCTGCTTATGTCGGCCCTGTTAATGCATATCGGGCAAGGGGTGAAAAGCTACTTACCACGCATTATTCTACTTTGCGCTACCTACTCGGTAGTGCTGGGCGCTTTCTACTACCAGCCTCAGGTATCGCCTATTTGGCTAGGGCTGCCGATTACCGCTGCTTTTTTACTGCTACCGCTATGGGCCGCGTTACTGATCAATATCGCCGTTGGGCCACTGTGGTGGATACTTCCCTCGGTCGCCTCTGCGCCACCGGCCATAATCGTTGGCTATGCTGTCTTGACGCTGCTGCTCGCTCTCCCCCGCTGGGAGCACGCCCGTCGCAGGGCGCTCCTGCGTGCAACGGACCCCAATGACAGCGACTGCAATGCCTACCACATTGATACGCTAAAAGAGCGCTTACACAGCGAGTTCCAGCGCGCCGCCATGCTCAATCAGCAACTCGCGGTTCTGGTACTGCATTTGCCGCAGTTGGATATGGCGGAAGAGCAGTTTGGCCATCGTGCGCAATCAGCACTGCTGGGGGCGCTTTGCGGCGAAGTAAATAGCCGTTGTCGCGATCATGACGTGCTTGGGCGCGCAGACAGCGCCACTTTTTGGCTTGTTCTACCTGACACTAGTGAAAGCGGAGCCCTACTAGTACGCGAGCGCTTGCAACGAGCGCTCTCACAGCGTGTATTAGTAGAAACCGGCCAATTGGAAGCACGCATAGCGGCCTGCTTACCCAGCCGCACAGAGTACTTCGAGCACTATGTAAAGCGCCTGGAAGCACGCGGCGCGGCTCTCGCCAACGTCTAGCATAACTTTTTTAATTTCTCCTTTCTGACGCTGGAGTACACTGTGCCACTAGCCGATATGCTTCAATCTTTAACGCCATCACCGCCGCTTATCATCTGCATGGTGCTGGTGATTTCATTAGTCGAATCACTCGCCCTGGTAGGATTGCTGGTGCCAGGAGTGGTGTTAATCACGACTGCTGCGTCTCTTGCAGGGCACCAGGATATCGGCCTGGCGTGGCTAGTCGGCGCTGGGTTTATAGGCGCTGTTTTAGGCGACGGGATCAGTTTTTCGTTAGGCTTTAGGCATCGTGAACAGGTCACGCAGCGATGGCCGTTGTCGCAGCATCCCGAATGGTTAGGCCGTGGGGCGCGGTTCTTTGAGCGCTATGGTATATGGTCGGTGTTTATCGGCCGCTTTGTCGGCCCGGTGCGGCCGATTATTCCGCTGGTAGCAGGCATGATGCATATGCCACCACGGACGTTTGTTTGGGCCAACCTGACCTCTGCGGCGCTATGGGCACCGGCCTATGTACTGCCCGGCTACTTGCTGGGGCGAACTTGGCAACACCATTTAAATCTACCGCCGGGTTTAGAGACTGCATTACTCATACTTGCGGCGATTGTTGTCGTGCTCGCCGTGATTTTCTCATGGGGCCGGCACCAGGCGACGAGACATGGCCGACTTTACCGGGCGATTGCTGGGAGCATTCGCCGTGTACCGCTGCTTCGGAGGCCATGGCTCGCCATGAGCCAAACCGGCGATGTCCCCTTGGCTTCACTGCTGCTACTGGTCATAGCGCTAGGCAGCCTGTCGGGTTGGACACTACTGGTCATCGCCCAACATGAACCGCTTGAGATGGATCTGTTCGTACAGCAACTTTTCACCTGGCTGCAAAGTGATGTTTTATACCTAGCGGGTAATATTTTTGCACGCATTGGCGACACCCTGGGCATTATCGCTTTAACGCTGCCTTGGGCAGCATGGATGCTGGTGAGGAAGAGATGGGAGGCTTTGCTGCACTGGTGTGGCGCTTTTGCCAGCGTCGCCCTGCTGAACATAGCAGGCAAAGGGCTGTTTGGTCGTGCTCGCCCAGAGACGCCGGACTATTTGATGGGCTCGTTCTCCTACCCCAGTGCCCACACCTCAACCGCGGTGGTGCTCGTGGGCCTTACAGCAGCGTTCGTCGCGGCCGAGATGCCCCGGCAAAAACGCTTTTGGGTGTACTGGATTGCGCTAGCGCTTGCGCTACCCATGGCGCTATCAAGACTGGTGGTGGGCGTGCACTGGTTCAGTGACCTGGTGGGAGGGGCGCTACTCGGCTTGGTCGTTTGCGCGCTCACGCTACTTCATTGGCAACAGCAGTCTCGCCCGCCGATGCGCCCTTGCCCGTGGCTTCTGCTCAGCGTGGCATCGCTAGCGCTTATCAGCGCTCGCGTCGGTTTCTTGCCACCGGTTTAGTTTAAAATCAAAACCCTTTACCCAAAGGCAAGCCATAGGCCTACCCCGATCATCAATGTTCCGGCAATGCGATTCAGTAGCCGCACATTGCCGCTTTTACCGAGCACATTGCGTAGCGTTTTACCGCCGGTGGCGTAGACCAGCATGCTAGCGAACTCAATAGTCAAAATGACCGCGATCAGCAGACTGAGCTGCCCCGGTAACGGGCGGCTACTATCCAAAAACGGCGGCAGCAGCACCATAAAAAAGGCCCACCCTTTTGGGTTTGCCACCGCGGTAACAAACCCTTGCATGGCCAACTGCAGAGGGCTTGCGGGTGGGCCCGCATCCAGCTCGCTGGGAATTGCCATGCGCCCACGGGAGCGCCACATCATAATGCCTAAATAACCCAGGTAAGCGCCGCCCACCCACTTAAACAGCACAAACAGCTCTGGCTGACGCAGCATCAATGCTGCCACCCCAGCCCCAGCGGCGGCAGCCACTAAGCCAACACCCAGCAGCTCGCCCACCATCATCCACAGCGTGCGCTTAACGCCTTGGGTCATCCCCAGCACCATGGCAAGGGTCATGCACATACCAGGCGTCAGCGAAACAAACAGAAACGTCGGCACAAAAACCGACAGCGTGGCCCACGACATCATAGATCACTCATCCTTATCTTCGACCTCTCCCCAGCGAGGCACCAGCGAATGCTCGATGCCCAACTGGTTGAGGATGCGTGCCACAATAAAATCAATCAGATCATCAATACTTTGCGGGCAGTGATAAAACCCTGGGGCTGCCGGTAAGATAACCACGCCCAAGCGGCTCAATGTCAGCATGTGCTCCAAGTGGATCGGTGAAAACGGGCTTTCTCGCGGCACCAGCACTAGCGTTCGTCGCTCTTTAATCGCCACATCTGCCGCCCGTTCAATCAGGTTGTTGCTGGCGCCCGTGGCAACGGCCGAAAGCGTCCCCGTTGAACACGGGCAAACCACCATTGCAGACGGTGCTCCAGAGCCTGAAGCCACCGGCGCCATCCAGTCTTCGCGGCCAAAGCAGCGAATCTGACCGGGCTGCGCCCCACTGCGCTCACTCAGCGCCTCGACTAAGCGCTGGGGCTGTGCGGGCAGCTCAATATCGGTTTCCGTGGCGATTACCATGTGCGCGGCTTTCGAAATCATGACCCACACTTCATGACCTGCGGCGACTAATACATCGATCAGGCGTAACCCGTATTGAGCCCCGGATGCGCCGGTGAGGGCCACGGTAATCGGCTTTTTGAACGATGGGTCGGTTCTATCTGTCACGTCTCCCCCTCCTTGGCGGCGGCTAATGCGGCGAGCAAGCGTTCATGCACGCCCTCAAAGCCACCGTTGGACATCACCACAATGCGATCCAACGGTGACGCTTGAGTGACCACTGCTGCCACGAGCGTATCAATATCGCTAAACAGCTGGGCATGCGCCCCTTGCGTGGCAACCAGCTCGTCCATCGACCAGTCAAGCCCGGCAGGCTGAAACCAAAACACGCCATCAGCGTCAGCCACGCTCTCAAGTAACCGCTCGCGCAGCGCGCCTAAGCGCATGGTGTTTGAGCGCGGCTCAATGACCGCCAGCAGGCGCCCTTTAGTGGTTGCTGCGCGTAGCCCTTTGAGCGTCGCGGCAATCGCTGTGGGATGGTGGGCGAAATCATCGATTACCTGAATGCCATTAATCTCGCCACGCACTTCCTGGCGTCTCCTGGGGGTTTCAAAACGCGCCAGCGCAGCACAGCCACGGGCTAGATCAACCCCACACAAATGCGCCGCCGCCAGCGCTGCCAGGGCATTGCGCGCGTTGTGCTCGCCAGTTAGCGGCCACTCAACGACGCCATCTTCTTCCTGGCCCTTGTTATTCTGAGAATGGCTATCCTGACCAGGCTCGCCACCGCTATAAATTACCTGGAAGCGGCTGGCGTCAGCGCGCTCTAGTACAAGCTGCCATTCGCTCCCGGCCTGGTCGCCAAAATGCGCCACCGGCGTCCAGGCACCCTGATTCAGCACGCGCTCAAGGGCGGGCTGCTCATCAGCAACTAATAAGTGCCCATGGCCAGGCACGGTGCGCACCAGATGATGGAACTGGCGCTCAATGGCTGCCAAGTCGGGGAAGATATCGGCGTGGTCAAATTCAAGGTTGTTGAGGATGGCGATATGCGGACGGTAGTGCACGAACTTGGAACGTTTATCGAAGAACGCCGTGTCATACTCATCAGCTTCCACGACAAACGGCGCCTGTGGATCACCTAAACGCGCCGACACGCCAAAATTACGTGGCACGCCGCCAATCAAAAAACCCGGTGCTAAACCGGCACTCTCTAAGAGCCAGGCTAATACGCTGGCGGTGGTGGTTTTACCGTGGGTACCCGCCACGGCAATAACGCGTCGGCCGGGCAGCACGTGCTCTGCCAACCACTGCGCTCCCGAGGTATACGGCAGGCCGCTATTGAGTAACGCTTCAACTTCTTCATTGCCCCGTGACAAGGCATTGCCCACCACGACAAGATCCGGCACAGGCCCCGATACAGACGACAGATGCTCGGCGTGGTAGCCCTCCATCAAGGTGATTCCCGCATCAACCAACTGGGTGCTCATAGGTGGGTAAACATTCTGGTCGGAGCCGCTCACCTGGTGCCCCATCTCACGCGCCAGCAGTGCCAGGCTACCCATAAAGGTGCCGCAGATACCCATAATATGCAGATGCATGGCTCTCGCCCCGTTAATCGCCCGTAATCCAATTCACTAAAAGCCAAAAAATGGCGTAAAAATAGCCAAATAGCCTAGCATGTTGAGGCAATTTGCTCATCTATTCATCGCCATAAACGCTGACAAAGCACCACTCAAGTGACAAATCCCTTGAGTTGTTGCAGGATGCGGCCACTGTTTATCAATGATGACTCTCTCTTTCTTCCCACTCGTCACGCTGATGTAAGCCAACATCTCAGCATAGGAGCCTTTCGATGCGCATTCTGATTCGCTATTTCTTTCGTGGTCTACGCGTGGTGCTCGCCCCGGTCATGCTGATTTCCGAGAAACTCTCTACACCTAAGTCAGTAGAGCGAACGCCTGAAGAGCAAGCCAAGGTGGATCAGGCGTGCCAGAACCTTGCGCTGTACCAATTTCGCACCTGCCCTTTCTGCATCAAGGTGCGCAAAGAGATAGCGCGACTGGGTTTAAACATTGAGGTACGTGATGCTCAACTTGATCCTGCGCATAAGCAGGCGCTATTGGAAGGGGGCGGCAAAGTCAAAGTGCCCTGCTTGAAAATCATCCACGACGATGGGCGTGAAGAGTGGATGTACGAATCTGATACAATTAATGCCTGGCTGCATCAGCAGTTCGGTTAAGCGCTTTTGCTGGGGGTAGACAGCCACTGAGGTCTTTTCACCAGGTCGGCAAACGTCGACCTGGATGCCTAGAACTCTACTTTTTGCGCCTCTACATCGAACGCTACGTCGATCTCAATGCCCTCTTCCTGGCTTGGCGGTTCACCTAGCTCGACTTGTAGTAGCAGTACCCCCTCTATTTTCCCTGCCACGTGAACCGTTTGGCTGGAACGCTCATATTGAGTTAGCGTTACTGCCACGTCTCCGCCTTCAGAGGTGAATAACGGCGGAGAAATAGCACTTCCTATTGAGTAAATAACCACTGCATTGATCAACTGCCCTTCGTTCACGGTCAGGCTAATAGAGAGCGCCTCCTCGCCTTCCCACGTTTCGTTGTCAACAGAACCAGTGATATCAATATTGATATCGTCGCCTAGCTCTACGAAGGAGGCACTTGAGTCATTACCATGACTTAAAATAAACCACTCCCGCAGCTCATCATCCAAAGACCCTGCTATTTCAGGCGCTACACGCTCAGAGCCACCTTGATCAAGGGTACTTTGCCCCATAGGCTCAGTGGCAAAACCATTGATAGGTAGCCAAAACCCCATTAATGCTATCCCAATTTTTTCCCACATAAGATTTTCCGTCCGATTATGTGTTGCTTTTGGCTTACTACTTTCGTCTTAAGAGGAGCCTTGAGCATACCGCTATTAGCCACATCATTCAGTAGACGAATGATGCCTGTCATTATTTCGATTGTATGACGCGATAGGCACTCTCTATGTTGTAAGCCTAGGTTGTACGCTTGTGTTGTAAATAGGCTTACCAACTGACCGTGTCTGTTTTACTGACGCTTTCCTGGCGGGAAGGCTGCTTCTAGCCAAGAAAGCGGCGGTAAAACGAACAATAAACAATGACCTAAGGGAACGATAATGACGCTCAAAAAAACCTTACTGGCTTCCGTTATTGGTGCAGTGTTTGCGGGTACAACGTTACTGCCGATGGCCGCAAGCGCTGAAACGCTACGCATTGGCTACGCTGCCGACCCTGAAACCCTCGATATCCATGAGCAGCTTTCTGGCGGCATGCTGCGCTTCTCTCACCTAGCGTTTGACCCGCTGGTACGCTGGACAAAAGATTTTGAGTTTGAACCGCGCTTAGCCACCGAGTGGGAACAGGTCGACGAAACCACCATGCGCATGACCTTGCGCGAAGGCGTTACCTTCCACTCCGGCAACGAATTCACCGCCGAAGATGTGGTTTGGACCATTGAGCGTCTGAAAGAGAGCCCTGACTATCGCGCTATTTTTGAGCCAGTGGCCAGCGCCGAAGCCGTTGACGACTACACCGTTGAGATCGTCACCAGCGAACCTTACCCGCTGCTACTCAACCTAGCTACCTACATCTTCCCGATGGATAGCAAATTCTATAGCGGCGAAACCGACGAAGGCAGCGACAAAGCTGAAATCGTCAAAGCTGGCAACTCCTATGCTTCGCGCAATGTTTCCGGTACTGGCCCGTTTATCGTCACCGACCGCCGCCAAGGCGTACGCGTTGACTTCAAACGCTTTGAAGATTACTGGGATACTGAAAGCGAAGGCAACGTTACCGACATCGTGCTGACGCCCATCGCTGAAAACGCTTCACGAGTAGCTGCTCTGCTCTCCGGCGGCGTCGATTTTATTGATGCCGTACCACCCAATGACTTGGATCGCGTAAGTGAAGCAGATGGCGTTAATCTCATAGAGATTGACGGCACGCGTATCATTGGCTTCCAGATGAACGAAGATCGCGTTGAAGCCTTCCAGGATGCCCGCGTTCGCCAAGCGGTTGATTTAGCGATTAATCAGGAAGCCATTGCCGACCGTTTAATGCGTGGATTTGCTAACCCAGCGGGGCAATTCTCACCTGAGGGTTACTCAGGCCATAACCCGGACTTAACGCCGCGCTACGACATTGAGCGCGCCAAAGAGCTAATGGCCGAGGCGGGCTACGAAGACGGCTTCAGTGTTGAAATGATTGCCCCTAATAACCGTTACGTTAACGATGCCCAGATCGCCCAAGCGGTCGCCAACATGCTGGCGCAAATCAATATTGACGTTGACCTGCGTACCATGCCCCTGGCGCAGTACTGGCCGGAATACGATACCCGCCAGTCCGATATGGCGATGATCGGCTGGCACGCGGATACCGAAGATACCGCTAACTTCTTCCAGTATCTAACCTTCTGCTTTGATGAAGAGACGGGTGCTGGCCAGTACAACTACGGTGGCTACTGCAACGAAGAGATCGACGCACTGGTAACCGAAGCGGATAGCGAAACCGACCTAGAAAAGCGCAATGAAATGCTGCGTGAAGCCGAAGCGATGCTCTATGAAGACACTGGTTTTATCATGTTGCATTGGCAGAACCTGGCTTATGCCGCGGCAGACGGCGTTGAAGCAGAGCCAATAGTCAACGCTATTGACTTCCCCTACCTGGGTGACTTAGTGATTAATCGCAGCGATGACTAAGCATTAACACCGCTGATTAAGTGCCTTGCATTAAATCAAAAGAGTCACTTATGCATTAACCGCAAGGATGCTTCGCTCCCTAAGCGTTTAGGGGGCGAAGCCTTTTGTATGGCGGTTCTAGGCTGAGAGAACTCTGCATAACATGCCCCCACTTCCTTTGATGAACCCTTCACATAGGTGGCGTACGCCATGATTGCCTTTTTAATCAAGCGGCTGATGCACGCAATTTTGGTGATGTTTGTCATCAGCGTGCTGGCCTTCGCCATTCAGGATAACCTGGGTGACCCCGTACAGCAGATGGTTGGCCAGTCAGTGCCGGAAAGCGAGCGTGAAGCAATTCGCGAGCGTTTAGGCCTCAATGACCCCTTCCTGGTGCAGTACGTTCGTTTTGCTAAAAACGCCGTTCAAGGCGATTTCGGCTACTCCTACTTTTATCGCGAACCGGCGTTAGAAGTAATTGCTCGCCATTTACCCGCCACCCTGGAGCTGGTATTTGCCGCGACGCTGATTATTGTGCTGTTTTCAGTCCCCATTGGGGTCTATAGCGCCATCAAACCGCGCTCACCGATTTCACGCCTTTTTATGGGTGTGTCGATTGTCGGCATTTCGATTCCGGTGTTCTTGACCGCGATCGTACTGATTCAAATCTTCGCCATCGGCGTCACCGTCACGCTGTTCCCAGAAAGTACCGGCTGGGGCGCATGGCTAAACGACTTCTTCTCCACCGAAGGCAATATGCCTTCATTCGGCCGTGGCTATGACCTCGTTAACGTGGTGGGTCACTGGGATACCAACCTGGCGACTTGGAACGGTTTACAGCATCTCGTATTACCGGCGGTCTCATTGGCCTCGATTATGCTACCGCTGTTTATCCGCCTGATTCGTGCCGAAATGATGGAAGTCATGCAATCGGAGTACGTGAAGTATGCCCGCGCGAAAGGGATCTCTATGCGCCGGGTTTATTTCGTTCACGCGCTCAAAAACACCATGCTGCCCGTTATTACCGTGGGGGGCGTGCAGATCGGCACCATGGTGGCCTACACCATTTTGACCGAGACCGTTTTCCAATGGCCTGGCATGGGCTTGATGTTTTTGGATGCTATAAACCGCGCCGATATACCGCTGATTGTGACCTACCTGATGATTGTCGGCGTTATTTTTGTGGTCACCAATACGATTGTGGATCTGATCTACGGTCTGGTGAACCCCACCGTTAAACTGACTGGGAAGCCCGCATGAGCACCACAAACAATTCCTCCCAAGCGAGCGCTTCACCCAGCCGCTGGGAACGTCTGCGCGACTCTTACATGTGGTACAGCTTCAAACGCGATTATACCGCCCAGCTCTGCCTGGCCGTGTTTATTTGCATGGTCATCGCTGCCTTTGCCTCACCGCTACTGGCGCCCACGAACCCTTACGACCTCTCTCAAATCGACATTATGTCATCTGAACTGCCGCCCTTCTGGATTGATGGCGCCGATGACCGTTACGCCTTGGGCACCGACGCCCAGGGGCGCGATTTGTGGTCAGTTGTGCTATACGGCACCCGTGTCTCGCTGCTGATTGGTTTCGGTGCGGTTATTTTACAGGCGCTGATAGGGGTCACCTTTGGCCTAATGGCGGGCTACCTGGGCGGTCGTGTCGATACGATATTGATGCGCCTGGCAGACATTCAGCTCTCCTTCTCGACACTAATGGTCGCTATCGTGGTGGGCGCTTTGGTCAAAGCGACCATGGGCAGCGCTTTCTATAGCCAGTACGCGGTGATGATGCTGATCCTGATTATCGGCCTGGCCGAATGGCCCCAGTATGCCCGCACCGTGCGCGCCTCAGTGCTGGCAGAGAAAAACAAAGAGTACGTTGACGCCGCCCGCGTGATGGGCCTACGCAGCAAACGCATTATGTTCCGCCACGTGCTGCCTAACACCATGTCTCCAATCTTCGTTATCTCTACCGTGCAGATTGCCAACGCGATTATCTCTGAAGCGGCGCTGTCGTTTCTGGGCCTGGGGATGCCAGAGACCCACCCCTCGCTTGGCTCACTAATCAAATCGGGCTTTGACTACATTCAGTCCGGCTCCTGGTGGATCACCTTGATCCCGGGCGCAGTTCTGGTGGTGCTGGTGCTGTCGATCAATCTACTCGGCGATTGGCTGCGTGATGTCATGAACCCACGACTCTATAAAGGCTGAGGACACCATGGCACTACTTGAAGTCAACAACCTCGATGTACGCTTTGCGCTGCGCCAGGGCGAAGTACACGCCCTGCGCGATATCTGTTTCAGCCTTGAGCGCGGTGAGCGCCTGGGTATTGTCGGTGAGTCCGGCGCAGGCAAATCGGTTGCCGCGTTTTCGCTGCTCAACTTGATTGCCAAACCGGGCTTTATCGCCGGCGGCACGGTGACGTTTGACGGTCAGGTGCTTAACCGCATGTCTGAGCGCGGCCTGCGTAAGGTACGTGGCAACCGCGTCTCGATGATCTTCCAAGACCCAATGATGACGTTGAACCCGGTGCTCTCCATTGGCGAGCAGATGGTCGAGTGCTTAAAAGCGCACCGGCGTATCTCCTCCAAAGAGGCTCGTGCGATCGCCCTGGACAAACTCCAGCAGGTGCAAATCCCTTCACCTGAAACGCGTCTGGATCAGTACCCTCACGAGCTTTCAGGCGGTATGCGCCAGCGGATTATTATCGCCATTGCGCTGCTCCTCGACCCGGATATTATCATTGCCGATGAGCCCACTACGGCGCTCGACGTGACCATTCAGGCCGAGATCATGGCGCTGCTGCTTGACCTCTGCGAGCAGCACAATGTGGGGCTTATTCTGATCACCCACGACCTGGGCGTGGTCAGCCAGGTCACCCAGCGCATGCTGGTCATGTACGCTGGCCGAGTCATTGAGCAAGGGCCAACGCGGGAGATTATCAACGACCCGCAGCATCCTTACACCCAGGGGTTGATCAACGCCCTGCCGCAGATGGCAACGCCGGGTGAAAAGCTCAATCAGATTCGCGGCAGCATGCCGTCACTCTCTAACCTGCCCAGCGGCTGCGCGTTTCATCCGCGCTGCGATTTTATCAATCGTGCCGATGGCCAGCCCCGCCCGGCCTGTACGCAGCAGGTGCCTGAATTTGTCGAATCCGGCAACTGCCGTGTGGCGTGTCATATGGTGGCTGAAATGCTCGAAGATCGCCGTTTGAAGGAGGAAACCTCATGAGTGCGCACGCTGAGGCCATAACGGAAAGCCATAATTCTACTCCCCGTCAGAACGAAGAGAGCGCTGATTCGCTGCTGCAGATTCGCGACTTGAAAAAACGCTTCTCGCTCTCTGGGGATTTCCTTGATCAGCTGCGCTTCAAGGGCGGCAAGCTGGTTCGCCACCAAGAGCACGTGCATGCCATTAATGGTGTGAATCTGGATATCAAGCGCGGCGAAGCCCTGTGCGTGGTTGGCGAGTCCGGCTGCGGTAAGTCCACAGTGGCGCGTACCGTCATGGGGCTACTGACCCCAACAGAGGGTGAAATTCGCTACGACGGCAAGCGCATCGATAACTTAAGCTCGCGCCAACTGCTGCCGTATCGCAAGCGGATGCAGATGATTTTCCAGAACCCTTATGCGTCGCTCAACCCACGCATGACCATTCAGCAAACACTTGAAGAGCCGCTACGCCTGCACCACCCTGACTGGAAACGGCCGCAGATTCTCCAAAAAGTTGAAGAGGTAATGCGTTCGGTGGGCATCGACCCCGACTGGGGCAAGCGCTTTGGTCACGAATTCTCAGGCGGTCAGCGTCAGCGTATCGCCATTGCCCGCGCTTTGGCCGTCGACCCTGAGTTTATCGTTGCCGATGAGCCTATTTCTGCGCTGGATGTCTCGATTCAAGCCCAGGTACTCAACCTGCTGATGGAAGCACAGCAAGAGCGCAATCTGACCTACCTGTTCATTACCCACGACCTAGCCGTCGTGGAGCATTTTGGCACCCGTGTAGCGGTGATGTACTTAGGCACGGTGTGTGAAGTTGCCACCACCGCGACACTGTTCGAGAAGCCCCGCCACCCCTATACCCAGGCGCTGCTCTCGGCGATTCCACGCTTGAAGGATGACCGGCCCCAGCATATCCGTCTCACCGGCGAAGTACCGACCCCGGTTAACCTGCCTAGCGGCTGCGTGTTTCATGGCCGCTGCCCGCATGCCAATGCGCGCTGTAAGCAAGAAATTCCCGTGCTGCAAACACAGGATGACGGAACCCGTGTGGCGTGCCACGCTGTTGAGGAGGGGCGCCTATGAAGCGGGTGTCATATTCGACACAGCGACCCCAGGTGCTGAGAGGTAGAGCATGGAAATTCGCTGGCTAGAAGACTTTATCGCCCTGGCCAGAACGCGGCACTTCTCACGCGCAGCAGATGATCAAAACGTTACCCAGCCCACCTTCTCCCGGCGGATAAAACTGCTCGAGGAGGAGATGGGCGTAACGCTGATTAATCGCCAAACGCTGCCACTTTCGCTCACCCCGGCCGGGGAGGAGTTTCTGACCCTGTGCGAACAGGTAACCGACCGGGTGCGGCTGACCCGTGACCGGGTGCGCGAAATTAACGCTGGCCAGCAGCGGCGCATCATGGTCGCAGCACCGCAAAGCCTGTTGCCGCACTTCTTTCCGGAGTGGCTATCGGCGACAGGGTGGCAAGATCGCGTACAGCCCTATTTGCGGGCGACCGGCTGGGTGGCCAATGACTACTTTCAAGCCTTGGCGCGTGCCGAGTGCGACCTGGCTATCTGTTACTGGCCGATTGGGCGCTGCGATCTGGAGATCGACACCAGCGCCTGTAATTATCGTGTGATTGGTCATGAAAGGCTGATTCCAGTGACTGGGTTAACCCCAGAGGGAGAACCACGCGCCCTGCTGCCTGGGTCACGCCATCAACCACTGCCGTGGCTTGCCTACCCCAAGCGTGGGTTGTTGGGGTCTGCGGTGAAAGCACACCTAGCCAGGCTCCCCCAAACCACCTATTTAACCGCGCAGAGTGAAAATCTCTACGCGGCGGGTATTAAAGAGCTGGTGCTACTTGGCTACGGCATGAGCTGGCTGCCAGAGCGCAACGTCGCAGCAGAGCTTGCTCAAGGCACGCTGGTAAGAGCGGGCGATAGTCGCTGGGATGTGCCTATGGAGCTACGGCTATACCGTCATCAAAATCATCGCCACGCGGAGCTGGATAGCCTCTGGAGCGAACTTGCGCCGCCCCGTGTATGAACCCGCATTTGAGAAATGCTTACTTAAGAGAGGGCACAGTTTTGTATGTCAACCACCCTATTTAACCTGCAACGCGAGCATATAGCGCACCTGCAGCATGCTTATTCGGATATTTTGACCGACCACGGGTTTGATAGTCTGGCGATTTACAGTGGTCATACCAGCGTACACTTTGCTGATGACCACGCGCCCCCTTTTCAAACTTACGGGCATTTTATGCACTGGGTGGGTTTAGCTGATGTGCAGCATAGCTGGTTGATTATTCAGCCAGAAAAGCGCCCGCAGCTGTACTTGTATGCGCCCGCCGATTTTTGGCACTTGCCTACTCACCTTCCCGAAGAGCCCTGGGTAGACGCGTTTGATATCCACTTATGCAGCGAGAAAACCACCCCACCGCTTTCGGGGAATGCCGCCGTCATTGGCGATATTGAGCGTCTTGCCAGCAACATCCAGCAGGCGCTAAAAGCAGAGCATCACCCTGAGCAAATAGTCCATGCCCTTGATGAATTACGGCTGTTTAAAACACCCTATGAGATCGCCTGTATCCGTGAAGCCAATCGCTTAGCGATAGCGGGCCATCAGGCGTCCCAGGCCGCCTTTATTGGCGCATCCGGTGAGTTGGATATTCAGTTGGCGTACTTAGCAGCGAGTCGCCAGCGCGAGTCCAATGTGCCTTACCAAAATATTATTGGTTTAAATGAGCATGCTGGCGTGCTGCATTATCAACACTACGACCTGAACGCACCTAAACAGCGCTATAGCCTGCTAGTCGATGCGGGTCGCCGCTTTCGCGGTTACTGCGCAGATATTACCCGCTCTTACGCCGGCCCCGATGCACCCGCCGCGTTTGGCGAACTAGTCACCGCCATGCATGGGCTGAAAGATGAGTTAGTCAAAGGCGTAGCCCCAGGCGTTAACTTTTTAGCACTCCACGAGCAGATGCATCACCACCTGGGTGAAATATTGGTGGCTAATGATCTGTTTAAAGGCACAGCAGAACAAGCGGTTGTCGAGGGTGTAACCCGGGCATTTTGCCCTCATGGACTGGGCCACTCGCTGGGCCTTCAAGTGCATGATGTGGCCGGGTTACGCCACCCAGATGGCACTCCCGCCCCAGCGCCAGAGCAGCACCCAGCGCTACGGCTGACGCGCACGCTGCGCCCTGGCATGGTCGTTACCATTGAGCCTGGGCTCTATTTTATCGCCATGCTGCTAGACCCGCTGCGCAACACCTCACTGCCCATTAACTGGCGGTTGGTCGACCAACTCGCCCCCTGTGGCGGTATTCGTATCGAAGATAACGTCGCAGTGACAGAAAGCGGCTTTGATAACTTAACGCCGTAAACCCGCTATAACGTCTTGCTAACCGCCTCTCTACAACGCACTACGCCCGGCTCAAGGCCGGGCGTAGTGCTATTTCAGACGTCTTAACAAAGCTAAAGGGTAGCAATGCTTAGAAGCGATAAGTAACTCCACCGCCAATGGTGACGGGTTCGATGTCAACTTCACCACCGACGTTGATATCTGCGTTCACGTCAGCGTAGCTTGCGTAACCATTGAGCATAACGTTATCAGTAACGGCCAGATCCACGCCTACTTGGCCGATAGCGCCATAGCTTTCATCGACGCTCAGACCACTGGGCTCGCTGGAAAAGTGCGTGTAGTTAAGGCCAGCACCCACGTAAGGCTGTACACGTGAATCTAAACCGCCTAACGGGTAGTAGTTGACCAGCAGATTGATCGGTAAGCGATCAATGCTACCCGCGTCGACACCGCTGACGCTCAAGTCGTGCTCAAATTCTTCGGAGCTATTGAGCTCAATGCCCACTTTGTCAGTAAACAGATAGCCCACGCCGTAGGTTAATCCACGAGCTTCATCAACGCTTAGTGAGTCACCTGCTACGTTACCGTTACCTGAACCCGTATCCGTTTGGGCAACGCCGCCACGGACGAATGCGTCACCAGCGTTGTAAGCGAGAGCCGCTGAACTGGCCAGTGCGAAACCAGCAGTGATTACAGCGGCAGAAATCAGTTTCATATTACTCATCAGGGTCGTCCTCTATGCAACGCGCAGTTCCTTGCGCTTGGGGATTGCGGTACTTGCTATCCAACTTTCCTGTACAGAGTATAGTATACGAACACTGTTTCCAAATTGCTTGTAAAATATTGTTATAAGAAACTGCACCCTGATAGTTTTTCCTATGCTTAAAGCTCTGGCATAAAACTCCGGCATAAAATCCGGGCATAAAAAAAGTCCCCCGAAGGGGACCAGGTGGAGCACGCCAGCTCACTCGGTTTGTTGCTACCAGCCGGTAGCAACGTGGATGAAGAAGGAAAAGAAGCCAGATGGTTAATTGCGCCTCTCTATTCACTCATCCTTTGCCATATATATAGCGATCTGTGTGCCACTTTTTTAAATATAATTAAAAATCAAATAGTTAATTAAAAAACACCTCTCTAGAATCAACCTCCGACGCACTGCAGCAAACAAAATGCACCAGCATTGCGCACTTTGCGGTCTTTTTGCATCACAAAGCACCATATACGTTTGTTTACGCTTTGGAATCCTCAGATTAGTGGTGGGGTGTCACGATGATTTTCACTTGGGCTTTGTCGTTTAGCAGCGCCTCAAAGCCCTCCTCTACGATATCCGCCAATGGAATACGCTGAGTGACCATGTCCTCGGCGCGGAAGTAGCCTCGTTGCATCAGCGCCATTACCGCGGGGTAAACATGGCGATAGGCAATAATGCCCTTCATGATGCGCTCTTTGATGACTAAATCGTTAGGATGAAAGCTGGCCTCTCCTTCCCAAATACTCACCACCACCACTTCGCCCCCTTCGTGAGTGCTGTGCAGCGCCTGATTCAGCACGGTAGGAATGCCGGTCACTTCAAACGCCACGTCCACTCCACCACCGCTCAAGGCTTGTAATTTCGCCACAACATCCTCTTGCTGCGGATCAACCACAGTGGCACCTAGCGCTTCAGCTTTGGCCTTGCGAGACGGCGCCACTTCCACTGCATAAATCTGCGCGGACCCTGCGGCCTTAAGCGCCTCGATGGTCATCAAGCCAATCGGCCCAGCACCAAACACGGCCGCACTATCCCCTGCTTTCAGGCAGCTTTGACGCACCGCATGTAGCGCTACCGCCGCGGGCTCGACCAGTGCGCCCTGCTCGAAGCTGAGATCATCCGGCAGCTTGTGCACCATATGCTCACCCATCACGGTGAACTCGGAAAAGCCACCGCCACCGCCGGATAGACCATGAAAGCCAAGCAAGGGCGTCAGGTTATAGCGCTCCATCTGGTAAGCGCCATCTTTGTTGGGCGAGAGAATCGGCTCAATCGCCACGCGGTCGCCTACCTTCACCCGCGTGACTTTCTCGCCGACCTCGACTACTTCCCCGGCAAATTCATGGCCCATAATGATCGGCGCCTGCTCGCCACTGATCGGGTGCGGCTTACCTACCGGAATAAAAATGGGCCCGGCGGCATACTCGTGCAGATCACTGCCGCAAATACCACAGGCAGCCACTTTCACCTTCACTTCATGGGGGTCGCTGATAGTGGGAACCGGCACTTGCTCAACGCGTAAATCTTTTGCTGCATACCATACCGCTGCCTGCATGCTTGACTGACTCATGGGTTACCCTTCCTGTTTTAAGACGTATGGTGAACCGGCTGCAGACCGTAGACAGGCGTTTCCAGCCCTTCCATCCGTGCCTTTAACTGCAGCGCCAAATAGTGTGAGTAGTGCCGCGACTGGTGCAGGTTGCCACCATGGAACCACAGCGCCTCTTGCTGGGTGGGTTTCCACATATTGCGCAGCTCGCCCTCCCAGGGGCCAGGGTCTTTGGTGGTGTCAGAGCCCAGGCCCCAGCACTTGCCGACTTTATCCGCCACTTCCTGAGAGATAAGCCGCGCCGCCCAGCCATTCATGGAGCCATAACCGGTGGCGTAAACGATCAAATCTGCCGCTAGCTCGCTGCCATCGGTGAGGGTGATGGAGTGGGGATTGATGCGCTCAATGCCTACGCCGCTGCGCAGTTTGATATCGCCGTTGGCGACCAGATCACAGGCGCCCACATCGATGTAATAACCCGAGCCACGACGCAGGTACTTCAAGAACAGACCCGAGTCGTCGTCACCAAAATCGAGCATAAAACCCGCGTCTTCCAGCTTCTGATAGAACTCGGCGTCGCGCTGTTTGATTGCCTCAAACGCCGGGCGCTGAAAGTCCGGCAGCACCTTGTAGGGAATCGAGGCAAAAATCAGATCAGCCTTGTCGTGGGTTAAGCCATTGGCCACCGCCTCTTCGGAGTAGAGTGGCCCCAGCACTTCCTCCATCAGCGAATCCGACTTAACGATATGGGTGGATGAGCGTTGCAGCATGGTGACATCGGCGTCGTGCTCCCAAAGTGCCGCGGCAATATCGTGAGCAGAGTTATTCGAGCCTACAATCACGCACTTCTTGCCCGCGTAAGCATCCGGCCCTGGGTGCTGGCTGGAATGCTGTTGCTCGCCTGCGAAGCTCTCTGCACCAGGAAATGACGGCACATTGGGCATACCCGACATCCCGGTGGCCATTACCAGCTGTTTCGGGCGTAGCGTGATCGCTTCGCCGTTGCGCTTGACGTTAACCACCCACTCGCCTGCGGCGTCGTCATAGCGCGCATTCTGACACTCAGTGGAGCTCCAATAATTGAGCTCCATCACCTTTGTGTACATTTCCAGCCAATCGCCCACCTTGTCTTTAGGCGCAAACACCGGCCAGTTTTCTGGGAAAGGAATATAGGGAAGGTGGTCGTACCACACCGGGTCGTGCAAGCAGAGGGATTTGTAACGCTTGCGCCAGGAGTCCCCGGCGCGCTCGTTGCGCTCGATAATAATGGTTGGCACACCCATCTGCTTCAGCCGCGCCCCAAGGCCAATCCCACCTTGGCCTCCGCCGATGATCACGCAGTAAGGCTGTTGGGTATAGCCAAGCTCTGCTTCTTCGCGCTCCCGTAACTCTAACCAGGTTTCACGCTGTTTGTTGGCCCCATGCTCGGCACCTTTTGGGCGGTTGTGATTACGCGGCTCGGGGAAGTCGTGCAATGCCTGCATGGTGGTTAACAGCGTCCAGCATTTGCCGTCTTTAAGGCGCAGGTAGCCTTTGCCGCAGGCGACCGCTGTCTCAAAGGTAAACCACGCCTCACTGGTATCGCCGTTCTGGGTAGCTTCGCCTTCTAGCTGCCAGTTCGTAGGACGCACGTTCTCCAGGGTGGCATTGAGCATGGCCTGAATAGCATCTTTTCCCTCACAGGTTTTTAAATTCCAGGTAAAGGTTACAAAGTCGCGCCAGTAGCACTCCTCATTAAATAGCGACAAGACACGCTGAATATCTTGGGTTTGCAGCGCGTTATCAAAATCACTCAGCCACCCTTGAACAGTGGCCGTGGCGGTTTTCTGGGTTTGTGCCGATATCTCGGACATAGCGAGAACTCCATGGTTTGTTATTGTTGAATTGCTTGTGAGACACCCAACCCTAAGCACCCGTCGTGCCAAAACGCATACAACTTAAATAACTAACTGAAAAATAATATTATTTAATAAAGCGAAGCGGCGATAAGACGTAATAAGAGGACGTACACCTGTCACACTGTTTACAGCCAGGTGTTACAGGTGTAACGCACGACTAACGGCGTAATAGCGCTGCGTTGACACCCACGCCAGAGCGCATAGGCTGGAAGGACAATAACAATCCCCACGGTGAACCACGCCATGCCTACTCAATCGCCTCTGCCTGCACGGCTGCAATCCGTCCAGCGCCAGCATATTGAGCATATTTTCCAGCTCGGCGAAGGCCTGGAAGTTCCGCAGCTACCGGCCCAGCCGACCATTCGGCGCTCCTGGCTGCGTTGCCTCAACGAGTATCAGCTCGATCCCACCCAGCCACGCCCAGCGCGGGTGGTGCCCCAGCAAATCCTGATTGAGCACCGGGAATCTGTGGATGAACTACTGCACGTGGCAAGAGCCGGGGTTGACCAGCTCTATCAGCAAATCGCCCAGCTAGGCTATGTGCTGCTACTCACCGACCACCGCGGGATAACCGTCGAGTTTCGTGGCGATCCCAATCAAGACCAGCAACTGCGCAAAGCAGGCCTTTATCTCGGCGCTGACTGGGACGAACGCTTTGCAGGCACCTGTGCAGTAGGCACCTGCCTGCATGACCGACAAGCAATCATTTGCCACCGCCAGGAGCACTTCGACGCCTCGCATATTTCGCTTACTTGCACCGCGGCACCCATCGCCGACCCACAAGGCAACGTCATGGCCGTGCTGGACATCTCCGCACTGCAATCACCTACCCAGCATGAGAGCCAAAACTTTAGCCTCTCGCTGGTAACGCTCTACGCGCGCATGATTGAGGACGCCTATTTTCTCCAGCGCTACCGTGACTGCCTGATGGTGCGGCTGGATACCTCGCGTGAGTTTGTGCATGTAAACGGGCGCGGACTCATCGCCATTGAAGAGAACGGGCAAATGATTGCCGCCAACGCAGTGGGTCGTGATCTGATAAGTGAACACCAGCGCCGTTGGCCACCCTGGTCAGACCATCACACCCCAATGCTGGGGGAGCTATTCGAGTGCGAGATCGCCGATGTGCTCAGCATTAACAGTGCCACCGACGATCAATTGCGTGCTTTTCGTGCCAGGGTCGACAACACGATTTACTTTATTAGCCTGCTGGAGCCCCGCCGCCCGCGCCCTGCTCAGCAAGCACAACCTCTTGCCTCCAGCCTGCCGGAACCACTGGTACGCCTCGGCGCCGACGACCCCGCCATGCGTAAAGTGCAGAAGCTGGCTGAGCGGTTGCGCAATGAAGCCAGCGTTAATGTGCTGATTAGCGGTGAAACCGGCACCGGCAAAGAGGTCGTTGCCCGTGCTTTGCATGACAGCGGCAACCGATCTAAAGGCCCCTTTATCGCGGTTAACTGCGCCGCCATTCCCGAAGCGCTGATCGAAAGCGAGCTGTTTGGCTATGAAGCCGGCGCCTTTACCGGTGGCCGCGCCAAAGGCATGCGCGGGCTGATTCCCCAAGCCCACGGCGGCACCCTGTTCTTAGATGAAATCGGCGATATGCCGCTAGCCTTACAAACCCGCCTGCTGCGCGTATTGGCAGAGCGAGAAGTGATGCCTCTTGGGGCCAATAAGCCTGAAAAGGTTGATATCCGGGTGATTACCGCCACTCATCGCAATATCGATACGATGATCCAGCAGGGTGAGTTCCGCGAAGATCTCTATTACCGCCTAAACGGGGCCCAACTTCGCCTGCCCGCGCTACGCGACCGCGCCGATAAGCTCTACGTTATCCGCCGCGTATTTGACGACATCATTAAAGAGCGCGCCTGCAGCCAATCTCCCCGACTGCGGGCCGACGCCATCAGCGCCCTGCTCGCCTATGCTTGGCCCGGTAATATCCGCCAGCTAAAGAATGCGCTGGCCTTTGCACTGGCCACCTCGGAAAGCGATGAAATCACCGTTCATGATCTGCCCGAACAGTGCCTTAGCCAACGCATTACCCAGCAGAGCCCCCACAAGCCTGCGGACGCTCATGGCAACACCGATCACACATTGCTGGAAATGCTTAAGTCACAGCACTGGAACATAAGTGCCGTGGCACGCGCGCTGGGGGTTTCTCGACCCACGATCTACCGGCAAATGCAGCGTCAGGGCATAGTGCCGCCGAATTGGCAGGGGTAACAGAGAGTGCTAGAGAGGAGTTGAGCCATTTAATCTGGACGAAAGATATCTAACGCCAAACCATCGATATGCCGGTAATGTCGATCATTGGCGGTTAGCAAGGGCACGCCCAGCTCCATAGCCGTCGCGGCAATGAGCGCATCCGCCATTTGCATGTTATGGCTAAGCGCATAACTTTCGACCAGGAAGGTCGCACGCGACGAGGTGCCTTCGTCCCAATGGACTATTTTTGCTTGCCAATAATGCAGCGCTTGACGCAGTTGATTGAGTTCCTGCTTGTTGCGCATGCCCTGCACCAACTCCATATAACTCACTGCGGACAGCGAAAAGCCCGGTAGATCATCCAGGCGTTCCGCCGCCGCAGTATTACCGCGCAAATTCCAGATCAGTACGTCGGTGTCTACTAGCATTATTCACCCACCTCGAACGTACGCGGCGCTCGTAGTCGCCGCATCTGTGACTCAACATCATTGCCGTCCGAGGAGTCCTGATCAGCCCATAACCCGAAGGCAGGGTTACGGGCTGGACGTGTTTCCAGACCGCTCTCATCGAGACCCACCAGCCGAGCACAAGGCTTGCCGCGATAAGTGATGTCGACGGTTTCTCCACGCTGTGTCGCCGCTAAGAGCGCCTTGGTTTGTAAACGCAGTTGCTTTACGTTGGCATGCATGACGTAACCTCTCGTTATACGCTGTCATTATCCCTATTATGGCAACTATGACAGTTGCCGACTCACTAAGTTACTCAAGCAAGTGTAACTTTACCAATAACGCTAGACCACCCATTGGCCTTGAAGGCGACCCTCACGTACACTTGTTTGAATCCGTTTATCCTTTTATAAACCCGCTTCCGACAAGCCGAGGCCCTCCCATGGCGTTTGATTCCACTTCTTCCTATATCGCAACCGATGCGCTTAAGCAGGCGGTGAATGCTGCCGTGGTGCTCGAGCGGCCGCTGTTGATCAAAGGCGAGCCGGGCACCGGCAAAACCCTGCTGGCTGAAGAACTGGCCGAGTCTCTCGATACCCAGTTGATTACCTGGCATATCAAATCCAGCACCAAGGCGGCCCAGGGTCTGTACGAGTACGATGCCGTCAGCCGGCTGCGCGATTCACAGCTGGGTGTCGAAGGGGTCGAGAACGTCGCCAACTACATCAAGCCCGGCAAGCTGTGGGAAGCCTTTACCGCCAACAAGCGCGTAGTGTTATTGATCGACGAGATCGACAAGGCCGATATCGAATTTCCCAACGACCTGCTTCAAGAGCTGGATCGTATGGAGTTTCACGTTTACGAAACCGGCGAAACCATCCGCGCCGAACAGCGCCCGATTATCATCATCACCTCAAACAACGAAAAAGAGCTGCCGGATGCGTTCCTACGCCGCTGCTTTTTCCACTACATCGAGTTCCCCGACCGCGAGACCATGCAGGCGATTGTCGATGTGCATTTCCCGGATATCGCGCCCAAGCTGGTCAGCGAAGCCCTAGAGGTGTTTTTCGAGCTACGTAAAGCACCAGGCCTGAAGAAAAAACCGTCTACGTCTGAACTAGTCGACTGGCTCAAGCTACTGATGGCTGACAATATTGCTCAAGAGGCGCTCTACAACCGCGACCCGGCCAAAGCGCTCCCGCCCCTGGCCGGCGCCTTGGTCAAAAACGAGCAGGACACTCAACTGCTGGAACGTCTGGCGTTTATGATCCGTCGCCAGAAAGGCACAGGCCGCTAAGCCATGTTTATTGGCCTGTTTGAGACGTTAAAGCGCGCGGGAGTCCCGGTATCGCTACGCGAGCTGCTGGATCTCCACGCCGTGGTGGAGCGCGGCGTGGTGTTCGCCGATATGGAAGCCTTCTATCAGGTGGCCCGCACGGTGATGGTCAAAGACGAACGCCACTTCGACCGTTTTGATCGCGCCTTTGCCGCCTGGTTTAAAGGCCTTGAGGATATGGACGCTGCCATTGAGGCGCTAATCCCTGACGACTGGCTACGCCGGGAGTTTGAGAAGCAGCTAACGGATGAAGAGAAAGCCAAAATCGAATCACTGGGCGGCCTCGAAGAGCTTATCGAGACGTTCAAAAAACGCCTGGAGGAGCAAAAAGAGCGCCACGCGGGCGGCAATAAGTGGATCGGCACCGGCGGCACCAGCCCCTTTGGCGCCTACGGCTACAACCCGGAGGGCATTCGCATTGGCCAGGATGGCTCGCGCCACCGCCGCGCCACCAAGGTCTGGGACGAGCGTCGCTTCCGCGATTACGATGATTCTCTGGAATTGGGCACCCGAAACATCAAAATGGCGCTGCGTCGCCTGCGCAAGTTTGCCCGCCAAGGGGCGTTAGATGAGTTTGACGTGGATAGCACCATCCGCGAAACCGCCAAGGACGCCGGGCTACTCAACGTGCAGATGCGCCCAGAGCGCCATAACGCCGTAAAGGTGCTGCTGTTTTTGGATGTGGGCGGCTCGATGGATGACCATATTCGCGTCTGCGAAGAGCTGTTCTCTGCCGCCCGCTCAGAGTTCAAGCATCTGGAGCACTACTACTTCCATAACTGCCTTTACGAAGGGGTTTGGCGAAACAATATGCGTCGGGGTAACGAGCGGATTCCGACCATGGATGTTTTGCACACCTACGGCGCGGATTACCAGGTAGTAATTGTCGGTGACGCGGCCATGTCGCCTTATGAGGTCACCCACCCCGGCGGCAGCGTAGAGCACTTTAACGACGAAGCGGGCGGCGTGTGGCTTAAGCGTTTATGCGAAAAGTTTCCTCGCCTGGCGTGGCTTAACCCTATGCCGCCCCGTGCCTGGGAGTACACTTACTCGACCCAACTGATCCGCGAGATCATCGATGACCGCATGTACCCCATGACCATGGAGGGCTTGGAAACCGCCATGCGCGAGCTAGCAAAGAAGTAGTCTAATTATCCGGCTATTATCTAGCCATGCGCGTCAGCACGTCGTGGTGAGTCAGCTTGCGATGCAAAATGGCCATCACGATGTGCCCTACTATCAGCGCTAGCAGTGTCCAGCCCAGCTCACCATGGAGCAAACCGCCGAGATCCGTCATCCAGGTGATCTCCTCGCCCTCAAAACCTGACATCAGATTAATTCCAAACACCTCAAGCGAACGGCCCGAACCGTACTGACGAATAAGCGCAATCGTGGGAATTGCGATCATCAAGCCATAGAGTGCAAGATGGCCCAGTTTTGCCATAACGCTCACCGATGGCGGGCGACGCGACGCATTGGCTAACGCCCATATCGCTCTCAGTACGACTAAGGTCAATAGCAATACACCCACAGGGTAATGGGTTCCCCAGAAGAACTCTTCAAAGGGTGTGTCCGGAAAAAGCCAGTGCGCCGTGGCACTCGTAAACTGCCAAGCAAACAGTAGCGCCATCCCCCAGTGCAACAAGCGGCTAATCGCACCGTAACGTTGACTGTTATCCATTATCGGTAATGCCATGCAGCTTCTCCCTTCTTTTAATAAGCTAGTCGTGATGCTTATTTTATCGGGGCAACACGTAAATAACATGGCAACAACGTGCAACTTGGTTGCACAAACTGGAACGCAGCGTTTCCTAAGAGCTATTAAAGCGACTGCGGGAAATCGTTTAACCCCTTCAAAAAGGCCTGCTTGGCAGCCTCAAACGCCTTAGGGTCATGTTTAAAGCGACGCAGGATAAGCGCTTCATCCAATACCAGGGTAGGCGCTAAATCGCGAATATTCTTGGCAGGGTGGCGAGCGCCCAAGCCAATACGCTTTCCATCCACCCCGCCAAACCAGCGCTTAATGCCACTTTTTTGATAGAACGCTTCTTGTTCGGCGTTATCCACTTCGACACGTAGCGGCGCTTTCAGAGTAAGTTCGCTGATTAACCGCTGCTGAGCATCTGCCTGGTCAAGCGCGCAGGCGTGGGTCACCGTCATGCCCTCGCCTTCCTCGTCCAGCACTAGCAGTGCCAGCGCTTGAGGTTTACCCTGCCCATCAACGGCAGCAAACAGCCGCGCTGCTTCTTGGGGGAAAAAAACACTGCAGGTGCCGGTAAACACGACCAGCGGCGTCAGACCGGCGTCTTGCCCGTAGACCTCAGCGCATAATCGCGCCAAACAGGCGTTGCGCTGGGCCTCTGCGTTAACGTGTACGACCTTCATTTGAATCATCCTCAGCGACTAAAAACCCGCAAGCCTAGAGCAAACATCACCGTTTTGACAGCGCGACATGTTTCACCGCGAGATCCATTCATTTTTACTGATACTGAACACTACTGTTAACGATCTGTCGAAGAGAACTGTAAGCGTGAACATCACTTAGAAGGAGCTAGTATGCCCACCTTTATGAATGACCCTACTCTGCCCACACCAAGCTTCCCTGGTAGCCACATGGTAGTCGATGATCACTATGTGTTTATTTCAGGACTAACCGTTGGCGATCTATCTAACGGCCACGCAGCCCGGGGCGACGTTAAAGAGGAGACTCGCCTTGTGATGCGCGCACTCTCGCGCATGCTTGAAATGGAAGGCGGCAGCTTAGCGGATATAGTGCGGGTAGATATCCACCTCACGGATCTACACGCTATCCAAGACATGGACACTGTTTACGCGGAGTACTTTGAACCTGGCCGCTACCCTGCCCGCACCTGCACCGAATCTCCTAACCTCTACGGCGGAAGCAGTATTGAAATCACGGTGATGGCGAAGCGCCAGCTTCAATCAGAGCAATAACCGCGTCAATATCGATGTGGGCTTCCAGCATATCGGCTAAACGGTCAAGCTCACGCTCTCGGTGGGCTTGGTAATCACTTTGCTCCCCATTCACGAGGCCCAGCTGTTTTAACAGCGCTTGGCAGGCTTCGGGGTGGTCAAACAACCCATGCAGGTAGGTGCCGATAATTTGGCCATCTTTGCTAACGGCGCCTTCTGGACGTCCGTCTATTTCAAATAGCGGCGAACTAAGCGCAGCTCCATCGCTTACGCCGTTATGGATCTCATAGCCGGTAACGGTAGCACCCTCCGCCACCGTTAAACCACTCACATTGCGCAGTTGCTTACCCGCCACCATGCGCGTGGTCAGGGGAAGCAGTCCTAACCCCGCTACCTTTTCAGGTTTTCCCTCCAAGCCCTCCGGGTCATCTACCCACTCGCCCAGCATTTGGAAGCCACCGCAAATACCCAGCACCTTGCCGCCATAGCGCAGATGACGCTGAATGGCGATATCCCAGCCCTGGCGTTTCAGCCATTCAAGGTCGCTTGCGGTACTTTTACTGCCGGGCAACATAATCACATCGGCGGCAGGAATCGGCTGGTCGGCCCCGATAAACGACAACGAGACCTGGGGATGTAACCGCAGGGGGTCAAAATCGGTGTGGTTACTAATACGCGGTAGCGCGGGCACGATCACCTTGAGCGTGTGGCTGGCTTTGTCGGCGTGAGTTAAACCAATGCTGTCTTCTGCATCGAGTACCAACCCCTGCAGATAAGGCAATGTTCCAAACACGGGTTTTCCAGTGCGCGCCTCCAACCACTCGAGCCCAGGTATTAGCAGTGCTATGTCGCCCCGAAAGCGATTGATAATAAAACCCTTGGTGCGCGCCCGTTCGCTCTCGCTCAACAGCGCCAGCGTACCCACCAATTGGGCGAAGACCCCACCGCGATCAATATCACCGACGAGTAATACTGGGCAGTCAGCCGCTTCGGCAAAGCCCATATTGGCGATATCGCCTTTACGCAAATTGATTTCAGCCGGGCTGCCCGCGCCTTCGGCAATAATCACATCAAAGCGGCTTTCTAACGCATGCCAAGCGTCCATTACACTCTCTTTGGCGGTGCGTTTAAAGGCATGGTAATCCAGGGCATCCATATGACCATGTACCTTGCCACGTAAAATCACCTGGGCACCGCGATCGGTTTCTGGCTTTAACAGTACCGGATTCATATCACTGTGGGGTGCCAAATAGCAGGCTTGCGCCTGTAACGCAGTGGAACGGCCAATCTCGCCGCCGTCCTCAGTCACGGCGCTATTCAGCGCCATGTTCTGGGGTTTAAACGGCGCCACTGATATCCCACGCCTTGCCAGCGCGCGGCAAAGGGCTGCCACCACGGTGCTTTTACCCGCATCCGAGGTGGTGCCTTGAATCATCAGTGTGGCCATAAAGTGGTCTCGCCCAGGTGAACAAGAGCAAGACTTTAGCGGGCGGCGCTAAGTGGCGCAATGTGTTCAGTCTCCGCTCAAGCACCCTAATTCCTTTAATAATCAAAAATACTTTTTATCGCCATCAATTCGTCATATGCCGTCTTTAGGCTGATACCTGATAAATGAGATCGATCTCATTGTATTAATAACAGGTATTCCCATGGCAGATTTACTCAGTGTGGCCAAACTCGCCGGGGTTTCCCGGGCAACCGCAGCACGGGCTTTTTCAAGCCCCGATTTGGTACGCCCAGCGACGCGTGAAAAAGTTTTTAACGCTGCCCAGCAGCTGGCGTTTAGGCCTAATAAAGTCGCACAGCAGCTGCGCTCGCAAGCCACCCAGATGATTGGCGTGATGGTGCCCAGTCTCGATAACCCGGTGTTTGCCGAGCAGCTACAAGCTATGGAAGTAGCAGCCAGAGCGGCTGGTTACTCTCTCATCGTTACCACCAGTGACTACTCGCCCAGCCGCGAGGGTGACATTGTTGAGGAGATGCTGCGCCAGCGCGTGGACGGCTTGGTGCTTACCGTGGCTGAAGCGGATAACAGCGCCGTGCTGGAGAAGCTGCGTTTGGAAAAGACGCCTTGCTTACTGGTCTACAACCCGCCCGGCAATAGTGGTTTCCCCTCCATCGGCGTGGATAACCGCGCCGCCAGCGCTGATGCCACCCGCCATTTAATCAACCTGGGCCATAAGCGAATTGGCATGGTTGCTGGCCCGCTGCTGCAGTCAGACCGCGCCCAGCAGCGCTTTGACGGTTACTGCCACGCTATGGGCGAGGCAGGCCTGATCGCACGCCCGTTGGTTGAGATGACCCGCCATACCCAAGCTGACCTGAAAAGCCTAACACCTGCACTGCAAGGGCCAGAGGCTCTCAGCGCGGTGATCTGTACCAATGATCTGCTCGCCATCAGCCTGATGGGCGAACTGCAACGCGCAGGTTTTAACGTGCCTGGCGACCTCTCTGTAATGGGTTTTGACGGCATTGCTTTAGGCAAACACCTCTACCCATCGCTATGCACCATTGAGCAGCCTCGCGCCGACATTGGGCGCGCAGCTGTTCACACATTGCTAGCCATGATTCGGGGAGAAGAATGCACAGCTGCTCCCCTGCCCCACGCATTGCGTCAGGGCGAAAGTGTCGGAATCCCGACATCCCGTAAGTCCACGTCAAGCACTTCCTAGAGGAACACGGTATGAGTCTTAAACGCATGAACCTTAAGCGTCTTTATCAAGCGTTACTGGCCACGGCGGTTATTAGTGCGTCAGGAGTCGCTACTGCACAGTCAAGCGACAACGCGATCTGCTACAACTGCCCGCCAGAGTGGGCGGACTGGGGCACTCAGCTGCGTTTGATAGAACAGGAGACCGGCATTCGCGTGCCCCAAGACAACAAAAACTCCGGCCAATCCTTAGCTCAATTGGTCGCTGAAGCAGCTAGTCCGGTAGCCGATGTCGTTTACTACGGCGTGACCTTCGGCATTCAAGCCATGGAAGAGGATGTGGTGACGCCCTACCAGCCTGCTCATTGGGACGAGATACCCGAAGGCCTAAAAGACCCCGAAGGTAACTGGTTTGCCATTCACTCTGGCACCCTTGGTTTTATGGTCAACGTCGATGCCCTGGATGGCGCCCCGGTGCCCACTTCCTGGGAAGACCTGCTCAAGCCCGAGTATCGCGGCATGGTGGGTTACCTTGACCCGGCCAGCGCCTTTGTTGGCTACGTCGGTGCCGTGGCGGTCAATCTAGCCATGAGTGGCGATCTTAATGACTTCACCCCGGCGATCGACTACTTCAACCAGCTCGCCGAAAACGACCCGATTGTGCCCAAGCAAACCAGCTACGCGCGAGTACTTTCTGGTGAGATCCCGATTCTTCTCGATTACGACTTCAACGCTTACCGCGCACGCCATAGCGATGGTGCCAACGTAGAGTTTGTGATTCCCGCAGAGGGCAGCGTGGTAGTGCCTTATGTTATGAGCCTGGTGAAAGACGGCCCTAACCCCGAAAACGGTCAGCAAGTGCTTGATTTCGTGCTCTCTGATCAAGGCCAAGCGGTATGGGCTGATGCGTACCTACGCCCTGTGCGCGCCAGCGCCATTTCCCCTGAAGCGCGCGAAGTCTTTCTACCCGATAGCGAGTATGCCCGCGCCGAAGCACTCGACTACCCCGCTATGGCGGCTGCTCAACGTAGCTTCTCTGAGCGGTATCTGTCGGAGGTTCGTTAATAATGACAGCGGCATCCAAGCAGCCCTCCGGGGCTGCTTCTTACCTAAGTCGACCATCGACGATGGTAGGCCCAGCCCGGCGTAAACGCTTTATCGCGTTATTCGCCTTACTGCCTGCCCTGGTGATTTTCTGCGCCTTTTGGCTACTGCCTTTTTCGCGTCTGATCATGATGGGCGCCGAGGCTGATCCAAGCAGCGGTATTAGCGCTTACCTGACTATTCTGACCCATCGTCAGTACTTAATCAGCCTGGCGACCACCGTTGGTCTTTCGCTGGTAGTGTCACTGGTAGCGGTTGCCATTGCGGGCGTTGCCGGATTTTTTCTCGCCCGTCAGCGTTTTTTTGGCAAGTCCATACTCGTGGCGATCCTCACCTTTCCGCTGGCTTTTCCAGGTGTGGTGGTGGGCTTTTTGGTTATCATGCTGGGAGGGCGTCAAGGTGCCTTGGCGCAGGCCAGCCTGTGGCTGTTTGGCGAGCGCTGGATGTTTGCCTATTCACTGGCCGGGCTCTTTATTGGTTACCTCTACTTCTCCATTCCTCGCGTCATTACCACGGTGATGGCAGCCTGCGACAACCTGGATCAAAGCCTTGAAGAGGCAGCTCGCTCGTTAGGCGCTAACACCTGGCAGGTCACCAAAGACGTTATCGTACCCGGTATTGCGCCCGCGCTGCTCTCAACCGGTGCCATCTGCTTTGCCACCAGTATGGGCGCCTTTGGTACGGCGTTTACCCTGGGCACGCGGTTGAGCATTCTACCGCTCAATATCTACGGCGAATTCACCAACTACGCTAACTTCGCCATGGCAGCCGCGCTATCAGTGGTATTGGGCGTGATCACCTGGATGGCATTAAGCCTTGCCCGCAGGCTGGCAGGCGGCAACCTGGGGGCTTCGGTATGAAATCGCGTCTACGTTTCACGCTCCAACTGAGCTTCACACTGCTGGTGTGCTTATTTATGATCGTGCCCGTCGCGATGTCGGTCATGGCAGGGCTGACCGAAAACTACTTTGTCGGCCTTGAGAGCGGTCTGACCCTGCGCTGGGTGAATGAGGTGTGGCAGCTCTACGCCGATACCATCTGGCTGTCGATTAAACTGGCGCTAGCCTGCTTACTGATCACTATCCTGATTGGCGTACCCGCCGCCTATGGCCTGCTGCGCAGCCGTCGCCGCTGGGCCAATGCGCTTGAAGAACTCCTGCTGCTACCGGTTGCCGTACCCGGGCTGGCCACCGCGCTTGCCCTACTGCTCGCCTATGGCAGCTACCGTGAATTTCGCGGCAGTTGGCTATTTATTCTTGTTGGCCATGTGCTGTTTACCTTGCCCTTTATGGTGCGCGCGGTGCTCTCCGTGATGCAGACCGCCAAGCTTCCCCAACTGGAAGAAGCCGCCGCCAGCTTAGGCGCCAGCTTTAGGCAACGCTTTTTCGGGGTGGTCATCCCCAACTGTATGAGCGGCATTTTGGCGGGAGCGCTAATGGTGGTCACCTTATCGATCGGTGAGTTCAACATTACCTGGATGCTGCATACCCCCTTGACCAAAACGCTACCGGTCGGCTTAGCCGACAGCTACGCCTCGATGCGCCTGGAAATAGGCTCAGCCTACACGCTGATATTTCTGGTAATGGTGGTGCCCTTGCTGGTGGCGATTCAGTGGGCGGGCCGACTCACCGAGCAGCGCCGCTAAGCGGTTTCCCAGGTACAGCATTCAACACTTAAGTAGAGATCCGTGATGAGTTCATCTGTCAGCATTACGCTCAACCAATGCAGCCGCACCTTTGCTGGCGGCAATACAGCGCTACAGCCGCTTGATCTGCAGGTTAATGCGGGCGAAACCCTGGTACTGCTGGGCCCTTCCGGCTGCGGCAAAACCACCACCCTGCGCATTATTAGCGGCCTGGAAAGCCCCGACAAAGGCGGGCAAGTGCTGTTTGGCGAGCGTGATGTCACCGCTCTGCCGATTGAGAAGCGCGACGTGGGAATGGTGTTTCAAAACTACGCGCTATTTCCCAACATGAGCGTCGCCGACAATATTGCCTACGGCTTGAAAATACAGCGTTTGCCGCGTGCCGAGATCGCCCATCGGCTTGATGAAGTCATGCGCATGGTCGACCTACAAGGCTTTGGGGAGCGGCGCATCGATGCCCTTTCGGGTGGGCAAAAGCAGCGCGTCGCTCTCGCCCGTGCGATTGCTGTTCGCCCCAAGGTGCTGCTGTTTGATGAGCCGTTAGCAGCTCTAGACGCCAAACTGCGCGACCGCTTACGCATCGAGATTGGCCAACTGCTACGTGAATTGGGCACCACGGCGGTCTACGTCACCCACGATCAAGACGAGGCGATGGCCTTGGGTGACCGCATCGCGGTAATGCAAGCCGGACGCATTGCGCAATTGGGCACGCCCCAGGAGATCTATCATCAGCCGGCCAACGCCTTTGTGGCCGATTTTATTGGCGCGGTTAATTGCCTGGACGTGATCAGCACACGCGCCGATGGAGGATTGGTCGTCCATGGAGGTGGACTCCGAGCCTCACATTTGCAGGAAGTATCCACTGTCTACTGCCGTCCAGAAGACATTAAGGTAGTGCCGCTTGACCAAGCCGATGTAAAGGGGAAAGTGGTGCAGAGCATTTTCCTGGGCCAGACCCAACGCCTGATGGTGGACACCGGCGGCGCTTCGCCACTCCAAATTGAGGCACCCTCCCGTCAGCGCTGGCCAAACGGCACGGCCATTGGTTTGGCACTTCACTCTAGCGTGCTTTTTCATCCAGATAAGCCCACTACCCCTGTTAATGCCAAGGAGATGGCCAATGGCTGATCAAGGTTTAAACATTCAGAAAGCCCCTCATGCCCAGCAATGCCTTATCGCCCAGATTAGCGATCCGCATATCAAGGCGGGCGGGAAGCTCTCTTACCGCCAGGTAGATACCGCCAATGCGCTGCGTGAAGCAATCGCCACGCTCAATCAGCTAGCGCCGCGGCCCGACCTGGTGCTGATTAGCGGTGATTTGGTTGATTTTGGCCATCCTGACGAGTACGCCACCTTTAAGCAGATCCTGGCTGAATTAACGCTCCCCGTGTACTTGATCCCTGGCAATCATGATGACCGCGAACATCTGCGCGCCGCCTTTCCCGAGCACCGTTATCTGTTTCAGCACCGCGACTATTTACAGTGGGTAGTGGATGACTACCCGGTGCGCTTAGTGGGGCTCGACTCATCAGTGCCCGGTAAGCCCCACGGTGAGTTAAGCGATGAAAGCCTGCAGTGGCTAGACACTACGCTGGCAGAGCAGCCCGAAAAACCGACTCTCGTCATGGTGCATCACCACCCTTTTGTTAGTGGCATCGACCATATGGATCGCCAGCCACTGAAGCGACCAGACGCGCTAGCCGACGTCATTGGCAAACATGCCCAGGTCGAGCGCGTGCTCTGTGGGCACTTACACCGCTCGATCCAAGCGCGCTTTGCCAACACCCTGGCGATTAGCTGCCCTGGGGGTTCCCATCAGGTGAGTTTGGATCTCACCCCAGACGGCCCCGCCAACTTTCAGCTAGAGCCCCCCGGTTACCTGCTACACCAGTGGTCGGTGACTAACGGTATGGTGACTCACCAAGGGTTTATCCAGCGTTACCCTGGCCCTTTCCCGTTTTTTGATGCGAACGGGCTGATTGATTAAGTCGTTAAACTGGGGGCGAGCGCTGCGCTGTCTGTGTTAGCCAGCGCCAGCTCCCAGGCTTGTACCATCTGCTTTTTTTCTAATCCCCAGCGGTAACCACCGAGGGCGCCGCTTTGTTGAATCACCCGATGACAGGGGATCCATAGCGCGATGGGATTAGCCCCCACCGCATTGCCCACGGCACGGGACGATTTAGGTGCCCCCAGCGCCTGGGCAATATGGGAATAGCTGGCAAATTGCCCCTCGGGAATCGTTAGCAGCGCTCGCCAAACCGCTATTTGGAAGTTGGTGCCGGTCACGTGTAGCGACACAGCGGTAGCACCCTCTTCGGGCTGAGTAAACAGCCTCTCCACCGCGTAGCGGGTGGCCTCAGGACTATGTTGAAAGGTGCTGTGCGGCCACTCTTTGGCCAACCTTGCCAGTAACTCCTCAGAATTAGTCGTATCGACAAACCCCATTCGACAAATACCCCTGGGGGTTACCGCGACGAATAGGCGACCTAAGGGTGTTTCGTGAACGCCGTAAGCGATCTCCACTCCTTCCCCCTGGCGCTTATACTCGCCGGGCGTGACCGCCTCTAACTGAACAAAGTGGTCGTAAAGCCTTGAGCCACCGCTAAGCCCAAGGGTATGGGCGATATCCAACAAAGAAGTGGACGAATGCATTAACTGCTTGCCGCGCTCTAAGGTGAGCGCCTGTAAAAAGCGTTTGGGGCTAATCCCCGCATAGCGGCAAAACAGCCGCTGGAAGTGAAAGGCACTCAAATGAACATGAGCAGCCACCGTTTCCAGATTGGGCTGTTCCGACGCATGCGCCACCATATAGGCCATGGCTTTTTCGATACGCTCATAGTCATTCATTGGGTTATCTCTCTAGCGGGGCTGCTCAGTTCCTTTCAGCCTAAGCTTTCACGGGCGAGTTGCCGACCCGAATCTTGCGCACTGGCAGGTGATAAGACCGTTTATGTTTAAAAGAGACGTTATGTTTAACAGACATTTCCACCAGTTTTCGCTAGGGTAATTCCCCGCCTCCATTGACGGTACACGATACGCCCATGCAAGACTTGATCAATGACATTGCAGCAGCCATGGCAAACGCCGAAGAACGCGGTAAGGTCGCAGACTATATTCCCGAGCTGGGCCATGTTGACCCACAGCAGTTTGCCATTTCGCTCGCCACCGTGGATGGCAACGTTTACTCGGCAGGTTGTGCTACCACGCCCTTCTCGATTCAGAGTATCTCTAAAGTATTTACCCTGACCATTGCACTAGGGCAAGTGGGTGATTCGCTGTGGTCAAAAGTAGGCCGCGAGCCCTCAGGTGATCCCTTCAACTCCATCGTGCAACTAGAGCATGAAAGCGGCAAACCGCGTAACCCGTTTATCAATGCCGGGGCCATTGCGGTGGTCGATGCAATCATGATGGGCCACGAGCCCAAAGAGACACTGGGCGAGATTCTCAGCTTTGTGCGCTATATCGCCGATGACGACAGCATTTACTTTGACCACGCTGTGGCCGCTTCCGAAATGGCACACCGCGACCGCAACGCCTCGTTGGCTCACTTTATGAAAGCCTTTGGCCGCCTACGCCATGATGTCGATAAGGTGCTAGGCACCTATTTTCACCAGTGTGCCATCGCCATGAGCTGTGAGCAGTTGGCCCATGCCGGGCTGTTTTTGGCCTCGGATGGTATCAACAAACCCAGTGGCATTCGCGTGGTAGCCCCCCAGCGGGCACGGCGTATCAATTCACTAATGATGATGTGCGGGCACTATGACGCCTCTGGGGAGTTCGCCTTTCGCGTCGGCCTGCCCGGCAAAAGCGGCGTGGGCGGCGGCATTCTGGCAATTGCACCCGGCCATGGCTCCATAGCTGTTTGGTCGCCGGGGCTAGATGCCTACGGCAATAGTTTGTTGGGCACCCAGGCGCTCGAAATGTTTGTGCAGCGCACCGGCTGGTCGGTGTTTGGGCATTAAAAGAGCAGAGTGGAAGGCAGTGATTTAAGCGACCACCTCAATTTTGTTCAATACCTCCAGTGGGCACCACCGCAAACTCCTTGCACCACCGAGGAGGATGACAATGAGCGCTTTACTAACATCGACAGCCTTGCCCATGGCCGCATTTGCACTTGCCGCGTCTATTTCGCCGGGGCCGGTCAACATCGTTTGTTTGAGTAGCGGTACGCACTTCCCTATCGCTAAAGGGCTTGTTTTTGTAACCGGCGCCACGCTGGGGTTTATCGCGCTATTTTTAGCCATCGGTGCGGGCCTTTACTCTCTACTGAGTGTGGCGCCGCTGCTGGAAACGTTTTTACGCTGGGCAGGCATCCTGTTTTTACTCTACCTCAGCTATCAGCTGCTACAGCACGATGGGCGCTTGCAGGAGCGAGGCGGCGTCAAAGCGCCAGGATTTATGACAGGCGCCATGATGCAGTGGCTCAACCCCAAGGCGTGGCTGGCGTCTGCCGCGGGCATTGGCGCCTACACCACTGCTAATGAGCCCTATCAGCTATGGCTGTTCGCCGGCCTTTATCTGCCTATTTGCTGGCTATCGCTAGCCAGTTGGGTCTATGCAGGTGCTTTTCTGAAACGCTATGTTCATCGTCCGATTGTCTTACTAACGATTAACCGCGCACTCGCTATCTGCTTGGCAGCTAGCGCTATTGTCTTACTGATTGAGTAGCGGATAGCGGTACTGGTTGGGTGTCGCGGCTACCAGCCGTTTGAACGTTCTTTGAAAGTGCGGCTGGTCATTAAAGCCGGCGTTCAAAGCCGCCTCAACGATAGGTTGCCCTTGTTTTAACGCTTGCTGCCCCATCTGAATGCGCTGATTAATCAGGTAAGCGTGGGGCGTTAGTCCGAAGTGCTGTTTAAAGGCGCGAATCAGGTGCCCAGCACTATAGCCGGACTGCTCACATAGGCGTTCTAGCGATATATCAGCGCTACAGTTGGCACGCAAATAGCCCGCAACCTGTTCTAGCGCACTGGGTGCTTGGGGCAATGCAGCGGGGGATTCTTGAGCAAGCACTTGCAGAATGGTGGACAAGTATTCGACTAGCGCCGTTTGCTTATCGCTAATCTCGCGGTGTTCATCCAGCAAACAAGCGGCCATATCGCAGTACCCGGCATACAGCGCTGGCTGGATAATGACGGCGGTAGCGATATCTTGCCAATACGGCGTATTCAACAGGCCCAATTGGTAACGCAATTCACTCAGCCACTCGGTATCGACGTAGAGCATCAGGTAGGCCCAGGGCTGGTTCTCGATGGGGTTGCAGGCATGCACCCAGTGGGGGTTCATCATAACGATGTCACCCGCGCTAATGTGATGCGTCGCATCGCGATAGCAAAAAGTGCTTTTACCTGCGGTAACGGCCCCCAGCGACCAATGCGTATGACTGTGTGGCGCATAGCAAACTTGTCGCGCGTCGCTAATCTTGCGCAGCTCCACATAGGGCATACGCGCATCCCGCCAGAAGATAGGTGACGAAATTGTGCTCATGTTCTGCTCGTGTTATTCAAAAATAGCCTTTGACGCTTCGGCTTGACCTAGGCTGGACAATAGCACAGCACAAGCCCAGTATGGGCCGCTGATAAGCGCGATATGAACTAGATTGCATAGGGATGCGCAACGCCTAATATGTCAGGAGGACACCATGGCCAATAGTATGAATAACCCCGACCACCGTGATGCGATTACCCTTTTCGCCCGCATGGGTTACGCCTCTCGGGGCATTGTGTATGTATTAGTCGGCGGCCTTGCAGCGCTGGCAGCCTTTGGGCAAGGCGGCCAAACAGAAGGCAGTCGGGGAGCCTTAGAACGCGTGCTCACCGCTCCCTTCGGAAAAGTCTTGTTAGCCCTTATGGCCATCGGCTTGGTGGGCTACGCGATGTGGCGGATCATCCAAGCCGTTAAAGATACTGACCATCACGGCAACGGCGCCAAGGGGCTGGCAATTCGTGCGGGCTTATTGGCCAGCGCCATTACCCACACGTTGTTGGCTTTTTTTGCCGCCACACTCATCTTGCAATTTGCGGGCTCTTCAGGTGATTCAGGCGGCGGCTCTCAAGGCGTCGCAGGCTGGCTGATGCAGCAGCCTTTCGGGCGCTGGCTGGTAGGCGGGGTCGGCCTCATCATGATTGGGGTAGGCATTGCCCACGCGCTTAAAGGCTACAAGGCCAAATTCGACAAACACTTTGCTATGCCACCACAAACTCAACAATGGGCCTATCCTATCTGCCGTTTTGGCTTAGTGATTCGTGGCTTGGTATTTGTGATCGTGGGTAGCTTTTTTATCATCGCCGCTTATCAAATCAATCCCAATCAAGCAGGTGGTATGGGCGAAGTGTTTAGCACCCTGCGAAGCCAACCCTACGGCCAGTGGCTACTTGGTTTTGTCGCACTGGGACTCTTCGCGTTTGGTCTCTACAGCCTTTTAGCGGCTGTCTATCGCCGCATTAATCCCGAAGTGTAGAGACCTGCATGGCCATAGCATCCAAACGCACTAAGCAGTGGTTTGAGCGCATTAACCGCTCGAAGAATATGCTGTGGCTGCTGGGCACCCTCTCCTTTCTGGAGACTATTATTCTGCCCATTCCTCTTGAGCTGGTGTTGATCCCGCTGATGGCCGTTAATAGGCAGCGGCTGTGGTTACTGGCGTTGGTCACTACTGCGGGCTGCCTCGTCGCGTCGCTGGTGGGCTACAGCATTGGCTTAGTGCTTTATGAGTCGGTAGGTACGTGGTTTATTGAGTCTATGGGGATGCAGAGTAGCTACCAGGCATTTCAAACATTTTTCGCTCAGTACGGTTTTGCCGCCATTTTGGCCATTGGCATACTGCCAATCCCCTTCCAAGTGGCAATGATTACCGCCGGGCTTTCCGGCTACCCAATTATGCTGTTCGTATTGGCGGCGTTAACCGCCCGTGGCTTGCGCTACTTCGGCCTTGCCTGGCTGGTTCACCGCTTTGGCCACCGTGTTCTGGTACTGTGGAAACGCCATGCCTTGATAACCAGTTTGGTGGCAGGGGTTATGGTACTTGCGGTGGCCCTAGGGATGCAGGCACTCGCGGGGCTGATGGTGTAAGCCGCTGAATCGGTGGCAATCAGCTAAATACCGTAATCTCGCTCGACTTTAGCGATACGGGTTTTGAAGTGCTGGTACCACTGCTGATGGCCTAGCCTCTGAGCCTCTTGATGCTCAGCATGGGCTTTCCACGCTTTAATAGACGCCAAATCGGCCCAGTAAGAGACCGTTACACCTACTTCATTGCGGGCAGACTCCACTCCTAAAAACCCCGGCTGCTGCGCTGCAAGCTCAACCATTCTTGCCGCCATTGCGTCATAGCCGTTATCGACCTCGGTGCGTAGTGAAGTGAAAATAACGGCGTAGTAAGGCGGTTCAGGGGTGTCGGCAATGTATAGCATGGGTTCCGTCGCGGCTGAAAAAGGATTAATGAAGCTCTAACCATTAAGCCCGGTTTATTGCTCAGGCTCCGGTAGTAACGACTCGCCTTCCATTGTGACTAAAAAACTCTCCCATAACGTATGGGTACGCGCTTGAGTCAGCTGTTTTTTACACGAAAGCGACATTACGCCTCTTATGGTGCCATCACGCCACTGGGTGTACACCGCATCGCAATGAGCTTGACGGTAACCTTCCCATAACTCTTGGGCCTGCTGAATCGACTCCACCAAGGCGTCATCAGCCTCATTGCGGTTTAGCGCGGCGTCGAGATAGCGGTGCATTTCCGCCTCAGCGGTTTCTAGCTCCAACTGCGCACACTGGTTGATCTCCATCGTCGACATAGCGTTTTCGCAGTCTTGAGCAGTATCAGAAGCAAATGCTGGCAGCGTAGCGAAGGCTAAAATCAAACCGACAATATAGTTCATGCCGTTTTCCAGTTCAGGGTGTTCCTACACTATAAAACATAAGGCCTCATAAATACCTACCCGACAGGTACACTTTTACCATGTACGGCTTTGCAGTATGTCTACTCGTGAATGCCCACACTTTACGCGAACTGGAGTACCGTCTCAGCCATCACTTTTATGGGCATCCGGCCCAGAGGCCATGTGCTTCGCCTTCATATCCTTGAACGCCTCCATGATGTCCATGGGCAGCGGGAAGACGATCGTCGAGGCGTTCTTGTTGCTCATGTCGCTCATGGTCTGCAGATAGCGCAGTTGCAGCGCGGCGGAGTTTTCCTGCATCACGTTAGCCGCTTCGACCAGCTTCTTGGAAGCCTGCAGTTCCCCCTCGGCGTGGATGACCTTGGCGCGACGCTCGCGCTCCGCCTCGGCCTGGCGGGCAATGGCTCGGATCATGCTTTCGTCAAGATCCACGTGCTTGATCTCGACATTCGCCACCTTGATGCCCCAGGAGTCCGTCTGGGCGTCGATGATTTCCTGGATATCATCGTTGAGCTTGTCGCGCTCGGAGAGCATTTCATCCAGGTCATGCTTACCCAGCACCGAACGCAGCGTAGTCTGGGCAAGCTGACTGGTGGCCTGGGTAAAATTCTCCACCTGAATAATCGCCTTTTCCGGATCCACCACCCGGAAGTAAAGCACAGCGTTGACCTTCACCGTGACGTTATCCTGGGAGATCACATCCTGCTCGGGCACGTCCATGGTGATGACGCGCAGGTCGACCACCTGCATCTTTTGAATCGCGGGAATCACGATGACCAGGCCCGGCCCTTTCACCTTCTGATAGCGGCCCAGAAAGAACACTACGCCGCGCTTGTATTCCGGCAATATGCGGATGGAGGCGGCGATTAGTAGCACCACCAAAACGACTGGTACAAGATACGAAATAAACATGGGGCACCTCGTTTAGCGGATGATCAATTACCTGACGACGGCCACCAGGGCCAGGGTCGCTAGGGATGTGAGACATAGACCGTCAAGCCTTCAAGACGCACTACCCTTAGCTCGTCACCCTGCTTGACGGGAGCATCGCTCACCGCATTCCAACGTTCGCTGTGCAGCCAAACGTGGCCGTTGGTTTCAAAATCTTCCAGGGCAACGGCGCTGGCACCTATCATCTGCTCGATACCGGTATGCGCCGGGCGACGGCGCAGCGTGGCAAAGCGCGTCAACGTCCACAGCATCAGGCCGCCGGAGACCAGCGCCACGCCGCCAATCAGCGGTAGTGAAATCGCCATGTACTCGGCATCCATGAGCATGATCGACCCGAGTACAAAAGCAATGATGCCGCCGAGCCCCAATACGCCGAAGCTGGGCATCAGTGCCTCACCCACCATCAATGCCAGCCCGACCACAATCAGCGCCAGACCGGCGTAGTTGATCGGCAGCACCTGAAACGCAAAAAGGGCTAGCAACAGGCAAATCACGCCAATGGTGCCGGGGAACAAGCTGCCGGGACTGGCAAGCTCGAAAACCAGCCCGTAGAAGCCGATGATCATCAAAAAGAAGGCAATGTTGGGGTTGGTGATCAGCGATAACACCTGGGTGCGCCAATCCGGATCGAAGCGCTCAATGGTGAGGTCGGCGGTCTCGAGGGTAGCATCACCGCTTTCCATGACCACACTCATGCCATCGATCTGCTCAAGTAGACCGGTAAGATCGCGCGCCACCACTTCGATGACGTTCTGCTTCAGCGCCTCGCTGGCAGTGAGGTTGACTGCATCACGCACCGCGTCTTCGGCCCAATCGGCATTGCGATCATGGCGTTCCGCCAGGCTGCGGATAAAACTCACCGCGTCCTCCATCACCTTGCGTTCCATAGCGCTGCCCTCGCCTTCCGACTCGTCAGCCGCGCTGTCATCGTCGCCTTCATCGCTGCCAGACATCCCGCCGCCCATCTGAATGGGCGTGGCCGAACCGAGATGCGTCGAGGGGGCCATGGCGGCCACGTGGCTGCCGTAGAGCAGATAGGTGCCAGCGCTTGCGGCGCGCGCACCGCTGGGGGATACGTACATGACGACGGGGATATCGGCGTTGAGCATCTCGCGTATCATGTCGCGGGTAGTGTCGACCAGCCCGCCGGGGGTATCAAGCTCGACGATCACCACCTCGCTGCCCTGCTCGCGGGCTTTATCCAGCCCACGCTCAAAGTAGTCCTTGGTCGCTGGGCCGATCGCGCCTTCGATATTGAGCACCAGCGCACTGGAAGACGAGGACTGTGCCACGGCCTGCCAGGTCAACGACATGGTAGCCATTAGCAAACCGGCAATTATCAACCAGCGCCAGTGCGGTTTGAGAGAAAGGGTTTGCATACCCGCTCCTCGCATTCAACGCCTGAACATTCCCCTCTGAATCTGAAGCTTATCCATAGCAACATACACAAGGCTATCTATTCAACTTAGCAGCCACTTTGAGCTTCGTCATGAACAACGTGAAGGCAGGATTCGCGAGTAAACAGAGCCTGAACTAAGGCAGCGATTTTGAAGGCCAGAGGTGGTCGAAATATTTTGAGGAATCGGTTAGTTCAAGTAATAACCACTCACTTTCCACGTCCCCTCTTCCAAGTGAGGGGTGATGGTTTCCGTAATCTGCGGTCTGTTTTCAAAACTGGTTTGGAACGTCAAAACCGCGTAATCATCTCTTGGAGCCCCTGGCATGGAAGTTTCACGGACGACGCTGATTCGTCGACGGGACTGAACCGCACCGAAATCACGGCGCGCTGCACCAATCGTCCGTTCTAACATGTGCGGTGAAAGAGGCTTTTTTAGTAATGAAGACGAAGTTTCCCATGCCTGCTCATACTGACCTCTATCGATGGCTTCTAGCCACGCCAACGCCGCCGCCTCTGCCGCACTCGTGTTTGCCTGCACTTGGTTAGACAGAATGAGAAGCAAGGTTATGATAAAGATCAGCATTTTCGGCATAGCGGGCACTCGTGGCATTTAGGAGCAAGCAGAGACATATAGATGGTCTTGGTTATATATATCGGTAATCGTCAGAGTTTCTTTAGTGCCGCAAAATGTATTTGTGTAATCGTAAAGCTCCAAGCTGTAAACGCTTCTCAAACCCTACCCGCTCGTTTACTATGCGCCACCCACCCTATTTCAGTTGCCACTATTAGGTCACTATGTCCGTTAACGCCCTCTATACCGACCTTTCTGGCTACTACGATTTGATGTGCGTGGATATCGACTATCAAGCGCAAAGTCACGCCATTCACAGGCTGCATCAGATTTTCGGTAACGGCGGTACGACACACCTAGATTTAGCCTGTGGCACCGGCCCACACGTGCGCCATTTCATTGATTTTGGATACGCCAGCAGCGGACTGGATATCAACCAACCCATGCTGGATATCGCCGCCACACGCTGCCCAGAAGCGCTCTTCACGTTGCAAGACATGAGCGACTTCAAAGCCAACGAACCTCAAGACTTAATCACCTGCTTTTTATACTCAATCCACTACAGCGATGGCATTGAAAAGCTAAAAGCATGTATCTCCAGTGTTCATTGCGCACTCAAGTCTGGTGGTATTTTCTGTTTTAACGCCGTCGATAAAGACAAAATCGATAACGCTTTATCTGTTAAGCACCACGCCAAACAAGCAAACGATTTATTCACCTTCCGCTCCGGATGGCACTACAGCGGCCAAGGCGAAAAGCAGTCGCTTAGACTCAGCATTGAAAAAACCAACCCTGAAAGCACACAGCTATGGAACGACGAACACCCTATGGTGGCCGTCAGCTTTGCAGAGTTAAGCGCACTCTTAGCAGCTCACTTTGAGGTTCATGTGTTTGAGCACAACTATGAAAAAATCATCCCCTGGGATAACGCCTCTGGAAACGCTATTTTTGTCTGTGTGAAGGTTTAGTCGTCTTCGACTCCAAAGGCAACTCACTGGCATACTAGCGGTTCTCCACTTTCTCAAGAAATATCACTGATAACCCCGCTGCAATGAACATTGCTCCAGCGCCCATATTCAGGCCTTGAATTACGCGCGGACGACTCTCCAACCAGCGCGCAAACATAGATGAAAAGAGACCCAGCACGGCGAACATAGCGAATGCCATAAAAGCAAACCAAGCACCTAGCAATAGCGTTTGTAACGCAACCGATCCCTGCGCAGGCGCTACAAATTGAGGAATAAATGCCAAGATAAATAGCGCGGGCTTCGGATTAAGCACGTTGGTTAGAAACCCTGTTGTTAATACCGCGCGATAAGACAAACGGCGATGCGATGAAAATGTAATCAAGTCTCTGGAACGTAACGCTTTGATACCAAGCCAAATCAAATACCCGGCTCCAATCAATTTAACGACGCTAAAGGCAACTGCCGAAGTCTGAATAAGAGCCGCCAAACCAAGAAAAGCGACAACCACATGCACCATCAGCCCCGTACCAGCTCCTACGCTGGAGATACAAGCCGCTAGACGCCCCTGGCTAAGTCCACGACTAACGGCAAGTATATTATCAGGCCCCGGTACTAGAATTATTACAACGCATGCGGCAGTGAAAGCCATCCATGTTTCGATTGGTATCATCTCTCTCTCCTATCCCAAAACTTACGTTTACCCGTATTCATGGCAAAACCGCGCGTGCGCATCGGATGGGGCGTTATGCATTGAACCCTACCTGATACCTCTGCTTGCTTGGGCTGAGTCCTGAGGACTCGTAGAACCTGTGGGTCGCGTGGTCTTTATACCCCGTCATAAGTGCCACCTTATAACAGCCAGCTTGCTGGGCAAATTCTATAGCTTACTTAAGAATGGCCTTTCCGATACTTTGCTTGCGGTGAGCCTTGGAAACAATCACATTTTCAATGATTACATATGTTCTACCAGACCAATTCAAATTAGCACACATATTTACGGTACAGGTACCCACCATGCCATCATCAGCGAAGGCACCAACGGCGCATCCCCACTGTGTAATATCGAACCAAAGGCCCGCGGCAATTCCTCATCGGCAGGCCTGGGTGAAGGGACGCGGTCATATTCATCAATAAGATCTAGCACGCTGACAAGTTCTGTTTTATCGACTTTCCTAATCTCCATAGTGACTTCCCATTAGCCTAGGATCGAAACACACATAGCTTCAAAACACATGGCCGAAATTGTCCTCTTTGTGACCGGCCAACGCATCGTTGGCTGAATGTGGAAAAGCTAATCTGTAACCTCACTTCAACACAATGAGATTAGCCATGGCCCAGCCTAAAACCGCATTGTTATTAATTGATGTTCAAGCCTCCTTCCCCGCCCGCGATTACTGGGTCGAATTACTCGCTCAGGCGTGGCGCCCCAAGCAGCGTGCCGTGCTAAACGCGGCCCAGGCCAACGCTATACCGGTCGTGCGCATTCTGCATGAAGAGCCCGGCAGCCAAGGGGCTTTCGATCCTGATGGTGGCCTTATTCGTCCGCTTGATGACTTTAACGATGAAGTGGCGGTGACCTTTCATAAGCGGGTTCATAATGCCTTCAGCGATACCTCACTAGAAAGCTGGTTACGGGAGCGAGGCATTGAACGGCTGGCGATTAGCGGTATTCGTACCGAGCAGTGCTGTGAAACCACCGCACGGGTGGCGTCGGATTTAGGGTTTAGCGTCGACTTTATCAGCGATGCTACCCTAACGTTCCCTATGACGCGCCATGGTGTTACTTGGTCAGCGGATGATATTAAAGCGCGCACCGAACTGGTACTTGAAGACCGCTTTGCGCGTATTATCAGTACACAAGACATGATCAATGAATGGCAAAACCCACGTGAGTGAAGAGCAACAACATAGCCAACCGCCATCCCCAAGAGCCACAACCCTGCGGGTGGCGGTATTGATGATGCCCGGCCAGGTGCCGCTTGATTTGGTTGGGCCACTTCAGGTCTTACAGTGTGCAGACCGGCTTTCGATAGACGTTCAGGTGCGCTATATCGGCCCCAAAGCGGCTATGCAATGGCTAGGGCCGCTTACCCTTAGCGGCATTGATCCTTTGCCTGAACGGCTTCCTGCTCAAGATTTACTGCTGATCCCGGGGCAGTACCGCAATCGCCTTGAGCCATTAGCGCAACAAGAGTGTGTCGCTTGGCTCAAGGCGAATGCCCGCTGTGCGGATACGCTAATGACCGTTTGCTCCGGCACGCTACTACTGGCGGATGCTGGCCTGTTAGAGGGGCGACGCTGTACCACCCACCACACGCTAATTGAGCAGTTGCAGTCCAAAGCCCCACAAGCAAAGGTACAACGTGATTGTATCTTTACTGAGGATGGGCGCTATTTAACCAGCGCGGGGATCTCAACTGGGATCGATACCATGCTTTACTGGCTGACCCGTGCTTGTGGCCATTCACTGGCCTTGGCGGTAGCGCGGGAAATGGTGCTGTATCTTCGCCGCAGCGGTCAGGAGCCTCAACTGGGCGCCTGGCTTGAGGGCCGCAATCATGTGGATGAAAGGCTGCATCGCGTTCAAGATGCAATATGCGCCGCCCCTTCGCAAACCTGGCGTGTCGAAACATTGGCGGCTCAGGCAGCCATGAGCGAGCGTCATTTCCGGCGCCAATTCAAAAGTCTCACCGGCATGCTGGTGGGGGACTATATTATGGGGTTACGCCTGCAGCGAGCCAAAGCGTTAATGACAGAAACGACCTGGACGCTAGCGCGAATCGCCGAAGCATCCGGATTCGGTGATGAGCGGCAGCTAAGGCGCAACTGGGCTCGCCAGGAAAAAGCGCCGCCTAGCGTGTGGCGGCGAGCCTGCTCCCAAAAACTGCTTGATTGAGGCAATAAGAGCTACTATCGGTAAAACCTATCGCTGACTGACGCCATGACTGACCTCATTCTGCCCAGCAACACTGACTATCTAAACTTCCGGCATCGCCTGCCTGATAGGCGATTAACGCCTTGGGTTCAATGCTTTTGGTCAATGGGAACTCCAGGTCACCTCACTGAACCCAGAACCGAAAAGTTCTACCCCGATGCAGGAGCTAGTCTTAGCATTAAACTCTCCAGCTCCCGCCCCCTCATCACGCTCTGTTTCAACAGGCGAACGTTAATAGAAACACTCGACACAACCACACCCTGTTTGGGCATTCGCTTTAAAGCGGCAGGCGCCCACAGCTTGCTGGGCCTACTACCCGAAGCATTCGCAGATACATACCATCGCGTGGATAACGAGCTTGAAGAACTAAGTGTGCAAAAATTAAGGTTGCAAGGATTAATGCCTGTGGTAGAGCACCTCTACCAGTTGGACTCACAACAGGGATTACGCCTGCTGGAAACATGGTTGTTAGATCGACTAAAGAGCCAGCCACCTGCCAATAGCCGTATCACTACGATTGTTCAAGCCATTAGAGAGCTACAACTTCCACCCCAACAGTTAGGTACCACGCTAGGGTTTACCAGACGTACCCTGGAACGCAAATTAAAACGCGAGGTGGGCGTTACCCCCGGCCAATTAGTCGCCTATGCCCGGCTAAACCGTGCCCGCCACGGACTGCTTGCAACCACACTGCCTCTAGCGGAAATAGCACTGCAATGTGGCTACTATGACCAAGCTCACTTCACCCATGCCTTCCAAACCCTCGCCTATGAAACGCCCGCCGCCTATCGCAAGCGCAAACTGTCGCAAATTTACAAGGCGTAAAAAAACCTCGACGTTAAGCTGAGCTCTCAACTTACTCACCGAGGTCACCCACATGTCTACTCGTATGTCTCAACAGTCTGTATATCGCCTTTGCCCCCGCCTAGCTAAGCACCTGACTGCACTAGGCGACGCTGCCCCAGACTCAACGGTTAATCGCTCGATAATCCACTTGGTCAACCTGCGCGTTTCGCAAATTAATCACTGCTGCTTTTGTCAGCACATGCATTCTCAAGAGGCCAGAGACGATGGTGAACATCAGGTTCGCTTAGACGTATTGCCTGCTTGGCGTGAAGCACCCTGCTTCAGCACAAAAGAGCGCGCCGCACTCGCCTGGGCCGAAGCACTAACACTGGTCAGCCAGCAAGCGGTGAGTGACAACGACTATCAAAACGCCCTAGCTGCGTTTGGTGAGCAGGGGCTAATTGACCTCACCGCCATTATTGTCCAAATCAACAGTTGGAATCGGGTATCGGTGGGCTTTCAGTTTGCTCCGGACATCAGTATTTAAGCACTGTGAGGCTCTTGAAAGTAATAGTTCAGATAAGGAAATAAAATGAACAGTGAGATAGCGCAGCATCAACAGCTACCCAACCTACTCGGTCTCTTATCAAGCTTATTTTTCTTCTTTGGCAGTCTTTTGTTTCTTCCCGCTTTTGCGAGCTACGCAACCGTAGGCGTATGGTGTTTTGTAATGGGCTCACTGATCATGTTCATTATTTACGTGATGAGTATGAAAAAAGCTGGTAAGAAGCGCGGGTAATAGAGCACACATACGAATGTAAGAAACGTCGGTTATAACCGCTGGGTTAGCTACCCAGCGGATTGCTGGCTGTAATGCCTTTCAATATTGGCTGAAACCTTACCCCAGGCGGAGGATTTCACTCTAGCTTGATGTCGCTCAAAAGCGTCTCGGTCAATGAACTCTTCATACACGTCAAATCGATAGAGGTTCATAGTGCATTGAACAACCTCAAAAACGAGGCAGCCGGGCTCAGCCAGGGTTAACCGCTTATGGTTGATGAGCTCTGCTTTAACAGCATTCAGATCCGGCTCGGAGACGATGATAAACCCTTTCAGTATGACCTTTGGCATTGACTTCCTCGGCGCAGAATCTGCCAACTGCGCTAATGATATGGTTCCGCAACAGTCCATAGGCAGACTTGATGACCTTGTACTAAAGTGTGCTTCACTGCATGATTTTGACATTGCCGTTTCACAAGGCTGGGTAAATAGATGAATACAGCGCAACTTGAAACCATCACGAACGAAGCAATGACCCTATCGGAGAAAGAGCGGGCCAAACTCGCTCATGATTTGCTAGCAAGCCTAGATGGTATGGCTGAAATCAGTGTATCGGAAGCTTGGGACGCGGAGATATGTCGCAGAATCAATGAGATTGAATCTGGCAAAATCAAATCTTTAGATGTCAGTGAAGTCCTTGAGCGTGCCAGAGCTCGGTTAAGGAACTGAGTTTTCGGGTAAAGTGCACCATTTCCTCCTTGCTGATTGTGCTCTCGGTACGTGCTAGCTCCGAACACAATTGATTGTCGAGAGGTTTACCCTGAAAACTCAACGATGGCTTCAATTTCCACAGCAAACCCCTTCGGCAATGAGCCAACCCCAATGGCAGAGCGTGCATGCTCACCGCGTTCACCAAGAACGGTAACAAACAGGTCGGAACAACCGTTGATGACTTCAGTGTGAGAAGTAAAGTTAGGATCAGCATTGACCATACCAAACACCTTCACGACACTCTGAACCCGATCAAAGTCACCCAGCGCTTCTTTAATGAGCGCAAGGAGATACAGGCCAACCTCTTGAGCGTACATCCGAGCCTGCTCAACAGTGACTTCCTGCCCAACTTTTGGGACAACAACTCCCTCTTCTCGCAACGGAGCCCCCTTACCTGACAGATAGAGCATGTTGTCCGAAATGGCATAGGAACGAAAGCTGCCCCTTGGCGTGGTAACGACGGGCAGTTCCAATCCCAACGAACGAATGCGCTCTTCTACCGTTGATTTCATTACGGGCTCCACGTATAGACTGTTAAGGTTTTAGTGACAACGGGCACTGGTTTATTAACGCTCTTGTTGATAAATACTCGCCCTGATTTTGGCGGCAAGATTCGCTAAAATGTTATCGTCTTCACGTTTATGGTCATGGGACGAGATATAACCTTCATACCGATCAAAATATTTGTTCACGCTAGACGCAATAGGCTTGAACGCCGAATGTTGACCCGTCCCGTGCATAGGGAATAGTTTCGCATGTAAATGATCTACTCCATAACCTTCGAATATCATTCCCGTACGACCAACATCATCCAATATTTCATCAAGCAGCAAAGCCACCCGCTTTGAAGCCAATACCAGCGCCGATACCACATCGTCATCTTGAGCAAACAGATAGCTTGTAACATGACGCTTGGGAATGACCACTGAAAACCCAGGTGTATTCGGATAAATGGACAGAAAAGCCAAGTGATCGGCGTCCTCCCATATCTTGTGACATGGAGCGTTACCAGCCACGATTTCACAAAAAACAGCTCATGTTCACTCCTTGATTTCACTTTATACTCCGTTGTTCAGAGACAGCCCTGATAGAGCGATGCTGTAAAAGGTCAGGCTAAAGATCAGATTCATGATTGATACATTCGCTAATCGGGACTCCTTCCAAATCACAGGGGTTAACGCCTTCTAAGCACCCAACATTAATCCATACACATTGGGGTTCGAGCGCGTTTGGTGATAAGTGTAGATGCCGCAATTTGAGCAGAAGTAGTGTTTTGCGAAGGCAACACAGAGCAAAAATACCCTGAGACTAGCTTTTATTAACCCCTGAACTCGTAGTGGAAAACGTCCCTATACTCGCCGTTTAATTGTGGGGCTTGATAAAATTTTTCAGCTCTTTTCGTGAATATAAAACCCGCTTTTTCTAAAGCCTTTTGAGCAGCGACGTTCTCGACGTCAGTGCAGGTGTTAACTCTTATTGCTTGATCTTCTGCGAGCAAGTGCTGTGCGGTAAGTACCAACGCCTCTGCTGCGTATCCGCAACCTCTATATGGTCTCCCGATACCAAAGTGAACAACCATTGAGCCTTTACTTTTTACAACGGTTATCAGCCCTATGGCACCTCCTTTCCTGATAGCATCTACAACCCAAATACACTTGCCTGTTAACGCCATACTTTCAGGAACGGAAAAATTTTGAAGCATCTTTTCGGTTTGTTCGATTTCAGTGTGAGGGTGCCGTGCAAGGTATTTTGTTGAGCCTAAATCACCCGTATAGCTTTTAAAGATTGGGGCAATATCTTCAGGCCAGTAGTACCTCAAAACTAGCCTTTTCGAAGCCGTAATCATGTTTGGATCCTTTACGTCGCCACAACAGCGCAGTTCCACTGCTTCCGTACGAAAAGACTTTAATTTATATCATCTTTCAGGCGCTGAATATGGATGGAGTATCCCAAAGCAACCTCGATACCCGGATTGAACCAACCGGGTAGGCACGCTGCACTAGTACTACCTAACTCTCCGTTACAGATCAGCTTCATGATTGATACCGTCGCTAACCGGTACACCATCCAAATCACAGGGTTAACGCCTTCCAAGCACCCGATATTGAATCCATACATATTGGGGTTCGAGCGCGTTTGGTGGTGGGTGTAGATGCCGCAATTTGAGCAGAAGTAATGCTTTGCGATGCCCGAATTGAACTGATACAGCTTTAGATGCTCGGCGCCGCGGAGAATGCGCAGACCGTTCAATGGTACATAGGCCATAACAGCGCCTTTGCGCCTACAAATAGAGCAGTTACACCTTTTAGGGTCAACCAGACCATCAGGCAGATCGAGTTCGAGCTCCACCATGCCGCAGTGGCAGGTAGCCCTGTGCCTAGTTTGAATGTTAACTCCGCCCACTTGCTTGATCACAACCTTTTCCCTCGTATCTATCGCTGGCGAGGCGTTTTATAAGTTAGCATCAACTTCTTTCAGCCCTAGAAGCACCGCTGCGCCAATCAGAAACGATCCAGATACCTTACCTAAGTACTGGCGCGCTGATGACTTTAGTTGCGTACTAACCCATTCAGCTGATTTACCGTAGGAAAACAAGAAAACCGCATCCATGATGAGATACGTGGCACTCAGTATCGCAAACTGATACAGAAGGGGCTCAGATGGGTTAATGAACTGTGGAAAAAGAGCAGCGAAAAAAATAACGGCTTTAGGGTTTGCGGCTGAAGTGATAAAACCTTGCCAAAATAAGCTGTTTTTCGACCGTCCCTGATTCGCCACACCTACATGGCTCCCACTCTTTGAGAAGATCAACCTTAGGCCTAAGTACGATAAATATGCCACCCCCGCCCACTTCGCAACGATAAAGAACTCACTGGATTGGTGGACAATGCTCACCAAACCTATCGAGGCGACAATCATTTGTAAAAAATTGGCTGACAAATCGCCAGCAGCGGTAAATAGCGACCGTTGGAAGCCATTGCTAACGCTATTGGAAAGCATCAAAAGCTGGCTAGGGCCAGGCGTACTCATCAAAATGAATACGGTGCTGACATACAGAAGCCAAATTTCCGTTCCCATAGCCCCTCACTTTTCAAAATTAAAGTGTGTAACGCCCGCAGAATCAACGATCTAAGACTGAACCTCAAAAGGAGAAATAGCCGTACCTTGGTTGTAAACCATTTTCCAGTCACTTCCCTCTTTCCGCCATATTGACGTTCGCCGAGAATAGCTTGCACCTAAGCCGTTTTGACGACTGATAGCAACCCTATAAAAGAGCTGAATAAGATCAGAGCTCAATCTCCGGTGCTCAAAGTCCTGAGATATAGCCGACCATGCGGATTCCTGCGGCAAACAATCAAGGACACTATCTAACCCGAAAAAATCGCCTGATGCGCCGATCTCCAGGAAATCCAAGGACAGTAAAGACCGCAGCTTCGCCGGTGACCTGCGCACCTCGAAGCTAAGCAAGGCTCTTTCCTTTTCTATCAGATCCGCTTCGATTTCCATAGCCGTTGCCTTAAGGTCTGAGTTCAGCTGCACAAAACAGCGCAGCTTTGTAGCGACACTTAAAACATCACATCGAAGCCGCAGCTGGCCTATACCGCATAATACAAAGTGCTGCAGCTATTGCATAAATTCAGGCCATGAAGCTCAGGACTCAGAGCTTGAAGCCTCCTGGTTTGGCCGCAGCTGAAGCTGGATACCGAGTAAGAAATTTCGCAGCACCTGATCTTTGCACTCTCGATAATTCTTATGGCTGGGCTTGCGGAAAAACGCACTTAACTCATGGTTACTTAGGTTGAAGCCAGCCAGCTCAAAAGCAGCCAAAATATCTTCAGCCTTTAAATTCAACGCAATGCGCAGCTTCTGAAACACCATATTGTTGTTCAACTGCGACTCTGGCACGGGCTGAGGCCCTTCGCGCTTACCACGCTTAAAGCTAATGAAGCCGTTCAAAAACGCCGCCAGCTCTTTGTTCTTCATGGTGACAAAGGCGTCGTCGTCATCCTTTTTCAGCCAAGCCGTTACCTGCTCTTGAGTCACGCTGACCTCTGCCAAGGCGAAGATATCCACGATGGTGCCGTCTTTTAAATCAAAGGTGTAACGGATGCGGCGAAAAATATCGTTATTGGTCAAAATAGTGTCCCTAGTCTTAGGCAAACCCAGCACAATCAAGCTTTGTGCATCTACGTTTATCGTGAATATGATTAAAACTAGCAGCTTAAAAAAACTAACCCGTGGTCAGCTTTCCAAGCAGCTCGTCAATTTCGTCTTTAAGCTCGCCATCTTCAATTTTATTGGCGGTGGCTTGGGCATTTTTAAGATTACTGATAGCCGCGTCGGTTTGGCCCAGCTCAACTTGCAACTTCGCCATAGAGAACGCGATAGATGACATGTGATCCTTCGAGTTAACTGCAACGGCCTTTTCAAAGGCTTTTTCGTAGACTGCCAGCGCCTCATCCAGCTCTTCCGTGAAGTCAGCCAGCGTCTCCCACTGCTCTGGATGATCCTTATCGGTATTTTCGTTCTCGGTGCAAATGGCTTCCAACTCCGCATAGAGCGCGTCAAAAGCCTCTCTATCCTCTTTATCGGCAGCCTTCATGAGTTTTTCAGCGAGTTCGTAAACTGCTTTGTATATTTTGGTGTTAATCATGAACGACTACCTTTTCTCTATTTAAAAATAGTAACAAGTAACAAAACCTGCTGAAAATTAACGCATGTAACAAAGCCACCCCACCGTTACCAGTGGCATTATACCCTTGGGGGATGGCCCTACGGGCGATCATTTTACGGTTTTTATGATGAGGCGTTGGTATGTTTTGCTTGAGTGGTCGTCTTAGCTGCTGCATTGGAAGACATTTCAGCTAGCAGTGGCAAAAATTCGACCTGTATTCAACGACTTGGCTTCTGCAATGCCTGGTTAAGCGATTCCAAACTATCAGGGCCAACATCCAAACGAACACAGCCATCAGATTCTGACGCCCAAGACGCGGATGAAGAAAGGTGAAGATGGATAGATATTTGCGACGCAGTCACATTATTCAGCAAACCAGCGGGAACCCATACCAACCCCGTGTCTCTCAGTTGGTTGGGTACCAGACTACCGCAGACCGAACAAAAATCATTACGATAGCCGGTTGGCTTCTGAAAAGAGCTGATTTTGGACTGACCAGAAAGCCAGCGGAAGCTATTTGCTTTTACAAAAGTGGCCGTATTTGACGCAGATCCTGTCGCTTTGCGACACAATGAGCAGTGACACTGATAGAAGTTCGGCAGTTCACCTTCAATTTCGAACTTAATCTCGCCACACAGACATTCACCGTGCATCGAATATTCCTTAATGCTTTACACCATCGATCACAAACCGCTGCTAATCGCTACACGATGTTAACAGTAATGCTCCATGATGAACTCAGGATGGCCAGTTTGTTCGTCAATCTGCTCACTTAATGCAATGAAGCCATGTTTTTTATAAAAATTGATACTGGAAGCATTCTGCCTATAGACACTAAGTTGTAAACACACCCTTCTGCTCTTAGCATCTTCAATCAACGCTGACCCTATACCATTTCCCTGCAGGCTTGGTAGCACAAAAACTGCTGCCAACGTGTTTCCATAGAGGCAGTAAAACCCGCCTATCTGCCCATCAGCTTCAAATACGAAGGTCTCTGATGCAGGAATGTATATATCACGCATTTCGCTAACTTTTGACCGCCAAAATTCTGACCCAACAAAGGAGTGGGCTTCAATCGATGCTGAGAGCCAGATATCCAAAATTTGTTCAATATCCGCCTCACGGTATTTACGAATCATCTAAACGTTCCTAATGATGGTCAATGGCGCCAAAGGCAGTATTGGAAAGCTGCCTAGCCCTGGATAAGATTGCATCTGAACCAGCGCTGGGCAGCTTCATAAATTTAGGCCGGAATGCTTTGTCTTCCTTAGGGGCAATCCGTTTCTTTCATGGGAGTAATTAGCTCTCATCACTTCCTGAAAGCCTTTTTGCCTCCAAGCCCCACTGCAAGATCCAGGAATTTTAACAGGTTATTCTAAAGATATTTCATGGTGCATCAAAGCTAAATCTATTACGGCTCAGCACCCCGGAAGGTGCTGAACTGCTTATTAAGTGGCATCTTGATTTAAATTCCGCTCGGCCGGGATATCGCTCAGGTATTCGACAAACTCCACTTCAAAACCGGCCGGATCGACAAAATAGACATTTTTGCGAAACGGCTCCACAGCTCCTGGTTTCGCAATGGCATAACCCGCGTTATTCAATCTGGCCACAACGGCATCAAGGTTATCGGTCACATAGGCAAAATGGGCCAAGCCAACGCTGTGGCCTTTCAGATCGCGATTCGCCCCTTCGCCGTGATCGCTTAGCGCCAGGTAATGTTCGTCGTCACCAAAGTGCACCCATTTACGCGGTTTGCCATACCACTCGCCATGGCCTTCATCGCGTACCCGCCAATGCGGGAGTACCGCGCGGTAAAAATCCAGCATGGCATCCATATCATCAACGACCAGATTAACGTGTTCCAAGTACATAAGAGTCTCCTTGCGTTAAGTGAAATGGCAGGATAAAACCTCAACTTCACTTGAGGTAAAGCTGTTTTTGGAAAAAAATGGCAAAAAAGATTCAGGAGTGCGTGATGGCAGAGGCAATTTGGAGTGTGGGCAAGGTGGCAAAGCGCTGCGGCATTAAAGTCAGTACCTTGCACTTTTACGAACAGCAAGGCCTGATCCAAAGCTGGCGCAATGCGGGCAACCAGCGCCGTTACAAACCGGAAGTACTTAGGCGGATTTCGGTGATTAAAGCCGCGCAGAAAGTCGGCGTCAGTCTGGATGAGATCAAGCGAGCTTTTGAATCACTGCCCAATAACCGCACACCGACGGTTGAAGACTGGCAACAGCTTTCAAAAAACTGGCAGCAGATGCTCGATGGCCGGATTGCTTATCTGCAAAAGCTGCGTAATAACCTGGCAGGCTGTATAGGCTGCGGCTGTCTAAGCATGACCAGTTGCCCGCTCTATAACCCGGACGACAAGCTAGCGGAATCAGGTAGCGGCCCAGTCCTGCTGGATCAGGCAGAACAGAAAGCGAGAGCCCAGCAAGAACCAAGCGCTAGCTCATAGACCTTAAGAGTAGACCTCAATAATAGCTGTCGAGCCTTAAACTACACGAATGAACCACTTGGGCTTGATGCGCCCAAAGTCGCGACGGATGTTTGTTTTCAAGGCTTTTTTGGAATCCAGCACCATGCTATCCCGCTCGCTTCTAAGAAACACCACCCAATGCCAGAAAGGCCTGCCCTGCTCCGTGTGCCATTTGATCGCCAACAGCGCCTTGTCTGGAAGGCGCTCCCAGGTATCGAATGGCGTCTCCGTGGGTGCAGCCGTGATTCCCAAGGCACGCAAGAGTTTACGGACGTACTCGGTGTCTGACCAAAGCGCTGTGTCTTCGGCATAGATACCCATGGCGTTGGCTGTCTCTTTCGCCTGTGCATAGGTAATGCCCGCAAGTACCGCACATGATGCAATGCCACAGCCGGATATTTCTTCTTGAATGACAGGGTTCATTTAGTTACCAATGCTCTCCATGATGATTCCCTAACAGCCTTCACCCACTTAAGGCCAGCCACATTGACAAGCCCTCTTGATAAAACCGATTTCAGCACACTTGGATTCTTTGTCATAGCTGAATAGCATTATTCGTTTCTATAACAATCTAATTAGTAAACTGAATCATAATTCAACGACATAGCACTCAAAATTAAAACATCAGACCCTGAAAAGCAAAACTCACTATCCGAGCAACGAGCGCTTGCTTTTACGCTATACTGCATCATTTTTCATTTTCTACACACCTTACGACCATCGGTCAGAGCTCCTAATGCCATTTTCAAAACTAGGATTATCCAGTCCTCTTGTTCAAGCGATTACCGAACTAGGTTACCAAACGCCAACGCCCATCCAGGAACAAGCGATTCCTGCCATTCTTTCGGGTAAGGACTTAATCGCCACCGCCCAAACAGGCACGGGCAAAACCGCTGCCTTTGTTCTGCCTCTGCTAGAACGGTTCAGCAACGCGGGAACGTTACGCGGCAAGCGCATACGGGCGCTAATTCTCGTACCGACTCGTGAGTTAGCGGTTCAGGTCGAAGCCAGTGTGGCTCAATACGCCAAGCACACGCACCTAACCTCGATGGCGATGTATGGCGGTGTGGATACCGAAGCTCAAAAAGAGCGCCTAATCGAAGGGGTGGATATTCTGGTCGCCACGCCGGGCAGATTGCTTGATTTGGCCCATCAGCGTGCGCTGCACTTTGATGAACTTAAAGTCATGGTACTGGACGAAGCGGACAGAATGGTCGACATGGGTTTTGCCGACGATATCCATAAAATCATAGAGCGCCTACCTGAAAACCGTCAGAACCTACTGTTTTCGGCCACCATCACAGACGACGTTCGCGCCCTAGCCTACGATTTTTCAGATAGCAAGATGACCGATCTAGCGGCTGAAATATCGATTACTCCCAACGTCCGCGCCGCCGCTAATGTCAAACAGTGGCTCATCACCGTCGACAAAGACACTAAGTCCGCCCTGTTGAGCCACTTAATTAATGAGCAAAAGTGGGATCAGGCGCTTATTTTTACCGAGAAAAAACACAATGCGGCCAAGCTTGTTGCTCAGCTGGAAAAACGCGGCATCACAGCGGACTCTATCCATGGCGATAGAAGCCAAGCCATGCGCGAAAAGATTTTGGCCCAGTTCAAATCTGGCGAGCTAAAGTACTTGGTCGCCACGGGGGTTGCCGCGCGCGGTTTGGATATTGATGAATTGAGTCGTGTGGTGAATTACGATTTACCTTTTCAGCCAGAAGAGTACATCCACCGCATTGGCCGAACCGGCCGCGCGGGTGCCTCAGGCGAAGCCATTTCTTTAGTCGACATGAGTGACTTTAAAAATCTTTGCGCTATTGAAAGACGGTTAAAAAGCATTATTGAGCGCAAAGAGATTGCAGGCTTTCCGGTTCGCAAAGCAGTACCCGAGTCAAACTTGAATTTCAGTAAACAAAGTAATCGTTAGAACTTACCCAAGAGGCTCACCTATTAAAAAATCAAAGGTGAGCTTCTTTATTGTAGACATTTCACGAAGCTGGTAAAAACGCATCTAGCAGTTCGGCATTAGTTGGATATTTATCCAATAACTCAAGTAACTTCTGCGCGCCTTCTACCGGCTTAAGCGCTGTCAGCGCTCTTCGCAATGTCCTTACTTTTTCAATATCTTTTTCATCAATCAACAGCTCTTCGCGACGGGTACTGCTTTTGGCAATATCTATCGCAGGGAAAATCCGTTGATTGGCCACATCCCGGGATAACACGAGTTCCATATTGCCCGTGCCCTTGAACTCCTCGAAAATCACCTGATCCATACGGCTTCCCGTATCCACCAGCACGGTGGCCAAAATGGTAAGCGACCCGCCGTTTTCGATCTTTCGCGCAGCGCCAAACAGTTTTCGCGGTATTTCCATCGCTCGGCTATCCAGCCCACCCGACATAGTGCGACCATTGCCCCGCTGCTCGGCATTATGGACGCGCGAGAGTCTGGTTAAAGAATCGATCACAATCATCACATTATGACCTTCGCCTGCTTGCTTACGCGCCGTTTCAAGCAGCTTATCGGCCATACGCACATGGTGTGTGTAGCTTTCGTCTGAAGATGATGCATGTACTTCTGCCGACACACTGCGCTTAAAATCCGTCACTTCTTCAGGGCGCTCATCAATCAGCAAGGCATACAGCTTTATGTCAGGATGCGCTTCTGCCACGGCCTCACAGATATGTTTTAACATCGTCGTTTTGCCAGAGCCCGGCGGCGCAACAATCAACCCTCGTTGCCCCATCCCAATGGGCGTAATCAAATCCATCGCTCGTACAGTACGCTCTTGAGAGCCAGGCTCTAAATAGATGCGTGGGGAAGGATGAATAGCAACGCCATTTAAAAAACGCTTTTCGGGATCATTAGGGAATTGATCTTCAATTTCTTCGGCGGGGTTGGCATCTGTCTCTCTTTTCGCCTTCAAACTTAGTATTTTTCTCGTCATATTATTGATGTATCGCCTTGAATAATTTGAATTTATAGAGTTCTGAACTTTAGGATAACTACATCATAGGCCAGCCGACTAGTCGCATCGCTGCGGTTCTTGGCATGGAAAACGGATAAGGCTAACTTGTGCGCAAAGGTACCGGGTTGGAGCTGATCTTAGTAGTTGATCATCATTTGGCGCTCTGATCGTGATTGTAGAGCTTGAAGCGCGGCATGCTGACTACTCCTCATCTTTTCGCTCGATCCTACCAAAACTTGGGCGTCTACGAGTTTTTCTACAGTCTCAACGTAAAGTTGAAACGCACCACTTTACGGTATCGCTCTTGAGCTTTTGTTATGTATTTTTGGGGCCACGATGCGAAGTATCACTTTTTTAAAACTCTAGTGTATGCATACCTTTTTCATACATTGGCCCTACGCAAAACTTAGTGTCATTTAAATCAGGTGCGATCATTGAAGTTGTGAATATTAGCTGATAGTTATTTTTTATTTTTTTGCATTCAGAAATAATCAGGTGTTGAAAATTATGGCTACGTTCATCAACCATCCCTTTATCTTCAATATTATCCATAATCATAAAATTTGGCAATCGCGCATGCTTGTCTTCTACTGCATGTAAAAATATAGCCAATCGTATACAGTTTTTCATAATAACCATTGAACTCGCAGAGAATTTGCTACGCCCATTAACAAACATCTTATCTTTAGAAAAATCGAAGCTTACTTCTTCAACATCATCAAAAGTAGGCTCGTAACCACCATCTTGAGATAACAAATTTCCAGCGATGGCTTCAATAGAATTGTAAACTAGATTATATCTATCTGCTTGTTGAGCATTTATTTGATCCAGCTTATCCTTAATATTCAGGATGCTTTTATTTATTTCTTCCTTAGTGATACGCATGGATTCAACTTTATTAACATTCTCCCTGCGATCTTCTAGCGCGAGCATTTGACTTTTACAAAAGCCCATTTCCGAAGATATTTCAGATATTATTGCATCTTTAGCATTAACACTTACTTCCAGCTCCTGATACTCAAACTTAGCTTCTTCAATACGTCTAGTTATCCTAGGGAGTTGACTAGTAATCGAATCCATTTCCTCACGAAATTCGATAATTAAATCATTGCTTTCCCTCAATTGAAAATTCAATTCATTTAACATTTGCACATACGCGACATCACGTGCACCTTCTCTTACCTCTGCCTTACATAAGCAACAACTAGATCCTCCTTGATCAAGGATAGGTTCTAAGCAAGCAGGGCAATATTTAAATTGGATCTCCCCTAACGAAGAGGATGCAACTCTAGATTGCTCTAGCGCCATCTTTCTTTCATTTAATGAAATTACAAACAGTTCAGTATCAGTTAGTTCAATCGAAACTTCATATTTAGCTGACTCTAACTTCTTTTTTGTTGCAAAAAGCTCTTCTATTTCTAATTGTAAAATTAAAGCCTTTTCTGCTACTAGCTTATCCTCTTCTCCTGAATAATCGTGAAGAACTTCCCTCTTACGTTTCTTTAGATAGTCTACTTGTAGTTCTATATCAGAAATTTCATTGTTAAGCGCTTGCTCATTTATCTGTGAGACTTCATTCCCAAAAAGCCGATATATTGCATTAAGCTCACCATTAAGTCTTTCGAATCTTTTGTTTTCTGATAGCAAGTCTTGCCTTAAATTGTGAGCTTCAAGATCATCAATACCTAGTAAATAATCGCCGATGGCTCGCCTAAAAGTAGCGTTATCCCACTCCTTGTCTTCTTTTAAGAGCTTGGTAGTTGCTGACAGTTGATCTACATACATAAGGCGAAGAATTTGATGTAATGTCAAATTCTTTGAGTCATCAGTTTTATGTCTTGGCATGCCCAACAATTCAAATATTTGCTGAGAAAAGCTGTGCCTTTCGTTACTTCGGCGCATTGAATATTGTGTCCATGCTGTGACCGAATTTAAAGCATCTTCAAACTTCCCTTCGAAAATATCCATTTTTGCTTGGCCGCTTTCAGTAATATCTCTCCTTAAACAAAAAATATTACCATTCAAAACCACTTCCGCAATGACCCAATCACAACTTAGCTGTTCTTTGGTCCACTCAGTTAGAACTGCACCCAATGCATAGGACATCAAATCAACAACAGTTGATTTACCAGTACCATTAACGCCACGTATTATATTGACGCCATTATGAAACTTTTGATTATATACAAAAAAACCAGACTTATTGACAGCAAAGCGACTTACAAGCAGATTAGACTGACTCATAACCCCTCCAAATCATATCTAAACTCCATCAAGCCAGTCCTCATCTTCAACCCTTTTTTTCCGCTAAAGTTAACCAGAGGCAGCTCGTTAGCAATTACTCTAAACCATTCTTCATTTACATTTTTCGCTTCATTTATTGCCACTGAAATACTTTTTGGGAGAACTTCATCAGTTCTTTTTACCTTTTTATCCTTAAAGCTATCAATATCAATCAGCTTTTTAGCAAGAAGATTATGAAGAGCAACCGTTTGCAATGACTCCAATTCATGAATAATTCGTTTCGTGTTAAGCATTGACTCAAATGGGTCTGGAATTTTTTCAATCAAACGTTTATATGCTTTTAATTCTATCGGCAATGGGCTTATATTTTTTAATAAGTGGGGAAACAGTATATAGAAATCCAACAGTCTATAGAGTTCTATACCTATCTCATCATGAACAGAATGCTCTAGGAGCAATAACGTCCTGAAAACGCAATGATTTGCATCCTGAAAGGGATGATAAATTAGCATTCTTCCCCCCAAACAAGATGGCACTTTCCAGTTAAAAAATAAAGCATTCCATTAACTGTTTCAGAGGTAACCGTAATATCAAATCTAACAATTGCTTGATGAATAGGCTTTATTATTTCTTCGTAAATCAGCTTGTCGACTTCATCATTAGTTGCCCCGTCTATAATTTTAGGGTTAATCCTGTTATACCAAGTTGTATTAATGGCTGATAGTATTTGAATATAGATTTGCTGTTCAGTAATTGACATTTGATTTTTCGCGACTCGCCGAGAAAATTTATTTTTTAGACGTCGTGCTCTCTTAAACAAGTCATTTCTCTCTCCATTTTCAAGCTTCTTCTCTAAACCAACAATCTCTCGATCTGGATGTTTAGTTATTAACTCAGTCAAATCTTCTATTAGGTCAACTAGTTCTTCATCACCACAACAAGATTTCTTGATCTGTTCAATCGCAGTTTCTAAGTGCGTTAATTGAACGAAATTATTGTCTCCATTATGCTGAGCCATATCTTGATAGTTTGCGCTATTATTCATAACTAAAAGTTGTTATCTCCGTTATGCTTGGCTCTATCTTTATAGGTTACTTTAGGGCCTTTATAGCTTACTGCTTTATCATTCTCGTCAACCTCACTTTTCTCACTTCCCCTAACAGTTTTATTTTTTTGTTTTAATACAGCTATCAAGAGTACGGAAAAAACAGCAGTAACTATCAAAACAGTCAGCCCAAACATCCTATCACTGCCAAACAGTTCAATTACTTTATCGCTATAAACATAGCTAATAACCAAATAGGCAAGAAAAGCAATAACACCAACTGCTCCTGTTACTTTAATTACTTCTAACCAAGTCTTATCCATAAAATCAACCTAATTATTAGTAGCTATCAATGATAAACTGGAACATATGCTATATTTAAAATAACAATATTTTTCTACAGCCAGCCAGATAACGCCGATAAACGTGCCCTCGCGTTTTTTGGCATTTTCTAGCCAGCAGCATTCTTGTAATCCATTGCCTTACAAAATATCAGACTAACCACTAGGCTGCATATCCAACATTCGCGTGCCCGCTCTTTTTTACGATTTAATTATACTCTATTCTTAAAATTGGCTTAGGTCACGTGGCTATGCAGAAAAATTGAGCTGGAGCAGGCTAAGGGCAACTCGCGCTGCCTTCGCGGGTGCCTTTTGGCTCGTTCCTCGCCAAGCGTTACGCCGAGCTACAAGTATACAATCGATTGATTTTAATATGTTTTCAGTGTGTGATAAGCGGAGCGCGCTCGCAATAATGTCTTGGCACTCTATTGGGCTGGATTATTTATGTGCCGGGGTCATCGCGCGCTGAAGCGCCCTCCCACAACACCGGTGCAACAGCACTAATGCAGTTACTGGGTTGTGGGGGGTCGCTTTGGATTTATGCTTTGAGAACGTAGCGCAGAGTTTCGACGACCTGCTCGGTGGAGGTACACCAGGCTTGGGCGCCAGCATCGACCTCTTTCAGCGGGTGAACAATGTCTTCGCTATGCAGGGTGATGTAGGGCTTGGCGAGTGCTGCGCAGTAGCCTGCATCGAAGGCGGCGTTCCACTGTTTGTACTGGTCGCCGAAGCGTACAACGACCAAGTCCGCCTGCTCGATCATGGTGCGGGTGCGGATGGCGTTGACCTTGGACGACTGGTGGTCGCGCCAGAAGCCATTTTCCGGCTTGCCCAGGTGGTCGCCGGCGGCGTCAGAGGCGGCGTGGTCGGTGACGGGCGCGGTAAATACGATATCCAGGCCCGCGGCCTCGGCACCGCGTTGGATTTCTTCGCGCCAGTCTGTGTGGATCTCGCCGGATAAGTAAACGTAAAAGCTCATGGCTATTCCTCAAATACTAGTTGGTTAGTAGCGCCATTTTATGGAAAAACATTCCATATTTATACCAGCGTTATAGCAGAGGCTGTTTGGCCAGCAGATAAATATCCATTATCCAGCCGTGGGTGTCGCGCAGCTCTGCGCGGCGCTGGATGATCCGGTCGCCGACGTCGCTTAGCCAGCCTTTGATCAGGCACTGTTTCTCCATGCCTAGGTAGGCGCCCCACCAGATGTAGGTGTCAGCTTGCGGCAGCGAGGTAAAGGCCCCGCCGCTATCCAGCATTACGGCGACGGTGGCCGCATCACTTGGCCATCCGCGCTCGCGAAGACGGCGGCCGGTGGTGATGTGTACTGGTTCTGCGAGGGCGTTGAGGGGGATTTTATGTTCAGCAGTGAGCACTTGCAGGCTGGTGATGCCTGGCACCACTTCTACATTCACCTGCTTACCCGCGGCGCTTAGGCGCTGGGTAATGCGCAGGCTGCTGTCGTAAAGCGAGGGGTCACCCCACACTAGCATCCCGACCCGCCCACCGTTGGGTAGATGTTCATCGATTTGCTGCGCCCAGACGCTGGCGATGGCAGCGTGCCAGTCGTCCACCGCGCCCAGGTAGTCATCACGGCCATCACGACTAGGCAGATCGAACTCGACGACCTTGGTGGTCACCGGCGCTTCCAGCAGCCGTTCGCAGAGCAAGCGGCGTAGATCGATAAGATCCGACTTGGCTTCGCCTTTGCGGGGTAGCAGGATCAGGTCAGCGTTATTGAGGGCGCGCACAGCGGCCAAGGTGACGTGATCGAGGTTGCCGGTGCCGATGCCTATTAGCGAAAGCGTTATCATGGTTCGCGCTCTTGATCTTGGCTTGCCGTGGCAAAAGGTGAATCAGCCGATTGAGGGCGAAAGCGGCGATCGTAGCCTACGGCGTAGAGGCTGCTCTCCTGGAAATCGTCGCTCTCCAATACTGGCCCCACCAGAATTAGCGCTGTGCGCTGCATGGTGTCATCCACCAAAGCTTCTATGCTGGCTAGCCGCCCACGCACTACCCGTTCATCGGGCCAGCTTGCCCGCCACACAATCGCCACCGGGCACTGCTCGCCGTAGTAAGGCGTCAGGCTCTCGACCACCTGGGAAAGATTATGGATGGAGAGGTGAATGGCAAGCGTAGCGCCGGTGCGGGCGAAATTAGCGAGCGTCTCATCGCTGGGCATGGCACTGGCCCGACCGGGCGTGCGGGTGAGCACTACCGACTGGGCCACACCGGGTAGCGTCAGCTCTTGACCCAAGGTTGCCGAGGCTGCCGCGAAGGCTGGCACGCCGGGGGTAATGCTGTAGGGGATATCCAGCTCGCGCAGGCGGCGCAGCTGCTCGCCCATGGCAGACCATACCGAGAGATCCCCCGAATGCAGCCGGGCGACATTCTGGCCTTCGGCGTGGGCGCGGCTGATCTCCTGCATGATGTCATCCAGCGAGAGCGGCGCGGTGTTAATCACCTTGGCCCCTGGTGGGCAGTGTTCCAGAATCTGCTCCGGCACTAACGAGCCTGCATAGAGGCAAACCGGGCAGGCGGCGATCAGGTCGCGCCCGCGCAGGGTAAGCAGATCAGGCGCGCCGGGGCCGGCGCCGATGAAATGTACTGTCATTCTGTGATTCCTTCTGCCAACGCCAACGCGGCGGTGGCCTTGCGATCCGCTGAAATTATCCTCGGCCCCATTAGCCTAGCATTGGGGCCTGCCGCTAACAGCGCTACGGCCTCGGCCACGCTGCCCGTGCCGCGGGCCTGCATACTTTGTGTTGAATGAGTCAGCGTTGCCACCGTCGGCAGCTCGGCGTCCGACACGGCGATAACCTCGATGTGTCGCAGTTGTCCCAGCTTTTCTACTAACGGCAGCATGGAGCGAGCCGCCGCCAGCTTATCGACAGCACCGGATTGGTCGATCAGCTGATCCAGCGCTTGGCCGAGCGAGCCAACCGTGGCCTCGCGACGAAAGCCAAATCCGGCGACGTGCAACGCCCGCGCTTTCATCGAACGCCCCGCCATTGAACAATGGGGTAGCTGGCCTTCCAGCCCCGCCGGGTGCCGATGGGGGCGGCGTTGGCAAGTTCCAGCCGCAGCAGTTCGCCGCCTGCTTTTTGTTGCCAGTGCGCCAGCAGCGCTTCGGATTCCAGTGTTACGGCATTGGCGACGATGCGCACGCCTTCGGGCAAGCGCTGCCATAAATCGTCTAAAAGCGCTTGAGATAACCCGCCGCCGATAAATACTGCATCTGGCAGCGGCGTATCGTTTAGTACTTCCGGCGCGCTGCCCTCTTTTACTTCCAGCCAGTCAACGCCCAGGTTGTCTGCATTGCTGCGAGCTCGCGCTGATCGTTCAGCATTTTGCTCAAAGCCCACCGCCTGATTATCCGGGTGGGCGAGCAGCCACTCAATGGCAACAGAACCTGAACCGGTGCCGATATCCCATAGCAGCTGGCCGGGCATGGGGGCCAGCGCCGCCAGGGTGATGGCGCGAATGGCCTGCTTTGTGATCTGGCCGTCGTGGTCAAAAAAGCGATCCGGCAGACCGGGCGTCAGCGGCAAGCCAGGGCCACCGCCGGCTACTTCCAGCGCTACCGCCACCGGGTGGGCGATATCCTGGGGCAAGCTGGCGTCGACACGACAATGGCGAATGCGCTCGTTATCACCGTCTAGGGCTTCCAAAATCGTTAGCTGGGAATCCGCAAAGCCGAATCGGCTGACCAGAGAGGCGAGTTCTGCCACCGCCGCGCCGTCTCTTACCAGCACCAGCAAACGCCTACCGGCATGCAGGTAAGGCCGAATGCGGGACAGCGGTTTGGCGTGCAGACCCAGGCAGGTGCAGCGCTCCAGCGGCCAGCCCAGACGGGAAGCCGCAAGGCTGAAGGTAGAAGGCGCTGGCAGCGCCAGCCATTCGTCAGCGCTGAGATGCTGCGCCAGGGTGGTGCCCGCCCCAAACCAGAAGGGGTCGTTCGAGACCAGCATGACTACCCGGTGGCCGCGCTGATTGAGCAGCTCTGGGATGCCATCGGCAAAGGGCACTGGCCACTCAATCACTTCGGCTTTTAGGGGCGGCAAAAGGCGTAGGTGGCGGCGCGCTCCGAACACTACCTCGGCACTTTCCAGTGCGGCGCGGCTTGCCGCCGTTAGCGCCTGTGTGCCACCCTCCCCCCAGCCTAAAAGGGTCAGCCAGGGAGCCTGACCCACTGGAGCGTGAGAAATTTCAACCATGATCAAGATCCTAATTCTCGGGGGAACCTGGGAGGCCAGCGCCCTGGCCAGTGCGGTTGCCAAGCGCGGGCTTCCCGCCATTTTCAGCTATGCGGGTCGTGTTGCCACGCCTAAACCCCAGCCGCTGCCGACCCGTATTGGCGGTTTTGGCGGCGTTAGCGGCCTTGCCGCCTTTGTGGCCCAGGAGCGCATCACCCATATCGTCGATGCCACCCATCCCTTTGCCGCGCAGATGAGCACGAACGTGTTAGCCGCCGCGGCGCAGTGCGGCGTAAAGGCCATTGCCCTTACCCGGCCTGCCTGGCGACCCGTTGACGGCGACCAATGGCAAAGCGTGGCAAGTATCGATGAGGCGGTTAGCGCTTTGGCTGACCCGCCCCAGCGCGTGCTGCTCGCTATTGGCCGCATGCACCTCGCGGCCTTTGCCGCCCAGCCCCAGCACCATTACGTGCTGCGTTTGGTTGACCGGCCTACCAGCCAGCCGCCGCTTCCGGATGTCAGCACCGTGATTGATCGAGGCCCCTTTACGCTGGAAGACGATCTCGCCCTGTTGGAAAATCAGCGAATCCAGCGCGTCGTGTGTAAAAATTCCGGCGGCGAAGGGGCCGCGTCTAAACTGACCGCTGCCCGCATGCTCGGCTTACCCATTGTGATGATCGAACGGCCAGCGCTGCCACCCCGCCACGAACTTCATCGTATTGATGACGTGATTAGCTGGCTTGGCGACCACTATTAATCATCGGCTCTTCGTCATTTTATATGGGATTATTTCTGCCAGTCTGATAATTGACCAGTGCGAGGTAACTTTAGCTCGCGCCTGTTTAGGCTGCCAAGCTGATAACTGCACCCGTGGGAGGGCGCTTCAGCGCGCGAAGGGGGCCGACGGCACCCTGGTATTATCGGATTGGAAGCATAAGCAATCGCGAGCTAAAGCTCCCTCCCACAACAAATAGTTGGCTTAGTGGTTACAATCAGAATTATGAGACTCAAAATGGTCGATTAATATTAAATCCACATTAGATGACGAATAACCTAATCATCAAGACGCTTAATCAGCTGAGCGCGGCGTATAAACCAGCGGTGCCCCTGCTCGCTCTATCAGTCGCGTCTGCTGGGAACCGACGATAACCAAAGTGCGCATATCGGCCATGTCCGGCGTTGCCTCGCCTAGCGTGGTGACGCGAATCAACTCTTCCGGGGTGGACACCGCCCGGGCGAAGATGATCAGCCTATCCGGCCCGCAGGCTTCCCGCAGAACGTCCAGCGTACGTTCAAAGCCCGCCGGACGGGCCTTGGAGCGCGGGTTATAAAACGCCATGGCGAAGTCGGCTTCAGCGGCCAGGCGTAGGCGCTTTTCAATCAGCGCCCAGGGCTTGAGGTTGTCGGATAGATTAATGCAGCAGAAGTCGTGCCCCAGCGGCGCGCCGACGCTTGCGCTGGCGGCCAGCATGGCGGAAATTCCCGGCAGTACCTGAATATCCAGCGCGCGCCACTGGGCATCGCCCGCTTCCAGCGCCTCGAATACCGCAGCAGCCATGGCGAACACGCCGGGGTCGCCAGAAGACACCACCACGACCCGATGCCCCTCTAGCGCTAGCTCTAGCGCATGCTCCGCCCGGCGGATCTCTTCACGGTTATCCGAGCCGTGGCGAACCAATCCATCACGTGGCGCAACCCGGTTAACGTAGGGCACATAGCCCACCACGTCGGTGGCATCCAATAGCGCAGCGGTTACCTCGGGGGTGACCATGGCCTCTGAACCCGGCCCCAGTCCGACGATTTTCAGCCAGCCGCTCATGGCCGCCTCCCGTGGCCATGGATCAGCACAATCGAGAAGTACGGCACGCTTTCGCCAACCTCACTCAATGGCAGCACTCTTTGTTGCGACATGGCGGCATACTCAATCAGCCATGCTTCGCCCTCGCGGCCCGCGTGAACCAAGGCGCGGCGTAGCTTAGCCAGGTTGCGGCCAATCTTCATCACTACCAGCGCATCGGTTTGGGCGATGCGCTCGGCCAACGCATCTTCGGGGAGCGTGGCCATCAGCACGGTCAGGATGTCATCGCCCCAGGTAATCGGCTGGTCGGTGGCCGTCCACGCCGCCGACATGCCGGTAATCCCCGGCACTACCGAGACGGGCACGCGGTTCAACAGTCGAGTGTAGAGGTGCATAAAGGAGCCGTAGAAGAACGGGTCGCCTTCACACAGCACCACCACATCGCACCCGGCTTCCGCCATCTCGATGAGCTGGGCCACGCTGCGTTCGTAGAAAGCCGCCAGTAGCTCATTGTAGCGCGGGTCGTCGAAGGGAATTTCCGTGGTGACCGGGTATTCCATGGGCAGCTCGATTGCGCCGGGCGGGATCATGCCCTCCACGATGGTGCGCGCATGGCCGCAGCGACCCTTTTTACGGAAATAGGCCACGTGGGTCGCCCCGCGTATCAGGCGGTCGGCGCGCACGCTCATCAAGTCTTGGCTGCCTGGACCCAGGCCAACGCCGTATATCGTTCCCTGGGTCATTCGATGCGATCCGCCATGGCATTGATGGCCGCCACCGTTACGGCGCTGCCGCCCAAACGCCCGCGGACGATACAGCTGGGCAGTGCCGGGTTAGCCAACAACGCTTCCTTGGATTCGGCGGCGCCGACAAAACCTACCGGGCAGCCGATAATCGCCGCCGGGCGCGGGCACGCCGGGTCTTCGAGCATATTGAGCAGGTGAAACAGTGCGGTGGGCGCATTGCCAATGGCGACTACGGCACCTTCCAGGTATGGCCGCCATAGTTCAAGCGCCGCCGCCGAGCGAGTGTTGGCCATTTCCTGGGCGAGGCCGAGCGTTCGCTCATCGTTAAGGGTGCAGATGATTTCGTTGTCAGCGGGCAGCCGCTTGCGGGTGATGCCTTCCGAGACCATGCGGGCATCGCAGAGAATCGGTGCGCCCTGCTCTAACGCGGCACGGGCCTTATTGACCACGTCGTTTTGAAAATGAATATGCGCGGCCAATTCCACCAGCCCGGCGGCGTGAATCATGCGCACCGCCACGGTCTCTTCTTCCACTGAAAAGCGGCCAAGCTCGGCTTCACTGCGAATAATCGCAAACGACTCCCGGTAAATCGCCGGGCCACTGGTTTCGTACTTATAGGGCACCCAAACTCTCCAAATAAACTAATTCGCTGCTGGTCTGCATGCTGGTCAGCAAGACACCCGTGCCAGGGCAGGTTTACGGAAGGGCGCTGTGAACCCATCCTTGGGCGCTACTTTTTCCATCCGTGGAAAAAGACCCTCGCTACAACCTGCCCTGACACTCAGCTACCGAGGAACAACCTAACTGTTTTCGCTGAGCTTTCTCAAAAAACCAACCACCTCACTTTCGGTGAGGCCTGTCTTAATCGGCGTGCTATCGGCACCGCCGTTAACAACAACATTAAATCGACCTGCTTGCCCGACCAAGCACACATCGGCAGGGGCGCGACGGGCGCAGCCTTTAGCGCAGCCGGATATATGCACCGCTCCTTCCACCCAGCCGCTTAGCTTCCCGGCAAGCGGCTGGGTGGCTACACTCGCCTGTTCGCAAAAGGGCGCGCCGGGGCAGGCATCCATCGCTAGCCGCGGGTCGCTATTATGGCGGATCAAGCCATCAACTGCAGGCAGTGTATCGCAATCCTTCAACAACAGCCGCCGCCAGGGCGTGACCTGCACCGCACTGATACTTGTTTGGGAGCCATTTGTCGGGGAGACCGCCTCACGCAGCGTTTCAGCCGCCACTCGGCCAAAGGGAAGCCCTACCACCATGCCCTCACGATGTTCACCCAACGCCAGCTTCTCGTCGGGAGTTGCAGGGGCGGTATCGGCAGGCGCCCAATCGGGCAGCGGTGCGGTATGCCGCCGCATACGGCCTGACGCCCAACCGCCGGTAGCCACGAACCAGTGGGTCAGGCGTATCAGTTGTTCGACGGCGGCCTCGGTATCGCTCACCGCCGTGCCTTGCGCGTAGCCATCAGCACGCACCAGCAGGCCGCCTTCCCTTGAGCGCTCGATACGAAAATCGGCGGCGCTGACGCCAAGCACCGGCGCATCTCCCGCATCAATGGCGATGCCCACCTTGCCGGGCATGGCGGCTAATTCGCTACCCCGCGCCTGCAACAAGCGGGCAATGGTATGGGTGTCATCGCCCTTTTGCCAAGCGGGTGCCAGCATCATCTGTGGCTGACGTTCTGCTTCCGGGTCGTCGCTTACCAGTTGATGCTCGACCAGAAACGCCATCAGCGGCGGCCAGCTTTCGTCGGTCACCCCACGCAGTTGCAGATTGGCCCGGCTGGTCAGCTCGATCAAACCGCTGCCGAAGGTCTTAGCGGCGTCACACAGTGCCACTACCTGTTTCCGCGATAGCTCACCCAGCGGCGGGCGCACGCGCACCAGCAGGCCATCGCCGGTGGCCATGGGTCGCCACGCGCCGGGGCACCAGCCTTTAATGCGCGGGCTGGGTGACATGACCATTGGTCTCTTTGGCTTCGTCCATTTCCAGCAGCAGATCCTGAAGCGCCTGGCCGTGCTCGCCGGGGGCTCGCCACATGCCCCGCTGGGCGGCTTCGAGCAATCGCTCGGCCATCTCTTCCAGGGCGGCCGGGTTGTGCTCGCGGAGGAACTGCTGATTGGTTTTATCGAGCACCAGAGCGTCACTCACCTGGGCGTACTGGTAGTCGGCAATCAGATCGGTGGTGGCGTCGTAGGCAAACAGGTAGTCCACCGTGGCGGCCATCTCAAAGGCGCCTTTGTAGCCGTGCTCGCGCATGGCGTTGATCCACTTGGGGTTCAACACGCGCGAGCGAATCACCTTCGCCAGCTCCTCTTTCAAGGTGCGAATCTTAGGCATTGCGGGGTTGGCGTGGTCGGCGTGGTAAATCTCCGGCGCCTTTCCGCTTAGCAAACGAGTGGCATTGGCCATGCCCCCCTGAAAGGCGTAGTAGCTGTTGGAATCGAGTATATCGTGCTCGCGGTTGTCCTGGTTTTGCATCACCGCATCCAGGCCCTGGAGCTGCTGCTCGAACGCCGCCCGCGCGGCGGTGCCGGAGGCCTTGAACTGACCATAAGCGTAGGCGCCTGTCTCCATATAGGCCTCGGCCAAATCGTCGGCGCTGTCCCAGGCGCGGTTTTCAATCAGCCGGTTTAAGCCCGCACCATACTCGCCGGGCTTGCTGCCAAATATTCGGTAGCTCGCTTCCTGGGCAGCCATCTCGGGGCTTAGCCCCTGCTCTTCCAGTTCCTGCTGGCGGGAAAGCACCGCCTCACGGATGGTGTTGCTGTTGCCCGGCTCTTCATAGCTCGCCACCGCCTGCACGGCGGCGTCAAACAGGCGAATCACGTTGGGGAAGGCGTCGCGGAAAAACCCGGACACCCGCAGGGTGACGTCGACCCGTGGGCGATTGAGCAGCATTGAGGGGATCACTTCAAAGTCGCTCACCCGCTGGGAACCCAGCGACCAAATGGGCCGCACGCCCATCAGCGCTAAGGCCTGGGCGATGTCATCGCCGCCGGTGCGCATGGTGGCGGTGCCCCAGATCGAGAGCCCCAACCGGCGCGGGTAGTCGCCGTGATCCTGCAGATAGCGTTCGACAAACGCCTGGGCGGATTTTTCGCCCAGCGTCCAGGCGGCAGGTGATGGAATCGAGCGGTTATCGACGCTGAAAAAGTTGCGCCCGGTGGGCAGCGTATCCAGCCGCCCCCGGCTGGGTGCGCCGCTGGGCCCGGCGGGCACGAAGATGCCTTCAAGGCCGTCGAGCAGCGACTGAATCTCCATCTTCACGCCGCGCTGCATGGTGACCCACAGCTGGTCGCGGGCGTAGCGCAGCTGCGCTGCCGTAGCGGGGTAATCTCGGCCCAGGTCGTCCAGGCAGCCGTTTGCCAATACGTAGTCGGCCACCCAGCGCTCGGCCAGCAGTTCCAGGCGCTCGCGGGCATCCGCCCCGGTGCGCCAGGGGGTATCGAGCTGCTGGGTCAAAATAGCCGGTTCAAGCCCCTGCCAGGGCTCGCTAGCGGCGGCTAAGGGGTCAAAATCCAAGCCTAAATCGCTGGCCAGGTTGTGCAGCAGGCCGCGGCTGGCCACCGCTTCGCCCCGGGGGAGCCGCAACAGTGCCACCAAAGTGCCCGCCCGCTTATCTTCCGGCGGCAGCGTGCCAAGAATATGCAGGCCGTGACGAATCTGCGATTCCTTGATGTCGCACAGGAAAGTATCCAGCTCGTTGAGAAGCTCGGCATCGTCGCTGGCATGCGCCAGTTCCTGGTCGATACCGGTATCACGCAGGTGGGCGAGGATCTGGCTGCGAATCAGCGCTTCCCGGCGGGGATCCATATCCAGCGCTTGGTAATATTCGTCGGTGAGCGCTTCAAGTTCGGCCATGGGGCCGTAGAGCTCGGCCCGCGCCAGCGGCGGCATCAGGTGGTCGATAATCACCGCTTGGCTGCGGCGCTTGGCCTGGGCGCCCTCGCCTGGGTCATTGACGATAAACGGATAAAAGTGCGGCAGCGGCCCCAGAGCAATATCCGGCCAACAGTCGGCGCTCAAGGCGATGCTTTTGCCCGGCAGCCACTCCAGGTTGCCGTGCTTGCCGACATGGATGACCGCGTCGACCTGGTAGTGCGCGCGCAGCCAAAAATAAAACGCCAGATAGCTGTGGGGCGGCGCCAGCTCCATATCGTGGTAGGACTGGGTGAGATCGTCGATAAAGTCCCTTTCCGGCTGGATACCCACAAAGGTCTCCCCCAGACGAATACCGGCGATCATCAAGTGTCCCTGGCGGCACTTGGGGTCTTCGTGAGGCGCACCCCAGCGCGTCCATACGGTTTCCTGCAGCTCGCTGGGCAGGGTTTGAAACCAGGCCAGGTAGTCATCAACGCTGATGCTCTGCCAGCAGGCGCGCTGGTCGAGGCTGGCGTGATCGTTGGTTACCGCACCCTGAAGCAGGCGGATCAATTCATCGCCGTTTTCAGGCAACTCGCTGAGCGGGTAACCCGCCGCTTTCAGGGCGCTGAGAATCTGCAGCGTCGACGCAGGCGTATCCAGCCCGACCCCGTTACCAATACGGCCATCGCGATTGGGGTAGTTGGCCATGATCAGCGCAACACGCTTCTGCCTGTTGGGGGTCAGCCGCAGCGAACAAATGCGCCGCGCCAGCTCGGCCACAAAGGCGGCCCGCTCCGGGTGGATCACGTGGTGGGTCACCGCCAGCTGGCAGCGAGGGTTGTAGTGGGCTTCGGCTTTAAAACCCACCGCCCGAGTGATGATGCGGCCATCCATCTCGGGGAGCACCACCTGCATAGCCACATCGCGGCTATGCAGCCCGGCGGCCATGCCCTGCCAGTCTTCACTGGTGCTGCTGGCAAGTATCGCCTGGAGCACTACCGGACGCCCTACAAACAGACTGTTTTGAAGGTCAGCGGGTAATTCTTCACTCCTCTCTTCACCCTGGGCATCGACCTGGTCGGCGTTGCGGTTGACCGCAAAGCTGGTGGTATTGATCACCAGCATCGCGCCGGTCAGCTCAATCAGGTGATTGATAAAATCAATGCACGGCCCTTCTTTCAGGGACGCCACGGCGACCGCCAACGGCTCAAGCCCCTGGTCTTTCAGCGCCGCCAGCAAGCCGTCGGGTACGGCGGTGTTCGCCCCCTGCAAATGGCTGCGATAAAACAGCAGCAGACACACCGGCCGCCCTGGCACCTGGCGATCGCGCCACTCGCTGAGGCTGGACGCCTGCTGCTCCTGGGACGCATAAATCACCGCGGGCGGAATGACCTTGGGCTCCTGCCAGTCGCCCAGCGGCTTGTCCATATACTCATTGGCGACAAAGCGCAGCAGCTGTTCGGCGTTGTCAGCGCCGCCCTCTCGCAGATAGCGCCACACGCGGTAAGCGTCATCGAAGGCGATGGTGGAGTCTTCCAGCAGCGCATCATCCGGGGCATCGCAGCCCGGCACCAGGATCAGCTGGCGCTCGGGTTTCGCCCCCGCCCAGGCCAGCAGGCGTTCGTGACCGTACTGCCAGTAGGCCTTGCCGCCCAGCAGCGAGACGATGACCAGTTGGGCTTTTTCCAGCACCCGGTCTTCGTAAAGATCGTAGGCGGCCGGTTTTACCAGGTTCATCCAGTTGGCCAGCCGCACCGAGGGGTACGCCTCGCCCAGACGATCCACCGCCTGGGCCAGCGCCGACAGGTTGCTATCGGCGGCGGAGAGTATCACGACCTCGGCGGGGCTCTGTTGCAGGTCGATGATGCCTTCATCATCGACAAAGCCTCCGGGCTTGGCGGCAAATAAGTGCATTAGCTGGCCGTGTGCGCCTGTTCAGGGTTCATTTCAGCAGAGGCAAGTTCGTTTTGCAGCAGTTGGCTATCCAGCGATTTACCGATGATCACTAGCTGGGTCTGGCGGGTCTCGTCCTGGCTCCATAGCCGGTCGAAGTAGCCTTCCAGGCGCTCGCCCACCGCCTGGATAACCCGACGCATGGGTTTGCCCGGAATCGCTGCAAAGCCTTTGGCGCGGTAGATCTCGTGGTTTTTCAGCAGCTGCTGGAGTTTGTCGGCCAAAACATCGCCATCGACTTCGCCTAGGGTAATCACGCAGGAATCAAAGTTATCGTGGGCGTGGTCGTGGTGAGCGCCTTCGGCGTGGTGCTTGTCGTGGTGATTGGTAATGCTATCGATGTTTTTTTCGCTTGCTGCGCCGATGCCCATCAGCGCTTCCAGCTGGGTGGTGTCGGTGGTCTGGGTCTGATCGATAAACAGCGTTTTCACCGAGGCACTCACCCGCGCCTGAATCACGGCTTCCACCTGTGTGCGCTCTTCCGGGCTGAGCAGGTCTGCCTTGCTGACCAGCACCAGATCCGCCGCGCTGAGCTGGTCATCAAGCAGCTCCCGCAGGCTGGGGTCGTGATCCAGGCTCTCGTCGGCGAGGCGCTGGGCGGCCACCTTATCCACGTCGCTGGCATAACGACCGGCGGCCACGGCGGGGCCGTCGATCACGGTAATAATCGCATCCACGGTGCAGTGCTGGCGGACGTCAGGCCAGTTAAACGCCTGCACCAGCGGTTTGGGCAGCGCCAGGCCGCTGGTTTCGATCAGGATGTGGTCGATATCGTCGCGGCGGGCGACCAGCTTTTTCATGACCGGCAGAAACTCTTCTTCCACGGTGCAGCAGATACAGCCGTTGGCAAGTTCATAGATGCTGCCGTCTTCTCCGTCTAGCTGCCCGCTTTCGCTACCCTCTTCACACCCCAGCGCGCAGCTGCGCAGCAGGCTGGAGTCGATATCCTGTTCGCCAAACTCATTGACGATCACGGCGATCCGTTTGCCGGTGACTTGGCGCAGAATATTGGCCAGCAGCGTTGTTTTACCGCTGCCCAGGAAACCAGTGACGACCGTGGCGGGAATTTTATTGAGTTGCATGGGTAAATGCCTCGCTAAGAAGTTGCTGTTCGGCGTGCGCCTGGGTTGATAAAAAAGGCGTTGATGAAAACAAGCGAGCCACAGCGTCAGGATTATTAGGGAAAAACAGGTGCAAATAGGTCGCCGTCAGGCGCTTTTGGCGGTAAATCGCCTCCCCCGGCGCGGGGTGCTGCTGGCGGCGGCCGTGGCCAATCGGCTCGGGGGTGCCTTCCGCCATGGAGCGGTGGTGCGCATGACCACGAACCGGGCCTTCCGGCAGCTCGGCGGTTTGCATCCCCTGGCAGCCCCGCCGCCCGCGCATGGCGCCTTGCCCAGGCAGCAGGCCCAGCATGGTGTGGGTAATATCGTCGTAGTCGGTCAGGGTTTCCAGGCAGTACAGCAGCCCGCCACACTCGGCCAGAATGGGTTTGTCGGCACTATAGAACGCATCAATGGCCGAACGCATGGCGCCGTTATTCGCCAGCGTTTGAGCGTGAAGCTCCGGGTAGCCACCGGGCAGCCACAGGGCGTCGCATTCGGGCAGGTGGCTATCCGTCAGCGGTGAAAAGAAGCGCAGCGTCGCGCCCATCTGCTCCAGCAGGTCGAGGTTGGCCTGATAGACAAAGCTGAAGGCGGCGTCCCGGGCCACGCCAATGGTGTGGCCGTTGAGCAACGGCTTAGCGGCCGCAAGTTGTTCCTGGGGGGCGGTAAAGGTCACCGGTGAAAGCGCGGCGAGCGCGTCCAGCAGCCCGGCGGCTTCCAGCGCTTTGGCACCCGACTCAAAGCGGGCTTCCAGATCCTCTCGAATCTCCGCCGCCTGGACGAGGCCCAGGTGGCGCTCGGGGAGCGACAGCGCGGGGTCGCGAGGCATGGCGGCCAGCAGAGGAATCGTCGGCGGCAGCGCGTCTTCGATCAACTCCCGATGTCGCGCCGAGCCGCAGGCATTGGCGATAAGTCCGGCGATATGAATATCGTCTCGAAAGCTGGCCAGCCCCGAGACCAGCGCGGCGGCGGTCTGGGCCATGCCTTTTACATCCATGACGATCGCCATGGGAATATCGAACAAGGCCGCTAGATCGGCGCTGGAGGGCTCGCCGTCGAACAGCCCCATAGCGCCTTCCACCAGGATCAAGTCCGCTTCACAGGCGGCGTCATAAAAGCGCTGGCGGCAGTAAGCCTCGCCAGCCATCCATAGATCCAACTGATCCACCGGCTGGCCGGAGGCCTGGGCGAGTATCTGCGGGTCAAGGTAGTCCGGGCCGGTCTTGAACACCCGCACCACCTTGCCCTGGTTGCGCAATAGACGCGCCAGGCCCGCGGTGATGGTGGTTTTGCCCTGTCCTGAGGCCGGGGCGGCGATAAACAGCGCGGGGCAGCGAGCGGTTGGCGTCGTCATTAGTATTCGATCCCCGCCTGGGCTTTGACGCCGCCGCGAAAGGCGTGGCGCTCATCTTGAACAACGCTGATGGTATCGGCGATTTCCTGCAGCGGCGTGGCCATGGTGCGCCCGGTAATGATGACGTTCTGGTGTGCCGGGCGGCGCTTAAGTGCTTCCACCACCGGCTCGGGGTCGAGATAGCCGTACTTGAACATATAGCTCATCTCGTCCAGCACGATCAGTTGATAGGCGGGGTTTTCCAGCAGCCCTTTGGCGACCAACCAAGCGTCCTGGGCAGCTTCGATATCACGCTCCCTGTCTTGGGTTTCCCAGGTAAAGCCGTGGCCCATGATGTGCCAATCAAGCTTGGGATGATCACGAAAGAACAGGTACTCGCCGGTTTCGCGGCGGCCTTTGATGAACTGAATCACCGCGCACTGCTGACCGTGCCCCAGTGAACGCGCCATGGTGCCAAAGGCGGAGCTACTTTTACCCTTGCCGTTGCCTTTGAGCAGAATCAGCACGCCGCGTTCTTCCGTTGCCTTGCTGATGCGCTCATCGACCACGTCTTTTTTACGCCGCATACGATTGAGGTGGCTTGCGTCGCTCATGAGAGGTTCCCAGGTTGATGTGCAGAGACAGTAGGCGCCATAGAAGGTTTGCCAAACGAGGCAGGCCAGTAACGCGCGCCCAGCTGTTGGGCAATTCGCGCGCCCTGCCCGCGTTTGACTCTGGACTGTTCGGTATCGATCAGCAGGCAGTCATCCAGCGGGGCGAGGTCGTCAACGGTTTCCCGGGTGCGGCCATCGGTAATCAGATAGGTGCGCACCTTCAGGCCGGGCTCGCGGCGCTGCCACTGGCGGATCAGCCGCTTGGCTTCAATGATGGCTTCCCGCAGCGGGGTGCCGCCACCGCCGTTGGCCGCCTCAAGCGTGCCCCGCGGGTTTTTGGGCGCCCGGCGGCGGGAGAGTATCGGCACCACGCCACCGTTGCCAAACCCCAGCACCGCGACCTGCTCCCGCGCGGCGTAGGCTTGGCCGACCAGCGATTCTACCAGCCCCTTTGCCTGGCCTAACAGGCGTTGCCCCAGGGTGGAACCGGAAGTGTCCAGCAGCACCAGATGGGCTGTCGCCTGGCCAGCGCGGCACTTGCGCATCTTTAGCTGCTGCCAGGGCCATTGGCCGCGATTAGCGATCAGCGTCGCGAACCCGTCCAGCCGCGAGGTCTCAACTTGGGAGCGGCCACGCCCCTGCACCCCGCCTTTCCCCGCGCTGGAAGCGGTATTTGCACGCTTAGCCCGCTGAGCAAACTCATCGCTATCGGGCAGTTTCAGTGCTGGCTGGCTAATCGACGCTTGAGCCATGGGAGGCATGGCGCCCCACTGGCCCTGTTCACCGCGCTGACTAGACGTCCCGCCGCTGGGCGCGTTATTAGCTGCCGACGACCCGCCCTCGCCTTGCGAAGGCGTTTGATTAGGCGGCGATGACGGCGGACTTTGCTCTGGCGGTTGGGTACGCCGATGCGCCAGCACCCAAGGCTCGACGGTATCGATATCCTGCTGCTCCACGCCACCCACGCCACGCCAGGCAGCGTGGGCCTGTGCAGCACGGTGCCAGGTAACGTCTGCCCGTAAGCCTTCAACCCCGGCGGCCTCACAACTGTTGGCAATCGTTCGATACACCCAGGAGTCGGTGGTGATCTCTTTGAGCAAACGCTGGGCTTTAGCAATACGCTCGGCCAGGGCTGCCTGGGCATGTTCATAGTTTTGCAGCGTGCCAGCAGGATCGCGGTCAAAGGCCTCCCGCTGCTGCACGATAGCAATACGCTCGTCGATGCTGATGGCCCCCGCCTGCTCAAGACAGAGGCCAAAGCGATCAAGCAATTGTGGGCGCAACTCGCCCTCATCCGGGTTCATGGTACCGATTAAGCTAAAACGCGCCGGGTGGGAGTGGCTGATGCCATCGCGCTCAACGATATTGGTGCCACTGGCGGCCACGTCCAGTAGCAAATCAACCAGAGTATCTGGCAGCAGATTGACTTCATCTACATAGAGCACCCCGCCGTCGGCTTTAGCAAGCAGCCCGGCATGAAAGGTAGCTTCGCCATTGGCCAGTACCTTTTGCAGATCCAGACTGCCGACCAGCCGATCTTCACTAGCACCCAGCGGCAGAGTGACAAAAGGGGCACGCTTCCCTTCGCTATCGCCAGGCAAAATGGCGGCCAGCGCACGGGCTAAGGTGGATTTAGCGCTGCCTCTTGGCCCACTAATCAGCACCCCGCCGATACGCGGATTAATGGCGTTCAGAAGCAGCGCGGTTTTTAGCGCCTCCTGGCCAACCACTGCCGCAAAGGGAAACTCACTCACCGGCACCTCCCGTGCTAGGCAAGCCCGCTAACCGATCACTAATAGCCAACTGATCCAGGGAGCGTGGGACTTGAATAAGATTCATGGTAACTAGCTGAGTGATAATAAAACCATTCATTAAGAAGTGGGAATTTAAAAAGCTTTTAGTATAGAGGAAGGCATGGCGGCGAGGCCAATCTGTTGCAAGTGGTTAACTTTGCGAAGGCATGTATCAGCTGACGCTAAGAATGACGCTGGATTTTTACACCTCTTCAAAATACAATGTTATAACATTGCAATTATAGCGAGATCTCATAAGATCCTTAGGCTTTGTGTTGTTCGCTATCCCCCTGACACCTAGAATGGCCAGTGTCGGTGTTCCCCTCGGAACTTAATAGAGAATCCGCCGCGGCTTGCCGCGAACCGGAACTGCCCCCGCAACTGTAGGCGGCGAGCGATGCTCTTTGATGCCACTGGACACAGCGTCTGGGAAGGCGAGCTAGCCATGACCCGTCAGTCAGGAGAACTGCCGATATATTACTTACATCGAGCGAAGTGGCTCGGTCAGTATTTTCTGCCCGAATGCGTAGCTCATCATGCACGGGAGTGTACATGATGTTGAGATTGACCACGGCCATCGCCGCGAGCGCTGTTGGCCTTGCACAGGCGGCTTACGCCTCCACTGACTACCCCCTTACGCTAACCAATTGCGGCGTTGACTTCAGTGTGACGTCCCCCCCGGAGCGAACGGTGACGGTTGGCCAGTCAGCCACGGAGATTCTCTATTCGCTGGGGCTCGCTGATCGAGTGAATGGCACCTCGGTTTGGTTTAATCCGGTTCTTCCCCAGTTTGCTGATGCCAATGAAGCGATCGAGCGGATCGCCAACGACGACCCGAGCTTCGAGGCCGTGGTCAATAAACGGCCTGATCTGGTGGCGGTGCAGTATGAGTGGCACGTGGGCTCCACCGGCAGTGTCGCCACCCGTGAGCAGTTTCATGAGCTGGGTATTAATACCTATATTATGCCCGCCGATTGCGATACCAAGGATAACTCTACCGGCGGCGATGGCACCCGCACCGCCGCCTTCTCGACTGACTCCATCTATAAAGGGATCACCGAGTTAGCCGAGATCTATGACGTTCAAGACGCTGGCGAGGCGCTGATAACCGACCTTGCCGCCCGCGAACAGCGCGCCATCGACCTGGCGAGCAGCCTTGATTTACCGGAAGACTTATCGGCGGCATTCTGGTTCTCATCGACAGACCTGGGGGTTAGCCCTTTCGTGGCGGGGCAACTGGGGGCACCGGGGTATATGATGGAAAAACTCGGCATTCGAAATGTCATCGAGTCTGACGAAGAGTGGCCCACGGTGGGCTGGGAAAGCATCGCCAGAGCCGATCCCGATGTGCTTGTTATCGCCAGTATGGATCGCCGCCGTTTTCCTGCCGACGACATTGAAGCAAAACGCGAGTTTTTACGCAGTGACCCGGTCACCCGGGAGATGAAAGCGGTTAAAAATAACCGTATCGTCGAGATGGACGCCCACGCCATGAGCGCCACCATGCGCACTATTTACGGCCTTGAAACACTTGCCGAGTCACTATCCAATATGTCGTTTAACGAATGAGCATAGCGCTAACGAGGGCTTCCTCCGCACACTTCGGGTTGCGCTGGCTATGGATAACGCCGCTCGTGCTTGTGACGGCACTGATCGCGGGCACCGCCATCGGCGAGACGCCGATTCCCGTGGATACCATTGTCAAAGTGCTCGCCAACCAGATGATAGGAACGGATTACCCGGTTGACCGAATCGACGCGGGCATTATCTGGAACTATCGACTCAGCCGCGCCGTGGTCGCCGCCTGTTGCGGAACCAGCTTGGCCCTGGCCGGGGTCGTGCTACAAGCACTTCTGCGCAACCCCCTGGCTGATCCTTACTTGATGGGCATTTCCGCCGGGGCTTCTACCGGGGCAGTCGCGGTGGCAGTCGCCGGACTGGGCGCAGGCGCTCTTTCGCTTTCTCTGGGTGCCTTTATCGGCGCCCTGCTCTCCTTTGGAATCGTGATCATGCTCGCCCATGCAGCCAACAGCGGTGTGGGTGGCGGGCGTGGCGTTCAGGCCGCGGGGGCGATTATTCTGGCAGGCATTGCAGGCTCGCAGCTTTTCAATGCGCTGACCGCTTTTATCATTACCAAGTCAGCGAGCGCCGAGCAGGCCCGGGGCATCATGTTCTGGCTGATGGGTAATCTTTCCGGGGTGCGGTGGGCCGATGTAACCCTGGCGGTGCCTGCCGCGCTATTCGGGCTGCTGGTTTGCCTGTGGCACCGGCGCTCCCTGGATGCATTTACCTTCGGTGCCGACAGCGCCGCCTCCATGGGCATCGCGGTGCGTCCAGTGCGTGGGATGTTGATTGTCGCCATGGCGCTGGTCACGGCGGTCATGGTGTCTATCGTGGGAGCCATCGGCTTTGTCGGCCTGGTGATCCCCCATGCCATGCGTTTTATCGTGGGTAGCCGTCACACCCGGCTGGTGCCGGCTACGGCGCTGGCCGGCGCGGTGTTTTTGATCGGCTCGGATATTCTTTCCCGGGTGCTGGTCTCCGGGCAAGTACTTCCCATCGGGGTGATCACCTCACTGATTGGCGCGCCCGCGTTTGCGCTGGTCCTGGTACGCGGCAAGAGGTCCTGATGCGCTTATCGGCTGAAAAGCTGGCCTGGTCGGTGCACGGCACGCCACTGCTGACTGACGTCAATCTCACCGTCGATCCCGGCCAGACCTTTGGCCTAGTAGGGCCTAACGGCTCGGGTAAAACCTCCCTGCTGCGTCTATTGGCGGGCTTGAATAAACCCAAGGCTGGCCGGGTGTTGATGGATAGCCAGCCCCTGCACACGCTCAAACAACGGGCTATCGCACAATCCGTTGCCTTAGTGGAACAGCAGGCGGACACTACCGACCGCATTACCGTGCGCCAGGTGGTCTCGCTAGGTCGTACACCTTTCCTTTCCGCGCTGCGCCCTTGGTCAACGGAAGATGATGCCATCGTGGCGCAGGCGCTGCGCGACGTTGATATGGCGCACATGGCTGATCGCCTTTGGCATACCCTCTCTGGCGGTGAGCGCCAGCGCGTGCATATTGCCCGAGCGCTGGCACAACAGCCTAAAATTCTGTTATTGGATGAACCCACCAACCATCTGGATATTCGCCACCAGCTGTCGATTCTTGAACTGGTCAGGCAACTACCGATCACGGTAGTTATCTCACTGCATGACCTTAACCAAGCCATGGAGTGTGACCGTATCGGCGTCATGGACGGCGGCCGTTTGATCGACAGCGGCCTACCCCAAGACGTACTCACCGCCAACAGACTAGAGCAGACGTTTGGGGTACATGCGCGTGTGATTGACGACCCTGCCGATGGCAAGCAGATCATGCTTTTTCGGAGTGCGATTTAAGCTAGCGTCGGTGCCAAGCACTACGGCGTCCATTCAGCGGAAAAGGTGCCAGACCACGCTGTGATCAGTGCCCATACTCCAAAGAAGTACGACGACGACAAGCAGTGCCTCCAGCACCAAAACGCCGATACCCAGCGTTGTGGTCGACAGAATAAACCCCTGCTTATGACTGATTCCCAGAAAGCTGGGCGTTCCCTTGTAGAGCAGATAGGTACTATAGAGCAGGCCGATCACCATACCCAGCACACAAAACCAGAAAGCCGGATAGAGCGCAAAAACGCCACACAGGAACATCGGTGTCGCAATATAACCCGCGAAGATAATACAGTCGCGGCGGCTAGGTCGGTTCTCAATTCGGCGAGCCATCCAATGGATCATGCTGCCCACAATACCCACTGCCACTAGTATCAGCGCATAAAAAGCCACGCCTAAGGCAATACCGTTGGCAAGAGAGACTTTATAGGTTTCCGGGCCACCGTAAGTCCAGCCCACCTGGGTGGTGCCTATCAGGGCACAGACAACAGGAACGGCAGCGAGCAACAGAACATGGTGAGCATAGAGATGACTGACAGACTCATGCTCCTCACTGATTTTATACCACTCCCGTTCAGGATGATGGAGGAGCCCCCAAACATGATTGACCATAACGACCTCCCGTTTTTGTAATCACGCTATTGTTAGGGTCAGACGCTGATTAATCGGATCAACAAGGTTCCGAATCATCTTTAGTGTAGAACACAAAATCATTTTCGGATGTGAGGATTTTTCTTTGCTAAGGTGGGTGACTCAATCTATTCATTATTGGGGTTCATATGCGCATCCTATTCACCGGCGGCAGTGGCAAGGCTGGCCGTCATGCGACCGCTTATCTTCGCGATCAAGGCCATCGAGTCACTAATCTGGACTGGGTGGCGTCTGATGTGCCCGGTATTGCTACCCTGAAAACCGATCTGACCGATACTGGGCAAGTGTTTAATGCCTGCCAAGCCTACGCAGGGTTCGATGAGCTGGAACCCGGCACCGGCGTGCCGCGCTATGATGCGATTGTTCACTTTGCGGCCATACCCGCCATCCTGCATCGGCCAGACAACGAGACCTACCGCATCAATACGCTAAGTACCTACAACATTCTTGATGCCGCCACCAAGCTGGGCATTCCCAAGGTCATCTTTGCCTCTAGCGAGACCACCTACGGTGTCTGTTTCGCTGATGGCGAGCAAAAACCCGACTACTTGCCTGTCGATGAAGAGCACTCCACCGTGCCTCAAGATAGCTACGCCATGAGCAAGGTAGTCAACGAAGTAACGGCACGCTCCTTCCAGGCGCGCTCGGGCATCGATATCTACGGCCTGCGCATCAACAACGTTATCGAGCCCCACGAGTACCGTCAGAACTTCCCAGCCTACATGGACGACCCTGCCCTGCGTCGCCGCAATATCTTCGCCTATATCGACGCCCGCGACCTGGGCCAGATGGTCGATTGCTGCCTGAAAACGGATGGCCTCGGCTACCAGGTGTTTAACGTCGCCAATGACGATCTGTCGGTTAGCCTGAGCAACGCCCAGGTGATTGAGCACTTCTACTCTGGCGTGCCAATCAAGCGTGAAATGGGCGAATTCGAGACCTTCTACAACATCGAAAAGGCCCGCCGTCTGGTCGGTTTCGAACCTCGCCACTCCTGGCGTGAAGAGCTGGCGCAGTAGGCATTATCCTTTTATCGGCACAAATACCGGCGCACCGTCCACCTCTACCACCGCTAGCTTTTGGCGGTAGAGGCTTTCTAAAGCACTGGGCACCAACATGCTATCTCGCGGCCCCCAGCACGCCTCGCCGTTGGGATACAGCAGCAGCACATGGTCGCACCAGCGGGCAGCCAGGTTTAGGTCGTGTAAGCACATGATGACCGCCTGCCCCTGATTGGCCTGTTCTGCCATCAGTGCCATCACGGCGCTCTGGTGGTGAAGATCCAGATGGTTGGTGGGTTCGTCGGCCAGCCACACATTGGGCGCTTGAGTCAGTACCGTGGCAATGGCCACTCTCTGGCGTTCTCCGCCGGAAAGTGTGCTTACCAAGCGGTCGCGAAGGTGCGCCACATCCAGGCGCTCAAGGGCGTCTTCCGCACGAGCGTAGTCTTCAGCCCCCTCCATCTGCCAGGGCGATAAATAAGGGTGACGACCAATCAGCGCGGTTTCCAGCACGGTTGCTGGAAACCCATCCTGGCGATCTTGAAACACCAACCCCAAACACTGGGCGATATGCCGGCGGCGCAGCTGACCAAGCACTGACTCGTTGAGCTGAACGCTGCCCGAACGTGGGGCATGCAGCCCCGCCAAAGTATGCAGCAGCGTGGTTTTACCCGCACCGTTAGGCCCTAACACCCCCCACACCTGCCCTGATTCGATGGTGATATTAAGCGGCTTCCCGCCTTCGCGGCCAGGCACATCGATGATGAGATCACGAGTAGCCAGTACGCTCATCAGCGACTCCGGTAGAGCAGAAACAGGAAGGTAGGCACACCTAATAGCGCGGTGATTACTCCTACGGGCAACTGTTCCGGGGCGATCATGGTGCGCGCCAGGGTATCGGCCAGCACCAACAGCGTGCCACCCGCCAGTGCGCAGGCGGGCAGTATCAGCCGCTGATCATTGCCTAGCAGCAAACGCAGCATGTGGGGCACCACTAGACCGACAAAACCAATGCTGCCTGCGGTAGTCACTGCCGCAGCAGTCAGCAGGCTGGCGGCAATGTAGATACACCATTCAAGCGGCCTGACGGCAACGCCCAGCGCGGCGGCTTGCTGCGGGCCACGGGCCAACACATTCAGGCTGCGCCCGAGCGGAACCAGCACCACGCAGGTGGCCAGTAACAGCAGTAGCGGCGGCCAAGGCGTACGCGCATAGGAGAGATCGCCCATGAGCCAGTAGAGCATACCCGGCAGACGTTCGGCGGGGCTCATCGCCAGCATTAGGGTAATCACTGCGCCCCACCCCGCTGCTACCACCACGCCCGTTAGCAGCAACCGCGAAGGCGTCCAACCGCCGCTGCCGTGGGCCAAACCAAAAACTAAAAACGTCGAAAATAGCGCGCCGCCAAATGCCGAGCCTGAAATCGCCAGCCCGCCTAGCCCTCCCAGCATGGCTGCCAGTGCGCCAATCGAGGCGCCACCGGAAAGACCAAGCACGTAAGGGTCTGCCAGGGGGTTACGCAGCAACACCTGCATCAATGCACCGGCTACCGCCAGCAAGCCACCCACCGCAAAGGCACTTAGCGCTCTGGGCAAGCGCAGCTCGATCACCATGGTGCGCGCCAAGGCATCGCCCTGGCCCTGCACATTGTCACCCATCAACACCTGCCAAATTTGCGCAGGAGAGAGTTGCGCACTGCCGACACCCATGGCGAGGATCAGCGAAGCCAAGGCCGCTAGAAGTAGCAGGCTCAGCGGCAGACCCAGGCGTGCGAGCATTAACTGCGCCCACGTTTCTGGCGGGCGATATCGAGCTTCTCACAGAGGATCTGGGTGCCCTCCATCAGTCGCGGCGTGGGCCGTTGAATCAGTGAGGGCGGCACAAAAAAGAGGTTATCTTCCGCAACTGCCGTCAAGTTGGGATACTGTTCCCAGTGCGTCAGCCAGTGGCGATTCTCTTCCCCCATGCCACCGGCCACAATCGCTTCTGGATTGGCTGCCAGCACGGCTTCATCATCGATACGCGGCACCAGGCGTGCCTGTTCGCCAAATACATTTTCACCGCCACAAATCTCAACCACTTGGCCGATCAGGTGCTGGTCGTTAACGCTCATTAGCGGCTCATCCCACACTTGGTAAAATGTGGTTACCGGCTCGCGATCCCGATAGCGCTCTTCAATGGCCGCCATGGTATTGCGGAAATTGTCGGCCACTGCTTGTCCCGCTGTTTCTGTGCCTGCCAACTTTGCCAAGCGCTCAATGGTGCTGGCCACGCCCTCTACATCGCGGGGCTCGATATAGAACACTGGCATGCCCAGGGCTTCAAGGGTTTCAAGCTGTTCGGCGGGGTTACCCGTCACCCATCCAATCACTAGATCGGGTGCCAGCCCCACCAGCTTTTCTAAATCAATTCGGGTATGGCTGCCCACTGACGCCACTTGTTTGGCTTCCGGGGGATAGTCGCTATATGAGACGACGGCGACCACTTGATCTCCTGCGCCAGCCGCATAAGTCAGCTCGGTTGCGCCAGGCGAGAGCGTAGCAATACGCCGAGCAGCATTGTGAAGACAGACCTCACGGTCACGATCATCTACTACGCATCGCGAGTGCTCGTGTGCCGGTGCAGCCGTCGCCATCAACAGCAGCGCGAGGCCCAGGGCCCCGCGCGCAACACCACTTTTCCTATTGGCCAAAGTGAACACTCAGGAACCCTGCTCGGCCAGCGTTGATGTAATCACGGGTGGTTGAATACTCTTTATCAAAGGCATTTTCTAGCGTAACACGAGCGCTCCAGAGTGGCGCAAACCGCCAGCCTGCGCGCAGGTTAACCAGCCCATAGCCTCCTAAACGCTGGGTATTGGTGGTGTTATCGTAACGGTAACTCTGCGCGACTAGGGAGCCCCCCAACGACCAATCGCCAAGCTCCCGATCTGCATCCAAACGCACACTCTGGGTGGCCCGGCGCGCCAATCGATTGCCGGTTGCCCGGTCTTCCGGATCCAGGTAGGTGAAGGCAGCTTGGAGTGTCCAGTCGTTAACCTCGACGCCGCTTGACAGCTCGGCGCCGCGTATACGCGCGCTGTTAACATTTTGCGGCGCCCATAAGCCACTCGACGTTGGCGCCCAGGCAATCATATCGTCGTAGTCGTTTTTGAAGGCAGCTAGATCCCAGAACCACTGGTTGTATTGGCCTCGAACGCCCACCTCGACGGTTTCAGACTTTTCTGGATTGAGATCAGGGTTACCCGAATCCGGCCAATATAGGTCATTGAAGCTCGGTGCTTTAAAAGCAGTGCCTACACTGGCACGCAGTGTGTGGTCGTTATCCAACTCGTAGCCCAGCGCCAAGCTGCCTGTGACTTCATCGCCATAGGCTTCGTTATCGTCGTAACGCAGGCTTGCCTGAATGGCAAACGGCGAGAAATCGAGCAGGCCTTGGGTAAACACGGCGGTGTTATCGCGGCTGGTGACGTCAAAGTCGTTGGTGCTTGAAACGCGGTCTTCGCTGATTTCAGCGCCAGCAATTAACTCATGGGCACCCAACTGAAGATTATTCTGCCAGCGGGCAGTTTGGGTGCGGGTATCAATGATCGAGTCGCCGAAATTATCCAACGTGTCCAGCTCATCCCGGGCTTCACTAAGGGTCAGCCGGCTCTGCCAGGTATCGGTTACCGGCAACTCTGCGTAGACGCCTGCCACCTGCTGGACGAAGTCATTCTCTCCACCGTCATATTCGTTGTTACCGCGAGTGCGCAGTGCCAACACGCCGACTTCAGCGCCCCCCTCAAAGGTATGCGCAACGCGGGCTAGCGCTGAGGTATTGTCGTAGCCTTTGTCTTCACCACCCCGACGAATGGGCTGGCCATAGGTATTGAAATGGCTAGCGGCAAAGCTGTAGCGTGTGCCTCCCTCGCGCCCTGAAACGCCTGCGCTTAACCGCTGGGTATTGAATGAACCACCGCCGACTGAAATTCTCGGTTGCGGCCCCTCTTCGTCACCATCAGGGGTAAAAAGCTGTATCACGCCGCCGACGGCATCCGCACCATAAAGGCTACCGCGGGGGCCGCGCACAATCTCAGCACGGTCAAACATACGCGGATCTAAATACTGAAATGCAGCACCGCCCGCCGTGGCGGAGCGTAGCCGGATACCATCGATCATTAGCACGGAGGCATCGCTGGGCGCCCCGCGCAGGTAAACGCTGCTGTTTTTGCCAAAGCTGCCATTACTCGTGACATCAACACCCGGCTGGCCGCGCAGAAGATCGGTCAGGCTGATTGGGTCTTGGCTGCGGAAAGTCGCTTCATCCAGCACGCTAACGGAAGAGAGGCTTTCATTGGCGGTGCGGGGCGCTAACGCAGCGGTCACGACCACAGGATCGAGCATAGCTAAATCGGTCGTTGTTTCGGCGTATTGCGCCTCGGCTTGGATGTGAAAGGCTAACGGTAAAGCAGCCATACTAAACGCCGCCCGTTTGGCGGTAATGTGGAAACGGAGGTTCATGGAGGATCCCTTGCACGCTGGGCTCACCCGCACAGCGCAGTTTTTTTGACCGAACGGAGGATCAAACAAGGGAGTCTCGGTCGCACGGCATGATCGCATCGTGCCACCGTTAATCGCCCTGAGAGCGCCCACCGCGCCTCGGCATATATCGGTTCAGGTTGAACCATTACTCTCGGGCCGGTCTCCGGGCTGACGAGCGAAAGACGTCTTCATTCTTTCCGAACGACCACCTTCCCGTGCTTGAGCACAGTGGCGTCTTAGCCGTTCTTATCTCGATCACCGTTGCGGGGGCAGCGTTGGAATCACGCAAAGCGTTCACCAACTTCCCGTTTCACTAGCGGCTTTAATCCACCGCCAGCACCTGAGAGTGGGCGTAAGCTAGCAACTTGCCAAAGAGAGGTCAATTGAATTGGGGTGGGAGGTAAGCCGCTCAAGAAAGCCGTCGATGGCTATTTGAGCGGCATCACTAACCCATGCCGCACATACCACACCTGTTCAGCCTGGGCCGTGGCATCCTGAACGAACCAGCCATTGAGGTCACGTAAGCGGCGCTGTTCGGGCTGCATGGGCACAATTCCACGGCCAACTTCGTTGGCAATGATGATTAACGGTGCGTTTAGCGCTTCGGCGCGCTGGCAGAGCGCTGCTATATCGCTCTGCCACTGCTGGCGCAGGGCATCGTTATCGTCATGTTCGAGGGAAGCCCCAAGCCACTCAAGCACGCCATTAATCACCAGAGGCGTATCGGCTACGAGCTCTTGTTGGCTATCGCTGAAAGGCTTAGCAGCATCAAGCCGCCACTCATTTGCAGTGGGAAAGCGTGCGGCTACAGCGTCACGTTTGCCAGCGCAGGCACCGCCAATGAAGAGCTGCATTGCCATTCCCCTTTTCCATGGTCGTCTTGCTGATAAATAAGCTGCCAGCGCCTGCCTTGGGCTTGGAGCACGGTACCGTCCCAGAAGTGAATCGTTTCAAAGCGACGGCGTAGTTCGCGAATCACGCCGCCATGGGTGACGGCCAATACTTTTTTGTGTCCATCGGCGCGGGCATTAACCGCTAGGTCATGCAACCAAGCGTCTAAACGCTCTCGCAATTGGGCCGCCGATTCTCCGCCGGGAATTTGCAGCTCGCCCACGCTATCAATCCAGGCACGGTAATGGGGTAACTCTTTCAGCTCATCGTAAACTTTGCCTTCGTACTCGCCAAAATCGAGCTCGCGCAGGCGCGGTTCAAGCGATAGTGGCACGTTGGCCTTGGCTACTTCTGCCCACGCAAGGGTTTGCTGGCAGCGGTTAAGATCGCTTGAGTAGATGGCATCGAACCGCTCATCCACCAACGCGTCGCGCAGTTCCAGCAACCCTGCTTCAGCATCAGGAAACAGCAGCGGAATATCCTGCTGGCCTTGATAACGGCGCTCTAAATTCCAAGCGGTGATACCGTGGCGAACTGCCACCAGCTCCACAGTAAGATCAGTAGCCAAAGCTCTCCTCCTTCGATGGTGGCGCCTACCATATCGCCGTTAATGCCGTTAAACAGTCGCAACATTAGCCAGCGGATTAGTAACACGAAAACAGTAACCGTAAGCATCATCAACACTATCGCGGGCGCTAACAGGGCTATCAGCATGATCGGCACCAACGCTAGCGCCACATCCTGACCGCTAAGCGATTGCTGCCAGCTCCACGCCAAGCCCTTCTGCTGGGCGCAGGGTGTTAGCACCAGTAACGCAACGCCAGCCCAGCGCCCTAGCGCAGGCAGCATCAACAGCCACCACAAGGGAGCCTGATAGGCCAGCAATGCCCATAGCAGAACGCCCTTCCAGGCGAGCAAAAACAGTAGCGCTAGCATTCCAAAGCTGCCAATTTGCGGGTCTTTCATAATCTCCCAGCGGCGCGCCAGGGGCTGATTGCTGCCCAGGGCATCGGCGATGTCCATTACGCCGTCCAAATGCAGCCCACCCGAGAGCGTCACCCACACGCTTAGTACAGCCAAAGCCTTGATAGGCGTGGGAACGTTGTGCATAGCAAACGCTGTTAGTGCCAGTACGCTCCCTATCATCAACCCCACTAATGGATAGGCGCGCACTGCCCAGCGCCGGGTATCGGGCGTCCAGGGAACGGCTATTGGAATCGGGACTCGGGTCAGAAACTGCAGCGCCAGCAGGATACCGAACAGAGTATTTTTCACAGCAGCTTCCCGTGGTTTTTCCATTCGATGGCGCAGCCTGCGACCACTTCTAGCACCGAGTCCGCTTCTGCCGCTAACGAGCGGTGAGCACGCTGAAGAAACGCCAGGTAGCGCCAGGTTTGCGTATCAGTGGGCGGCAGCGCTTCGTTAATATCGTTAGAGACAACCACTAGATAAATGCTGCGCGTGCGAGCATCCGATAACATCCTTACCAGGAGCTCCATGCCCTCGTCGTCGCTAAGCTCACTACCATACAGCACTTGGCTGGCCCATAGTGTTAAGCAGTCCAGCAGCACCGCGCTGCCATCGGGCACCTCGGCCAGCGCTTGATCTATATCCACAGGCGCCTCTAGCGTTATCCAGCGAACGGCTTGCCCGTCACCGCTCCTAGCTTGCTGGTGTCGTGCCACCCGCTCAGCCATCTCTGCGTCGTATACGGCTGCGGTCGCTAAGTAGTAACAGGGTGAACTACCCGCCGCCTCCACTACTTGCTGTTCGGCGATATCACTTTTGCCGGAACGCGCCCCGCCGCTAACGAAGACAATCATGCCGTTCCTTTTTTCAAAACATTTTCCAAAACATGTTTCAACACGCTTATCAGCCGTCGATTAGCAGCGGTATCGCGCAGCGCTACCCGCAGCCAATCACCATTGAGCCCGGCAAAATTATGGGTATGACGCACTAAAATACCCCGACGTAGCAGCTGTTCAAATAACGCATCGCTGGTGATTGTCTGCGCGGCACTGGGCCGGATAAGAAAAAAACACGCCTGACTGGGTACGACGTCCAGCCCTAATTGAGCAAGCGCTTGAGCCATGCGCGAGCGCTCGCTGGCCAACCACCGCTGGGTGCGCCGGGCAAAGGCATCATCTGCCAGCAATGGTGCCACCAGTTCAGCCGCGAGGTGATTGACACTCCAAGGTGGCTGTTGAGCCTGTGCCGCTTGAACCGTGGCCGCATCCGCCAGCAGGTAGCCCAGCCGGAGACCCGGCAGGGTATAAAATTTGGTCATTGAGTGGAGCAGCATCAGATGCGGGTAGCGCACCAGTAGCGGCACCAACGACGCCTCTTGTGACGTCTCACCCAGCGTCTCACCCACCATGTCGATAAAGGCTTCGTCGACCACAACGCGGCAACCTATCGTCGCGGTGTAATGCAACAGGTCTTCCATTGCTGACATATCGATAAGCGTAGCGGTCGGATTATTGGGGCGACATAGAAACAGCACATCAATGTCGCTAAGCCCAGCCGTTAGTGAATCAACATCCAGCGTAAAGTCTGGCGCGGGCAGCGCGATCTCACTGATTGAAAGCCCATGGGCGCGGCAAGCGCGGGCATACTCGCCAAAGCTTGGGGTAATAACCGCCGCTCGCTTACCCGCATGCAGCGCGGCGGCGAGGAAAATTGCCTCCGCACCGCCGTTGGTGAGCAGTACGTGTTCAGGCTGAAGCTGGTGATGGGTGGCGATGGCCTGACGTGCAGCGGCGTAATCCGGCGCGGGGTAGCGTTCAAGACCTGCCAGTTGCTTAGCCAGCCAATCGCTAACCCACGCCGGAGGCCCCAAGGGGTTTAGGTTGGCGCTAAAATCTTCCAGACGGTGATCGGCTGGCAAGCCGAAGTGCGCTAGTAGCGCCTCTGCTTGGCCGCCGTGCGCGGGCCATGGAGAGCTGGGCGACATAAATTGACTCATAGTAGCCCCTTAAAAATGAATGACATGCCCGCTATCACCACAACTGACAGCAACATAAACAGCAGCCAGGCGCCATGCATTAAGCGCACCGTGGCAGTGATATGGCTGACCCTTAGCACTTCAAACGGCTCGCCTAGGGTCGCGCGATGAGACACCACACCTAGATAGTAATTGGTGCCGCCCAGTTGAACACCCAGCAGCCTTGCCACCATGGCCTCCGGCCAGCCTGCATTGGGGCTGGGGTGGCGCGGTGCATCACGGAAGGTGCCCCACAGTGCGCCTTGCCAGCGCAATCGTACAACACCGGCAAGACTTAATAGCAAACCTGCGAGCCATAGACACAGCGCGGTTAAGCGTGCCGGTACCCAGTTGGCTAAATCGTCCAACTTGGCGGAGGCAAAGCCAAAATCGGCATAGCGCTGGTTTTTGTAGCCTACCATCGAATCAAGAGTATTGACTGCCTTGTAAGCCAGCGCTAGCGGCGCTCCGCCGATAAGCGCAAAAAATAGCGGCGCAGTAATACCGTCCACGGTGTTTTCCGCCACGGTTTCCACCGTGCCCCGGGTAATCTCCGCTTCGTCTAGATTTTGCGTATCGCGGCCGACAATCATCCCCAGCGCCTTACGGGCGGCAGGCAAATCGCCTTGAGTAAGCGGTTGGATCACGGCGCGGGCCGCATCGCCCAGGCCTTTGATCGCCAGCGTAGTAGAGAGCAGCCACAGCTCAGCGATCAGCGCTACCCCAGGGTGCAAGCGTTCCAGTAGTGCCAGCGCTAGCCAGCTAATGGCCCATACGCCGCCGACGACAATAGTGGTTAGCAGAAAGCCACTAACTCTGCGCTGCTGCGCGGTGCCGCGATTCCATAGCCGCTCAAAAGCACTGATAAAGCGCCCGATCAGCACCACTGGGTGGGGCAACGAACGCGGGTCGCCAACCACTAAATCAATCACAATGGCCAGAACAATCAGGGTAATTCCGCCAAGTGTGACGCCTGGGATCATGATGATGCCTTATCGCTAACACCGGCATCGGTAAAGGTAGCCATTTCCGCCACCATCGCTGTCGCCGCTTGCAGCAATGGATACGCCAGCGCAGCACCACTGCCTTCGCCTAGCCGCATGCCCATATCGAGCAGCGGCTTGGCCTCCAGCGCTTTTAATGCCACATCGTGGCCTGGCTCCTGGGAGCGATGGCCAAAAATCAGATAGCCACGCACGGCGGGACAGATTCGGCAGGCGGTTAGCGCGGCGACGGTGGCAATAAAGCCATCCACAATGGCCGGTAACCGCTGGGCCGCTGCGGCCAGATAAGCGCCAGTCATAGCGGCTATTTCGAGGCCACCCAACTTGCCCAGCACCTCTAAAGGCGCCTGAGCGTTAGCGCTGCGCGCAGCAATAGCGCGTTCAATCACCGCCACTTTGTGCGCCTGCTGCTGTGGGTTAATCCCGGTTCCTGCGCCCACCACGCTTGCCACTGACTCACCCGTCAGCACTGCCAGCATTGCGCTGCTGGCAGTGGTATTGGCGATGCCCATTTCACCCACCATCAAGCACTTTGCACCGGCCCTTTTTGCTCGCTCAACGGCCGCAACACCCACATCAATCGCGGCGATGGCTTGATCAAATTGCATCGCGTCCTCTACCACCATATTGGCGGTGCCATGGCGCACTCTGGCCGAGGTCACCCCAGGCAGTGTTAAAGGCGAAGCAACGCCCACATCGACAATCTCGACCTGCGCATCTATCTGCCGGGCGAATACATTGATGGCCGCCCCACCGTTGGCAAAGTTGGCTACCATCTGGGCGGTCACTGTTTGGGGAAAGGCTGACACGTCTTCAGCAGCGACCCCGTGATCGGCGGCAAACACAACCACCGCAGGCGGCGTCACGCTGGGCTTGAGCTCACCGGTGATGGCGCTCAGTTGAATAGCCAGCTCTTCCAAGGCACCCAAACTACCTGGCGGCTTGGTCAGTGTATCCAAGTAGCGACGCGTCTCTTCACCGGCATTGAGATCAACTGACTGAATGTGGTCAACAATGGCGTGCATGCAGGCTCCAGCCCACTAGGGGTCATCAAACATTCAAAGGCAAAGCGCAAAATGGTAGCAAAAGCCTGAGTGCTATACTTGCTATTTCATTAGCGGGTCTTCCACCCTGTCAGGATGTTAAGGCTTCATTTAGATATTTCGAGTGGCGTACTTGCCACCTTATATTCGAGTAATAAAACTACAAATGTGGTTTTTATTGCCGTAAAGTCTCTTATATCGACGCCAAAAAATGTAAAATAACTACAAGCTTCACTCACCGTCTCTATCATGCAGAGGTCCCTATGCCGAGCTCAACACCCGCCACTTTAAACCCCACCGTTGCTGAGGTTACCCAGCGCATTCGTGAGCGTTCTGCTGAGCGTCGCGCCCTCTACGAGCGGCGCATGGCTGACCAGCACAAACGTGGCGTGCACCGTGCTGAGCTAAGCTGCGGCAACCTGGCCCACGGCTTTGCGGCCTGTAACCCGCGTGATAAGAACGAACTCAAGCTGATGAACAGCGCCAACCTGGGCATTATCTCGTCCTACAACGATATGCTCTCGGCGCACCAGCCGTTTGAAACGTTTCCTGAAACGATTAAAGCAGCCGCCAGTACCATGGGTTCTACCGCCCAGTTTGCCGGTGGCGTGCCTGCCATGTGCGACGGTGTGACGCAAGGCCAGCCGGGGATGGAGCTATCGCTGTTTTCCCGCGATGTGATTGCCATGTCCGCGGCCGTTGGCCTCTCGCACAATATGTTTGATGCCGCCCTTTACCTGGGCGTATGCGACAAGATTATTCCAGGCCTATTCATTGCTGCCGCGCGCTTTGGGCATCTGCCCGCCATGTTTGTCCCCGCGGGCCCTATGCCCAGCGGTCTGCCGAACAAAGAGAAGGCGCGCGTACGTCAACTCTACGCAGAAGGTAAAGTGGGCCGCGCCGAGCTGCTTGAAGCTGAGTCGGAGTCCTACCACAGCCCCGGCACCTGCACCTTTTACGGCACCGCCAACTCCAACCAGCTAATGATGGAGGTGATGGGCCTACACCTGCCCGGCACTTCTTTTGTAAACCCTGGCACCGAGATGCGCGAAGCATTGACGCGCTATGCCACCGAGCAGGCGATTCGCAACACCGAACCCGGCGGCGACTATCGCCCGTTCTTTAAACAGATTGATGAGCGCGCGATTGTTAACGCCGTGGTGGGCTTGCTGGCTTCCGGTGGTTCAACCAACCACACGATGCACCTGATCGCCATGGCCGCAGCTGCGGGCATTACCCTGAACTGGGATGACTTCACCGACCTTTCGGCGGTTACTCCCAGCCTGATGCAGGTTTACCCCAACGGCCAGGCTGATATTAACCACTTCCAGGCGGCGGGCGGCATGAGCTACCTGTTCCGGGAGTTGTTGGGCGCAGGCTTGATTCACGGCGATATCCCCACCGTATTTGGCACTGACCTAACCGCCTACACCCAGGAGCCGTTCCTGGAAGATGGCAAAGTCGTCTGGCATGAAGGCCCCGAAAAAAGTCTTGATGAAGATGTTCTTCGCCCTGTCGCTAAGCCCTTCGCGGCAACGGGTGGTTTAACGGTGATGAAAGGCAACCTGGGACGCGGTGTGATTAAAATCTCCGCCGTCGCCGAAGAGCATCGCATTGTTGAAGCGCCAGTAAAAATCTTCGAAGATCAAAATGAAATGAAAGCGGCTTTTGAGTCTGGCGATTTAGACCGCGATGTCATCGTGGTAGTACGCTTCCAGGGGCCCAAAGCTAACGGCATGCCGGAACTACACAAACTAACGCCGTTCCTGGGCGTGCTACAAGACCGAGGCTTTAAGGTAGCACTGGTCACCGATGGGCGGATGTCGGGTGCTTCCGGCAAAGTGCCCGCTTCCATTCACATGAGCCCTGAAGCCCTGGATGGCGGCCCGTTGGCCAAACTGCGCGATGGCGATATTGTGCGCTTGGATGCCAATGCCGGTACGCTGGAAGCCAAAGTCGATCCCGCCACCTGGGCTGAGCGGCAACTGGCCATCGGTAACCTGGATCACTACCACGTGGGCTTGGGTCGCGAGCTGTTTGGTGGCTTCCGCCATCTGGCCATGCGTGGCGAAGAAGGCGCTGGGGTGTTTGGCGGGTTTGAAGCCGATGATCTCGCCCGTCAGCAGGGGCAAATCTCACAAGAGGATGCCTGATGCGACCGGCACTTATCGGCGACATCGGGGGAACCAACGCACGCTTGGCGTTGGTTTCTCCCGGTGAAGTAACCCCCCACGATATTTTGAACCTACCCTGCGCCGACTACCCCGGCGTTATAGAAGCGGTTCAAGACTACCTGCACCGCGTGGGCGCCACCGGGGACAACGCGCCTCAAGAGGCGTGTTTAGCTTTTGCCTGCCCCGTTCACGCTGAGCGGGTCAAAATGACCAATAACCACTGGGATTTTTTGAAAAGCGACGTTCAGCAACAGTTGAATCTATCGCTATTCAAGGTCATCAACGATTTTACCGCCCAGGCGCTGGGCGTCCCCCATGTGGCATCCAGTGATTTGGTCGAGGTTCAGCCGGGTCACACCCAGGCGCACTCCACACGCTTAATCATCGGCCCGGGCACCGGGCTGGGCGTTGCTGGGGTCTTTCCTGGGCAACACGCCTGGATTCCGCTGCCCACCGAAGGCGGTCATGTCACCTTTGCCCCCACGGACAGTACCGAGCGGGCACTGTTGGATGTATTTCTGCAGCGTCACAAACGGGTGAGCGTAGAGCGCATCTTGTGCGGCCAGGGTTTATTGGAGCTGTACCAAGCCTACTGCACCCTTGAGGGAATGGAGCCGCGCTTTACCAGCCCAGCGGAAGTGACCACAGCGGCCAATGAAGGCGATAGCCTCGCCACTACTGCCCTGCTGCGCTTTCTCAAAATACTTGGCGATGTATGTGGCGATGCCACCCTGACCATGGGCGCAAGGGGTGGGGTTTATCTATGTGGCGGCATTCTTCCCCGCTTGCTGGAGTGGCTGCCGAAAAGCGAACTGCGCGAGGCCTTTGTCAACAAAGGCCGTATGGGCACCTATAACGCTGACATCCCCGTGTGGGTGGTGACTGCCCCCTGGACGGGCCTGCTAGGTGCCGCCGAAGCACTGCATAACGAAGAAGTTTTCTGATCACAATTTATAGCAACATTTATTAAACACATTTCTAACAACATCAATATGGAATCTGCTATGCCCGCTGCCACCTTTGATGTGCCGTTTCTGCTCGGCATGATGCGCCTGCACGAAACACCCGCTATGCACGAACCGGAGCGATTAGCAGAATGGATCGAAGCGCGCCTGGAACAGGGCCTGAACTGGTTTGACCATGCGGACATTTACGGCAGCGGCCAAGGAGAGACGCTTTTTGGCGCCGCTCTACGGGCGCGCCCTGCCCTGGCTCAGCGGGTCAAGGTTGTCACCAAAGCGAGCATCGCAAACGACAACCCCGCCCCCGGTTCGGGTAAGGTAAAGCACTACAACGCCAGCCCTGCTTATCTTAATAGCGCCATTGATGCCTCGCTTGTGCGCTTGAATGTCGAACGCCTCGATCATTTCCTAATCCATCGCCCCGATCTGCTAATGAACGGAGAAGCGACCGGCCGCGCCCTGGATGATGCCATTGAAGCAGGCAAAATTGGCGCGGCGGGGGTTTCCAACCACCTGCCCAGCCAGTGGCGGCGCCTGCAGGGCGCCATGCATCACCGCTTATCAGCCAACCAGATCGAGCTCTCGATTGCCCACACAACGCCGCTGTTTGACGGTAGTTTTGATGATCTATGCGCCGATGGCCACGCCCCCATGGCGTGGTCGCCTCTGGCAGGCGGGCAACTGATGCAAGGCGCCGTTGGCGAATGTTTGGCGAAGTGGGCGACAGAGCTTGATAGCTCCCCCAGCGCTTTAGCGCTGGCATGGCTGCGTAGTCTTCCCAACTCGCCAGTACCGGTGGTTGGCAGCGTTAAACCTGAGCGAATCATCGATATGCTCAAAGGCCCTGCCACGCTACCCCGGGAAGCTTGGTATGAATTGCTGGAAGCCGCCCGCGGCCACTGCGTGGCATAAGGCTACTTAGTATAGAACTACGTGCCAGTATAAAACGACGCGGCATAAACACGATTACATTAATCACAATAAGGAGCCAATGATGACGCCAGTTATCGCGTTTGGGGAAGCGCTGGTTGATATGCTCTCCAGCCGTTTAGGGGCGGCGACCGATGCCCAGGAAACCTTTACGCCCTACGCCGGTGGCGCTCCCGCTAACGTGGCAGTCGCCTGCGCCCGCCTGGGCGTTCCTAGCCACTTTTTAGGCATGGTGGGCGACGATACGTTCGGGCATTTTTTGGTGCGTGAACTCAAAAGCCACGGTGTAGACACCAGCGGCGTGGTATATACCCGAGAAGCCCGTACGGCGCTGGCGTTCGTTTCCCGGGATGACGTGGGCGAACGCACTTTTGATTTCTATCGCCCGCCCGCTGCTGACCTGCTTTATCGCCTTGGGCATTTACCCCATGGCGTCTTCGAGAACCCTGCCATTCTGCACTTGTGCAGTAACAGTCTGACCGACCCAGAGATCGCCGACGTTACCCTGGCGATGGCTACCATGGCCAAACGCGCCGGCTGCCTGGTAAGCGTAGATGCCAACCTACGCCACAACCTGTGGCCCGACGGCGAAGCCGATGCCAGCTTAGTCACACAGCTGCTAGACGGTGCTGAGCTGCTCAAGCTGTCACAGGAAGAGCTCGACTACTTGCGCGCCGATCACCCTGCAGAATCGTGGCTATCAGAGCGACTGGCGGCCGGGGTAAAAGTTATTTTGATTACAGACGGCTCCAATGACGTGGTACTCAAAGGTGTCGGTATCGACCAGCGAATTGCGCCACCCAAAGTGGAAGCAGTCGATACCACCGCCGGGGGCGACGCCTTTATTGGCGGGCTGTTGGCGGAGCTCTCGGCCCACGGCATCGATGAAAACTGGCAGAACGATGCTGATTTTCTCCGCCGCGCGGTGGATACCGCCTGCCGCTGTGGTGCCCATGCCGTTACTCGGCCAGGCGCTTACGCAGCGCTGCCAACGCGAGCGGATATTGGCTAAGCAAGTAAAGCTATAACCCATTAACAAATGGCGCGCCCGACACAGGCGCGCTTTTTTTATGCTTCTTAGGGGTCAACTCGTCGCCAATCTAATTCGGACTTATGTCTAAAGCGGCTCGCTTGTGGAAATGTCAGACATTTAATAAACTAGGGTTTACCTAATAAAGAACAAGAGATCACCGATGACGCTGGACGCTTTACCGCCCCACAAGGGTGGCGCTGAACAGTTAGCCCGTTTACTCGCCCAGGCACTGCTGGCAGGCCATTGGCAGCCCGGCGATGTTTTCCCTCGCGAGCTGGATCTCGGCAAACACTTTGCCGTTAGTCGTAACCAAGTGCGTAACGCACTCACCAGCCTCACCGCTGCGGGACTATTAGAGCGAACCGCGGGCCGAGGCACGCTGGTCCGCGAGATGGGCGACTGGCATCTACTCGACCCACTGATGAGCGAATGGATGACTGGCCTGGTCAACCTTGACCCACAGTTGGTAAGGGCCATTTACGCCTTTCGCTTTTCTGCTGAACCGGTGGTCGCAGGGCTCGCTGCACGGGCAGCCCAGGCTGAAGACATAGAGCGTCTGGAAAGTGCCTTTGCCGGTATGGAGAGCAGTGCAGGCAGCGTTGAAGCGCGTGCTGAGCATGCCGAGTACGACGTCGCCTTTCACGACGCCACCTACCGGGCCAGCCACAATTTAGTCTGGCGGCAAATGGGCCATTTATTGCGCCCTTCGATCATGGCACTGATACATCGCTCGCAACACCACACGGACACTCTGGACGACAGTCTCATGCGCCACCGCCAAGTACTCGACGCTATCCGCAGCCGCGATGCCAGCGCCGCAGAAACCGCCGCGAGAGAAGTGCTGCGCCGCACGGCCATCGACCTTGGCATCGTCAGTTAACAGTTACTCAATGAATATTTCCTATTCAGAAGGATGACCGAACATGAAAATCACCAAACTCAAGACCTGGCAAGTACCCCCTCGCTGGCTGTTCCTTAAAATTGAGACTGACGAAGGCTGCTACGGCTGGGGTGAACCGGTAATTGAAGGCCGCGCCGCCACCGTTGAAGCCGCCGTGCACGAGCTTTCCGACTACTTGATCGGCCAAGACCCGCACCGCATCGAGCACCTTTGGAACACCATGTATCGCGCCGGTTTTTATCGCGGCGGGCCTATTCTGATGAGTGCGATTGCCGGTATTGACCAGGCGCTGTGGGATCTTAAAGGCCGCGATCTGGGTGTGCCCGTACACCAGCTGTTAGGCGGTGCCGTGCGCGACAAAATGCGCATGTATGCCTGGACCGGTGGCGACCGCCCAAGCGACGTGGGCGCTGGCGCTAAAGCGTTGGTCGAAAAAGGCTTCACGGCCTTTAAAATGAACGGTACCCCCGAAATGCAAATCGTCGACTCCCACCGCAAGGTCGATGAAGCCGTCGCCCGGGTGGCAGAAGCCCGCAACGCCGTTGGGCCAGATGTCGGTATCGGCATCGACTTTCATGGCCGCGTGCACCGCCCTATGGCCAAAGCGCTGCTGCGCGAGCTGGAACCCTTTCACCCCATGTTTGTGGAAGAGCCGGTCGCCCCGGAACATCTGCCCTGCTTGAAAGATATTGCCGGTGGTTTAGGCTACCCATTGGCAACTGGCGAGCGGCTGCATACCCGTTTCCAGTTCCGCGATTTGCTGGCCGACGGCATGATCGACATTATTCAACCGGATATTTCCCACTGCGGCGGCATTAGCGAAGGCCTCAAAATCGCCGCCCTGGCTTCCGCTTACGACGTCGCCTTAGCGCCCCACTGCCCGCTCGGCCCGTTAACCCTGGCCGCCTCTTTACAGCTCGATGCGGTCAGCCACAACGCCTTTATCCAAGAGCAGAGCATGGGCATCCACTACAACCAGGGCAACGACGTCCTTGATTACTTGGTCGATAAATCCGCCCTCGCCATTGAAGACGGCTTCTGCGCCATTCCCCAGGGCCCAGGCCTTGGTGTCGAGATCAACGAAGAATTCGTTGAAGAGCGCGCCAAAGTGGGCCACCGTTGGCGCAACCCGGTTTGGACTCACGAAGACGGCTCTATTGCGGAGTGGTAAGACATGGGATCAACCGTGATGAGTGAAACACCCGATATTGCAGACCAATTAACCTGGATTGCCGTTGACTGGGGCTCTAGCAATCTGCGTGCCTGGGGGCTGGATCAACACGACCAAGTGATTGCCCAAGCCAGTAGCGACAAGGGCATGCTGTCGCTAAAGGCCGATGAGTACGAAGCCGAGCTGCTACAACTGGTGGTCGATTGGCTACCCGCCACCGGCACGACTAAGGTAATGGTGTGCGGCATGGCAGGCGCCCGTCAGGGCTGGTTGGAAGCCGCCTATTTGCCGATCCCCACGCGGCTTGACCAGCTTAGCCAAGGCGCAGTAACGCCAACGCTTACAGGCGACCAGCTGCGTGTTTATCTGCTGCCCGGATTAAGTCAAACCCGCAGTGCTGCAACCCACTTTGATGTGATGCGTGGCGAAGAGACCCAGTTAGCAGGCCTCGTCACTGACACACCTGACTTTACGGGCCTCGCCTGTTTGCCGGGTACCCACGCCAAATGGGCCACTCTTGAAGCGGGTGCTGTGAGTGGATTTTCGACCTACTTAACCGGCGAGCTTTACCAGTTATTGGCCAACCAATCGGTCTTGCGCCACTCAATCGGCAACGATGAGCTTCAAGACCCCGCTTGCCGTGAGGCGTTTATTTCGGCAGTTAGCGAGATCTACGCGGCACCCGAAACCTTTAGTAGCCGACTGTTCGGCCTGCGCGCGCAAGATTTACTCGATGGTCGGCTACCGGCGGGCGAAACGCGTGGAGCCGTACTGGCGGCCAGACTCTCCGGACTCGCCATTGGCCTTGAGCTTGCTGGCGCCTGCCGTGAGTGCCCCACAGATGAGCCGATCATGCTGATTGGCAACCAAGCCCTGAGCCAGCGCTATACGCTGGCGCTCAATACGATCGGCTATCAGACGCAGCATGTGGATGGCGACACCGCCGTCTTAGCAGGCCTGCGCCTCGCCCATCACGCGTTAAAATAATTTAAGCATGGAGAAATTGGCTATGTCGCTGCCACTGATTGGTATTTTACGCGGTGTAACGCCTGATGAGGCCGTGGATGTTGCGGAAGCGGTGCTGGCCGCAGGTATCACCCAAATTGAAGTACCGCTTAACTCACCCAACCCGCTGGAGAGCATTCGCCGCTTGGTAGACGCATTTGGCGAGCGCGCGGTCATTGGTGCAGGCACGGTACTCACCCCTGCTCAGGTGCGTGAAGTTCACGCTGCTGGGGGGCGCTTAATCGTTTCTCCCAACTGTCGGCCAGCGGTGATTGAAGAAACGCATAAGCTCGGCATGGCGAGTTGGCCGGGCATTGTGACGCCTTCAGAAGCCTTCGATGCGCTGGATGCAGGCGCCACCGGACTTAAACTCTTCCCCGCGGTGCAGGTAGGATTAGAAGGTATGAAAGCAGTACGCGCCGTGCTTCCGGCAGGCACGCTTTTGTATGCCGTCGGCGGCGCTGGAGTCGATAACTTCGCCGAATGGCGCGCAGCGGGTGTCGATGGTGCAGGCCTGGGCAGCGCGCTATACAAACCCGGCCAAAGCGCTTCCCAGGTAGGTCAACAGGCTCAAGCCCTCGTCGATGCCTGGTTGGCAGGAGAACAATAAGGAGATCCAATAACAATGAATACCGATATGAGTGTTTCAACGTGGCAGGCTGAGTTAGCGGTCGATTGCCGCTGCACCTTGGGTGAAGGCCCGCAGTGGGACGCCAAAAATCAGCGCCTTTATTGGTGCGACATTCTTGGAAAGCAGTTGCACTGGCTATCCCCCGCCAGCGGGGAAAGCAGCCACTATCAGCTTGATCATCGGGTGTCTCTGGCAGCGCCCCTAGCTGAGGGTGGCCTGCTGTTGGTGGGCGAAGACCGTTTAAGCCGCTTCGACCCCAGCAGCGGCAGTATCGAAAAGTGGTGTGATTTCGAAGCCGATAATCCCATCACCCGCAGCAATGACGCCCGCATTGATCGCCATGGCAGCCTGTGGCTCTCCAGCATGGGTAAAAGCGCTGAAAGAAGCGCTGGAAGCCTTTATCGCCTGCATCGCGGCGAGCTCTCGCGGCTGCGTTCAGGCCTAACGATTCCCAATGCCATCTGCTTCTCCGCAGATGGTGAGTTCGCGTGGTTTACCGATACCGTGACGGGTGTAGTGATGCGCTGGGAACTGGATAGCGACGGCTGGCCGCAAGGCGAGCCGCAGCCTTGGGCGGACTTTTTCTCCAGCCAAGGCAACCCCGATGGTGCAGTGATGGATAGCGAAGGCTGCCTATGGCTAGCGCTGTGGGGGGCTGGGCAGGTCGTTCGCCTGGATCCTAACGGTGAAATAGTAGGCCGCGTCGAGCTACCGGTCAGCCAACCCTCCTGCCCGGTATTTGCAGGCCCTGATCTAAAAACGCTGTATATCACCACGGCGCAAGAGGGATTCAGTGCTGAGCAGCTTGCGCAGGAACCCACCGCAGGCTCACTCTATGTGGTCGAAACCGGTATCAAAGGGCTCGCCGAGCCCCCGCTGCGCCTCGTATAACGCCCTCAATTATAGGTTATCAGTCGTTTCATGTGGATTTAATATTCGTTAGCTCTTTTGTGCCTCACGTTTCAGGATGAAACTACTAAGCTATCTATATTTTGTGGGAGGGAGCTTCAGCTCGCGAATATTTGGGCTCCTAGCATAATGAAACCAAGGGGGTGCCTGCGGCACCCTTCGCGCGCTGAAGCGCCCTCCCACGAGAGCTACCATCAGGCTGGCAGAGTTAATTCTATACTGAATGACGAAGAGACCAATTATAACGCTCTAGTAATGCGAAAGGCCCCGCTAGTATAAGCTAGCGGGGCCTTTCTATTTGTTATTACGGCTTCAACTATCTGCGACTAAGGCTTTCATTCAACCCGCAAAGCTTATATACATAACGATGACTAACACGACCAAAACGATACCGGCGGGCACTGCGCCTTTCCAGGGTGTTAGATCCACATCGCCGCTGTGCTGCTGAATCCAATCCGTTTCCCTTGGGCGCACCTTGCCGATAATCAGCATCACCGCCACCAGCAATACAAAGACCAGCGCAACAAAGTGGAACTCGTGCATGATCTGCGGCAACAGCGTAAACGGTGGCACAAAGTAACCGGCGGCAATCAATAAGCAGCCGCCCACCAAGGCAATTTTGGCTGCCATCGGCGGAACACGTTTGGTTAGCAGTCCGACCAGCACGACGGCAAGAATCGGAATAAAGTAGATCGCGTTCATCTTCTGCAGGTAACCAAACAGGCTCTCCTGGCCTGCCAGCAGTGGCGCAATAATCATGGTAATGATGGCCATGATCCAGCCAAACACCTTGCCCGATTTAACCACCTGCTCTTCCGTAGCCTCTTTGTTCAACACCCCTTTATAGATGCCCAGGCTGAAAATCGTGGTGGTACTGTTAAGTGCGGAGTTAAACGACGATAAAATCGCGCCTACCATGACGGCAGCGAAAAACCCGGTTAGATACGGCGGCAGTACGTTAAAGACCAAATGACCGTAGGCTTCATCAGCACGCACGCCCTGATCGGCATAAAGGTGATAAGCAATGATGCCCGGCAGCACTAGGTACAGCGGCCCCAGCAGCTTGAAGAGACCGGTCAGCAGCACGCCCTTCTGACCTTCGGCGAGGTTTTTGGCTGCAAAGGTACGCTGAATAATCTGCTGGTTGGTGCTCCAGTAGAACAGGTTTATCAGGAAAACGCCGGTAAACAGGGTAAAGAACGGCACCTGCTGTTCAGCACCGCCAATCGAATTAAGCTTATCCGGGTCAGCCTCTTTAAGGATGCTCCAGCCTTCCATGATACCCGTGCCGCCACTCACGGCCTGCAGGCCGAAATAGACGATCACGAAACCACCGATCAGGAGGCCAACACCGTTGAGCGTGTCGGAAACGGCAACCGTGCGCAGGCCACCAAACAGGGCATACACGGAACCGATAATACCGACGATCCACACCGTTAGCCAAAGCAGCGTCGTCGAAGACTCAATGCCGGTTAACCCCTGTAGGTCGAGCATTCCCTGCAGACCGATGGCACCTGAATAGAGAATGATCGGCAGCAGAATCACCGCGTAAGCAATCAAGAAGATGATATTGGTGATTAGCTGCGTCGTTTTATCGAAACGAATTTCGAGAAGCTGCGGCAGCGTGGCAATACCACTTTTCAAAAACCGCGGAAGGAAGAATAGCGCCAACGCCACCAGGGCGATAACCGCAACCACTTCCCAGGCCATTACGCTTAAACCATCAGAAAAGGCCGCCCCATTGAGCCCCACCATTTGCTCGGTGGAGAGGTTGGTCATCAGCAGAGAGCCGGCAATCAGCGGGAAGGTTAGCGTACGCCCGGCAAGAAAGTAGCCGCTGGTGCTTGAGTGATCATCTCGGCGGGTGATCCGCCAAGTGATAAAGGCGACAAGCCCTGTAAAAAACAGGAAGGACGCCAAGGTCAACGCGTGCATTTTGACTCACCTCATAATCATTGTAAGTGGCACGCACGTTTATGTATGCGCGAATAGCAAAATGTCAGACAAATCTTGCCGCCATTTTAGTTGAGCTGAATATAGCTCGTTATACGCCTTTGGTCTTATATTGAGCTTTAGCCTGTTTCAAGACAGCTTTAAGGGTATAAAAAAGCCCCAGCTATGTTGTATTGAACAATAAACTGGAGCTATTTTTTAAACTTAGCACTGGTTTTTAACTCAGCGCAGGGGGCCTATCTAGTGATGAAAACGCTCCGCGGACTGGCGCGCCAGCTCACGGATACCATCCCAATCTTCCGCTTCTACCATTGCTTTGGGTGTTAACCATGAGCCACCTACGCACATCACATTGGGCAGCGATAGATAGTCATCCGCGTTGTCGACGGTGATGCCGCCGGTGGGACAGAAGCGGGCTTCTGGAATCGGCGCACCAAACGCTTTGATCGCTTTGGCTCCACCGCTGGATTCCGCTGGGAAGAACTTGAATCGACGATAGCCGTACTGCCAGCCCGTCATTAGCTCAGAAACCGTCGAGACCCCCGGCAACATGGGCACCGGGCTTTCAACGCCATAACGATAGAGAGCTTCCGTTGCGCCTGGTGTTACTACAAAGTCAGCACCAACCTGCTCGGCCTGGCGGTACTGGGCAGGCGTCAGCACTGTGCCCACGCCAATGCTAGCACCGGGCAACGCTTCACGCATACGCTTCACTGCTTCTAGCGCGCAGTCGGTACGCAGGGTAACTTCCAGCACGGTTAAGCCACCCTCTACCAGGGCGCGGCCTAGCGGTACCGCATCTTCCAAACGCTCGATAGTGATGACCGGAATCACCTCGGCTTTCAAGCAGATGCTATCCAGCTCTGCAGTGCGCGTAGAAGGTAACTGTTTGTCGATAGTCATTAGTGAGTCTCCAAGCAACTTATTATTGGCTAAGGCAGTTAGCGCTCAAGGCGCCCAGTAAATTGCCAACGGGCAGGTTAAAAAGGCACGAATAGGCAGTTGACGAACGTCGTCGCCGTTGAGTGCCTTGGCCAATACGGCGCGTTTATCTTCGCCTGTAATATGTAGAATGTGCCGCCGCGCCTGATGCAAGCGATCGGCGGAAAAGGTAATCCGGGGTTGCGGCTGACTAGGCGTTCTTACCGCCACTAACAGCTCCTCGGTGGCAAGGGCCAGGGTCAGTTCAGGACTATCGGGAAATAGTGACGCCGTATGACCATCACCGCCCATACCTAGAATCACCACGCTGGCAGGCCACGCTAGCGATTCCGCTTGCTTGGCAACTTCATCAACGCCCTCTTCAGGCGTAGCCGCGCTGCAAGTTAACGGTATAAAAGTGGCCGCCGATGCTTCGCCCTGTAGAAGATGCTCACGCACCAACTTGGCGTTGCTATCGCTGCTCTGCTCGTCTACCCAACGCTCATCGGCTAGCGTTACATCTACCCGCTCCCAGGGCAGCGGCTTGGCCGCCAGTGCCTTAAAAAAGGGCACTGGCGTAGAGCCACCAGAAACCACCAGTAGGACGCGCTCCTGGTGGTTTAAATCTTCTTGCAGCCCTTGAAACACGGCTTCGGCAAGCTGCTCGGCCAACTGTTGGCGTGCTTGGCTCATATTAATAATCCTCGTACCAGCTGCGGCCATCCTGAGTAATCATGGCAATAGAAGCGACCGGCCCCCAAGAGCCTGCTGGATAACGACGCGGCGGCGTGTCGCGTTTTTTCCAGCCATCAATGAGCTGGTCGCACCAGCGCCAGGCGTGTTCAATTTCATCGCGACGCACGAACAGGTACTGCTGGCCTTTCATGACTTCCAGCAGCAGGCGTTCGTAAGCATCGGGTATCCGCGATTTGGGAAATGCGCTGTTGAAGTCCAAATGCAGCGGCCCCGGGCGCAGACGCATGCCTTTATCCAAACCGCTATCTTTGGTCAATACTTGCAGGGCAATACCCTCTTCCGGCTGCAGGCGAATAATCAACTTATTAGAGGCGATGCCGCGCTGGTCCGGATCGAAGATATAGTGAGGCTGCTGACGGAAGTGAATGACGATCTGCGAGAGCTTCTCCGGCATGCGTTTACCGGTGCGCAGGTAGAAAGGCACGCCTGCCCAGCGCCAGTTAGACACTTCGGTTTTCATGGCCACAAAGGTTTCGGTCTGGCTCTGGGTATTGGCGCCCTCTTCTTCCAGGTAACCCGGCACCGACTGGCCATCGCTAGTGCCGGCGATATATTGGCCGCGAACCACATCACGGCCAAGCGCTTCGCCCACAAACGGCTTGAGCGCTTTAAGCACTTTAACCTTCTCATCGCGAATGGCATCGGCATCCAGATTGGAGGGTGGATCCATGGCGATTAAGCACAGCAGCTGCAGCAAGTGGTTTTGCACCATGTCCCGCAGTTGACCCGCCTGGTCGAAATAACCCCAGCGCCCTTCGATGCCCACTTTTTCGGCAACGGTAATTTCCACATGGGAGATGTTGTTCTGATTCCACTGAGTGCCAAACAGCGGGTTGGCAAAACGCAGCGCAATCAGGTTCTGTACGGTCTCTTTACCTAAATAGTGGTCAATACGGTAAATCCGCGATTCGGGAAATACTTGACCAATGGCGTCGTTAATTTCAATGGATGAGTGCAGGTCGTAGCCGATGGGTTTCTCAACCACCACACGGGACTCATCGTCCAGGCTTTTACTGGCCTGCAGGTGACGGCAGATATCGCCATAAATAGGCGCACCAACGGAGAGATAGACCACCATTGGGCGCGGGGAGCCCTTTCGCCACTGGCGAATGGCGTCGTAACCTTCAACGCTGGAAAAATCGAGTTTTAAATAATCTAGGCGGGCGAGAAATCGCTCGAGGCTCTGCTTATCCTGCTCGCTGCTTTTCAACCGTTTCTGCAGCGCGTCGTTAACCATTTTCCGGAACGATGCAGCGTCATGCTCATGGCGAGCCAGCCCCATAATGCGCGTGCTTTCAGGCATCAAGCCTTCGCGATCAAGATGGTATAAGGCAGGAAATAGCTTGCGCATGGCAAGATCACCCAGCGCCCCAAACAGCGCTAAATCAATAGCGTTATTCGGATCGCCCAGCGGTGCACCTTGGGAAGCAGTGGACTGGCTCATCGTCACTCCTGTTTATAATTAGGCATCTAATGTAGTTAGATTACCTAAAATTTACCGTAATACGGGTATTGTACGCAATAATTCGTGTAATTTTACTACAAAATAACCGCGAATTCTGCTCTATCGACGCACTCAGCACTTCATATCAATCCCTCTCCTTCCACTTTTACTCTACGCCCTTGATATACGCCACTGCTACGCCCCCTGAGGAGGAGGTGACCTTGCGCATAATTGGCCACTCTGCGGAAGTTGATAAATAAATGACCACAACAACAATGAGGTTATGACTCGATGGCAACGCTACGCTACTTTATCAGACCGCTACTGACAGCCACTCTGGCTGCCAGCGCTACCCTGCCAGCCTTCGCGTTCGAAGATGACCGCTTAACCATCTGGATGGGCGACAACAAGGGCCAGGAAGGCATTCAGCTGCTGGCCAATCAGTTTCTTGAAGAGACGGGCATCGAAGTTGAGGTGGTCTTTCCGGATAATCTGACAGACCGTTTTCAACAGGCGGCAGGTAGTGGCCAAGGGCCGGATATCGTGATCTGGGCACACGACCGGATTGGCGAGTGGGCACAAAGCGGCCTATTAAAACAGATAGCGCCTAGTGACAGCTTCCGTGAGTCTTTTTATGACTTCTCTTGGGAAGCTGCCCTGTGGAATGGCGAAACCTATGGCTACCCCATTTCAGTGGAGTCACTCGGCCTAATTTACAACAAAGCTCTGGTGGACACGCCACCGGAGAGCTTTGCCGAGCTAATGCAGCTGGACGAGACGCTTTCCCGAGAGGGTAAAAAAGCCATCCTGTTCGACTACAGCGAGCCCTACTACGGCTGGACGCTGCTAGCCGCTAACGGTGGCTACCCGTTTAAACAAACTGACGCAGGCTACGACGTTACCGATATTGGCGTTAACAACGAAGGCGCCGTACAGGGTGCTGAGTTGCTGGTCGAGCTGATCGAAAGCGACGTGGTGCCGCGGGGAACCGACTACAGCATCATGGATAATCGTTTTAACAAGGGCGAAGTGGCGACCATGATTAGCGGCCCCTGGGCCTGGCCGAACCTTGAGCGCAGCGGCATTGATTACGGCGTCGCCCTGCTTCCCAAGGTCGGCGACGAACGTGCCAAGCCCATGTTTGGCGTTATGACGGCAATGATCAACTCAGCGTCGCCCAATGACTTCCTGGCCGTCGAGTTCCTGGAAAACTACCTGCTCAGCGAGGAGGGTATGCGCACCTTCAACAGCGATGGGTCGCTGGGGGCCGTGGCCCACATCGACTATCAGGCCGAGCTTGCCGACAACCCCAACATCGCGGCTACCCTCGAGAACGCTGAAGTCGGTATGCCGATGCCGAACATTCCTGAAATGGGCGCCTTCTGGGCAGCCATGGAACCCGCGTTGCAAAACATCGGCAGCGGGCGTCAATCCCCCCAGGAAGCACTGGATGCCGCCGCGCGGCGTATGCGCCAGTAGCCACTCGCCTTTCCTTCACTGCCCTGCCATGGCACACCGCTGGCAAGGCCGGGCAGTTTCGCAGGACATCTTTAATGTTTACCACGAATGCTTCGCGGGGTTTGCCCCGCCACCGCTCCCGCCATGTGGCCGAACGCTATTCCCGCTGGGCAATGCGCAGCGTGATCGGGCTGATGGTACTGGCCCTGCTTTGGCTGGTGATGGCTTTTTATCTGCACGGCCAATGGGTATTTGCGCTGCTATTTTTAGTGCTTGGCACGTCGCTGGGCGTGGTATTCAGTCGACGTTCGCTGATGAGCCACAGGTATATTTTCCCGGCAGTGGCCGGGCTTGGCGTTTTCGTTATTTTCCCGCTGGTGTATACCGTCGGCATTAGCTTCAGTAACTACAGCTCGGACAACCTGCTCAGCCAGGAGCGCGTGCGCGCTCAGCTCACCGCCCAAAGCTACCAGGCAGAGGGGGCAGCCTTTTCCTATTCGCTTTACCAGCAGGACGAGCTGGTGCGCCTCTACCTGGAAAGCGACGCTCCTGCGGGCGACAACGACCGGCTACTATCCGCCGCGATCAACCTAACTAACAGCGAAGTCCGTCGCGCTCCAACCCAAGCCGTAGACGGCCCGCCCGAAGGTGAGCCGCTTCCCATGCGCGCAGCTATCCAGGCCCGCGACGCCCTCCAGGCGCTGCGCCTGCAAACGCCCGGGGGCACCGAGCTACGCATGGCGGGCCTGCGCCAGTTCGCGCCAATGATCGACCGC